>Ga0209632_10000001_pt1 | contig 630841 bp, 570 predicted proteins | sample COG_10_FD_184754 | JGI IMG/M metagenome (GOLD analysis project Ga0209632, IMG submission 184754) | Pelagic Microbial community sample from North Sea - COGITO 998_met_10 (SPAdes) (version 2) | ecosystem: Environmental > Aquatic > Marine > Neritic zone/Coastal water | place: Helgoland, sampling...
TTATTGTTTCAACTATCTTTTTGCTCGTGTGTGTTTTAAAATCTCTAATTATATCACTTAGCTTTTGTTCTTCAGAAGCTTTACAAATCATATGCAAATGACTTGGCATTAAACACCAAGCATTAACTTCTAAACCTTTTTTGTCTCTACAATATTGAAGTGAGTCTGTAACAACCCGTCTCAGGCTGTTTCTTGTAAACAAGTCGATCCATGAAATAACGGTGATGGTCACAAAATGAGCCCTGCTATTATCAATCGCTTTATACTTATCTGACATTAGATAAACATAGCGATTACTTCTTTATTGTTGCACACGCACGGACAGCATGTCCGCGCTAGCGGGGATTGAAAAATCTTCGTTGGATTTAGTGTTGAATAGGTTTGTACGACGATCTAAATGCGTTTGGATACGCGCGCGAGTAGAGGTTAATCAACGCTTACGTAATTGAAAACACCAGATTATAGGAGTCAACCAACGGAGCTCTTTTATCCCGCAGATAGTCAAGTTCAAAGAATGAAAATTTCGGTACAGTTGTATTGAATAAGATGGTATATCGCTTATTATCCGTCAAGAAAATCAGCACTGGGCAATCTAAAGGGCCAATCATATTTGGTATATCCGCTTGATAGCAATCAATTCTCAAAATTCTATCAGAATTAACGTTTAATGTAAAGTCAGCCTTTATCCCCAAATCATTGTTTGAAATATCATATTCATAATGAATGAAACCTTCCTCATCTTCTGAAAAACCAAGCTCATAATCGCCTTTAATGCTTATTCGGTAATCGCCGAATTCCATTACTAACCCAAGTTTTAACGATGCCCATTCACGTATGTCCAAATACTCTGAATAATTGTAACCATAAAAAGACACGCTCTTAATGCTTTTGCCAATCAAGTTGGCCATGATAGATTTCAATTCTGTCATCTGAATCCAAGGTAAATGTTACTATTTGATTGTGGCAATAGCCTGATTATCATTTCGGGGCTGGCCAGCTCGAGCGCTTCTTTGCGCATTCGAATTATCAGTCTATCTAATAGAATCGTTCCCTTACTCCGAACTCAATATCTGCCCAGTCAATCTCAATATCTCCAGTTCATTCAACCGTAATGAAATAAGCGCGTTTGATTTTCGAATCTTGGCCGAAGTAAGCCCCAGCTGTGCTTCTCTGAATTGTGTGCTGCTTATCTGTCCTGAGTTGTAAAGTTCCTCAGACCTCCGCAGGTTCAGCTCCGAAGCTTCTAGGTTATGCTCTTCAAACTGCGCCACCCGATAGCTCTGAACATATGTGTCGTGCGCATCTCGAATGTCACTCTCGATCTGCAGACCTTGATTCTCTAGCTCCAAGGTTCTTATTTCCAAATTCACCTTCTGGTTTTGTCGGGCCGTTCTATTTCGAAACCCATTAAAGAGGGGATAGTTTAAACCCACAGATCCGCTCCAACCAGCAGACGCATTACTGAGCACGATGCCAGCTTCACTCTGTTGGCTGTTGTAGTTGTATCCACCATTGACAGTCAATGAAGGCATTACACTAGACCACGCCAGCTGGTAATCCTTTTGTGCTAAATCCTGCTGCATCATCGCATTTTTTATGGAGCTGTTATTCGCCTTAGACGTTTCCACCAATTCGTCAATGCTCCACGTTTGCAACACAGGCGCTGCATCCGAACATGTGGTTTCTTCAGGTAGCACATCGGCAATCAATCTAGAAAGGAGTCGGAGGGAAGTCTTTCGCTGAAGTTGTGCATTCAATAGCGCAGAACTATCTGTTGTCAATGCCACACGGGCTGCTAGTAATTCGGTTTTCAGAGCCGTACCCAATTCATTGCTCAACTGCTCACGCTCATACCGCTTGATACTCACGCCTAGATTTTCCATAGAAATTTGCTCTTGCTCAATGGCCCGTGCCAAAACATAATACGCACTTGCAACTTGCAACAAGGTGCCCTCAATTGCCGCTTGACTTTGAATGTCAACCGCCTCTTGGTTCATCTTGAGTTTCTGATATGTGCGTGTTCCATTAAGTCCATTAAAGAGCACATAGCTGGCATTGATTCCTGCGGCCGTATTTGTGCTCACAGCGTTGTCCACATTGGTAGGGGGGATGTTGCCCGCAAATTCCAATTCGGTGTTGTTCACATTGATGCCTGCCGACGCCGATGCAGCAACGCTTGGAAGAAGTCCAGCATTTCCGATAGTAGCCGATTTTTCAGCGATTTGCTTTTGGCTTTCGATGATTCTGATGCTGTAGTTGTTTGAAAGCGCTTGTTTAAAAGCATCGTCCAATGTCAACACATTTTGCCCCACAACAGTGAAGGCCGCCAACAGAAAAGCGAGTGTTAGGTTAATCTTCATATTTCAATTCTTTGTACGCAGGTTCAACCTCTTTTGGCAACGACTTTCTGCCATTCCAAAACCAGTCAAAACTTCGTTTAGATCGATTGATCATCATTAGGATAACAGGCAACAGAATCAATACCGAAACTGTGGCAACACCCAATCCATAAGCGATCGTAGCTGCCATTGGAATAAGAAATTGCGCTTGCATACTTGTTTCGGCAATCAATGGGCCCAAGCCCGCCATGGTTGTAAGAGAAGTAAGTAGGATTGGGCGGAACCTAGACAGTGAGGCCTCGCGGATGGCTTCTCTGACTGACATGCCTGATTTTATGTTGTTGTTATACGCACCTACAAATACGAGCGCATCATTCACGATTATTCCGATCAAGGCGATGATCCCCAAGTAGCTAAACAAACTCAACTGCAGTCCATGGATCCAATGTCCCCAGGCTACTCCAATGAAGCTGAAGGGAATCAAGACCAATACTGCCATTGTTTGTGAGAATGATCGGAAGGTGAGTACAATGATGCTGAGCATGAGAAGCAGGACCACCGGCCCCACTGTTTTCATCGACTTGGCTGTCTTACCCTGTTCCCGTTGCTGCCCTTCCAACGTGAATTTAATTCCGGGATGATCGGCCAATATTTCAGGCAAGTACTCTTCTTTGATGCTGCCCAATACATTGCTAACGGATACTTCGGAATTGGCAATATCTGCCGTCACCAATATTTGGCGTTCTCCATCACTGTGCTTGATGCTTACCACGCCGCGTCCAATTTCAAACGTGGCTAAATCTTTCAGTAAAAAGCTCTGTCCATTACTGGTGCGGATCTTCATTTCACTCAGGCTGCTCTGGCTTGCTCTTTCGTCTTCTTGGTAACGCACCCAAACCTTTACTTCGTCTAAGCCACGCTGCAGTCGTTGAATTTCTCCACCGAAATAGCCCTGTCTAATCTGGATCATGACCTGTTGTTCGGTGAGTCCAAGTTGATACGCTTTCTCTTTTAACTCCACGCGTATTTCGCGCAGTCCGTCCTGATCATCGTCGTTCACATCCTTGAGGTCACTTAGGGTGCGCAGCTTGGCTTTCAGCTTTTCTACTACGGTTCGGACTTCTTCTTGATCCACACCTTTTAACGCTACCGAAACGGGCTTTCCGAATGGTGTGCCCGCGCCATATGAGAATTCCTCCACACCCAGCAGGTCGCCTGCATTGGCGCGAATCATACCGCTGATTTCAAGTACGGGCATTTGACGCGCTTCGTTGTCCAGTAGTTTGATGCGAAGGCTTCCCGTATTTGTGTTTCCCGGACCTAATCGTTTATCTACAGATAGAACAACCTCCAAAGAATCTTCTCGTGTGGGTGCTATTTCAGAGCTTGTTTTCCAAACTGCCGCCTCCACTTGATCCAGCCTAGCCAAGGTTACTTCTTCCGGAGTTCCTGCAGGCATCTTCAGATTAACCGTGATTTCCTCGCCCTCAATAAATGGGAAGAAGGTAGTTGTGATAATTCCGCCTTGTATGGCTCCAAATGTGGCGAGAAGCATCGCTACCGGTATGGCAATCGCAAAGAATCGTTTCTCCAAGAAGAAGTCAAGCACAGGCGCGTACAATTTGAATTTCAACCAGTCTAAAACCTGCGTAGAATACTTGGTCAATTTACTTGGCTTCACATCTCGATCCAAGGCTTTAGAATGGGCAATGTGTGCCGGTAAGATGAATACACCCTCAATTAAGGAAAAGAGAAGTGTAGCAATGACGATAAAGGCCATCTGACCAAAGAAATCGCCGAGCGTGCCTTCTATAAAGAAGAAAGTACTGAATGCTACAATGGTCGTGGCAATTGCTGAGAATACTGCAGGTAGAACTTCCATGGTTCCGTTCACAGCTGCGCTGATACGGTCCTCGCCCATTTCATAGCGCCGATATATGTTTTCACTAATCACAACGCCATCGTCGACCAGAATTCCAATAACAGTGATCATTCCAAAAAGGGAGATGACGTTAATGGTGATGCCGAAAAAGGGAGAAAGAATAAAGGCTCCGGCAAAACAGATGGGAATAGCAAGGGCCACCCAAAAAGCCAACCGGAAGTGAAGGAATAATGCAAGAAAAGCAAAGACTAGGATGAATCCAATAATGCCGTTGTTCACTAATAGATCGATACGCTGCGTAACTGTGGTTGAGGCGTCTTTTGTGATGTTGGCTTGCATCACATCATGTTCACTATTAAACACTTCGATGTAATCTTTTAGGGCACCAGCAATAAAGAGTAAATCTTCGTCATTGGTGTTACTAACATCGATGGTCACGGACGACCTTCCGTTGTAGAAACTCATGTTTGGAACTTCAGCCCAACGATCCTCAACCGAAGCCACGTCGCTCAATCGCACAACACTTCCATCTGCATTCGCCTTGACAACAAGCGTTTCTAAATCCTTTGCGTAATAAGACTTGTTCGATGATCTAATCTTCAGCTCTTCGTTCTGTCCAATCACGGTTCCACCTGTGATTTCAATGTTGTTTCCGGCAACGGCTGTCGTAACCTGTTGCATGGTGAGTCCAAATGTGGCAAGCTGGTCTTCTTTAATGCTGATCACAATCTCTTCATCCGGAAATCCGCTTAGGGCCACTTTAGAAATACCGTCAATAGCGAGGAGGTCTCTCTCAACATCTCGGGCAGCTGCCTTAAGCGTATGCAAATCAACCTCACCATGAATGGCAAAACTCATGGCTCGACTTAGGGCCTCCTTTTTATATACGTCCAGCGATTCAAGGCCGGTAGGGAAGGAGGTGATTCGATCCACGGCGTTTTTCACATCCTGCAAAACCAAATCGATGTCCGCATTTTGCTTTATCTCCACCGTAACGGTGGCCAGGTTTTCGTTTGAAATCGACGTTACGCGGTCAATACCCGAGGTTCCCTTCAGGTTGTCCTCAATTTTAAGTACGACGGACTCTTCAATTTCCTCAGGCGAAGAACCAGGGTAAACAGCCTGAATGCTGATTATTCGACTCGGCACTTCTGGGAAGAAGGTACGGCGAAGGCTTTGGAGTCCGAAGAATCCGAATATGAGTACCAGGGCAAGAATTACATTCCCTGAGATGGCATATTTGATGAAATATTTTACAATGCTCTGCATGCTTCCTTATTCAATGATTTCAACTTCCATCCCGTCAAAAGCTCCTGGAACAACCTGGTTGACAAGCACGGTTCCGTCCTCTAATCCTTTCACAACCATTACATCGTTGCTTTCGTGAATGACGTTTACATCGAGCAGTTTGAGCTTGTTGCTTTGAACAGTGTAAACCTGTGAACCATTCACAACCAAAAACCTAGGAATACGTGCTGCGGAATCTAGAGGCACACCGTTAATTGATCCATTCAGATACACGCCCTCGTACAGTTTACTCCCGCTTACTTCGAGATAGACTTTCACTGTTTGGGTGTTGGCATCTACAATTTCACTGATGCGTGATATTTTCCCTTGCCATTCGCCCTGAAGTTCTGAAGACAAGACCGTGGCTGTGTTCCCTACACGTATTTTGGATATGTCGCGAACACTGATGCCAGCTTCGAGTTCATAGTTGATTGGATCCACAAAAACCCCAACACGCTGACCAGCGCGAATAATTGTATTAGGATTGACATTTGCCTGGCTCACAATACCGTCAAATGGAGCAGCGATGGTGAATTTTTTCAGTTGGGCCTCTTGGCTTTTGATGGCGTAGTATTGATTGTAGACCTTTCGCGCAACGAGAAAGTTCTTTTCTTTCTCATTGGTAACGTCCGGCAAATCTGGAATTGAAGTTGACGCATCAAACGAGGCCAAGTAGACTCTCCATTTATCGAACCCGTCTTCATAATCGATTTTTAAGTCGGGAAGTAGACCAGTGAGCACGCTCTGAAAATTGCTCCTATTCGCAACGATTGAATACCGCGTATCCGTATCGTCAAGTTTGAGCAATACTTCTCCTCTCTTAAATGAGGTACCATCTTTAAATGCTTTTGCACCTTGCAAGAGGCGTCCGTTTACTTCAGTGAAAACATCAATCTTTTGTTGAGACATGAGTCTTCCGCTAAATGCGATAAGCGCCTGCTGAGGAATGTTCTCAACCGCAGCCACGGCAACGGGCGCGATCATTGACTTCGGTGGGTCTTCCTTTGGTGGTTCCTTCATTCCCGCTAAGGTTTTGTTGAGAAGAACACCCAGTGCGAGTATCGCGATGGCAGCGCCAACTGCCCATCTTCGTTTCATGAAATCCATATCTTATTTGGCTTTAATGTCGTTGATTAATATTTCGGATACGATCTTTTTTCGATCGTGTAATAGTTGTTTATAGTCAGCCAAATTCAGATCATTCATAAACATGACCATGGGTTTAGCAATAATGGGAAACATGATGAGTCCAATCATGTTTAGAACAACATGCTCGGCCTTTAAATCCTTTCGCACAAGTCCCTTCTTTTTACCTTCTTCGAGTTCCTTTAGTAAACCACCAAAGGGTGGGTTTACGCCTGCCTTTTTCATTCGAGCCCTATGCTTGGCTGGATCACGATTCATTTCAGATATTATGAAAAGAGGGAGGCGAGGGTGACGAATTAAGAAGTTTGAGTATTGATTTACCGCCAATTCAATCTTCTCGAAGAATGGTTTATCGGATTCAAAAACTTCGCCCAATGTTTTGAAAATTTCACTGAACGTTTTTTGAAATACACGCGTCAAAAGCGCTTCCTTACTCTTAAAGTAATAGTGGAGTAGCCCTTTGTTGATCTCAGCCTTTTCAGCAATACTGCGCATTCGAGCGGCATCGTAACCGCATTCAAGCATTTCAGTTTCAGCCGCCTCTATTATTTTGTCTTCTGTTGTCATGGTTTTACCCGTTTGGGTAACAAAGTGCAATTCTAAGACTAAAAACAACACGCCATTGAAAAAGTTTAGTCATTTGGGTAAAAAATAATTCTTGTCATTCCGATGGGGCTTTTAAGCCATCTTGAAGATTTAAGCGGAATACAGGAAAAAATCAAGCCTGCATTTGATCACATCTATATATTTGTTCGCAAAGCCACACATTTATGAAAATGAAATACATTCCATTATTAGCAATCGCTTTAACATTAGGCGCATGTGGAGGAAGTGAATCAACGGAGTCGCACACAGAAGAAGCGGTCGAGGCAGCGGAAGAGGTTGCGGTTGAAGAAGAGTCAGGATCTGAAATCAATGATATGGCCGATTTTAAATTCCATACCATGATTGCGAACCTGCCAAGTCCGCTTGAGACATTTAATCTAATGTCTGGTGTGAATGTGGCAATGGAAGGTGTGAACTTAACACCCACCGAAGACAGTAAAAACCTCAGCACTATGTCCGCTAAGGCATATGGTTACGGGATGTACATTACGGATATGGGATTTATGGCCTATGAGCATCAAAACCAACAGACGCTTGAGTATTATGCGACATGTCGCGCCTTAGCTGGAGAGCTTGGGGCGGGTGAAGTTTTCGAACGCACGATTAGCTCCAACTTTGAAGAGAATACATCCAACGAAGAAAAATTCGTGAAGATGATGGATGAGGCATTCAACGCTATAGATCAATACATGGTGGACAACGAACGATTTGTAAATGCTACTGAAATATTTGTTGGTAGCTGGGTTGAGACACAGCTCATTGCTACTGGAATTGTAAAAGATGAAGCGTTGAGCGAGGTGAACCGTCCAATCTTTCAAGGCATATACGAGCAGAAAGTACACGCAAGTAACTTGATGAATGTCCTCAGCGAGATTGAAACTGAATTGGATGACGAGGTGGTTGATCACGTAGAAGAAATTATGATGTTTTACGCTGGTTTCGCCAGTGTAGAGTCGATTACGTCGGAAGACCTGACTGAGCTTGAGAATAAGTTGATGGCCTTAAAGGCTGCCTTGACGTCTTAATCAATCACTTGACTTTAGAAAAGCTCCCAATATTGGGGGCTTTTTTTATGCGTTGTTTTTTTCCGATACCTCCATTGATATCATTGTCCTTTTCTGCTTTCAGATGCCACGAATTATCAACCATTCTGTGTACGTTTGACCCTCAATTATATACGTTTTATGAAGAAGGTACTCATCGGCATTTTAGTGGTAGTGGTCTTGATTATTGGCGCTGCAATTGTGCTACCGATAGTTTTCAAGGATGACATCATCAAATTGGTGGAAACTGAAGCCAATAAGAATATCAATGCAACATTGGAATTCGGGGATATTGGATTGTCACTTTTCGAAAGTTTCCCGGATTTCACATTGACCATTGAGGCTATTGTAGTTACCGGCCACGCTCCTTTTGAGGGTGTGAAGCTGGCTGATATTGAAGCGCTGAAATTGAGCCTTGACTTAATGAGCGTGATCAATGGCGAAAAAATCCAGATCAACTCTGTCGGACTGGAAACTCCAAATCTTCATGTTATCGTTCTTGCAGACGGCACCGCTAATTACGATATCGCCAAAGAGGGTAAGGAGTCAGAACCAGAGGTGGAAGAAGCCCCAGAATCAGAAGGCGGAGGCTTTAGTATCGGGTTGAGTGAATACTTTATTCGGAATGCAGAGATTGTATACGACGATCGTTCAGCGGGTATGTATGCGCATCTCGAAAACTTCACACATGAGGGAAGTGGAGATTTTACCCAAGATGATTTTCTTCTCGAAACAATGACCGACGCGGACGGCATAACATTTAAAATGGACGGTGTTCCATATCTGAACCACACGACACTTGATATGAAGTTTGACATGAATATGAACATGCCAAATATGAAATTTGAGTTTGTCGAGAACTATCTGAAGCTCAACGCGCTTCACCTTGGATTTGATGGTTCGGTTGCGATGCCGGCTGAGGATGGCGATCCGATTGATTTAGACATGACTTTCGCGACAAAGGAGACTTCTTTTAAAAGCTTACTATCTCTTGTCCCAGCCATCTTTTTAACAGATTTTGAAGACATTGAAACAAATGGAAATTTGGCCTTAAGCGGAATGGCTAAAGGACGCATGATCGGCGATCAACTCCCTTCATTTGCGATCGATCTGACGGTTGATGATGCGATGTTTCACTATCCCGACCTGCCAAAGGCGGCTGAGAACATCGCGATCGATTTACACGTAAAGAATCCAGGTGGGTCAGACGACAACACGGTCATTGACTTAAATACATTTCATTTGGAGTTGGCGAATAATCCGGTCGACATGATGGTACACATGCGTACTCCGATTTCAGATCCGTTTATCGATGCCAACATCGACATGAATTTAGATTTGGCCTCTTTGGCCGATGTAATCCCATTGGAAGAGGGTCAAAGCATTACTGGAAAAGTGATAAGCGACATACAGCTTAAAGGAAATCAAAGCGCAATAGATGAAGAACGTTACGCTGACTTTCATGCGGGCGGTATGTTGGTGCTGAGCAATTTTGATTACAAAGACCCCGAGATGCCTTACGAAACCATTATAGAAGTGTGTTCGTTGTCTTTTACGCCTTCAACAGCGCTGTTGAAAGAATTCAAGATGAACGTTGGTGAGTCAGACATACAACTTACAGGACATGTGGACAATATTGTAGAATGGTACGTCGCAGATGTACCCTTAATGGGTGGGTTTTTATTCCGATCCAATTACATGAATATCAATGAGTTTATGGGTGAGGAAGAAGCCGCTTCGGAGGAAACAGAATCGACCGAAGAACCTGAGGCTGCTGGTGTTGCTGAAATTCCAGCAGGATTCGATTTTAAGCTTAACACCGAAATCAAGACCTTGATATACGATAATCTTACCATTACGGATGTGAATGGAGAGGTAGTGATGAAAGATCAAACGCTCGATATGCGTCAGTTGACCATGAAAATGCTCGAGGGTAGCTTGAATATTAGTGGTTTGTATTCTACTATCAATCCAGTGGTTCCAGATTTTAATGTGGATATGCTTATTTCACGATGGGATGTTCCAACCACATACGAGTATCTAGAAATTGTCCAGAAAATGGCCCCAATTATGGAAAATGCCACTGGCGCGTTCTCTTCACAAGTGAAAATGCAAGGCAAATTGGATCAGAATATGGAGCCGGCTCTAAACACGTTGGATGGTAAAGGAAAACTAACCACACACAATGTGAGTTTAAAAAACCCGAAAGTGCTTGCAAAAGCAGCTGACGCTGTCAAGTACGATGGTTTGAAGAAGATGGAACTTGACAATGTGAACGTAAGCTTCAAGTTTAAGAATGGTCGGGTGGAAGTAGATCCAGTAGACTACACGATTGGAAAAGAGATACCTGCCAACTTCAGCGGAAGCCATGGTTTTGATGGTACGCTTGACTACGTGCTGGCCTTAGATATACCAACCAAGTTGATGGGTGGCGCGGCCTCTGCCGCCATTGGTGGATTGTTGTCAAAGGCTGGGTCAGCTGCCGGCGTGAATGCAGCGCTTCCAGAAAGAGTCAAGGTTGACTTGGATATAAAAGGAACAAGCGAAGACCCAACTGTGATACCTAGAATGGCTGGAACCACTGCGGGGTCGGCCGCCGATGATCTTAAGGGTCAAGCCGTGGATGAGCTCAATAAAAAGAAAGATGAGCTTGAAAATCAAGCGCGCGATGAGGTTGATAAAGCGAAAGCCGACGCTGAAGCAAAGGCACGGGCAGAGGCGGAGAAGGCTAAGGAAGATGCGGAAGCTGCGGCACGAAAAGCTGCGGACGATGCTAAGGCGAAGGCCAATGCTGAGAAAAAGCGACTTGAGGCCGAGGCGAAGAAGAAAGCAGATGCCGAGAAGAAAAAAGCCGAGGACGCTGCCAAGAAGAAGGCCAAGGATGCCTTGAAGAAGTTTGGCAGATAACGACTAGTTGACCCGTATAAAATGATTCTTAAAGGCTTCCACTGTGGAGGCCTTTATTTTTTCAAAGTCTAGCTCTACCTTTAATTCGTTTTGGAGACTCGTTACGCCTTTGTCCTGAATGCCACAGGGCACAATGTGATTGTAGAACTCAAGATTGGTATTTACGTTAAATGCGAATCCGTGCATAGTCACATACCGGCTCGCTTTCACCCCGATAGCACAAATTTTCCGTACATTTTTTGTCTCAGGATCCAGCCAGACGCCGCTAGCATCAGAGAGTCGTTCTCCTTTTAATCCAAAAACGGAAATAACGTCTGAAATAGACTCTTCAATGCTCCAGATATACTTACCTACTCCCATTTCAAATTGCTCCAAATCAAAGATTGGATAGCCAACTATTTGACCTGGTCCATGATAAGTGATATCACCACCACGGGTTGTCTTGTAAAATTCTGCGCCTACAAGTTTCGGATCGCTAACCAGGTTTTGTAAGTCTCCAGACTTACCCAATGTATACACAGGCTCATGCTCAACCAGAAGAAGTACATTATCATCATGAGGGATTCCGTTGCGCTTTTTATCTAGAATGCCATTAAAGTGACGCTCTTGCTCTTCTAGCGCCTTCGAATAGGACATTCTACCGAGGTCTATAACTTTGAATGCATCGTTCATTTTCAGCGCAAATATGATCAATCAAAGGATTGGATGGTGGTGCTGTCCATCTTAAAATCAACGGAACGATAGTTCCGCATCCAGCCCGCATTGTCGGTCATGAATATCTCAAGGGTATAGGATTGACCTTCCTTGAGTCGTGGGTCGTAAAGGTCAGGTGTGAAGTCGGTTGCGACATTTCTTAAATTGTGGAACAGGAAGGATCCATCTGTTGTTTCAACCGCGCAAAACCTAGATCCGCCGCTATTCGTCAGCATAACTAAATTGTTGCCTGCGCCATCGAAAGATCCATTCCATTCGAAACTTGCTCGACCATCCGCCGTTGTTTCGACGCTCACATTGCTTGCGTTTTTGGTATTGGTAGAAAACTCGTTTGGTCTTATTGTGATTGGATCAGAAATTAGAATCGAATCGTTTTGTTTCATGCCAATGCGTACCAATCTCGCATGGTTGCTTTTTGGATATGACAGCCTAAAGGTTCCAAAAAGTCCACCGGCTTCTGTTTCGAATTCCTGATTTGACTGCCTATAAAGGGCAAGACTATCTGGGAATTTAATGGAGTCATTGATGAAGAGCGTAATGTTGGACGCTTCTTCTGGTCTGAAAAATCGGATGAGCACTGGATCATCGGCAACCCTGTTTGTAAACGAAGGATGATTTCCCGCATGGATCCATACGTCGATTGAGACATCTCCTGAGACGTTTAGATCATAATAGTCTTGAAGCGTTTTTGCAGGGTATGAGGAGGGGATAGGTCCATCTTTCTCGCATGAGATGAGCAGGACGAAAAGCAGTAATATTGAAATTATGCGGCTCAAAATTTCACTACTAATTTTGCGTTTACTCTTCTTCCAGTCAGGTAGTTAGGTACTCCGTATTCAACGTTTCGTGCATCTTTAATCCACAAGTAGCTAATCGTGTTGTCTATATCTAGTAAATTGAAAACTTCAAGGCTAAACCATGCTGATTTTATATAGTCCATTGCGGCATACTTTGACTTCTTACCCTCCTCTTTTAATCGGGCGCTAAAGCCGATGTCTACTCGGCGATATTGAGGCATTCTAAAGATATCCTTGTATCGAGTATAGCTAGGCGGTCCGGTTGGAAGTCCTGAACCAAAAAGTAGACTCAGGTGCATCTGAATGAACTCGTACTTAGGAAGGTAGTCTTGAAACGTTAAGGCAAAATTGACGCGTTGGTCTGTTGGGCGCGCGATGTATCCTGGATAAATCAATCCACTGTCAATCGTTTGTGCGTAGCGAATAGGAGAATGAATAATTGTATCCACAAAAAGTGACGTGTAGCTCATGTATTGATCGTTCTCAATGTCCTCCATTGTCTTCATTACGGAGATACTGGCCCATGATTCGATGCCCTTAACGAACTCACCATTTAGCTTGAGATCTAATCCCGTTGCGTATCCCTTCGCGTTGTTTTCAGCGTAGTATCGAATTCGGACGTTGTCCAGCTCATATGGAATGATGTCTTGAAGCTGCTTGTAATAGGCTTCTCCAACAAACTTAAACTCGCGCTTTAACATCCGAAAATTATGATCTGCTCCTAATACATAATGAATGGAGGTTTGTGCCCGGACGGTGGGGTTAACTGTTCCAAACAGGTCACGCATTTCTCTGTAAAACGCTGGTTGATGGTAATATCCCCAGCTAGCTCTAAACAGCCAATCTCGCGGCTTAAATTTCGTTTCGCCATCCTTCTTGGTCAACTTGTCCCAATCGGGCTTAAAGGCAAGCTGGATGCGCGGACTTAGGGTTGTTTGATTGTTTAAATCCCAATAATTGAACCGACCGCCTACGGTAACGTATAGTTCGTTCGTGTCCAGATCAAACATCCAATCGCGCTGGAGGTAACCCATGGCTCGATTCGAGGCCACTCGATTAACCGATTTTATTGTTTCAAGCAGATTTACTTCTTCACCGTCATATGGCACGCTGTATCCGACCGAATCGATTAGGCTCCATTCACTGAGCACATCATTGATATCGTCTCTTTGGTATCGAAGCCCCCAGAGCCAAGCATTACCATTAGTTTTGATTTCTCCCTGTAGTTCCGTTGATACTACAACCGCATCCAGATAGTTTCGAGCATGGTCGAGATAGGAGCCCGTTCCGATAATAAACGCCTCGTCACCGAACGACTCCTTGCTTAAGTCCGTTTCCAATTCTGATAATCGATAAGAGGCCTCAATGTCGAATGTCTCGCTTTCCTGAGATCGGAATGCAGAGGTGATCCAGCGTATGTTCCAATTATGGCGAGGCTTCCATGTGGTGGTGAAGGCGCCAAATGCTGTTCGGTAATCGTCTACCTCTTGGCCATCAAAAAAGGCGTTGATGCCAATGGAACTACTGACGGTTCCAAATGAAGATTGCCTGTTTTCCGGAGTGAACTGATACTTGTTTTGAGAATAGTTGCCAAGAAATGAAAATTCCCATTCAGTGTTTGGTGCATAGGTCAGATAGGTCTGATAGTCTAGGAAAAACGGGCGATAAGACCCCTGAACATCAGAACCGGCGAGGATGTATTGGTTTGAATAATATCGAAATCCATGAAGCTGTGTGAATCGTCCATTGTCCGATGCGTTTTCCAAGTGGGCATTAGCGCCGAGTAATCCTGCTGAAACCGAGCCCGCAAATTTCTCCGGTTTTTTATAGGTGATGTCAAGCACACTCGACATTTTATCTCCATACTTAGCCTCAAAACCACCAGAAGAAAAGCTAATGTCTTCCACCAAATCACCATTAACAAAGCTCAATCCTTCCTGTTGTCCGCTGCGAACCAAAAATGGTCTATATACCAAGATGCCGTTTACATAGATGAGGTTTTCGTCAAAATTCCCACCCCGAACGGAGTATTGTGAGCTGAGCTCATTGTTTGAACTGACTCCAAGCGCCCGACTCGCAAGGAGCGACTCCACACTTCCTGTAACAGACGGATTCAGTCTTACGTCACCAACTTCAATGATGCGCATCGGTTTCTCTCTCAAACGTTCTTCGGAAACCACAAATTCTTGCCCCATAATGGCGTCTGGTACTAGCCGCGGACTCATTTCGATGGTTTCATTTGGCCCGCCGGTGATGAACTTCTCATATGTTCTGAAAGAAACATGTCGAAACACCAAACGAACTTCTCGATTTGAAGGTATTTCAAGGCTATATGATCCATCATCCTGCGTTGTAGCGTGATAGTCGGTGCCAGGAATAGTTATGGTAGCCTCACTGATTGGCGAACCGTTGTCGTCCGATATCGTTCCACGAACCATGGTGTTCTGCCCGTATGAAACGAGGCAAAAGGCAAGGAGTAAAAGGGTGGAAACGGTATGCCGGATTGCTTTCAAGATCTACTTAACGCCTTATTTGGATTTAAAGTCTCCGTTTTTCCAGGCGTCAATAAACTGCGCCCAAGCCAATGGATTTAGTAGGCTGATTTGGGGCATCTGGCCCATTTGATAAAGACGTGTGTACTCTCGTTGAATGGACATGGCTGAGTTGGCCTGAGCGCTTGCCGGGATGCCCTGAATTGCCAATCTCACCTCTTCTCGAGTAAGGTTCGCAAAGGCGCGATCATAGTCGTCGGTTGGCGCTTGAAGCGCCAAGAACGCATCTTTGAACTGCTCTCGACTAGGCCATGGGTACACATCCTGAACTGGCAATGTAAGCGTATCGCGCTGGAGCATTTGAATCATTGAATACCTTGAGTCGGAAAGTGTATCTTCGATAAGGACATTGGACTTAATGTAGCCCACACTTTGAAACTCAATGGTGTCTGACTTTTTAACCACTAATGAAAAGAATCCGTAGAAGTCGCACATCGTTCCTCGGTTTGTGCCCTTGATAATTACACTGGTAAATGGAACAGGGGTGAGGCTGTCTCCTGAAACTACTACTCCGGACAACTGAATTAAGCCTTCGCTTGGATCGTTTTGAGCGCATAATGGAGCCGCGAACAGCATTATGAGTCCTAATATTAAAAAAACTACCTGCTTCATTGTTTATGGATTAATGAACGTTCCTTCAAATGTGGCAACATTTCTGGCCATATCAATTACTTCTACCATTAATTCTTGCGCTTCGGGTGATTTTGGCAGATCATCAGTGAAAAAAGAGAGTCTGGCCCTTTTAGGATCGTACTCTGCCAATATCCATTGATTGTTAGCAAGGACACGGAACGATTCGATGCCGCTTAAATTGTCTTTTATTTGGAATACAACCTCTCGGGTACTTAATCTACTTCCCGATCTGAAATTGACCGACTTGATTTGAGGCTTTGTTTGATCGTGAGAAATGCCGAAGCGTCCGAACGATCTTGATTCAGCAATAAGCCATTCTCCTTCACGTCTTGTTTGAAGGGCTCTAATTGGCCTGCCATCTTTAGTTACGCGTGCAATGAGTTCACCTTCTTGTTCGATGGTGGACTTGATTTTGATCTGAATCGATTTTTGCAAGGGAATACGCGAGTTAAGCACTTCTATAAAGTCTTCGCCATCAAGGATGTTTGCCGCCTCATCTCGATAGATGGCGCCCTTCGGAATGTGCAATTGATGTTCATCGGTTTCAAAATAATAATCGCCGTTCCAACGTATCATTTCCTGCTTTTGTTCTGGAGTGTCTGCAAGCTTCTTAAAATCCACTTCAAACTCTACTTCGCTGCTATTCCCACTCACATCTTTGGCGATAACTCGGATGGTGTGCCCACCATCCTCAGGAGATAGTCGTCCGTTCTGCTTATAAGTTACATTCTCCAATATATTACCCGGAAGCCGATACAATCGAATGAATCGAACGTGCTTTTGGTAATAATACTCGTAGTCGATGAGCGCATTTAGGAATCGGCTCTGGCTAAACGGAATGCTATCTGCAGTAAAAGCAGCAAATCGTTGTTCGTCTATGAAAGCTTCAATTTTATAAATCCCGTTTTTATTTCCTGATCCATCCTGCTGGTCATAGCCACTCACTTCAATGCCGAAGTCTCCTTCGATAGTGATGGCACCGTTGCTTGAAATGGAATTGGCCGTGGCACGATAATGACGACCAGTTGTACTGCCAGAGATGTTTCCACCACGATCTAGTGGCTTGATAGCAACAGATTCAATTATCGGACGCTTGCTATCGTTGAGGGGGAATTGAAAAAGAAGTGGATTTCTTGGGACTTCAGTTTCTGTTTCGCGCACTTCAAAATGGAGGTGCGGACCTCCAGATCCTCCTGTGTTTCCTGAGAATGCTATTATATCACCTTTCAATACGTGTAAATCATTTTCGCCGGGATAAACGTCAACAGCAAATGACTTTTGCTCGTACTGTATGCGTTTTGTGTATCGAGCGATACTGTCGTTTAGTGCCCTAAGGTGGCCGTAAACAGTTGTGTATCCATTGGGGTGCGTCACGTAAACCGCTTTGCCGTAACCATAGGGTGATATCTTTATTCTACTTACATAGCCGGATTCAACTGTATGCACGTTCAGGCCTTCTTGGCCTCCTGTTTTAATGTCCAGTCCGCCATGAAAATGGTTGGGTCTTAACTCTCCATAATTCCCAGATAATGCAGGCGCAACCTCCAAAGGGTTACCTACATCGAATGGTTTGTTTTGAGACCACCCTAAAATTCCAGACATCCAAATCAGGAAGAAAATAAGAAGGGTTTTTTTTGGAGTTCGGGATCGTGTCATAAAGAATGGAGGGGGCAAAAGTAGGGTTCATAAGAACGAAATTTGGAGAAACATTTTCCAGCTTTTGAACAACCAATTCGAATATTTTGCAAATATTTGAGCATCCCAATAATCGTTGGGGATTCTTTCGGTAAATTATTGAATGTGAAAGATTTAAGTGAAACTGTTGAAACGCTTAGTAAAAAGACCGATGCATTGATAAATGCGTTGGCCGCATCTCGTGTGAAAGTGTCTCAACTTGAAGCTGCAAATCTTGAGTTGAAGGAAAAGGTGAGCAATGTGAATGTCTCATTCAATAAATTGAAAGAAGATAATAAAGTGCTGAAGATGGCCGCGGCAATCAAAGGGGACGAAGAAGTTGTTTCTGAGACAAAGCGCAAAATCAGCCAAATGGTACGGGAAATTGACCACTGTATCGCCAAGTTGAATGATTAAGAATGAGTGAACTCTCTATAAAAGTAAATATTGCTAATCGCGTCTATCCGCTTTCTGTTCAACGGGAAGAGGAAGAAGAGGTTAGAAAGGCAGCTGCTTATATCAATGAGCGCATAAAAGCCTTGGAGTCAAGTTTTGCCGTTAAGGATAAGCTTGATCTCTTTGCAATGCTGGCCTTGGAGATGACCTTAGAAAAAGGACACGGAAAGGAAGAGCTTGTCAATGAACAAGTGTCTGACCGTATACAGGATCTGATTAATCGAATTGACGCGCAGTTGGTCGCCAAATAGTTGTTCTTTAAAATACTTCCCGTACAGACCATTATGGTTTTGTAACCTGAACATTTATAACGCTGGGGTGATTCTTTAGTGTAGTTAGGACAGGCCTTTTTATCGCAGCACGACGCAAGTCCGCTGACGAGATTTTGTTGAGCAATCAATAAGACACTGGACGCCCGAGCTATAAGGATAGCCCCAAAAATTAGCTTTTCAGGAGGTTACAATTTCCGTGGCTTGTACGGGATTTTTTTATTAATCAAAACATTAAAATGATTGAAATAATTATAGCGGGAGTTGTAGCCTTCATAGTAGGTGCGGGCATTGCTTATGCCGCGCTGAAAAAAGGGGTAGACGCTGACAAGAAGCGAATTCTAGATGAGGCAAACAACGAAGGAGAGCGCATCAAAAAGGATAAACTAATTCAAGCCAAGGAAAAGTTCGTTCAATTAAAGGCCGAACATGAAAAATCGATTCTTGAGAAAAATCGGAAGGTTGGAGATGCTGAAAGTCGAGTAAAGCAAAAAGAGAATAGCCTGAACCAAAAACTTGGCGACCTCAATAAAAAGGATCAAAAAGTCGAGAGCCTGCGCCAGAACCTGCAACGTCAAATTGAACATTCAGAAAAGAAGCAGCAAGAGCTAGATAAACTGCATTCGAAACAAGTCAAGCAACTCGAGAGCCTTAGCAATATTTCAGCCGATGAGGCCGTAGAGCAAATGCGGGAAGTATTGATTAGTGAGGCAAAAACCCAAGCAATGGGCACCATTAAAGACATCGTTGATGAGGCCAAAATAAATGCCAGCAGAGACGCCAAGAAAATCGTGGTTGAAACCATTCAGCGTGTAGCGACAGAGCAAGCAGTTGAAAATTCGGTTTCTGTCTTCAACATTGAAAACGATGATGTGAAGGGACGAATTATTGGTAGAGAAGGCCGAAACATTCGAGCGCTGGAAGCTGCCACCGGAGTAGAGATTATTGTGGATGATACGCCAGAAGCTATTATCCTTTCCTGTTTCGATCCAGTTAGAAGAGAGATTGCGCGGCTTGCATTGCACCAACTCGTAACAGATGGTCGAATTCATCCTGCACGTATTGAGGAGATCGTTGCGAAAACTCAAAAAAGACTAGAAGAAGAAATTGTTGAAACTGGCAAGCGTACGTGCATTGACCTGAACATCCATGGATTGCATCCGGAGTTAATTCGAATGGTAGGCAGAATGCGATATCGTTCATCCTATGGTCAAAACATGCTTAAACACAGCCGTGAGGTAGCAAACCTTTGTGCTACTATGGCTGCTGAGCTCGGGTTGAATGCCAAGGTGGCCAAGCGAGCCGGTCTACTGCATGATATTGGAAAGGTGCCTGACGAGGAAAGTGAATTACCCCATGCATTGCTTGGAATGAAATTGGCCGAGAAATACAACGAAAAGCCAGATGTGTGCAATGCAATTGGTGCCCACCACGATGAAATTGAAATGACCACATTGATATCGCCTATTGTTCAAGTCTGTGACGCCATTAGCGGTGCAAGACCAGGAGCACGTAGGGAAATTGTTGAAGCTTACATACAACGCATTAAGGATTTAGAAAACTTAGCAATGGATTATGATGGCGTCACCAAAGCGTTTGCGATTCAAGCAGGTAGAGAGCTGCGTGTGATGGTTGAAAGTGAGAAGGTGAAAGATGGCGATGTAGAATCATTGGCTTTTCAGATTTCGGAAAAAATTCAAGATGAGATGACATATCCAGGTCAGGTGAAGATCACCGTCATTCGAGAAACAAGAGCGCAAGCGGTAGCAAGATAATATTCAGATGATCGATCGAAAAATCACCTCTTCTCGCGTATTGGTCACTGGCGCTGCCGGTTTCATTGGGTCTAATCTCGTGGCCGATCTACTTGAGAATGGTAATGAAGTCATAGGCTTAGACAATTTAATGACGGGCAGGTCATCCAATTTGGATGAATTCAAGGATAACAAACAATTCAAATTTATCGAGGGCGACATTCGAGATAGAGAGATGTGCGTTGAAGCCTGTGCGGGTGTCGATTACGTTTTGCATCAAGCTGCTTTAGGTTCAGTACCACGTTCGATTAAAGATCCGTTTACTACAAACGATGTAAACGTAAATGGCTTCATTTCCATGTTGCTTGCCGCAAGAGACGCAAAGGTTAAGCGCTTTGTATATGCTACCAGTAGCTCGGTATACGGAGATAAAAAGCGATTGCCAAAAGTTGAAGATAAAATTGGGAAACCGCTCTCGCCGTACGCGATAACGAAAGGAATGAATGAGCAATACGCCAAAGTGTTTGGTGAGCTTTATGATATGGAGACCGTAGGATTGCGCTATTTCAACGTCTTTGGTCGTAAGCAAGATCCTGATGGGGCATACGCAGCGGCCATTCCGAAATTTATACGCAAGTTCATGAACCATGAATCACCCTTGATACATGGTGATGGAACACAATCGCGCGACTTCACGTATATCGATAATGTGATTCATGCAAACAACGTTGCCGCACTCTCTACGAATCCGGAATCCATTAATGAGGTATTTAATGTCGCATATGGTGGCAGCATGAATTTGGATGAGCTTGTTGAAACACTTCAAAAACTGCTCGTGCGTTTTGATCCAAAAATTGCAGATGTAAAAATCACCTATGGCCCCGAACGTGTTGGCGATGTTCGACACAGCCTTGCATCTATCGTTAAATCTAGCACCATACTCGGTTACAAACCTCAGTATGATGTTCAAACTGGCCTTGAATTAGCCATTGATTGGTATTGGAATCACCTAAAATAATCTCTTGATCAAAATCAATTACGTTTGCCTTACTTAATAAGCTATGACTAAAATTTCATTCGCAGTAATAGGATACGGACACATTGGAAAGAAACATGCAATCATGGTATCTGGCTCTCAAGAAAGTCAGTTAGTAGCCATAGTGGATGTGGACGCAGCAAAACGAGAAGAAGCCCAAAAGGCCTATGATGGCGTAGAGGTATTTGAGAGCATTGAGCAATTGCTTGCGAGCGAATTACCACTCGACGTAGTGAACATTTGTACCCCAAACGGCTATCATGCCACACAGGCTATTAAGGTCCTTGAACACAAAGCACATGTTGTAATTGAGAAGCCAATGGGCCTGACTAGGCAAGAGTGTGAGGACGTGATATTTAAGTCATTACAAGTTTCACGTCATGTCTTTTGTGTAAAACAGAACCGTTATAGCCCTTCTTCCAAATGGCTAAAGGATGTCGTAGAGGATAAATTGCTCGGGAACATAAACATGGTACAGCTTAGCTGTTTTTGGAACAGAGATGCACGTTACTACAAGCCCGGTGGATGGAAGGGAACGAAGCAGTTGGATGGAGGAGTACTCTTCACGCAATTCAGTCATTTCGTAGATATCATGTATTGGTTGTTTGGCGACATCCAAAACATAGTTGCTATGAGTACCAATTTCAACCATAAGGGAGCAACTGAGTTTGATGACTCTGGTTTGGTTCAATTTGAGTTTGTAAATGGCGGTTTTGGCTCGATCAACTACTCAACCAGCATATGGAACAAGAACTTCGAGAGCAGCATAATTGTGATCGGGGAGAAGGGAACTGTAAAGGTGAGCGGTCAGTATATGGACCAATTGGAATATTGTGATATTGATGGATACGAAATGCCGAAGCTAGATCCTTCCAATCCACCCAACGACTATGGCGATTATAAAGGCAGTGCAGCGAATCATCATTATGTCATCGAAAATGTAATTGACGTACTTACTGGTAAATCGCAGATTTCGACCAATGCGCTCGAAGGAATGAAGGTCGTTGAGATGATTGAACGGATACACCGCAAGCAGCGCCAGATGGGCTAGGACTTTCTTGTTGCGTAATCAAGAATCATCGTATACAGCTCTCGGTACTTTCCCCAGAATGGATGATTGAAGTTTTCAGGATGCCACAAGAACACGAATTGGCCATTGTGTTTTCTACATTGATCTATTACCGGTTTTGAGGCTTCCATTGCTTTCTCCACACGCGCATATTTCTTAATAAGCGGCACCTCCATTATGATCAATGGATATTCAACCAACCCAAGCTGGGCACGATTTACAACGTCAAATACTGGGTAGGGAATACAAGTCCCAGCCTTAAAACCAATGTCTGAATTATAACCTACGCTGCTATCTGAGGTTAGGTGATTCGAGTTCCATAGTTGCCAGGTAGTGGGGTTTGAAAATCGCAAATAGTGCTGACGTCCTTCTGCAACGTCGGCGCCCACATTTCTTAGCCGTTCTAGTTCAGTCGAAAACTGGGTTGGGTTGTCATAAGAAATATAACTGCCATGAAATCCAGCAATGTGACCTCGATCTTGAATGCGTGCGATAGAACTTGCAATGCGAGGGTCACGGATGTCGTATCGCGCGTCTTTCTCACCAGAATGCGATGGGATAAAGTAAAAATGACTTTTTAGGTGGTAGCTTTCAGAAACGTCCATAAGCCAATCTATGCTGTCATAATTGTCTTTGCGAAGATTAAGGTTCACAAGAGTATACTCCAATAAGGTCCACACCATTCTGAATGGATTTTTTCGAAGAATTATATCCCCAGCCATCGCTCGCACTAGCTTCTTTATGGAGTCATAGCGCGCAATATGGTCCACATCATGCGTGACTTTAATTTTAAACTGGTGTGTTTGTGATGGAATTGACATGCCCAGTGTCGATAGGAGTTCTTTGAGCAAATCCACATACTCATTTACCAGTGGCCTGTGTTGAAGCCCATGACGGATCATATACGTCTTGCTTTCTAACGGCCGCTCATGGCTGTCTTTAGCCTCAATCACATGGTCTTCCCATCGAGATAGAAAAAAGAAGGCGGAGGCAATTATATCTACGTCAAGGTGTATGACATCCGTATCCATGTGGATTTCGCCCTTTCCAAATGGGGCTATTATTGATTGATCTGTCGAGGTAGGGAAGCCGCAGGTGACAGTTCTTTCGGGAAGATGTTTCCGATGCAGGTAGCCCTCAGTGGGGTCAATTGAACTGAAAAACGCATCCTTGATGATGAGCTGTTTACCATTTTCTAGGCTGATAAGATATGCTTCAATCGAGGTTGTTGCTACCTGCGTGTTTATTGAAATCCCCAGATACACCTCAAATAAGACATGCAGGGCGTATTTCCTTTCAGGGACGAATGAATCGGGTATTTGAATATGGAGGGTTGCCATAAAATTCTAGAAACGAATGTGCAATTCTTGATCGATCAATGAAACAATATTTTGACATCCTATTAACGCGTTCTTTTTAGCAACTTCGGTGCATTCGATTCGAAAGCTTGCTTATTCCACTAATCTTGCAATAGAAGAAAACATCAAATTTTGTCTTCCAAGAAAACAACAAATTCGGTTTCCAATAGTAAAGGACTATTTAGGGGAAGTTTTGCCTTAATAGGCTACCGCTTGGGTGCTATTCTTGTTAGCTATTTTTTCACATGGCTCATTGCACGGCTTTATGGTGCTTCTGTGGTAGGGATGTTCGCCTTGATGAATGTGGTTGTTTTGATCGGAGTTCTTCTATCTAAATCTGGTCTGGACACTCTATTCCTACGGGAAATATCCAAATTGAAAGGTCGAGATGATAACGTGGAAAGGCAGAAGACCTATTCTCTTATCCTTGGAATTCAATTATTCACTGGATTGGGGGTTTCATTGCTGATTTATTCGTTTTCAGACCTCATCGCCCTTCGGATATTTGATCAATCGGAGTTGGGGCCTATCTTGAAATACGCCGCCTTCATTGTGTTGCCATTAACCTATACCACACTTCATGCGGAGGGGATGCGCGGTTCGGGAAAACTATTCTGGTACCTATCTTTTACGAGAGTTTGGCCATATGCGCTTGCTGCATTGGCTATGCTTGGTTTGTATGTAAATGAGGTGGAAGACTCCAATTGGTTTTTCTTCGGATACTTCGCATCGGTGGTTGCATCCAGTGTTTTTGCTCTTTGGATTTGGTTGAGAGAGTCCCAGCTCAAAATGCGCTGGAGCGTTGATCTTAAGGCCAGTAGCGCTCTGCTAAGACAATCCTTTCCAATGCTGCTCTCAAGTAGCATGTTTCTTTTAATGAGCTGGACAGACACCTTTATGCTTGGACTATTTGAGGATACAACCCAGGTCGGATATTATCATGTAGCCGTAAAAGTCAGCAACATGGTAGCCATTGTCCTGTATGGTATAAATGGAATATCAGCACCGAAAATCGCCTCGAGTTGGGCTGCCAAAGACACTTCTACACTTTCGAAAGTCATTTCTTCGGCTGCAACCTTGTCATTTACTCTTTCCCTTCCCGTGGTTTTTGGGATACTGTTTTTCAGAAGTGAATTATTGGCCATGTTCGGAGAGGGTATGCATACGGCATCTTACGCGCTAATTTTTCTCTCGCTTGGTCAATTTGTGAATGGAAGCTGTGGATCCGTGATGAACATTCTTCAAATGACCGGCCATCAGAAATATGGTCAGTATATCTTGATATCGGCTGGATTGTTGAATGTGACACTGAACTACCTATTAATCCCAACTTATGGAATTGAAGGTGCAGCGGTTGCCACAGGTGTAAGCACGGCTTATTGGAACCTGCTCTCAGTTATGGTTGTGAGATGGAAAATTGGTCATTGGTCGTTTCCATTCGCTACTGGAATCAATGACGTAGTCAAACTGATTAAAGGGAGGTTTTAGGTCTACTTTCTGCCTAAAATCACCTTTGCAACTCGGATTGGATAGTCAATACAGATGTGTACGATCCATGGCAATAAATCACTGGAATCGTAGAAAGCATGAGATGAGGCCCTTCGAATTGACCGAAAGCATTCCATGAAGGAGATATTCTTGTTGTAGAATACATTGTGAAAAAAGTCTTCAAGAAAGAAATGCCAATAGATTCCGTTTTTCGAATTGATGACAACCTCTGCTGGAGGTTCGTTGATCACAGAATCGATTAATATGGCTGGAAGATCAACACCCGAAGGTTTGGCCAACCCATGCCAGCTCCAGGCGCGCGGATTCATTTCAATAACATAGAGCTCGCCATCCCAGTGTTTGAACTCGATTTGACTCAGCCCAGAAAACCCCAATTCAGAAACAATCCGTTTCGAATATTCAACCAGTTTTTTCGACTCAAGAGAAGTGGCCCACGAAGCCTGGCCAGCCATCGGTGGGTATTGACGCACTTTTTTTCCAGTGAAACAGCCAAGTAGCTTTCCTTCTAAAGCTACAACCCCGCCAGTGTAAAGTTCATCATCTCCGCCAGGGATAAATTGTTGGATAATGACTTCTATGCCCTCGGTGCGCAAATACCCTGCAAATTCTTTTCCCTCTGCATCATTATGGCAAAGCTTGACTTTGAACACCTTGCTGCGTATGTTTTCAAGAGAACGTCGTTCATCTGGCTTGAAAATTATAGGGTAGGTGACGGCGCTGTTTTCAACCTCTTCCAGTGTGTATCGCTCTGGTTGGGGTATGCCTATTTTTTTAGCGAAAGCGGAAAAATTCACCTTGTTCGTAATGGTGTCGAGTTGCGCCACATCTGTTTCGAACAAAGGGGTGTAGTATGCACTTAGCGTGTCCCAATTCGCAGCCAGTGTTCTGACATACTCGTCGTTAACTGGGAGTAAGTATATGGGCTCATCAGATTTATGCTTTTTCGAAACATCAATCAAGTCTTGAACAAACCCAGCTTCATTCTGATTTGGCTTGGTAATGAGATGCCTTTCCTTTACATACCTCGAGTATTGACCAGCACGTCGTTTATGATGATCGATGGCAATTATCTCCGCTCCATATGCGCCCAATGAACGTATGGCGGCCAAGCCATTTCTATTACAGTCAATTACCGCAATGGTCAAGGTCATAGATCAAATTCTTTTAGCTCACCATTGAGAAACTCCATTTGATTCATTTGGTTTATGCTGCCTAAGTTCACTACAGATGTTAGTCCCCTGATATATGCACCGTGACTAATTAGAAGGGTGGTTTGCCCATTTAATCCGGCTAAAAAGAGTTTGACTCTTTCTTCCAAGTCCGCTAATTCCGGACCTAATTCGGTGGTTTTAGGGGTGTTAATCCAGGCGTCTCCAAGGGTGTCCATCATTTCCTTCTTTGGCTTTCCCTCAAACCTTCCAAAGCTGATTTCTGATACAAGTGGTTCAATTTCAATATCTGAATACCCCAACCCCTCAGCGGTTTGAACAGCTCTGACCATTGGGCTTACTATAACCTTGTCAAATTTGAAATCAACGAGCTTACCCCTTAGCTTATCGATCAGTATTTGATTTTGAGGATCGTCACTTAACTCAATATCGGTACGCCCTTGCAATAAACCCTTTTGATTCCACAGCGTAATGAGATGTCGAATGGCTATAAGCTTCATTTATCTAAGAAGAAGGTCTCACTTCTAAGCCCTTGTCTCTGAGCCTCAAGAAGAGCTAAATCAAGTGGACTCACGTTTCCAAGATTGACGTTTGGCCCGACCGAATTGATGAAAAACATTTGAACTGGGCTTGAGGGTGCTTCAAATATCAGCTTGTCAACTTGAGTCTCTTTTATGATGTCTGAAACGAGGCCTGACCTCAACTCACCATTCGGTCGATAGATTCCTGCTGTACCGCTATCACGGCCTTCCGTTATTACGTATTCGGCTCCAGCCTGAAACAACGCATTGATTTCAGAAATCCATTCTGAAGGAGGCATAATGTCCGCCTGATCCTTAGAGCCCACCTCGGAGAGTACACGGTAATTCTTGCTCAGTTTCTCTACAAGCGCACAACGATCATCAATGGATATGTCGATTGTGCCGCAGCTTACCTCTAGCATGTTGATCTTATGCTTATCCAGGTATCGTAGAAAATCATCGAGCTTGTTCTGATGATAAAACTTCTCAAAAAGTGTTCCTCCAAAATAGACATCAGTACTTGCCTCCTGGTACATGTCAATTTTTTTCTGAAGGTTTGGTAGGATATAAGCTACACCAACTCCAATCTTTGCGACATCAATGAGGTCGCTATAATCGGTAAGTATGGCGGTGAGCTCTCCCGTGCTGAGTCTCGTATCTTGGACAGAGGTGATTCCTTTGGTCCGCGGTTTAGTAGTTCTTGAAGGAAGATGTAACATAGTGTTGTCTTTATGAAACAAATATGTGACTATTCGACATTGCTTTTATCCTTCATTAAATAGGTTCATGAAGAAGAGACGGTGAATAACAGAATTGCATATTGATCTTAAAGTGAACCTTTGTCAACTGTGAACGCATTAAAGCCCAATAATTATTTCTTTGAATTAGCGCTAACTGCTGTGCTAATGGTTGGTGCGCTCAAGTATGCGATGACTTCCTTTTCTATTTCGTCATTCGTTGATCTAACCATAGTGGCCGCCGTAATATTCGGCTTCAGTCTTATTCGAATTGGTCACTGGGATCTTCGTTTATCGGATGGTCATAAATGGTATGGTATGCTTGTTCTTTTCTTCTTATGGGCCACTCTGAGCTTGGCCTGGAGTACTTCAAGTGTGTATGCTCAGATCAAGTTGCTTGGATTGGTGCTCGTTGGAATTGTTGCACTCACGGGAATTAGTAATGGTCGATTTGATGTGGATCGATTGTTTCGATATATCCTTTATGTTTCATTTGGAGGTTCCATTGTGTATCTCTTTGAAACCGCTATATATGACTCTGTCCCGAACTATTTCGCTATCAAAGACAGCTACCTCTTTCTTGGGAAATTTTTAGGGTTTGCGACACTTACAATTGCCTTTAGAGGTAAGGATTACTGGGGGTGGTCTGGACGGCAAGTAGAATATGCAGTATTTGCCATGGTCCTAATAATCTTGGCATTGGGGGCTAGGGGAGCGTTATTCTTTACATGTCTCATATTGTTTGTTCATTGGATAATTGAAATCAAGAGGGGGCGAGTTACAATCACAATTAGATGGGCAAGGTCCATAATCAACAAAATTCTACTTACTGGATTTGTGCTCTATCTATTATTCATGCTGAGTGCCCGAGTAGGGATTCAGCCAATTCAGACAATCTTTGTTCGAGCCATGGATCGATTCCACTTGCTCTATGATTATGTGGTGATTAATGGAATGGAGAACCCCGGAAGTTCGATTGGCCTGCGATATAAGTATTGGGAGTTTGTCGTCCTGCATCAAGTTTCTGATCTTAAATCCTTTTTTATTGGGTCGGGTATTGGAAGCTTTGCCACGGTTTATTCTGGGTTGGACGTCGAGCGATATCCTCACAATATTTTTCTGGAGATTTGGTTCGAACTTGGATTAGTTGGACTAATGATCTTTGGCCTTGTTTTTTGGAATGCCGCAAAGCAGATTAGAACAAAGTCGCACAATACTATTCTCGGATTCCTTGTTTTTTATGAGATGCTCCACCTAATGAAATCTCATTCCCTATCCGATCTCAGACTTCTAGCTCTATTGTTGAGCCTATGTTTTGCTAACCACCTTTTTAATGCGCCAGAGGTTTCGAGGATAGAAGGCAAGTAAGACAATCGCCAGAAACAATCCATGCGTAATAAGCGTGACAATGATTCCGGAGTTCAACAGAACATGAGAAGTCATGAAAACCAAAGGAATCGTAAATGCAAGGTGTTTCCTCTGGGCTGCCCAGTCGATTAACGAGTACAGGCATGGCAAAACGATTGCAAGCAGCGGGTAGCTTAATAGCCCAACATTGCTATAGGTATCGGCAAATACATTCCCATTCGCATACACGTCATCTTTATGATGAAAATAATGCTGACCAATAATGTCAGGTATACGCATGTCATATGGGCTGCTCACGAAGAACTTGATTGGAATATTTTGGCTAAATAGGTTCACTTCGTGCGTCGAGAAATAATCGCAGTAATAGAAATAGATCTGACTAGGCAATAGGATCGTACGGCGAATGAACAAGGATGAAATCAGCGAATAATCACGCTCGCTTGCCAGATCGTATATCAGAACAAAGACGACAGCCACGACCAGTGAAATGACCAAAGCAATATTGAAGTCTTCTCTAAAAAACTTTACGAGACCATATAGGACAGCGGCTAATGGCGTTACGAACAAAAAGGATTTGTGACCACCTAGTGAAAACAGGTATACCGAAAGTAAAATGCTAAATCCAGCGAATAGGTACTTGCGATTTACCAAAGACCACAAAACAAAGACGACATTTATAACATTCGCTATCCACTGCACAATGTACTTCATTCCCTTCCCAGAAACAGATTTGAATTCGGCCCGTTGATCATATACATCAGTAATGCTGGATATGTTGAATGAAAAACCGTACTGCCATACTATGAGCCCAAGGCCGAGAATAAGCACGAGTGAAATCAATTGGCTATACTGCTTTAATCGAAGGGTAGGGAGGGTGATGTTTTTGGCCCCAGACAAAATCCCGCGAATAATTGGCACAAATAGGAAGAATGTAAATAGACCGTAAAAGGGTTCCCAGCTCATATTAAAATTCAAAGAATAATGAACGGAGGTGGGGACGAAGCAAAACAAAAACAGCATGAGGTGAATAGAATTGCTCGGTCTATTCGTAGAATAATCGATTGTCGAAGAGGCGATGATTACCGCCAAATAGGAGCAAATGATTTCTAAACTTGATCTTGGTAAGTAGATGAGGCCGTAGTACGCGAAGTCGCGGCTAAACTGGATAAAGAATATATCCAAGGCAAATCTATAGACAAGGCTAAGTGCTATGAAAATAAGGCTAGCCCTTAGCTTAGATTTCGTGAACATTAATGGCATTTGAGGTTAGCAATATTATACAATATGAGAGAGAGCCTAATGATCTATTGTTAGTTTTGGTTTCACTGAACCACGATTATGGAGGATGACATTAAATACGTAATTCGAGAAGATGGAGAGTCTATTATAGACTTAAAGTCGATAATTAATACTACAAATCGATATCGGTGGAAAATATTGGTAATATCTCTTTCCCTTGGTTTGCTGGTTGGCGCTTTTAACCTGATTCAAAAAAAGTATTATGTCACATACTCAGCTCTGAGTTCTACTCTGTTTGCCACAAATGAGATGATGCCCCATTTGAATACACTCACCGGGATGGCGGGAACACGAAATTTTTACGATTTATCGCGTGAATTACAAATGACGAATAGCGAGGCAGAGTCTATTCTAGGCCTTGACTTTAACAGAGCAACGACCGATGGCGGTATGTTTACCTGCGATCTGGTTATCACCACTACCGATACAAATTTGGTTGATAAAATTCAAGATGCGATCATAATGAACCTTCAATCAAACTCATATTTAAAGAATAGATACGACTCAAAGAAGTTATCTCTTGAATCCCTGTATGAACAAAGTTTGAAGGAGCTCGCAGCCTTGGATGAATTAAAGGAAAGTACCAAAGGGTTAGATGAGAAGGTTCAAAAGGGACTCGTGGTGTATCCATTAAACATTCACTCAGAAATAATGAGTTTGTCAGAAAAATCGGCGCGGATTAAGGAGAGCATAGATCGATTGAGCATAGCTTCCTATCTGCGAAGAGCAAATATCCCGAAAAAGCCAAATGGTCCCAGAGTATTGCTGAACACCCTTGGCGCCTTGGTTACTGGGGCAATATTTGGATTGATGTTCTTTGTTTTTCGAGACATTTTTAAATAGCCAAAGAGCCACACTTCAAAGGATCGGAAAAACTGAAAACAGTCTGTCACATAACAACCGTTCATACGGTTAAGGACACTCGGATCTATCACAAAGAGTGCAGAGCGCTGGCCGAAGCTGGTTATTCGGTAAAGCTCATTGCGATTAATGCGGCAGACGTTGTCTCTGATTATCCAAACGTTGAAATAATTAATGTTCCCTTCGAATCAACTTCAAAGATCAAGCGTATTCTGCACGCACCTAAAAGAGCGCGTATTGTTGCTCAGCAATTCCAACCCGAGGTATATCACTTTCACGATCCAGAGTTTCTTTTTGCAGGATTGAAATTGAGTCGGTCAGGAGCAAGGGTTATCTATGATTCGCACGAAGATGTGCCAAATCAAATTCGAAATAAGGCTTGGATTCCATCCTTGTTGCGCGGCCTCTCATCTGGGGTGTATCGCTTTGTAGAGCACTATTGTAGTGCGCGGTTTGCCGCTGTAGTAACAGTCATTGACGAAATTGAGGAACGCTTTCTCAAGGTGAATAAAAAGGTAGTTGTTGTAAGAAACTATCCAAGTTTGGAAGAAATGCCGAGCCCCAAACCTTGGGGTGATAAACGAGATGAGGTGGTTTATGTAGGTGATCTCACTAGAATTCGCGGAGTAGCAGAAATGGTGAGTGCAATGCGCAATCTTCCGTTTAAACTACAGCTTGGCGGCCGGTTTAGCAATACAGAATTGGAAAAAGAGGTGAAAGCAGATTCGGCGTGGACAAATGTGCATGAATTGGGCTTTTTAAGCAGAGCAGCGGTGGGTGAAGTCTATGATAAAGCAAAGGTGGGATTGGTTACACTACACAAAACGCCAAGCTATGTAGACGCCATACCTGTCAAAATGCTTGAATACATGGCTTGCGGAATTCCCTACATAGCATCGAACTTTGGATGGATGAAGAAGGTCACTGAAAAGTACGGGAGCGGAATATTAGTAAACCCATATGAACCAGCAGAGATTGCGGAGGCGATTCAATCCTTGATGAATGATCAAGAAAAGGCGCAGAGTATGGGGGTTTTAGGACGTGAGGCAGTCCTTGCGAATTTCAATTGGGAAACTGAAAAGCAAAAATTGCTTCAGCTCTATTATGACCTATTACAGAATGGATAGCGAGCCACTAGTTTCCATTATAACTCCTGTATACAATCGGAGTGCTACACTGAATGCCAACATTGAGTCTGTTATGTCGCAGACCTATTCGAACTGGGAAATGATTCTCGTTGATGATTGTTCTATCGATGATTCAGTGAAGATTATTGAGGGGTTTTCAAAATTGGATGAACGGATAAAGCTGATTCAATTGACTGAGAATTCTGGGGCTGCGGTGGCTCGAAATAAGGCAATTGAAATGGCTGCTGGGCGTTTTATCGCCTTTCTCGACAGTGATGACTTATGGAAATCAAACAAGCTTAAAACTCAAGTGGAATTTGCGTTAAAATCCAAGGTTGCACTGACACATACTGCTTACGAGTGGATGGATGGTGATGGAAAATCAATGGGAAAAATAATTCGGGCACCTAAGCAGCTCGACTACAAGGCCATGCTGAAATCAAATTACATTGGCTGTTTAACTGCCATGTATGACACTGAAATTATAGGTGAAAAGGTGTATATGCCAGAAGTGGAGAAAAGGCAAGATTATGCATTGTGGTTGCGAATCCTTCGCGCTGGCCACTCTGCGTTGTTTATTGATGAATCTCTTGCATTTTATAGGGTCGGGCATGATTCGTTGTCGAGCAACAAAATGGAAACCATCCTCTATTACTATAAGATACTCCGTGAAATTGAAGGAATCGGAAGGCTGAAGTCAGCGTACTATTTTACCATTTACTTGTTTAATGCATTCCGTAAATTTTATTTAAAATAAGCCAATTGGCGTGCAGATTATTCTGGACATGCCGTGTTCTTGTACCTTTGTCTTTCATGCAAAAATCCGTTGACTAATGCGTATTCTCACGATTGTTGGAGCTCGTCCCCAATTTGTAAAAGCTGCTGCTTTAAGTAGAGTTATCGCGCAGAATTCGCAGTTAGACGAGATAATCGTTCACACAGGTCAACACTATGATCCAAACATGAGCGAGGTCTTCTTTAAGGAAATGGAAATCCCGCAACCAGTGTATAATCTGAATATTAACTCTTTGAATCATGGCGCCATGACCGGGCGAATGATGGAAGAAATTGAAAAGCTGATACTTAAGGAGAAACCTGGTTTGCTGTTGGTTTATGGAGACACAAACAGCACAATTGCTGGGGCCCTTGCTGCAAAGAAATTGCATGTACCTGTTGCACATGTTGAAGCTGGCCTTCGAAGCTATAATATGGACATGCCCGAAGAGGTTAATCGAATTTTATGTGATCGCATAAGTGACTATTTATTTTGCCCAACTAGCACGGCCATCGAGAACCTTAATAAAGAAGGATTCCAAAATTTTGATTGCGAAATCCATCATTCGGGTGACGTAATGCAAGATGCGGCGCTTTATTACGCTGCGCGCAGCTCACAAAAGTCTGTCATTCTTGAAAAACTAAAAATTTCTGGTCCATTTGCCTTGGCTACTGTGCATCGAGCGGAGAACACAGATGATCCACTGAAACTGAAGTCTATTGTAAATGCCTTAAACACGATTCATAAAGAAATGCCGCTTGTCTTTCCAATTCATCCGCGCACGAAGGGCATTCTCGATAGTTTAAAGGTGCGTCCCGAATTTGAATTGATCGATCCAGTTGGGTATTTTGATATGATTGAACTACTAAAGCATGCTTCAATCGTTTTAACCGATAGCGGAGGTTTACAAAAGGAGGCTTTCTTTTTCTCAAGTCCATGTGTAACCCTGAGAGACCAAACAGAGTGGGTGGAACTAGTTGAGGGTGGATACAACCAATTAGCAGGGGCAAATGAAGCAGCCATTGTTGACGGATTTCGATCAATGATCGATGCCAATCCTGATTTTAGCGTCAATCTATATGGACAGGGCAAGGCGGCTGAAAATATTTCTCAAGTTTTAGCAGCATCTGGCAAATGAGGTGGTTAAGTGAAAAGCAGGTTTTCAAAATACAGCACTATGTGTTGTATGCCATTGCCTTCTTTATTCCACTATTACCAGGCGCTGTTCCACCACTCATCATTTCCTTTGGGGTGCTTTCCGTGTACAATATACTTATGGGCTATCGCAGGGCTCAAATGAAGGAGGTTTCGATTTTGTTATTGGCCTTCTTTGGCCTTCAGCTGATTGGATTGTTATATACCAACAATATGGCAAAAGGTTGGTTCAGCATTCAAGTTCAACTAAGTCTGCTGGCTTTCCCTATCAGTTTTATTGGGTTTGGTATGCTCAACAAGTTTGCATATAAGACTGTGTTAAAGGCATTTTTATTGGGCGCCATTGTAGCCATGGTATTTTGTCTAGGTCAGAGTTGCTACAAAGTGTTTGTTCTTGACTACAAGTATTTCCACTTCTTAGGGCATCGATATTCAGTGATCTTGCACCAGAATTATTTCGCGCTCTATTTGGTTTTCGCACAACTAATTCTGGCTTATTTGGAGTGGCCATTGTTTAACCCTAATCGGGTCTGGCGATCAATGTCCAGGGTGTTCATTTTTCTCTTCTTATCCATGTCCATTCTGCTCACAGGGTCGAAGATTGGGTTTATTATGTGGTCGCTTGCTCTGGTTGGGATAACCATTGGTTTACTGGGCGCCCTAAAGAATAAGCTCATCGCGGTGACTTTTTTAATGTTCATGTTTGGATTAATGGCCGTCTTTATATCGGTCAATCCATTTTTGCAAAAACGGATAATGAGTGTTATTCATATAGCTCAGGGTGATACCGAGGTTCGGCCTTCAGCAAATGAAAGCACCGCTGTTCGATCCTTAGTCTATAACTCAGCATGGGAACTAGCCACATCCCAACCTTGGTACGGACAGGGGACCGGAGACTTTCAAGATGCGCTGGATGCGGTATATGAAGAGAAATCGTATGTGAAAGCAAAGGAAAGACACTACAATGCGCACAATCAGTTTCTACAGGCCTGGATTTCGGTTGGAATACCTGGTCTCATGCTTATGATTGGCATTTTTACAGTGGTATTTCATCGGGCCATCACCAGCCGTGAGTGGCTGTTTTTGGGATTCGCCGTATTGGCTCTATTTATATCGCTCACGGAGAGCATTTTCAACGTTCAAGCCGGCGTCGTTTTCTTTAGTTTTTTCGCTGTTTTGTTTTCGAGGCGCAGCGCAAGTGAATAGTTTGCAACGATTCCTTTACTTCGTGCGCATGTTAAAGAAGATCCCACTCCATTGGCAGGTTATCGGCGGAATTGTTCTCGGTGCCTTATACGCTTGGTTGAGCATCAGTCAAGGCTGGAACCAATTCACGCTTTACTACATAAAGCCACTCGGAGATATATTCATTAATGTTCTTAAACTTATTGCAGTGCCCATGGTGCTGTTCTCTGTCATACTTGGTGTTACCTCGCTTAAGGATATCAATAAGCTTGGCAACATGGGATTGAAAACCTTGGGACTATACCTCATAACAACCATGCTGGCAGTATCGGTTGGATTGACCTTGGTAAACCTTCTTGCGCCAGGAGCAGGACAGGAAGACAGTATCAGAGAAAGAAATAGAATCAGCTATGAAATGTGGCGCGACGATAACGGGGTTGTCAAATTAGACGATGTCTGTCTGCGATGCGACGAATCCAATGCGGGTATTGAACAAGAGCTTCGAAATAGGAAGGTGGAGCAAAATGATTGGGTGGCCGATAAGCTAGGTAAGGCTGAATCTGAAAAGCGAAAGTCAAATGAAATAGGCCCATTAAAACCGCTCATTGATGTGGTTCCTACCAATATATTCAAAGCGCTGGCCGATATGTCAATGCTGCAAATCATCTTCTTTGCCATCTTTTTTGGACTGGTATTGGTCATGATAGAACCGGCCAAAGCAGAGCCTGTTATAAAACTCGTTGATGGATTGAATGAAGTTTTTGTGAGAATGATTTGGGTTGTCATGAAGGCCATGCCCGTATTCGTTTTTGCTCTAATGGCGGGACAAATTGTTAAAGCTGCAGGAACGGATCCAGATCGATTTTTTGAACTCCTCGACTTCTTGTGGCGATATTCTTTGGTAGTAGTGCTTGGTCTATTATTCATGACTTTCATCTTCTATCCAACCATGGTCTCTCTGCTTGTGAAACCAATGAAGTTCCGTGCTTTTTTGGCCGGTATTCGCGATGCACAAGTCACGGCTTTTTCAACAAGCAGCTCAGTTGCAACGCTTCCTGTTACCATGGAATCGGTGCATAAGAAGCTGAAAGTGTCCGAACGCACGTCAAGCTTTGTACTGCCAATAGGGGCCACTGTTAACATGGATGGAACGAGTCTTTACCAGGCGGTTGCTGTTGTAGCGTTGGCTCAGTTTCACATGGTTGATTTAAGCTTAGGTCAGCAACTCACAATCATTGTCACGGCAACCTTAGCCTCGATAGGTGCGGCGGCTGTTCCCAGTGCTGGTTTGGTTCTTATGATAATTGTGCTCGAATCGGTGGGGCTGAATCCTGGTTGGATTGCGTTGATCTTCCCAGTAGATCGAATTCTGGATATGTGTAGAACCGTTGTAAATGTAACGGGAGATGCAAGCGTTTCGACCATTGTCGCCTACTCTGAAGGCGAACTAGATGTGGAACCAGAACCCGAATAGGTCGGAGCAAGGAATTTTTCCTACGAGTTAAGGAGTACCGTCCTTATGACCATATTCGCGGACCTCAATGAAGTCCGAGAAAATAATTTTATACCTGCTTGCTGCGTCACAGTTCACGCACATAATGGATTTTATGATCATTATGCCCTTGGGCGAAATGCTCATGGAAGAACTGGTAATTGGTTCTCAACAATTCTCTTTCCTTGTCGCCTCATATACGATTACGGCCGGAATCACAGGATTGGTCAGCGCCTTTTTCGTGGATTCGTTCGACCGAAAATCCTATTTCCTGTTTTCATATGTTGGGTTTACCCTTGGCACATTCATGTGCGGTTTTGTTGACACCTACGAAGGACTTATTACCGCCAGGATATTGACAGGAGCCTTTGGGGGTGTAATCAGCTCTACGGTTATAGCCATAGTCAGCGATGCAATTGCTGTTCAAAGAAGAGCGTGGGGTCTAGGTGTTGTAATGACAGCGTTTTCAATGGCGTCTGCCTTCGGTTTACCTATAGGATTATACTTTGCATTCAACTATGGCTGGAACTGGCCTTTTATCCTCTTGGGAACGGCGAGTGCCATCAATGCGGTTGCAGTATACTTCACGTTGCCCCCAGTGCGAGGACACTTAGATCAACCTGGGCCAAAGGTGAACTCATTCAAATTCATCCGAGACATTCCGAATCACAAGAATCAATGGATGGCCCTTGTTTATACCATGCTGCTCATGTTTGGGCATTTTGCTGTCATCCCGTTTATCACCCCATATCTAGTAGAGAATGTTGGTTTTGAACGCGATCAAATCACTTGGTTTTACCTTGTGGGAGGGTTGGCTACCATGTTTACGAATCCACGTGTGGGAAAGTGGGCAGATAGGGTAGGCCGACCGCGAGTTTTTAATATTATGGCATTTCTATCCTTGATTCCAATACTCGTTCTGACCAATTTACCTCGGGTGCCACTTTGGTCTGCGTTGGTGGTGACTGGGCTCTTCTTTGTTTTGGCTGGCGGAAGAATGGTTCCTTCAACGGCTATTGTTACATCCGTAATCAAACCGCGAAACCGTGGAAGTTTCATGAGCTTAAATGCCTCGGTCCAAAATTTAACGGCGGGGGTGTCAAGTATTATTGCTGGGATTCTTGTTACCATTCCAGATGGTGGACATCACGTATTCGGTTTTTGGAAAGTTGGTGTTCTCGGAGCACTCTTTACGTTGATTGCAATTTGGATGATGAGCCAAATCACAAAGCTTACCCCTCCTGAGACCGCGGAAAATTGACGAAACGATAGGCTTTCTTGACTGAACTTGTGATGTCTTAACAAGAGCCAGAGCTTTCTTTGATGAAAAATTTCATGAAAGCAATTCCCGTTATCGTTCTGAGCATCTTACTTTTTAGCTGCGACCAAAAGGAAACAATTCAAAATGAGCCGATGGCCTTGCTAGAGATGGCGCCAACGAATGCAATTAAGGCCGTCGAGTCTTCAGATTCATTTGAATACGGTAGCTTTTCTCGGTTACAATATTCAGATGACGTTGATGTGCTATATGAAGCGCTGCTTGCCAAGAATGAACGGCTTAGGTCTCTTGAGTCATCCATTGAGAAATTGAACAGTACGGTCGCCGACCAGAAGGATGATTGGATTGCTTTCAAATCTAGAAACGAAGACTACTATTTGGCCGCAACTAATTATCTCGAATCAATCACAGATTCTACTCTAAAAGAAGAGATAGCGCAACAAATCGAGGGAAGTCAAGATCGATACAAATCTAAAAGGGATCAGGGAGAAGATAAATGGAGCAAGCTTTCCAACCAGATAAACCAACTCCGAAACAACCAAATTGCACTTAAAATAACGCTGACTATCCCAATAATTGAATCCTACCAAGGTGCGAAATCGGAATCCGTAGTGGATTTAAAGCCACTTATTGACGCTCAGGTTGAGATTGTCTCAGAAATGGAGGAATTGCTTGAGCTTACGTGACAACCATACCGTCAGCGACTAACTTTTCGAAAAAAGGCCGGATGTTTTCCTTCAGCGCTTCTGGATCACTGATATTAAAAGCATCTTCAATCTCTTGTCCCATTTCCGACAACGCTACGCTTGAATCCTTGACTCGAGACAAAAGCCATGCGAAAAATGGACTTAGGTTTAAAAATTTCACCTTGAAAGTGTCAGGTTGTCTATAGATTAAGCAGAAGTACATTCCTTGATCCGACCTCGAAATAAAACGAGCATTTTTAAGATGAACTGGGTAGGTGAGGTGCATTATTTCAGACTCTGGATTCAACTGCCAGGGTGAGGTCCATAGATCTTTGGTTTTTTCTTCTGGAAACTTTTGATCGGGCATCATATAATACTCAACCTCCAGCCATTCAAAATGTAGTAGTTCAATTAGTTGGGGATACTTCTTTGTCAAATCAACCTTAAACTCTTGAACATATTTGATGAGTTCGAAGGGCATTCTCCATACCTGAGGGTCTTGACACTTATGATCACTAAAAAAGGACTTACAAAGGTCTTCCCATTCATTTATTTCTAAAAGATTATAGGTAAGCGGATAGGTGCTGCTCAGAGCATCTCTCACCACATTGAAAACCAGCCTCCGGTAGTTGTGTAATCTACCATCCGTTGTTCCTAGAATTTCAACATCTACACCGTTTCGGCAATATGCAGCTAAAAGCTGTTGTTGTTCAATCGTTTGATCTTTCATTTCCAAACATTTTGACAAATTGCTTCAAGGTGATTTAGTTCTTGTGCCAACTCCGTTAATTCAGGAATGTTAAAATCCCGTTCCAAAAGCACGGGAACAGGTCCATTTAGTTTTCCAATCGAATATTCGAAAAGGTCGAAGACCGGGTCTATTATTGGTTGACCGTGGGTGTCAATTATTAAATCATCACTCACTTTATCATGGCCTGCCATGTGAATATATTTCACTCTACTTAAATCCAAGGAATCAATGAATCCCTTTGGATCATAGTTGTGATTGAATCCATTGACATAAATGTTGTTGATGTCGAACAGCAATTCACAATCAGCCTTGTCTAAGATGGCATTGATGAAATCTACTTCGGACATCTCAGCAGCTACGGGAGTATAGTAGCTCACTATTTCAATCACCAGCTTTCGTCCTAAAAAATCTTGGACGCGTTGAATCCGTTCTGATACATGATCCACGGCATCTTGGCGAAAGGGTATTGGGAGCAAGTCGTATAAATGGGCATTATCACATTTGCTATAGCTCAAATGCTCGGAGTAAATCTTCACATCCCATTCCGATTGAAATCTTTTAACCTTCTCGAGAAAGTCAAAATCAACTGGGTCTGGGCTACCGATGGAAAGGGATAAGCCGTGATTGAAAATAGGATACTTATCCGCAACTTTTCGAAGTTCATTCTTCCAATAACCCCCTACTTCTATCCAGTTTTCCGGAGCCACTTCAATAAATGCAGGTTGCATTTCAGCACACTCCAAAAAAGCATTCCCAAAATCTTTACGGTATCCTATTCCAACAAATTCTGCCATTAGGGTATAAAAAAAGGCCTGAACTCATTGAGATCAGGCCTCGTTATTTAATCATTGATTACTTCTCGCCACACTTGCCTTCACCACACTTGTGCTCAGAAGACTTTGATTCGGACTTTTCGACCGGTTCTGCGTCTGACTTCTTTTCCTCACCACATTTTCCTTCACCACACTTGTGATCGGAAGCTTTGGATTCAGCATTGGACTCCTTTTCCTCACCGCACTTTCCTTCTCCACACTTGTGGTCTGCAGCCTTAGAATCGCTTTTTGCATCTGATTTCTTCTCTTCTCCACATTTTCCTTCTCCACATTTAGCGTCAAAGTTTTTCATGTCCACGTTTTGAGCGTCAAGAAGATCACCTCGTAATTCTGATCCAGATCCTAGGTCGTCGTAACTAAACATTTCATTTGCATTGATAGAACCTGCAGCGACAACTGCTCCAGTAAGAAGCGCACCGGTAATGAGATTACTTACGCTTTTGCTTTTTCATTGATTGCTCATAAATATTGGATTTGATTTTTAAAATGTACGGTTAACTACATGTTGGATTTTTCCCCAACTACTTTTTTCAATTCTATTTTTTCAGCCTCAGTGAATTTTTCATCTGATTTAAGATTGCTCGCTACCTTACCAATCCAACGTGATTGAGTATCGAATGCTTTGCACAGCTGGCATTGCATGGTATGAAACCAAAGCTGAATCTTGCCTTTTAATCCGAGGGATTTCTCCGCAGATTTAACCGATAATTCCGATGCTTCTTTACAACTTATCATTTCATCCAATTGATTTCAAGACACTTCCTGAGTTGAAGTTTGGCTCTATGTACTAAAACCCAGTAGTTGGAAGATGTTATATCTAACTCCTTACATATTACATCAGATTCAATGCCTTCGATAAACTTTAAGGTGAATACGGATTGCTGCATATCGCTTAACCCATCTCTACATTGTTGCAGTACACTCATGAACTCCTTTGATTCAACCATGCGATCTGCAGCCCACTCTTTTGGAGCGGCGTCGTTGTCCCAAGCTCCTGTCTCCAAAAATTGAGACGAATCCTCATCGCCATCATTTTTGATTAATTGCGACTCTAGAACTTCTTTCTTTTTCTTGAAGTAATCGAGGATGCGACTCCTCAATATTAGGAACAACCAGTTTTTTTCGCTGAGTTCACCCCGGTAGTTTTCCTTGGATCGAAGCGCGATAAAAAACGTTTCTTGAACCATATCCTTGGCTGTATCTCGATCTCTTAAGCTAGTTACGGCATACCCAAGTAGCTGATCTGAATATTTGTCGATCCAGGTATCGGGAAATAATTGGTGTTTGGCCATGGATCAAAGAAATAAGAAAGGCGGTGATTACCGCCTTTCTTATTGTGTTTTGATATGAATGCTATTCAGCATCTTGTGTTTCTGCTGCCTTTCGAGCCCCCCCGCGAACCTTTACCGCTTTTTGCTTGGCAAGATGCTCTTCCAATAGTGGTAATTGTTCTGGACTAAGTATTTGCTTAACCTCCTGTAGTTCGGCATTCTTAAGTGCGAAAATTGCTTCTTTCTTCTTCGCTTTATCCTCAATGATCCGAGCATTTTCGAGATGAGGCTTATAGTTTTTGTGGATGCTTCGAACTTGATCGACCTGTGTTGGCGTCAACTGTAAGGTCTCTGTCATTCTTGTAAGTCGCTTCGATACCTTAGGTTCTTCTTGAATTTCTATTGGTGCGGTGGCCTCTTGTCCAATCATTATAGTTGGAACAGTAAGAAGTAATCCGAATGCAAGTGCTAAATTTTTCATGGTTTCTGGTTTTGATATACCCGACATATTCAATAGGTGTGCCAAAGTCTAAAGCATTAACTAGAGCCGGAGGTAATATGGCTTGAATAACGTCAGTATAGTTGGAGTGAACTGGTTTTGGTCGTCATAAATAATTAGCGGTTCCGCAGATAATGTAGACATCGTTTTGGACACCGTGTAGATCACTCTATTCGATTCGGCGTTCGCAAATGGTTTAATATCTATACGTTTTAAAATATGAAGAGACTGCGCCATAAGCTCAGCTTCGATTTCTTGTCTGCGCTGATAGGGCAAAATGAATGTAAACTTACCATTGTGCGATAACAGCCTTCGGGCACTACTAACAAGTTCCGTGAGCGATAAGTCTACTTCATGACGAGCCTGAGCGGTGGTTGTTTTTTGATTAATTAGGCTGTCTTTGAAAAAAGGGGGGTTGCATACAATATGATCAAACCCACCCGGATTTGAACTGGCAAAGCTTTTAAGCTCAACATGCATCGCAGATAATCCATCTCTCCATGGGCTGGAATTGAAATTTTCTTGTGCTAAATCAGCAGCTTTAGGGTTAATGTCTATAGCTACGATTGCTGCGTCGTGACATCGCTGCGCCAGCATCAATGCAATCAAACCGGTGCCGGTTCCAACGTCTAATATTCGCTTGGCGCCAGAAATGGGACTCAAGACCGCCAGCAAACATGCGTCGGTTCCAACTTTAAAAACACCCTCAGATTGTCCGATAGAAAATTGCTTAAAGCGAAAGGGAGAATGTGTGTTTTTGCTCAACCGTGTTGTTATTATTGTCTTTTAGCTAAAGATTGACCAAAATACATCTCATATCAGGACCGCGAAACATTAGTACAGCCATGATGTACTCTTTTGGTCAACGCTTGGGTTGCCACATAATAGATGAGCCATTCTACGCTCGTTATCTCGATCGTACAGGGTTTCAGCATCCAGGGAGAATGGAAGTGCTGAATTCAATGTCATCTAATTGGGACGAGATACGTACAGAGTTAGAGAACGTTTGTCGTAACAATCAAGAGGTTTTTCTAAAGAACATGTCCCATCATTTAGAGGACCAATTCATGGATTATTTGGGAAATTGGAAGTCGGTTTTTCTAATAAGAGATCCTTCAAAAATGATTCGTTCATTTTCCAAGGTCATTCATTCGCCAACAATTGATGATCTCGGAATCGTAAGACAGGCGGAGATATTTCATCGTGTGTCTGAAGAAAAAGGTGAATATCCTTTGGTGGTTGATGCGGACACCTTTTTGGTAAATCCAAAAAGAATCCTCGAAGAAATCTGTAAAAATTTGGATATCGCATTTAGTGACTCCATGCTGTCCTGGATACCTGGCCCTAGGCCAGAAGACGGCATTTGGGCCAAGTACTGGTATAAAAACGTCCACTTAAGTAGCGGGTTTGTGAGGCCCGAAACAACAGTTGACAGCGCACTGGACCCCAAGTTTTCTAAATTATTAGACGAGGTCTTGCCTTACTACCATCAATTACTTAACCATCAAATCAAAGAATAATGTTACAGCAGTTTAACCCTAAGAATAAAGACATATTGGTTTATGTGAAGGATGGACTTTATCCAAGATCAGAAGCCAAGGTGAGCGTGTTCGATTCATCGGTTCAAGGTGGAGATAGTGTCTGGGAAGGCTTAAGACTATACAGTTGGGGAATTCTTCAGTTGGGTGCACACTTAAAGCGATTGTATGAATCTGCCCATGCCTTAGGATTTCAAAATATTCCGTCCGAATCGGAAATCAGAGAAGCGATATCAAAAACGCTCACGGCAAATGGGATGCAAGATGACGTGCATATAAGATTAACCCTAACCAGGGGGGAGAAGGTGACCTCGGGTATGGACCCGCGGTTAAACCAATCTGGTTGCCTCTTAATTGTCTTGGCAGAATGGAAGTCGCTGGTTTACGACAATTCAGATGGTATTCAGGTTATCACTTCATCCATTAGAAGAAATGCTCCACAATTCTTAGACTCAAAAATCCACCATGCTAACCTGTTGAACAATATTCTTGCGAAGATGGAGGCGAACAATGCAGGAGCTGATGCAGCGGTCATGCTAGATGAGCGGGGATTCATTTCTGAACTGAACGATACGAATGTTTTCTTTCTAAAGGATGGGGAATTAAAAACGCCTACCTCAGTGGCATGCCTTCCCGGGATTTCTAGGAGGATGACACTGGAAACCGCTCATGACATTCAACTTATCGCAACACAGGACGATTATTCCATGGTTGAGTTCTATAACGCCGATTATGCCTTCGCAACTGGGACCATGGGGCAGCTAACTCCAATATATATGGCCGATGGGCGAAAAATTGGAAATGAAAAGGGAGCCACGCTTTTCACTCAGCTTAGCGATGCATACAATGCTGGTATTCCTGGATTATGTGAACGCGTTTAGTACTTCTTACTTACGATCAATGTAGAAGCTATTCGCTTGCGCAAGGCTTGTCACAACCAAATCGTTGATGCAAAGGTGGCTTGGTAAGGACGTTGAATAATAAACAAGCTCGGCAATGTCCTTGGCCTCCATTGGCTTGTATCCGTTATAAACGGACTTGGCCTTTTCCTTATCGCCATGGAATCGAACTTCACTAAACTCTGTTTCTGCAGCGCCAGGAGCGATCTGAGTTACTTTGACGCCGTGTTCTAGTAAATCTATACGCATGCCCTTTGTGATAGCATCCACGGCGTGCTTAGAAGCGCAGTAAACATTCCCATTTTTATAAACTTCTTTGCCTGCAGTGCTTCCGATATTAACGATGTGACCTTGACCACGCTTAACTAATAATGGAATTACCGCTCTTGAAACGTATAACAGCCCGCTGACATTAGTTTCGATCATCTTATCCCAATCGTCGATATCTCCATCCTGAATAGGGTTTGCGCCACTTGCAAGGCCCGCGTTATTAACGAGTACATCGATATTTTTCCATTCATCGCCCAATGCATTAATTGTTTGTGTTACCTGATCCCTGTCTCGCACGTCAAGTGTTAAGGGTAAAACTTGGGTTGAATGGGAATTCCGAAGCTCTGTAGCAAGCGCTTCAAGTCGTTCTGTTCGTCGACCAGCTATTATAAGTGAATGTCCATTTGCTGCAAATTTTCGAGCAATAGCTTCACCAAACCCTGAGGTCGCACCTGTAATTAGAGAAAGTTTGTTCATGCACCAAAACTAGCGCATCACTTTAAGGATTCAGCAAGGAGATTGTCACCTTTTTTTGACTTCTGTGTTTGAACAATTTGCCGCTCCATATTTCGATGGAAGGCGTTAATGAGTTTGTTGTGAAAATAGGGGTAGAGGTATTTGTCTCTAAACTTTGAGTCACTTCTTATGATAGAAGTATGGATGATGTCTACGTAACTATTCTTCCCCTCTGACATGGTAATCCATTGCTTTCCTTCATTTATGCCGCTCTCCACATAGCTCAATTCAATTGTTGCGTTTTTGGCTATAATATCGGTTATCTCGATTGCTGTAGCCAAATGATAGAATCCCTTCAATAGATTCATATGCAGGTAAACGATTTGTCCGATTCTTGAACCATTACACGTGTCTTGTGCATACTTCAATTCATCTTTTTTTCGGTCGTAAACTAATGCAACAGAAGACTTTCGAGTCTTCCAAGCACTAGTAGGGCTTGCAGAGATATAGCCCTTCCAAACCTCTTCTAATGTTGCTTTAATTCTGTATTTCTTTTGATATGATTCGAATCCAATCAATTCTTGCCCATCGGCGCAAGTTGCTTTCAGTTGTGAAAAGTGCTCAATCTGTCCTCTTACTTGCTGATCATGCACGTAGGTCCGAACTTTCCTATAAGGAATATCGTTGTAATCAACTTGCGTGAATGCCATTTGAGCGCGCACCGTCCCGCAAAGAATGAGGGTTAATATCGATATAGAGAGTGTACGCAACATTTAACAGGGATGCAAAGGAAGGCATTTAAAAAAAGATGGACCCTATATAACCTGAGTTGCTATTTAATTAAGTCCTGAACTATCTCTCGAACCGGCCGTATGGCTCGGATGTGTTCGATTACAGGACCTGCTACCCAAACCGTTTTGTAGGTGGCTTTGTTAGCGGCGTTCTCAATTGCCTTTAGTCCGCGGATGGCGATAATCATTTTAATATACTTCTTAAGCCACTTGTTTTTATGCATCAATCGCTCAAGAAATGTGGCCTTCGTGCCAATCGATTGGACATAAGGGGTGTTTATTACCGTGAGGGCACTACCTGACATTTTTGTGGTCCGTACAACGTCTTTTGCGCCGTAATCTACAAGCGCCTGTTTGTAGTTCTTCGAAACTCCAGCTTCATCTGAGGCAATAAAGACAGTGCCTACTGATACGGCGTCAGCTCCAAATGACAAATGTTGATCAACGTCTTTTTTAGTCGCAATACCTCCAGCAGAAATAATCAGGATATCCAGTTCTTTATTAAGTGTCGTGACCAAGTCTTTGGAGCCTAAATTTCCCGCATGGCCTCCTGCGCCAGATCCGACAGCAATGACCCCCGTTGCTCCTAATTCTTGAACGATCTTGGCATACTTCAAATCGATAACGTCACAGAACACTGGAATCCCTTGTGGTTTAGCAAGTTCGATGCACTCACGCGGGCTTCCCAACGAAGTAATTATGAAATCCACCTTTTTTTCGATACAGACTTTTAATTGACTCTTGTAGCGCACATTTGATTTATTTACGATTAAATTAATCCCAAATGGTTTGTTCGATATTTCACGAATCGAATCAATCGCTCGGGCCAATTCTTCAGTTGTCCGGTAATTTAACGCTGGAATGGCTCCTGTTATGCCCGCGGCGAGAGCCTCCGTGATCATTTCTACGTTCGAAACAAGAAACATAGGAGCCATAATAATTGGGTGTTCACATTGGATAATGTCCGTGAATGATTGCTTCATAACGATTGGTTTTTTTTCAGTTCGTACAACTTGGCTGGGTGCTCATCACATACAATGTTCCCAATAAAATTCATTTCCAACTTTTCAATTACTCGTATTGATCCCGCGTTTTGAGGCATGACACGCGCTATAATGCGTTCCAGCGCTACTTCGTCGAATCCGTATCGAAGTGCACCACGTGCTGCCTCGGTGGCGTAACCGCGTCCCCAGAACGCTCGCATAAATCGAAATCCCAGATCAGTGTCTCCATTCTCATGAGTCTTGAGACCACACCAGCCGATAAAGGTTTTTGAAGATATGAGCCTAACGGCCCATCTTCCCATTCCGTAACGAATGTAATGGTCATAGTGATCGATGAAATCTTGAGCCTCTTTGATATCCTTAAATGGTGGGTCTCCGGTGTATCGAATAACGTTAGGATCACTATTTAAATCATAGAGATGTGGTGCGTCATGAGCACCAAACTCCGTCATATACAATCGATCTGTCGATAGGATTATCTTCTTATCCATTATCTGACAAATCTATTTGTACGAGATCAACTGTAAGTGCATCTTGCAATAATAAAATCAGAGCTATGAAGGTCGGAATAATAGGTTCAGGAACTGTAGGGAAAACTCTTGCCAAGGGATTCTTCAAACATGGATACTCAGTTATGATTGGTGCAAGAGATAAAAACACACTTCTTGAGTGGTCAAAATCAAAAGGTATGGGGATCGCAGCAGGAAGCTTTGCCCAAGTGGCAACGCACGGAGATTTCCTAGTGCTGGCTGTGAAAGGTGAATGTGCTAAAGATGCATTGGCGCTATGCAAGGAATCGGATTTACGGCATAAACTGATTATAGATACGACAAACCCCATCGATTCAAAACGAAAACCGGTAAACGGAGTACTGCCATTTTTTACAGATTTAAACCTGAGTTTAATGGAGATTCTGCAAACAGCGTATCCGAATACATACTTTGTGAAAGCTTTCAACAGTGTGGGGAGTGACTTAATGGTTAATCCGGTCTTAGAGCATAAACCATCGATGTTTATTTGTGGCAATCATTCAGAGTCAAAAGCGCGAACAGCGGCGATACTGGATCTCTTTGGATGGGAAGTAGAGGATATGGGAATGATGGAGGCAGCAAGGGCTATTGAGCCACTTTGCATGTTGTGGTGTATTTCAGGATTTCGCAACGAAACATGGAAACACGCATTAAAGCTTGTGCGTTAAACAGGCTTTGTGAGGGCTTTAATTGCCTCCTCGATGTGTTTTTCAGCTTGAAGTTGCGATCGAAATTTGTGAATTAGCTTTCCAGATTCATCAAATATAAATGTGGATCGGCGCGGGAGTAAGCCTAATAACGACGCTTCCACTCCAAACTTTTTCCTGAGATCACCTTTCTTATCGCTGAGTAATCGATAGGGTAGCCGATACTTCTCTTGAAACTTTCGATGCACCTCGGGCGTGTCACTTGAGATGCCAATCACCTCCGCACCTTTATCTTGAAATATTGCGAACTGATCACGAAAACTACACGCTTGCCGAACGCAACCTGGAGTATCATCTTTTGGGTAAAAGAATAAAACACAGGGGTGACCAAGAAGCTGATCGCTATTTAGGTCGTTCCAATCCTGATCTGGAAGGGTAAAAGAAGGAAGAGGGTCTCCAAGGTTCATGGAAAGTGGTGCACTATCGCTTAAAACCAATGAGCATGACAGCACATCCGCTATTTCCAGCAATTGGATCAAGCTCGGCTTCGATGATTACATCCATCGTAGACTCGAGTTGGAAATCCCAGTACGGGGCGTTTTTATGCTCCACGTTTCGGAAGATCAGATTTCTGTCCTTATCTGTAACTCGAAACAATAAGTTTCCATCTTGGGTGCCGCTACAAGCTGAGATTCGATACGTCGTTCCACCGTATAGGGTTGCGTTAAATTCAGCCACTTGATCCGTTAGCAACAGTGCTCGATAGTGTTGACCATCCGACAAGAAGTCATCGGTTATGTGCTTTTGGCAAACGTCTGCAGTGATGTCGCATTGCGCAAACGAAAAGGAAGCAGAAAGTGCAATAATTGCGAGTGTGAAAAGTCCTTTCATTGTTAGGCAGTTGTAGCGATTAGATTATTTCTAATTTCTGTGATCTTGTCTGTAATTTCTTTTAAAACCTCTTCAGACAAATTCACGGTGCTTTTACTTTTTATTATCGTCAAACTCTTATCAGCCTTGGTTTCTGGTTCAACCCATTCATAGTTGTACTCAACCTTATTAAAGATAGTTTGCAACGATTGAAGTTCTGTTACAACGTTGTCTAATTGTCCAGTGGAGTTTGACTGTTGCATTAAGCCAATTAAATTTTCCAAGCTATTCTTCTGCTCACCAACTCGTGACCGTAGTTTAGGATCATCCAATTGCTTTGTAAGATTGGTTGTGAAATAAAGAGACTCCACCCATCCACCATATAATATCAACGAACTCACGTCTTCGCTTTCGTTTTCTTTTAAGTACTCGTCACTCAAACTATTCATTTGAGCAATCATAATGAGAAGTGAATCTCGATTTTCCATATTACCCTCAAAGCGCTTCATCATTGAAGTGTAAATCGAAGGGTTAATTCCCAATCCTTGTCCGAGCTTTTTGCAAGTGGTAAGGAGTGTAAAAGCCTTCTGCGACTGGCCATAAATGAGCGAATAACCTAAGTCGGCACCATATATACCCAGGTTCATTGCTTGTGCATTTTTCGTGGTATACTTCGTGGCATCCACTTCTCCATTCATCAGATTTTCTGTAAAATGACCGCCAACTTCCTCAATTAAGAAGGCTGTTTCAAGCGGGCTAGGTAAGTTGAAAAGCTTGTCACCTACTTTAATTAATCCGGCTGCGTTCGGATTTTTTGGTTCGGCAGTAGCTTGACTGTCAGGCCCTTCAGTATCCTTTGAGTCACCACCATCTCCGCAGCCAGTAAGTGCTGAAAGCGTGAGTGAAACAGCTACGAAGAGAGAAATTCTAGATAGATTCATGTAATTGAGAATTGCGGTCGAAGATATTGGTTTTTTTCAGAAAATATCGCAGTGCGAAAATCGAAATAATTGCACCTATACTTTGGTACATAGCCAAGGAAGTATTCAACAATATAAAGTTCCCAATACAGAACAAGGTAAATACGATGAATGCAACCATAGATATCCATCCTCCAAAGGCATACTTTAATCCGGCATTATGCCTTGTGTTGGCAGTGAACTCAATTGGCCAACTGCCCATGGGACGCACCTTTATGAAGAATGATTTAAGAGATTCGATGCTCTGTGGTCCGGAGATGAGTGTAACGCCTAACCAAGAAATGGTTGTTACGGATACCGTGAAAAAAAATGGTCCATTGTTGTCAATATATGATTGACCAAGTAAATCGTTCAGGTAAAAGAAGCTAATACCGTATGCGAATAGAGGAACAATCGTAGCTGTCAATTCGCTCCAGGCATTGACTCGCCACCAATACCATCGTAAGATTAATACCAATCCTAGGCCAGCTCCACACTGCATAATGAACGCCCAAACTCCTGAGATACTTGTCACCATTGGTGTGACTGCAGCACCGGCGATCATGACCACTACCGATACGAGTCGACTCAAATCCACTACGTTACGGTTCTTGAGTTTAGGGTAATTGGGCAACAGTAGATCATTTACTAAGTAACTGGCCCCCCAATTTACTTGCGTACTTATAGTGCTCAAGTATGCAGCCATAAATGCCGTTAACAACAACCCAACGAGTCCGGCGGGCAGGAAATCCTTCATCGCATAAACAAAGCCTAGCCGTGGAGAATAGAAATATTCAACGGATTTTATTGAAGCAGCATCTGAAACTTCATTCATTTCTATGAAATCAGCGGCAGATCCCGCATAGTTAGTTGCAGCAGCTTCTGCTGTGGATGCTTCAAGTAGTTGAGTGTTTAACAACGGATTGGTTATCTCAGGCGAATAGAGAGCGATAGCGCATAAACCAACTACAATCCATGGCCAAGGTCGAATGCAATAATGCCCCACCTGAAACAGAAGCGTGGCCCAAACAGACTCCGTTTCATTTCTAGTGCTCATCATACGTTGGGCCACATATCCACCGCCGCCAGGCTCGGCTCCAGGATACCAACTGGCCCACCATTGAATTGCTACAAAAGATAAAAACGCACCAATTGAAAGTGAGAACCCCTGAATTATTCCCGAACCGCCATCGTTAACCGATGGAAGGAAATCGAACGTTTGTGATGGAAGTGTAGTTTTTAACTTGGCCATACCGCCAACCTCATCACTGTTTACCACTATTACGGCGAGAATAACACAACCAATCATGGCAATAGCAAATTGAACTGTATCTGTAATAGCGACCCCTTTAAGACCTGATAAAGAGGAGTATATGACAGCTAAAATCATTAATCCGAATGTGCAGAGAATGGCGTCAACACGGCCTAGATCGAAGAACACTTGCAGTAACGTCATCATAGCTAGGTTCACCCATGCAATGATGACGGCGTTGATAATAAGACCAAGGTAAACTGCCTTTACACTGCGTAAAAGGTGAGCGGCCTTTCCTTCATACCTCAGCGTAATAAACTCCAACTCGGTGAGCACGCCTGACCTGCGCCAGAGCGAGGCAAAGAAAAATGTTGTTAAGGCTCCGCCAATTAGGAACGACCACCAAAGCCAGTTTTTTGCGATACCTCCCTGAGAGACAAGTTCTGAAACGGCTAACGGAGTATCGGCTGCAAATGTCGTTGCTACCATGCTCAATCCAGCCACATACCAAGGAAGGTTCCGGCCACCTAGAAAAAAGTCTGATAGGCTCTTTCCCGCAGCTTGCCGATAGTAAATTCCAATTCCCAGAGACAGCAGGAGAAAAGAAATAATGATAATCCAATCGATCGGTGCGAGCATGGTACAACATTACTGGCAAATCGCCTTGTTTACGCTTTTGTGAGAATGAGTTTTAAACAACAGACTGCGCGTACTGTCCATGCGAATTACATTCGTGGCCATGGGAGCTTTCTACATCAGGGTTATTATTCCACTTAGTTTAAGAGGAACCTTTACGTACAGCGTCCCGGATGAATTGATTGAGGAAATGATTCCAGGTAAAAGGGTGGTAGTTCCTTTTGGCGCCAAGCGCTATTATTCTGCTCTTATCCACGAAGTGAATGCGTCGCTTAGGCAAGGGCAGACTACGAAAGAGATCGAGTATGTGATTGACAATGAGCCTATCATCACAGAAATGCAGTTTCGATTGTGGGAGTGGATATCTGAATATTATATGTGCGGTCTTGGCACAATTATGCTCAGTGCAATGCCTGGGGCCATGAGATTGACATCATCATCAACCGTGGTTTTGAATCCGAAATCTGTCGATACAGATCTGCTGAGCGAAATCGATTTTGACATACTGTCTAGATTGTCTCTGGACGAATCAACATCTATTCAGGATATTGAAAAAACGATGTCTAAAGGCAAGGTTCAGCGATCACTTGATCGGTTATTAAAACTCGGAGTGGTCGAGATTCAAGAGTCTATGGAAGAGGAGGCCAAACCAAAAACCATCGTATTTATTGATCTGAATGATCGATACAATAGTGAAGAAGCCTTGCGCGATTTGATGGAAAATCTCGTTCGAGCTCCAAAACAGCTCGAAATTGTAATGCGATACCTCGAATTGAGCGGTTATTTCGATCGTTCATTGCAGCAAGTAGCAAGAACAAAATTGCTGAATGTCAGCAACGCAAGTCCTGCGATTCTTAATACGTTAATCGAGAAAGGAGTATTTGAAAAAAGGGTAGAAATGGACTCCTTTGATACCAATGTGGAAGATGTTAAGGCATCCAAATTCAGTGAGGAACAAGACCGTGTCCTCACCGAAATTGAGAATAAGTGGTTGAGCAAAATGACCGTTCTTCTTCACGGAGTAACTGGGTCAGGCAAAACAAATATCTATGCCGAGTTGATTTCGAGAAATAATAATTCCGGTCAAACATTGATTCTCGTTCCGGAGATCGCGCTCACAGCTCAACTGGTGAAAAGGATGGAAAACTTGCTTGGTCAAAAGATCATGGTTTACCACTCTAGGTTCAGCAATAAGGAGCGTCTAACCATGTGGTTGCAAATGCTTTCTGACAATGAACCAAAAATCATTCTTGGCGCTCGATCAGCAGTATTCCTCCCTTTCAAAAAGCTAGACCTTGTCATCATTGATGAAGAACATGACGCGAGCTACAAGCAGCATGAGTCAAGTCCATTCTACAATGCAAAGGACAGTGCAACGTGGCTCGCGGCCAAGTTTGGCGCGAAAGTTTTGCTTGGTAGCGCCACTCCAACGGTACAGTCCTATTACTTGACGAAGACAGATAAGTACGCATTGGTGGAACTGAATGTGCGTTTTGGTGAAATCAAGATGCCGTTGATTAGTGCAGTTGATCTGCGATCCGCGCACAAGGACAAGAAAATGCAAGCCGATTTCGCGCCCGAGTCCGTGCTTAAAATTAAGGAGACGATCAAGGCCGGAAAGCAGGTTATCATTTTTCAAAATCGCCGCGGTTATGCGCCGTTTCAACTTTGTGAAGCATGTGGTTGGTCTGCTGAGTGTGTGAATTGCGATGTGAATCTTACTTTTCATAAATACTTTGAGAAACTGCTCTGCCATTATTGTGGCTATAGCATTAAACAGCCAGAAAAATGCCCCAATTGTAATTCGGCAAAATTGAAGGTCAGAGGATATGGAACCGAGAAAATTGAGGATGACTTGGAAGTGCTATTCCCAGAATTGAGAATTGCTCGAATGGATCTTGATACCACGCGCAAGAAGAAGGCATTAGAGAATATAATTCAAGCTTTCAGTGAGGGTGCATACGATATTTTGGTCGGCACTCAAATGATTACAAAAGGATTGGATTTTGAAAAGGTGGGATTGGTACTCGTTATGAACGCAGACTCTTTATGGAATCGACCTGATTTCCGAGCGTTTGAGCGTGCATTTCAGTTATTAGTGCAAGTTGCTGGCCGGGCCGGTAGAAAAAATGATCGAGGGTCTGTTTTGATTCAGACCTTTAAGCCCGACCATCCAATAATTGCCCTTGTGAAGGGACATAATTATACAGGAATGTTTGAGGAGCAGTTATTAGATCGGCGCGCATTCGATTATCCGCCATTTTCAAAATTGATCAAGTTTCAATTGTCGCATAAAGACGCCAAGTTTGTGAAATCGGCATCGCAATTTTTGGCAAAAGAACTACGACAGAGCTTCGGCGAAAGAGTGCTGGGCCCTGAAGAACCGCCAATTGCACGCGTACGAAATAGGTACCTCAGACAGATTTATTTGAAGATTGAAACGAATTTATCTGCCTCTAAGTCCAGAAATAGCATATGGCAGGCCATTGATTTATTGGAAGGACACGAAGATTTCCGTAAAGTGCGGTGTAATATTGATGTAGATCCATTGTAATGTTTGACAGCAACACATTTGAAAAAGAACTCAAATTCCGCACAAGCCGCAGTGGAGGGCCTGGTGGGCAAAGTGTGAATAAAACCGAGACCCGCGTCGAAGTTATGTTTGATATTGCTGCGTCAAAGGCGCTGAGTGAATCACAGAAAGAAATTATCAAGATCAAACTTGGAAATCGAATTTCGAGCTCAAATATTATTTCGCTTGCAGTGTCTGAGAAACGAGGTCAGCTTGAGAATAAGGGACTTGAGATAAATAGATTGCATTCAATCTTGGAAGATGCGTTAACACCCGAGAAAAGACGGATTCCTTCTAAGCCATCAAAGGCTTCGAAAACAAGGAGAATTGAGTCAAAAAATCGACGCTCAGAATTGAAGTCGAGTAGAAGATGGAAGCCTGATTAAACGCTACCTTCAAAAAATTGCCACAAACTTTCATTCGGGCACGGTGCCGTTATATTTATTTCAGTCTGTTGAACCGGATGAATAAACGAGGTGGATCTGCTGTGAAGATTAATCGAACCGTCTGGATTACTTCTCTTAGCACCATACTTCAAATCACCTTTAATGATTGAACCCATATTGGAAAGCTGTGCACGAATTTGATGGTGTCTGCCCGTTTCGAGCGATACACCAATCAGTGTGTACCGATCACTTTTAGATAAAACATTATAGTGCAGGGTAGAGGATTTCGCTCCTTTCTGAGATTCATCTACAACATAGCTCTTGTTTTGCTTTTCGTTCTTCGCTAAAAAATTGGTCAAAGTTCCTTTTGACGCTTTTGGTGGCTTCTCCGTGACCGCCCAGTATTCTTTAGAAATAGTTTTGGATCGAAAGATTTCGCTCATTCTACTGAGTGCCTTACTTGTTTTAGTGTAGATGACAAGTCCGCTAACTGGTCTATCAAGTCTGTGCGGAATTCCGAGATAGACATTTCCAGGTTTGGCAGATTCTCGTCGAATGTATTCTTTGACGGAGTCAGCCAAAGTATGATCTCCGGTTTTGTCGCCTTGCACCAACTCTCCAGGCAGCTTGTTTACAATAATCAGATGATTATCCTCAAAAAGGATGCGATCCTTCAGATCAATACTGCTCCTCATTGTTCGGAAAGTCTTTCGATTTAACATCGAAGATGTAATTACTCACGGCATCCGTAATAATGGTGTGCAGGTCCGCGTATCGTCGCAGAAACCGAGGGGAAAATTCATGATTAATTCCCAACATGTCGTGTAAAACTAATACCTGTCCATCCACTTCATTTCCAGCTCCAATTCCAATAACAGGAATCGATACAGACCTGGCAACCTCACCTGCAAGCTTGGCCGGAATCTTTTCCAAGACAATCCCAAACACGCCGGTCTCTTCAAGGATTTTCGCATCTTCAATCAGGCGATTTGATTCCTCTTCTTCACGAGCGCGAACGGCGTACGTTCCGAATTTGTAAATTGATTGGGGCGTTAAACCTAAATGTCCCATAACAGGAATGCCTGCCGTTAGAATACGATCTATGGATTCTTTCACTTCACGCCCTCCCTCGAGTTTCACGGCATGCGCTCCGGCCTCTTTCATAATACGAATAGAAGAAGTCAACGCCTCCTTAGAATTTCCTTGATAGCTACCAAAGGGCAAGTCGACTACCACGAGTGCATGATTAATTGCGCGAATTACGGAGGCGGCATGATAAATCATTTGGTCAAGCGTGATAGGCAGCGTCGTCTCATGTCCAGCCATGACATTTGAAGCGGAGTCTCCCACAAGAATGACGTCGACGTTTGCTTGGTCTACCAATTGGGCAAGGCTGTAATCATATGCCGTGATCATACTGATTTTTTCACCTTGTTCCTTCATTTGATGTAGGACGTTGGTTGTGATTTTCTTCACGTTTTTGCCAACAGGGGACAGTTGTGGGTCGAGTTCCTTCATATCAATAATCGCCGTTCATCTTTAAAATTCTACCATAAAACAATTTTTATCGTCTTGGCTTATATAGGAATGTATTTTTGACGACTCAAACGCAAACGTAAAGGAATTTTATGTCAATTTTTCGATCTGTACTAGTTGCCTCGATGGCTGTTGCTTCAATTCTATCCACAGGGTGTTCAACTGATATTGACGTGATAGCGCCAAAGCGCGATGTTACGATCATATACGGATTGTTGGAAGCTGACCAGACAAGGCAATTTATTCGAATTAACAAGGCGTTTGTTGGCGAAGACTCTGCGGCAGCATTGGCAAGACAAAATGGGATTAACGAATATTCAGATGCTGAGCTTAATGCTTTTGTGCATGAGATGGAGGTTGATGGCATCACAAAAACCGAAAAGACTTGGCCTTTAACAAAGACGACCATTTACAATAAAGAAGATGGTAGCTTTAATAGCGATAGCAATGTGATCTACTATTTTGACGCAACGCTTGATGTGACAAAGCTTTATCAATTAGAGTGCGTAGTAAATGTTGAAGGAGAAGATGAACGAAAGGTCACCGCGCTGACGGATATCCTCGGCGCTCCTGCCTCATCAGGAATTGGCATCGAGGCAGTACGATTGGATGAACCTCGATTGTCTGGAAATGCTGGGAGCACTAACGGAGGTTCGGATCGAAATAAACAAGAAGTGCTTTGGGTAAATGGAGTAGACTACGCCAAGAGTTTTGAAGTTGAATGGTCTGACGTAACGGGTGGACATCTTTACACATCCTATTGCCGACTCTACTATCGAGATTTTAATTTAACAACAGGTGTGGCCACATTAGACTCAGTGACCCTATCGATTGGTTCAAGAAACTTTGAGGACGAAGCCGGCGCTAAGAAAATATTTCCAGGAATATCTACCCAAGACTTTTACTCTACGATTGCACGAAGAGTGGATGACCTAGACACCACAGTTGTTCGAAACATGCAACGCATTGTTTCGGATACGGTGCAATTTTTTGTCGAAGTAGCTAATAAGGAACTTACTACATATATAGAGGTGAATCAACCGATATCGGGAGTAGTTCAGGATCGTCCTGAGTATACAAACGTAAATGGCGGCATTGGGATTTGGGCGAGTCGCCTAGTAGCTTCGACAAGAACCAATAGTGTTCACACCTCTGGTCGGATTCTCGATAACAAAACCATGGAGGAGCTCTTATACTCTAACTTGGTAAACTCCAATGACTATACAAAGTCCAAGTCATTCACCCGACCTGGTCGTTGCGCGATCCTCGCAACAGGGCCTAAGTGCCAGTAAATGGTGACATGATGTCACTATGATTGACAGTTTCTGTCCAGACCCATTTCTAATTTCCTGACATTCCTGCTTAAAAGCTGGCTCTAGATGCATTGGCATATCTATTGACTATTGGCGAACTGATTATTAGACAAAACAGTAAACTATTATAGAATGGGAAAGATTATCGGAATAGACCTCGGGACAACCAACAGCTGTGTAGCAGTGATGGAAGGTAACGAACCAGTAGTAATTCCAAACAGCGAAGGAAAGAGAACTACGCCGTCCGTAGTTGGATTCACCAAAGGAGGTGAGCGTAAAGTTGGAGACCCTGCAAAACGACAGGCGATTACCAACCCTACCAAAACTGTTTACAGTATTAAGCGATTCATGGGAATGAGCTTCGAAGAAGCAAACAAAGAAGCAAGTCGAGTCCCTTATGAAATTGTAAAAGGAGACAACAATACTCCGCGTGTGAAGATTGACGATCGTAACTATACTCCACAAGAAGTGAGTGCGATGGTGCTTCAAAAAATGAAGAAAACAGCCGAGGACTACCTTGGTCAAGAAGTAACCGAAGCCGTCATTACGGTTCCAGCATACTTTAATGATTCTCAACGTCAAGCAACAAAAGAAGCAGGTGAAATTGCTGGATTGCAAGTAAGGCGAATCATCAACGAACCAACTGCAGCTTCATTGGCATACGGGCTTGACAAGAAGTCTCAAGACATGAAGATTGTTGTCTTTGACTGTGGAGGAGGGACACACGATGTTTCTATCCTTGAGCTAGGCGACGGTGTGTTTGAGGTGAAGTCTACAGCTGGTGATTCACACCTAGGAGGCGACGACTTCGACCAAGTAATAATCGATTGGTTGGTAGGTGAATTTAAAAGCGATGAAGGTCAAGACTTGAGTAAAGACCCAATGGCACTTCAACGTCTTAAAGAAGGTGCTGAGAAAGCGAAAATTGAATTATCTAGTTCTACAAGTACAGAAATCAATTTGCCATACATTATGCCAATTGACGGAGTGCCAAAGCACTTGGTTAGAACGCTAAGTCGTGCCAAGTTTGAGCAATTAGCAGATTCTTTAATTCAAAGAACAATTGAGCCATGTAAGTCTGCAATGAAAAGCGCTGGAATGAGCTCATCAGATATTGATGAAGTAATTCTTGTTGGAGGATCAACGCGTATACCTGCAGTTCAGGAGGCAGTAACAAAGTTCTTTGGTAAGGAGCCAAGTAAAGGTGTTAATCCTGACGAAGTAGTTGCAATTGGTGCAGCCATTCAAGGAGGTGTGTTAAGCGGAGATGTGAAAGACGTACTTCTTTTAGATGTCACCCCACTTTCGTTAGGAATTGAAACGTATGGCGGTGTGTTCACAAAGCTCATCGAATCAAACACTACCATTCCTACCAAGAAATCAGAAACATTTTCAACTGCTAGCGACAATCAACCTTCAGTTGAGATTCATGTTCTTCAAGGAGAACGACCAATGGCCAAGGATAACAGAACAATTGGAAGATTCCATTTAGATGGATTGCCACCAGCACCAAGAGGAGTGCCTCAAGTTGAGGTTAGCTTTGATGTAGATGCCAACGGAATCATGAATGTGAGTGCGAAGGATAAGGCAACAAACAAGGAGCAGAGTATTCGAATTGAGGCATCTTCGGGATTAAGCCAAGAGGAAATTGATCGAATGAAAAAAGAAGCTGAGGCCAACGCTGATTCGGATGCAAAAGTACGCGAAGAAGTTGATAAGCTGAACGCTGCTGATAACCTGATTTTTCAAACAGAAAAGCAACTTAAAGAGTTTGGTGATAAGCTTCCTGAAGACAAGAAACAACCGATCGAAGAGGCTTTAGCTGAGTTGAAGACTGCGCACGAAGCGAAAGATTTGGCTGCTATTGAAACTTCAATGGAAAAGCTAAACACAGTTTTTCAAGCGGCATCACAAGAAATGTATCAAGCCTCACAGGAGGAAGGTGCACAGGCAAATGGAGCCGAAGCCGGAGCGAGTGAAGAAGGAGAAGATTCAGAAGTGACAGATGTCGATTTTGAAGAAGTAGAAGAGGAGAAATAAGTAGAGCTTAGGTTTATTTGAAAGGGAGATCAACATTGGTCTCCCTTTTTTGTTGGTGTACATTGAAAATAAAAAGCGCAATCTTACATTGCGGCCGATTCATGACAAAGGGTGTAGCAAAAATTATTCTGGTTACTGTGGGACTGCTCACACTTGGTGCGCTGCACCAAATAACTAAGCTGACATTCGATTATGAGTTCGAGCACTTTTTCCCATCCAGCGATCCGGAATTAGAATTTTACCACGAATTCACTGAAAAGTTTGATACCGATATCGATTTCGTGATAATGGGAATCAAAAATGACGAGGGAATATTTGAAGATTCCTTTCTTCAGGATGCCAGCGCCATGAATGCGGAATTGAAAAAAATTCCACACGTTACCCGCATATTATCTCCGTTTGATGCAGCCGACTATGCCTTAGGTCCCTTTGGCCCAATAGCGATTCCGTATTTGCATGTCGATGATACTGCGCGCTATTCCAGCGATAGCAATCGGATTTACACATATCAGAAACAAGTCGGAAGCTTATTCTCTCCAGATGCTAAGAGTATAAGCATGCTCATCATTCTAGAGGATACGTTAAATAAGCTGGAAACAGATACAGTCTATTACAATCTGATGGAGGTAATAAACAAATATGAATTTGATGAACTCCATGCCGCGGGAAAAGCAATTGGTCAGGCGTTCTATATCGAACAGATTAAGAATGAATTCATGCTGTTTATGGCTATTGCTATTCTGCTCATTCTTACGGTTCTAATCTTGATTTATCGCTCATTTTGGGGCACCGCAGTTCCACTAATTGTCGTACTGCTATCAGTCATTTGGTTGCTCGGATTTATGAGTCTAGTTGGCAAGAGCATCGATATCATGACTACGCTGCTGCCTCTGGTCTTATTTGTAGTTGGAATCAGTGATGTGATTCATTTGTTGAGCCGGTTTTTCGAAGAAATTCGATCCGGTCTTTCAAAAGACGATGCCATTCGAACAGCGTATAAAAGGGTAGGGGCGGCCACGTTCCTTACCTCATTAACAACAGCCATGGGTTTCCTTACGCTATTAACCTCTGGTGTGAAACCGGTTCGAGAACTGGGAATATTCGCCGCTGCAGGCGTGTTTATCGCGTTTTTCTTGGCATTTTCTTTACTACCAGCCATCTTGGCATTGAGCAAGGTGCCGAAGCTCGCCTACAAGGAACCGTCTACTGTGTTGTGGAATAAGTTGGTGACTAAGCTGTTCAGATTCTCGCTCAATGCACGAATTCCAATTCTAATTGGATCGGTAATGGTTGTGATCATATCTATAGTGGGGATCACGAATATTCGAATTGATAATTTTCTTCTGGAAGATGTTTCGGAGGATGATCCAATTCGCAAGAGCTTTATGTTCTTTGAGGAGAATTTTGCCGGAGTGAGACCGTTTGAACTCGAATTTAGTGTGGAAGATTCCAACAAGAGTGTACTCGATCCAGATATGATCGAAGAGATGCTAGCGGTTGAGAGTTATCTAAAGAATGAATATGGTGTTGGATTTCTCAATTCACCCTTGACAATTGTACGGGCCGCCAATCAAGCTCTCAACGGGGGGAGAGACTCGGCAAACCTTGTCCCAACAGATCCAAGTGAGTTAGCCCGCACAACTAGGTTAGTGAAGCGATTGGTTAAACGGCCCGAATTTGCCGCGCTGCTTTCCTCAGATCAACAACACGCTCGTTTTACAGGGAAAATAGAAGATCAAGGAGGCCGTATTACGAAGCAGAAGGATTCAGAACTGAAAGCTCACTTTGAAAATGCGGGACAGCTCAGCGGTGCGGAAGTCCAACTTACTGGTATGTCTATATTGATTGACAAGAACAACGAAACACTTTCATCGAACATGATGACAGGGTTAGTGTTTGCGTTGATTGTGGTCGCGATAATAATGGGATTTATCTTCAAATCATTTCGGATGGCCATGATATCGCTCATTCCCAACATCATTCCTCTGTTAATCGTTGGTGGCGTTATGGGATGGGCTGGGATTGATTTGAAAATCTCAACATCGGTCATTTTTGGAATTGCTTTTGGCATTGCAGTGGACGATTCGATACACTATCTAATCAAGTACAGACAAGAGTTGAAAAAAGGACGATCAAACCTATATGCCTTGAAACGCACGTCGCTATCAACGGGAAAAGCGATCATCCTAACCACGTTAATACTCTGTATGGGCTTTATTTCGTTGTCCGCAAGTGATTTTACCAGCACTTTTTATGTTGGCGTGCTTATCACAGTAGCGCTGGCTTCTGCTGTTGCAGCAGACCTACTGCTATTACCAATTTTACTTCTAAGGTCTTCTAAATGAGGTGTTTCGTTGCGTCTGTTCACTTTATGGTGAATTTCCTTTAGTCTTAGCTCTATTCCGAAGATATTGTTTCAGTCATTTCCTGTTAATGAAAAAGATCAGTGAAGGTGCGTTGAATCAAAAAAGCGATTAGATTTGCGATAATTCAAAAACACAAAAACAAATTACTATGAAAAAACTAGTCCTAGCAATTGCCCTAATTGTAGGTGCTGCAAGCTTTTCCTTCGCGTCAAGCTATAACCTAAACGAAACTGCAATTGATGCAGCTTTTAACGCTTCAGAAGATATTACTTCAACAGTTGAAGCAGAACTTGGTATTGCTGCTGTTGTAGCAGACGGAGAGTTATCAAAAACTACTTATTTGGTTCGCGCATTTTTCTGCGGAAACTTCGCCCTTCACAGAAGCTATATGGGAACAGGTGGTAAAGGTTTATTGATTTATTATCTATGTATTCCAGTTGCTAACAGCGTTGCTCTTATGGTTGACTTCTGGGGAGTAATCATCAAAGGAGATGAATTCTGGAACAAGTACAAGGACAATCCTAAGTTCTTTGCTTGGAATAACTAATTCCTAAACAACTTAAAGGATCCCTCATTCAGTCATGAATGGGGGATTTTTTTTGCAGTAACGTGATCATCGCCAGCAGCTCGATGTTATAGTCACGTTTGGTTCGGTAGTTCTTTCGATTTGCTAAATACTCGGCTCTTTTAACACCAGCCATATAAAACCGCTGAAAAACACCGTATCCGAGGATTACTCCGGCTACATAATACTGAATTACAAAAATGCCAACCGCTGCCAATCCCAGTCCGGTTACCATCATAGCTACTGAAAAAGCCGCATCCCAGAGATGACCAGAGTATAGTTGACCTGAACCTGGTATGAATGTAGACCAAGTCGACGCACGTTCCGGATCGCGAAATTTTGGATAATTGTCGGCGTTATACACGGCGTCGATATTCATCAATGCACTATCGCGCCCGATGCTATCAAGATCGCTGTGTTCCACCCAAAACTCCAGTTTAGCTTTCGCTTGATCCCATTTGCGAAGCTCGTTGAGTGTTATAGCATAGAGAATAGCTGCTTTCTGCTGGAATCGCTCCGGTAAGAACTGATCTACTAAAAAAAGCTGAGAGGCTGCCTGCTCAAAGTCTTCACTTAAATAGGATGAATAGGCGGTTCGAAAACGAGACTCATATACGAGCGAGTCAGAGATTCCAAAGTAGTTTATTCGAAGCAGATTCTTTTGAGCTGCCTTTGGATTGTTCATTCCCAACAAGCAGTCGGATTTTTTATTCAGAGCCTCCGTCTTTACAACGTTGTCAAATGCTTCGAAGCAAATGCGCTCATACTCAAGTGCAGCCCACTCAAAAGCACCTTCATCTTTAAGAGAGTCTGCCAACTGAAATGTATTATTCTCACTGCCAGAATACCCGGCGAAGTGGAATATGCATATCATAAATGATATTCCGATCGATTTCATTAAAGATTTCCTTTTTAATTGAAAAAACACTCAGTGCGCTTCCCCAAATATTACCTACATAAAAAACTCCGAAAAGTGCGCCTAGTACCAGGAATTGCGGACTCAATACACCTGCAAGAATAACAGCTTCAATTGCGACTAAGGCCAGAGGCAGCGTCATATACATTGCACCAAACGGGGTGCCTCTATATCCAGCGTAAAACTTTCCAATCCCTGGGAAAAGGGCCGAAAGGCCGCCCGCGATCCATGGTGATTTTCGCTTATAAGAGGAGAGCTCCTCGTGATAAATCAACATAGACTGTTCCTCGATGGAAAATTGAAAATGATTTTCGCTGAAGTATGGTGATAAAGAGTCAAACGAATTGTAATCTCTTTCCAGGAGTGCAATTGCCCCAAGCTGAAACATTTTAAGCTCCCACTCGAGCGAGCCACTATCAAGCGTAATTTCATTTAGATTCTGTTTTGCCTGATCATATTCCCTTAAATACACAAAGCAGATTGACTTGTAGAATTTGGCCTGGGTGCTAATCTCGGAATCATCAGAGACTTTTGATAGAAGGTAGATAGACTCTTCGAAATTTTGATCGAAGTAGTTGACCCAACCCATCATAAACCTGATACTATCTCTTTGCTCAGAGCTTGCGGAAGCAGATTCAGCTTCAAGCCTCGACAATAAAAACAGGGCATCTTGATATTGTTCGCTCGTAATGAGATATCGAGTGAAGCTCAGCTCACGGGTGTAGTATGCGGTGGAATCAAACTTTACCGGCAATGCCTGAGTCACCATCGCGCTGTCCAAGGTGTCAGCTTCAACAATCGAAACGGAATCAAGGATGGCAGTACGCACTGAGTCTACAGATTGTCCTACGGCTTGACTTAGAATGAATGAGGTAGCGAAAAGGAGGATGTACTTAACCACGTTTGAAGGGAAATAATTAGTGTCGCGAATCGACATGATCAGAATGATCGTGATGGTTTTTCACGCGATACTTGCTTGGGTTGTCGATGATCATCCCACTTCGCTCATTTATTTGGCTTGGCATCATATCAATTACCGTAAACTGAGTACATCGTGTGAGCCTATCAACCGACAGTGCTACGCCCTTCACGAGGCCAAACTCCTCGATACTTTTGAAGCTAAATGCTGAACAGCTTATTTCATAGGGACATTTCGATTGAAGTTGAGGGGAAATCAGTTTTTGGTAGATAAATAATGATCCACTAAAAGCTAAGGTTATAGGATTGTAATTGATTATTGCATGTTTAGATGGCTTCAAAAGCTTTGGTTTTCTTGGTGAAAACTGAACTTCGTAGAAATCTACATCCGCAATTCTACTCATTTGATCCTCGGTGATTTGAGAGAAAGCCTGTGTGACAGCACATACCAGAACCATTACAATTGATATTCGCTTCATAGAGATCATTTATCCATCTGCTTTTTTAGCGAAGCTTCATCCAGCACTTCCGCGTCATCTGGTATTCTAAAATTTAGCCAAGTATCGTCTACTACACTATTAGTCTTGAGGTTGGTGTACATACGCTGAGTAATCGAAGAATCGGCCTCATTGTAATAATTGATTTCGGTTATTGTTAAAGGCATTTGAATGTAGGACACACTCTGGTAGTTTGTGTAATATGTTTTTTGATAGACAAAATCGTTCGCGTCTGCAAAACCGAGGTAAATGGGGAGGTAATTGTCGAAGGCCAACTCTACTGTTTGTGCCTTCATTGCTCTATCTGCAGGTGCTGCCCATGTGTGTACAATTAGGCCAGCGTCATTGCGTGTGTCTATTAGCTTAAAGCCTAATCCAGTTAATCCTAGGTCACTGGTTTGCCCGCTCAGAAAGCTATAGATGAAGCTGTTTTTTGTGCTAAATTCTGAACCTTGACTTAAAGCCACCGTATTCCCTTCAGGGTCGTAACTCTTCAATTCTCCAGTGGAAGTGGCGATAATTATCTGGTTAATTGGGCTTATCATTCGTGTAACCATGAGACCACTTGATGGCTTGTAGTAAACCTCTCCTTTAGCCGTAATTGACTTGCCTTGAAATAGCGTGCGCGCCGTTAAATCAAAGCTCAACTTTTGCAAATTGGAATATGTAAATGCGGAAAAAATCAGAAGTGCAAAAAGCACCGGAAAGAGGAAGAGGACTCTGAATTTCTTTAACTTCGAACGATTCATAAGGACGCGAACTTACGGTTAATTTCCCCATTTTTTTATGGTAATTGAGAGGTCTTGGTTAAAGGTATTTAGTCACATAAATTTTTATTTATCGATGACGATTTGCCTTGTTTTTTCAAACGTAATTAGGTCACAATCATATTTTGGAACGGAGGCCGATTTGGTGTTTAATAGTCTCTACGGTTTCAATTTATCACAGTCCGATTCAATCGTAAGAGCCAATCGTGCTTCCATGCAGGATACGGCCGTATGGAACCTTTTATCAGCAAATGTGGCCTGGATGGAAATCCTCGCAGGCAATATGGAAAGCCCTGTATGGAATGCGCAATTTGAGAAAAACATTAAGGCCTCAAAGCGAAATCTTAAGGAGAATGGAATTGATGAAGATGATCGCCTTTTTTACTACATCATCGTACATGCCTTTAAGACGCGACACGAGTTGCTCAACGACAATTACATCAATGCGGCGAATGACCTAAATACGTGCGTTGATCAAATCTCAGAGTCATTTGGTCGCGAAGACGAGTATGAGCCATTCTACTTGACGTCTGGTTTGTATTATTATTTCATGGCGAAAGCACACCAGGATTATTTGTTGATGCGGCCATATTTGATGTTTTATCCCGATGGCGACATGAAGAAAGGACTTGACTATTTGGGGCGACTCACAACCAGTTCTGACATTTTCCTCAGAAATGAGTCGAACTATTTTTTGATGCGGATCTATTACGATCTTGAAAAGGATTTTGAGCGTGCGTTGCGATATGCAAATAACCTAGTCGTTAAGAACCCACAAAACCTGATTTACAGGCTGTATTTAATTAAAATTTTGCGCGCGTTGGAATCTGATCAATTGACAGACATGGAAGCAATATTCGCTTCGGCTGTGAATAGCAATGTTGACCTTAACTCAGAGCAGAAAAAGCACTTTTTAGAGCAATTGAATTCTGATGAATAAAAAAAGCCCCCGAATTGGAGGCTTTTGTATTCTAATGTGTGGTTCGTTCTAAAACTCGCCAATCCACATAACATATTTGGGATTGTCAATGTATTTTGAATCCGTATCGTCAATTAATAGCATAACACCATCTACTAAGGTTAGCCAGCCACACCAGTCGAGTGTGACACAGTAAAGCGCAATGACTTTTCCTGTTTTGCCACCGGTTCCCAGGTAAATTCGATGCCAAGGAATCATTGTTAGTATAAAAACGGGAGCACCAAACCCACCAGTCACAGCAGTGATTAAACTAGGCGCAATTACTGTTGCGAGCGCAATTATCGCTGCCGTTGTTTGGCTTTTCCCACCGTCAGCTTCGTCTGCTAGCATCATTTCAAATGCAGCCGTCGAGATAGTTTGATCTGCGTTAAACATCAATCCGACATGAGCTGTGATATCCTCCGCGTTCACAAAAGAACGATCTACGGCAGTCATATCAACTTTATATATACTGGCTTGAGCCGAGCATAAACTCAATAAGACTAGGGCAATGGTTGTAGTGTATTTCATCATGTTAATTGACTAAAAGCGGATTAGTCGATCCACATTACATACTTAGGGTTGTCCATATACTTCTCGCCAGAATCATCCATTAGTAGCATAATACCATCGATGATTGGAAGTGCACCGCACCATCTTAATGTGACACAATATAATGCCCAAATTTTTAGGTTATTGTCAGCTGTGCCTAAGTAAAGTCGATGCCAAGGTACAATGGATATTACCACGTTTATAGCCCAGGTAGTTAATCCGATTGCGGCAACTCCCGTTACGTTTGAGGCGACATTACCAATCACGCTAAGAACCCATGGTACCACAACTGTTGCGAAGGCAATAATTGCCGCTGTCTTCTGGGTTTTTTCTGCTGCTGCGCTGGCGCTGGACATTTCCATATCCATGTTGAAGCCATACATTCCGTTTTGGTCTCCAACAGAAAACATATAATTCATGCTTTCGCTTTGCTGAAATTGAGTGTCAATTTCGGCGTCATTTAATCTGTACTCTCCAGCAAACAAGCTTGTCGACATCGCTGCTAGAAAAAACAGGGTTAGTAGTTTCTTCATTTGTGGTTGTTAAGTTATTGTTATGCGTCGAAAATATGAAAATTGCCGAAATATTAAAACGATTTAGCCGCGTCCTTCCACATTATAAAGTCACCATTTTCAATATAGGTGGCGTCATCGGATTTAGCAGCGAAAAGGAAAATTGCATCGGCTATGTTTAAAAGGCCAAATCCATTAACGGTAATGCAATACAGCAAACTAACTCGGAAATTATTATTGCCCGTTCCGAGATAGTATCGATGATATGGATTGGAAAGAACTGAAGAAACGATCACCGCAGCGGGTAAAAGAATGATGCCAATTCCACCGGTGAATAATGTAGCCATGAACCAGACGGCGTATACGACGGAGGGAAGAGCAACCTCGCCAATTGCAAGGGCCGCTGCAATGAGATAGGACGGCTTCTGATCGGATTCAACTTCAACATAATAATTTGGTAACTCAGCTGGAATCTGAAAAAGCCTGTCCGTTATATCCAACGCGGAATCGAAGATTGAATTTATATGATTCGTATTTAACCTATAGTTGGCCGCAAGAGAATCGCTCAGAAAAAAGAGGCATAATGCAGTGATCAAGAGACTCAGGCGCATATTGGATGAATTATTCATTACGAACTTAGTAAACCATGACATACCTTCATGTTTGAAATGGAAGCAAGTAAGATCGTATTATATCGTAATACAATAGCTGGTAAGAATCTGTCTTCTTTTATTATCTGGATTTTCATTTTGACCTTACTGTCTAGTTGTTCGTCAGGTGTGAAAACAACAATGATTCAGAAAAGAAACTTTCGCCCAGGTTACGCGATTAACATTAAGACTGGACTGTTTCATAAAATGGAGCACGGGATCAAAGCGATTGAAAATAATGACTCTGCCGGGTCTGACCAAGAATCCAATATTGTTGTGTCGGCCCAAAACTTCAATAAAACACCATTAGAGATCGGCCCACGACGGCAAAAGTTGAAAACTCGCCCTTTGAATAAATTGACTCAATTTGAATCCAGTGTTGATAAAGGTCAAATGGTGCCGCCTGTGTTTGTCGACCAAGGATTTGATTTGAAGCAAGGTTTTAAACCTTTAGTGGAGGAGCCAGTTGAGAACCCAAAAATGGTATCCAAGGGCCTAATAGGGGTGTTAGCCCTAATTATTGCATTAATAAACCTTGCCATTTTTATGTGGGTTCCATTTCTTGGTATTCTCTCTGGAATACTTTGTATCGTTTTGGCTGTGAAGGCGTTGAAAATTGATCACAAAGACTCGAAGACCATGGCTGGTGCTTCTTTGGTCATCACTGCACTGACGTTGTTTGTGTCGTTCTTTATTTCTCTAATAGTTATATTGGGCTTAGGATTACATCCAATATTTTAATGCTAAGAATTGCTATAAATACCATTGCGGTGCTTGCCGCGGCATATATGCTCAATGGGGTGCACGTGGATGGTGTTGGATACGCCATTATTGTCGCAGTTGTCATCTCTTTATTGAATGTCATAGTTCGTCCGCTGCTCATTGTTTTAACGATTCCAGCAACCGTCTTGTCCTTAGGACTGTTCCTGTTCGTGATAAATGCGTGCATTATTCTTATCGCCGATTGGATCATTGACGGCTTCAGCGTTGATGGATTCTGGTGGGCCCTTTTGTTTAGCCTGATTGCCACATTTGTTAAGTCAGCCCTGAATGCATTTACGAAAGATGAGAAGAAAAGGGTAGATGAAACTAGCGGCTGATCCCGCCTTGAATTTGATTCAATAATCCTTGAGCACGTTCGTAACCAGGATTAACTCGCAGACATGCTTCCAACTGTCTCAGCGCTTTTTCTTCCTGACTTGTAGTGGCATAAAATACCGCAAGGTTAAAAAGAGCATCGGCGTTGTTCGGATCCATTTGGGTGGCCTTCAAGAGATAAAATTCAGCTCTCTCCAAATCATTCGACATTGCATAGGCCATGCCCAATTTTAGTACACCGCGCAGCTTCTTTGGTTCGAGCTTTATCAGTGCTTCCAAATGTGCGATAGCCTCGCTAAACTTTGATTGAAAGCCTTCGCATTCCGCCGCGAAATAGATGGCGTCGTGTTGGGTAGGATTGCTTTCTAAAAAGGCTTCAAAGTATGCTTCTGCCTCATCATATCGTTCCAGCTTTTGACAGGTAACAGCCATGTTGTATCTGGCTTTCGTATAATCTGGGAACTTTTTGATAAACGATAAATACAATTCATACGCTGAATCGAATTCCTGTGAGTTCATATAGGAGATTCCCAAGTTGTTATAGGCATCTTGATACGCTGGCCAAATTTCAATTGCGCGTTTAAGGTGACGTTGCGCCTCCGATGTTAAGCTTGCCGCATCTTTTCGATTGATCTTTGCTTCATCAATCATTGTCGAGCCAGCATTGTATTGGGCTCGAGCGCTTTCAGGTACCTTATCTACATCTGCCGTAAAAAGCGTGAAATTTGATTTCCAATCCGGTATGCGATCAGCGGTAAGTACCGCAAAAATGGCCGCCAGGGCGGACAGAACCACAATTCGATACTTTTCGTTTGTGAATGTGGAGTGAATTTGTTTTGATCCAAGCAATATGGCTACTATGGCGACGGACCAACCTAAAGACGGTGCAAAGACGAAGCGTTCAGCAGCCATGGCACCTATGAGAATGAAAAAATTCGAGACTGCAGATATGGTTATGAAGTAGAACAATATTCCAAATCCAATCCAATTTCGTTTCCATGCAAAGAAGATTCCTCCCACGATTAAAGCGAAAAGCGTTAATACCAATAGTATGCCCTTGACGCTCTCAAAGCCCACTACCGGAATCGCATTGAACGAATAATCGTGTGACAAGTTCCAGGGAAGAAATAGCTTTTGCAGGTATAATCCTTGAATGTTAGCTGCCGTAACCAGTCTTTCTGTCCAATTGGTAGATTCGAGTAAACTGTTCTGAAGAAGGTTGGCAACCCCTGAATCCACCTCATCGAGCGAAGAGAGCACCCAAGTGCGGATGAGTAAAAACAAGGTTGTTGGCGCCAACACGGCTCCAAATCCTACAATCCCCTTAGATAGCGTCTGATTCTTATACCAGGATATTAGTGGGAAGATGGCCAAAAATGTTACCGCGCTTTCTTTGCTAAACAATGCTCCAAGGAAGAGTAGGGTGCTTATGCTTAGAGAATGAATTCGTCCATTGTCCATCCATTTCGTGTATTGCCATGCCGCTGCGCAGAAGAAGAGCATGGCCAATAAGTCATCTCGCCCCTTCAAGTTTGCTACAACTTCAGTATGTATTGGATGCAAGGCAAAAAGAAGACAAATCCAAAACACCCACTTTCTATGTTCATGGAAGAGTAATTCCAACCATAGGATCAGGAGTGTCAATAAAATGGCGTAGAGTAATGCCTGAATTGTATGAGAGATGGCTGGTGAAAGATCGAACAGGCTCTTTTCGATTGCAAAGGTTACGAGCGATAATGGCCGATACAAGCCATCATTGAAGCCTGAGTGACCATGAGCATAATTGTATTTAAGAAGGTCGGGAATACCCGCTAAACCTTCTTGCACATGTGTGTTTGATGTTAAGATAAGGTTGTCATCAAGCACAAAACCATGGTTTGTTGCTAGCAAGTACATAGCGAAACCCAAGATTGCTGGAAGGAATCGAATGAGCAATTTTAGGGTACTAGATTGCTGTTTTATTGGAGGGGTTTTCGCCATAATTCTGAAACGGCGATGAAAATAGGGCATTGTACCTATTGTCTAATTACATCTGGTTGACTCTTTTTGTAGAAACGATATAATTATGAAAAAAGCGAATAGATTTCTAATGGTACTTTTAATGTCAGGACTTCTAATTATTGGATTTGAGTCCTGCAAGAAGGAGGAGGGTTGCATAGATCCAACTGCTACAAACTATAATGCAGAGGCCGAAGAAGATGACGGTTCTTGTGAATATGCCGCCGAGGAGGTGGAAGGCTGCACAGACTCTACAGCCACAAACTACAATCCATTAGCTACTTCAGACGATGGTTCTTGCACGTATCCTGTGGCAACAAATCCGTGTGATGGCGGCGTTGAGTTTTGTATGGATTTTGGCGGAACCGTGAAGTCGGGCGAGGCTACCGTTACCGACCTTGGTAGTGGACAGTGGAGAATCTACTGGACAACTGGGACAGGAAACGATTACGAGCAGGTTGAACTCGATATTTACGGGTCCGATGTAGGCGAATACGACGTTGATAATAGTGGAAGTGCTGGAACTGCCGGTGTTGAATACTACCACGCAACCAATGGAGTAGAAGAAGGAGTATCTGGAACAGTTGAAGTTACTACGTGGGATCCAACAGGCGATGGAATTACTGGAACGTTCACTGCAACCACTGACGCCGATACTGAGATTACTGCTGGAAATTTCTGGGAGGCAAAATAAACGATGATGGGTGTCACCCATTTTTCATTTCTCAAATTTCCCATTGTATAGTGGGTGGTGTTTTAGCACTGTATCCTTGAGAAACTTTCGATCCAAATGCGTGTAGATTTCTGTCGTGGTGATGGAGGCATGTCCAAGCATTTCCTGAACAGCTCTTAAATCGGCTCCATTTTCAACCAATTCGGTAGCGAAACTATGCCGCAACGTGTGCGGGCTGATCTTCTTGCGAATTCCTGCCTGCACAGCCAGATCTCGGATAATGTAGAATATCATTACTCGACTGAGCCGCTTGCCACGTTTGTTTAAGAATACCACGTCTCGTTCGCCTTCAACTTGAGGTTGATGCACACGCACATTCTCTAGATAGTTCACGATGCTATCAATGGCTTGATCGTGGATCGGAATCAGGCGTTCCTTGTTTCCTTTTCCAATCACGCGAATAAAACCTTCATTTAGGTACAGGTTGGAAATCAATAGACCAACTAATTCAGAAACGCGCAGCCCACAAGCATACATTGTTTCGATGATGGCTCGGTTTCGTTCCCCTTCAGGTTTACTTCTGTCGATACACCCGAGCATTTCTTCTATTTCGGCATTGTTGAGTGTGTCAGGTAGTTTCCGGCCGATTTTTGGGGACTCGAGTAGTGCTGTCGGGTTTACCTCAATCATTCCATCTAACTCAAGAAATTTGTAGAATGCCTTGACACCACTGATTATCCGAGCTTGTGAGTATGGAGCCAAGCCGATGCTTACAATCCATTTAACGAAGGCTTGAAGTTCCTTGTAGGTCACACGCTCAGGAGCCTTTTGGCCTTCGCTTTCTGAGATAAACGAGGCAAGTTTGTCCACATCGCTCATGTAGGCGTCAACGCTGTTTTGACTTAGCGTGCGCTCCAATTTTAGGTATCCTTTAAAGCCTTTTTTATGCGATTCCCACATTTCAATTGTGAAGTTCGGGCTTTGTCAATCTTTTCTGACGATGAAATGAACTCTTTGTTCAAACTGAATGGTTCATATTTTCGTTCAATGAAAATTGCAATTGTCAACGGTCCAAATCTGAATTTGGTTGGAAAGCGAGAGAAAGATGTTTATGGAACCGAAAGCTTCGAATCCTTCATTGCGAATCTTGATCAGCAGTTTAATGGAATTGAGCTGGTTTACCTACAGAGTAACGTGGAAGGTGAATTAATAAATTTTCTGCATGCCTTAAACGAGCAAAAGGACGTTGCTGGAATTCTTCTAAATCCGGGTGGATACACCCATACTTCCATTGCTTTGGCTGATGCAGTTGCAGGCATCGATATTCCCACTATTGAAATTCACATGACCAATATTTTTGCCAGAGAAGACTTTCGCCACGTAAGTTATGTGGGCAGAGCTGCGATAGGCAGCATAAGTGGATTTGGAATGGAAAGCTATTTACTTGGAGTTCTAAAGCTCCTGAATAAATAGGTTATACCAAGCGATTTCGTTTAACGAGAAATCGATCCAAAATCTTCACCACGCCTTCGGAAATGTCGCATTCATTCCAATCGATTCCAAATTGTCGACAACGCAGCTTGACGTTATAAATACGTTCTTCTCTAAGCTTTTTGTAGGCATCCTGAACATCATGCGGGTTAACCTTGATTTGCTCCTTCGTTTCTAGATCTTGAAATGTATAAGGTCTATTGTCAAACTCAAGGTTTACTTCAGAGTTTCTATCAAAAACATGAAATAGCACAACCTCATGCTTATTATACCGCATGTGCTGGAGCGCATCGAATAGGGGAGTTTGGTCGCCTGTTTCGCGAAACAGTGAATCTGTAAAGTCTGAGAAGATTACGATAAGGGATCTCTTATGAGACTTTTCGGCCATCAAGTGCAGCGTGTCTACGATATTGCTTTGCTCAGCACCTTCGGTATTTGAGTACACCTTTTCGAGTTCGTGGAATAAACTTGCATGATGAGATCCAGAACTTTTTGTCGCGGTGCTTAGTTCGATTTTGTCTCCAAATAATGTTACTCCAACTGCGTCGCGTTGTCGGCGCATTAAATAGATAAGCGAGGCGGCCGATTGAATAGCGAATTGAATCTTGCTCAGACTGTCTTCTTCAGGTGTATTTGGGTAAAACATAGAAGCGCTTCGATCAATGAGAATATTGCATCGAAGATTCGTTTCTTCTTCATACCGCTTGACAAACATTTTATCGGTCCTTCCATACAGTTTCCAGTCTATGTGCTTGGTGCTTTCACCGGAGTTATAAGCTCGATGTTCAGCAAATTCAACGCTAAACCCATGAAAGGGACTTTTGTGTAGGCCCGTTATGAAACCTTCAACCGCTTGCTTTGCAAGTAATTCCAATTTACCATAACGCTGGGCTTGAAAGTGATCGATGGACATGGATACGATGTTACGAATCAGATAGGAGAGAAGCTGTTAAAAATGAAAAAGCCTCGATCCCATTGGGTCGAGGCTTTTTGCAACTGTTTAGTTAAGTTGCCGGGCTCAAGCAAGCTGAGCTTCCAGCTTTTTTATAAGTGTAGCTTTTGGCACTGCACCTACTTGACGATCAACCACTTCACCATTCTTAATAAATAGAATAGTTGGGATGCTTCGAATGCCATATTTAGTGGCTACACCTGGGTTCAAGTCAACGTTTAGTTTTCCTACAACGGCTTTATCACCATATTCATTTGCTACTTCTTCAACGATTGGACCCACCATGCGGCAAGGGCCACACCACTCGGCCCAAAAGTCGACTAATACTGGTTTATCTGATTTTAAAGCTGTCTCTTCAAAATTGCTGTCTGTGAATTCTAATGCCATTTTTTTAAGTATGTATTTACAATGTTAAACAAACCTACATGAATTCTGTGGACCGAAGTCCTTACAAACAAGCACTTTTTCACATAGGTTATATCTAATTATTATCTGTGCTCGTAAGGCTAAGCACAAAAGGTTGGCCCAGATTAAATTCGGGCCAAATTGTCAGACTTTCTCGACGCGCCATGTGATTTTCTCCATGGACTCGAGCTCAGAAGTAAGCTCGCGTGACAAGTTGACCTTAATGCTTCGCGACGGCATTTCAATACTGGTGCCGTTTTCATGCACATTAACCTGCAATGGAATTGTGCCCTTGTTCTTGTTCATAAGGGTTCTGATGTTCGTGATCATTGGCTCATCCAAATCGTCCAGAAGAATATTAACCGCAACTTTTTTAATTTTCTTGTCCCGAAGTTCCGATAGAAGGTCGATGCTTCCTACTGAAAGTCGGTTTACCTCACGCATGTCCTTTTTGTTATACCAGCTATCAATTTTCACAGTGATTAAGACGAACCAATATTCGTTTAAATAGTTGCGATGGCGGATGTAGTCGTCCTTGAAAAGAGCAAACTCAAATGTTCCGCTATAATCTTCCACAATAAACTTTCCGAATGGAGATCCAGTCTTAGTCGTGAGATGCGAAACGCTCGTAATTATTCCTGCGACCTTGGTTTCGCGACGCTTTTTTACTTCTTCAATACTTTCAAGGTCGATCACCTTGGCGTTGGCAAATTGTTCGAGCTCAAATTTGAAATCATCTAGTGGATGCCCAGAGATGTAGATCCCAACGACCTCTTTTTCACGGTTCAATTGATCGAGGGTTCGCCACTCAGGAGCCGGCGGAATCATAGGTTCCGGGATGTCTGCATCCTCAGACTCCCCAAATAACGATGCTTGGGATGAGTTTTCCGCTTCTTGTACCGCATTGCCATAACGTATGGCCTTTTCAATCAGACTTTGACCTTTTTCATCTTCAGCAAAGTATTGTGCTCTATGAATGTTTTCAAAAGAGTCGAAAGAACCCGCAAGAGCCAAACCCTCAAAGTTCTTTTTATTCACTGTCCGCAAATCGAGTCTCGATGAAAACCCAAATATGGATTGAAACGGGCCGTTTTCTTTGCGTTCGGTTACGATTGCTTCAACGGCTGCCTCGCCCACACCTTTGATTGCACCCATTCCGAATCGAATTTCATCCTTCGCATTTACGGTGAATTTATAAGACGATTCGTTTACTGATGGACCTAGAACCGGAATGCCTGCGCGTTTACATTCTTCCATAAAAAAGGTCACCTTCTTTATGTCATTCATGTTGTGGGTAAGCACGGACGCCATATACTCGGCAGGATAGTTTGCTTTTAAATAGGCGGTTTGAAAGGCGACAAGTGAGTAAGCAGCTGAGTGCGATCGGTTGAAACCGTATTCAGCAAATCGCATCATCACGTCAAAAATCTCATCCGCTTGTTCGGCGGCTATTTCGTTGTGTTTTTCGCAACCCTCACGAAAGATGACCTTCTGCTGCTGCATGACGTCCATCTTCTTCTTTCCCATTGCACGTCGCAAAATGTCCGCAGCACCGAGACTATACCCAGCAAGAATTTGAGCTGTTTGCATAATTTGCTCCTGATAGACCATAATCCCGTAGGTGTCTTTCAGAATTGGTTCTAGCTTCTCGTGTGGGTATTTGACTTCTTCGGCGCCCTGCTTTCGCTTTATAAACGTGTCTATGAACTGCAATGGCCCTGGCCGATAAAGCGCGTTCATGGCTATTAGATCCTCTATGTCGGTTGGGACGAGGTTTCGAAGATGCTTTTGCATTCCAACGGACTCGAATTGGAATGTTCCATTCGTTTCCCCGGCTTGATAGAGTTCAAATGTTACTGGATCATCCAGCGGTATTTCATCTGGATTGATCAGTACTCCATGCCGTTCATGAATGAGCTGAATTGCATCCTTCATGATCGTGAGGGTCTTTAATCCCAGAAAGTCCATTTTTAGCAGTCCTGCGCTTTCGACAACACTGTTATCAAATTGAGTCACTAACAAGTCCGAATCCTTGGCTGTAGCTACTGGTATGAACTCCCGAATATCTTCAGGAGTAATAATAACTCCACAGGCATGTATACCCGTATTCCGCACCGATCCCTCCAGTTTTCGAGCTTGGTTCAGGATTTTACCCTCTTCGTTGTCCCGTTCACTGATATCTATTAACTGCTTAACATTGATGAGGTCATCCCCGTTAAATTCCTTTTTTAGTTCATCGTCGGTTCGGCCGAAAATGTGCTTAAACTTCTTTAGGTCAGGGACAAGCTTTGCGATCCGGTCTGAGTCAGAAAGCGGAAGTTCCATAACTCTTGAAACATCTCGGATACTGGATTTTGCAGCCATGCTGCCATAGGTAATAATCTGAGCCACCTGCGTTTGGCCATACTTGTTTACGACATAATCAATGATTCGATCACGGCCTTCGTCATCGAAATCAATATCAATATCGGGCATTGTGACCCGCTCCGGATTTAAGAATCGCTCAAACAGCAGTTTGTATTTTATGGGATCGATATTGGTAATGCCAATCGCGAACGCCACCGCCGATCCTGCCGCCGATCCACGACCAGGGCCAACCCAAACTCCCCGGTTACGTGCTTCCGTTGTAAAATCTTGAACGATCAGGAAATATCCAGGAAATCCCATGTCCTTAATCACCTTCAACTCGAAGAGGAGGCGATCTTTTATTTCCTCCGTTATTTCACCGTATTTCTTCTTTGCACCTTCAAAGGAGAGATGTTCCAGAAACTCATTTTCTCCAGCAAATTCGTCTGGGATATCAAATTTGGGGAGTAGAATGTCCCTGCCCAATCGATACTCTTCCACCTTATCTGTGATCTCAGATATTGTCAAAATGGCTTCAGGCAAGTCTTTGAAAAGAGCCTTCATTTCATCGGCTGACTTGAAATAGAATTCCTGATTAGGCATTCCAAATCGAAAACCGCGACCGCGCCCAATCGGTGTGCTTTGCTGCTCACCGTCTTTGACACACAATAGAATGTCATGGGCATTGGCATCCTCCTTGTTTTGATAATAAACATCGTTTGCCGCGAAGTATTTGACTCCGTACTTATTACAAAACTGGAGAAGCACTTTGTTGACCCGTTTCTCTTCTTCCAGGTCGTGTCGCATCAATTGGACATAGAAGTCCTCTCCAAACTGTTGATGCCAATAGACAAATGCTTTTTCGGCTTGACTTTCCCCAATATTCAATATTAGGTTGGCTACTTCACCACCTAAACCGCCACTCGTGCAGATTAGGTCATCTTTAAATTCTTCAATGCATTCCCTTCCAACACGAGGCAAACCAGCATAGTAACCATCAATAAATCCGACAGAACAAAGTTTTGCCAAATTGTGATATCCAGCTTCGTTTTTAGCGATTAGAACTTGCTTAAATCGACGATCTGGGGCGTCTTTGGTAAATTGATGTTTCTCGTATTCATCTGCCACATAAAACTCACAACCAACAATCGCCTTTATTCCAGCCAGTTCACACTCCCTTACGAAGTGAAAAACTCCCATCATGTTACCCAAATCGGTAATCGCAATTGCGGGCATATTCAGCGCAGCCGCATGCCGTACTATGGATTTAATGGCAGAGGTCGACTGCAGTATGGAGAATTGTGTATGATTATGAAGATGCGTAAACGGAACATCCTTTAGTAGTGCTTCATTTTCCTCATGAGCTGCTTGATCGGAATCATCTTCGTCTTCAAATATGTCAGAATCGTCAATATCCTCCGGAGTGTACGGCTGTATATTCAGCCCAATCAGTTTAAATGGCTTTGGGTTAGCCTCCTTAAACGCTTTTACCTTATCGGCACTTGAGTCCAGTTCTTTGGCACCGATTACACCGATTCTTACCAGTTCTAAAAAACACCTCGAAGTTGCTTCTACATCGGCAGATGCATTGTGAGCGTTGTCTACTTTTTCATGAAAAAGCTTATCGTTCAACTCACTAAGCGTTGGGTATTTAAAGCTTTTGCCGCGCCCACCTGGCAGCTGACAGAATGCCGTGCTCAGTTGCATTGTGTCTAATGTACGCTTGGACATTAATCCGTCGTCACGCGTAGCACGAGCGTATTCTGCACCCATCACTTTCATGTCGAACTCGACATTGTGACCTATTGCAAACTGGGATTTCGCTAGCGCCGATTGAAATTCGTCAAAGACAAACTCTATTGAGGCCCCAACTTTTTGTGCACGCTCGGTGCTAATTCCATGAATTTTTTCGGCGTTGAAGGGGATCGTAAAGCCATCGGGTTTTATTATGAAGTTCTTAACCTCGATCAGCTCTCCCATTTCGTCGTGGAGTTGCCAAGCAAGCTGAACGACTCGCGGAAACAATTCAAATTCTGAAACTGGGGCTTTCCAGTTTTCAATTATACCCGTCGTTTCCGTGTCAAAAATGAGATACATGTGCAGTCTTTATCTGAACTCTAAAGTTAATCACGCTTAGCTTTTTATTGCCCAATGTTGATAGATTGTGAAGAAGAATATTTGAGCTACCAACCTTTATTTAGCATACTCTTGAAACAACTGTAAATTGTAGTTTTACCAAAACAATTACCGCTATGCAAATTCGATTTTGGAGTTTTCTAATTCTAATTGCTTCAATCACTTTTTCGTGTGATCAGTGCAAAGATGTCAACTGCTTAAATAGCGGAACTTGCGTAGATGGAGACTGCGAATGCTTGGATGGTTTCAGCGGTACAACTTGCGAACTGGAGGATAAGTGTGTCACGGGTAATGTGTCTTGCGAGAACGGTGGGCTCTGCCAAGATGGGGCATGTGCATGTGAAGACGGTTACAGCGGAGACAGCTGTGAAGACGAAGACAAGTGCATTACAAAGGACATTGATTGCGAAAATGGAGGTGATTGTGATGATGGCTCATGCGAATGTCTCCCGGGCTATTTTGGGGATAGGTGCCAATACTTTCAGACTGCAGTGAGTCGAGACGACTTCTTAGGCGATTTTGACGTTGACGAAGATTGCACCACTGGTACTTACGCGTATTCTTCTAGTGTCACTGCGGGTAGTGGCTCAAACGAAATTGGCATCAGCAACTTTTACGAGGTCTTCAGTAATAACGTGATAGCCACAGTTGATGGATATGATATCACAATTGCGTACCAAGAACCAGATACTGCAGGAGTCTTTGTTAGTGGTTCAGGCTCAATGAACGAGGATATGGACGAGATCACGCTAGAGTATACCGTTTCAAATTCCACTACATCAGATGACTGCAGTGGTGTTTGGACAAGAAACTAGAATGCGCTCTTCCTGACGAAATGATACCTGCTTCTTAAATTTTAGAATAGAAAGAAGTCTACCTTCGCGCCCTTTTTCACCAGGCCAAGCATGCGGAAATACATCAACTTATTTGATTTTAAACAGAAGGTAGATTACAGGATCGAAATCCTTTCTGGACTTACGGTTGCTTTAGCGCTTGTGCCCGAGGCTATAGCGTTTGCATTAATTGCAGGACTCGACCCATTAACTGGACTTTACGCCGCGTTCACTGTCGGATTGATAACGTCAATATTTGGCGGCAGGCCAGGAATGATATCTGGAGCGACAGGCGCTGTGGCTGTTGTTATTGTAAGCCTAGCCGCATCGCACGGCGTACAATATATTTTTGCAACAGTGGTGCTTGCCGGATTAATCCAGATGGGAGCAGGGCTGTTGAAACTTGGTAAGTTTATTCGATTGGTCCCGCATCCCGTGATGTTTGGGTTTGTAAATGGCTTGGCGGTTGTTATTTTCCTTGCACAAATGGACCAATTTAAAGTGGTTGATTCGGCTGGAGTTTCTGAGTGGATGAGCGGAGCTCAGCTTTATATGATGCTTGGTCTAGTTCTTTTAACCATGTTGATTATATGGGGTTTACCCAAACTCACCAAGAAAACACCAGCATCTCTGGCGTCTATTCTAGTAGTAATAGGAGTTGTTTTTGCCTTGGACATTGATACAAAAACCGTTGGAGATATCGCAAGTATTAAAGGCGGATTCCCACCATTTCATATTCCGGAAGTACCCTTCACGTTAGAAACACTTTACATCATATTCCCGTACGCTTTGATCGTAGCCGGTGTAGGGCTTATTGAGAGCCTATTGACCTTGAATTTGATCGATGAAATTACCGAGACACGTGGATGGGGAAATAAGGAGGCTGTGGCCCAAGGTTTAGCCAATACCGTGACTGGTTTTTTCTCTGGAATGGGAGGCTGCGCAATGATTGGCCAGAGCCTAATAAACATCTCTTCTGGTGCACGTGCACGGGTTTCGGGAATCGTTGCATCGGTGATGCTTCTGGTATTCATCATGTTTGGGGCCGACCTTATTGAGGAGGTTCCAATGGCAGCGCTAACAGGTCTAATGATCATGGTCAGTGTTGGAACATTTGAATGGGCGAGTCTTAGAACATTTGGAAAAATGCCAAAAATGGATGTGTTGGTAATGGTTTTGGTAGCACTAATTACTGTCTTCTTGCACAACTTAGCCTTGGCCGTGCTAATTGGAGTTGTGATTGCCGCACTTGTTTTTGCATGGGAAAATGCGACTCGCATTCGAGCGAGAAAGTTCACAGACGAGGCAGGAGTGAAGCACTACGAAATATTTGGACCGCTATTCTTTGGGTCAGTTGCCACGTTTAGTGAAAAGTTTGATGTGCTAAACGACCCTGACGAGGTGATTATCGATTTTGAAGAGAGCAGGGTAGCTGATATGTCTGGGATTGAGGCACTGAATAAGCTGACTGAGCGATACCTTAAGGCTGGCAAGAAAGTGCACCTCAAGCACCTTAGTTCAGACTGTAGACGATTGCTGGCGAATGCCGATAGTTTGATTGAGATAAACATTATTGAGGATCCACACTATACCGTCTTGGCTGACCACTAGTGTCTACAATCCCACAGATGGACTCAACCAATGAAGCGCGTCCGCCTCATTTTCAAATGCCTTTCCTCTGACCACCGGTTTTTTTATTCGGAAGTAAAAATTAGCCGTAAGCTTAAGTGCATGCGAATCCATACAAAAAGCCTCCGCATTAACGCGCTTGCTGCGCTCCTTTGAAGCGAAGAAGGACATCACTCCCTTATCGGGTGTTAGATTCTTTTTCATAACCCACAGAATACAGTACTTCCCATTTATCAGCGCGTTGCAGTCGTCATATATTTCACGCGCAATCGCCTCCGTGAATAACAAATCACGAAGGATTTCGCAACGAATTAGACTCGGACTAAGCTGGGGTAAGCTTCGATTTTGAATCAGGCAAGATTACTCTAGATGGAATATCAAGACCTGAAAATGGCGTTGAATTTTATAACCAAATCTCAGATAAAATAGCTGGCTTTCACAGTTGTCAGAAATCACGAATTGACGCAGATATTAGACTTGGGTACTTCAATTCGCAGTCAAGTAAGTCACTTTACTTACTCTTGAAAGAATTGAAACAATTAAGCAAGGCTGGGAAAAGTCTCGCCATATCATGGTACTATGATGGCGAAGATGAAAACATTGAAGAGTTCGTAGAATTACTTAGAGAAGACTTGGGTCTTAAAGTAAATCTGGTAACAGAGTAATAACCACTTCGGGACTAATATTTCGATAAAAATTCTGTGATCTGCTCTTTTACGTGATCCAACATAGGACGCGTTAGGCCGTGGTGACACGCCAATAGCATTCCACCTCGCATCACTTTATCTGACTCGGCATAGCCAGCTTTCGATTCTTTTCGATCTACATTTTTAAACCCTGGTTGACGCAGAATGTTTCCAGTAAAAACGGTTCTTGTTTGAATGTTTCTTTTTTCCAAGAAGACTTGCATTTCCGAACGTTTAAACGGAGCTGTGTCTTTTATGGTAAGGGCAACAGATAACCATCCTGTTCGGCTATTCGGAAGTTGTTTTGGGAGAACAAACCACTCTTCATATTGCTTGAAAAACTCAACCATCTCTGCAAAATTTCGTTCTCGCTCGCTAATGTTATGGTCAAGCTTGTCAAGTTGGACAAGGCCAAACGCGGCTCCCATTTCTGAAGGCTCAAGATTGTAACCGGGTTCTGCAAAAATGAACTTGGAATCATAAGGAATACCATCCACTTCTACGTTGAATCGATTCTCTATAGCTTCTGATTCAACGAATAAAGATGACGACCGGCCCCATGATCGAAGTAGTTTCCCTCGTTCAAAATGCTCAGATTCTCGGACGCAAAGCATACCGCCATTTCCAGCACAGTTAATTACGTGTGAGCCATAGAAACTGGTAATGCTCATATCGCTAAAAGCGCCAGAACTAAGTCCGTTGATAGTACCTCCTAAAGTGTCAGCTGAATCTTCAAAAACTATGAGGTTGTGCTTGTTAGCAATTTCTCGGAGTTTCTCCCAATCAGGCATGTTTCCAATAAGATTAGGAATCATCATTGCCCGAGTTTTTGAAGTGATCATTTCTTCGACCTTCGAGGCGTCTAAGTTGTAAGTGCCTTCTTCAACATCAACGAATGCCGGGATTAACTTGCTTCTAACTTGAGGAGCAACTGTAGTTGAAAAGGTTAGGGCAGGGGTGATCACTTCACTTCCTTCTGGCAGGTTCATGAGCTCTACTCCCAAGTAATTGGCTGAAGATCCACTATTGAGCATAATGCCATGTGGTTTATCGAACAGGGTAGAAACCCGCTCTTCCATCTCACGCACGTGCTTTCCCATCTGCGTGCTGGTTCTAAGCACATTAACAACGGCTGCAATCTCTTCTTCACCATGCACAGTCATGCCGTAAGGCACTCTGATCATATCTTTCGTCTCGCTCATATCTTAATGTGTTCTATTCTTCAAATCGGTTAAATAATCATCTACGTTGGTCCAGCGAAAATCGGGAAATTCTGCATTGAATTTAACCGCGCTCATGCCACCAATTAATGGACGCTCGGCAAGTTGATTTAGCTGCTCTGTTGTAACAGATTTTATCAAAACTTGTTCATGCCCGAAATAGGATTGTACGCGTTCGGCCAGTTGCACTCTATTTAGATAGTCCGTGCTTGCAAAATGATAGAGGCCGGACTTTTCATTTGATACTAATTCATATATCGCTCGTGCAACATCTCTAGCATTTACTGGGGTTGCATATTGATCCGCCGGCAAGTTAAGCTCCATTGCTTCGCCCTTCTGCATGTTTTCGCTTAACCGGGCAATGAAATTTTTACCGCGAATCTCGTCGCCATACACATTTGTAATTCTGCAGATGAGGTGTTCAATGTTTGCCTTTTCAATTTCCTGTTCAGCCTCTAGCTTATGTCGAGCATAAACACCTAAGGGATTAACCGAATCGGATTCGGTATAAAAGCCCTTTTTGCCATCGAAGATATAATCAGTGCTGAGATAAACAAGTTTAGCTCCAAATTTCTTTGCGAGTGTAATCGCATTAACAGTGGACTCCACGGTTTTTGTTCTGCTTTCTTCCTCGTGCTCTTCGCAGTAATCAACCCATGTAAGTGCTCCACAATGAACGATGACATCTGGGTTAAACTCCGCGAGGTCGATGTTGCGGTCGTCAGATATATCTAAGGTATTGTAGTACTGGGTTTCAGATGTCTCGAAACTAAAGTGAGTTCCGAGACAATTCCAACCCATTTTCTTAAAAAAAGAAAGGCAATTTCCACCAACCAAACCAGAAGCTCCAAGTATCACCGCGTTCATGCTGCAATGTTAAAACTACACGCCGAATTTTTTGTAAAGAATTTGACTATTGTACTTAAACTATTAGGATCGTAACAATGATGAAGGCCAGTGCGCCAAGTATCCAGCCAGCAACCTCCACGAACAAGGCTATTTTTCCTGATAAGGTCTCCCTGATAGAAAGTATCATTGAGGTCAATATTGGCCAAAGAATAGCATACTGTAGAGCTGCAAACACCACTGCAAGAAATCCGCCGACAAGCACTAAGGCAAAGGCTTCGCTTAAATCGATGCTTGCGGCAAGAGCACCAAAAAAGAACCCTAGAATCCCTCCAGATGCTATGAGTAGAACAGCGGACAGTATGGTGAGTATTAGGGAGGTAATGCCGAGTGCTTTACGAAACTTGGGGGTGAAAATGGTTCGATTCTTACTGTTCGCGATTACTTCGATGAGATAGAAGACGCTGAGTGTGGCGGCTACTAAAAACAACATTAAAAAGAAGGGTAGCGTTAACCCAATAAGGCTAACCATCGTGCCTGTTGCACCCGTTGCCACTAAGATGTAAAACAACGCAGCGACAATAATTGGGATCACAACAGATATGTAGCTGCCAAGCAACTTCGCTTTATTTTGCTTTTTGGTTTTTTCCGAAATAGATGGTTCAAATGGGTCTTCTGACTCTTCCTTCGTTTTCTTCCGAACGGCCCTCTTTAGGCCGAATTTTTTGAGCTTTGCTCCTTGATCCTCCTGGAAGGTGGTTGTACTTTGATGCTTGTCGAGAATAGTTGAACTCGATCCAGCCAAAGACTGCGAGTCACTATTTTTTGAAATTGCAACGGATCCTTCGTTACTAGTGTCTTTTTGAGTACTGGGTATACTCGCCTGGGTTCGCTGTTTCTTAACCTGAAGATGAAACCCCGTTCTATATTTCCTTTTTTGAAGTAATCCGTTTCCCGCAACATCTGCGCTATGTCTACAGCCTGTTAGGCTCGTTGCAAGAATTGAAACAATGAGTAGTGTAAGTCTCAGTTGAAGTGTAAACCTAGACTTCAATGGCTTTTTTCTCTAGTGTCCAGTGTAGTAAACTTCTGCACAGCAACGTAGCCATAATCGGAATCGTGGCAAGGTGAAGCATTTGCGGAAGGAATGGGAATAGAACCAATGTTAGGACCAAGACACTTCCATAAACCATAAAATACATGGAGCGAACGCGTTTATTCCAAAGAAAGGGCAGGACAAGCAAATGCGTGGGCCACGCCCATAGCATATTTAGATTGTTGGCCGTAGCAGTATGATCTGTGATGAACCATAGGAAGAATAGCAAGGCGCCAACAAGTCCAATTATTGAAAATAAGACGACATCGATCCCTATAAGCGCCCTGCGTTTACGGAAACCAACGGCACTTATAACTGCTACAATTCCGAATAAAAACCAAAACAGGGGAATTGGATACGTCCACGACCATTCATAGGTTAATCCTACAGGCTCAATTAGAACGCTTTTTTCGGTGACCAGTGGCTGGCCATTAATGGTAGCATGATCGAAGGCGGCAGAAAGCTCATCTGGGAGAAACATATACTCCATGTAATCTGGTGATCTGTCGCATGGCAACCCTAGACCCAGGTCGATGCCAAAATCTCCCCATGGATCGTAGATCAAATATGAATCAATCATGTTTCGATAACTGGGTTGACTGGGTTTGCTTAAATCCGCAAATGTTACCTGACCATTCAAGGCCGTATCCATCACGTCTCGCAGTATAGAGCTGCAGTTGTCATTAAAGAAGTCATACAAATAGTAGCGGTTAGCTGGTTTGTAATTCCAATCTAAGAACTCAAAAACCGCCTGAGTTTGTGCCGAATCTAAGTTCAGCTTCTGTTCGATTATTCCACGACCATCTTGTTCATAGGCCCGCGTAAAGCGCTGCATACCTGAAAGTCCCAATTTATAGTTGAGCTTTCCCATCGTGAAGTTGAAGTAGAAGTTTTCATCAAAACTGAAGGTTCCGTAATTGAATACAGCGTCTATGTCAAGTATCGGATCGTGAACGCGCATGGCGCTGTGTCCAAACAAGGAGTATGTTTCTTCGCCTGGGCTGCAAGTTAAAAGGGAGATTTCTGCGTCGCCGGACAAAACTGGGACAACATGCTCTTGTGCCTGATGCGAGACACCAATTAGAAAGAAACAAACGATTGCGAGGAATTGCTTCATGAAGGAAAAATGAATGGTGTTTTGAATTCTTCTAAAGATTGAAAGGCCATGTCTCTTTCAGATTGAACCGCCTTTTTTAGCGGCCAATCAAACCCAAACGAGTCAAACCTAATTCCATCGTCGGCACTAGGGGCGTGCATGGTGCTGGTGAGATAGATCATGTTCGTATTGTCTTCCAAAACACAGAAGCCATGCGCGACTCCAGTTGGTAAATACACTGATTTGAAGTTACTGCCAGTTAACTCAACCGAGGCACATTTCCCATAAGTTGGGCTGCCTTCACGTATATCCAAGATAACATCAAGTAATCGGCCGCTCGTGCAGTAAACTATTTTGGTGTGATCATATGGCGGTCTTTGGAAGTGCATTCCTCTGATGACGCCTGCCTTGTTGGTGGAGTAAAAACTTTCCTGAAAATCACTTACGAGCCCTTGTTGATCCAGGGTTTTCTTGTGGTATGGCTTTACAAAGAGGCCGCGGTCGTCGCCAGCATGAAACATGTCAATTTCAAATACACCTGGGATATTTAGTTCCTTGAATGACTTCATAAATCGAAGAATTCTTCAATTTGCCTCGTTGTATAATCCTTGGCGATGTCTCTCCCATCGCGGTACCAATTCACTGTCCACTGAACGGCTTCGGCAGAAGTAAAACGCGGTTTCCACTCCAATTCATGCATGGCCTTGTCAATGGCAAGCTTTAAAAGCCCTGCCTCATGAGGTTTGTTTTTCAGTTCAGGTGATTCGAAAGAACCTTCGCCCCAATTCTCAATTGCCAACTCCACCATGTCGAGGACAGTGCGCTCATCGTTCGGCTGTGGTCCGAAATTGTAACCTGTGGCATACTTAATTGGATCCTCTGCAAGGCGCGCCGCCAATGTTAAATATCCGTTTAGTGGATCAAGGACGTGTTGCCAAGGGCGCACAGATTGTGGGTTTCGAATAACTACAGGATCATTTGCAATCAAAGCACGCGCAATGTCCGGTACCAAGCGGTTCCCACTCCAATCGCCTCCGCCAATCACGTTACCACTTCGCGCGGCTGCTATGGCTTGCTTGTGATCATCGTATCGTTCAGGATTTAAAAACGAGTTTCGATATGAAGAGATTGCCAGCTCGGCACATGCTTTTGAGTTGCTGTAAGGGTCATACCCACCAAAACGAGCTGTTTCTGGATATGGATCCGAAACCTCCATGTTTTCATACACCTTATCTGTAGTAATGATAACCGTGGAGCATGGTTTTGAAAGGGACCTAAGCGCATCGAGAACATATATGGTGCCCATTACGTTTGTATCATAGGTCTCTACAGGAAACGTATACGAATCAAGCACTAGGGCCTGAGCAGCCATGTGAAAAACGAAGTCAGGTTGAAAGTCAATCAACTCATTTTTAACCCGCTCTCGATCTCGAATGTCAGCAATAACTGAATCACAAAGCTGGTCGCCGTTCAGCTGGGGATACAAATCTTGATCGGATGTTGGAGCCAGAGCGTAGCCTTTAACTTCAGCACCCAGTTTATTGAGAATTAACGTGAGCCAAGCTCCTTTGAAGCCAGTGTGTCCAGTTAGAAATACGCGCTTGCCCTTAAATGCCTTTGCCAAATCCATATTACCAGTTCTTCCACTTTGGGTTGTTGTCCCACATTGAGTTCAAATCCATGTTGTCTCGCAGCGTATCCATACACTTCCAAAAGCCTTCGTGCCTGTATGCAGCGAGTTCTCCTGCCTTGGTAAGATTCTCAAGTGGCGATCGCTCCCACATGATGTCATCCGCAGATTCTGGCAAGTAATTGAAGGTCTCAGGTTCGCATATGAAAAAGCCACCATTGATCCAAGTCCCATCGTCTTTGGGTTTTTCGGCAAACTCTTTCACGATGTTGTTATCGTCAAGCTCAATCATTCCGAACCGACTTCCCGGCTGCACAATGCTCATCGTGCATATTTTCCCCTTTTCTTCATGATAGGCCAATTGCTTGGTCATGTCAATATCGCAAACTCCATCTCCATAGGTAAGCATGAATCGCTCGTTGCCAATATACTTCTGAACGCGCTTCAATCGACCAGCTGTCATTGTTTCGAGTCCCGTATCCACAAGGGTGACCTTGAAGTTCTCAGAAGAGCTGTTGTGAATGGTCATATCATTGGTGCCAAGATCCATCGTGAGATCTGAGTTGTGGAGGAAGTAGTTGTAGAAATACTCCTTTATGGCATATCCTTTATAACCGCAGCATACAACAAATTCGTTGTGGCCATGTGCGGCGTACATTTTCATGATGTGCCAAAGGATGGGTTTGCCGCCCACTTCAATCATGGGTTTTGGCTTTAGATGTGATTCCTCACTGATTCGGGTTCCTTTGCCACCCGCGAATAATACAACCTTCATTGATGTGGTTTTGGCGTTTCGCACAAATATAAAAGCACAATCGCAGCAGAAGCGAGCCTAAGAATATTTGATGCGATGTTTAGCGTTTTTTAGGATGTAAGATCAATGCACTGAACGTCACTCCAGTTCGAAGTTCAATTCATCCTGAATCAGTTCAACCCATAATCGGTATTGCTCTGCAGAAGGGTGGAGGCCGTCCTCGGCGACCAACTCTGGATTTGTAAGGCCATTCATTGAAATGGGTGTAATGTTGATAAATGGAATTCCCCATTCGTGGCAGGTCTTCTCAGCAAAAGTGTTGTAGGCGTTTAATTCATCACTGATCTTGAATGATCCATTTGCCTGTCCAAATGGAGTGTAATAATAATCCGGGATGCTCACGACGAATACCTTTCCTGTATCTCCTCGGGCATATTCAATCGCTGTAGCAAGCAGTTGCGGAAATTCCTGATCGTATTGTTCAAATGACTTTTTCTGAAACTGGTTATTGACTCCAATAAGAAGTGAGACTAAATCGAATTCCTTCGGAAGGTTGCTTTGCCTTATGCCTAGCATTAAATCGTCTGTTCGCCAACCCGTCCGTGCTACTGCGGTTGTTTCAAAGTATCGGTTAGAGTCTGAAAGCGTGGTTGCCAGTTGTATTGGCCAACGTTGTACTCCATAAACAGATTCGCCTATTGTATAGGAATCACCGAGGGCTAAATAGTTCAGGTGCTTGTCCTGAGTTTTAGCGCAACTAGAAATCAGCAATGAAAAGACCAACCAGGGGAGTAGATACGTTTTCATACGCTTAAAAAAGTCTAAGCTGTTGGGGGTGATGGGCCCCTTCTAAGCGCAGCAGTTCTTCCTTTCGTTGTTTGCCGCCGGCATATCCAGTAAGTGATCCATCTGCGCCGATGACTCGATGACACGGTATTAAGAGTAAGATTGGGTTTGCGCCCACCGCAGACCCAACAGCACGGGCTTGGTCCGGAGCCACCATTTCTGAATAGGAGGTTGTGGTGCCACAGGGTATTTCTAGAAGTTTTGTCCAAATCATTTCTTGAAACGCGGTTCCTTCCGGCTTTAATGGAAGGTTAAACTGAGATCGTTCGTTTCTGAAAAATGCGGTAATCTGGCTTGTTGCTTGTGCCTTCCATTCAGCAGGCATAGTGCCTTGACCAATTGTTAGCTCATCTTCATTCACCCAAAGCGCACGCTTGATGTGTGATTCATCTCCCTGTAACACCATCCAACCTAGTGGCGTATCTATTATTTCCTGTGCTGTAATCATATAGAGCATAAAGAAACAGGCCTTTGGTAGTATTTGAGAGGCTCGCAGTCGAAACTTTTCAATATCAGACAGTTGGTCGTTTAATAGACTACCTTCGCGGCCAGAATTATTACGCATTGCAGACTTTTGAATCACTCGGCCTCAGCGAGCCCATCGTTAGATCCCTCACTGAATCCAAAATTATTACGCCAACCGCTATTCAGCAACAAGCCATTCCGGCTCTGCTGGAAAAAGCGACTGACTTTTTGGGCTTGGCTCAAACTGGAACTGGTAAAACAGCAGCTTTCGGACTTCCGCTTATCGAGCAGATCGATCCGAAGCAGCAGTTTATTCAGGGTATAATCCTTTCTCCTACTCGAGAATTGGCCCAGCAAATTGCAAAGGCCTTAGGAGAATTTTCAAAGTATTTACCTGGTGTTTCCGTTGAAGTGGTTTATGGTGGAACAGCCATTACCAATCAGATTAAAGATCTCAAGAGAAATAAACCAAATATATTGGTTGCAACTCCTGGACGATTGATTGACTTGATGAATCGTAAAGTGCTTAACCTTAGTAACGTAAGATACGCTATTTTGGATGAGGCTGATGAGATGCTCAACATGGGGTTCAAGGAAGATATTGACACTATTTTGTCCTTTACTCAAAAAGACAAAAACACATGGTTGTTTAGTGCCACCATGCCCAAAGAGATCAGAACGATCGTCAAAAAGTACATGAGCGACCCTATTGAGGTCAGTGTAAAAAGCGATGAAAAGGTTAACACCAATATTGAACATAGGTATGCCATAGTAAATGGTCGCGATAAGCGTGCAGCCTTAGCCCGAATCATCGATGCAGAAGGCGATATGTATTGTTTGATATTCTGTCGTACGAAATTATCAACGCAAGCACTAGCTGGTGATATGGCTGATCGTGGATATCCCGTTGAAGCAATTCATGGTGATCTATCACAACAACAGCGTAATACTGTAATGCGCAAGTTCAAGGCCAAGAGCGTTAAGATTTTGGCAGCAACCGATGTTGCGGCAAGAGGAATTGATGTGGATAACCTAACCCACGTAATTCACTATGACTTACCTGACGATTTAGCATACTATACGCACAGAAGTGGAAGAACCGGACGTGCTGGAAACAAAGGAATTGCGGTTGCATTAATAACACCTGCGGAGCAACGTAAAGTCAGAGATCTAGAACGACAGCTTGGAATTACATTCACTAAGGCTGCTATACCTAGTGCTGAACAAGTGGTGACGAACTCCCTTCAGTCTCGTATGGACGACTTGATGATGATTAAAGAATCCGAGGAGGCTCGTGTTTGGGCTGCAAATTTTGCGGAGCAGATGGAAGGGAAAACCGCTGAGGATATTGTCGCGAAGATTTTCACCCAATACCTAGCTAACCTAAAGCAAGAATCGAAAGGAGACTTAAACGCAAAAGCTTCCGACCGAGGTAGAGAAAGAGATGGTAGAAATGACCGTGGCCGTGACCGTGATCGAGGTCGAAACGATAGAACGAGCCGTGATTCTTCGCGTAGAGAAGATAAGTTTACCAAAGGAGATCGTTTTGAAAAGCGAAAGGATTTTTCTTCCGGTTCTAAATCAAGTGGAACGGAAGAAAATATGGATCGATTCTATGTGAGCATTGGTCGCGACGATGAATTAGTAAAAGCTGATATACTGAAGATTGTATGTGATGCCTCTGGAGTTAGAAGTCGATTCATTGGCAAAATTCAAATGTTTGGAAAACACACATTAATAGATGTGGATACAACGAAATCACAGAATTTCCCGAAGTCGTTTGACGGTTTAAGGTTTAATGGAAGGAAGCTGAAGGTCAGCCTAGATAATCCATCATAGCTTCATGCCCGTTCGGGCAATTTGATACCCATTTTTCTTTACAAGGTCATATTCCGGCCCGTCCGCTATCACGGGATTTGTGTGGTTGAAATGGATGAAGTGAATTTTCTTCTTATCCGACTCTGACAGCTGTTCAAAATGAGACATGCTCTCTTGAATAAATGGGTGGGGAATTTCTGACATTTCTCGATTTGGAATTTCCTCTCCATCATAAAAGGTTCCATCGAGCAAAGCAAAGTCTAGCATTTTCACATATCCTGCAATAGACTCACTCCATCGATCCCATTTGTCAATATCTGGAATATAGATGCCCTTTTTCTCTTGACTGGCTACTAAAAAACCAACGGTTTCTGAATACTCATCTCTATGAGGAACGCTTGTCGGGGTAATGCTTACAGTTGAGGAGAGTGGAATTGAGACGTTACTTGTAATTGAAACTATGTCAATATTTTTGTTCGAAACCAATTGAGACCAAGGTCCATTTGATTCTAGAAAGGTGGCCATTCGAGGCATGCAATACACGGGTGTGTTTTGAGCGTTCATAGATTCTTTGCCGAGATACATGAGTCCGGTATAATGACCAATATGCGCGTGGGTTAAGAATATACCCGCAAACTCCCTATCAGGAAACGCGTTGCGTGCCATTGCATATTGCGCGGGCAAGTCGGGCGTTGCATCGATGATCCAAAATTTGGTTTCGGTTGCAATAGCAATTGAGGCCACGTGGTTTGGCCGGCCTACATTCTTACAGCAATCCTTCTCGCAACCTAGTTGAGGGCGACCGGCATCCTGTGCAATTCCTAGAATAAGTACTTCGAAGCTCTGCGCGTTGAGTTGACAGGCAAAAAGAATAAGGAGCAATGTTCCTATGATTTTGTTCATGGATCAAAAATAGCAGGTTGTGAATTGGATGAGTGAATTGCTTTTCACAGGCATTAACATTCATCAACTGGATTTAACTTTTCCTCGAGAAAACACTGATCTACATTTGACTCAACCAAAAACCACTACCATGCAACCCAGACTTCGCCAATATCTATACGAATTTTCGTTTCTCATCATGCTAATGATTGGAGCGATTGCTATTGCCCACGCCCAAAATCAAAATGATCCGATAGAGGATATAGCCCCAATGAAACGTGTTCGGGTTCAGGTTGAGATCACCGAAAACGGAACTACGAGCACAAGTATTCAAGAACTTGATTTGGATAGAGAAGGCATTGACGGCCAGCTTGAAGATATGGTGGAAGAAATCGAAATAATTCTGGAGGAGGCGTTGCAAGATGTGGAGGAAACTGATCTTGAAATAACCATCAAGCGAAATACAATTGGTGCGCCCATAGATCAAGAAGATAATCCTCAGTATAGAACATATATGTCCATGATTCCAGAAAGCATGGGTAATTGGGATATGGAATCGGAACCTCAAGCATTTTTTGGAGTTTATGGCGAGTCCCTAGATGAGAATGAACTTGCTGAATTGGGAGTAGAAAAAGCGGTACGCCTTAGCAACGTGGTCGAAGGGTCGTCCGCTGACAAAGCTGGATTTGAATCAGGAGATATTATTTACAAAATTGGTGAAGACGAGGTAGGGTCATTTGGTGAACTATCACATGCCATTAAGAGTCACAAACCAGGAGAAACCGTCAAAATTGATGCAATAAGAAATGGAGTTCGAGAGACAGAGTCCGTAACGCTTGGGGCGAATAAAGGCACGCACTACCAGTTTAAACGCGTAGAAAAACCATTCCTTGGAATTAGGGGACGAGATGATCAGAACGGTGCACTAATTGAGTCGGTCATAGATGGCACGGCGGCGGATGATGCAGATTTTCAACCATCAGATATAATCATTGCTGTAGATGGAGAAACGGTTACTAGCTATAGTGAGCTCGGCGAAGTGCTGAGGTCTAAGGAAATTGGAGAAAGCGTCAGTATTACAATAGTTCGAAACGGAACGCAGGAAGAAGTGGAGGTGGAGTTGGGCGGAAATTATGATCATCAGGACATGAGCATCGTCATCAACAAGCCAAACCATAACTACCATTATAACTATAGCTATGAGTTCGACGAAAATGATAAAGGTGAGGATGCGTTTTTAGGAATTGTTGGAAGGAGCGATGACAAAGGTGTTCGCGTAACCAAGGTCTTCGAAGGATCAACGGCAGAAAAAATCGGGTTGGAGGAGAATGATGTTATTCGATCGCTTGATGGCAAAAAGATTGAGAGTGTTAACGAGTTAGTGGATCACCTAAATGATGCGGAAGCTGGTGATGATATCAAGGTTTCCTTTGAAAGAGAGGGTAAGAAGATAAAGGAATCGGGTAGTTTGGGCAGCAAGGCTCGCCACTGTGAGCAAATAAAGCAGGCCGGCGCTGAAAAAGGTGAAGTGAAGAAGATTGTAATGCATGTGCGCGTTGAGGAATTGGGTGAAGCTGAGATCGAGGATCTCGCTAAGAAGTCAGGTCAAGACTTGGATGCTACGAATTCGCTTGAGTTAAATGAGATGCAGTTTAGCCCAAATCCGAATAATGGTCAATTCAAATTGATGTTTGACATGCCGGAAGAAGGGGATACTGAAATCCGAATTTTTGATCAAAACGGTCAAACGTTGGTTACGCAAGAATTGAAATCCTTTTCAGGAATTTATTCCAATCAAATGGATATAAGCGATCAACCATCTGGAGTGTACTTCGTTTCCATCACGCAAAACGGGAAAGGAATGACATCTAGAGTGGTGAAGCAATAATGCTGTTGTTTAGTTAGGTCAAAAAGGGTGCTCGAGAGGGTGCCCTTTTTTTTTGGCCGTTTATCTTTTATGTTCGTCTTATCTAAAATGAAAATGAAATCCCTTGTAATCTTAGGCATTCTGTCGTTCATTGCATTGAGCTGCGACAACATTTTTTGTTGTGACGATGATCGCGTCCAAAACGATGAATTCACATTGTGGGGGGCGTTCGAAGACCAAGGCCAACTGAGGTTCGATGGAGTCTATATTCAGTTAGATGAGGATAGCCTGGTCGAAAGGTCGATGGTGCTCTATGAAGACGGAATAGCATATGGTGTTTTTTTTGGCGGTTGCTCTGGACGCACACTTGAAGAGACTATTAATGAATATTGTTTGCTAGAATCGGACCGCGATTGCACATGGTGCTGGGGAGCATTTGACATTCAAGAAAATTCAATTTTATTTCAGGAGCCCTTTCCTACGCCAACAATCGCAGATTATCAGATTCGAAATTATCATGGTATAGTCATCAACGACACTTCTTTTGTGAGGCTTGCATACGGAAGAAACTATTATGAAGAACCTCAGATATGTCAGTTTTTCCAAGCTGACAAGCCCGATTCAAACAACACGCTTATAGATCAGCTCGGCGCCCCAGAAGATCAATAATTCAAAATATTAATCCAGCAAAAAAAAAATCATTTCCTTTTTTCAAATGAGCATAAAATCAACTCTTTTCATAACACTTTTGTCACTTGCGGCTTTGAGCTGCGACACAATTTTTTGTTGTTTTAGAGACGGGATAAAGAATAAAGAGTTCACCAATTGGGGAGAATATGAGCATTCTGGGCAGCTAAGGTTAGATGGAGCTTATATGCGCCTCTCAGAAGACAGTTTAGTAAATGGCATTCACATCTTGTATTCGGATGGATTAATAGCGCTGGGACTGGGATGCTCGGGCCAAACATTAGATGAATCACTCGAGACTTATTGTGATATAGAAATATCTCGTGAGAAAAAACATGACTGGGGAGCTTTTATTATAACTGGGAATCTTCTGCTAATTCAGCATGTTCACCGTCCAGCACCAACGTTTCAAGAACATCCAATTTCAGAAATACGTGGGACAGTTTTGAATGATACGACATTCGAATTGATTGCCTCTCGTGGAACCCAGGATGAAGAATGGAGTGTTTGGGATTCGCCGCGAGAATATTCATTTATTGAAGTTGATAACAAGCCTGACTCGAATTGTGTATTAATCGATTTACTTGGAGCGCCTGAGGTTCAATAATGTTTGACACTTACCAACGGCCATAACCAGCGTCTTGTATAAAATGAATTTCAGGCCCGCTTTATTCTTAATCCTTCTCTTTTTCACGGCGTTGAGCTGTGATAACGCTCTGTGTTGCGACGACGATCGCATAAAGAATAGGTAATTCACAAATTGGGGAGCGTATGAGCATACAGGTCAGCTTAGACTGAACGGAGTGTATGTTGACTTGGAGGATGATAGCACCGTGAATCACTTGATCATCCTTTACGAAGATGGAATCATGTATGGGGTTGACCAATTCTGTCAAAACATAACCTTGGATAGTGCGGTCATTGATTTTTGCTCCATTGAATCTGAGCGAAGTAGGCTTGATTCCTGGGGCGCTTTTGGCATAAGTGGGGAGGAATTCCTTATTCAGCACGTAATTCCATCACCAACATTTTCAGAGCTTCCAGTTTCTGAAACAATGGGAATGATAATAAACGACAGCACTTTCATGTTATCTGGATTTCGAAAGCATCGAAAAGGAAATTGGTCTATGTTCTCAGAATTTCAGCTGTTCTCGTTTGTCGAGTTAGAAAACAAGCCCGACTCGAATTGTGTATTAATCGATCAATTGGGCGCACCAGAGGATCAATAATTCCTAGTTGAGTATTCGTGTTTCAGCTATATCAAAGCGCAGCCCTCGGAGGAATTCGTCCGAATTCATTTTACGCTTCCCGGGTGACTGAAGCACTTTGATCTCCAGCCACTTATCAGAACAAGAGATGCAGATAGAGTCATCCAGTTTCTTGATCGTTCCGCTTGTTTTCGCGACATCATCGCTGAGGTTGGCCGAATAAACCTTCCAATTCTCTTCCGTGCCATCTGGCAATCGGATTGACGTATATGCCGTTGGAAACGGACTCATGCCGCGAATGAAATCACGCACTTTTTGAGCCGGCTGATTCCAATTTATTTGGCACGTCGGTTTAAAGATTTTAGGAGCGTGTTTCGGCTCTGTGGTTAACTGCTGTGGTTTCAGTTCAATACTCCCATTGCCGATGGCTTCCACTGATTCAACTAAAACTTGAGCTCCAGCCAACATCAGTTTGTCATGCAGTGTTCCAACATTATCATCATCGGATATTTCAACCTCCTTTTGAAGCAATATGTTTCCCGTGTCTATTTCGTGCTTGAGTTTGAATGTGGTAACACCTGTTTTCTTTTCACCATTGATAATGGCCCAATTGATTGGTGCTGCTCCACGATAATCGGGTAGAAGGGAGGCATGAACATTATATGTTCCAAGCTCGGGCATATTCCAAACCATCTCAGGCAACATTCGAAAAGCGACTACAATCTGTAGATCGGCCTTAAACGCCTTTAACTCGGCAATAAATTCTGGCGCCTTTAAATTAGGTGGTTGCAAGCAGGGAATGCCTCGTTCATCCGCGAACACCTTCATAGGCGGCGATTGCATTTTGTGCCCTCTACCCGAAGGTTTGTCGGGCGCGGTAACGATTGCCACCACATCTGATCCACTATCTACCAATGCCCGAACGCTCTCTACGGCGAAATCAGGCGTTCCAAAAAATACGATTCGCAATGTGCTCATTGGTGCAAAGATGAAATAGATGGCTAATTAGGAGTGAAGAAATATTTAGCTAGGATAAGCTAGTTTTGGGAGAATGGCAGATCGCTTAAAAAAATGGTTGCACGAATATCTTGGTGAGGTAGTATATGGTGGAATAGATGGCTGTGTCACCACCTTCGCCGTGGTCGCTGGTTCGGAAGGCGCAGGCCTTGGAACCGAAGTAGTAATCATCCTCGGTTGTGCTAACCTCATCGCCGATGGATTTTCGATGTCAGTAGGCGCCTACCTAAGTTCGAAATCGGAAAAGGCACGCTATAGCAAGGAGCGTCAGAATGAATACTGGGAAATAGAGAACAAGCGCGAGTCGGAAGTCGATGAAGTTCGAGAGATTTTTTCCGAACTAGGTTTTGAAGGAAATCTGCTCGAAAACGTGGTAGATAAGATTACCGAGAACGAGGATCGCTGGGTCGATGTTATGATGAAACATGAGTTGGAATTGGTTCGGGAGAAGAAAACTTCCTTCGCAATCGGTCTAAACACCTTTATCTCTTTTTGCTTTTTTGGACTCATCCCATTGACCATTTATCTTTTCGATCTATTTCAGAATCTCGATGTTGAACTTTTCCCAATATCAGCAGGGATGACAGCTGCAGCTTTCCTAGTAATTGGTTGGTCAAAAAGCTATGTGACGCACACGAGTAAGCTGCGCGGTATTGTCGAAACAATCTTGCTTGGGACGGCCGCTGCATTGCTTGCATATGGCGCCGGAGACGTATTGGAACAATGGTTGCTTTAATCAACCAGCATTGATCGTTGATAAATCCATCATATCGTTAATAAACCACCGCTTTGACACTTTGTGCCTCGAATCGAAAATCTACATTTGCGGATGCAGGAAATGATACTGATTCTTGACTTTGGGTCGCAGTACACGCAGCTGATAGCAAGGCGTGTAAGAGAATTGAACGTGTATTGTGAAATACACCCATACAACGATTTCCCTGAAGTGGGCGACCACGTAAAAGGAGTAATCCTTTCTGGAAGTCCGTTTTCAGTGCGTCAGGAGGATCACCCAACCCCAGACCTTGAAAAAATAAAAGGCCAAGTGCCTTTGTTGGCAGTGTGTTATGGTGCGCAGTTTTTAGCTCAGCAATATGGAGGAGATGTTCAAGCCTCTTCGAAACGCGAATACGGTCGAGCAAACCTGAGTTTTGTTGATCACGAGCAACCATTGATGAAAGGCGTTTCAAGTGAGTCTCAAGTTTGGATGTCGCACGCAGACACCATATACTCCTTGCCACCGCAAACCAAAATATTTTGCAGTACCGACGACGTTAAAATCGCGGGATATCGATTTGAAAACGAAGACACGTACGCAATCCAGTTTCATCCGGAGGTATTTCACAGTACTGATGGAAAAACATTGCTTCAAAACTTTGTAGTTGGTATTTGCACCTGCACGCAAGACTGGACGCCAGAATCATATGTTGACTCGACGGTTAAGGGACTCAAAGACCAGCTTGGGGATGACAAGGTTCTTCTCGGGCTCAGCGGTGGCGTTGATAGTTCTGTGGCAGCCATGTTGTTGCACAGAGCCATTGGAAAGAACCTCTACTGCATCTTTGTTGACAATGGTTTACTTCGAAAGCACGAGTTTGAAAGCGTCTTAGAGCAATACAAGCATCTTGGTTTGAATGTAAAAGGCGTGAACGCCGCGGATCGTTTTTATTCAGAGTTAGCAGGTGAGTCGGATCCGGAAGGAAAGAGAAAGATTATTGGCCGGGTATTCATCGAAGTTTTTGATGATGAGGCGCAGCTTTTGGAAGACGTAAAGTGGCTCGGACAAGGAACCATATATCCAGATATCATTGAATCAAAGAGCGTCAAGGGGCCATCGGCAACGATTAAGTCACATCACAATGTGGGCGGATTGCCAGACTTTATGAAGCTGAAAGTGGTAGAACCGTTGAGTTCTCTCTTTAAGGATGAGGTGCGCGAAGTAGGGCACACACTTGGCTTGTCGCACGACATTCTTGGTCGTCACCCTTTTCCTGGACCAGGATTGGGAATTCGAATTTTAGGCGACATCACTCCAGAAAAGGTTCAAGTACTGCAAGATGTAGATTACATCTATACCGAAGCATTGAAAGAGGACGGATTGTATGACCAAATATGGCAGGCAGGATCAATTCTCTTACCTGTACGTTCTGTTGGGGTTATGGGCGATGAAAGAACATATGAAAATGCGGTGGCACTGCGTGCAGTGACATCTACTGATGGCATGACTGCTGACTGGTTTCACTTTCCACATGAGTTTTTAGCCAAGGTTTCCAATCGAATAATAAATAATGTAAAAGGCGTGAATCGTGTTGTTTACGACATCAGTTCAAAACCGCCAGCAACTATTGAATGGGAATAGTTTTACGAACCATATTGATTGTTCTTGTTTCCTGCTTTGCCAATTTGGCAATGGCACAAGAGCGTCCGCTGGTTCACAAAATCAATGGTAAAAAGTATTACCTACATGTTGTCGAGCCTGGGAATACGCTTTATGGAATTTCGAGAACCTATGAAGTATCTATCACAGATATTCAGGCATCAAATGATGAAGCGCTTGTTGAAGGCTTGAAGGTGAATCAGACCTTGCTCATACCCGTGACTAGTGAAAACCGAAAGAGCCTACCTGAAGTTGTACAAGATGAGAATGTGATTGTACACACGGTGCAACCAGGGCAGACGTTGTATTCCATATCTCAAGAATATAATTGTACTCTCGACGACATACTTGAGGCAAATCCGGTCGTTCGAGAAAGTGGCCTCCAGGCAAATGCCAAGATTCGAATTCCTACAGAAAAAATCAGCGTTGAAAGCACCTTGGTTGAGCCCGCGGCTGCAGACTCACTTTTAGGGCATAAGGTTCAAGCAGGAGAAACACTATACGGCATAATAGTGAAGTACAACACGGACCTTCCTGCTATGTCCATGGCCAACCCAGGTTTAACGGCAGACTTAAGAGTAGGTTCGGTGCTAAGGATTCCAGGGACGAGCGTTAAACCTGTTGAAACCATTGCCATTGACACCGTTGATTCGGCCATCTCTGCTCATATACCTGACTCCGCTGGTGTGTATCGTATTGGGTTGTTGTTGCCGTTGAATCCAAAGTTTCCGGATTCTTCAAACAGACACGACTTTCGCATTGATCCAGTATCGCGCATTGCCCTGAATTATTATCGCGGTTTTAATTATGCGCTTGACTCGTTGGATGCTAAGTACAACACACGATTTCAGATCCATGTTTATTCAGCCTCGAATGATTCGAGTTCCCTTAACAAGGTTTTTCGCGACGCATATTTTGATTCGCTAGACCTCCTCGTTGGTCCGTTTTATACCTCTCAGTTTGAAACCACAGCTGATAAACTTCTTCAAAAAGGGGTCCTTAATATTTGCCCGATTAACAAGCCAAGTAAGATCTTATTCAAGCGTCCAAACACAATCAAAACCACTCCAAGTGAATCCATGCAAATAAGTGCTATGGCTGAGTTTGCCGCTGTTGAGTTCAGCGACTCGAACTTAATTTTAGTGAATAGCAATAAATTCCAGGACACACAGAACATCGAGTTCTTCAAGGATCGATATGCCCAGTCAATGGGGGTTCCGGATACGTTTATCGAGGATGCAATTACTGAAATTAAACTTTGGGACATTACGAATGAAGCGCTGAAAATGCGGTTTCCTGACACTGGAGACTATGTGTTAATCGTGCCATCAAAGGACCAGGTTTTTGTAACAAAACTGCTCGCCGGACTTTATGAATTTACCATTCGAACCAAAGAGAGCTATCGATTTGTGGTTTATGGATTAAGTGAATGGAGCAAATGGGAGGAAGGGCTCGACGTGAAACAACTGCATCGATTAAACGTCACAATTCCAATGACGAATCACATTGATTTCGCAGATTACAAGGTGTCTCAATTTTACACGAAGTTTTATAGTGATTTCGGATACGAACCCACTGATTTCACGGTTCAGGGATTTGATCATTGTTCATACCTGTTTCAAGTGTTAAGTGAGTCTCCTCAGCAATGGTTTGAGTCTCCTGAGGAATTTCAGTACAATGGAGTGGGAGCCAACTACAACTATAGAAGAGTGTTAGAGGATAGTGGGATAGAGAACCAGGCTGTGCGATTCTATGAATACGACCAGTTTCAACTTAAATTGATAGGAGAATGGCCCTCGATAAAGACAAAATAGCAGAGCGACTTAAGGCGTTGCAGTTGTCAATCTGTGCGGCGATAGAGGCTGAAGATGGCGAGGCTAAATTTCAACTGGATCAATGGGAAAGACCCGGCGGTGGCGGTGGTGATACACGCGTTGTTGAAGACGGTAAGGTCATTGCCAAAGGAGGAGTAAATTTCTCAGCTGTCTATGGCGAGCTGCCCGAAAACATTTCTACAGCCCTGAAGGTTGACTCTAAATCATTTTTCGCAACTGGTGTATCCATTGTAATGCATACTCAGAATCCATTTGTACCTATCATTCACATGAACGTCCGATACTTTGAGATGGACGAGAATACATGGTGGTTTGGCGGCGGTATCGACCTCACGCCTCACTATGTTGACCAAGAACAATGTGATTGGTTTCATGCTCAGCTAAAGGCTGCTACAGATAAAACGGATCCTTCTTATTACGATCGATTTGCGGAATGGGCCAATTCATACTTTTATATTAAACACCGAGAGGAATCGCGCGGCGTCAGTGGAATTTTCTTTGATCGCCTGAATACTAAGTCTGAGAAAAGATCGAAGGACGAAATTTTTGATTTAATCATTAACGTCGGGGAGGCCTTTGCTCCAATTTATACGCACTTGATGCATATAAACAAAGAGAAACCATTCGGCGAACTTGAGAAGGCGTGGCAAATGCATCGTCGGAGTAGATATGTCGAATTCAATCTGGTTTACGACAAAGGAACCAAGTTTGGCCTTGACACAAATGGCCGAATAGATTCTATACTAATGAGCCTACCACCGGAAACAGGGTGGAAGTATTCCAACCATTGGCCAGAAGGTGGGGAAGAGATGAAAACGGAGCAGATTCTTAGAACTCGCTTTGTGCCAAAAGTTTAATTCATCTCATTCCAGATTTCCCAACTCTTCTCTGCTTGTAGGTGCAGCATATCTAATCCGTTTCTCGTTTTTGCTCCCGCTATACGCGCCCGTCGAAGAAAGGTCGTTTCTTCTGGATTGTAGATAAGGTCGAAAACATAGTGCTGTGAGCCGATTGCCTCATAAGGAATGTTCGGATAAGTATCGATCATAGGAAACATTCCTAGGGGAGTAGTATTGATAATCAGGTTTGCGTCTTTCAGGTGATTGGCATGGATGTTTTTGTAGTTCAATGTTCCTGAGCGGGAAACGACCTTAAATGGAATGTTGTTTTTGCTGAGCACATACTGAACTGCCCTTGAACTTCCTCCGTTTCCAAGAACGAGTGCCGTCCCATTATCGAGGTAGAACGATTTTAATGATTTTTCAAATCCATAGGCATCTGTATTATAGCCTGAGAGCACGCCATTTTGGACGCGAACACAATTCACCGCTCCGATTTCCTCAGCGGCAGAATCTATCCTGTCCAGGATTGGAAGAATTTCCTGCTTGAACGGAATGGTCACATTAAATCCATTCAACTTTTTTTCTGTTACCACGGTTTTCAGCCGGTCCAGCGAGTCCATTTCGAATAGACCATACTCAGCTTTGATATCCGCCGATTGGAATTTTTCTTTGAAGTAGGATTCTGAAAACGAATGAGAGAGCTTCTTGCCTATAAGACCAAAATGGTCCATCAGGCACCAATTTTTTTGGAGGCCATTTCCGCAATAAAGACCGTCGCAAAACCGAGAATTATCATCACGATGCACCCCAATACTTGCGGATCATTGCCGTATAGGAAATTATCTGAAAGTCCTGAAAAAGTTGATGGAAATACGCTTTTGCTAAAAAGGACAGCCTTTTCGCCTTCTTCCTTTTCCATGGTAGAAATGACTTGTTGCCAAGGCCATATTTTGTTTAAAGATCCAAGAAGGAATCCTGTAAGGATCGCTAATGTTAGGTCTTTGTGATGCTTGAATGTCCAAGATATGACCCTGGAAAAAACAATCATTCCTAACAACATGCCAGAACCAAAAACAACCAAAATGATCAGCTTGTCGAGCTCAAATGTTTTTAGAGCCTCCTTAACAGTTGGGATAATGTAAGTGTACATGCCTAGAAGCAGAAGTATAAAACTACCTGAGATGCCCGGCAGAAGTAGTGCGCTTACCGCAATAGAACCGCAAAAGAAGATATACCAAAGCGCAGGATTTCCGGAGGCGGGAACTGCTACGGTAATATAGTATGCGACCGCGGCACCAAGGGTGAGCATGGCTATTATTTGTCCATTCCAGCTAGATATTTGCTTACCTACAAACCAGGCGCTAACGAGTATGAGTCCGAAAAAGAAAGACCACACCAAGAGTGGGAAAGTTGCTAAGAGGTATGTAATTAAGAAAACGCCAATTACAATTCCGAGGACCATTCCACCAAGCAATGAAGCCAGGAAGTTTCCGTCCATAGCCTTCCAAACGCCGCGAAGGCCATCTTTTCTTATTGCAGTAATAAGATCGGGGCCAATACTCTTTATGACATTTATAAGCCGTTCATATATACCGGTTATGAACGCTATGGTTCCGCCTGAAACACCTGGCACCACCTCTGCCATGCCCATTGCCATGCCTTTCAGTGCATTAAGAACGTAAAACTTCATCTTAGTATTTTGGAATCGAAGAATCGATTTCATCCGACCAGGCTAGAATTCCGCCCGCCAAGTTGATGACATTGGAGTATCCACGTGCCATCAGCGCTTGTGTCATCGAAGCAGATCTACCACCTGCCTTGCAATGAAGAATAACATCTTTATCCTTAGACAAACGGTCGAGGTTGCCCATTAATTCTCCCATTGGAATCAATTCACCACCAATGTTGCAAAAATCAAATTCGTTTGTCTCACGGATGTCAATCAACTGCAAATCATCGCCTCGGTCCATTCTGGCCTTCAGCTCGGTTACGCTTATTTCTTTCATATTATCTTTACTTAATTCATTGATTCAATGAGGAACTGAATCTCATCTAGCTCCATGCCCTTCGGGTAGAACAAAATAAACTCTTCTATTAGCTTAGGCTCTTGCATCAACACCTGAACAAGGATTTCAAAGCCTTCGTCTTCTTTGTTACTTCTATAGAGTGTAATTGATCTATATACCTGAAGCGTTTTGTTGTCTTGATGCAGTTCGAGGCCTCTTTCTACTACGCTCGTGGCGCGTACGTCGTTTTTTATGGATAAACATAATTGGGCATAATCTTCCCAAATATCCTCCAGAAGATAACCGTGTTCAATTGCCTTTTCGAATGAGTTGATGGACTCATTTGGCAAGTCGTATTTCACTTGAAGGCCAGCCATAAAGCACCAGTAGTCACCGTTTTCGGGATCAATCTTGATTGCCTTTTTTGCGTATTCTAAAGCTTCTAATTCGCGAGAAAGCATGTCAAGAGAGCTGCTGGCTCCAAGCCAGGCATCGGCCATTTCAGCGTCCTTTTTTATTGCTTTTTCAAACCAGGTGAGCGCATTTCTGTGATCCTCCAAATTGTCGTAGCAATCTCCGATGTAAAAAAATATGAGCGAGTCAAGGATCTCGAAGGCAAGTGCCTTTTTATAAAGCTCAATGGCGTCCTTATATTTTTTCAACCGAACAAGCACATTCGCCTTATTAAAATAGGCGGCATGGAAATTCTCATCAATGACTATCACATAGTCAAACGCCACAAGCGCCTTGTCAAATTCGCCCAAAGCCTGATAGCTGGCTCCAAGGTTAAACCAGGCGTGCTCGTTATATGGAGCTTGGTCGATTATTTTATTAAACGTGGAAACAGCCTCCGAATAGTTTTTAGACAATTCGAAACAGTAGGCTAATTCGTACAGCGCGTCTTCGTTTGTGGGATCGGCATAAAGCGCCTTCTTTAAGAAAGAGACAGCTTTGGGATAATTCTCAATGTTTTGATACTCAACGGCAAGGTTCATGTAAATCATGTCATGCTCATCGGAAGCACAATCCAATGCCAAATTCAGTGAGTCAATGGCCTTGTGATATTCTCCACATTGGCTTAATACCGTTGCTTTCGCGATATGGAACTCAGGATTGAAGTTTTCAAGAATTTCGACCTCCTCCAGTAGGTCCAACGCCTCACGGTGTTTGCTGGTTAGAGACAATAGCTCAGCCTCTTTGATTTTGAGTTGTTGGTTGCCAGGATATTGGTTTTTTGCAATCTCCACCACCTTAAATGCAAGTTCCAGTTTATGGTGAACCATGTAGTGTTCAAGCAGCTCATCAAGATCATCTACTTCATAATAAAGCGCAGACCCTTCCTCCAACATATTCTCGAATTTGGTGGTGAGGGCGCTTAGTTTTTTACCGTAGAACTGATCATCTAAATTTTCCATTTGTGATGGCTTTGAACAAATTTAGATTTTGACCTTCCGAAATACGGAAGAAGCAACTTCCTTTATCAACAGGTTTCTGAACATAAGTGCAAAGTTTGTAATAATAGCGGACAATAGGCGATTTAAACTGAACCGATTATTCATTCTGATAATTCGAGGTTGGGGTTGGAAAATCTATCTTTGCCCACCTTCAAAATAACTATGACATTAATATCTTCAATATCAGGTACTCGCGGTACAATAGGTGGTCGTCCAGGTGAAAATCTTACGCCGATCGACGCTGTTAAGTTCGCTAGTGCATTCGCCCAGTTTATTAAAGAATCGGCCGGACTAAGCGACCCAAAAGTTGTAATCGGAAGAGATGCCCGGCCATCAGGCGGATGGCTTTCGAATGTTGTATCTGCCACATTGCAGGCTTCAGGCGTGCATGTGATTGATCTTGGATTGAGTACCACGCCAACGGTTGAAATAGCCGTGCCAAGTCTCAATGCCAACGGTGGCATCATTCTCACTGCTAGTCACAATCCGGTAGAGTGGAATGCGCTTAAGCTTTTGAATGGGAAAGGTGAGTTCATTTCGGCCGAAGAAGGACAACAGCTATTGGCTGCAATTGAAAGCAATGATCTTAATTATGTTGGCGTCGAGGATACGGGATCGTATACGATGGATGATTCATGGATTGATAAGCACGTCGCGCTTGTTCTTGAGCATGCGCATGTAGACGTGGAGGCGATTCGAGCCTCAAACCTTAAAATCGCGGTTGATGCCGTAAACTCGACCGGTGGTTTGGCGATTCCTCCATTGTTGAACTCGTTGGGAGTGTTGGAGGTGGTTATGATCAATGGTGAGCCAACAGGCATTTTTGCACATAACCCAGAGCCTCTAAAAGAGAATCTTACGGAAATTGCCAATACTGTTCAGAGCCAGAAATGCGATATGGGAATTGTTGTTGATCCTGATGTGGATCGCTTGGCTTTGATTTCTGAAAACGGAGATATGTTCGGAGAAGAGTATACGTTGGTCGCTATTGCTGACTACTATATGCAGGTACAACCTGGGTCGACCGTTTCAAATCTGTCCTCTTCACGGGCATTAAGAGATGTAACACAAAATGGAGGTCAAGAGCATTTCGCGAGTGCAGTGGGTGAAGTTAATGTGGTGCGTAAAATGAAAGACGTTGACGCTGTTATAGGTGGCGAAGGGAATGGTGGTATAATCGTACCCGATCTGCACTATGGCCGTGATTCTCTGATTGGAATCGCATTGTTCTTGTCGCATTATGTGAAACAGGGTAAATCAATGTCCGAGCTTAAAGCAAGCTACCCATCGTATCATATGGCGAAAAATAAGGTCCAACTTCGTGCTGGTATGGTGCCAGATGAGTTGATCAAGAAAATGGAGGAGCGCTATCAATCAGAAAACATTGATACGATAGACGGACTTAAGATTGACTTCGAAGAAGGATGGGTGCATTTGCGAAAATCGAACACTGAACCCATAATTAGAATTTACACTGAAAGCACTACACTTCGAAACGCAACAGACCTTGCCGAGCGTTTCGAAAAGGAATTAACCGCATTAATCTAGAACGAATGAGCATATACTTTGATAGTGCCGCAACAACTTCATTGGATCCGATTGTGATCGACGAAATGCTGAAATACATGCGCGAAGATTTTGGTAACCCAAGCTCGACGCATGCATTTGGAAGAAAAACGCGAGCTGCCATTGACCTCGCCCGACGAAGGGTAGCGGCCCATATACATGCCGAACCAGGCGAGATTGTCTTCACCAGCGGTGGCACGGAGGCTGATAATATGGCAATCCTTTGCAGCGTAAAAGACCTCGGGATTAAACATTGCATTACCTCGGCTATTGAGCATCATGCCGTTTTATATCCGCTTGAAGAATTGGCCAGAGAAGGGAAGATCAAATTGTCAATTGTTGATGTGCACGAGAATGGACACATTGACCTAGATCATTTAAAACGTTTGCTTAGCGAGAATGAGCGAAGCTTTGTTTCATTAATGCATGCGAATAATGAATTGGGAAATCTCTTGCCAATAAAAGAGGTTGGTGAGATTTGCCGCGATCATGACGCGATATTTCACAGTGACACGGTTCAAACTATCGCGCATTATGAGCTTAATGTGAGTGAACTTTATGTACACTTTATCACATGTGCTGGACATAAATTTCATGGACCAAAGGGGAGTGGATTCCTGTACGTCGATAGCAGTTTAAAGATTAACCCAATCATTAGAGGTGGATCGCAAGAACGTGGAATTCGAGCCGGAACGGAGAATGTTTATGGAATTATGGGGTTGGCAAAAGCGCTTGATTTGGCCTATGAGCTCCTCGACGAACACACGTCATACATTAAAGGGTTGAAAATGCACATGGCGGAGAGGCTTCAAGAAGAATTCCCTGGAATGGCCTTTAATGGGGATGCTTATGGCGAATCTTTATACACTGTGCTAAATGTTTGTCTTCCAGAGACTGATAAAAAGGAAATGTTATTGTTCAATTTAGACATAGAAGGTGTTAGCGTTTCTGGTGGAAGCGCATGCAGCTCGGGAAGCGATGTTGGCTCACACGTTCTTACTGCGATTGGCTCAAATCCAAATCGACCTTCAATTCGATTCTCATTTAGTAAGAACAATACAATGGAAGAGGTGGACTTTGCTGTAAGAAAGCTAAAGGATATTTACGCCCTACCAGTGATGGCTTAATGCATAGTCCTAAGAAAATCACCTTTCTAGGTACAGGCACCTCAATGGGTGTGCCCGTAATAGGATGCAAATGTGATGTATGCACTAGCTCGGACCCACGCGACAATAGATTGCGTACGAGTATTCTAATTCAGCACGAGGGGCACAACGTTGTTATCGACAGCGGACCCGATTTTAGAATGCAAATGCTGACGCATCACGTGGATTCATTGGATGCTTTGGTTTTTACGCATGAGCATAAAGATCACACGGCCGGTTTGGATGATGTACGTGCTTATAATTTCATTGGCAAGAAATCAATAACCGTTTGGGCAAGCGAAAGGGTAGAGCAGGCTTTGAGAAATGACTTTCACTATGCATTTGCCGAAACAAAGTATCCAGGTGTTCCAGAAATTCAATTTGAGCGAATTACGGATGTACCGTTTAGTATAAATGCGTTATCGTTTCAACCACTAGAGGTGAAGCATCACAAGTTGCCAGTGCATGGTTTTCGGATTTCAGATTTCGTATATATAACGGACGCAAATATGATCCCGTCAGAAACTTGGCCCAAGATTCAATCACCTAAAGTCTTGGTTATAAATGCGCTGAGAAAAACGCAGCACATAAGCCACTTCACGTTGCAGGAGGCGGTTGATATCGCAAGAGAGATAAAAGCTGAAAAAACCTATTTACTTCACATTAGTCATCAAATGGGCCGACACGATCTGGTTTCAGAAGAGTTGCCCGATGGAGTCGAAATAGCCTATGATGGATTAACCATCGAAGTAGATTAAAGCGGAATTACCCTTCCTTGTAGCTCTGATCCAAAATATGGAGAGTTGGTAGATTTAGACTGACACGTTTTAGCGTCATATACCCACACTTCATCCTTGTCAAACAATGTGAAATCAAAATCCGCACCCGCCATAAGCACTGGAAGGGCCTGGTTACACAATTTTCTTGGTGCAAGGCTCATCGATTGTGCTACACAATCCCAGGGTAGATCTTTAAGGTGCGTGTTTATCAATGATAATGCTGTTTCCAACATGGTCATCCCGTATGAAGCGTGGTCAAATTCACGATCCTTGTTTTCAATATTCTCAGGCGTGTGATCGGTTACCAGAATGTCGATGGTGCCGTCGATCACCGCTTCAATCAATGCCTTCCTGTCTGATTCACCCCGTAAGGGCGGCTGCGTTTTAAAATTTGAATCAAACCCACTTAAAGCCGTTTCATTAAAGAGCAGGTTGTGCAATGCCACACCCGCTGTGAGGTTTTGCGAGTTACCTTTTGCGGCTCGAATTAATTCGACACTTCCCATTGTGCTTATCGTGCTCACGTGCAATCGGCCTTTTGTGTAATCTAGTAAGAACAGATCCCTGTTAAGCATGATTTCTTCTGCAAGCCCCGGTGTTTGCTTGATGCCAAGTTGGGCGTTAGAAGCGCTTTCATTGATCATTCCACCTGGGTTAATGCGTTCGTCGTGAGGATACGAACAAATCATTCCATTAAAGCTTTTAGCATATTCCAATGCGCGCTTCATAAGGTTCACATCTGACACGGCATTTTTCCCATCGCTAAAACCTACAACTCCGTTGCTATGCAAGTCAAATAACTCGCTTAAATCCTTGCCCTGAGCACCTCTTGTAATGGACCCGTAGCACTGGATTTTTGTCCTTAATTCCATTGAGTGGCTCTGAATGAAGTTGACTTGGGACTTGTTGTCAATTACCGGTTCCGTAGTAGGTAACACCACAATGGTTTTAAAGCCTCCTGCTTGTGCCGCCTTGTCTATTGTCGATAGATCTTCTTTGTCTTCAAAACCAGGTTCTCCAACAGCGCATTGCATGTCGATCAGACCTGGCAACAAAATCAAATTATCCGATTTTATTTCCGTGTCGAATTCAACATTAACTAAAGCCTCACCAACGGCGACTATCGTTCCATCCTCCACTAGAATGTCAATATTGTTTCCGTTTACTGGATGATTTGGGTAGACTAACTGAACTTGCTTTATTAGGGTTTTCATCTTCGAAACAACTTAATCAGAATGGATTCAAATATTAGAAACAGAAGTGCTATAATAAGAAAGGGGAGCCACAAGGCGGTGCCAAATTCAGCTTGGTTGATTGTGGTGGTCATATTTTCCTTAGTGTCAATTAGCGCTGTCTCGAGTCCTGCGTTTTCAAACACAGCCATTACTTCATCGTCCGTTGTTTTTGAAACTTGGCTCTCTGTGCGCGCTAAATTGAATGCAAACCTTCCGAAAATGGATGTGTCCATTTTGAGCGTATATATGGATGGCTTTGTAATCTGATCGTTAATCAGCAGTCCGTCATACACTCGTTGGGGGTAAAATGAGTTCTTTTTGTCGTCGGATATCAATTGAGAACGCTCTGGAATTCCTGCACCGATTTCAATTTTGCTTTCGCCAATAGTATATGCCAACTTCTTGGCATGACCAGAATAGAAGCTCATATTGGCTATTGTAGGAACAAAAAGTGCATGGTTATGGAAGTTTGTGGCGTCACCAGACAATGGCGCAGAAACAAAATAGAGCTTGCCATTGCCAAGTGATTTAGAAACAAGTAATGGAGAGCCGTCGAACAAAGTGAGAATGGGGTTAAGTCCGTTCCCACTGACTCTCCAATGCGCCTTAACACTAGGAAGGTTTAAATTCTTTGGTTGGTTTTCGAAAACCTCTCGATACAATACATCGTTTGTGTTGATGGCGTTAACGACTAAATTGGAGGTATCCCACTTAACGAAGTCGAAATCATATTCCACCTCCATCAGCTCTTGTTTCTCCTTACTTAAATTCTCAGGTAGTATGAATAGGACGTTGCCGCCACGGTTCACGTTTTCAGTAACCAAATAGGCAATTCCGCTATTGAATGCCTGCACCTCGTTGATGATTAGTAGGTCGCTTGATGATATGTTTTCAGAGTTTAATTGATCGGCGTTTATTGATTGATAATCAAATTCTTCTGATTCAAATAAACGTTTTAAGGGGTCGCGATTCGATCCGCTGTTGTACAATTCTGTGACCTTAATTTCATCTTTGACATCAATGCTGAATAGCATGTTGTTGTCGTATTCGATGGGCTGATCATCGACCTCTATCTGGCCCTCTATATTAGACCATGTGTTTTCTACCACAACACTTATGGATGTGTCTCGAAAACCGTTTGCTGGGATATCGATAACCACGCCGCCGATGTCCCTTTTATTTATCGAAAGTGAAATCGGCACTGACCGCTGAATGGATGCCCCATGATTGGTTGCACGATAGAATATCTGCAATTCCATTCCTGTTTGTACGATTGGCTCATTTATCCAGACCGAGTCAATTGAAATGTTTTGCTCATAGAAGCCCTGATAATTGACGATTCGAAATTGCGTATTGGTGTCGGAACTTAAAGCCTCGTTCATACCAATCGTTTGAAAATCAGATAAAAGGTATTGGATAGACGCACCGCCAGAGATATCAGATTTCGAGTTCGTGTGAAAAGCTAAAACTTCATCAAGTGATTTGTAAAATGGGGAAAAGGCGACTCCATCAATAAGTGTAGTAACCGATGCGCGATCATAAAAGCGCCTTTCTTCAGAAGAAAATCGATTTGTAATCAATTGAAATTTTGTTTCTGGAGGGTAGGCTTCGGCAATGGCATACGCATCTTGTTTAGCAATGCTTAATAGATGCATTTGTTCCTGGCGGTTCTGCATGCTCAGGGAGTTGTCAATATATATGCTTACGAAGGATGGTGCGTCCTTCGAGTTGTCTGTGTTACTGGGAATGATGGGTTCAGCAAAGGCCATTACCAGAAAGGCTAGGAAAGCCATTCTCGTGAATAGAATTAGTAAGTGCTGTAGTCTGTTCTTGACCTGCGATTTTGTCTGAACTTCTTTTAACAGACTAACGTCTGGGAAGTGAATTTTACGAAATCTGCGAAATTGGAAAAGGTGAACAATGATCGGAATAGCTAGAAAACCGAGCGCCCATAAAAACGATGGCGAGGTGAAGATCATTAAAGCGTAAAGGTAAAGTATGCAGAGAATTTAATCGTCTATTTTGACAATTGAATTTGCAATATGAAAAATGGAGGCGTTGCATCATGCATATAGATCTCATGTTTAATACTGTGACCGCTAATTTTCCGTAGCTGCATTAAGCCCTTTCCTGTCGTAGCCGCTTCATTAGCGTTAACGGATAAGAAACTATTGATGTCCTTAGAAGTTGCAATATTGATCTTGTCCATCACTTGATTAAGAGAATCTTGTGCTTCTGCAAGAATGAAGTTACCAGAAAGCATACAGAACCCAGTTTCAATCTTTTGCAACATAAAGACTCCAGGCTTACCTACCTGATTAAATCTATTGTATGCGTGTTTTGCCACATTTCTTAATAACTCAGTCATGACAATTCCAAGGCCATCTTTCTCTGGATCATCGCTGAAAGTGGTGTCTATTTGATTGGATAAATGGTTGACATTATCCTCGTTTAGAAGTCCCTTGAAAATTATTTGAGCGTCGCACTCAATCATTTCATTATGGATTTCAATGGCGCGCTTTAGATAGCCATCAACAAGTGTCTCATCAAACGTCTCTTTATCAATGGCAATACATAAATTCAAATAGTAGAAGTATCCATCGTCCACTGGAACGAACTCATAGCTCAGTTTACCGGAAGACTTTCTGGCCATATCAACAAGGCCTAAACCTGCACCTCCTTTTGATGAGAATCCGCTGTTGTTTAGAATCTCGAGGTAGTATTCCTTTAGTTCAGCAGCTTCTTTATTTTGAATGGTGCCTAGACGCTCTTCAAGCATTTCCTTAGTGTCTCCAGCTACCCAGTTACCGTAAGTAATGCTATATGCTTCTTCGTGTCGATTGATAATGAATAAACCGCCTTCATAGGCACTTCCATCATTAGCATAATGTTGATGTCTGGTAATATTCTGAAGTCCTTCGACCATCAGATAGTACAACCGTTTTGCAATTTTTGGAGAATCAAGACTTAACAGATTTCCCTCAGTCAGAAAAAGGATATTATCTGTTATTGAAGAGTTGAAGTTGCCGCGACAGGCAAACAGAAACTGATCCGTATCAATCGATTTACCTGATTCATAAATCAGATCAAACGCAAGTTTAGTGTTGTTCTCAGTCATCCGTTATGGCGCAAAAATTCAATAAATCTTTGAATTATTACTATTCATGATTAAATCATTCTTTTACCGCTGTGAAAATAGAATATAAAAGTCTGATTCAGTGGTCGGAAAGTAATAAGAAATTATTGACCAAAAAGCTGCTTACGTTGAAAAAAACGAAAAGTTTAGATCGTGTTGTTCATTCCGCACATAATGAGGCTTTTAATGAGATAGATTGCTTGGGTTGCGCCAATTGCTGTAAGACAACAGGGCCACTTTTGACCCCTCCAGACGTGCAAAGAATTTCATCAAAACTTAAAATGACGGAGAAAAACTTCGTTCAGGAGTATTTAAGACGAGACGAAGACGACGATTTGGTCTTCAAGTCTATGCCTTGTCCCTTTCTTGAAGAGGATAACGCGTGCTCCATTTATGCGTTTCGACCAAGAGCGTGTCGTGCATTTCCTCATACCGATGCCCCAGGGCAAGCTTCGATTTTGAACCTAACACGAAAGAATGCGAAAATCTGCCCCGCAGTTTCACGGATTTTGCAGATTCTGAGCGAACATTCCTGATTTCGTCCCTTTTTGAATTAGCCAAAATGCGGTGCTTCCGATTGCATAAGCGATAATGTCTAGTGGATCTGAAACAAACCGATGGCTCAGCGCGGGCATTAGCAGTTCGAAATGCACTACGAATATAGTAGTGATAATTAGGATTTGTTTCTTCGAAATAGCATAGTGCTGCTGGTCTGGAAGAACCAAGCGAATAAAGAGTAAGGCACTGAACAATACGATCGGTACGGCAATTAAGTCTTCAAAATAGGAATGAAAAAATGAGGGTACCCAAGCTTTTTGCTCCACGACTTTGAATCCAAGAAACGCCCCTGAAAACAGCACATACCATATAATGAGGCGTTGTATCAATGTGCGAAGGCTGTTGCCAAGTAAATGAAAAATGCAACTATTGAGTACAGGGCCAACTGGACAAGCTGCACGGGTCTCTTGAATATCTTAAGCCAAAAGGGATCGTCCTTGTTTATTCTCCAAATCGGGATATGAATGTCGTCAACCTGGCGTCTCTTTTTTATTTCAGATCGTCGAGCCTCATGGATCGGAAATCCACAATGAGTGCAATTGTCAAGTTTTGCGTCGGTCCATTCGTCGCACTCAGGGCAGCGCTTAACGTGCATTGATGTATCAGTCATGAATTATTCTAGAGTAATTCGTTTGCCAAATTAGCTAACTCGGATCGTTCACCTTTCGTTAATGAAACATGCGCAAATAAGTGATTGCCCTTTAATCGATCGATAATATAGCTAAGCCCGTTGGATTGTTCATCAAGATATGGTGTGTCGATTTGCCTGATGTCGCCCGTGAAAATAATCTTCGTGTTTTCCCCGGCCCTTGTAATGATTGTTTTCACCTCGTGTGGGGTTAAGTTTTGGGCTTCATCGATAATGAAGAACACATTACTCAAACTTCTTCCGCGAATGAATGCCAAAGGCGTTATCTCGATTTTCTTCTCCTTTAGTGCGATCATAATCTGTTTATGACGCTTTTCGGTCTCATTAAACTGACTTTTTATAAACTCAAGATTATCCCATAATGGCTGCATATATGGGTCAATCTTTCTTTCTGCCGAACCGGGCAGAAAGCCTATATCCTTGTTGCTCAATGGAACTATTGGGCGGGCAAGGATTATCTGCGCGTATTCTTTTCGCTGTTCTAATGCGCTTGCGAGAGCAAGCAATGTCTTACCAGTTCCTGCCACACCTTGCATCGTTACCAACTTAATATTGGGATTCATTAAGGCATGCATCGCAAAGGTCTGCTCAGCATTTCGTGGCTTTATACCGTACGAATAGAGTTTCTCAACTCGCTCTAAAAGCGACGTCAATGGATTGTAATAGGCTAGGGAAGAGGTCTTTCCATTTTTGAAAATGTAATAATGGTTGTCGATCAATTTTGAAACTACGCTCAAGTCATCGGTGAATCCAGCAGTATACAGCTTTCGTATATAGTCACTATCTACGTTGTCAATAGTGGCGTTTCCTTTATACAGGTCATCGATATCCTCAATTTTCCCTGTTTCATAATCCTCTGCCTGTAAGTTTAGCGCCTTTGCTTTAAGTCTAAGATTAATGTCTTTGGTCACAAGCGCAACCTTTGCTTCTTTTTCGATTTCAGCTAAGTGCAAAACCGTGTTGAGAATTTTGTGATCGGCCTTTTTGTCCGCGAAAATTCGTTCTGCATCCACCTTCAGGTTACCATTGGTTAAAATGATTTTGAATTTCCCTTTTTTGTTGCCCTCAAGAGGAATCCATTCTTGCAACGTGAAGTTGGCGCTGAGTCTGTCTATTAAGCGAATAAATTCTCGTGCCTCGTAATTCTTGCTATCCGAGCCTCGTTTGAAATTATCAAGTTCTTCTAAAACGGTGATGGGAAGGCAAATGTCATGCTCTTCGAAATTGTTGATTGCCTGATGATCATGTAAAATTACAGAGGTATCTAGAACAAATATTTTTCTAGCAGGCTTCTTTTTTGCGGGCATAGTTTCTTGTTACTACCCTCGAAGTTAGGACTTGAAGCACCAAATTTTGAAAATATCCGCAACAAGTAATTAACCAACGATGTTGATAAGGCGATATGGGTTAAGCGTTCTCTGCGAAATAGGCTTGCATGGGCTCGAAGTAGTGTTCCGTCCATCCATTCTTATAGCGGATTCCTTGTCCTTCAGGAATCTGAGTTTGGGTTAGCGTAAGTTCACAGTCAGTACCTTGCTCTTCAAGTTCAATTTCGAGAACCGAATCTTTTGAACCCTCGGGAAACTCCGTTGTGCGCCACGTCTGAATGATCTTGCTTTTCTCGATAAGCTCGACATTTTGGCCCGTTATGTATGCGTCATACGCTGAGAATGATGCCCCTACTCGGTTAGAACAAACGCAGTGGCTTGACGTAAATGCAGAATGGGTGTCTGAGTTAAGCAGAGAGTCGTACACGTTGCTTGCCGAGACATCAGTAAACCGAAAATTCATCTTAATTGTATCCATGTCAAAAAGATTGCGAAATGTTTTGAGCGAATTTAGACCAACTGAAGTTGGCGATTACATAACTATTTCCTCTGCGGGCAAGATCGGTACGAAGCGCTTCATTTTCTAATAGATTCGAAATATGCATGGCCAATTCGCTCGGAGTATCTCCGATTAATACTTCATCGTTTGATTTTGCCATAAGGGCATTGTTTGCCAACGACGTCGTCACCGAGGGAACGTTAAGGGCCATGGCTTCCAACAGTTTGTTTTGTAACCCGGTGTTTACAATCATCGGAGCCACAAAGACTTTTGCATTTCTATATACCTCCGCAATGTCATCGACCCACCCGGTTACGATTACCTTTTCAGAGGCAAGTGATCGTACTTGAGGAGTTGGTGTTGCACCTGCCAAGCACAGAATTGCGTCTGGGTATTTTGACCAGACGATGGGCATTATCTCATTCACTAGAAATTTCGCGCTTTCTACATTTGGTCGATAGGCCATGTTTCCAGTAAAAAGGACATCGTACTTTTTACTTTTCTGAGAGGCGGACTGGGCCTCAAGTAAAGCTGGATCTATTCCATTGGCTACGACGGTTAAGTCCCTTAAATGTATGAGTTGCTCCTTGTCCTGATTTGAAATGATATACCGATGTGTGAACTCGTCTTGAACGATACCCTCGTAGTTTTCGAGGCGTTTCGATTCGAGTTTCATGAGCATAGAAAGAGGCCATGAGGCACCTTTGGCCATACGCCACATTCCGACCGAAAAAGCATCCATGTAGTCAAGGGACTTAGGGATGATGGTATACTTTCTTACGTATTCAGCCGTACGAACCAGTTGGCAAAAAATATGGTCTGGAACATTTCGATCTAGGAATCGATCAAATGCTTTTTGAGCTCCCTTCGAATAAAAGTAACTGACTTGATAAGGAAGAGGGTTGAACATTCCCTTTGCCAATCGAATGAGGATGTTAAGTCGCGATAGGCGTTGAATGTGAACCTCGGTGCATATCTCCTTTAACTTAGCTTCGGCCTTCGGATCAACCTTCGAGTCAGTCAAACAAAAAAGTGCCACATCATGATCCTTTGACCATTCTCGAATGAAATGATAGGCGCGTAACTTGTCACCCTTTTCAAGGGGCCATGGAACTCTGCTTAAAACGACCATTAATTTCATAAATGAATTATTCTGGAGTCGTTAGCCGCTTTTTGCGTTTGAATATTTTGAATATGCGCTCGATGCCTTTTGTGTAGGTTTCAAGGTCTAGAATCTTACTGTCGGTGCTTGCTTGATACGTAAGGTAGAGTCCGATAGGCAATAAGATTATTGTAGCGACCCACATGGCCTTGCCTGCCTCAATTTCATTTTGTTTGGCCAGCTTTTCAAACGTGATTGAAGTAATGTGATAGGCTAGAAAGAATAAGACAGAGATGACTACTGGTAGGCCCAATCCGCCTTTTCGAATAATAGCGCCAAGGGGAGCGCCAATAAAGAATAGAATAATGCACGCAATGGAGAGGGTGAATTTCCTATGCCATTCAATCAGGTGTCTATTTATGTTGCGCAGCGAACCGGCCAGTATTTCGCCCTTGGACCCGAGGTTTGTTTTGGTCTGTCGGAGGTTGGAAATGGCCGTTTCCATAAATTGATCTTGGCGTATATCTACAAAATGCTCGAATTGGGCAATCATGGCGCTGTCCGTTACTAACGTTTTTTTCACCGAATCGAGATCCTTAATCTTGATTGTGCGATTGATGATGTTTGCATCGAGTTCATGTTTTTTTCGGACATGACGCACGGAGTGCGAATCGATTGCTTCCTCCAATTGCCCAAGGGTGAGCATTTGATAATTGTCCTTAAAAATCTCCTTATCCGTACGCTCCATCTCAAATCCGCTTAAGTCAAAGCGCATAATTTCGGAGTCAAACTCGGAAAGAATATGCGGTTTGTTTTCTCCTTCAAGTTCTTCGTAGCTCGACCCATTCTCCAGCTCGAAAAGCAGGTAGCGTTCATCAGCGCTCATTTCCATTCGACCCTTTTCGGCTCTAATTACATGCGGATTGCCACCTTTTTCGTTTGTGTGATCATAAATGAGGATGTCGTTTAATCCTTGGCCATCTGGGTCCTTCTTGGCCACTCGAATCACATAACCCTCGATGCCGCTATAGTAAGTGCCATCTGTGATATCGAAGGCTGGCTTTTTGTGCCGAATGTCATATAAAAGTGTGGCAAACTCAAGATTGGCTTTGGGCCAGATGTAGTTGGTGAACATGAACGCCGACATGCTAGTGAAAAGGGTTACGAGCAACAGTGGAAACATGATTCTAAACAAACCCATGCCGCTAGACTTCATTGCTACCAGTTCGTAGTGTTCGCCGAAACTACCGAAGGTCATAATGGACGCAAGAAGTATGGCAAGTGGCAGCGCCATTGGAACTAGGTTGGCCGAAGCATAAAAAAGCAATTCAGCAACGAGGTACCACTCCAGTCCTTTACCGACAAGCTCGTCAATGTACTTCCACAAAAACTGCATTACGAAAATGAAGAGCGTAATGAAGAACGTAAGAATGAACGGTCCTAAGTAGGACTTGATTATAAGGATGTGAAGTTTCTTCAAGAATTCTATTCTGTGAAGCAAAGATAGATAGCGACGATGTTAAAATTACCCGCCGAGGATGTGACGTAGCTCATTGATTTGAGATTCCCACAGTCGAGACTGCTCATCAACTTCATCTTCTTCCGCGAAATCAGTGACAAATAATCCAACATCTCCTGTAAGTGGATCTATGCGGATGGCGAATTCAAAATAGTAGTCAGTGCCTTCATCTTCAAGCATTTGATACTTGATAAAGAGGTCTTGTTTCTTACCTAGGATTTTGGCTTCTTCGACGCTGCCGTCCCACTCAAACCTAGCCTGATCATTCTTAATTGTAACATCATCGGCGAACCATTCAGATAGGCCGGTGCTCGTAGACAAACACTGATAAAGAATCCTAACGGATGATTTTACCGAAAATTCCAACTCGATTTTTTGCTTATCCGCCATTTCCTATTCTATTATTCTGTCTTTGTTCAAGGCTTGCAATATAAACTTTTGAGTGAATAATCAATACAGAGATTTTAAGTGGTAGGTTAAGATTTGCTGTCAACCAAAAAAAGACCAGCAAAAGCCAGTCTCATATTCGCAGCGAAGGGGGGATCCCTTCGGCTCTCTTTCAATTCGCTCAGGATAAACTTCTCATTCCATGTTTATTTCTGCGAAACAAAAAAGGCCTTCACATTAGTGAAGGCCTTCTCGCTAGTTCGTAGCGAAGGGGGGAATCGAACCCCCGTCCGCCAGAGGCGGATATGAATCCACGCTATTTTATCAAAGTGGATCTAATCCAGGCTCGCCCTTGTCCGGATTTTAAGAAACGCTCTCGTTGGATTACTTCACTTCTTGTTTCAAAATGTTCGACATGAAATATTTCCCAAGGTCGGTATCGGACGGTAAATATCTTTTTAGAGAGCTCGTTGTGCCATTCAAATCTCTTGAGATAGTCACAGCTCTGTCCTAAGGTAGTCACTGCTCTGTCCTATATAAAGCCGGTTGTGACTTTTTGAATAGAGTATGTAGGTTGAGAAACTCATCTTAACCAATAAAAGACCAGCAAAAGCTAGTCTTTTATTCGTAGCGAAGGGGGGATCCCTTCGGCTCTCTTTCAATTCGCTCAGGATAAACTTCTCATCCCATGTTTATTTCTGCGAAACAAAAAAGGCCTTCACATTAGTGAAGGCCTTCTCGCTACTTCGTAGCGAAGGGGGGAATCGAACCCCCGACCTCAGGGTTATGAATCCTGCGCTCTAACCGTCTGAGCTACCTCGCCATTATATGTCTTTCCAATCCATCTCGCGCCTTAAGACAGTTGCGAGAATCATGAAATAATCCTGCGCTCTAACCGTCTGGGCTACCTCGGAAATGCGGCTGCAAATATAATTTTAGCATCAATTAAAACCAGCCAAAAAAAAAGCCTTAATCAAATTGATCAAGGCTTTCTAATTTATTAGTGAGTTCTATAGGTGAATAACTTCATCATAAGCCGCAGCGGCAGCTTCCATAATGGCTTCACTCATAGTAGGGTGTGGGTGCACTGTTTTAATCAACTCGTGACCTGTTGTCTCAAGTTTTCGAACAGCGACCAACTCAGCAACCAATTCAGTTACGTTGGCTCCGATCATATGGCCTCCAAGGAGTTCACCGTACTTCGCGTCAAAAATTAGTTTGACAAAACCATCTGAGTGACCTGAGGCTTTCGCCTTTCCAGATGCGCTGAAAGGGAATTTTCCGATTTTCAATTCGTATCCAGCCTCTTTTGCTGCTTTTTCTGTTAAACCAACACTTGCAACTTCTGGTGAACAATACGTGCATCCAGGGATGTTTCCGTAATCAAGTGCGTCAGGAGATTGACCAGCAATTTTTTCAACACAAATAATTCCTTCAGCTGATGCTACATGCGCTAGTGCTTGACCTGGCACACAGTCGCCAATAGCGAATACACCCGGGATGTTGGTCTCATAGTATTCGTTTACCATGATCTTTCCTCGATCGGTAGCAACTCCAACATCCTCTAATCCTATGTTTTCAATATTCGCAACAATTCCTACTGCCGAAAGAACTACATCACATTCAATAGTGCCTTCGCCTTTTTTGTCTTTGTAATTAACCGTGCAACCTTTCGCGGAAGTTTTTACCTCAGTAACCTCGGTGCCGGTCATAACACTCATTCCAGACTTTTTGAAGCTTCGGCCAAGTTGCTTGCTTACTTCTTCGTCTTCAACTGGAACAATGTTGTCTAAGTATTCGATAAGCGTAACCTCTGTGCCCAGTGTCTGATAGAAATATGCAAACTCAGAACCGATGGCGCCGGATCCCATAACAACCATTTTCTTTGGTTGGGTTGGAAGGGTCATTGCTTCGCGATATCCAATAATCTTTTTACCGTCTTGCTTAATGTGAGGAAGCTCTCTGGATCGAGCACCCGTTGCAACGATGATGCTTTTCGCAGTCACCTCTTTTGACTTGCCTTTGTCATCGGTCACCTCAAGTTTACCTGCAGCCTTCAGCTTGCCTGTACCAATGATAACTTCGATTTTATTCTTTTTCATGAGAAACTCTACGCCCTTACTCATGCTTCCAGCAACATCTCGACTTCTGCCAATAATTGACTTGAAATCCGCTTTATGGTCAGAAACGGTAATGCCGTAGTCTCCAGCATGATTTAAATAATCAAAGACCTGAGCGCTTTTTAGAAGTGCTTTTGTTGGAATACAACCCCAGTTTAAGCATATACCGCCAAGCGATTCACGCTCAACAATTGCTGTTTTCAAACCGAGTTGCGATGCTCTAATGGCTGCTACGTATCCGCCTGGGCCACTTCCTAATACTATAAGATCAAAATCCATGGAATGTAAATGTTTGTCCGCGAATTTAATCGAATAGAGTATTTCTTGACGCTAATAAAAGCTGATTTGCGATAAATTGATGTTTATCAGAGCTTAATCATTTTTAATCCGCTTGCTAAAGCCTGGTTTTTGGCTTTAATAATATATGCTCCTGGTAAGAGGTGACGGCAATCTACATGCAACTTATTGTTGCCCGATGCCAAGTATTGCGTCGATTGATGTATCAATGTGCCGTCCATGGCGTAAACTAAAAGTGCAACTTCCGATTCTGATTGGGCTTCGACAAATATTATTAGGTCATCCTGAACGGGATTATTTACAAGCCTTAGCGCTGCAGTCTGAGCATTTGTTGAGGAAGGGAAACGAACGATCACTTTTTGTCTGGAGTCCTCATCCAAGCCACTTAAATCTATCTCTCCACCCATCATGATGATTTCAACTTTCGTATCAGAATTGGAACAGTACTGGGTACTGATTTTGGAATTTTCGCGAAACTCAAGTTTGGCCCCCTTTGGAATCTCAATGCGGTACCGGTGTTGATCCGATTGAACATCATCGAGCAATACCAGCATGGTAGAGAGTGAGAGTAAACTTCCTGGACGCAGCTTTATGCGAGACTCGGGCTTGACTGCCAGCATACCTTTTCCTTCATATCCATAGAAAAGCTTTGAATCCGTGTCGATGATTAGGTTCGACCCAGAGTTAAACATAGTACAGGCGCCCGCATCAGGGTATATTCCTCCTTTTTTGTGAATCAGATTTGTGTTTTTCGCGAATACGCGTTCCCCAAACCAATACATGCAATGATCAGCCCCGTTGTTAATCACATTCAATGTGTGCCTATTTGTATCGAGCTTAGGCAAGCCGCCTCGAAACTGGACAAACGATTCGGTGATTAGCGCTACGTAATTCATAAACTCAACATTAATACCGATGGCCGAATCGGTATTTGGAGAAGGAACAAAATCAAAAAATGCGATGTTCGAATTTGATGGTGTTCCGGGTAAATAATGGCCAAACAAGTAATTAAACACGTAGTTGCTGCCAATGCTGTTTCCAAACTGGTATGACACAGAATCGATTCGTGCACCTTCAAGTTCTGAAGTGTCGATAAGATATGCCTCTGTCCCAAAAGATGAAAGGGAATGGCTTATTCGAAAGGAGTCTGTAGCTTCGAGTTGCACCGATATCATTAAGGAATCAAATGCTATGCTATCATATTTTTCACTTGGGTGACATTTGGAGGTGAAATAGGCATAGGTTCCATTTTGGTTTGACGACAAATAATCTAGGTCACTTTCAATTTCACTCAAGAGCTGGCTGTCCAACGACACTTGCTTTCGGATACTGCTCGAAACCCCAAGGCAGTCTCCAAAAGCACAGTCGCTCGAATCGTTAAAATGACTTTCACGTTTCGAAATGATTGCTGTATTTAATTCAATTAAAGAGTGTGATTCAAACGAGCGTCCTTTTATTGTTGCTGTTGGTTTCCACTTAATAAAGATTGGTCGCCCTGGTGCCGAGTTCCAGCCATCAATCGCGTAATGGCGGTCTCCATCTTTTCCCATGTTAATGCAGTAATTTGAATCAATAGGGCCGTTAGGCATGTTGTTCTGTGTTTGATAGACTGTAAATCCATCGTATTTCCAAATCTGTTTTGTGGAGTCAAATGGGCATGTTCCGAAGGATAGTGTGCTATCGGGATATACTGTGTTTGGATAGTAATGGTCTTGGGAAAACACATTGATACAGAAGATCGGAGCTAACAGGAAAGTTAATATGGCTCTTAGCATGGTTAGAGGTTTTGCTATTGACGAATAAGTACGCTTATAGGTTAAGTATACCGCTCATAAAAAGTGAAAGCTAAAATATGCCCGTTTCGATTAATATTGACTTAACCAATTAACCTCAACACCTATGATGACTTTCAATATTCAACGGCAGGATCAATACTCCCGTGGTGAATTACTGCTAAGAACCTTTTTTGGATGGCTTTATATCTTGATTCCACACATGATAATTTTGCTGTTTGTTTCAATCGCAGCGTCAATCCTGAGCTTCCTCAGTTTTTGGGTCATCATGTTTACAGGCCGATATCCTGAGTCTTGGTTTGAGTTTCAAGTGAAGTTTATGCGCTGGAATATCAGAGTGAATGCCAGTATCTACAATTTGGTTGATGGTTATCCGAAGTTTGGATTGGATCATGAACATGAGGGCGTTGAATTTGATGTTACATATCCTGAAAACATTTCTCGATCGTCAGTTCTAATTCGATTTTTATTCGGCTGGCTATATGTAATTATTCCTCACGGAATTGTATTGGGACTGTTGTCAATCGCGGTGGTGTTTGTCAACTTCATTGGCTGGTGGGCCGTGCTGTTTACGGGTTCCTACCCAAAAGGAATGTTTGATTTTCAAGTCTCGTTTTTTCGCTGGAGCCAACGAGTAAGTCTTTATATGGCTTACATGACCGATACGTATCCTCCATTTCATGCAGAGCCAGACGGGCCTGAGGATTCAAGTGAGCGCTTATTAGATGATCAAGTTTAAAGCGATTCACATTGACCGAAGGGATTAAATATCATTCCATTCCGATGCCGGATCAACTGCCGGAGCGCGAACGTGAAGACGCCATGGGAGCCTATCTCATGATGTTTGCAGCGGTTGCCGTTGCGCTACCATTACCGATTATCAACCTGATCGCCGCCATCGTTTACTATTTTACAAACAAAAACAAAAGCCCTTTTATTCACTTCCATTCGCTGCAGAGCCTGCTTGCCCAAATTCCAACAACATTGATGAATTGGGGTGTGTTGTATTGGGGGCTTAAAATTTGGCTTTTCAAGGAGCTATCATTGGATCAAGATTTTTGGATTTATGTTGCATTCGTTGTCCTATTCAATATTTCATATTTCACCTTCAGCATAGTTGCAGCAATTCAGGCCAGAAAGGGGAAGATGTATTACTTTGTAGGTATAGGAGCATACTGCAGAAACGTGGTCTTTGCATCAGAAAATAACACTAAATACAACCGAGGATACTAGGTCCAATGACAGAGATTGATTCCATTTCAAGTTTTCAAAACCCGAGGTTTAAATACCTGAAGTCACTCTCAAAATCTAGAACCAGAAAGAAGGAGGGAGTTTTTCTTATCCAAGGCCATCCTGAGGTTGATCTGCTCATCATGTCAGGCAGGAAGATTAGACAAGTCATTTACTGCGAGTCCTATATAAGCTCTGACGAAGTCAGGAATCGTGCAGGTAAGCAAGATTATATGCTGCTCTCAAAGCCACTTTTTGATGAATTGTCATATCAAAACACTCCTGGGAACTTCTTATTGCTGGCTGAAGCCTGGCGCGGAAAAATGGAGAATGTAAAAGTGGAGGACACGATAGTGGTTTTAGAGGGTTTGGAAAAGCCGGGAAACCTTGGCGCTATTATCCGCACCTGCGATTCAGTTGGAATCAAAAACATCCTACTTACCGAGACTGAGATCGACTTTTTTAATCCAAATGTTTTGAGGAATAGCAGAGGAGGTTTTCTTTCGGTGAATGCTGTTTTTTGTTCCAACGAAGAGGCATTAGAACTGATCAGGGAACAAGGACTCACAAGTTTTGCCACAATCATTAGTGATCAAAGCACGCACTATAAAGTTTTAGAAGCGAGCGCGAAAGCGGCGATAATTTTCGGCGCTGAATCTAAGGGATTAGGTGAGTTTTGGTCTGCTAACGCGGACAACCATATCTCAATACCTATGTTGGGAGTGGTAGACTCACTGAATCTCTCAGTAAGTGTTGGGATGATTTTATCGCACGTCAAACACAAAGCATAAAAAATCGGAATTCTATAATACGTTGAACTATGGAAAAGAGAACAAAAGAGAACCCGTGGATGTTGAAGACGCCTCTTGGCTCGTCGTCATACACCATGCATGTTGATACCAATAAAGATGGAATTGAGGTAATTGTTTGCACGGTTGGGGCAACCATCTTGCACTACGATTATCGGTGCATCAATGATTTAAACCAAATGCTAAAAGATCGTGGTGATTGGATCGCATTGGGCAGCGCGGACGAAAAGAAAGAGCCAAAGCCAGATACGGTGGAGGAGTGGGGCCGGTCTAGTTCAAACCCAATCGGTGGCTGGTATGGATTGAAAAAGAATTTCAGAGGAAGATTTGGAATGTATTTGCCGCCACTTCTCGAGGAACTTGGACTGGCTGAAGTCGAGCACAATGCACGAAATAACCGAATGAGGTCAAAATAAAGTGCGTGCCGCTCATATGTCCATTCATCGTTAGATTGTTAGCTTCACAGCCAAATAACAAACAACATGAAAACAAAATTACTCTCAGCCATAGCCGTTCTTGGATTTACCATGATGTCTATGACGCCAACATCGACTCCCGAGGCAGGTCAAACCATTGCCATGGTATCCGTTTACTGCAGCAAGAAAGTTGATATGTCTGATTTCACTGGAAACATGATCGGTGCCATCAATGCACTTGCAAATTCCGAAGACTTTAGAATCGAGCCATTCGTAGACGAATTGCACAAGAAGATTACTGGGACGTACATGGAGAATATTGACTTTGACTTTATGCCAGAGGCAGAGGTTTTAGGCCATGCTGGCTATGACGAGACATTGAATGATGGCGCGTTAATTTCCGGAGAATGGATGATTCGACCTGAAGGTTACCAATCAGTGCACGCTCAGAGCAAGAAGGCTCAAAAGGCGGCATTAGAAGCCTTTCCAGAAGTGGATGGGATTATGATGGTAGGAATTGACTACAAGCTAGTTAAGATGGTAGAGGCATTGGGCTTTGGAACTGCAAAGGTTCAAGCTAATGTGCACTTAAAAATTGTAGATAGAAAGGCGAAAAAAATGCTGAACGTATTAGTAAGCCAGAAGTCTGATGGTAAAATCAAGTTCGCACTTGGTGGTGTTTTCGACACAAAAGAGTTGATGCCATTGATAAAGGATGCTACAGAAAATGCATTGGTTCGAATGGACGAAAAGATCATTCGAAAGCAGAAGTAAAATCAACGTTTAATTGAGTGAAAGGTCCACATTGTTGGGCCTTTTTTTGTGCCCTATATCCGAGCTTGATACGTATACAATTCGTGATATCGACCTTCCTTTGCAATGAGTGAATCATGTGTTCCGCTCTCCGAAATCTTACCTCCTTCAATTACTAGAATCTGGCTGGCTTGTCTTATGGTACTTAGTCTGTGGGCGATAACAAATGTGGTCCTTCCCTGCATTAGTTTCGCTAAACTCTCTTGAATGTAGGCTTCGCTTTGGGTGTCAAGGTTTGATGTGGCTTCATCAAGGATCAGGATGCGAGGATCCGCTAAAATTGCTCTGGCTATCGCAATACGTTGACGTTGACCTCCAGATAGTTTCACGCCGCGTTCCCCAATCACTGTATCTAGCCCTAACTCAAATCGATCGCAGAATTCGTTCACGTATGCGGCGTCAACAGCTTTGTTAAGTTCTTCATCACTAGCCTCTGGTCTTGGGAACAAAATATTTTCTCTGATGGTACCCTCAAAAAGAAAGTCGTCTTGAAGAACAACCCCCAGTTGAGAACGGTAACTTGAAAGTGAAACCGTTGATAAATCAACGCCGTCTACATAAATTTTACCCGAATCTGGATTCAAAAAGGAGGCAGCAAGGCCCGCAACTGTAGTCTTTCCAGAGCCGGAGGTGCCTACCAAAGCCGTTACAGACCCAACGGGTGCCTTCAAGCTTATTCCATGAATAACTTCGTTGTCGCCTTCGTAAGAAAAGGAAACGTTGTCGAAAATAACTTCGCCATTAATTTTTGATAAATGATGTGTTCGGACTGCCGGATCTTCTTCTGGGTCCATATTCATGATTTCCTCCGTTCGGTCTAGTCCCGCAAATGCCTCTGTCAATTGACTACCAATATTGCTCATTTGAACGATTGGTGCAATCATAAATCCAAGGTAAAGGGTGAAGGCCAAAAAGTCACCAACAGTCAATTCGTTTTCGATCATCATATAACCGCCAATTCCCATAATGCCAGCAGATGCTAATCCCAGAAGGAACGTGGCTGAACTGGTGATCAAACTCGTTGAGGTTAGACTCTTCTTTACGTTGTTAAACAACCGATCAACACCATCCTGGAATGTCTTTACTTCTTGCGGCTCAGCGTGAAAGCCTTTGATGACACGTACACCATTAAGGGTTTCTACGAGGCGTCCCGTAACCTCTGCATTGATTTTTCCACGCTCACGGAAAATCGGTCGTATGTACCCAAATGCCTTCATCGAAATTGCTGCAAAAATTGCTACCGGAACAAGCACATAAACGGTCATCATTGGACTTATTTGAATAAGTAGGAACAATGAAATGACTGATGTGAGCAAGCCGCCGATTAATTGAACCAACCCGGTTCCCACGATGTTTCTTACACCTTCAACGTCTGTCATTATTCTGGAAACCAGTTCCCCACTTTTGTGTTCATCGAAGAACCGAATTGGAAGCTGCAATATCTTTTGTTGAACCTGAGCTCTCAAAATGGAAATGAGTCGCTGCGCCTCAACACTCAAAATTCTTGTCAATAGAAAGGATGTGATGGATTGAACCACAATGGCAGCAACCACAGCCAATATGAGCATTTTGAGCATCTCTAAATCTTTGCCGACAATCACATCATCCATCAGGTACTTACTCGCACCGGGAAGAATGAGGCCAGCCAGTCTGCTAATTATTATCAGCACGAGTCCGATCCCGATTATGCCTCGTCGAGGCCACACGATCGTTTTAAAAACATGGAGAATATTTATTTTGCTTTTACCCGATTTTGGGTCCTTCATTGGAGATTTTGACATGCAGGCTCTAGGTCAGAAATCATACCCAAAAAAAAACATGACAATCAGACCGATTTGGTTTAGACCGCCTCCAAATCATTTATTGGCCAAAACGACCTTGTTAGCAACAACATAATTGTCTGAATTGTTTAGGCCGCAGCTGGAAAGATCTGGTTTAACACCTCCAGTGTCGACTGTAATAAAAGCACTTTGATCCGGAACAAATCCGTTTATGGTGTTACGTGTTATATATGCCATTGCTTGCGCTGAGCTTATTGGCAAGGTCGGTTGATGATTTGGCATAAACTCGACAGACGGACCGTCGATTTTAATTCCGCCAACTACATATGTGTATTGGACTGTATCAACCGTTATCCCATTTCCGGTAATGGTGCCAGTTGCTCCAGTCAAATTGGTGAAATTTTGCGCTGAAAGTTCCGCTGCAAGCGCAAATATGAAGAGGCAGCTGATTAGTCGAAATAGATTGTTGATGTTATGCATGGAATTGATGATTTTGGGGTTTTTTGCGTACCAAAGTCTAACTCTTACTTAACAGCCACAATAGCTATTAGTAGTCATTTTTCTTTTCGCTGTAATTTAGATATAACGGCGTGTACCACTAAAACATAACAGCCTTAGGATAAGTATTTATTGAATTGTCAAGCTCAATTTTTCATTCTACAGGGTCCTACCCTTTTAAAAAAATCCCGAATACTTATCCGCTGCCATTTCAGAATCAATCTTTAGGTAACGCATAAAGGTTCGTTCAGATTTATGGCCACTAAACTGCATGATGGCCTGCACCGGCATTTCTGCTAAAAACTTATTCGTACAGAAAGACCTTCGAGCAGTATGCGATGTCACCATTTCCCATTTTTGGAATACTTGACTCACTTTTTGATGTCCCTTTTGCCGCTCACGGATTGTAGAATCGTTGATTCCAACAATCGAAATGATCACAAACGCATTGAATTAGCTCACTATCAAAATTTTACAGTTAAACACAGCTAAAATCAATCAGGATGAATTAAGCCAAAATTGCGGTCCTCTAAACAGCCACCTTTTTAAGCGTGATTTTCACCAGTTTGCTTGTTGGGGTGTTGCTCTTCACCGCAACAGAATCGATCGGCACAAGCACATTCGTTTCGGGAAAATAAGTGACCGTACACTGTTCAGGTATATCATATGGCACGACTAAAAAGCTGGGAGCACAGCGTTTAATGTTGGAGTGTTCGTTCCAAATGTCTACCACGTCACCCTTTACCAAACCCTGTCGATCGATGTCAGATTGATTCATTAGGATGACACGTCGTTCATTGAAAATTCCACGATAACGATCGTTGAGGCCGTAAATGGTTGTGTTGAATTGATCATGCGTGCGTACTGTTGTCATGATCATTTCATTTTCAGCAAGTTCGTTTTTTGGAACTTCGTTTATTGTGAACTTGGCGGTGCCGCCAATTACGTCAAAGTTGCCATAGCGCGCGTTGTTTGGAAGTTCGAACCCTGTAGGTGTGCGCACACGTACGTTGTAATTATCAAATCCGGGAATAGTCGCTTCAATCTTATCACGTATTAAGTCGTAGTTGGAGCCGAGGGCTGTCCAGTCGGCCTTGTCGTTCGGTTTTAGAGTGGCCATGGCGAGTCCTGCAACAATCGCTGGTTCGCTCAATAGCTTTTTACCAAGTGGTTTCAATCTGCCTTGACTTGAATGCACCACACCCATGGAATTTTCAACCGAAACGAATTGCTTAACTCCATTTTGAATATCCTCATCAGATCTACCTAAACTAGGTAGGATTATCGCTCTTTTTCCTGTTACAAGGTGAGAACGATTTAGCTTGGTGCTAACATGAACGGTTAGCGAGCAGTTTCTTAAGGCGGCTCCGGTGAAATCAGTGTCTGGCGCGGCAGATAGGAAATTTCCTCCCATAGCAAAAAACACCTTTCCGCTTTCATCATGCATTCGTTTTATGGCATCCACAACGTCTAAGCCATGCGCCCGAGGTGGGGCAAAGTCAAATTCAGACTCCAATTTATCTAAAAAGGCATCCTTCGGTTTTTCCCAAATACCCATTGTTCTATCGCCCTGCACGTTGCTATGACCACGCACTGGACATGTTCCTGCTCCAGGTTTGCCAATACTTCCTTTAAGTAAAAGCAAATTCACAACTTCCTGAATGTTTCCGACTCCGTTTTTATGCTGGGTCAGTCCCATAGCCCAACAGGCAATGATTTTTTTGGACCCCGACAGCATCTCCGCTGCTTCATCAATTTGTTGGCTGGAAATTCCTGAGGCCTTGCTTAGCTCATGCAGATCGTGACTATCGATGTCTTCAATAAGCGCATCAAAACCATTTGTTTTGGCCCGGATGAAATCAGCATCGAACACAGTGCCGGGGTTTTTCCTTTCTCTCACGCACAGCTGTTTCAATATCGCCTTCATCAAGGGGACATCGCCGTTTATTTTAACCTGAAGAAACAGGTCTGTGAGGGCAGTTCCATCACCAAGCACATCTCCAACGCTCTGGGGATCTTTAAATCGTATCAAGCCAGTTTCTGGAAGCGGGTTTATGGTGATGATCTTCGCGCCGTTTCGTTTCGCCTTTTTAAGTGCGTTTAACATGCGCGGGTGATTTGTTCCAGGGTTTTGACCAATTACCAAGATGATTTCTGTTTCGTAGAAATCTTCCAATGTCACAGACCCTTTGCCGATTCCAACGGTTTCAATTAAAGCAACACCGCTGCTTTCATGGCACATGTTACTGCAGTCAGGCATGTTGTTGGTGCCATACATCCTTACGAATAATTGATAGAGGTATGCTGCCTCGTTACTGGTTCTGCCAGATGTGTAGAATATTGCGTCGTCGGGAGTTGGAAGTGCATTTAGCTCATCGGCAATGATTCGAAAAGCAGCTTCCCAGTCAATTTCTTTGTAGTGCGAAGCTCCCTTTTCGAGGAGCATGGGTTGCAAAATTCGGCCCCGTTTTCCAATCCAATAATCACTCTGTTGGCCCATCTCTTCAATGCTGAATTGTTCAAAGAAGTCCGCTTCGAGTTTTTTGGTAGTCGCTTCTTCGGCAACCGCCTTGGCTCCATTCTCACAATATTCACCAAGCTTAGATCGATGATCTTTAGGGTCGGGCCAAGCACATCCTGGGCAATCAACGCCGCCCATTTGGTTTAACTCAAACATGACCTTAGTAGCCCGAATCGGATCCATCTCATCTAAGATGTGACGCACAGCACTAAACACAGCTGGTAAGCCCGCCGCAGTTCCTTTAGGCTCTGTCAGCTTCATGCCAGTAAAATCCTCTGGCGTCAGTGCGTTGTTTTTAGGGTGGCCAGACACTAGCAGTGGGAGAGGGGATTTGGGAAATTATCGGACTCATCCTCTTCAACGCGTTCCGTGAGACAGGCAAAGTCCTTCTCAATTAAAACCCTTAAAGATTGATCCTTTGGTAGATTCAGGTTTGTTTCCATTCCAACTTCAGTTGGCTCGAGCCATTTTTCGCCTGCTGCATTGGGTACAACTATGTTGATGGTGTTAGCATCAAAACCGACCGAGTAGTCCTCAGCCAATCCCCAATGAAGCGAATAAATTAGACGTGCGTTATTCGGAAATGTAATGACCGATTCGACACGTTTATTGCTTTTGAAATTGTCGACTTCCGACTGTGTTAAGCGAAGTCGCAGCGAGTTGTCCTTTATCCTGATTTTCACAATCGCAAGATATAAATCAATCATTTCCATAGATCAAAAGTTACCGATCAATCTATATGAGCAATTGTGGCATTCTACTGTGGTATTATGCGTTGAACACCTGTGTAGCAATTAAAGCGCTCACCATTTGCGAATCCAGCCAATGTAACGTTGAACTTTTCCGCAGTTTCAACCGCGAGGCTAGAAGGGGCACCAACCGAAACAATCATGGGCAATCCAGCCACCACAGACTTCTGGATTAATTCGAAACAACTTCGACCGCTTAGCAGAACGATGTGTTCCGTCAAAGGAGTCATGGATTTGAATAAAGCGGCGCCAATAATCTTGTCCAAGGCATTATGTCGACCAATGTCTTCGCGCAAGAACAGAATGTTTCCGCCCGAATCGAATAGGGCCACAGCGTGCAAACCACCTGTGTGGTTGAAGACGAGTTGTTCCTTTCGCATTGTGGTGCTTAGTGAATTAATCACATCGACATGCACTCTTATTTTCGATGTTATGGGAGTAGGGCAAATGGTTTCCAAACTTTCGATACTGGCTTTTCCGCAAATTCCACAGCTACTATTTGTATAGAAATGTCGCTGAAATTTCCCCCAATCAAGTTTGATCTCAGCCGATAGTTCAACGCGTACAATGTTGGGTGATCGTTCGCCTGCGTCATCAGTGCAATAATCGATATGGGTTACGTCATCCATTTTTTGAATGATTCCCTCCGTAAACAGAAAGCCTAGCGCCAATTCAAAGTCGTGGCCTGGGGTGCGCATGGTAATAGATAAGCTCTTTTGAATGCGATCTGATTCTGGCCCGAAACCTAGGCGAATTTCAAGTGGTTCCTCAATGGCTAGTATGTCTGGCTTCGCCTCCGATGAGTTGGATGTGAATCGATGAATTAATCTGGGCTTTGCGCTTGCTTTGCTCATAATCGCGAAGGTTAATTTTTTTTACCAGCCTTGGGTTAATTTTGCTTCATGAAACAGCTTTGGCGCCGATATGGAAGCTACTTCCTAGACATATGGTATTACCTTCTTTTTATCGTTGTGGTGATTATTGGTCTCTTAGTCGTTTTGTAAGTTCCGAAAAGTCCTCTGGCGAGTTAATATTTGATGCGCTTAAGTTGCTGATATTAATTGTTTTAATATCACATTTGCTCAATGTTTTGATGAGGCTATATTTACCCAATAGGTGTTGCTGCAATAGCAGCGATTGGGCCACGCGATTCCAGATAGAATAAAGTGGTTCAGGGTAGTCCGATCCAACGACCTTGGCGCAGGTAGCTGCAACGCTGGAATCATTTGCTGCAATTAGTTCTAACAGTGTTTCATGCCGCACCAATGGATTGTCAGATGCGAGAAAAAGGATGCTCGGATACTGCAATTGTTCGAACGACGATAGAATTCCACCCATTGGACCTATTTCTTCGTATTGGTCAAGTATTACAGGAGACTCGAATTCCGTCTTCTGATCTTTCCTACATGAGATAAAAACATTGTCGCTGACCATTCTTGCAACCTTTACAATTCGTTCCCATATGGGTTCGCCGTCGATGATAAGCTGGTGCTTTGGGCTGCCCATGCGCTTACTCTGGCCACCGACAAGGATGACAATGGGTATGTCAAATGTTTGTGAGCTCATCTTTGGTTATGACTTTAAACTTCTCTAGTCCATAATGCTGAATCACATCTTCTAACAAGCTTTCTCGTACTATAGCAACTATGGTCGTTTCATTGTTGTTTTGAAAAAACTCAAAGACACCCTTTACGGCAGGTTCAAGTCCGATATTCTTCAGCTCGAGCTTTCCAATTTCGTCGATTAAAAAGTAGTCGTAACGCCCACCCAGTTCGGGTTGTAGCAATTCTCGCGCCCAGGCGAATGCCGCCGCAGAAAACCTGTATTTACCTATGCGTACAGCCGGCTCGTCATCAGTGGCATTCATCTTTCGACTTGACTCGAACTCTGCAGAAATGAACCATTTCTCACCGTCTTGTGATGGATTTGTTAACCCACCTATTCTTGCGCCTTGCTCACGTTTCATTTTGGCCCAATTCAAGAGACTGTTGGATTTACCGGAGTGCACGGGCCCAGTTAAAAGAATGATCTTAGGTTTCAGGCTCATTTGTTCGAAGTATTGATGCCTTGGAATAGAAAGAGTAAGAACCAGTTGTAAATACGAAGCCCTGTCATTGTTTTGGAGACATGCCAGGCATACTTTGAATAGGATAGTATTTGCGGAAGCTCATTCTGAAAGGTGGCTATCTCTGATTGATACTTCTCTTTTCCGGAAGATTTTAGTTTACTAAGAACCAAACGCACAAAAGGCCGAAAGAGTAAAAACCAGATAATAAGTACAGCTAATGTTCTTGCCAGTTGCCATACGGCTGCTTCTTTTGAATTAAGAATGAACTGCACCAATATGGACAGCGAAATCATGAGCACGATCAGCCAAGGAAACCAAGCCTTCTTTTTGATCGATGGTTTGGGCTGAGTATCTTCCTCATGGGATTGAATGAGCCTTGCGAGTTCCTCTGATTGATGTTTGATCGATGATGGAATGCGGCTTGCGAAATACCCAATCAATAGTCCGCCAAAGGCGTAGATAGCCAGAAATACGATCGCCGCAGATTCTGAAAGGGAAAATGAATCAGATACGAAGACATCCAACCTCTGGGCTGTTTCAACAAAGAATAAGTCTATAGAATCAAACAAAGACTTGCCAAATAACACCACCATGACAAGCACCTTTTGCAGTGCCGAGCTGAGCATGCTCAGAAGGGCCACGATTAGTGTTGAAATTTGATGGCTTCTAACTAAACTATAGATTACAATTCCTATCAACGCCTGAAGGCCAACGGCAAAATATGCTCCTATCGGAGAATGCGGACTCACTGCGGCCTTGATTGCTAGGACAAACAAGACAGAGGCGAATATTGTCTGACTTACTTTTCTAAATCTTGGGAGAAAGGATAGTTGGGGATTACCTAGCACAGTGAAGTGGGCAATTAGTGAGATATAAACCACTGAAAGACCACCAACGATAAGACCAGTGAAAGGAGATTGCATGGCGTGAAAAAAACCACCGAGACCACATTCGGTTGCCGCCCACAAAGTGGTTATGCGAGAAATGATCTGACTTGTTTGCTGCACCTCGCAATGTTATCTGATTTAATTCAAACATTTGCCAAATGGCTGAAATTGATAAACAATCTATGATCGACTGCATGATGAATCATCTCGAATCAAACTTGAAGACGCTATCTGAAGAATTAAAACAAATGAATTCTGAGGGATCAAGTCAAGGGAAGAGCTCGGCTGGGGATAAGCACGAGGTGAGCGGGACGATGCTTTCTGCAGAGATTAATCGGATTGAAGGAAGTGTTGTGAACCTTGATCGGCAACTAAAGGAAATTCAGGAAATCAGGATCGGCAGTGGTGCGGAAGTAGGGCAGGGTAGCGTGCTTGAAACAAACAATGGTATATTCTTTATTTCAGCAAGTTTGGGGAAGTTTCAGCTTGGCGATTTGGAATGGTTTGCAATCTCTAGAAAAAGTCCCTTGGCCCTTTCATTTCAGGAATTTGGACGAATAGGTGAGATGCCCTTTAGGGATATTAAATATCAGATTAAGGGAATCAGCTAGTGGACTTCGATTAGGTCAATTTCGAACACGAGGACGGAGTTTTTCGGAATATCACCTACGTCTCGGCTTCCATATCCTAGTGCGGAAGGAATTAGCAGAATGCTGCTGCCGCCTTCTTTCATATAAGGAAGCCCTACTTGCCAACCATCAATTAAACTTCCCAAAGGAAAATCGGCCGTATCGGTTTTGGTTTCATCAAAGACCTCTCCGGTGGTGAGGTACCCTTTGTAAAACAATTTTACATTATCATCCAAAGATGGAGAAGCGCCGACTCCTTCATTAACGTGCACAATGAAGAGGCCATCTTCCTTTTCTTCCGCGTCCAAGTTGTTTTCCATTATGTAGTGCTCGATGATCTTTCGATCTTCCTCTGCTTGGTCTTCGGATTTGTCGTTGCACCCTGCCATGAGCAAGGTGAATAGGAGTAGGGCGCCAATTCTGTATATCATTTGAGTCATTTTTATGCAATAGTATTCGATGCTCAGATCATATTAGATACAAGCCTTGAAATTCATGAGAGTATGTTAGACCACATTTAAGACTACTTTCGCGGCCGCTTAAACACACGCTTTGCAATCAATTCGAAATATCGCCATTATCGCGCACGTTGACCACGGAAAGACTACTCTGGTTGATAAGATAATCCACTACGCTAAAGTCACTGATGAACGAAAGGAAATGGGGGAACTCATTCTGGACAGCAATGACCTTGAACGTGAAAGAGGAATTACGATTCTATCTAAGAACGTTGCTGTAAACTATAAAGGAGTCAAGATTAACATTATCGACACACCAGGTCACGCTGACTTTGGAGGTGAGGTGGAACGTGTCTTGAGAATGGCAGACGGTGTCATTTTACTTGTGGATGCTTTTGAAGGAGCCATGCCACAAACACGTTTTGTGCTTGGGAAGGCAATTGAGCTGAACCTTAAGCCAATCGTGGTGGTGAATAAGGTTGACAAAGAGAACTGTCGTCCAGACGAAGTGCATGAGCAAGTTTTTGATCTCATGTTTAGCTTAGATGCTAGTGAAGATCAGTTGAATTTTGAAACCTTGTACGGTTCCAGTAAGCATGGTTGGATGAGTCCTGACTGGAAAAAGCCAACCACTGACATCAGTTCGTTGTTGGATACAATTATTGACGTTATTCCTGAGGCAAAGTATCATGAAGGACCAGTGCAAACGCACATCACTTCACTAGACTTTAGTAGTTTCAAAGGCCGTATTGCCATTGGTAAAGTATATCGAGGTGAATTGGAAGTTGGAAAGGATTACTACCTGATTAAAAAAGGAGGAGTGCAAAAGAAGAATAGAGTTAAAGAGCTTTATGTCTTTGAAGGCCTCGGAAGAATTGAGGCCAAGAAAGTGCGTGCAGGTGATCTTTGTGCAATTGTTGGAATGGAAGATTTTGAGATTGGTGACACAGTTGCTGACCTTGAAACTCCAGAAGCACTTCCACGGATTAAGGTTGATGAGCCTACTATGAGTATGCTATTCACGATCAATAACTCCCCATTTTTCGGAAAAGAAGGCAAGTTTGTGACGTCGCGTCATATTCGTGACCGTCTGTATAAGGAAACAGAGAAAAATCTTGCATTGCGTGTTGAGGATACAGACACGGAGGATAAGTTCAATGTATTTGGTAGAGGTATTCTCCACCTAAGTATCTTGATCGAAACAATGCGTCGGGAAGGTTATGAACTCCAAGTTGGAAAGCCTCAAGTTATCATTAAGGAAATTGATGGTGTCAAGAATGAGCCATTTGAAACTCTTGTTATTGATGTTCCTGAACCTTTCAGTGGTAAGGCCATTGAATTGGTTACACAACGTAAGGGTGATTTACTGATAATGGAAAGCAAAGGAGATATTCAGCACCTCGAATTTGATATTCCTTCTCGAGGACTTATTGGTCTTCGAAACAAGATACTTACAGCGACTGCTGGAGAGGCGGTTATGTCTCACAGGTTTACAGACTTCCGTCCGCACAAGGGTGACATGAACAAGGTAGAAAAAGGAGCACTGATTAGCAGTGTTGCAGGTCAGGCCTTAACGTTTGCCATTGATAGACTTCAAGATCGTGGAAGATTCTTTATCGATCCAAATGAGCAAGTTTACAAAGGTCAGGTAGTTGGAGAGAATTCCAGAGACAATGACCTAGAGGTAAACGTAATCAAGGGAAAGCAATTAACGAATGTCCGCTCATCAGGTACCGATCGAGCATCTAGTGTTGCGCCAAAGGTTAAGTTCTCACTTGAAGAAGCGATGGAATACATTCGGGGAGATGAATATTTAGAGGTTACTCCACTAAGCATTCGGATGAGAAAAATTGGGTAGTCAGTATTGACCAACTACCCATTTTATTCTTCTTAGTTATTGTTCTTGTTCTTAACTGCCCAAGGCCAATCTGTATCCTCACATGAAGGGTATCCAAGTCCTGAACCGCCGCCAATCTCGTCGTCGTTGCATTCACCTGCTGTGCCATTATCACATGAGAAATTTTCTGCACCCGCTACAACTACATCGCATGGGATAGAAGATGAAGTTTGACACATGGCTATGTGCGCACCGTCTTCCCAGTAAATATCTGATCCATCAAGAGTCAATGCCACCTTAAACGATGTGGTTGACCCTGTGCTAGAACCTTGTCCGCTTAAATAGTATCCAATTCCGGGCTCATCAATAATGCTCAAACCAGTTGCTGAATTTTCGGAAACACCACACGCACAAAGTTCCTCAAGCTCTGCCATGTTATACGTTATCGAAACAACACCATTACCATCTACTTCACCTACGATGAAGGCATCGGTAATACTTAATTGAACCTCATTTGCCTGGTTCACGTCGGTCATGACCAACTCTGATTCTTTAGAACAACTTAATAGACCTACACTCAATAAAACGATTGCTAACTTTCTCATAACTAAAAATATTTGGGGTTTTAAAATTTGCGCGAAAGTATTGGCAATGGATTCAGTTTTTACCTCCACTTCACTTTGCAAGGCGTTATTATAGGTGAATGACCACCTTAAGTAGGAGGATGATCATATTGAAAAATCGAATTTCCCTACATTGCCGCTTTCATTTTTAGTTGAAATCTAACCTAACAATACATAGTCTATTCATCGCCGTTATTGCGGTTACGCTGATCTTGGCGGGCAATCATTGTCATGCTCAGGATAGTTACACTATTGTCATAAATGCGCTTACGGATGAAGCGGAAGAGTACATCGGCAATGAACCATACAAGCTAGATTCTATTGCTGAAGTTATTGCTCGAGCAGCAACCAAAGAGGGCGATCCAAAAAGTCTTTCAATGGCTAAAATGTATGATGGCATCGCTAGTGCCATGACTGGAGACCATGGGCCTGCATTGGAGGGCTTTCAAGAGGCTTGGGTTTATGCCATTGACGCAAATGATACGGTTCTCCAGGTTAATGCCTTGACGAACATGGCTGGGGTGTACAAATTCGCCGGTCAACCAGACAAGGCCGAAGAAAAACTTGCCAAGGCTTTGGAGATATTGGATGACCCTGAAATGCAACCATCTCGGGCAAACACGCTCCTTGCCCTCGGCATATTACAGGAAGAAACAGGTAGATTCTCGGAAGCATCCGAAAGCATCTCTTATGCAATGCGGATCTTCGATGAAGTTGAAGACGTTTCGCTTTACCTCTCATGCGTCGAAAGGTTGGGTGGAATTATGCAGCATACCGGAAATGTTGATGGGGCCTTATCATTGTATTCGTTCGCATTAAAGGGAAGGGATGAAGCCCATCAACAGGGAATGACAATTCCCATTTATCGAAGTTTGGGTGATGCCTACATTCAGAAAGGCCAATTCGCTAAAGCCAAGGTTCATTTAGAAACCGCACTTAGCATGGGCGACAGCCTAAATTATTTGCTGATGATGGATTCTACCTTAGTTAGATTGATTCGCGTTTCGGCGGCATTGGCAGATCCGAGTGCGATCAACAAATACACCAAGAGGCTCGTGCAGTATCATGACGCTCAGGAGGATAAAAGTGTTAGAGAGACACTAGCCTCTTTGGAAAACGAGTATTTACTCAATGAACAAAAACTGATTAATCGAGCACTCCTCGCGGAAAGTGAGCAAGCGCGATTAGAGGTGACTAATTCAAGGCTTTACACCATTGGGTTGATCATCATTGTGCTCCTTCTATTGGCTATTGCCATTGTTGCCATCGCATTCATTAAACGGGTTCAAGGATTCAATAAACAACTTGAAGTTAAGGTGGATGAAAAGACCCACGAAGTCATAGAGCGGAATAACAAATTGAAGGAAACTTCTTTCAAACTTGCTCGCGAACTGCGTTCTGGTGTTTCAACCTTACTCGGTGCGAAACAACTATTAGATGAAAATGGAGTTCCCCCTGAGCTTGATAAAGAATTGTATGATGCCATCGGAGATTCCACCGAAAAGTTAGATCATACCATTAAAGCGATGATCAAGAACTTGGACGAGTTTGAGTAGTGAATAACCTATAGATTTTTATCACTTCAGCTTTGTAGCTACGTATTCGTTCTACATCTTCGCAGAAAAAGGAACATATGCACGATTTTTCCGCCGCCACTATTAAAAAGGCTGTTATTCACGTAGTTGGAAATAAAGGACTTGATGAGCCCTTAAGATTAAGTGAAAACCATCTGAGAACGCTGCTTGTAGAGGAAGAAGAGAGCCTAAGACATTTTTTTCTAAAACCATTCAAGACCGAGGAATACAATCAATTTCATCATCACACTAACTTGGAATTGAACGAGGCATTCAATTATATCCACGAGTTATTCCTGACCCCGATTAACTTCATTGAAGCATCAAAAAAACTAGCCACGCACTTATTCGAGAGCTCTATTCATCAGCGAATTAAAGGCGGTGAATTTTATGTCGTGAATTTTGAAAACGTCGTATTCGAGGATGAAATAGTTGATGCGGTTGGTCTGTTTAAGACAGAACATAAAAGCACCTTTTTAAACATTGAAGATGGCAACGAAACAATTGATATTGCCCTTCAAAACGGAATTGACTTGAGCAAGCTTGATAAGGGCTGCATCATTTTCAAAACGTATGAAGAGGATGGTTTCCGGGCATTACTTCACGATCAAGCGAGTAGAGGTGAGGACGCCCAATATTGGAAGGAAGAGTTTTTGGGGTTAAAACCAGCGAGTAGCGAGTTTGAAATGACCAAGAACTACATGAGTCTTTGCAAATCATTTGTCATGGAGAAGATGCCAGAGGAATTTGAGATTGACCGGACCACTCAGATAGAACTGCTGAATCGATCGTCAGGTTATTTTTCGAAGAGTGAAGAAATTGATTCCAAGGAATTTGCATCAACTGTGCTGGAGCAACCAGATCTCATAGATTCCTTTGAAACATACAAGGAGGCCTATTCCAATGACCATTCTATTGAGATAGATGACCACTTTGAAACATCAAAATCTGCAGTTAAACAGGGGAAGAAGAATTTCAAGAGCATTCTTAAACTAGACAAGAACTTTCACATATACGTGCATGGAAGCCGAGAGCTGATTGAACACGGATTTGATGAAGATCGCGGAATGAAATTTTATAAGGTGTTTTATAACGAAGAACGCGGTTAATCACAACATAATTACGAGGGATTATCTCTCTATTTACTTTTATGAAAAATCCATTTTAATGAAAAGATTCGCAACATTTTTAATAGCCATGTCATCTCTTACTTCGCTCAATGCGCAGTATACGTTTGTTGAGGAAAAGAAGTTGGAATGTACAGAAGTGAAGAGTCAGGACAATACAGGTACATGTTGGAGCTTTTCCACGTCTTCCTTTATTGAGTCGGAATTACTTCGGATGGGCAAAGGAAATCAGGACTTGTCTGAGATGTACATTGTTCGAAACATCTATCGCGATAAGGCACGGAACTATATTCTTAGACAAGGTACATCCAACTTTAGTCAAGGAGCCCTTGCGCATGATTTAATCCGCATGATGGGCCAGGTTGGGCTGATGTTTGAGTCTGACTATTCGGGACTCGTTGGTGAGGACTCCACCCACAATCACTCTGAAATGGAGTCAGCATTGAAGGGGTACCTTGACGGGGTGCGGAAATCAAAAAATGTAAGCGACAAATGGATGGCGGGTTTTGATGGTATTCTTGATGCCTATTTAGGGCCTCTCCCAGCAGGAAAAGATCCACAGAAATTGGCAGCTTCATTTGGGATTAAGGCCAGCGATTATGTGAGTTACACTTCGTTTACGCATCATCCATTTGATGCGCCATTTATACTTGAATTGCCTGATAATTATTCCAACGGTTCGTTTAACAATGTGCCCCTTGATGATTTGATGAAAATTATTGACGAAGCGCTTGCTAACGGATATAGCTTGGCGTGGGATGGCGATGTAAGTGAGAAGGGATTCGCAGCTCGATCAGGATTAGCCATTGTTCCAAAGGACCCAAAGAGAGATTCGCTGATGACGATTCCTGGCGAGGAGTTGATAGTGAGTCAAGAGCTGCGTCAAGAACAGTTCGAACGCCTTAAGACGACGGATGATCATTTGATGCATATGATTGGCACCGCCGAAGATGAGAATGGGACCAAATACTATATCATCAAGAATTCTTGGGGTGCGATTAGTGACTTTGATGGATTCCTCTACATGTCCGAATCCTATGTTCGACTGAAGACAGTTGGCATTTTGCTCCACAAAGATGGCGTACCTAAAAAGCTTTAGTCGATAAAGAGCTTATGGGTTTCCATAGCGCCCGAATCTCCTTGCAGTGTGAGAAGATAGATACCCTGCGACCAGGATGAGGCATCGATTAGATATAAATCTGATACGACATTGTCTTGATATAGCAACTTACCTTGAACGTCACGAGCTAATATCTGACCTTTAAATTTCGAGTTGAAAATCAGTTGTATTTCATTGCCATTAACCCGAATGTCGTGCGTGATTGAAGCTTCTAAGTCTTCGATGGCTAAACCATCTACACTCACTGAGTTTGAAATACCTTCACAGCCAGTCGAGTCAGCGACCCGAAGATAAAAGGTTCCATTCGTAAGCGGCGTATGTTGCATACTATCCGCACCTACTATAAGTCCCGCACCAATCGAGTACCACTGATAACTATTCCATGTAGAAAGAGGTGACAGCATACTTCCGTCGTAGGAAATTATCGGTGTTGGGCTCGGTATCAAAGTTACCGACGAAGCGCCGGAAGTGTCGTAAGATTGGCTAATGGAAACACGAACCTGATAGTTCCCGTCTAGTGTCGGTTTAAATGTGTTGGAATCTGCACTGGAAATGACAACTCCATTCCTTAACCATGAATATTGATATTGACTCCCAGTAGGAGTAGCCGTCAGTTTCAATGAGTCTGAAGCGCAAACCTCAATAATCCCAGCTGGGTCAATCTCAGCCTCCACAAACTCAACGTATAAAGTGTCAGAATTTCCATAGCAGAAATGACTATTTACCATACTTACAAAATAATCTCCGTCCTGTGAAACTTGAACAATATGCGAGTCAGCTCCGGCAATTATTCCGTTTTGCACACTGTGCCATTGGAAGGTGTCGGCGGCATAACCGGTACTGATCAGATCTTCAGTTAAGGTTAACGGACCTCCAGGACGTGAATGAGAGGTCAGTAAAAGCGTCGGAGATGTTCCGCTGTCACCGTTGAAGTAAATACGTACTTGATAAAATCCAGAGTCGCTTGCCCAGTGAAAATAGTTCGTGTCGTCAGGAATTGGCTGCCCATTAAACATCCATTGATAGGATTGTCCCACAACTTCATCTGTGTGTACAAAAAAGCTGTCTCCATCGCACTGAATGTGTTCACCTTCAGGATGAATTACCGCAGGAAGGTTCCCCGCCCCCGCCGCAACACTGAATTGATACATGCTGCTGTCGCCAAATGAAAACGAAGTACATTGTGTTTGGCTACCCGCTAATCCACCGTAGTACATCGTGTAATCGACTGTTTGAACCCCAGGATTCAGAAGGCCCAGAAAAAATGTATCTGATCCACTGCAAACTGTTTGAGCCAATCCTGAACAATGCGCGCCAAATAAGCTGTGCGTGCTGCCAACCGTCGAAATGCTTGAAGTTGTTACCCAGCAACCACTTGTTGGCATTGAGGTGTTTACGACAATGCTAACGTTGTCATTGGTTGTAGGATTTGCGGGGACATGCGTAATACTCGTTATGCTTTGGCTTTGCCCAAACTGAAACATAGACAAGCAAAGGATAAGTATGGTAATTTGTTTCAAGCTCTAAAGATATCTATTCTTCAATAAATCCACGCCTGTTTTGATGTGGTATGGTAGAGCAAAAACGAAAAAAAATGACCCATTATTGAAAGTATTTGCCACCAATGCCTGAAGCTAATATTTTATCGAGATTTCGTCAAGTTAGAAACCTGACTCTCAAAATATGTGAGCCACTGAAGATAGAAGATTATGTGCCTCAGCCTATAGAGTTTGTGAGCCCTCCAAAGTGGCATTTGGCCCATACATCTTGGTTTTTCGAGGAATTTGTCCTCAAAAAATACCTTGATGGTTATCGGGAATTTCATCCCGATTTTGGGTTCATGTTCAATAGTTATTATAACACGATTGGAGACAGAGTTCGAAGAGCTGATCGAGGGAATATGACACGTCCAGAGTTGGACGAGGTGCTTAACTATCGCTCCTTTATAGACGCTTATATTGAAAAGCTATTGCATTTAGAGGTAAGCTCAGAGGTAATGACACTTCTAGAAATTGGGCTAAGTCACGAACAACAACATCAAGAGTTATTGATCACAGATCTTAAGTTTATCCTTGGAACTAATCCGATTTTCCCCACCTATGATCTTAACGTAGATTTCGAAGGAGTTCGAAATAAAGAAACGGGCTGGCTTGCCATGAAAGAAGGTGTCTATGAAATCGGTTCTGAGAGCCTCGGTTTTTCATTTGACAATGAGCATGGGCGTCATAAGACCTACATTCAACCCTTGCACATTTCCAAGGCTTTGGTTACAAATGCCGAGTACCTAGAATTTATAATTGATGGTGGTTATCAAAACCATGACTTGTGGCTCGATGAAGGTTGGGCTTGGGTGAACGAAAATGGGATCAAGGCTCCAATATACTGGCACCTATTGGACGGAAAATGGTCATCATATACACTCTCGGGACTTAAGGAAATTGAACCACGTGCCATTTTATCTCACGTTTCGCATTATGAAGCTGCGGCCTTTGCTGAATGGAAAAAAATGAGATTGCCAACCGAGCAGGAATGGGAGGTCGCAGCCGATCAACTGAGTTGGGGCGATAGGTGGGAACATACTGGAAGCGCCTACTTGGCCTACCCCGGATACAAGAGGCCTGCTGGGGCAGTTGGCGAGTACAACGGAAAGTTTATGATAAATCAAATGGTGTTGAGGGGTGGTTCAGTGGCCACGTCTCCAGGCCATTCTAGGAAAACATACCGAAACTTTTTCCATCCTCACATGCAATGGCAATTTTCGGGAATTAGATTAGCGAAAAATGGATAGAGTGGGATTATCGGTATTTGCGGAAGAGGTAATACAGGGGCTTAGCACAGAGCCAAAAAGGCTTTCATCAAAATGGTTTTATGATGAGGTTGGAGACGATCTGTTTGTTCAGATCATGAAGCTGCCCGAGTATTATTTGACGGACTGTGAGTTCCAAATTTTTGAACAACAAAGGCAAAATATCATCGAAGGCTTTGATATGAGCGGAAAGGACTTTGACCTCTACGAACTTGGAGCAGGGGATGGTACAAAGACGCTTGAACTGCTAAAAGGGCTTCGGAACGTGGAGTTTACCTATAAGCCAATTGATATTTCCATTCATGCGATTAACAATCTTGAAAGGCGCGTTTCAAGAGAGATGCCCAACATTCAAGTCGAAGGAATCCAAGGAGAGTATTTCGACGTTCTGGCAGAACTCGATTCCTTAAAACCAAAAGTGATCCTCTTTATGGGGTCAAACATTGGGAATCTTATGGATAGTCAGGCCAATGACTTCTTGAAGAGATTGAGCCGGGTAATGAATCCAGGTGATAAACTTCTTCTTGGTGTCGATCTTAAAAAACCGTCGGCTATCGTTTTACCCGCCTACAATGATGCGGCGGGAATTACCGCGAAGTTCAATCTGAATCTGCTGACGCGAATAAATCTTGAGTTTGATGCAAACTTTGATTTGCACAGATTTCGGCATGCACCCGAATACGATGAAGAGCGCGGATGGGCACTAAGTTATATTGAATCATTGGTTGATCAGGAAGTGCATGTAAAGGCGTTGAGCAAACGGTATTCGTTTAAAAAAGGAGAGAAGATTTTCATGGAGGTGTCAAGAAAATATGACGATGACACTATTTCAGCTATTACACAAAATACTTCGCTTGATATCGTGTCAAAATTCTACGATCAACAGAAATACTTCTGTGACGTGCTCTTCGAGAAGCAGTAAACAAAGCGTTCGAAACCCATTTTGAATTTCCTTGCATTTGGATAACAAATTCATCTCTTTGCACCATGATCAAAGCGGAAGTAATTACGGAGGTGGCCGACAGAATTTGGAAAGCTTCCGTTGAAAAAAATGTATGCGAACCTGTGAGAGATGTGCTTGGTACCGAAGACATCGAAGCGGCATACAAGGCGCAACAAATTAATACGGACCGAAATACTGAAAGAGGTGCTCGCATCATAGGGAGAAAAATTGGCCTCACTTCCTTCGCAGTTCAAAAGCAACTGGGTGTGGATCAACCTGATTTTGGTGTATTAACGGATAAAATGCAGGTTGACGAGATTGCTCCAGTTCCCATGAGTGTGCTTATGCAACCCAAGGCAGAGGCGGAAATCGCCTTCTATTTGTCAAAGGATATTGAGAATGAAAACGTTGATATAACTGAGTTAATCGCATCCATAAGTTACGCCGCACCGGCTATTGAGATAGTTGGTAGCAGGGTGCGCGATTGGGATATCCGTATCACTGATACCATTGCGGATAATGCTTCTGCGAGTCATTTTGTGATTGGAGAAAACCGAGTGGTCATCGATGGATTAGACCTGGAAGGGTGTAAAATGAAAATGACGCGCGGTGGAGAAGTTGTTTCTGAGGGGCAAGGAAGCGCTTGCATGGATAACCCATTAAACGCGGTCTTGTGGTTGGCAAAAACAATGATCAAATACGGCAGTCCGTTGAAGGCTGGCGACGTTTTGTTGTCGGGAGCCCTCGGACCAATGGTAAGTGTCAATCCTGGCGATGAATTCTGCGCTGAGATTGAAGGGATAGGTAAAGTGAATGTATCTTTCGGAAAATAGAATCAATCAGAAATGTCAAAGACAAAAGTTGCTATAATCGGCTCGGGAAACATCGGAACAGACCTGATGATTAAGATCCTTCGGACTTCTAGTGAGTTAGAAATGTCTGTCATGGTTGGAATCGACCCTGAATCTGACGGTTTAGCCAGAGCAAAACGAATGGGCGTAGCCACCACACACGAAGGTGTAGATGGGCTGATTAAAATGCCCGAATTTGAAACGATAGAATTGGTGTTTGATGCAACATCGGCCAAGGCCCATCACTATAATTATGGTAAGCTGAAACCACTCGGGAAACGAATGGTTGACTTAACACCCGCTGCAATAGGGCCATACCTGATACCACCCGTCAACGCGAACGAAAGCTTGGATTTGGATAATGTAAACATGGTCACATGTGGAGGTCAAGCTACCATTCCAATGGTGGCTGCAGTATCAAGAGTTGCTAAGGTTCATTATGGCGAAATTGTAGCTTCAATTTCCAGTAAATCTGCTGGCCCAGGAACGAGAGCAAATATTGATGAATTCACCCAAACCACTGCGGAGGCAATAGAGAAGGTAGGCGGTGCCACGAAGGGTAAAGCCATTATTATACTCAATCCAGCCGAACCACCATTGGTGATGCGAGATACAGTATTTACATTAAGTGAAATGGCCGACAGGGAGGCAATTCGAGAGAGCATCGCGCAGATGGTGCAGGAGGTGCAGTCTTATGTGCCAGGGTATGAGTTGCATCAGGAGGTTCAGTTTGAAGAAATTGGAAAGGATCAACCCGTTTTTATTGAAGGTGTAGGTCACGTTTCTGGACTAAAGACTACGGTATTATTGAAGGTAGTTGGCGCGGGTCATTACCTTCCGGAATATGCAGGCAACTTAGATATAATGACCAGTGCGGCGTTGGCCACTGGAGAGCGTATGCTCAGCCATCGAACTACAAAAACCATAGCCTAACTATGAAGCTGTATATACAAGACGTAACACTAAGAGATGGTATGCACGCCATCAGACATCAGTATTCGAAAGAGCAGATTCGTGAATTGGCCATTGATTTAGACACCGCTGGTGTGGATGCCATTGAGGTGGCTCATGGAGATGGGTTAAGCGGGTCAAGTTTCAACTATGGCTTTGGTGCCCACACCGATTGGGAATGGCTTGAAGGACTTGCATCTGAGCTAAAACACGCCAAACTTACCACCTTGTTACTTCCAGGAATTGGAACAATTGAAGACCTAAAACGTGCGCGCGAATTGGGTGTTGAATCCGTTCGAGTTGCCACGCACTGCACCGAAGCGGATATTTCTGCTCAGCACATTGATGCGGCCAAATCCTTAGGCATGGACGTTGGAGGGTTCTTGATGATGTCACACATGTCTGAGCCAAAAAAACTTGCTCAGCAAGCAAAGTTGATGGAAAGCTATGGTGCCGATTGCGTTTACGTGACAGATTCTGCTGGAGCATTGTTGATGAATGATGTTGCGGATAGAATGAAAGCGTTTAAAGATGTGTTGGATCCGAAAACGGAAATTGGAATTCATTGCCACCACAATCTGGGATTAGGCGTAGCAAATACAATTGTAGCAATGGAGCATGGAGCCACTCGCTTAGATGCTTCCCTTGCCGGGATGGGGGCTGGTGCTGGAAACTGCCCCCTTGAAGTGCTCATTGCGGTGCTTAACCGAATGGGGGCGGATCATGGCAGTGACTTGAAATTATTAATGAATGCTGCAGATGATAAAATTCGCCCTTTACAAGAACGTCCTGTTCGTGTGGATCGCGAAACGCTTTCTTTAGGTTATGCCGGAGTTTACTCCAGCTTCTTATTGCATGCCGAGCGAGCTGCCGAGAGATATGGTTTGGATACAGCGGATATACTTGAAGAACTTGGTGCTAGAAAAATGGTTGGCGGACAAGAAGATATGATCGTCGACGTGGCGTTAGACATGAAAAAGAACAGCAAATAGATCCCGATAATTTAGAATTAGAAAGAGAATGAACTTAGAATCGTTAGCACAGAGGGTAGATGAGGCAGCTGAGAATGCCAAGCCAATAAAACAATTAAGTCATCGCAATGCTTTCGATCTTGATCAGGCATATGAGATCCAACGGCTCGCTATTCAGCGCAGGATTGATCGCGGGGAACAATTAATTGGGTTGAAGATGGGGTTTACGTCAGTTGCCAAAATGGAGCAAATGGGCGTGCACGATATGATTTGGGGCAGGCTTACGGATTCTATGTTGATAGAAAACGGCGGCAAAGCAGCCCTTTCAAAATACATACACCCACGCGCCGAACCAGAGATTTGTTTTCGAATTTCAAAAGATATTGATGGAGAAATAGACCTCAAGGATCTAGATGAATATGTGGATGGAATAGCGTCGGCAGTTGAAATAATTGACTCTAGGTTCGAAAATTTCAAGTTTAGCTTAGAGGATGTAGTGGCTGACAACTGCTCATCGATTGGAGTGGTAGTGGGCGATTGGAAAACTCCTTCGCGTGAGATTTCGAACTTGAAAATGATCCAATCATTCGACGCTGAAATAGTTGCAGAAGGTTCAACTCAAGCAATTTTAGGAGATCCATGGAAATCATTGCAAGCAGCAACACGCTTAGCAGCTAAATACAATGAACCGATAAAGGCTGGGCATATTATTATGGCAGGCGCCTCAACGGCCGCAATTTTTCTAAAAGCTGATTCTGAAGTGCACGTGAGTGTTGAGAAGCTTGGTGACGTAAGGTTCGAGGTTATCTGACTATGAACCATGCGGCTTTGTTTCGCTGAATCATTATTTAGTCCTGTTCTTTGGCCAGTATCGAATGAAAATCGCAACAAGAAATTGTAAGCTTTCGACGTAATAAAATTCATAGATGTTATTCAATCAAAAACCACTTTTAGTTTAGCACGGAGCGTTGCTAAAGGTGAAGGAGAATTAGAAAATAAAAGGAGTATGAAAGCGATTTGGAATGGAGAAATTATAGCAGAGAGTGATAACACGATTGTGATTGAGGGGAATCATTATTTCCCTGCTGATTCGCTCAAGAAGGAATACTATTCAGAGTCTAGCACGAATACCGTCTGTCATTGGAAGGGCACTGCGAGCTATTACACGCTCGAAGTGAATGGACAGAAAAATGAAGATGCCGCCTGGTATTATCCTGAAACCAGTTCAATGGCGAAAAGCATAGAGGGGCATATTGCATTTTGGAAAGGGGTGGAAGTCACCAATTAAGATTATACATGACACAGTACGAAACCATGCACATAGCTGCGCAATATCTAGCGATGGCAGCCAAGAGTTTTCTTCCTGCACAGGATGATGATAGCCATACAAACCTCGGATGGAATTCGAAGGATAAGCGAATGGAATCAAGGCCGCTGAATTCAGAAGGATTGATCCTTGCCTTGAATTACTTAGATTATAGTTTAGACTTTGCACATCCTAAATCTGGGGTAGGGGCGTCCTATCCACTGGGCGGGGCCAGTCACTTGGATTTTCTTAATTGGATCGGTCGCGAGTCGAAATTTGCAGGAATTGACGCAGAGTTCAAGTTCGATTTGCACTATGAGCTTCCATACGAAGGCATTTTCACAGACGAGTATAAGTACGCCGGGAAAGATGAAGATCAGTTGAATGCATTGATTCAGTTACGCTGGTTGGCCGATAAGACATTATCGATGATCAATACTCATTTTCACGAGGTCAGCGAGGTGCGGATTTGGCCACATCATTTTGACACTGGGTGTTTGGGATATTTTGACACAAAGAAGAACGTGAGCGTAGGGCTTGGTCTGGCTATTCCTGACAAAAATGTAGATGACTGGTATTTCTATGCGAGCGGTTACCATGGTGAAGAGCCAATTCAAACTGAAATGTTTGAGCCCTTGAAAAACGGTGAATGGCGCAGTGGTGAATGGAATGCAGGGATTTTGAAAGCCTCAGGAAAGTCACTTCCAGTTGTCAGTTCATTTTTTAACGAGGTGATAAAGGCGTTTTAAGCTGGAGATATTTGGTATTCGTCTGCGTAAATTATTACCTAATTCATAGTGATTTGGGCATTAGTTGCGCACACCCATTGTGAATAAGATTCAAACGTAATTGATTGATTAGGCCAAGGAGAGACTACCTTGCGACGAAACCTCTCGGCCTATGCGACGCACCCAAATCATTGGAACTGGAAGCTACATTCCAGAAATCGTGAAAAAGAACCTCGATTTCCAGCATCATAATTTCTATACAAAGGAAAACACGCTAATTGAGACGGAGGCCGCGGTCATCGCTCAAAAATTCCAAGACATTACAGGGATTGCCGAACGACGTTACGTTACCGACGATATGCGCAGTTCAGATATTGCTTTTGAAGCGGCAAAATTGGCAATAGAAGACTCAGGGATTGATCCAGAAACATTGAGTCAGATCATTATTGCACACAATTTTGGAGACGTAAATAAACACAGTAACCAAACGGACAATGTGCCGTCTTTGGCCGCTCGGGTAAAACACATGCTGGGCATCAAAAATCCTTTCTGCGTAGCTTACGATGTCTTATTTGGTTGTCCAGGATGGCTGCAGGGCGTTATTCAGGCGGATTGTTTTTTCAAAGCGGGTGAATCCGAAACAATTCTTGTTGTTGGAAGCGAAACACTCAGCCGTGTTTTGGACGATCACGACAGAGATAGCATGATTTTCTCGGATGGGGCAGGAGCTTCCGTTCTTTCCTACAAGGATAGCGATCGAGATCAGGGCATCTTGTCAACGGCGAGCATGAGCCATTCGGTCGAAGAGTTTGATTTCATTAGCATGGGCAAGTCCTACATTCCGGATTCAGACGATCGAGTGCGGTTTATAAAGATGAAGGGCCGCAAGGTGTATGAATATGCGTTGACCAACGTGCCTGCTGCCATGAAGCACTGTGTAGAAAAGGCGGGAGTAGACATTTCAGAAGTTAAGAAGGTCTTCATACATCAAGCAAATGAAAAGTTGGATGAAGGGGTGATTAAGCGTTTCTTTAAATTGTTTGGAGTCTTGGAAACACCAGAAGGTGTTATGCCTATGAGCGTGCATGAATTGGGCAATAGTTCGGTCGCCACGGTCCCTACATTGCTTGATCGAGTGCGGAGAGGTAAAATTGATGGTCAAGAGATAAAGGAAGGTGAAGTTATTTTGTTTGCCTCTGTCGGTGCTGGAATGAACATCAACGCTGTTTGTTACAGGGTATAAGAGAAAGACTCAGAGCTAATTACTTGTATATACAAGTATATTCATTATGTTTGATGTATGTCAAATACATCATTCGATGATATTCAGCCGCAGTTCTGTGTAAACGCTAAGATTCGCAGGATTCATAGGTTAATGAATTCACCCTATCAAGATCTCATAAAACCCTATGGTTTGAAAGGGAGCATGCTCAGTATCCTATTCATGATCGGAAAAACAGACGCCAATCAGAAACTGATTTCTCGGCAATTGGTACTAGATGAGTCTACAATGAGTCGGGACATGAAGAAGCTGGAATCCATGAATTTAATAGAACGCGAAAAGGGCTCGGATGCAAGACATAGCATTTTGTCCATTACTGAGGCGGGTATGCGATTGCTCAATGAATTAGCGCCAAAGTGGCAAGCCTTGCATGATAGCATGGAAAAGAAGTTGGGAAGTGAGAGCATCGTTGCCATTGATCAGATAATGGCGTCACTCGAAAACCAGGAACCATGATTGAGACACCGATCCCCCTTCAGATTTCGTTCATAGTTATCACGGTGCTGGCTGTTTTTGGTCTGTACCGGGCTACGCGTAGCTATATTGTGCTTGGCGCTTCTCTAGCAATTATGGGACTCACAGCTGCCCTTAGTTTGGTTGGCTTCTATCTTCAACCAGACGCCATGCCACCGCGATTGCCTTTTGTGGTATTACCTTCATTGCTCGGAATAATGTGGCTTCTCTTCTCTCCCAAAGGCAAGGCCATTCTAGACAATGTTCAACTTTCTACACTGACTTACATTCATACAGTTCGAGTGCCGGTTGAACTATCCATTCTAGCCCTGTTTATGCATGGATTAATGCCTGAGTCTATGTCCTTTAAAGGGCGAAACTTTGACATCTTATCCGGGCTCACAGCACCATTCATTGCATACGTTGGCTACATTAAAAATAGACTGGGTAATGGCCCTTTAATTGCTTGGAATATAGTGTGTTTGATTCTCGTACTTCAAGTTGTAGTTACGGGGTTGTTTTCAGCTCCAAGTGTGATGCAACAGCTTCATTTTGATCAGCCAAACGTGGCTGTTCTCATATTCCCATACGTATGGTTGCCAGCTGTGGTAGTTCCTATTGTCATACTTGCACACATTGTAGCGTTGCGAGATCTATTTCGATCATCAAAGGGCTAGATGGCAGAGGAGGCCTTAGCCATGAAAACTAGCTAGAATTTCCCGGCGTTAAGCCATTCGTGTTTGGGCGGAATTTTTTCTGATGCGTCCCAGTGCTCCACTACTTTTCCATTTTCGATTCGGAACAAATCGGCTTGCGCATGCTCGTCCCCATGCCAAGTGGCTTTGGAGAGCGTAGCAACATAGTTTCCGCTTCCAACACATAAGACTACTTCTTTATAATGCAGAGGGCATTCAGGGTCTTTAAGGAAAGATCGATGGGCCTGAATACCATCAGCACTGTTTGGTGTGTGTTGAATGAATTGATCTATCGAAACATACTTCTCCAAACTGTCCATACCGGTTCGATCAATGTACAGGTCTCGAATCATGGAGCGTATTAGGGCCTTGTTTTCGTTGGTCCTGTCAAGGTCGATTACGCGAAAACCTCCGTCGATAGAAGAGTGGCCGCCATAGTTTGATTCGTTGAATTCTGAGATCACGTCCCAATGCTCGATGAGTTTGTCATCGTTGTCTGTATCAAAGAAGTCAAGGGTCACCCATTTGGCAGCGCCATCATTCAAACTCTGATACACATGAAGAAACACCATGTTTCCATCTTCAAAACTTCGAATAACCTGTATATCTCTTTTTGGGTTTCGAACTACGAACTCCTTGAAGAATTCGGAAAACCCTGCTTTTCCATCCTTTACATGCGTGTTGTGTTGGGTGTATCGATCGCCTGTGTAGCGCTCAATTGCCGTGGTGTCACCGTCGCGAATTCCGTCAAGGTAAAGCCCAATTGCATTATCGATTTTCTTACTCATTACTGCCAACCACCTTGTTTATGGTTTTGATTAAATCATCCGATGAGGTGTACCCATTCGCAACCATAAAGAGCTGCCCGTCATGGCGAATAACCACAGAAGGAAATCCGCGCACTCCCATTTCTGAGCTGAGCTGAAAGTCCGCGTTGGTCTCATACCGGACATCCTCAGACTCAAATAGTTTCTTGTATTCAGTTGTGTCAAGACCGAAATCCTGAGCGATGGAAATGAATGTTTCAACACTGCGCATATTGGCGCCATCAACGTAGAATGCCGTTTGAACCGCTTTGAAGAAGTCAACCTCTATTTCTGGATTCATTTTTCGAGCAACAACTACCGCACGACACGCGGGTTCCGTGTCGTATACCAGTGACTCATCTTTTAGGATATCGTAGTTGAATGGTTGATTCGTCCTTTTCTCCACATCTTTCCAATGGTGAGCTAAGAATTCGCCTAAGTCTTTGTTTGTCTCTGTTCCGCCAGGACGCAGACCTCCCATGACCAATTTGAATTCGTAATCGGGTAGGGCGTCTTTCAATTCAGAGATCTCCGGTGCAAATCCATAACACCAGCTGCACATTGGGTCGCCTATATAAATGATCACAGGGTTTTGAGCTTGAAGCCAAGAGAAAGACATAGCGAGGAGAAGAGTTAAAGTGAGTTTTTGAAACATAATGGAGATCAAAGTTGTGAATAATCAACACATACTATTCATGTTTTGTTGGGATTTCAAATCGATAAAAAAGACCAAGGCTGACAAACTGATCCGCTAATGGCCCCTCCAATCTCGAGTATTCTCCAAACAGCGTGAACGACTTGATGTTTCTGTGTATTCCAGCACCCCACATCATCCCAATTCCCTCGTGGTTTCCATGGATTTCAGAGCGCTCCCAACTGTAATTAATTCCCACTAAAGGGTAGACTCCAATCAGTGGAACTTTAATGATGTAATGCAAAATAAAATTCGTTTCATAAAGGTCGGCTTCGTCGGCTGGCGTGAATGAAAATTCGGACCCAAAACACCACTTCTCCATTACGTTGTAATAGATTCTTGAGTTAATACCCACCATCGATTCCTTTATGGAGTAAGGGGTTGCCACACCTACGGAAATGGAATTTGGCTCTAAAAGGCAGTGATCACTTTCTTCCTCCTGCGAGAGTAGCGGCAATGACAAGCACAATAGGCAGATAAACAGCAGGTTGCGCTTAATCATGTTTGACTCCCGCGAAGGGTATTCCAGTTAACTGATGCATGCTATAATCAAGTGTGGATAGATCTGATGAGCTAAACTTGGTTACATCATCATGCCCGCAAGAGCGAGCAACAACTTTCATTAAGTCCGCAGTAGCGCCAAAGAAGGTACCCAATTGTTTTGCAGATGATTCGATCATCAACCTGCTCCTTAGGTTTTCCTTTTGGGTTGCAATTCCGACCGGGCAGTTATTGCTTCCACAGGCTCGCATTCCAAGACAACCTATGGCCTGTAACGCCGAGTTTGAAACAGCCACGGCATCGGCTCCCATCATCATTGCCTTGGCGAAGTCTTCTGGTAATCGTAGGCCGCCTGTAATGATCAAGGTTACGTCTTTGGCGCCAACGGCGTCCAAGTGCTTTCGCGCGCGTGCTAGGGCCGGAATAGTTGGTACGTTAATGTTGTCTCTCAGTATGGTAGGAGCGGAGCCTGTGCCACCGCCACGGCCGTCTAAAATGATATAATCGACACCAACTTCGAGTGCGAAGTCTATGTCTGCCTCTATGCGACTTGCAGCGATCTTAAACCCAATCGGAATTCCGCCTGTTTTTTCTCGGACCTCTTCGGCAAAAACTCTAAAGTCTGATGCGGTATTAAAGTCGGGAAATGCAGCCGGTGAGATTGCGGTTTCGCCTTGTTTAAGTCCACGGACCTCAGCAATTTCCTTTGTCACTTTATGCCCTGGAAGGTGTCCGCCAGTGCCTGTTTTAGCACCTTGACCTCCTTTGAAGTGAAAGGCCTGGGCCTTTTTTACTTTGTCCCATGAGAAGCCAAATTTGCCAGATGCCAGTTCGTAGAAATAGCGCGAATTACTGGACTGCTCTTCAGGAAGCATTCCTCCTTCACCACTGCAGATTCCTGTTCCCGCCAATTCAGCTCCTTTACTGAGCGCAATTTTAGCCTCGCGAGACAGTGCGCCAAAACTCATGTCAGACACGAATACGGGAATATCAAGCTCCAGTGGCTTCTTGGCTCGTGACCCAATCACAACCTTGGTTTTCACGTCCTCATGATCTAAGAGTGGTCGGCGCGAAAGCTGTGCCGGTAGAAACTGGATATTTTCCCACTTTGGAAGTAGGTTTCTATCCACACCCATACTGGCAGATGGACCGTGGTGTCCGTAGTTTTTTAGGCCATTTCGCGCAAGTTCTTGAATGTATCCTGTAAACGGTTCGGTCGCTGCAGGATGCGTGTCAGCATATTGACCTTGATATTGATCCCGATTGAATGGCTGTGGATGTGCGACTTTATACTCTTCAATTTCCTCCTCATTCACCCAAACCCAACCATCTGTGATTTCAGTGTAGAATTTATGCAAGACTTCTTTGTTGTTGTACTCGCTCACGCCAGTGTCGTATCGATAGTCCCAACCGTGAACTCCGCAGATTAGGTTTTCTCCTTCAACATGGCCGTCCGCCATCAAAGCTCCTCGATGCAGACATCTACCGTATAGAACGGAGACTTCGTCATCGTAGCGAACAGAAACAAGATCCAGGCCGCTCACCTGATGCGCCTGTGGTAGTTTATTTTCAAGTGAGTTGAATTCAACGAGTTTGATTTTCTTCATAGTTTATGATAGAGGTGTAGATACTAAGACGTCATATTGCAACAATCATTACAGCTATTTCGAAATGCTTTGGTGAAGTGAATCCGAAATATACGTGGCAAAAAGAGAGCCTTGCGATTTTATTGGTTCGCGCCTCGAATTGAATGTTAGCGTTGGTGCGCTGGCCTCAAACCCTTGACATCACTAGAACCAAAGCCAAAGCGATAAGCACGACAACTTTGATCCACTTGGTTATTACCCAAAACCTTGGGTTTTTAATTACAGCAGCTAGACTGCCTGCAACCAATGCGATTCCTGAAAAAACTAAGAATGAACAGAGTATAAATACAAGTCCGAGAATTATCATCTGAACCATTGGACTCCATGCATTTACATCATTAGATACAAACTGAGGCAAAAGCACCATAAAGAAGAGGGTGACCTTTGGATTCAACACATTCATCCAAAATCCTTTTCGCACCAGTTTCAGAAGTGGTTCTCGATTTGAAAGCGGACCTATCTCGACGTTCATGGCTGGCTCCTTAAAAGCACCGTAGGCCATGTAGAGTAAATACAGGGTGCCAAGCACCTTTAGAATATTGAATGCCATTTCTGACTCGAAAACAATGACGCTTAGTCCTGTGGCCACCAAGGTGGTGTGAATCAACACGCCACTAACCAGCCCAGTGGTGATCCCGACTCCTTGTCTCCAGCCTTTGGAAATGCTTTCGGTCAACACGTAAATATTATCTGGACCGGGCATGAGAGCCAAGGCGACGCTAGCCGTCAGAAAACCAATTAGTAGTTGTAAATCCACCCTCAAGGTTAGTTCAATCATTATTATTGACCGTACTCCGCGTAAATTATTTTCAATCCATGAAACGAATTGAGCCAAAGGTGTTTTTGCCTCCATTCATTCTATTGATTGTTGCGCTGCTAATCAGCTTTTGGATTCTGGGATTTTCAAAGTGCGATCCGCGCTGTGAATGATTGGATCCTCAACCGGTTTGAGGGGTTGTTTATTTGGATTCTGCCATCGGGATTCAACATCGTAAGGTCGTCCGTTTTAACGGTACAGTGTTGAGTCAAGAACAGATGGGGGCGAGGTAAGTGGCCACGTGTTGTACGTGATGTTGAGCTTTTCCGGCATAGTTGGTGTGCAAATGCTGAGCAACCTAGGAGGGTTGCCGAGCCTTTTCTTACTGACCGTCACATATGATTCAATGATTATCCTTCTACTCCAGAAAGCTCGGTAATATCATCTTCTGCACCATGACTGATTACTTTCAGCTTCTTGACAAACAAGAATATCAGAATTCCAACGAATAGACAGGCAAGCGCAATCACACTAAAGACCGCCATTTCTCCTGCCTCCTGAGCCGCTTCACCTAAAATGCCCGCGGCTTTATTACCCAAACCTGTAATGGCAAAATAGGCTCCCATCATTAAACTGGCATATTTAGCCGGGGCCAACTTGGTTATAAATGAAAGTGCCACAGGTGAAATGCTCAACTCGGCAATAACATGAAGGAAATACGAAAAGAGAAGCCAATATATAGGTGCCTTGCCCAGCATATTTATAGACGCGTCGTAAACAGCTCCCATTAGAGCTAGGAAGCTGATACTCATGATTATCATACCAACTCCCATTTTGAATATCGCGCTAGACTCTTTCCCCATGTTCCCCCATTTTAACCATAGCCAAGCCATTGGGGCACCTATTAAGACTACGTAAAAAGCATGTAAGGATTGAAACCAACTAGTAGGAACCTCAAACCCAAAAACGAATCTGTCCACGCTATCTCGAGCATATAGATTCATCAATCCACCGGCCTGCTCGTAGGCTGCCCAGAAAACAATCACAATTAGAAAAGACAGCAGGAGCACCACAATCCGATCCTTTTCTACCTTAGTCAAAGGCTGATCTGCTAAATGACCGTGCGTAGGTGAATGCTTGAGTAAATTTCCCACAGCTTTCAAATGTTTACCACCAAATACAAAGACTGCCTGGCCAACGATCATTCCAAATCCAGCGAGAGAAAAGCCAAGGTGCCAATCTACTTTTTCCCCGAAATATCCGACCATTATTGGTGCAGCAAGCGCTCCGATATTAATCCCGATATAGAATAAGGTGAAGCCGGCGTCGCGCTTAGAGTCTCCCTTTGGGTAAAGGCCGCCAACCATGGTGCTAATATTTGGTTTAAGCAAGCCTACACCGCATACTAGCAGTAACAAGCCTGAATAGAACATCATAATACTATCCACGGCCAAAGAGAATTGCCCGAGTATTATAAATACCCCGCCTACAACGACAGATTTCTTTTGACCCAACCATTTGTCCGCAATGGCACCTCCAAAAATTCCCATGAAATAGACGAACATCCCATACCATCCGTAGAGCGCTAAGGCCTCTTTACTGGTCCAACCCAATCCAGGGTTTAATTTGTCCGTCGTTTCGGCAGTAAGGTAAAGCACCAAAATGGCCCGCATACCGTAGAAACTGAAGCGCTCCCACAACTCAGTGAAAAATAATATAAAGAGTCCCTTTGGGTGACCGAGAAAGGTTTCTTGCGATGTTTGATTCATGCGATGAAAATAAGATGATCATCGGACTTCAATTTTGAATAATCTTGAAATGTGATAAACAACGTTTCAATTCGCCCTGCATTTTATGATGATGAGTCTGCTATTGTGGAGATCATGAACCATGGAATTGAAGAAGAAACGAATGCTTATGTCAAGCCATTTGATTGGGTGCAGGGAAGTAATTGGTTTTCTAGTCTAAGAGAGAATGCCACCGCATTGGTCGTTGCGGAAATTAATAATCAGATTGTGGGTTGGGGGGGGCTATCAAATTATAGGGGCGGTCGAGAAGCCTTGAGCTCTACAAAAGAAATCACCTTTTACGTGCATCATGACTTTAGACGAATGGGTGCAGCATCCAAACTAATTCTGAACCTCGAAGAGACTGCAATGGACTTGAATGCGAAGCATCTTGTTGCAATCCTTTTAGATGATAATGAAGGAAGCCGGGCGTTGCTTGAGAAACATCAATACTTTGTTTGGGGACTTTTTGAGGCAATCGCAGAATTCGAATCGGGCCCCAAAGGGCACCTCTACATGGGGAAACACCTTTAGATAAATTGTTGATTACTTTGTCTTTGTCAGGCCAATTAGTCGTTCTAATTTCGCGATTGCTATGAGGTTGTTTATCGGAGTTTCAGTAATCTTCCTGAGTTTGTTATGTCCAGTCGTTTGCGAAGCCCAGTGTTATACACTTGAGTTGCAGGAGGAATATGAGATTGCGCATCCATTTCCGCATCAATGCATGACGGTCATTCATGACAATCAGGATCGAGAATACCTATACACAGCCGCCATTAAAGATGGTGTGCGCATATTCTCCATCGATGGTGAGGCTTCCATTGAAATAAACGGAATCGAAATGTATGACATGGAAGGTCTGAGCGTAATGAGTTTAAGTCAAACCGGCGACTTTTTATATGTTGCCTTAGGCGATCATTTCTCAAACGATCAAAATTCAGGACTTGCGATTATTGATGTGACAGACCCTGAGAACGCATTTGTAACAGATGTTTGGAAGAATGCCCCATCGACTGGAGGGGCCGGAATTGTGAAGGTAGACGGCGATTACGCTTTTCTAGGGGCAATGCAACATGGATTAATAATTTTCGATATCTCGAACAAGTCAAATATCAGCGAGGTTTCTCGAATTGTCCCCGATGCCAACCCAGATCCCGATAAATACAATGCGCGTGGTGTTGATGTAAAGGATGATGAAGTATATCTCTGTTACGATGCTGGTGGAATTCGAATTATTGATGTTAGCGATATATCAAATCCTGTTCAATCAGGAGAGTACAGCTTACCGGCGCTTGATGGCCTGCCGAGGGCGTATAATAATTGTGTTGTGAACGGGGATCGCCTATACGTTGCGATTGACTATTGTGGTATGGAAATCTTAGATGTTAGCGATGCTGCAAATATTACACAGATGAGTTGGTGGAACGATTGGGCCTGTGAAACCTCTTCAAACAATTGGTTTAACAGTCCTGGACATACAAATGAAATGGCATACATAGCCGATTGTCAGGTTATTGGTATGTCCGCAGGGAAGAGTGAGCTCGTTTGTATAGACGTGTCGGATCCAGAAAGTCCGTTCTTGTGTACATCCTTTGGAAATCTCTCGAATAGCGAAGGAACGTGGGGTATAAGCGCTTATAAGAACACGTTTTATCTTGGTTACATCTATGTGCCTCTTGGCATTCCATTTTATTCAAATTATGGCGGCGTAAAGGCGGTGTCGATCAATCACACGTGTGCCACAGGAATTGATGAAACGGTAGATTCATCACCAGAAAACGCGGTAAACATTGTATACAATAGTGGATTAAATCGAGTGCTTGTTCAATCTAATGAGCGCCTAATTGGGAAAGCTGTACTAACAATCAGTGAAGTGAGTGGTAAGGTCATCCAACGATTTACCACTGATGTAGCTGGTTCGAAATTGATCTCTGTTCAGGTGGTTGACGTCCCGACGAATATCTATATGATTTCACTTTCAATTGATGGTTCCTCGCATAACAGTATGGTATACATCCAGCGCTAACCGTCTTCCTTTTTAGAGTGAGTCATCCCTTGGGGTGCGCCTGAAAGAATTCCCACATCAATTCATTTGCATTCATCAATGACGAAGGATCGTCTCCTTTTTTGGTGGGTTTAGTTCCCATTGGCCAACTATGGCCTCCATCTCTGCTCATAAACCACTTAAGTTCAACAGAATCTGAACAATTTGACCACGATCTGTATTCAACATCTTCGAATATCTCATATGCGGTATCTGAGCTGCAACCGTAGATGTCAGACAAGGCCGATAAAACGGAGTCGATCGGTGAATTGTAGTGATCCGAAATGCCATTACCCACACCTCCTAAATGGGGAATGCTCGTGTCTTCAAATGAATGAAAGTGAATAATGCTTACTGGTGTAGATGGAACACAAGGTCCAAAGTTCATGGTGCCGGCAACGGGCGCAATTGCCGCGATTTTTTCGCTGAGTTCACATGCCAATCGATAGCTCATAAATGCCCCGTTAGACATTCCTGTCACGTAAACTTTATCGGGTGAAATGTTATAGTCATCAAGCATTTTGTCAATCAAGGCAGAAATAAACCCTACATCGTCCACACCGTTTTTTTCTGCTTTGCCGCAGCACCAGCCAGCATTCCATGTTCGATTCAATCCATCGGGCGAGCAAAGAATAAAGCCGGCCTCATCCGCGTACTCGGCCAAGCCGCTTTGTTCTTCGATGTTTTTCGCTGAGCCAACCCCGCCGTGTAACGCTATGATTAATGACGTAGAAACGGCATCTGAATATGAAGGTGGGGTATGGACCAAGTAAGACCTGCGTTCGCCGTCATGTTTCAACGTGAAACGGTCTGAGTCATAGAGACTTTTTCTGCATGAACCGAGCAGCAACACCAGGCTTAAAAGAAGGATAATTCTAGGCATAGCCCGAAAATACATTTCCGTCCTAAAATAGTGATCAGAGATGTTAAGTAGGTCTGCATTTTTTGCCGAGAACATTCTTCTTTTAACTATTTGGTTTTCGAGGATAAAATGATAATTTTCTCGACTACAAAAAACCCCTATACTATGAGTGAAGATTTAAATAAGCAGGTCCAAGAATTGGAACATAAGCTGAGGTTAAAACGAAACGCCGCCCAAGCTGGAATAATGGTAGCGGTTATTGTGGCTGTGCTAAGTGCTGGCTACTTATACATGAATCATTCTATGGCTCAAGACCCAAATGCAGAAGAACATGAAATGGTTGTGTCAGGTGACTCATTGCGACACATGGGATATACAATTGAAGAACAAACCAAGGAAATAGAAGATCAACGTGCTCAAATCGAAGCACTTGAGGCTCAAATTGAATCTTCGATGGAGGAAGTGAGTGAGGACGGAGGTCTGGAAGACGATGCATACCTTGAAGAATCTGAGATAGAGGATGCGCCAGAGGAAGAGGTAATGAACAATGAATCAGAAAATAATTCAGAGCCTTCGGATCAAATTCACATTATCGCAGCGGGTGAGTCACTTTGGGGAATAGCAAGTCAGCATTACGGAGACGGATATCGCAGCTGGGATTTGGCTGCGGCGAATGGGCTCAGTGATCCGGGGCAAATTGTTGTCGGAGAAACGCTTACGCTCGTTAAGTAGATGAATTAAGGCTGGATAGCCATTTGGTAAAATTGATTTCTAGCTCAGACCATGTCTCTAGCATCAACGCATCATTATTGACCCAGATCCTGAATTCGACATGCTTCGTCCACTGTTTATTGGAATCAAGTTTTGTTGTTTCTTTTCTATGAAACTGAAAGCACTGACCTGAACTATACGTAACAGAAAGAATTCCACGCTTTTTTGAAAATTGAAATGAATCATAGCCGAACTCACTTGAGTAAATTAATTGGGAAAGCGCGTTGTATTCCTTTTGTTGAAATCTCATAACTATGGACTTAGCAACTAGCGAGTGGCCATTACGTCAATAGTACAAAGAGCAAAACTTCTAGCAGAATAACAGCTCATTCTTATAACTTCGAACCCTGGAAAAACCCCGCGTGTTTAGATCAACCCTTTTTAGCTTATTTCTAATGTTCATGTCGGGCATGGCGCTTGCGCAACCGACATTTCAGGATTGCTTAGGCGCGATTCCTGTCTGTTCCGATTCTATTACGATCGGTATGAACCATAATGGGATGGGGAATTACGGGAATGAAATAGCCAACGTCTCAAATTGTTATGCTCCGGAGCAGCGGAGTGTTTGGTTTACTTGGACTGTTCAACAGTCGGGTTTGTTACGATTCGCAATCAATCCAGCCAGCGCCAATCAAGATCATGATTGGACACTTTTTGATCTTACGAGCGGCACATGCTCTCAGCTTTCTAGTAATTCTGGCGCCTCCAGCGCAATGGTGCGTTCGAATACATGGGGAACCTTTGGTGCAAACGGTCCTACAGGTGTGAGCACTCCAAACGGAGGAACAGGAACTTGCAATGGACCAGGAACTGGAAATGGTCCGAAATGGTGTTCAGACCTATCGGTTACAGCTGGGGAGCGATACGTGCTTCACATTAGCAATTGGACGGGCACCACTTATGGCTTTACGCTTGATTTTTCTCAATCAACAGCGGTCATATATGATAATGTTCCGCCAGCGATGGACTCCATTACATCATCCATCACATGTACCGCATTGGATAGTTTAGTTGTGCGCTTCTCTGAGAATATTATTTGTGACTCCACAAGCGCTGGCGATTTCACATTGACAGGGCCAGGAGGTTCGCACACGGTTACATCCGTTACTTCGCCCGTTTGTGCCTTGGGTGGAGACTACGATTTGGAATATGCCGTGCATTTTAATCCTCCGATCACTCAAATTGGAGATTACACACTGAGCATTATTCCAAATGCAGGCGGAGTACAAGACCTATGTGGGAATTTGGATACCATAGATAGCCTTGAGTTTTACTTCAATGGACTCGTGGAGTTCGACTTGACGGCAACTGAGCCACTTTGTAAAGGTCTTTGCACAGGCACATTGCTGGCTTCTCCAACCGCCGGAAGTGCGCCCTTTAGTTTCGATTGGAATAATAGTCTGGCAAGCGACTCTGCCCATACAAACATTTGTGCGGGTACGTACATCGTTACTGTCACAGATGATGAAGAGTGTGAGACCATCGATACGATAATAGTAAATGAGCCCGATCTACTTGTAGCCACAGTTGATACAACCTATGGCGTCTCTTGTCCAGGATCTTCAAGCTGCGATGGCGGTGCTGAAGTGAGTGCAATAGGAGGGACCTCGCCTTATTTCTATTTATGGCAAAGTGGAGAAGTCCTAACTACTGCCCAGGGATTATGCGCTGGAATGAATACCGTAATAGTGAGCGATACGAACGGATGTGCGGATACGACTCAAACTAATGTGTGGGTGCCTTATACTATTAATACTGTCGGAGTAGGTGATACGACCATTTGTATAACAAACTATGCTTCAATCGTCGCCGTTTCAACGGGTGGCACTGCGCCATATTCTTATATCTGGACAGAAAGTGCGCTGACTGGGTCTGTAGTTTCGACCAGTTCCAACACCAGTGTAAACCCTGAGACAACGACCGAATACTTTGTTGTCTCAACGGATTTAAACGGTTGCGTAGGCGACTCTTCCAAAGTCCTCATAACTGTGAGGCCAGAACTTGGTCTTGAGCTCCCGACTCCAGACACAATTTGCCCCTATGACGTTAGCACAATTCGTGCTTTTGGAACCGGTGGAGATGAACTCTATTCGTTTGCATGGAGTTCGGGTGAGTTTGGCGATTCTATTCAAGTTGGTCCTGATGAAAGCAGGTGGTACACAGTAACGGTATCTGATTTTTGTGGAACTCCACCTTTTGTAGATTCTGTATTTCAACAAGTCGGGGGCTATAGTGCTATTCGTGCAAACATCAAAGCAGAGGATGATTCGCTTTGTCCCGGCGAGTCGATCTATTTGATAGCTAAAGGTGTTGGTGGGTTCGGTGGTCCGGATGAATTCAAATTTGCCTGGAAACACACAAATGACTCGAATCGAATTCAATTTGTTGAGCCTTCGAATACACGTGAGTTTGTGGTGCAGATTAGTGATTTATGCCTCTCTACAGCAGGAGCGGATACCATTATTATTTACGTTGGAGAAACCAAATCCCCTCATATTATTGTTTCCCCCGCAGAAGCATGCGCCGAGGCAGAGGTTCAAATTATGATTGATAGCACGTATGCGGGTTACCGATATTATTGGGACCTCGGTGACGGAAACGTTTTGTCCAGTCTCCATTCAGATTCCGTGCTCACGCATGTGTATAACGAGCTGGGTTGTCATGATATTAGCATGGCTCTAGTTAGTGATTTTGGATGTACAGATAGTGCCTATCACCCTTGTGCCGTAAAGGTGCTTCAACAACCAAAAGCTAATTTTGATCATTCGCCTGATCACCCTAATTCCATTCATCCGATTATTCAGTTTGAAGAGCGCAACGTCGATGCGGTGAAATGGTATTGGTTTCTCGATGGAAAGGAATATGCTGACTTGGATACGTTTCAATACGAATTCAATGAATTCAACAACACCTATGATGTGGAGCTGATTGCCGTGTCTGACGACGGCTGCCATGACACTTTAAGGAAATCACTGAACTATACAACCGAAACGACGGTATATTATCCGCTAAGCTTCACGCCCAATGAAGACGGGTTGAATGACGTATTTATGATTGAAGGTGAATCCATTCAAAACGTGGATTTTGAACTTCTAATTTTTGATCGATGGGGTAAGCAAATATTTGGGACCACAAATCCATTGAATGGCTGGGACGGGAAGAGTGCTTCAAAATACTATGTTCCTGCAGGTGTTTATCCATTCAGCCTGCGATACCGAAATCAATCGGGTGAGTTAAAGGTGGTTTATGATCAAGTGATTGTGTCAAAATCTGGGAATAAAACAGGATTGAGATAATCCGTTTAACTCATCGAGATTTTCAAGGTGATTAAGGCTAATTTTGCGCAAGCAATTATGAATTTCCGAGCAAGCGGCATATCCCTTTGGCTAATAATCATATTAGCATTATTATCCACCACTTTGGAGGCGCAGTTTCTTGTTGGTGGAAATGCTACTTCGCAGGGCAGCGGATGCTATCAGCTGACTCCAGCGTCGAATAGCCAGAAGGGCTACGTATATAAGAATGCACCAATCAACCTGCATGAACCGTTTGATTACCGCTTCTCTGTGTTTCTTGGAAACAACAACGGCGGTGCAGATGGGATGGTCTTCACCTTAAGAGGAAGTTTGGCCACCCCATACATTGGAAATGGTGGGGGCGCTATTGGATATCAAGGAAGTGGATTTTCAAACTCTATTGGAATCGAGGTGGATACATGGTACAATGGCGGGTTTGGCGATATTGCTGCTGACCATATTGGCATCTTCAAAAACGGAACAGTCAATCACACATCGACTAATTCTTTGGCAGGTCCTATTCAAGCCTCATCTACGTCGGCAAATGTTGAAGATGGAAATTATCATACACTCAATGTGCGCTGGGATCCAGTCAGCAAAAAGCTGAGTGTCTACCTTGATTGTAATTATCGGTTGCAATATCAAGGTGATCTAATCGATAGCATATTTCAGGGTGACTCACTTGTTCATTGGGGATTTCTAGCTTCAACAGGTGGCGCAAACAACGTTCAAGGCTTTTGCTTCACAGTGCCCATTGACAGTTTTGTGACAGACCTGCAAGACGCTACAATTTGCTCGGGTGATTCCGTCCAGCTGAATGCTGGAGATAGCACGTGCACCTATAACTGGTCTTCAACTGGGTCTCTTAGCTCTGGTTCTATTCCAAATCCTTACGCAAGTCCAACAACGACGACCACATATTATGTCACGGTTTCCTATCAATGCGATACGTTGTATGACACGTCCACGGTAACGGTGCTTCCGCCAACGTTCTCAACCTCAGGTTCTGTTACAGACGCATTGTGCAAGGGCGATTGCAACGGAGCCATAGACTTAACTCTAACAGGGGCATCCAGTTATTCTTATTTGTGGAGTGACGGTTCCACCACCGAGGATGTAAATGCATTGTGTGCAGGAACATACTCTGTCACAGTAACCGATACGGTATCTACTTCAACGACTTATTTATGCACCATTACGGACGACTTCACAGTCTCAGAGCCCGATAAACTTTTTGCGCTTTCATCGAATTGGGGGAGCACATCTTGTCCTGACGGTTTAACGTGCGATGGAGCGGGACAAGCCAGTGCACTTGGAGGAACCGCGCCCTATGGTTTCCTTTGGACGAGTGGGGAAGTGTCAAATCAAGCTTTGGGTCTTTGTTCTGATACAAACTACGTGTCCGTCACCGACGACAATGGTTGTGTTGCAGACACGTTTGCCGTAATTGGAGTGCCCGATTCAATTGTGACTATCGGATTTGGAGATACCCAAATATGCATTACCAATGTGGCTGCTATGGTTGCTACATCAACGGGCGGAACTGCACCGTATAATTATGTCTGGACCTTAAGCAGTTTAACAGGTCCGGTGGTTTCAACCAACGTTTCTGCCACGGTTAGTCCAGAATTGTCCTCTACGTACTTCGTTAAGTCGACTGACGTGAATGGCTGCGTTGGCGACACATCTCTTGTTGTGGTGCGTGTTAGACCTGAGTTGGGAGTTGAAATGCCCCACTTGGATACTATCTGTCCTTACGATGTAGCCACGTTTTCTGCTCAGGGTACCGGGGGTGATTCACTCTATTCATATAGTTGGAGCTCTGGTGAGTTTGGAGCGGAAATAACCGTTGGGCCAAATACATCCCAATGGTATATCGTTACCGTAAGTGACTTTTGTGGATCTCCGGTATTTGTTGATTCTGTGTTTCAACAAGTGGGTGGATACAGTCCAATCCGAGCAACGATTCGAGCAGAAGATGACTCGATTTGCCCTGGAGAGTCAATCTACCTCATCGCTCGTGGGGCAGGAGGTTTCGGTGGACCGCAAGAGTATCGATATGAATGGAATCATACGCATGATTCAAACAGAATTCAGTTTGAGAGTCCCGCGGTAACCTCAAAGTACGTAGTTACCATTACAGATCTTTGTCTATCCCCAGCCGGATACGACACACTTGTAATCCATACGGAGCACCTCCAATATCCAAGTATTGAGGTGATGCCCGAGGAAGCGTGTGCGGAAAACGACGTCTTAATTAATATCGAAATTCCACACGCTCGATATGCATACACTTGGGAAATGGGGGATAATAATACCCGTAGTACGAATGGCAGCGATTCTAGTTTGGTGCATCAATACGATAACGTGGGATGTTATGATATTACCGTTCACGTTGTTTCGGACTTTGGCTGCGTTGGTACAAAGCAATTTGAATGTGCGGTAAAGGTGCTTGAGCAGCCCGTTGCTGCCTTTGATTATACGCCGGAGGTTGCCACGAATGTGGAGCCCTTTATTCTGCTTGAGAACAAATCGATTAACGCCTCATACTGGGAATGGAACTTCGACAATCGGACCGAGGTAATGCTCGATTCCATTATTCATGAATTTGATGGTAGAAACAATGAGTATCCTATAGAGCTCACTGTTATCTCTGATGATGGTTGTTCTGACACGATTCGCATTATCCTCCACTATAAGGAGGAAACGGTAATCTATTATCCGTCAAGTTTTTCACCGAACGAGGACGGATTGAACGATGAGTTTGGTGTTTCGTTTGAGGCCGTGAGTCCGGTGGATTTCAGTTTGAAAATTCACGACCGATGGGGACGACAGCTATTCGGAAGCACCTCACCTAATCGAACTTGGAATGGAAAAACGACCAACGGCTATCTCGTGCCTTCTGGTGTGTATCCATTCGAGTTAAGATACCGCGATGAAACCGGTGAGCTTAAGGTGATTTTTGATGATGTTACGGTTTCGAAGACCGGAATTAAGACAGGTCTCCGATAGTCTATACCCGTTTTCACCTCATTCGTATAGCCAATTCTCCTCTTCGTCTAACCTGCGCAATACACCTGTATATCAATGCGTTGTGATCGCCTCTGTACCCTAGAGACCATAATTGCATTATATAATTATGAAAAACGTATTGCTTCTACTGACTGTATTTCTAACCGTTAACCTGCACGCCGCCGTTATAAAAGATACGGCTAGCGTATTCTTCGACACCGACAAACACAACCTACAAAAGGAAGGAGTGGATGCCCTGGCATCTGTCCTCGATAACATCCCAGTTGATGCGGATGCCGGTTGGGTTATTCATGGCCACACCGATAATCGTGGTTCGCAAGACTATAATGAATCACTTAGCCGACGGCGCGCAACGGAGGTGCGTAGTTTCCTTATATCTGCCGGTGTTGACTCAGCGCTCATTCGAATGGATTATTACGGGGAAACACTCCCTGTGGCTCCAAACAATGCCGCAAACAACATGAAACAAAATAGACGTGTTGAACTCAGCGTTCAATGGTATCAGTTTGAATCCATTGAGGAAATGGAGGCGGAATGGCGACCAGGATCGAAGTCTTTTGAGTTAAAGCCAGATCGAGACACAGTTATTGCGGGCAGCCAAGGCACACGAATCTTGATTGAGTCAAATGCGTTTGTTGATGATCAGGGAAGGTCAATTACAGAATCGGTGAACTTCCAGCTAACTGAGGCCCTAAGCATGGAATCGTTTATACTTAATGGTTTGGCAACGATGAGCGGCGATCACATGCTAGAAAGCGGAGGAATGCTCAAGATGGAGGCTAGGACTGTTTCTGGGCAGCAAGTATTCATTGACCCAAAGCGCCCATTGAGTGTTCGAGTTCCAACGGACAGTGTTCGGCCGAGAATGCAGCTTTTTGCCTCTGATGATGGCGCTGACTGGACCAAGGAAGGACAGAAAATCAGCGATTCACTTAAGTTCAAGATGAGACCATCCCCGTCCTATGTTTTACCCAAATACATCATGCCCGAATACAAACCAGATCTAAGCACAAAGCCGATGAGACCGAGGGCGCCGGGATATCTTAAGGAGCCAAACGAGCCTCGGAAAGAGAGTTTTGTGCCAAAAGAAAAGTGGTTCTCCAAGCTCACTGAGAAGGAAAAGCGGAGCTACTTTCTAAAAGAATACAACCAAGCCTATCAGGAGTATCTAATCGACATGGAGTATTACCAGCGTCGCTTGAAGGACTATCGGCGTGATTCAATCGTCTATGAAAAGGACAAGCTTTATTACAAGCACGATCTCGCAATGTGGAATCAGAAAATTGACCAGGAAAAGCTCAATTACGAGAAGTCTGATGAATACATAGCGGCTCTTGCAGAGCGAGATAGTATAATCAAAGAAGTGAGTAAGGAGTATCGAGAAGAATTGCGTGTATGGCGCGAGAAGCGTGACAAGCTTAAGCAAAAGGCGATTGAGAAAATGATCGCGCTCGGTTATGGTAACCAAAGTCTTTTGAATGATTATGCTGTAAGCGTGAACCAGCTGAGGTGGATCAACATCGATCGTTTTTACAAGCAAGACATGGAGAACGCGATTCAGCTAGCAGTTACAGATAAGGACGATATTCCTGCGCGGGTCTTAATTGTGTTTAAGGATTTAAACTGTGTTTTACCTATGTACAAGAATGGCGACATCTACACGCAAGGAAAGATTCCGACAACGGCCAACGGAGAAATCTTTGCGTATCGAGTGAGAAAGGGTAAAGCAGAAATGTATCACGCACCGATTTCCGAAGATGGAGAAATGGATTTGGAGTTTACAAGGTGTCTGTTTGTTGATATAAAGACCAAGATGGAAGAATTCAACAAAGACGCGCAAACTGCATCATAATTCATCGCTTTTTCGCTTGAATCCGTACATTGACCAGCGTGGGAAAGATTAGAATTCTAAGTATTGATGGCGGTGGCATTCGAGGCATTCTGCCCGGGGTAATTATCGCTGATATTGAAGCCAAAATTCAAGAAAGAACCGGAGACGCGGATGCCCGCATTTCCGATTTTTTTGATTTAATGGTGGGTACAAGTACGGGAGGGATTCTAACCTGTATTTATCTCGTGCCTGATGAAAACGGCCGACCCAAGTTTAGTGCTCAACAAGCTGTAGACCTTTACCTTACAAGAGGGCAGCAAATCTTTAGCAGAAATCTGGGCCAGAGAATTAAGTCAGTTGGGGGCATCACGGATGAGAAGTATAACGCTGCTCAGCTCGAACTAATCGTAAAAGAATATATCCAAGACGCCAAGTTAAGCGACTTGCTTAAGCCCTGTCTTATTACGAGCTACGATATTGAAAACAGACGAGCGCATTTTTTCACCAGCCATGATGCAAAAACAACGCGTGATTTCCTCGTGCGAGAGGTAGCTCGGGCAACAAGTGCAGCGCCTTCCTATTTTGAATGTGCGCAAATCACAAGCCTGGCAGGTGAGGTGTTTTCATTGGTCGACGGCGGAGTGTTTGCAAACAATCCGGCATTATGCGGTTACTCGGAAGCGAGAAACATGACCTTCGCCTCTAAAAACCAAACAAACCCTCGAGCCTCGGATATGATATTGGTAAGTCTTGGCACAGGTACGTCGCCAAATACCTACGAATACGACAAAGCCAAAAAGTGGGGAAAAATAGGGTGGACCACCCCCGTTATCGATATTATGATGAGTGGAAGTTCGGAGACTGTCGATTACCATCTCAAAATGTTGTTTGATGCTGCCGACACGCCTGATCAATACATCCGAATCGAACCAAAAACATATCACGCAGATAACGACATGGACAATGCCAAGGCAGCCAATTTGGACGCCCTTCAGCAAGCTGGTGTGATGAGCTTAACTGAAAACAAGGAAGTCATTGGCAGAATTGTTAATCTCTTGATTGATAACGGTTAATCTATTCACATCTAAACTTTAAATTCGAGTATAATTCGAGTATAATTCGAGTATAATTCGAGTATAATTCGAGTATAATTCGAGTATAATTCGATGCTTTAGGCGATTTCCAACTCTCTCTTGCACTCGTTATTCGCGGCTTCTGCTTTATACCTTTTTCGGATCGTCCCCATGTTCTGCTTCGTCACGAGCATGCCTGTTTCGAGGTGGTATTTTAAGCCAATTAGCAGGTCAAAAAACTGCGCTTTCATCATGCCTTTCATTACATGAATCATAGCGGCAGGTTTAGTGCTCACAAACAGCGATACTTGAACGTTCGTGTTATTTGGATCGAGAGCGTTCAAGTTAAAGGCGGCGTTCATCTCTCCCATCATAGGAAGCCCTCCTTCGATGATATCGACCTTGAATGATTCCGTGCCAACAGATGATGTGATTTTCTCTTTAATGAACTTTCCAGCTGATATTTCGCAGGCCCTTTCTGCGCCTACTTGGTTTCGAACATCACCAATGTCGTGCGAACTCAGAATGAGTGGATTGAAATTGTTTACCTCACCAAATTTGGTGAATGATGTTTCCCAAATTGCCTCCTTAGAAGCGTTAATGTCAATCTCTAGTTTGATCTCGTGTAGTTTGCCCATCGTTTTAAATTTAGAACTCAAAATTACCGATGGGCTGCGGCGCTAACTTTGGTGTCTGGGTCTAAGACATTTGCATTTGGGTCATGCGGTAGTCTCTTGGCCAGGCGCCATACTTATCAAAGAATGTTTTGCTGAAGTGGACCGCATTTTCAAAGCCGCATTCCCACGCCACCTCACTTATTTGAGATTGACTCATTCGCAATAATTCCGCTGCACGCTCCAGGCGTTGTTCGCGTAGATATTTTGCTGGACTCTGGCCATAATACTTCTTAAAGTCGCGCTTAAATGTGCTTTCACTTCTGTTTGTAAGAATGGCCAACTCTGGAATGCTTAGGTTGTTAAAAACGTTGGCTTCGATTACTTTATTGAACTCAACTTCTTGTTTCAGGTATAACCGACTAATGACATTGGTGAGAAAAGGGAGGGTGTTGCCGCTTGTTAGGAGTATGGTGAATAGCTCCTCTAATTTAATTTCTAAGAAGGACTCACTTGCTTCCTCTGGATGCTCTAGTTAGTACATCAAGCCACTAACATAGTTTTCGAGTTGTCTGTTGGCAGCTAGCTTCACCGCTGACACGGGTTCTTCAGAAGATGATTCTGGAAACTTGAGCCTGCCAGCCTTGACTAGCCTTTGCACCACCTCTGGGTGAAAATGAAATCCAACGCTCTCATGCATGTTGGTAGGGCTAGCATCTAAGAAGCAGCCAATGTAGCTGCCACATTTCATCAATACAGAATCCTTTTGTTGGATCACAACCTTCTCTGTGGGCGAGTATACTTCGCCGCGGCCGTTTAGAATGTAATAGAGACAAGCGTCGTTGTCCATGATGTTTGGCATGCGAATGTCTGCTGGAGACTGCATCATTTCAGCAAATACATGACCGTTGATAGTTAGTTTACCTGGCATTTGCCAAAGGTAGGATAGGAGGGAAGCCTATTCTTTTCAATTTAGGTCAAATTGATTTCAACCTGATTGTGCGCTATGCTGTTAATCCGTAATACTGCGATTTGTGTATGATTCGCTCTACCTGACGAAGGTTAACAGGTTTCGGAATAAAGCCCGACACAAGTGGGTTTTCTTCGGCACGTTCTATGTCGTTTACATCCAATGTGGACGATAATATGAAGATCTGTGGGGATTTTGTAATGACCGAGGAGAGCTCTGCAAAGCGTTCTAAGAATTGCCAACCATCTAGTATTGGCATAAAGATGTCGAGAAAAAGCACATCGGGTAATTCAGCTGGGGCAGCTGAATTTTCAATGTAATAATCAACGGCGGCTTGGCCATTTTCAAATTCAGAAGTACGGGTTTCGTATGCGCTGCTAGCGACTTGTTTTCGAACAACCATGCGGCAGATATAGTCATCGTCGATAATGCTTATGTGTCGTTTACTCATCGTCCCAATTAATTAGTAAAGTGTCAGTTTAGAGTGATTGAATCGATTCTATTAGTCGGCGACTTGCAAGAGGGAGGCCCCGATTGGGGCGTGTTTGTTGCGAATGCATAGTATATGTTGGTGAATGACATTGAATGTTTATGGTCTCGTTTCATTCCAGATTGAGTGGCTTTCGCAGCATTGTTTAAATGGATATTCACAATTTCAACGACAGCTTGGTGATAACCTGCCGCAAGAATTTCGAATCATAAAACTCAGAATGTTTACCATTGTGGTATGGCGAAATCACCACACTCATTTAACAAAAGACAGCGCGAAAAGGACAAGCAAAAGCGCAACAAGGAAAAGCGTGAAAAGCGCGAGGAGCGTAAGATTGAGAAGGCTGAGTCAGGCGAAGAGTCTACCGGGCCTGAGATTGATTGGGAATCTGCCCCAGTGAATAAAACCATGAGCAAGGAAGACGAAAACAAGCGCATCGACGGGGAATAAAGACTTTTCACCCCTGCATTTTATTCTGAATAGGCAGCAAATTCAAAATGTTGCCACGATTTATTCAGTTGGTCAATGCTGTTCAGCATTGATTGCACACCATATTTACGTATCGATCAAACAGGAATGTTACACTGAGATGTAACGGGGAGGCCTATGCCATTGTCTATCTGTCTATTTTTGGGAGATGAGCCAAGCCATAGCAGAATCAACCGAACTCGATCGAATTAAGTCAAACGTTGTTTGTCCAGTAGAACTCTCCTTGCGAATTCTAGGTGGAAAATGGCGTGGATCTATCCTATACCAATTAAAAGACGGTCCACTGCGCTTCACCGAATTAATGCATGCCGTGCAAGACGCTGTGGTCTATTACAAAGACGACGATCATTGGCTCACTTCAAAGGTGCTGAGTCAACACTTGGCCTCCCTCATAGATTTTGAATTGGTGGAGAAAACAAATGCTGTCACCAACGACGACGCGCAACATTACCGACTCACTCCCAAAGGCATATCTGTGATGCCACTGTTGATAGAGCTCTTCTTTTGGGGCGAACGCAACTACTGATTACCTCTTGGTAACCTCGAGCCATTTTCGATTCACTCTCTTTGTTTCAAATACATCGAAATGAAAAAACCTTGGATCGCAGATATACTGAATTTCTTCTTCATGGGACCTGGATACATATACAACGGCCGTCGAAAATTATTGGGTGTAATATTCACCATTGGGGCCTTTGGCTTGACATACGTTGAACTTGGAATTCAAGAACCAATGCCCACACTTTACATGATCATGTTTGGTTCTGTCCTACTCGTAAATACGGCCTTTGCCATCGACGGTTATAGAGAGGCACAAGATATCAACGATAAAAGGGCGTAGCGAAGTTTCGTTTTACTGAACTACCACTATCTGCGTGGATCGTTTATCAGAGGATAGGGCAGATGATACAAGATACATCCCTCGGTCGAGTTGAAATTGTGCGGAAGATTGAATTTGTTCGATTCTAATTACGCGTCCAGTCAAGTCGCTGATTTGTATTTCAATCGGGTCAATTTCTGATGTTTGAATTTGGATGAATCCGTTGCTGGGGTTTGGGTATATCTTCAAGGTGATGGCCGAAGATTCTGCAATGCCCGTGGGTGGGGCTGGGCGAAACAGCGTAATGCCCATATCATCAAAGCGCACATCCAACCAATTGATTATTGTATTGTATCGAAACCCGAAATAGACGCTGTCTTGAGCAGCTGGAATAGTCATTGTGTCCAGCTTTCTCCAGACATTGTCGTTGTGATAGGCCGTATCTCCAAATGAATGGATGAGGGTGATCTGTGATGCGAGTTCTGGGTTCGGACTCCCCTCAAGCATATACAGGGCCACGGTGTCGCCAGCCATGGGAACGCCAAAACCTGCATAATTAACCCAAATAGAATCTACGCGCCCCCCATGTGTGCAGTCAAAACCAGGACTTACATACCAGTCGTTTGTGACTTCGGTGCCTCCAACAGGGTAGTAGTGCACCAATGCGCTAGAGTCAGAGTGGAAAACAAAGTTGGAAATCTCCCACTCATAAATCTGATTGATTGTGTCACCTAGTTTAAACTCCTGCCAATGGGCACGCTGGGCTGGTGTGTCAAATCCTGTAAAATAGGTCTCATTTATTTGTGCATTCAACGAGCAGGTTAAAAACAAAAAAGCAAGGAGTAAGCTAAGTTTCATATTGGTGGTTTAGCTTAATAGACGCGGATAAAGCCAAGAAGCTTGCATGGACAAGGACTTCTGAAAATTAATCTAAGCGACATTTTCAATAAACGCCAGCGATGTCGCAGGAGTGGAGTCTTATTTTCCATTCTTCAAAACAGTAAAATCCCTGTCAGTTATCGTAGCTTTGTCATTGTGAAAAAGCTATGTTTATTATTCCTCGTATTACTGGGTGGCAGTGGATTGTATGCACAAGAAACACCGCTCCAGCAAATTCCTATTTCTGAAGACGCCGAAGCCAATGCAAGCCCTAAGATCTATACAGTTGTGGAGCGAATGCCTGAATTTCCGGGTGGCGACTCAGAGATGTATTCCTTTATCAGTAAGAACTTAAAGTACCCCACAGAAGCAAAGGACCAGAACATATCTGGCATCGTTTACGTGCAATTTGTGGTGTCTAAAACAGGCGTCATCGACGACAATAGCGTACGGATACTGCGAAGTGTCCACGAGCTGCTCGATGAGGCGACGGAAAACGTCGTCAAGAGTTTTCCGAATTGGACCCCAGGATATCAAAATCAAAAACCCGTGGCCGTTTACTACAATCTTCCAGTGAGGTTTATGCTTGACGCTCCAAACGTGGAGGACAAAAAACGTAACGGCAAATAGCAACTCAAGGTTTTAGAAAACACCACACCTTTTCAACATTTAATTCATGTCTTTTTCATCTCTTAGGTTATCCAAGCACTTGCAAAAGACGTTGGCCGAAAAGCAATACCTAAAGCCATATCCGATTCAGGAGCAAGCCATACCGATCATTCGTGATGGTAAGGACCTCTTGGCGATTGCCCAAACAGGTTCGGGTAAAACCGCGGCGTTTGTGTTGCCTGTGCTCATGAACTTATTCGAAGCCGACGTTTCGATAAACCGACACATCGAAGTATTGGTGCTTGTCCCTACACGCGAGTTAGCGGTTCAAGTAAATCAGGTATTCAACCTCTTTAGCAAAACATTGCCTGGTAGACAGCAGTCTATGGCTGTTTTTGGAGGCGTGAGTATCAACCCTCAAATGATCAATTTGCGTGGCGTCAGCATCCTTGTTGCTACGCCCGGTCGATTAATTGAACTGCACGAATCAAAAGCAATTCACCTAGATTCCGTAAAAACACTCATTCTCGATGAGGCAGATAAGATGCTGAACATGGGCTTTCAAAAGGAAGTAGATCAGATTCTAGCTCTCCTTCCCGCGAAGCGTCAGAATCTATTGTTCTCCGCTACGTTGAATGAAGAGATTACCAAGGTGCGCGACTTGATCCTGAACGATCCAATCGTGGTGAAGATTGAGCCGAAGGAAGACAACATCGACCTTATAACACAAACGGCATATCACGTGCTTCCAGAGAAGAAGGGACCGCTCTTGCGTCATCTGATCAAGTCTCAGGATATGAAACAAGTGCTTGTCTTTGTTTCGTCTACTGTTTCTGCAGATAAGTTGGAAGAAAAACTGGTCAAGAACGGAATCGAGGCCAAGGCCACACATAGTAAGAAGAGCCACATGAGTCGAGTCAGTGCCTTACGTGATTTCAAAGCGGGTCACTTACCGGTGTTGATCGCTACAGATTTGATCTCGCGTGGAATCGACATTGAATTTTTGCCATTCGTTGTCAACTACGAATTGCCTCGATCACCAAAAGACTACATCCACCGAATCGGAAGAACGGGAAGGGCGGAATCTTCAGGAGAGGCCATCTCCATGATTACGCCTGACGACTTGCATCACTTCAAGGTTATCCAGAAGAAGATGAAAAAGTGGGTGAAGCTCACCTACAGCGAAGACATGGAGTTTTAATCAATGTGGAATGGCATACCAAAACTGCTGTTTCGCACGTTTCAGGTGGCATGAGTCTAGCCGTTAAGCGCACTTCCTTCCTTGTCCTTTGCCTATCGATGCTTCTCTTCGCGGCCTCGTGCAGTAGCTCAAAACGCGCTAAAAAGTGCAACGGCAAGCGATCCATCGACACGCCGATGGGTCCAATGTGATCTAATCCTAACATTGAAGTGTTCATTTATTGTCGATCGAGACCATTACCATAAAGTCATTTATGCGTCCATTTGTAATATGAAAATGCGCTTGCCTCGATTATCACTTCTCGTATACATTTTGGCATTGGCCAACCTGTCCATCGCACAATCAGATTACCTGAACCCCATTGAGGGTGACTACGGTAAAGACTTCATCATTGCCAACTATGTAGATTGGGGTTTCGGAACAGCCATCAACGACAATCATTGCCTCACAAAGACGTATGACGGGCACCAAGGAACCGATTTTGTTATCCGAAACTTCGCGCTCATGGACTCAGGCATCAATGTACTGGCCGTAGATTCTGGTGTCGTTATCTTCACACACGACGGTGAGTTTGATCGTGAAAAGGTCTCTGTGCTTTCCAAGGGACTCGGAAACTATATCGGCATCACGCACGAATTCGAACTGCAGACCTACTATGGCCACCTAAAGAATGGGTCGATATTGGTAGAGGAGGGCGATACGGTTGTTGCTGGACAGGTGATTGGACAAGTAGCGAGCAGCGGAAACAGCACCGATCCTCATTTGCATTTTGAGTTGTGGTATGACAGCACATTCTATATTGATCCCTTTAGTGGACCTTGTGGGAATGCGACGGCATATTGGGCAAATGAGATTCCATTTGATAGCAGCTTCAATGTTTGGACAGGTGGTCTTTGGAACTATACAGCCACATTAGATACACTCAGAGAAGAGCCACCAACCATAGACACGATTTTTCAGGAAGACGAAGCTGTCTCCTTTTGGACATTGATGTACGGCCTTCGAAATGGAGATTCATTAACTACTAAGTGGTTTACACCAGCCAACGTGCAATACAGCGAATTTTCGTACGCGGTGGATCAAGACTGGTGGTACTACTATCATTGGAATGAGATCGCGGTTCCAGACACAAGCTTGGCTGGAGATTGGACGGTGAAGCTCTATCGCAACAACGTTGAGATCGACAATCGCAACTTTTGGTTGTACAATCCACCAGCAGACACGGACACGACAGTAGTGGATGGCATCGACCATGTTTCCTCGCTTATATCCGTCAAGACAACATATCACGGCAACTATGTCGAGCTACAGACAACGGAACTGGTCAATTGGAAAGTCTACGATCTGCATGGGCGATTGGCTCAATCATCCTATGAAACTTCGCGGCTTCGACTAAGCAAATCCGCATACCCAGCGGGAATCTATTTGGTGCACATGTTAAATGCCGAAGGGGAGAAGCGCGCCAAAAAAGTGTTGATTGAATAACTTACGATTCTTCCTGAATCGAATACTGAATTTTCAGCGCATTGATGCTTCTCAATTCCTGCTTAATGTCGGTGATCAAATACATTGGCAATTCCCTGTCTGCCTTTATGATGGTTGTAAATAGAGGCGCTGAAGACTCGGGCAATGTGGCGCGTTTCTCTGCAATCAAGCCCGCTACCTCATCCACTTGTATGAGCCTTTTGTCAAACTGAATCAGTGGAATGCTTTGCCCTTCATCGTAGCCAACCCAAATGGTAGCACTTAAGTCCAGATGTTTCATCTTTTCAATTTGCACCGCTGTGGGTCTATCAACTTGGAATTTGCTTTGGTCGTCTTTGATCACCATGGTTACCATGAAAAAGAAGAGAAGGATGAAAATGATATCGGGTAAGGATGAAGTGCTGATTTCGGGTAGCGACTTTTTTCGTTTTGTCTTGAATTTCATAGCTGTTTATTTAAATGGTTCTGCTTCACTGATGCGCATCGGAATGGCGCTTTGAACAACCTTTACGCGTTCAATTGCTTTGGCTTCGAGTAGATCGTCAAAGGATCGATTAAAGTGTTGTTCGCTGAAATCATTTCGGGCACTTCTATAGGCGCTGGCCAGTGCATCTTGTACTCCTACATAGCTTCCGTAGCTGGTGTGCGTTGCGCATTGCAAGGAGATAACCTGTTTGCTCACCATGGTTTCTCCGAGCAGCTCAAGGTCTTTTAATTCCATTTCTGGAAAGGTTGATTTCTCCTCCTTGTTCTGAATGAAAGTAGCGGCGTATGCGGGCAAAGCATCTATTTCCATCGGTTTCAGGTTTACCATCAATTGATCGTCGTTATTGATGAGAATGTTCAGCACGTTTCTTCTTTTGATTTCACCCGAACTATCTTCATCTGGCGGTAGTTTGCGCATTAGTCCAGATTCAGATTCGATGGTGGTGGTGACGAGAAAAAAGATGAGCAGTAAAAAGGCGATGTCGGCCATGGATCCTGCATTATTGGGTTGCGTGGGTCTCATAATGCGTTGTTTATGAATTAACGACAGAGGTTTAGGTGTCGTGTGCAAAAGGGGCTAGAATGAGAATGCGGAAGCGCGGGGCGAGAATACGCTCGAAATGCAACTACGAAATAGGTTAGTGGCCCTTGTTCATTTCTAGCTCTGGGCATTGCCATTTTATGTTCTTCTCATTTGACTCGGCGCAAAGCCCGATAAACAACTTTTTTGGAATGAAACACATGTCGGAAAATCCGTTTCTTTGGCCCATGTGCAACAAAGTTTCCTACGATACAAATGCCGGGTTCAGGTATGCGATTAAAAATGCCAAAACCTCCGAAGAAATGCAGAAACTGCATGAGCAATATTCCCTTTGGCGAGAAGGGGAACCCGGACGGTATTTGAAAGAACCGGTTGAGGATGAGTTGTATAAATATTTCAGCCATGGACAAGAAAATCCGTCGTTGCCGGTTTTACTCCGAGGGGCTGATGGGCCAAAATTGGCACAGTTGACATGGGGTTTTATACCAAATTGGAGAAGCGATAAGCCCAGACCTGATCCACTAACAGCGGCAGATCGAGCCAAAAAAGGTTTGGATATTGGACGAATCACGTGGAACGCTGCAAGCGAAACCATGTTTGACGACGAGAAGCGGACTTGGAAAGACTCCGCGCACGATCGACGCTGCGTCGTTTTCATAACCGGATACTTTGTTTATCACCGTGTTGACGATAAGAAATATCCGTTCTACATACGGTTGAAAGACGAAGATGTGATGGCCGTTGCGGGACTTTGGGATGTGGCCACGATTAACGAAGAAGAATATTTAACCTGCGCCATATTAACCCAGGAGGGAAATGAAGCGATTAAACAGATCAACGATGGCGGCGAACATGCGGGAAGAATGCCCATCATGCTGGAGCCAAAAGACTTTGAGCAATGGTTAGAACCAATCATGGAAGGCGAATACGACAAGATCGATGCGTTGGACAAACTAATGAATCCGACGCCTGTGGATGAATTGGATATCATTACTGTGGCTTTGAATGAAGATGGCAAGATTCCAAATTCAGAAGTAGCACATGAGGTTCATGTATACGACGATTTAAACATAGAAATAGAGGCGCTGAGGAAAAACTTAAAATGAGCTGGCATCTTTTAATACAAATCGTATGCATATAATCGGAAGGACTGATTTCGCTGATTTTAGCGAGTTCGACTTGCAAGGTGTGCAGTTCAAAGTAGATACAGGGGCTTACACATCTTCAATTCATACATGTGATATCAGGGAGATTGTAAAAGAGGAGGAAACCTATATTGAGTTTAAGGTTTTGGATTCCTCGCATCCGCAATACCAGGATCGCATTTTTGTAACTAAGAATTTCACGAAACGGACTGTAAAAAGCTCATTTGGAGATAAAGAGGAGCGGATTGCTTTAACATAAAACCTGTCGATATGATCAGAGCGTCATATCTGGTTTTATGCTAACAACTGCGTTGCCGCAATTTACCTTGCCAAGTACTATAATTTATATTATGTTAAGTAGTGTTTTCCGAGAACTGCTCTGTTCTGCAGGATATTCGAAATCTAGATTGTACTATTGACCTATGCGTCTAGCAGAAACAACATCCACCATCTACTCTCTTGAAAACGGAATCCTAGTTTCTACGTTAAAGGCCGATCGCACTATGACGGTTCTTGATGTGGCTGAAAATAAGGAAGCGCGTAATTCCCTCGCTGTTTCATATCCAATTCCATTCTTGATGGATATACGCCACGCATCCGATGTTTCGCTCGAAGCAATCATCGCCACGGGTAATCAGACTGACAGAGGAAATTTTAATGGCGCTGCTCTTTTGGTGACTGAAACCATTCATGAGCTTATCGCCCGGGAATCGAAACGCTTTAAACAAACGTCTACACCGTACAAGATCTTTAGGGATAAGGAAAAAGCCAAAGAATGGTTGGCTCAGTTTGTAACTGATTAGCGGTTGATTGCCTCAACTGGCTCTTCTTCGCGTAATCCAGTAAACTCTACCAACACGCTCGAATACGTGGTACCATGTTCGCTTTCCTCGGCTTGTCCGTAACTGAATTCAATATGGTCTGATGTATACATGCCATCGCCGTAAACAATCAACGTATCATTAATAACAACAAGATCTTGTTCTGGAATTGTGAATGTAGAGTCGGTTTCAAATTCTAGGTAGAGGGCAGTCTCTGTGAAGTACATCCGGTTTGGAATGTCCTTGTCAGCTTCGAGCGTGATCGTGCTAGCTACAGATCTTCCACCTTGTGTTGCCTCTCCCGTATAAAGTCCTTCGTAGTTTCTATTAAACTGAAGCTGGCATTTATCTCCGCTGTACCACTTTGAGCAAATGCATGCACCATCATAACAATAACTGTCATTCTCGCATGAGATTCGTCTACAATTGTCTTTGCACGCTCCAAGCGTAGAAACAACAATCAAAAGCAGATATAAATAGCTGGTTTTCATTCGTTAGGATCGGCAAAATTAGACAAAAAAAAGACCAATGAAATACATCATCAGTCTTCTAAATGCTGTGGGAGTGTTCCTAGTTCTCTAGCTTCTCCTTTATTGCGTCAAACTTCTCCATCTGATTCGTTCGTGCATAGATCACTTTCAATGAGGACATTGTCTGTACATCTTCGGGATCGAGGTTGTGCGCTTTCTCTAAAAATGGCAAGGCTGCTTTCAACTGGTCTTCAGCTGCTGTCTTCGCCGCTTTGTACTTGGTGTCGTCAAGGATATCGTTTGCCTCATTTAGCATCTCAGCGCCTCGGTTATAATATAACGCTCCTAGGCTGTAGTTTCCATCAAACCCTTCTGGATCCAACTCCACTACCCGCTTGTAATCGGCTTCTGCCTTTGGGTAAATTGCATTGGCTTCATCGGTCTTTTTTTCTGCTCGAAGATTGGTTTGCTGATTGTCTAAAATGATTCCACGTGCGTAAAGCAATCCTTTGTTGGTTGGGTCAGCAGTAATTGCTTTATCCAAATTCACCAAAGCTTTGTCGTATTCCTTTGATGCAAGGTATATGTTGATCTCCTCTTGAATGATGTCGAGGTTGTCCGGAAATTTCTCCCGAGCTTCTGCCAATGTTGCTTTGTATTTATCGGCATCGGCTTCATCTTGTGCATACATGTGCAATAAGTCAAGGTAGACTTGCTCTACTTTAAACTCGTTTGCCATACAAATGCGAAGATATTTTTCGGCATTCACTTTGTCTCCAGCCAATTTATATCCTAGACCAGCATTGTATGCCGCTTCGTTATCAATCATGTCGTACACAAGCTTGACCTCATAGCACTTTGCAAACATCTTAGCAGCATTTGCATAGTCCTTTTCGTTGTAGTAGTTCACCCCTTCTTGATATGCCCATTTAGACATTTCAGCGTGGTGCTGCTTAACCTCGGTCATATTGATCTTCTTGCTACCGATAGATATCGCTTTCTCGAAAGATTCAAGCGCCGTTAGAACAGCGCCTTTTCTTTCAGCAACTAGTTCTGGATAAATCAACGCTTTGGTTGCTTCATTCTCAGCAAACGAGTTCTTATAGATATTCTCGTAGATCAAGCCTCTGTAATACCAGGTCTTTGCATCTTCCTTGGTTTTGACATGCTCAATGGCTGGTTCTATTTCAACCTTGGCCTTAAGCAGCTCATTATCGTTCATGTAGTTGTAAGCGTTAAGCACTTTCGCTCCTTGCGCATTCAACGATATTGTGGCGCCCAACAAAAGGACGCACGCTAGTAATCTTTTCATCTTGATTTTGAAATTTTGGTCAAAGTTAGATAATCAAGGACAAGGCCAAACTCAATATTAGTCCTCTTTTGAGTCTTCGGCACTGTTTTCGGCATCACCGTCCTCCTTGCTTTCGTTATCGGTGTCTGGTGTCGGAGTCGAATCTGCTGCGGCTTCAGATGCAGCAGCGCCTTCTATTCCTTCGGCACCATCTACCCCCTCAACGCCTTCTTCTTCCTCCTCGTCTTCCATTGCATTCACTTTCGCGACTGCAGCAATAGAATCAGTATTTCGAAGGTTGATCAGTTTCACACCTTGTGTTGCTCTACCCATCGTACGCATCTCTTCTACAGACATACGAATAATGATTCCGCTTTTATTAATGATCATAAGATCATCTTCGTCGTTCACATTCTTTATGGCGATCAAGTCTCCAGTCTTATCGGTGATGTTTAGTGTCTTCACACCTTTTCCACCTCGATTGGTAATTCGGTAATCCTCTACATCGGTACGTTTTCCATACCCACGTTCAGAGACAACTAATACCGTGTCCACTTCTGGATCTTCGATACAAATCATTCCGATTACTTCATCCTTTGGACCGGCAAGCGTGATTCCACGTACACCACTTGCTCCACGACCCATAGATCGAACCTTATTCTCGCTAAAGTGGATGGCTTTTCCAGACTTCAATGCCATGATAATGTGGCTGTCTCCAGAGGTGAGCTTTGCCTCAAGCAATCGATCGCCATCGCGGATTCCAATGGCAATTATTCCATTTGTTCTTGGTCGGCTATACTGCTCTAGCGATGTTTTCTTAATGACACCGTTCTTAGTACACATCATTATATAGTGGTTGTTCAAGAACTCCTCATCTGTCAAGTTCTCCACATTGATGTATGCCAATACTTGATCGTCTGGCTCAATGTTCAGCAAGTTCTGAATAGCTCGTCCTTTCGAAGATTTTGAACCCTCAGGAATTTCAAAAACGCGCATCCAGAAACACTTTCCTTTCTCCGTAAATACAAGTAGATAGTTATGCGTGGTTGCGACAAATAGGTGCTCAAGGAAATCCTCGTTTCGCGTGGCGGTGCCTTTGCTTCCTACTCCTCCTCTACTTTGACGTCGATACTCAGTAAGGGCCGTACGCTTCATATATCCCATATGAGAAATGGTGATAACCACTTCCTCGTTTGGAATCATGTCCTCGATTCGGAAGTCACCCGCGGCATGAACGATCTTCGTTCTGCGCTCATCGCCGTATTTCTCCTTTATCTCAAGCAGCTCCTCTTTGATCATCTTCATTCGAAGTTCTTTGCTGTTAAGCAATTCCTTCAAACCATTGATGGTCAGCATAAGTGCATCGTACTCTTCTTTGATCTTATCTCTCTCAAGACCAGTCAAACGCTGAAGTCGCATGTCCAGAATCGCACGTGCCTGTGGCTCGCTCAAACTGAACGACTCCATCAAACCTTCTCGCGCCTCATCTGGTGTTTTACTCCCTCTAATAAGTTTGATAACGGCATCTAAATTATCCAGGGCAATTAAAAGTCCTTCTAATATATGTGCACGTTCTTCGGCTTTACGCAACTCGTATTGAGCTCGTCGCACCACGACCTCGTGACGGTGATCCACATAGTGAACCATCATGTCTTTCAGGTTCAATGGAATTGGTCGTCCCTTGACCAATGCAATGTTGTTTACGCTAAAGCTTGTCTGCAGCGCTGTGTACTTAAACAGATGATTTTGAACGACATTTGGAATCGCGTCACGCTTCAATTCATAAACAATGCGCATACCGTTTCTATCCGATTCGTCTCGAATATCTCGGATTCCTTCAATTTTCTTTTCGTTTACCAACTCAGCTGTGCGCTGAATCATATCAGACTTGTTGACCTGATACGGAATCTCCGTAACAATAATCGTAGCTCGTCCATCGTCATCTTCCTCAATGGTCGTTTCTCCGCGCATTACGATGCGGCCTCTACCCTCTTCAAATGCAGATTTCACCCCTTCGTATCCGTAGATTGTACCTCCAGTTGGGAAATCCGGTGCAGTAACAAACTGCATAAGTTCAGGAATGGTTATGTCGTTGTTGTCGATGTATTCGACAATACCGTTTATAATCTCTGTAAGATTATGTGGTGGCATGTTGGTCGCCATTCCAACAGCAATTCCCGCGCTTCCATTCACCAAAAGATTTGGAAAGCCAGCTGGTAATACGGTTGGTTCCTGTAAGGAATCATCAAAGTTTAGTTGATAGTCAACGGTGTCTTTATCAATGTCGGCAAGCAATTCTTCGGCAATCTTTCGAAGACGCGCCTCAGTATATCGCATTGCAGCAGGGCTATCGCCGTCAATGGACCCGAAGTTTCCTTGGCCATCTACCAATGGATAACGCAAAGACCAGTGCTGGGCCATACGCACCATAGTATCGTATACGGACGAATCACCGTGAGGGTGGTACTTACCTAAGACCTCTCCAACAATACGTGCAGATTTCTTGTGAGCTCGATTGGACAATACACCCAAATCAAGCATACCATATAGAACACGTCTATGAACTGGTTTTAAACCGTCACGAACATCTGGCAACGCCCTTGAAACAATAACCGACATCGAGTAATCGATGTAGGCTGTTTTCATTTCATCTTCTATGTTAACCGAAATAATTCTTTCTCCCTCTGCCATATTGTCTTTATAAGTGTTTGGAAGGCTTATTTCACAGGCCTTTCAATTGCCTTCGAAAGTAACTCAGAGGGTGTCATTTTTACTCTAGATAAAGGGGTGATTTTTAAACAAATTTCTGTTAGTATATGGCCTATTTGTAAGGTTTTCAACAATAAAGTAGACATAGCTTTGGTTGAGCAGAAAAATCTCATAATTTGCTGCGGCACAAACCTTGTGTTTAGGCATTGAAGAAATAAACAATATGGATACGAATTTTTCCCCTAGAGTAAAAGATGTGATCTCGTTTAGTAGAGAAGAAGCCCTCCGATTGGGTCACGACTATATCGGAACCGAGCACTTCCTCTTGGGCATGATTAGAGAAGGTGACGGCGTGGCTATTAAGATATTGGGAAACCTGCAGGTTGACCTTGTGGAGCTGAGGAAACTCATTGAGAACTCCGTGCGATCCGTAGAGAAAACGACCAAGCCGCTGAACAGTCTTGGAAACATTCCACTTGTGAAGCAAGCAGAGAAAACATTGAAGATTACCTACCTCGAGGCGAAGCTTTTTAAGAGCAACCTAATAGGAACGGAGCATTTACTTCTCTCCATTCTAAAGGATGAGAACAATGTTGCATCAAGGGCTCTTTCTGCCTTTAGCATTACCTACGAGATAGTTAAGAACGAATTGGAAACGATGTTAACCCAGGACACACCAAGAGCAGAATACCCTGATTCGCCCGATGAAGGTGAAGAGGAAGATGATAATGGAGGCTTTGGTGGCGGCGCAGGAGCCGCAGGTGCCGGTTCAGCTGGAGGCGCTGGTGCTCGCAAAGGGGCTGAAAGCAAAAGCAAGACACCCGTGCTTGATAATTTTGGTCGCGATCTAACCAAGATGGCCGAAGACAATAAACTCGACCCAATTGTAGGCCGTGAGAAAGAAATTGAGCGTGTATCCCAAATCCTATCTAGAAGGAAAAAGAATAATCCAATATTAATTGGAGAGCCTGGAGTTGGAAAGTCTGCCATTGCAGAAGGTTTGGCACTTCGAATAGTTCAACGAAAAGTGAGCCGTGTCTTATTTAATAAGCGCGTTGTAACGCTCGACCTTGCCTCTCTTGTTGCTGGCACGAAATACAGAGGTCAGTTTGAAGAACGCATGAAAGCCGTAATGAATGAATTGGAGAAGTCGCCAGACGTTATTCTATTTATAGATGAAATACACACCTTGGTTGGAGCTGGCGGTGCATCAGGTTCGCTCGATGCTTCGAATATGTTCAAACCTGCTTTGGCTCGCGGCGAGATTCAATGTATCGGTGCCACAACCCTTGATGAGTACAGACAGTACATAGAGAAGGATGGCGCGTTGGAGCGAAGGTTCCAGAAAGTGATCATTGAACCAACCACTGCGGAAGAAACAGTTCAAATTCTTCAAAACATTAAAGGGAACTACGAAAAGCATCATAACGTAAACTACACCGATGCTGCACTGTTAGCATGTGTTCAACTTACAGATAGATATATAAGCGACCGTCACCTTCCAGACAAAGCAATTGATGCGCTTGACGAAGCAGGATCACGTGTTCATATCACCAACATTAAGGTTCCTAAAACGATCATTGAGGTTGAGAAGAAAATCGAGGATATCAAAGAGGAAAAGAATCGAGTAGTTCGAAGCCAGCGATACGAGGAAGCGGCAAAACTTCGAGATACTGAGCGGCAGCTGATCGAAGAACTTGATTCTGAAAAGAAGAAATGGGAAGAAGAAACCAAGAACCATCGTGAAACGGTTACGGAAGACAACGTAGCTGAAGTAGTAGCTATGATGACTGGTGTGCCAATGCAACGTATAGCTCAGAATGAGAGTAACCGTTTGGTGGCAATGGATGAAGAGCTTCAAGGTTCAGTTGTAGGTCAGGACGAAGCAATTAAGAAGATTGCAAAATCAATTCGACGAAACCGAGCCGGACTAAAGGATCCAAACAAACCAATTGGAACGTTCATATTTTTAGGTCCAACGGGTGTTGGAAAAACACAACTCGCAAAGGTCTTGTCGCGCTACTTGTTTGATAAGGACGATAGTTTGATCCGGATTGACATGAGTGAGTATATGGAAAAGTTTGCCGTTTCGAGATTGGTTGGAGCACCTCCAGGATATGTTGGGTATGAAGAAGGTGGGCAGCTGACTGAGAAAGTTCGAAGACGCCCCTACTCTGTTGTTTTGCTCGATGAAATTGAGAAGGCACATCCAGATGTCTTTAATCTATTGCTTCAGGTATTGGATGATGGACAGATTACGGATAGCCTGGGTCGAAAGATTGATTTCCGAAACACCATCATCATCATGACATCTAATATTGGCTCGCGTCAATTGAAAGACTTTGGATTAGGAGTTGGCTTTAGCACCAAATCTCAAGAAGCCCAAGCGGATGATTACGCAAGAGGGGTTATTGAGAAGGCTCTAAAGAATGCGTTCGCACCTGAATTTTTGAATCGAATTGATGACGTGGTATTATTCAATAACCTGAAGAAGGCAGATATCCACAAGATTATCGATATAGAATTGGTTTCACTGTTTGGACGTGTTCTGGATATGGGATATAAATTGTCATTGACCGATCGAGCCAAGGATTTCATTGCTGAAAAAGGGTTTGATGAAAAGTACGGTGCGCGTCCTTTGAAGCGCGCTATTCAAAAACACCTTGAGGATCCGATGGCGGAAGAAATAATCAAAGCCAATATTGATGAAGGCGATGTATTGTATGCCGACCTAAATCCCAAAACGGAAGAGATATTCATTAAGGTGAAAAAGGCCCCAAAGTCAAAATCGAAAAAAGACGATACAGAACCGGAAGAGTCTGCAGAAAGTGAATAAAGAAAAAGGCCCGTTAATCGGGCCTTTTTAATTTGCTATGTCTGACATAAACTTTATGCGGAGCAATCGCAATTCCTCTGGTGTATAGTCATCGCTTCCTAATTCTTCTAAGGCATCCTCCAAGTCAGGAGATTCCGCCTCCATGAAATAATCATGTACTTCTTCCTGCTTGTCTTCATCAATTTCTTCATTGATGTAGTAGTCAATATTGAGGCGCGTTCCACTATCAACAATATGTTCCAACTCTTCAAGAAGATCGTTGAAGTCCATGCTCTTGGTTTTAGCAATTTCATTCAGCGGGATTTTTCGATCGATCCCTTGAATGATGTAGACTTTTGTTCCCGACTTGTTTACGACCGACTTGACCACCATGTCTTGCGGACGTTCTATTTCATTGTCCTCGACGTATTGGGCAATCATCTCAATGAACTGCTTACCGAACTTCATTGCCTTTCCAGAGCCAACGCCTTGGATGTTTTTCAGCTCATCCATGGTAATTGGATACTGATTGGCCATGTCTTGAAGCGACGGATCTTGGAACACAACAAATGGAGGCACATTCTTTTGCTTGGATATCTTTCTTCGCAAATCCTTTAACTCCTTCAGAAGCACTTCATCCATTGCAACGCCACTCGCCTTCGTATTGACTACAATGCCGTCCGCATCCTTGATCTGTGTGATGTAGTCGTGATCCTTAAAGATGATAAAAGACTCAGGTGGATTCTTTACAAATTCACGTCCCTTGTCTGTAAACTTGATTAATCCGTAATTCTCAATGTCCTTATATAAATAGCCTTTTACTATTGCCTGACGGATTGCAGCCATCCAAAGCTTTGCATCCGTTTCCTTGCCCATTCCAAATTGTGGGATGGTATTGTGTCGATAGGTCGATACTTCTGAGGTGTTGTTTCCAACAAGCACATTAACGATGTGTTTTGCCTTAAACCGTTCCTTCATAGCTTGGACCATAATGAAGAGGACCTTCATCTCTTCGATAAACTCAATTTGCTCCTTAGGATTAGCTTGATTGTCATCCATCATGGCGCCTTCGCCATTTATTTCATCCCAAGATTCCCCAAAATAGTTGAGTAGAAACTTTCTTCTTGATATGGCGGTCTCTGCGTAGGAAACAACCTCGTCTAATAACTGCCGGCCTACTTCCTGTTCTGCCACAGGTTTTCCATTCATGAACTTTTCGAGCTTCTCAACATCCTTGTAATCATAAAAGGCAATGCATTTTCCTTCGCCTCCATCTCGTCCAGCCCGACCCGTTTCTTGATAATACCCTTCCAAGCTTTTTGGGATGTCAAAGTGGATCACAAAACGAACATCTGGTTTGTCAATTCCCATACCAAATGCGATGGTTGCTACAATAACATCTACATCTTCCATCAAGAACATATCTTGATTTCGAGACCTAGTATTTGGGTCAAATCCCGCATGATAAGGAAGTGCTTTAATTCCGTTGACCTGCAACGTTTCCGCAATTTCTTCCACCTTCTTTCGACTCAGACAGTATATGATACCAGACTTTCCGTTGTTTTCCTTTACAAATCGAATCAACTGCTTGATGGCATCGATCTTTGGTCTGACTTCGTAAAACAGGTTTGGTCTATTAAATGAAGCCTTATAAACGGCTGCATCAGACATGCCTAAGTTTTTCTGTATGTCAGACTGCACCTTTGGGGTTGCTGTGGCAGTCAGCGCCATTACTGGAATGTTCTGATCAATACCCTTGATCATTTCCTTGATTCTCCTGTATTCTGGTCTAAAATCGTGTCCCCATTCTGAGATACAATGCGCTTCATCAACCGCCACAAACGAAATGGTAACGGACTTTAAAAAGTCAAGATTTTCTTGTTTGTTGAGTGATTCAGGGGCCAAGTACAGAAGCTTTGTGTTACCATCGGTAACATCTTGCTTCACATTAGTGATTTCAGTCTTATTTAATGAGCTATTGAGAAAGTGTGCAATGTTGTCGTTTGCCCCAAAACTCCGAATTGAGTCTACTTGGTTTTTCATCAACGCGATCAGTGGAGAGATAACAATTGCGGTACCCTCTTTCATTAAAGCGGGCAGTTGATAACACAGCGATTTGCCGCCACCAGTGGGCATAATCACAAATGTATCTCGACCTTCCAGAACGCTGTGCATGACATCTTTCTGCAGGCCTTTGAATGTATCGAATCCGAAGTGTTCCTTTAACGCCTCTTCGAGGGTCATTTGGGAAGTATTCATCTAGGGTGTTTTAGTCAGTAATTAAAAATAGGACTATCTACGAGATGGGCAAGAGATTCCTTACGCAGAATCATCGCCTCGTCCGGGCCGAAAGAAATTAGTGAATACGAAGAGAATAATAGCTGAAGCACTAAAGATTACAATGAGTGTGAATAGACTCTTTCTAAATATTTGTTCGATTTGAATAATGTCCCATATAGACAGTACTGCCAGTGTAGCAAACAGCAGGGTTGCCAACACAAGCACTGTAGCCGTCACTTTTTTCAATCCCTTTTCCATATCATTCGTTTGTTGTATTCGTGTTCCAGAGAAGCTCTGAAATTGGTTGATCATTCAAGAAGTAGTACTTCCCACCCCAGGAGTGCACTACCCGTTTGTATTTGTCTGTCTTTTCACCTTCAACCACAGTACGAATTGTGACCTTGGCATTACCCTCCTGGAAATTCTCTTCTGTGATGCTACGTTTTGTTTCAGCCTTCGCCACGGTTTCGGTTTCTCCCTTGGCAAGAATTTCCTCTATCTTATTCAACCTAAGTTGACAATGGCTATTTCCAGCCTTCAACTCTAATGCTTCTTGATACTGAATTTTGGCTTCTTCGTAATTTCGAGTAAGGAAATTCTGATCCGCTTTTGACACCAAACTTGAGAATTGAGCTTCGAGTGCATCGTCTTGTTCTTTTTGCTCCAGCACATCTATTTCCTTTAATCGAGCAGCTGGTATGGCCTCATCAGGATATATACTTAAAGCTGCATTAAAGGATGTTCGTGCACGTGCCCAATCCTTGTCCATAACGGCCTTATCACCATCAGATAAGTGCATATTGTAGGAGTTTCGATCTTCTTCCTCTTTCTTAGAAGCAAGCTGTTGTTCTCCTAGCACTTTTTCAATCGCTGATATTTGATTTTTTGGATATGTCTCATCGGACTTGACCTCAAGCGCTTTCTTATACTCGGCTTTAGCCTTTATGAAATCTTCCTGATCCATGTATCCATCCGCTGATTTAATGAAACTGGCATACTGGGCATCCATTTCGGCCTGCTTCGCGGCTTTTTCAGATTCAGCTAAGTTACGGTCCTTTTCGGCCTTCCTTTCTGCAAGCAGTTTATCAATCGCAGCGATTTGTTCTGCTGGATACGATTCATTCGGTAAAACGGATGCGGCTAGATTGTATGTGTTTTTGGCCTCATCAAAATTTTCAGAATCTCTATGCCCGTCAGCGGTGCTAATTAACTCCTGATATTTAGCTTGTGTTTTGGCTTGATTAGCAGCTTCCTTCTCGTTTGCCGCAATCTCTTCAATTCGAGCCTTAGCTAACTTAATCTGGTTCTTTGGTTCGCTTTCGGTTGGTACAATCTTCAACGCCGATTCATATTGGGTGATCGCAGTTGCATAATCTTCTTTTTCAAAAGACGCGTCAGCCAATGACAAAGCATCTCTATACTGTGCTTGTGTAGCCGCGGCTAACTCGGCGTCATTTGCTTCGCGTTCTAAGCGAATAATCTCTTTTTCAATTAGGGCAATTTGGTTGACCGGGTATTTATCGGTAGCTCTTGCCTCTATAGCTTTTTGATAGGATGAGCGCGCCTCCTCAAACTCCTTTGCTTGAAATTGCTCATCAGCTGATTCAATTAATTGAGCGTAGGCAGCATCCGCTTCCATGTCTTCCATTTGCTTGTTGGCCTGCTTAATGGCCGCCAAGGCCTGAGCATCATTTGGTTTGACCTCTAGAGCCTCATTAAACTTTGTGATCGCATCGCTGAAGGAATTGTCGTCGATACTCGATTTTCCTTCGCTCATCAAAGAGCTGTATAATGCTTCCCTTTCTTGCTGCGCTTTCGCCAACTTTTCTTGTTCTGCGAAGGCTGCGATTTCTGATTCGATCAATGCCAATTGCGACGTTGGATATGCTTCACTTGGTTTTAATTCCTGAGCGCTGGTGTAAAAGGCCTTTGCGCTAGTGAAGTTCTTGGCCTTATAATCCTTGTCAGCCTTGGCTATTGCACTCGTGTATTCACTTTTAATTCGCTCTTCCTCAGCCTTCGTTTGTTGAGCCAAAAGGTCTGCCTCAAGCTCTGATTCGATAATTGTTAACTGATCTTTGGGGTAAGCTTCATCCGCCTTGATGTTAATCGCCTCTTGGTACCCTTTTTTGGCACTGCTATAATTTTTAGACTTAAATGCGGCTTCTGCTTTGGCGATTTGTGCATTATACCTATCCAATGTTTCTGCTGCCTTCGCGGCTAGGCTTTCCTTTTCCTTTTCTTCGGCTATTCTTTTTTCAATCGCCTTCAACTGATTCTTAGGATACGTCTCATCCGCCTTATAGCTTAGCGCATTTTGGTAATACGTACGAGCGTTTTGGTAGTTGCTCTTAGTGAACTCATCATCAGCCTTCTCTATCTCGGCATTGTATTTCCGATCAGATTCAGCCAAGAGCGCGTCGGCCTCCTGTTTTGCTTTTAATTCCGCAGCGGCTTTTGAACTCTTTTTTGCTTGGTCAACAGGATAAGTTTCGCCTGGCTTAATCCCAGCCGCTTCGTTATACTTCGCCTCTGCCTGCGAAAACTTTTTAGATCCGTATAGCTGATCGGCCGTTGCCAATGCCGCTAAGTACTTCTCCTCTTTTCCCGACTCAGCATTGATCTTGGCTTCCAAAGATGTGATCTTCGACTTTGGCTCTTTAGCATCGGGCTTAATAGAGGCAGCTGCCAAGTAATTTTCCTTCGCCACGAGGTAATCGCCGTCTTCCATAGCATTTTCGGCATCCTTCATTGCAAGTAGATAATCCTGTTCTTTTTGTTTCAGGATTTGTTCTTGCATTTTCTCGTTGGATTTGTAGTCTTCAATTAATGCATCCAGTTCACGTTTAATCTGTTTCGTATATACTTTATCATAATCGAAGTTTTGAATGTTTGGGTCGTAGTAGATCTTTGCAACCGGTTGGTCCAGGACGGAAAAGTCCACTCCTTCAATTTGCTTGAATAGGTCAATCGCGAATCCACCATACTCGTAACCCCAGAGTTGCTCGTCCTCAGGAACATTTTTAGTGTTAACATGCATCCGTTTTGAGACATAGCCAGGCTTGTTTGCCTCAATAATGTATTCGTGATCAAAATTTAAGAGTAGGTCAAAGCGCCCATTTTTTCCAGTCTTCACCTTATTGACTAGGGATCCATCTTGAAGTAGGACTACACTTACACCAGTTAGCCGCCCACCATCTTGATCTTTGATAGTGGCATCCAATGCCAAATTGTTCGCATCTTGAGAGAATGCGAAGGCACATGTGAAGAGCAAAGAAAAGGAGATTAGAAATCTGACCATTTAGTGTATGATACGCCTTTCGAAAATAACTATTGTCTGCGAGGTGTTAAATGAAAAAAGCCACTTTTAGATCAAGTGGCTTTTATCATCTATTTATGGTCGTTTCTGCTATTCGGGCTGCCCCTCTAACTCAACATCTGCCAGTATTCTGGTTCGGAATGTACCGCCTTTTGCCAGTTTGTATTCCTTGTTATCGTTATAAAGAAGCGCTTGGAACTCACCTTCAATGATGTAATAGGTCAAACCATCGTATTGATTGATCTTCTTATTCTTAATTACGAAGTAGCTTCCGTCCTGAAAGGTTGGCGGATTATCGGTCCTCCATTCCACATTGGTTTCATCAATATATGAAAGGACTACTCCTTCAAAGGCATTGTTGTTCCACATTAAAATTGTGTCAGGAGCATACGTCCATTCTGAACCTACTCTTCCCCAAGGCACATTACCAACTTTGATTAGTGGATGCGCTAGATAGTCTTGTATATCCCAAAAGGCACCAGTGTCTGCTTCATTCTTTCTAGCGAAGGTGATTCCGAAAATACCTTGATACAATTGATCAAACTCATCTTCAGGATCGCCGGAAGCTTTAAAGTTGTCTTTCTTATAGTATTCCTCAAATGTTTCATCCTGAGCAAAGAAATAGTCGTACAATCCTCTCGGATAGAAGTATGCTGATGGCGCATAATGATAACCGACAGAATAGCGCTCAGCTCTAAAATCGTTGTAATCATCTGGAAACAAATCGCGATAGTCATCCGTGCTTTCCCACTCTAGTTCTGATGACCATCCTGTTGTGTCGATGATCTTCTCATGCTTCAAGTCAAACGCTTTAAGCATGAAGTCTCTTTCAAGATCCCAAGTAAATGGAACACTATCGGAACCTAATGTGTCGTCGGGCACTTCTATGGTTACGGTGTCTTTCTTGGCCGTTTTACCCCATCCAAATTTGACGAAATAGTGGCTATCAATAAAGTCTCGTGGAGTCTCTGCTGGTGGCACGATTATCACCTCAGGTGGATCGTCTTTACAACCAACCATCATTAGCAGCGCAAGTCCAAGTATTAGTATATTCCCTTTCATCCCCATTTTTTTCAGAATTAACAAACTTACGAATAAGACGTATTCAAATTGAACTGGTTTGGAATTCAACCATTTCCACCTGTTATAACGAAAAATACATGGCTTGTGGTATGTGCCCTACCACATATCTTTTTCCCCAACTATTTTGATCAAGGTTGTAGGACAGAACTTCACCTTTTGAGATGTAATCCTTTACATCGCTGAGCCACATCCCGCTTCCATCAGGAGAAGCCGAAATGGAGTAATTGTTTGTCGTAGGCGTTGACACACTGAAAATTAGCCGGGATGAACCCATCGTCCGGCCCTCGATTCGGTTCGAGTGTAACGAATAAATCATGGAGTCGAGAACCACCACATCAACGACTGGATCAAGATAAACCGTGTCGATAAGCGTCAGCTCGTTGTCATACAGGTATATTATTCCTTGACCATCTATTGTTTGGGTATTGCCTGCGACAAGCAATCCACCAGCCGTTTTTCTCATTATCCTTGGTGAAATATCTAATCGAAGTTTGGTTGGGCTCTCGAAATTTGGATCATAAACGATTAGCTTGTTTGAATTGACTTCGGCGATTACAAAATGCTTTTCCAAATCGATAATGTGCTCTGTCCAATCACCACCTTGAATCATTGATTCAACCTGTAGGTTTTCAAGATTAATTACGGAAACTTTATCTGAAAATAAACTGGTGACATATGCATTTCCGTTTTTTATGGTCATATATCTGGGTGAGTTTAGACCTTTAATTACGTCGATTTGCTTCAGCGATATTGGGTCAACAATTCGGATCAAACCACTGTTGTTTAGAATCAGATAGAGCGAGTCTCCACTCCGATAGATCGATTGAAGTACGTCACCAAGCAATTTGCCGTTAGCGCTATTGAAAACGTCATTTGAAACGGTCTTATCCAAAAGATCAACTCTTGAAATGCTTGCGTTCCCGAGCTGAAAGTTCCCTTCACACCCAACCAACAAGAAATTTCTCGTTGAGTCCACTTGCAGGCTGTCGTTTGGGTTTTCATATACGGGCCCGAAATAGGGGTCACGATCGCATGAAAACGTGAGCATTGCAACGAGTATAAATGCCAGAGCTATTCGTTCCATCGCAGGTGCATTGAAACTACATAGCTCCTTCCAGGCATGGGCCGCCAAGGCAAACTTTGATAGTTGATGTTGTAGATATTCTGAATTGCTAAACCAAACCCAAGTATGCCATCTTTCTTACGCCAATTCATTCTAAGATCCGCCAAATCGAACTGAGGCATATATGCAGACTCATCTGATGTGATAAAGCGTTTGGACGTGTATCTATGATGATAAGCCACATTAAGTGCGTGTATGGAATAGACAACTCCTACCCCACCATTAAACTTCGGGACATATGATGTGCTGTATCGATTCGAGTCAGAAGAAACTCGCCCGAATGATTCGGTATAGCTTCCGTTCATCGTCAATATTAGTTTGTGATGCCCATTAACAAGTGTCTTTCTAGCCTGAACATCCAATCCATAAACTTCAGATTCGGCGATGTTAATTGGGCTAAAAATGCCTCCATTGGGTAACCACCTTATACGATCAAGGTATTGACCGTAGAATGCTGCGAGGCTGACACGCGACGCATCATTTCCAAGTCTTAATCCTAATTCGCCATTGTAACCTGTTTCTGGCGCTAATTGTGGATTTCCACCTGGAGACCAGTACAATTCATTAAGGGTAGGAATGCGGGCTGTTTTGCCACCTGAAATGAAGAATTGCAGGTTTCTATTTAACATTGGCTTGTAGGCAATACCTCCAAAGGGCAATAGTTTGGAGTATCCTTTCAGCAATAGAATTCGCGTTCCTGCATCAATGTGAACATGACCCTTAAATGTGCGGCCATTTAATTTCAGCATTTCTTCGCTAGAAAGCCGCTGCTGATATCCCCTGTAGTTATTGGAGGATGCTTCTGTCCATTGACCAGAAATTTGGGATTCAAGAAGCCAATTTTTTGAGAGGTTGAAATCTATGTTGGTCAAGCTTTGAATCACATAGAATTCGTTGGAATTATTGATGTTTGAGTTTGTATCAACGTAGTGATTGGTGTTTTGCTCATAATGCACGGTCTGCTTTAGCTTGAGCCGTGTCGTGGGTTGGAAGAACGCTTGAAACTGCATGCGAGTCGCGGTGTCGTTTTGCGAAGTTGGCGGCTTTGTGACGTTGATGCTTTGTGGAATGGAGCGTATAAATCTAGTGTTCCATATTTCGAATTTCAATGTGATTTTTTCTGAGACCTGAGCGGCAATCGACATGGCGGCATTGGATTGGGCATATTCCCCACTCGAGTTCAGAACTCTTGAATAAGGCTCGGTCGAAATATCAGAATAATCGAATTCATTTTTGCTTCGCATAGCACCATTGGATAAAGACAACGCGAATGGTATTTTGCCAAACTGAAATGGCACGTTGACCCGCGTTTGGAGACCGATTTGATTGAAACTCCCCAGGCTAAGGTCCAAGGAAGCCACACGTCTTGTGAAGCTGGGGGCCGACAAGAAATTTATGGTCCCACCATTTCCTCCCGATCCAAATACATTACTGGAACCTCCTGAAGAAACCTCAATTTGACTAATCCCAATTCCACCAATCCCCGTGAAATCTATGGTTCCAAGCATGGAGGAGCGAATGGGAATGCCATTCCATAATACATTCGTATTCCCAGCATCTCCACCACGAATTGATGGTGTGGACAGTAATCCCGGCCCAGTACTCTTAAAGAAGATTCCTGCTTTTTCAGATAGAATTTGATCCATTGTTGTCAACGGCATGTTGAGTGCTTCCAGCGAATCAATGGTGATCAAATAACTGGACTCCAATGGCTTTTGAACTGAATCGATCACGTTGACCATTTCCAATTCAGTGATTTGGGAAAACAAGGAATTGCCGCAAAAAAATAGGCAAAAGAAGATTGCCCAATGAGCGTATGTGCTAGCGCTCAACATACCGCTTAGCGTATCCAGACTCGGTTTCGACAATGATCCATCCAATGCCCGACCCACTACACGGCACTTCTCTGCCAATCAGATCTAAACAGCGCTTGGCTTCATTATTTTTTTGGTTCGCCCTCAATTGGCCAATGGAAACTGGAATATTCGAATGGATGATTCCAACTGCGTCCAGATCAAATCCACCCTGATCAAAATTCGTAGGCCATGGGTCATTGATTAAACTGCCTTCGCTGTCATATCCAGCGTAGGCCGTATCAATTACTCCAACCACATCGGTTATCTTGATATGCGTTACATTTTGCTTATCGAGCAGGTTGGTGTCAGCAATTTCTGCCAAGTCAAACGGAGTTCCAAAGTTGGCCACATGTTTCCCAGCGAGATTATGGAACAAGGACGCATCGGTGTTTTCGAAGGTGCCGACTTGAGTTTGAGCCTGTTGTTCAGAGATACTTGAAAACTCGAAATAGTTGATTCCGTCTGAACTTACGGAAACGAAAGCGAGTTCGAGAAATGCATCAACACCAGAACCAAAACCGTTTTCAAATACAGCGAAATCAGGCCCGTTGCCATCATGAAATGGAGCGGAAAACTGTAGGAAGGCTTCTCCTCCATCGCCAAGGCTAACAACCAGCGGCGCATCTGCTTTACCGGTGGCGTAGACTGCCATGCCCGCACTTACTATTCCCGAGTCTGGCAAGTCTATTTGTTTTAATCCACGTGTCACGTCGCAGGAAATTGCCCAATCTCGAAAGGCGGAACTATCCTTTGATATGGCATCTGAACCAGGTGACCCGACCTGAGCTGAGAATGATCCAGTTTGGGATATGGCGTGTCCTACCAATCCCATGAATATCAATGTGATGAAGGTTTTCAAGGAATATATAGCTTGGTTGCTTTTTCGAGGTTGTCGTTAGATAGCTTGACAAGATAGGCCCCTGAGGTGTACCTTGACATTGAAACAGATGTTTGCCCCGAATTTGCTTTTCCTGAAACCACCAATTGCCCGTTCATGTTGTAAACTTCATACACACCTGATTGGGTCGAACTAATTTGAATGGATTTACCATTCGCGAAAGCGCGCAAGTCCTCAGAGGTCTCCTCTTCCGTAATGCTGGTGGTAATGGAATACTCAATGGCATCTAAACAGAAATAGGTCGGGGTATTTATAAATCCAAACGACACATCGCTTGAGCTTAATTCAAAGGCTATGGATGTAGTAAGGGCATTTGGCGCAGGCCATCCACTCAGGTCCATGTGAATCCAGCTATCAACGATGTAATCATCTAATGAATCTGAAAACGTAAAGTCCGCGAGGGTGAATTCAGCGCTATCCAAGATTGTTGTGTCCTCCAATAGGAACATTTTCAATCGAAAGAAATCGGGATCGGTACCGTCCAGTCCCCCAAATTTTTTGGCAAAACCATCACCGTTAAGCATGCTTAGATATGCATAGGTAGAATTTGTAATTCTTAAGCCTTCCCAATAAAATGTTACATCTGTTGGCAAAGAAAGGGTGATATCAAGGTCTCCTGAAAAAGGTGGGTATGCCACGGCATAAGCACCTGATAAATAACCACCTACAGTGATGGAGCTATATTGATTTCCGATTCCGGCGGTTGTGTCGTTTCGCATAGTGCTGATGGAAAATCCATCCCAAAAGCCGCCAAATGCAGAGTCGTAACTATTGAAGAAAAACATCTCGTTTTCCGTGAATCCGCCGCTGAGGTCGGATCCGTTATTAAACGTGTCTAGGGGTAGGTTAAACGATTCAAAATCGACGCTTTGAGCAGTGATTGTGAATGAAAAAATTAAGAAAGATGCTGAGAAAAAAATGCGCTTCATATTGTTTTGTTTAAAGTTGAACAACACGTGAAGCATCAAGAAAATTTGGATAGGATTGCTCCCGACCAGCCTTTATCCCGAAAGCTTAACGATCAAATATGAATCTGACAGGTATTCTGACTCTACTCTAGATGAAGCACCTTCCCATTTGAGTGATCAAACAGTGGTTTCATTGCTTCTCGTTTAAACGAGTATTACAGCTACGGGTATAGTTCCTGGGTTACACAGGATTCCCTTTTGCATTCCACCTAAGTGGAAACCAAATTCAATAGTGCGAATTAAGGTAAAAAGAACTCGCGAGGGATGACACGCATTCGAAATTTCGCGTCGAGTACTGTTTTTTCCTTGTCACCATTGTAAAGTCTACCGGCAAACTCACCTTCAACTATGTACAATGCAAAGGTGTCTAAAGGGTTTGCGATCGTATCATTTTCGTAAAAATCGGTTACCCTAAAATAAGTGTCAAGGAGTTGACCACTGCCATCCTTTGTTTCCCAGCGCTCAAGATCCTTATCTACATATACAACCTTAACACCATTACGCCCATACGCTGGACTTGAAAATGGATTCGCTCCATTAAGGAAAACAGAGAGCGGGTTGTTTGGCCAGTTAATGTTGTTGGTGTCGGTCAAATTAACGCAGTCGTAGAAATAGACCTCCAAACGCTCATACGGATCTCCTGGTCGAATGAAATAAGATCGACTTACAAGAAAGTTGCTTTGAGAATCAGGCCCACACTCACCAAGGTCCTCCATCTCCGTGAAGTTGAAGTAGATGTTGTCTAAATACTCATCGTTGTCCCAGTATTTATCCTCCGTTCCAAATCGTTTAACCGTATCCCATGCTGAACGCTCTTCGTTCTGCCACATCTTGTAATTCCCATCACACTTTCCGTAGAAATAGTATTTAGAAGTTGGGCCATTGAAGGTGTCAGGTACAGGGAATGCAGCCGTATCGGCATGTCCTACCGCCAAAATGGATTGGCCTCTTTTACACGAACTAAATGTAATGGCAAGTGCAAACGTGAAAATTGTCAAGAAGAGGAAAAGCTTATTCATATGCTAGGTTTCGCGATCCAAAGTTATTGAAAAATGGTCTCGCTATATCAGACGGTGAAAAACGTTAAACGTTTGTTTACAAGAATACTTCGTTCGATAGCATCATAGCATCGGCGAATTGATTTTGACCTATATGTTCGATCTCACTAGAGTTTAGTGTTTTAAATAGAATTTCGGTCGCAACATTCCCAACCAAATCATCCTCGGCCATAGGGCAACCACCAAGTCCTTTTATAGCCGAGTCGAAGTTTCGGCATCCGCTATCGTAGGCTGCTTGAACCTTTCCAGAGGTGTCTTCGGCAGTGGCATGAAGGTGCGCTCCGATCCTCAGTTTTGGAAATTCGGGCAAGACCATTTCAAACATCTGCTTGATGTTCTCTTCTGTGCTCACCCCTACCGTATCGGCCAATGCAAATTCGGTGATGTCGAATTCCCTATGAAGTCGTTGGATCCATTCCGCGGCCATTTCAGGGCTCCATTTATCACCGTAAGGATTTCCAAAGGCCATGGAGATGTAAATCAAGGGATGTTTGTTTGCTTTTCGAGCGTGTGCGTTAATGGCATCTACCCTAGCTAACGATTGCTCAATGGTCGAATTTGTGTTCCGCTTTTGAAACGTTTCGGATATACTGAATGGATAACCCAAGAAATGAATCGGTTCAAACTTGCATGCATCCAGTGCGCCACGCTCATTGGCGATAATGGCGAGTAATTTTGTTTTTGTGCCCAGGTTTAGACCATCAAGCACTTGAGCTGTGTCTCGCAATTGTGGAATTGCCTTGGGAGAAACAAAGCTTCCAAAATCCAAAACATCAAACCCAACAGATAGCAGTGTATTCAGATACTTGGTCTTTAATTCGGTCGGAATCCATTGCTCCACTCCTTGCATCGCATCTCGCGGACACTCTGTGATTTGAATCGACATTATAGAATGGCTTTATTAATACGTTTTATTAGTCCCGGACCTTCGTAGATGAATCCAGTATATAGTTGAACCAAGGATGCGCCGGCTTCAAATTTATCAACGGCATCTTGCGGTGTGTGAATTCCGCCCACTCCGATAATTGGGATCTCTTTATTTGATAATTGTGCAATCGTTCGAATAACTTCCGTGCTTCGGGTTGTAACTGGTTTTCCACTTAGACCGCCGGCTTGAGTTACTAGCTGTTCGCGTGACTTTAGACCTTCACGGCTGAGTGTTGTGTTGGTAGCAACCAAACCATCAATTTCTGACTCCATCACCAACCTTACAATGTCTTCTAATTGAGCTTCATTCAAGTCCGGTGCAATTTTCAGTAGGACAGGCTTTCGTTTTTGTTGCTTTTCTCGATGCTCAAACAAGAGGTCGAAAATTTTGATCAGCTCATCCTTCCCTTGTAGTTCTCTTAAACCAGGAGTGTTAGGTGAGCTCACGTTGACTACGAAATAGTCCACATGATCGTAGAGTTTCTCGAATGAATAGAGATAGTCAGATGGAGCATCGCTATTTGGAGTGACTTTATTCTTGCCAATGTTTCCGCCAAGTGGGGTTTTTGACTTTGCTTTAATGATCCGATCCACCGCCGCGTTGACACCGCCATTGTTAAAGCCCATTCGATTGATTAGGGCTTCGTCGTGTTCCAGTCTAAACAAACGTGGTTTTTCATTCCCAGGTTGCGCTTTTGGCGTTAAGGTTCCAATTTCGATAAAGCCGAATCCAAGAAGCTCAAGTGCGTCTATCCATCGTGCATCTTTGTCAAACCCAGCCGCCAATCCGATCGGGTTTGGGAATTTTAATCCAAAAACTTCCCGTTCAAGGCTCAAACTCTGGTCGCTATAGATGTGCCGAAGGATGGAATTTACGATTGGGGTCTTCGAGGCTGCTTCCAGCACTCCTGCTGTAAAGTAGTGCGCCCCTTCGGGTGACATGGAATATAGAAGTGGTCGAAATATCTGCTTATACATTGCTGCAAATGTACTTTCCTAGATCAAAGAAATAATTCTTGATGCGCGCATGGATTGCCCAACGTTTTATGCAATACATTTGCACTTTAAATTATTATCATGAAAAAACTAGGTATTATCTTAACGGCTTCTTCTGTTTTCGCGATGACTTCGTGTAAGGATGATCCATCAGCTGCATTTACTGCAGACAAATCAACTGCACAGACAGGTGAAGTTGTAAAGTTCACGGACAACTCAACTGCTGCATACAATCACGTTTGGGATTTTGGCGATGGCGAATGGTCAACTGCAATCAACCCAACACACGTTTATTATGACGAGGGTGACTTCAACGTTACGCTTCAAGTAACAGATGAAAAAGGCGAGACATCAGTTTTCGCAAACACAACAATTGTAGTTGAAGATTTTCTTGATGAGCTTAGAGAAGGTGATCAAGAAGAGAAGGACGCGGTTGCTTTAATGATGACTGGCGAATGGGATCTTGATGATTACACAATCTCTTATAACGGAGTTCCAACCTTTGAAACGCTTAACAATGAAAGCGGAATTTTCTACGCTGACGGAACTATCCTTCAGGAAGACGGACAAGGAAACAAGTCTACTGGCTATTTCAGTCCAATCAACTCTGAGTACGTTTCTTTATCGTTCGTTCAAGGACCTGGTGGAATCTACAACATCGATGAGTTGTCTGAAGATCGTATGACATTAGTAAACACTTACCGAGATAGCTCATTGCCATCAAACGTTACTGTTTCGACACTAGAGTTCAGTAAGTAAAAAGATTACTTTTTAAGTAAAAGAGAAGCCATTCAAATTGAATGGCTTTTTTTGTGCTCAATAAACTACGAGATGAGGAAAACACTATTACTATGTATGATGAGTCTAGCCGTTGTGGGAACAACGCTGGCAGATGATTTTAAAGTTAAATTGAAAATTGCCTTGGTAAACCATGAATCGCCGAAAGGTGTATCTGTGGTCGTGCTTGAGAAGGGCGTTGAGGTTAAGTCGGAGACAATCGATTCGGATGGCGAAACGAAGTTCGAGCTGGAAAAGGGAAGACTCTTTGAAATCTGGATTACGAAAGCTGGTTATCTAAGTCAGGTAATCCATAACGTACATGCTGAAGGGAAAGGAAAGTTCAACATAACGCTCTATAAAGAGACCAAGAAAATCCAGTCGGACAAAAAGCAATTCGTTGGTATAGGACGTGAGTTTGTCGATGTTAAGAAGATGACAATCCCAGCAGAATAGCTAGCTGACGGAGTTTTGATGATGAAGGAGGATGACCTTAGCAAGAGTCAGATTGTGAACATGAAGACCGTGGCAAAGGTTGCCAAGGGTCAAAAGAAGGCGCAGTCTAAAATTGATAAGCTCAAAAGACAGCGGACATCCCTTGAGGATAAAATCACCGACGAAAAGGCTTCAGTTGGAGCGGGTGAAAAATCTAAGATGGAAGGCGACGAGGCTGTATTAAAGCTTCAAAAGAGCGTTGTAAAAATCAACGGTAAGCTGAAAGACTTGGCTTACTAGAACGCCACTACTACCCTACCTTTTGTTTGTCCTTTCAAGATCAATTCCATTTGAGAAATGATTTGATCGAGGCCCACTTCGGTGGAATACGATTCTAGGTTTGGGATTCTCCATTCAGAACCAAGTTTAGCCCAAAGATTCGTTCGAAGACCCATTTCTGTTTCGGCGGAATCAACTCCTAGGATGTTGATTCCGTTTAAGAGAAATGGATATACGGTCAATTGCAGTTCATGTGAAGCAACCAATCCGCAACTGGCTACGCTGCCTCCGCGTTGACACGCCTTAACGCAGGTCGCCAACGTGTTGCCACCAACTGTATCGATAGCACCAGCCCACTTCGATCTAAGCAATGGACGTCCTGAATCATCATCAGCAAATGCGCGATCTACGATTTGAGTTGCGCCCAAAGATGTTAGATGATCATTGGCATCCGTTTTTCCAGTTGAAGCAATCACATCAAAGCCGGCAGCATTTAAAATGCCTACCGCCATGCTTCCTACGCCTCCGGTTGATCCTGTCACCAGTATTGGTCCAGCAGTTGGTGTCTGACCGTTTCGCGTCATCTTGAATAGGCTTAGCGCCGCCGTGAAACCAGCAGTTCCATAAACCATTGCTTCTTTCAAGGTTATTCCAGAAGGCTTCTTCACTACCCAGGCAGCTGGAACACGGATGTATTCTTGAAATCCACCACTTGTATTCATGCCCAGGTCGTATCCAGTTACGATAACCTCCTCACCAACCTCGAATTGATGTGCATCGCTGTGCGCAACGGTACCAGCGGCATCGACACCAGGAGTATGTGGAAAATTCTTTGAAATGCCCTTATGACCAGAAGCGGACAATGCATCCTTATAATTCAAGCCCGCGAATGCCACCTTGATAACAACCTCTCCAGCGGGGAGCTCAGCTATGGTTTTGTTTTCAATTGATTTTGTGAACGTACCGTCCGATTCTTCGCGAATAACTAATGCTCTAAATGTCTTGTTTTCCATTTGCCTCGAAATTAATCAGGATTGTGATTTGCTGCTCACCTTCTTCCATTGAATGTGATGAGATTCTAGACCGCGTGCAGTCATACTGCGATTTTCGTTCAATGTAAATCCTTGTTTTTCATAAAAGCCGGCTGGACTTCTGTAATCCGCTCCGCTGCTTATTTTATGTTCCTCGCTCAATACTATCCATCCGTTCAGCTCTTCTTCATCTTCCTTAGCTTTGGCTATGAGCGCTGTGCCCGTGCCCTGCCGCTGATGCGCTGTGGATGCCAATATGATAAACCAACATTCCCCGTGGCGTTCAAAAATTCCCATCCAGCCTATCATTTGTTCTGATTCGAAGGCCTTGATATGTCTCAATTTGGAGAGTCCGGCAAGAAACAACTCGGTTTCATTGACTGTCTCATATGCAATTTCCAATGGGAACGCCGAGTTCCACATCGCATGTATGGATTGAAGCTCCGATTCAACAAGTGTATTGCTCTGTGCAATTTTGATCATACAACGTTGAGTTGAAACGTTGCTACCAATCCTTCGAGCGCTTCTTTGCTCACCTTGGCGCCTCTGAGGTAGTTTTCGTTCAGATCCATGGTCATGCCGTAGGAATTGGTCATATCGGCAAACTCGAGAAACGTATTGTCAAATTGAGCCAACGTGAAATCACAGTTCAGAAACTGTGCTTTCGCAAAATGGGCAGTCGCGAAATCTGCTTCTCGAAATGAGCAATTTGTGGCGATCAGATGCGAGACTTTCATTCCATAAAAGCATGCGTAGTCTAGTTGACAATTGCTGAATTGAAACTCTAGTAACATTTGCTTACATCGCTCAAAATGAACGCCTAATAGTTTGGAACTGTCAAAGCTCACATCTTGAAATGTGCACTGATTTACTTCAGCCATACTTAAGTCACAGTCGGTGAATGTGCACTCAGCAAAATGCATGTTTGTCAAGTCAGTCGAAGCCCAATTGCAGCTTTGGAAATCGCATTCGTCAAAGCTTGTTCCCTGCTTTCGTAGGTCTTCCAATGTTATTGCCGTAAACTTCTCTCGCATGATGGGCTGCGCTAGTGTGCGCCTTTGACTATGTCTTCAACCACGGCTGGATCAAGCAATGTACTTGTGTCTCCCAATTTGTCGGGCTCGCCTTCGGCTACCTTTCTAAGAATTCGACGCATGATTTTCCCACTTCTAGTCTTTGGAAGACCTACTACAAATTGAATTTTATCGGGCTTGGCTATAGGCCCAATTTCCTGCACCACCATTGCAGTGATATCCTTCCTGGCTTGATCAAAATCAGATATAGGTTTGTCGCAAATGACATATGCATAGATGCCTTGCCCCTTGATATCGTGTGGATATCCCACAACCGCTGATTCTACGATGAAGTCGGTTTCGTTAATGGCATTTTCGATCTCGGCAGTTCCAAAGCGATGCCCACTTACGTTGATTACATCGTCTACTCGACCGATGATTCGATACATCCCGTTTTCATCTCTTCGGGCGCCATCTCCGGTAAAGTACATGCCTTCGAAACTAGAGAAGTATGTCACCCTGCATCGTTCATGATCGCCATACGTGGTTCGAATGATGCTTGGCCATGGATGCTTAATGCATAGCAAGCCTTCTACCCCATTCTCAGTAATTTCTTTGCCCTCTGGCGTAACCAAGCAGGGCTGAATGCCAGGCAATGGATACCCCGCAAATGTTGCCTTTTGAGGCGAATGGCCGCCTAGACCACTGATCATGATGCCGCCCGTTTCAGTTTGCCACCATGTATCTACGATTGGCACCTTGTTATCTCCAACAACACGTTTATACCATTCCCATGCTTCATGATTAATCGGCTCTCCAACCGTGCCAATAACCTTTAAGGATGAAAGGTTTGATCGATTAACCACTTCTTCGCCACACGTCATCAGCGCACGGATGGCTGTAGGTGCAGTGTAGAATTGGTTGACCTTGTGTTTCTCCACTATTTCCCAAAAGCGACCGCCGTCAGGCCAAGTCGGAACGCCTTCAAACATCATGGTGGTGGCGCCATTTAGTAATGGACCATAAACAATGTATGTGTGTCCGGTTATCCAGCCAATATCAGCTGTACACCAATACACATCTTCTTCATCGTATTGAAAGACATTTGCGAAGCTGTACCCTGCATAGACCATATATCCACCGCAGGTATGAACCACGCCTTTGGGTTTTCCAGTGCTTCCACTTGTATATAGAATGAACAGCGGATCCTCACTATCCATTTGTTCTGCCGGGCAACTTGCGGACTGCTGATCCATGAGTTCATCCCACCAATAATCTCGGCCACCTTCCCAAGCCACGGGGTCACTGGTGCATTTCTTCACGAGCACGGATTTCACACATGTGCACTGCTCCAAAGCCAAGTCTACAATGGCTTTTAGGGCAACCGTTTTTGCTCCACGATAGAGTCCATCGCTGGTAATGACAATGTTGCACGTGGCGTCATTGATACGATCAGCGAGCGCTTGTGCTGAGAACCCAGCAAAGACCACAGAGTGTATTGCGCCAATCCGAGCACAGGCCAATACAGCAATGGCCAATTCTGGAATCATGGGCATATACAGGCAAACTCGATCTCCTTTTTTAACGCCCAGCGATTTCAATCCGTTGGCAGCCTTGGCCACCTTGTAGTGCAGCTGTTGATATGTTATTGCTTCCGAATCACGATCAGGGAAGTTAGATTCCCATAAAATGGCTGTTTTATCAGCCCGCTCGGCTAAGTGGCGGTCGATGCAATTTTCGGTAATGTTCAGTTTCCCATTTAGAAACCACTTGACATTGGGTTCGGTGAAATTCCAGTCGAGGACCTGATCCCACTTCTGCTGCCAGGAATAATGATCGGCGATGCTGGACCAGAAGCCTTCTGGATTGTCACTTGCCCGATTGCACTCCGATTCGTATTCTGAGAAGGATTTAATCTTAAAATTCATGTTTTGTCTGTTGGTAGAAGAAACTGAAAGCTTTTTGATGCGTTCGCACAGGTTTTAGCGTATCGTCCATTCCTTAAGTTGCAGTGTGTCGTGCTCTGCTGTATAATATGATGCGCCCAACCAACTTCCATCTTCCAAAATCTCGTATGTCACTAATGTGGAGTCGGGAGCATAACTGCCTTTCCAAAACCCTGTATCTTTTGAAATCTGTCCCATTTCGGTAAAATCCTGGATATAGGTGGAGTCATCGTAAAGGACGATACTTGAAACTTTGTCCTCAAACCCAATCACGTAGAATTTTGCGATGGGTTCTGCGGTGCAGGAGCTTAGAACTGCCAATAATGGAAGTATTAATTTCTTCATTTATGTTTTGCTATGCGAGTGTTGCATAGAGTTTGGTGTTTCTTGATTACAACAATAATAAGAAAGCCCTTGCTTCAATCGTCACCTTCCTCCCGTGGTTTTAATCGCAAGACCCAACACCTCATCAATAAGATTCAGATTCAAGTCCTTTTTCGGGTCCAATCGTAATATTTTAATTCGCTTTCGATCCTGCATTTCAAGTGCGGGATGGTCTATTAGGTATCCATCACAAATGCCAATGTAAGGCTCGCTCGTTTTCTTTTCGTACCAGAGGTAGCAAAGCATTCGGCCATTCAGATAAAAAAACGGAAGTCGATATTTCCACTCTGGTGTTATGCCCTCACTTAATGTTGGAATGTGTGTGCGCAAATGCATGTAAACACTGCGCCTTGGTTCGGGTTGGGAAATGAAAAAGTTCTCTAGGTCACTCAGCATCGTTAGTCCTTTGACAATGTAATGGCCTCTTGAACGCGCGCATGCAGTTCATCAAAATTGTCTACAACCTCCGCACTTAGGCTGAAATACGGCATTCGGCTATGCTGCACAGAACCTACAGCTAGGAATTCGTCTTTTTTTGTTTTGTCGCCCTTCATGTAAAGTCCGCCTTTGCTATCGATGAGGCCAAACATTTTTTCGTCATGAAAAAGTCCAAACCCGCCAAACATCTTCTTGGTTTTGAAACCATCAACACTGGCCAACTTCTCTTCGATAACTGCCGCCAATGAAGCGGAATCGCCTGTCATTTTACTTCCCTTAATACCCATGAATTTTGTTTGTGCTAAAATATGCTAGCGAGCGCAATTGTGATTTAACACATCAAGAGTTTTGTACTTAAAGCCATTTTTTACGCTTGAAGTATGTTACCATTCCCGCGACGGTTGCGATCATTACACCAAGCATTATAAAGTAACTGTATTCATAATGGAGCTCAGGTACATTGTCAAAGTTGGTTCCGTAGACACCCGCAATGAATGTGATGGGGATGAATATGGCGGAGAAGATGGTCAAGAACTTCATGATGTCATTCAAGCGCGCGTTGACATTTGTTTGATATATGTTCATCATATCTGAAAGCATATCTCTATAGCTATCTGACGTTTCCAAGGCTAGGCTAATGTTTCCTTGGAGTTCTTGCCAATGTATTTCAGTTACTTCTTTGTCAATCAGTTCGGAATCGAGCTTGCCTATGGCAAATATTAACTCTTTTGCTGGTGCCATGTTCTTGCGCATAAAGCTAAGCTCGAGCTTCAAGCCTCCGATGTCTTCTAATATCTCCTTTGATCCTGCATCTAAAATGATCGCCTCCAACTCTTCGATGCGATCCCCCAACTGACTCAAGATGTAGATGTAATTATCAATGATTACGTCCATGAGCGAGAAAAGAAGGTAGTCTGGGCCAGATATTCTTAATTTCTTATTTGGCTTTTTTAGTCGTTCCCTGATAGGATCGAATACATCGCCACGTACTTCTTGAAAAGAAACAAGCAAATTACGGCTCAACACAATGCTTATGTTCTCCATGTCAATCTCCTCTCGATCGTCTTTGTATTGCATCATCTTCATGGAGATAAAGAGGCATTGATCGTATTCTTGAATCTTTGGCCGTTGATCGGTTTTAAGGATGTCGGTTAGCACCATACGGTCCAATTTCAACATCTTTCCGATTTGCTCAATCATTGATGGTTCGTGCAATCCATCCATATTGAGCCATGTAGCCGTTTCGGATTGTGTATACGGTTTCAGCTCCGTGATTTCCTTAAGTTGGGTTTCGAAAATTTCGTTTGCTGTGTAATCGATCAATCGCAAGAGAACAGAGTCGGCCTTTTGCTTTCCCCGAAACTTTATCTCAAACGGCGATTCTCCAATCTCCGATTTCGACTTTTTAATGAATTTGGTCATACAGGTTCAATTGAGGCTAAGGTAGACTTATAGACGTGAATTGAATCGAGACGTTTTGCCGAAATATGAATATTTTTCACCCATGGGATTACGTGAGGTGCGCAAAGAGTTAATGGTCTTGGAAAAGGAGGAATTGGTCTTCCACATCAGCGAACTGTACAAGAAGTACAAGGATGTGAAGGAGTACTTTGATTTCTATGCCGACCCGGATGAGGAAAAGATCATTGAAAAATTTAAGGCGCGCGTGCATGAAGGGTTTTACCCAAACAGAGGCTGGCGGTTAAAGCTTTATCGCTCTCGCAAAGCAATAAACGAATTCAAGAAACTGGGAATATCAAACGAAGCGGATGCTACACTCATGCTCTATTTCACTGAAGTTGCCGTGATGTATGCACGAGAGAAAAAGACCAAGACGGAGTCTTATTACACACGAATGGAAAACAGCTTCGAAAAGGCGCTGGAGCTAATGGAGAAGTACGAACTCCTCGCCCATTTCCAGCCTCAATGTGAAAACATCGTTGAACGATCAGCTCCTTTTCCATGGAGAGCGGGAGAAATCATGTCTGAGATCTACTGCCGTTACTACCCCTAGTTCGTTTTCATAAAGGAAGAAACAGCAACATCCACTTCTGTCTCTACTTTAATGAAATATTGACCCGCACCTAAGTGGCTGGTGTTGTATTCCGCTTTGCCACTTGTTAGGGTCAATCTATCTAATGGTCGACCTAGCTGATCCAATACAGTGACTTTACCATCAATAGGTAAATCAAGATTTATCGCAATCAAATCCTTGGTCGGATTTGGGAATAGACTAAGCTCAACACGACCGGCTTTTGAAAACTCCCCTACTCCTTGCACCGTGTCATTGTTCTCAGCGAACGATATATTGGACGTGTAGATTCCATTTCCATGTGTGCCTACAACCAACCACTGATCTTCTTCCCGGTAATCTAACATATCCACCACTACGTTTCCAATGGTGTTTGCACCTTCCAGTTTCCACTCTGTGCTGTCGCCGTCCAATTCTCTGGTTGAGAACAACCCAACGCTGGTTCCAATGAAATAAACATATCCGCTATCGGTCATGGCCATTTCAGCCCACCTGAATGAAGGCCCGTCACCCAAATAATACAATACGGGTGGAACTCCTGGATCAGGATTTCCTCGAAGGTTTCCTTCAATTGCCTCCCAATTTTCACCGGCGTCCTCGCTCAACCAAAGGCTGATTACGTTGTAATTCGAAAACACGGCCATAATGCGATCAGAGTCATACGGGTCAATAGAAATACAGGTAGTGTATGAACCTGATGTGATGCCTGCAGAGATTAGTTCTGGCGTCTGATTTCCTCCCGTGTGGGCATCGGTTAAACGGTAAATATGCCCTTGAGATGTTCCATAGTATATTGTGCCTTGATCTTTTTCACTTGCCGTAATGGTGGTCACGATACCCGTTCCGCTTGCTATTTTCCACCAAGAACTTAAGTCTTCATTATCTGCTGCTGGCAAATCATCATTTCTCCAAATTTCATGAACATTTTGATCTGTGTTGTATCTCGGCAAATACATAATGTCGTTGTCCAAAGGATCGAGCGTAAATGGATGAACGAATAAGAATGGATAATTGCCGTCATACATATAGTTGGGAATGAGCTTGACCCAATCGTCCAATTCGCCTTGGGCGTTTATTGAAGCTCTGCGGACGTTGGCGTATTGCGTACTAGAATACTGATGCCCTCCACCGTCTTCAATCCAACACCAAGCCCCATCTGCCCCACGCACCGAAGTCCATGGCTCTGAAGGGTCTGTATCGTTGGTCCAGAAGGTGCCGCGATCTTGTAAGCCACCCATAATCTCTTCGCTTCCTGCAGTGGCACGATCGATCGCAATGCCATAAAACTGACTCACCACATATCCATTACTCATCGACTCCCAAACAAAACCACTATCGCCGCAATTATATGTTCGATGCAGACCTCCATCGCTCGTTGAAATCATCAGGTCTGGATCATTCGGGTCAAAAGTGATTGTCTGTTGGTCGGGATAATGAACCCCAGATCGATAGGTGAAGTTGCTATCCCATTGAATCCGATAACCACCAATGTGATCTGTATTCAAGGTGTCTTGAAAGCCGTCTGACGATCGAAATAGGTTCGTTCCGCCAACGTAGACCATATCTTCGTCATCGGGTTTTACTCCTAGCGCTTGGCAGTAGCCGTTATTGAGATTTAAACGATGTCTGCTCTCCTGTCTGTCAGGCAATCCTGCCGACCGATCGCTCCAAATAGCGCCAGTGCCCGTTCCATCTCCAGAAAGGTATCGATACTTCCAAAGGCTGTTACCTTCTGTACCCGAGCCAGTTGTGGCTGAGAAAAAGTAGACTTTGGTCTGGTCACCTGGGTATATAGCCATGAGTGTTCGGCCATGTGTATTAGGAAAGCCTGCAGGTGTGATGTTCGTCCAATTCAAACCATCTGTGGATCTCCAGAAACCTCGATTTGATCCCCCATCAGAGCTAATTGCCGCATAGTATGTTCCAGATGTGGTTACCTGAATGTCGGTGAATCCGGCATCGTTCGCAAACAATGTTGTATTCCATGTGTCACCGCCATCGTTGCTTCGCATGATGCCTTCGCTCATAGCGGCCATCACGATATCGCTATCGGCTCGAACTGGATCAACTAGAACTCTAAACACAGCGTCCCAGTCACTTGCCTTATGGATCAAGGCAGCTGTCTCTTCAAGCAGTGTCCATGTGTCTCCATCGTCTGTCGACTTATAGATTCCTGAACCTCGATAATATGCGCTAAAGCTTTTTGAGGCTGAGTTTCCACTTACTTCTCCAGAGCCATAATACCAGATATTTGATTTTCCAGCGCGCGGATCTTGCGAAATGCAAGAGACAGCTGCATGATCTTCTGGGGCGGTAACTCTAATCCAAGATGCGCCAGCATCGATTGATTTCCATACACCACCTGAAACGCCTCCAGCAAAGTATACGTCGCTGTCAGAATTGTCAATGGCAAATGCACGTGTTCGACCTCCAACATTGTACGGGCCCACTTGAGTGAATTCCATTTCCAACTCACCTCCTCGTGCGGCGTTGTTCATGCCTATGGATGAGGCAAAGGCCAATTCTCGCATTCGAATGTTCTTGGGAATTTCACCGGTTGCTGGGTCGACGAGACGCGCATGTTCAAACTCTGCCCTTCCGTCTGGAGATGCCTCTTCTGATTGATGTGATGCCTGTTCAATTGGAAACTCGGCCAACTGATAACCAATTAATAGTGAAAGTGCAATTGCTGCAGAGATGATTGTTCGTCCCATTCTTTAGTTCTTTTTATTGTAAAGTTGAACCCGATATTGACCAGGCTCAAGTTCGAAGAGTTCGGCTTCAAAAAAGGAGCCACTAGATAAACCAACCAAAGGCTTATATAGTTCAGGAAATAGTTGGTGCGTCGCTTCTATTGTGTATAGAAATTGGACTTCAATTTTGTCGGTTTCATTGTATTGACCGTGATAATTAGACCCACTTTGGGGTAAAGCCATAACTTCAACTAAGGCTCTACACGGATTTACGTCACAGTGCTTGAGCTTCTTGTCGGCCTTCGTGTTTGGTAGCACTTTGACAACTTTTCCAATGATTCGAGCGTTCTTACGGCTACTCTCTTTAGTCCCGTCAATCGCAAGATCTGCCTCGATTTTATCCACGATTTCTGTTGTAGATCCACCCTTAACTACCGCTTCGTTTTTGCGGTTGCAACCACAAAAAACGAGACTTAGAATGACCAATATGCCTAGTAGGTGTTTCACGTCTCGCAATGTAGTTATTGTCCTTTGAAGGAATTAACAGAAGATGGATGTTGCTTAGATTGCTAATTGCGATTTCGGGCCGTGTCGCGCACCGTAACTTTCGCTGTAGAGAACTCTGTGTCTTTCGGCGTAAGATCATCGGCGCACGAACCATTGCTGATCTTTCCAACATGGCAACGCACCTTAAAGAGTCCGGTATCGTGAAATATCAAGTACACAAATGGATCACAAGGTCCACCTCCACTATCCGCAAAATGGCTGTAAAAAGGTTGTGGTGGATTTAGAAATGTATTGACACGTTCCTTGTCGATTTCCCAAGAAAAGATCTCGGCATTCTTATCGCAGCTCTTGATGAATACCGTATCGCCCACTTTCACGTTGAAGGTATCCTCCTTCAAGCACGGATCTAAAGGCTTGCATCCATCACTGAGTATGGCTAGTATTCCACAGAAAACAAAAAGATGGATCCACTTATTCATTGAGCGCAAAAGTAAAACGATATCATATGCCATTTCGTGTACCTCTATCAAGTTGATGGGATTTGAATTAATAGCTTCGCGTCATGGAAGTTGGTCAATACAACACGTTAAAGATTAATAGAGAAACCGAAATTGGGTTATTCCTTATTGATCATGAGGAAAATGAGGTTTTCTTACCCAAAAGATTCAAGCCGAAAGAATACAATCTCGGCGAAGATCTAGAGGTCTTTGTGCACAACGATTCTGAAGGTCGAATAGTTTGTACCACTATGCGGCCAATCGTCTGTGTGAACCAGTTTGCCATGCTTGAATGCCGCGACGTAACTCCTGTTGGAGCGTTTATGGACATAGGAATCATGAAGGATATCCTTGTTCCAAAGAAGAACCAGCACTTTGAGCCGGAGGTTGGAAAGAAGTATTTGGTGTTGGTATACTTAGATCACCTTTCGAATAGACTTGTTGGCACCATTAACATGGAGCGCGTTACGGAGAACGATCCAGATGATATCGAGCCGGGAGAAGAAGTTGAAATCATTGTTTGGCATGCTCGAGACGACGGTTGGCGGGTTATTGTAAACGAAGAATACCTTGGAATGATCTTTCGCGATCAGGTGTTTCAGCCCATAGAGGATGGCATGAGACTAAAGGGATACGTGAATCGGATTCGAGAAGATGGAAGAATCGATGTGCTATTGCAGCGACCTGGCCATGAGAATATTGGGGATTCAGCCGAGCAAATACTTTCGGCTATCAAATCCGCCGACGGGTTTCTTCCTCTAACTGATAAAAGTGCTCCTGAAGAGATTTCCGCTGCCCTCAGCATGAGTAAAAAGTCATTCAAAAAAGGGGTAGGAACTCTGTATAAAAAGAAACTTATCTTGCTTGAAGATAAAGGGTTAAGGATTCTTGATTAAGCTAAGAGTTAAAGTCCCAATGCATTTTAAGAATTCCGTACCCAGCCTTGCTAACGGGAATCTTCGCGCCTGATTTCAAAATGGCAATATGGCTCGCTTTTTCATACGGCTCAATACGGGTTACCTCTCCCACATTAAGTAAGTACGATCTATGAACTCGGGCAAATTGATCATCGGGAAGCCGTGACTCATAGTACTTCAACGTGGCCTTTTTCACAAATCGTTTGGATGCAGTATGAATCTGCACATAATCGTTGTCGGCTTGAAGGTAATGCACGTCTTTCAATGCAAGGATGCTGATTTCGCCAGCGTCTTTCAAGACCAAACGATTCATTTTCAACTCCTTCGAAAGCTCAATTTTCGGATTTGTGTCCAAGGAAAATGACTTTAAGAATTTTTGGATTGCCACGTCGAACCGATCCTTTTCAAATGGCTTCAGGAGATAGTCGATGGCGTTCGCTTCAAACGCTTTGATGGCAAACTCATCAAATGCGGTGGTGAATATAACGGCCGGCATATGATCCAGGATTTCCAACATTTCGAAGCCTGTAATCTTTGGAATTTGAACATCCAGAAAGATCAGATCGGGTTCCAATTCGTTTATGGCCTTTGCGCCTGCAAAGCCATTTGGGCAATCTGCTACAACTTCGATGTTGTCATACGTTGCTAAATATTCCTTGACCATGGATATTGCCAATGGTTCATCGTCAATGATAATTACTTGAATCATTTCAGCTGTGGGATTTTGATGGTGGCCGTAAAGGTTGCAGCTTCCTTATTGATCGACAACAGATCGTTTCTATTGAAAATTAAGTTGAGTCTACGTTCTATGGATGAAAGCCCAAATCCAGTGCCCGCCTGCGTGTTAACATCCTTATCAAACGGGTTTGATATTTGAACTTGGAGCGTGTTGTTTACTGCAGATGCTTTCAGTTCAATTAACACGTCATCGGTGGTTCCGTACAGTCCAAATTTTATTGCATTCTCCATTAAGGGTTGTAGCAATAGCGGTGGAATAGATAACTCCAAAGCTTCTTCGTCAATATCGATAACGGTTTGTAATCGGTGGCCAAAACGCACTTTTTCAATATCTAAATATAGGTTGATGTGATCCAGTTCTTCTTGAAGTAAAACGGATTTCACATCATCCGACTTGATCGTGCCTCGCAAGAAATTACTTAGCTAATGCACCATCCTTCGCGCAGCTTCGGGTTTCGAATTGATAAGGGCATTGATTGAATTGAGACTATTGAATAGAAAGTGTGGTTGCAACTGGTGCCTGAGCCTCAGGAGCTCGGCTTCCTTAGAAAGCCTTTCAGCTTCATCTCGTCGTGTTTGGAGGCCTTGTTGATCCTTGAGCTGATTCCATTGCATGGTCAAGCTTAAAGCGGCCGCATTGGCCAGAAATGCGAAACCTCCATGAAAAAACATGGAACGGTTCATTCTCTCCAGGACCTGATCTGATTCTGAAAGCAGTGAGAAAAGGTACTTGTCTCCCGCCATAACAATAGCGCTGAGAACTGCAGCGGCAATAATTATTGTCAACACACGATCTCCACTAGGTTGATAGTATTGAAGTCCACGAAGTGACACGACCAGTGAGAGTCCGAGAATAAAATTCGTTCCAAGGCTTTCTAAAAAGGCAGTAGTCCAGTCGAGTATAAACACCTCTTGCAGCATTACTGCGTAAAAAGCGCACCAAAAGGCAACTCCGACGGCTAATTGCCACCAATTTATTCGATATGATACTAGGCTAGGACTCAAGCGACCAAGTTAATGCTCTTGATTTATCAAAATCCTCAAACCTACTTGCCTTTGCAATGACTGATCGCAAATAGTTTTTTGGATTATCTGATGTCTCAACCCGAGAGAATATCTCACTCCCATCTGATTCGGCAGAAAATGGAAGTATGTCGGTGACCGATAAGAACTTCCAATCGAGTATGGAGCCGTCAAGTTTGGTGATTGTCTCAGATTCAGCGCTACCAATTAACACGGCTTTTTCATGTGCCTCCAAACTATTTTCCGCCATTATCAGCCGCCATTGCTCGTCAAATTGAGTTTGGGCTTCTGTGTTTTGGTGCTCGATTTCGAATACGAGCTTAACTATGAACCAATTTGTGCGCATCTTAATAAGACTTGATTTCAATGCCTCCCATGATTACTGTGCCCGTCAAGATCAAGGTTTTGTGGTCGGCGCCAACCGTAGGAGACAGTTTTCGCTTGTCTTCTACCCCACCCATCAATGTTGTAGTGTTTATAATGACGTCCCAATTGTCTGGTACAATGAGTTTTACGCCGCCCATGATTGCCGTTAATTCCAGGGTTGCTTTCGTGGCAATGTCGGCCTTTCCAAAATGGATGTTTGCGCCACCCATTAATGTTGTCAATTCGCCGCCTTGGTAATTCTTAGAGATAACCTCTTTGTTTACTCCACTGAATATAACGAGTGTATCGAGTTTGTCGCCTGCATACGTATCTGCCTCATCGTCCTCTACCTGGTTACCCGTAGACCATTCTTTTTTTTTCCAATGCCCGTGTGCGCTTTTTGGCTTAAAAAGGATGATAAGTCCAACGATAATCACCATTGCTGGCCAGAAGAATGGCTCGATGGCTATCGGAAGGTCGAATAGGTTTCTAGCGAGGAACACAGATCCTATGAGAAGCATAATGTATCCGCCAACGTTTCTAAACGAATTGGCAATTAAACTAAAAACACCAAAAACGATAAGCAACATTGGCCATGTCATGACCCATTCTGGAAGGATTTCCATATCCATTCTGCGCAGTAACCACCATGTACCAAATGCAACAACTCCAAGTCCGAAGAGCATTTTCTTCCTGCCTGAGTTTCTGCCGTTTGGTTCGCAATTCTTGTGCATCTTTCTACCTCTTCTTTCACGCTGAGCAAACCGGCCTTTTTCCTTGTTGCTTCCCTCTGTATTATCTGATTTAACTTCTTCCATCGCTTCTAATTTTGACCAAATGTATGGCCCAATGAGCGCCAGGGAATGCACTTTTCAGTGAGTGATCGGTGCGTTGTCGGTGGATGTTCAAAAATGGTCGGTAAACGTCACCCACCAAGTTTGCCAGCGATAAACCCTGTAGTCCAAGCAGCTTGGAAATTGAAGCCTCCAGTGACTCCATCGATGTTTAGCACTTCGCCAGCAAAAAAGAGCATTGGCATGGATTTACTCTCTAGTGTTCGTTGGGTTACACTTTCGAATGACACACCACCAGCTGTTACGAACTCCTCTTTAAATGTTGTCTTTCCCTTTACATCGAATTGATCATTGCATAAGTTGTTGACCAGTCGATTCACCGCCTTTTTTGTCAAATCGCCCCACTTTTTGGTGGGTTCAACATCGGCTTTATCCAAGGCATACTCCCAGAGTCTTGCCGGTAGTTTGACTGGATTTCGGTTTCCAACATTTCGGTTTTTCAATTCGCCCCACACGTCGTCCAATGCGGTTCGGAGCTTGTCTTCTGTTAAACCTACCCAGTTTACCATGCACACAAATTGGTAGTTCCGTTCGGCTAGAAGTTTCGCCCCAACGGCGCTTGTCTTTAATATGGCTGGGCCGCTTAGGCCCCAATGGGTTATGAGCAGAGGGCCTTGTGTCATCAACTTGGTTTGTTGCACTCTCACTATCGCATTTGGAACAGAAAGTCCCATCAACTTCGTAATTGGGTTTTTTGGGATGCTGAAGGTGAATAATGATGGAACCGGCGAAACAATAGTATGTCCCAGGTTTTGCAACCAAGCTAACCCGTCAAGCTTGGGGCTGCCACCAGATGCGACCACGCATGCCTCAAATGTTTTCCGTTCTCCGTTTACTTCAAGAGAGATTCCGCCCCCGTCCTTTAAAAGATTACGCACGTTGGCGCCAAGGACAATTTTGACTCCCCCTTTTGTACAGGCGTTTGATAATGCATCCACAATGGTTTGGGAATCATTAGAAACTGGAAACATGCGGTTGTCGCTTTCGGTTTTCAGTTCCACACCTTGTTGTTCAAACCAGTTAATTGTATCCTGAACTCCAAATTCATCTAAAGCCTTTCGCATGAACTTTTCGCCTCGAGGATAGTTCTGAGACATGAGTCTATTGTTTAAACAATTGTGCGTGGTATTGCATCTTCCGCCGCCACTCACCTTCACTTTGGAAAGCACTTTCTGCGTCTTTTCAAAGATCCAAACCTGCGCATTTGGATGATGTTGGACAACGGAAATTGCTGAAAAATAACCTGCGGCGCCCCCGCCAATGATTGCTACGTTCACACTTCAAATGTTCTCATTTATCCTTTCAAAACATTTTTTTATTCCAAATTGAACCTCAACTCAATTTTTGGATAGTACTTACAAATCACAGATCATGAAATACTTGATAACATCCATTACGATCGCACTTTTTGTTTGCTCTTTCAGCTTGAAAGCGGATGAGACTCCCTCACGTCAGAAAGTATACTCTCTTGTAAAGCAATATCAAACCACAGATTGGTACTCCGAACAAGCCATAATGTGGGGAGAGTATCTCGCTACGAACGATCAAGACGGAGATGCTTGGCTGAACTTTTACACCGCCAAGCGTATGTTGAAAATCTACCGACAAGGAGTTTCGCACGATGACCTCGTCAAGATTGTAGAAGATATGGGAAAGGCTATTCCAAACTCCTTTGAGTTTCACTACGTGAGTTATTGGAATGGCGGGAATGGCACAGATCCCAAGTTGATTGAACACCTGAATAAGGCCTACGAGATAGACCCCAGGAGACCAGAGCTGCATGATGATTTCATGTCCTACTATGAACTGAATCGCGATATGGATATGCTTGAGCAAACAGCCAAGAAGTGGCTTTCATCGAATGATATTTCCACCGGTCTTTACGCCTGGAACTACAACATGCTTCAGAGCTGCGAGCAGAACGCCATTCTGTTTACCTCTGGAGATAATGACACCTACCCAGCAATTGAACTACAACACGGTTTGGGCATTCGAACGGATGTATCGGTAATAAACGCTGGCCTTATTGCAATCGATGATTACCGTAACAAATGGTTCGCTGAACTCGACATGCCTGAGATGACCAAGAAGTATGATGATTTTGAAGGATGGGCGGAAGTAGAAGACGCCATCATCGCCCACTTTAAAGACAACGCCAATCGGCCGATATACTTTTCAATTTCTGCGCGACCAAGGCTATATGAGGCGTTCAAGGATGAAATTCATAATGTGGGTATGGCCTATAAGTGGAGTCCTAAGAAGTTTGACAACATAGCGGTGCTCAAGCGAAATTATGAGAAGCACTTTTTAACGGACTATCTGAAATATGATTTTCAAAACGACATTAGTCAAGGTGTGGTCGATCACATGAATGGAAATTATTTGATCCCGTTGCTTACACTGCACAATCACTATAACGAAAGCGAAGATCCAATGGCGGAAGAAACAGGTGATTTAATTCAGCGCATAGCCGAGAAAAATAATACGGAAGATCAGGTGGCTGAGGTGTTGAATAAAACCAATCGAAAGCATGCTTCAAGCATCGGAGATCCACGCGTGTTAACTGAAAATTTTGTCAAAATCTCCGATACGCTTTACGCAGGCAAGTTTGAAGTTTCAAATAAAGAATACGAACGCTTTCAAATGGACCTTTTGAAACAAAAACGATACGATGACATTCAAGTTGCAAAGGCCGCGGAAGTCAATTGGAAAGGACTCCTATCCCCTGGCTTGTTTGACGACAGCGAGTCTGGCTTGTTTGAGCATGGGCATCCTGAGGAGGCTGGCCTACCAATAGTGAATGTGTCTTACGCTGCCGCTGAACTTTACTGCCATTGGCTTACCGAAGTCTATAACAACATGGATAGCAAGAAAAAGAAGTTTGACAATGTTGAGTTCAGGCTTCCTTCTGAAAAAGAATGGGAGTATCTAGCGAAGTCAGGCAAACAGGAATCAGCTTATGCATGGGGCGGCCCATATGTTAGAAATGCGAAAGGTTGTTTTCTAGCTAATTTAGACATGACCGAGGTGGATAAAAAGGCAAAGGCCGAATGCGCAGGTGAAGGCCCGAACAATCTAGATGGTGGAATTTTTACGGTGCCCGTGGGTTCGTATCTAGCAAACGATTTTGGGTTGTTCAACATGACTGGAAATGTGTCGGAAATGATTCAATCTGAAGGTATAACCAAGGGTGGAAGCTGGAATACCAAAGCCGGCATTGCTACCTTGGATGCAAAGGAGTCAATTCTAACACCGAGTCCTGAAGTTGGTTTCCGAGTAATCATGATTGTGAAGTAAGTTCATTGAGCCTATTCTCAAAATACAAAAGCAAGAGCGATTAAGTGCTGATGGAATTGTTTCAAAACGGCAAGGAAGCTGCGTTTGATGAAATCTATCGGCGTTACAGCCAGCGCCTTTTGCACTTTATGTACCGTTTGTTGAATCAGGATGAGAGCAAGGCGCAAGACATGTTGCATGACGTTTTTATTCGATTGGTTGAGCGCCCTGATCGTTTTGACACCACGCGGAACTTCCAATCTTGGATATTTACGGTCTGCTCAAATGAGTGCAAGAAGCAACATCGTTCAGCGCACGATCATGTTGATGTTGAGCAAGGCCTCCATATCGGCATTCCTTCCGAGGCAAAATTGGATCGCATCGATCAAAAAGGATTTCGTCAAGCACTACGAAGTGAGTTGCAACTACTGAGCTATGATCATCAATGCACATTCATTTTAAGGTTCCAAGAGAATTTTGAGGTTCGCGAAGTAGCCGAAATCATGAATTGTTCGGAGGGAACCGTAAAATCCAGATCACACTATTGTTTAAAGAAGCTGGCTGCTGAGCTGGCCGTTTACAACCCGATAAATACTATTTGATATGAGTGAAATACAAGATCGAATTGAAGAGCTGATGCTCCAAAAGTCATTTGATGCATTGACACCTGCAGAGCAAGAAATGGTGTTGTCGGTAATGACCGATTCGGAGTTTGATGCTCAACGCAACGTGCTGTTGGAGGCGGCTTTTTTATTTAGGAATGAAGGTGCCCAATTGGTGCCCGATCCAAACGTTCTGTTTAGTTTGAGAGAAGCGCATGCTGCAAAACGAAATTCAGCCTTAGTAGGCCTCTGGGCCTTCCTGGTTGGGTTTCGTATACCAGTCTATCAGGTTGGTATTGCGGGTGTGCTTCTTTTCATTGCACTTTGGAGTGTGCGGACGACTGAAGAAAATACGCCCGCTTATCTTGAACGCATCGTGTATCAACCTGTAATAGACACCATCCAGGTGATAAAGGAAGTTATGGTTGAAGTGCCTGTAGAACGAATCGTAACGATTGTGGAATACAGAGATGCGCCTATTGCAGCGGCAATGGCGTCTTTTGAAAATATAGAGAATGGAATTACTCCAGTTTCTTCCCCACCAAACATCGACGCTGTGACTCGTTCGTTTGGGAACACAACAGTAAATAATGACGAACTAGAACAGTTTCGTGTAACCGGAATCTAGGTCTAGATCCAACGACCTAGCCTATATTCCACATGTAGCTCTGAGTAAAAGGAAGAATTACCCGTTGGTCTTCTTTCCCTTGTTTTTGCCATCTAACCATCGGCCAGCTTTCACTTCGCCCAGGTAGTTTACAATCTTAACTCGCTCATACTGCTTGATGGTCTTCGCGACCTCATCCATATCCTCTCTTCGAATCTTAACTGCAGAATTTGACCCCTTGTTACGTAACTCAAGATAAAATCCGTCTTTTAGCTCGGACGGTTTGGTTGGCGGTCTACCTTTTCTTTTCTCCATGCGAATAACTTAATGTTAACTGCTGCAAATCAACAAGAATTCAGGACATTATGTTTAGCTCTGATGAAATGTTTTAAACAATCAGGTGTAAGATGCCCCATTCGCAGTGAACATTCATAGCGTCATAGTAATCTGTCGCCTCAGATGGGTCACCTGTGGCGCCTCCACCGTTTCTGAAGTAGACAAATTTTCGCATTCCATATCGCTCGTTGTCAACGATACCATCTCCGTATCCGGCTCCTTGACCAGCATATATAATTCCATCGTCGGCTTTGGCTGCAGCGTAGTCGTTCTGGCATAAACAATTGTCTTTGTTGTCGTTTGCCTGAAACGGACCCTGGAAGAAATCGACACCGATGGCTGGCGGGTTTATTCCATACCCAAGGGCGCCAGAAGCATCTTCGTCGTCTTCGTCGGCATTGTAGTAAAATCCGAGACCCCGTTGTACATCACAACCTACATAGTCGTCGTTTGGATTACCAAGGTCGCCATCGACGAACTGTCCAAAATAGGTGTCTTCTAAACCATATGTCGACTGGTTGATGATTTCATAATTGTAGAAGGTCATGTTGTTTACCTCGTCGGTAGAAGAAAATGCAAAGGCCTGAGCGCGTATTTCAAGTCCGATCGTATTACCTCCGGATTCAGTATGAATGGACCCCTTGTCGTTAAACACCCACCACAGGTTCTGGTCTCCATAAATATCTTTTACTTGTCGACTGCAGTCGCTCTTTCCACTTAGCACATAGCCAGGGAAATCACCGTCTTGCGGATTATAGTCCCCATCATCGTTGTAGTCGAAAAATGGAGCGAGGTAATAGGATTCATTATAAGGCTCGTAGTTGCGGCCATGCGCTGGCCAACTCAAGATTGCCTCCGGGATGGTATAGCCGGGATATAGGGTTGAACGCTGTGCCGGAGTAGCCTGGAACCATCCCAAAAACTCTTGTACCATGGCTTTGCTGGTTTCCCAATGCCGGTCATACTCCTTACACGTTTGTGAGTTAATTTCGGCATCAACCGTACTGAGCGGACCCGTCCAAAAGTCATTTCCTTGTCTGAAACGCTGAGCGGCCACTTTGAACTGACCTGATATGTCTTGACCTGCAATCCAGAGCGAACCTGCGTATAACGATGTCTTACCCGTGCCTGCTGGGATTTCATACCGAGGTCGGTTAAAATCCCACCACATATCACCACCACTTTGGATCAGTGCCTTCGTATTGTTGATGTTTAGTTCGGCAGATGCCGTTGGTGGATTGCAACCAGCAGCTGTTCCGATTTGGTCGCCTTTTTTAGATTTTTTTCTTGGAACATCTTCCCTCGCTTGTGCAAGTGACACTAGAAAGCAAAATAGTAGGAATAGGTAAGCTCTTTTCATGGTGTTGGATTTAATACACATGAAAGAAGCAAAGACTCGGTGTATCGACTAGTCAGTCTTAGACTATGGCTAGATTCGAGGACGTTTGGTGAAAGACGAAATATCCGAGAATACGGTCAAGACCTGGATTGGCCTACGATTCCTTAATAATCAACCGTTGGTAGTAACTGATGATAATTGCCGTGATCGGAATGGCGATGATCAAACCAACCATGCCTAGTAGTGCGCCCCATATGCTTAATGAGAGTAATATGATTGCAGGATGCATTCCACTAAATCCACCCATAAATCGTGGTGTAAGAAACACCTCTTGAATTAATTGGATAACTGCAAAAACCACCAAGACCAATGACATCGCAATCCAAGCGGACCCACCAGTATCAACTGAATTCAACGCGGCCAAGGCAAGGGCTGGTAATATTCCAATCAGTTGCATATATGGTATGTAGTTTAGAAAACCAACTAATAGTCCCAACCCAAGTGCGAAGGGAAGGCCTATGATTTTAAACCCAATTGCAAAAAGGATCGCAACAGAAATCACAATTTTAGTTTGGGCTCGGAAGTACCCATTCATTTGAATCTCAAGATCGTCGGTAAGCTGCAAGGTGAACGCCTTGTATTTGTTGGGTATGTAGTTCTTCCAACTATTGCTTAATGCTTGAAAGTCAAGTATGAGAAACATCAAGTACAGGACGTATGTGATGGTTCCAAATAAAGCACCGACAATGCCATACACACCACTCACGGTGTTCCAAACTCCAGTTAAGGCAGCCATTACTTTATCTCCCATGCCTTCTTGTTTGAGCATCGAGGTATAGTCTATGTTTTCCAAATAAGATTGCGCCTTCACCACAATGTCTTTTGGAATCCATGCTGGCCATTCCAGGTGATTCAGCTGTGAATCAATCAAAGAGTAGAGATGTTTCACCTCTTCTGCCATGATGGGCACTAGGATGATTACGAATGCGACAGCGACAATGGCGATGGTTAGGAAAAGAACCATTACGGCAACAACGCGTTTCTTAATCCACCTTTGAACAAAAGAAACCAATGGGTCGAGTAAGTAAACAGTCAACCAAGCCAGTAAAAACGGAAGCAACACAGCGCTAAGCTCTGTTAGTGCCAAATACAAAACGACAATAACCCCAGCGGTCATTAGCCATCGTACAAAGCGATCAAAGTCAATTGGTTTATCCGAGATCATGTTTCAATATTAGTTCTTTCAAAGAAGCTTTCCTGCACCAAATGGAACTGCTTTGGCTGTAAGCCTTACAGTGGTTTCGGATACGTCACAAATCACTTCGCCACCTCGCTGACTTGCTTGAAAGGCTAGTATGTTTGACTTCTTTAGCTGTTGCGACCAGTATGAGGCCAGCAACATATGAGCGCTTCCTGTGGCCTGATCTTCCAAGAAACTCACGTATGGTAAGATGACCCTTGAGACGCAATCATGCGTTGAACCTCGAGCCGTTATGACATACCCGAAGGTTTTTGATTCGCGCAAGGCGTTCCAATTTGGTTTCAATTCACGAACGGCGTATTCATCATTCAAGAGCACAAGGTCTTTGTTTGGCGAAGTCTCATATCCAACAACTTGCCCTTGGAAGCCTCTTTGTACATGATCTGGAATGGAGGTTGGTTCAGAAAGAATGGCCTCAGCGCTAATAGAAACCGTCTCCCGCCCTTTTTCGCCGAGCAGCACACCATTGTTATAGTGAAATTGAATAGGTCCCTCATCGCCTCCAATTTGAGTCAGCGCCCAAGTTGCTGCAATGGTTCCGTGTCCACAAAGGTCAATCTCCGAATCAGGCGCAAACCAACGTACATCGTAACCATCGGCTCTTTTTCGCAGAAATGTGGTAGCGGGCATGTTAAAATCGCATGCAATTGAATGAAGCAGTTCTGTGTCGCTTATATCGTCAAGCATCAGCACGCAGGCTTGGTTGCCAAGCGCTTGGTTTCCGGTAAAAGCGCTTAATAGAAAGTATTCTCCAGGTTTCATCCTTCAAAGGAATTGAAATGAACGAGAAATCAAATTCTCGATCAACTACAGCGGTTTCTTAATACCAACCGACACGCTCTGATCTTGCCCTGTGCAAGGGGAGTTGGCCCTTTAGATTCGCTCCATCAATTAAAAACAACTAAAACCCAGAAACGATGAAAAAGACAGTAACAACAACCCTTAGTATCGCATTACTCGCTACCACATTCTTGACTTCATGTGATAAAAAAGAAACAAAAATTCCAGCCAAAGTGAGCAAGGATATGGTGTTTAATACCACAATTAGTGAAGTTAGGCTTGGCGATGGAGTGCCTCTTAATATTGATGTTTCAGTTCGATGGAAGATTCAGGACTTTGAGGCATTCAGCAGCCAATTCGATAGCCCCGAATCATACGATTCGTTAGTGTTAGCGACTCGTGAGTCTGAGATTGCGAATAAAGTGGCAAACCAATACATGAATGTCGATTCGGTATTCACATCGCAACGACACCAATTTATTAATCAAGTCAAGGGAACGTTTGCAAGCCAACTCGGAGAGTCAGGCATAGAAATAAAGGAAGTGATTGTATCCAACCTCAAATTCCCGGAGAATTATACGAACGCTATGGAGCAATTGGCCATGCAGGAGCAAGAATTAGAACGAATTCGAAAGCAAAGCTTGATCGATTTAGAAGTAAGTATAGCAGCAAAAAAGCAAGCCGAAAAGATGGTAAGGTCACTATGGCAAAAGCTGAGATGAATGCTAAAGTGCAGAAGATCAATGCAGAAACTGAGAAGAGTATCCGACAGAATCGATTGGCCCCTTGAGAACCCCGACAGTTGGAGGGTGCAGGACAGGATCAAGATCAACGCACAACTCATCCAACCTTGGTGGCAGGTGATAAGAGGTGTGTGTTTTACCACATCCATGATCCATTGTTTGTATCGAAGAACCACTTCTCGCTACCGTTGTTCTATCTTTAACACCATGTCGCAAAGAAAGAAATTCAATCCATGGCAAGCCTATTTGATGATAGGTGGTGGCAGTTTATTGGTAATCACTCAATTTTTGACCTACGAGGCAGGTCTCACAATGATTGAGACCCTAAAAATGGGACTGGGAATCATCATGATTGGTTATGGGGTATTCCGATTGAGGAAAAAAATTTAAGTCCCAAAATACACGCGGGCACCACTCTAGCCCCTCAGTTCGTCGAGCTCTAGCCAGCGCAATTCCTTTTCTTCCAACTCAGCCACTACTTCAGTAATGCGTTTAGAAAGCCGCTCAATTTCTTCATATGCGAGCGAAGCATCCTGCAGCGCTTTTTCAATTTCCACTCGCTCCTTTCCCAAAGCCGGTAAATCCTTTTCAAGTTGCTCTAATTCGTACTTGTCTTTAAAGCTTAGCTTCTTGTTGTCCTTCTTTTTGGGAGCTTGAGTCTCTGCGTCTGCCTCGACCTTCTTAGCAATGGCTTTTGGTGCGCGCTTCTCCTCGTCTAGTTTAGCTCTATACGCCGAGTATGGTCCCCAAAAGTCCTTTATCTCAGCATTGCCTTCAAAAATGAATAGATGGTCTACCAATCGGTCTAAGAAGTATCGATCGTGCGAAACAATCAACAGGCAGCCACCAAAGTTTTCTAAAAACTCCTCTAATTTTTGAAGCGTGAGCAAGTCGAGGTCGTTTGTTGGCTCATCTAGAATAAGGAAGTTAGGGTTCTTGATAAGTACGGTCAACAGGTGTAGCCTTCTGCGCTCTCCTCCACTCAATTTGCTGACATACGTGTACTGCATTTCAGGCGGAAACATGAAGTGCAATAAAAACTGAGAAGCGGTGAGTTTACTGCCATCGGCTAACTGAATTACTTCGGCTATATCCTTTAGCACTTCTATTACGCGTTTATCACCTTTTACCTCAAGTCCAGATTGATTATAATATCCATAAACAATTGTTTCTCCGGTATTTATCTTACCCGAATCAGCCGTTTCGAGTCCTGTTATTATATTCAATAACGTACTTTTTCCGCAGCCATTTTTACCCAGAATTCCAATGCGTTCGCCTCGCTTAAACGTGTAGTCAAACCCTTTCAAAATCTCTAAATCTCCATAGCTCTTATAAACCTTTTTCAGCTCTAAGATCTTGCCGCCAATGCGAGACATCTTCACATCAAGCTTTAGCTCGCCTTGCTTCTTACCGCTCATCGCTTTAGCCTTGATCTCGTCAAATGCATCAATGCGAGCCTTGCTCTTCGTGGTTCGAGCCTTTGGTTGACGGCGCATCCACTCCAGCTCTTTCTTCATAAGCTTATTGGCCTTGTCCACTTCTGTTTGGTAGACAACCTCGCGTTCGGCGCGCTTCTGCAAAAAGAAGCCGTAATTACCATTGTGCTTGTAGAGTTTGGTATCGTTCATTTCTAGAATCTGGTTACATACACGATCTAGGAAGTATCTATCGTGTGTCACCATCAACAACGTCACGTTTGATTGCATGAAGTAGCCTTCTAGCCATTCCACCATTTCAATATCCAAATGGTTGGTCGGCTCATCTAAAATGAGAAACTCAGGTTGATCCAAAACAGTAATGGCTATGGCAAGGCGTTTCTTTTGACCTCCGCTCAGTGAATTCACCTTTTGATTTAAATCGTGAATACCAAAGCGCCCCAGCATTGTTCCGAGTCTTCGATCAAAATCCCACGCCTCCCTTGCGTCCATTAAAATTGACGTTCTCTCCAAGGCCTTGAGGTGTTCCTCCTCGCCACTCATGCTGTTTTCTAGTGCAGCTTCATAATCCCTGATAATAGCGAGTACCTCGGCACTTGCTTCGCGCACAAAAGCCTCAATGGTGATATTGTCATCGTCGGTTAAAACCGGCTCTTGTTCTAGAAACGAAACACGGATGCCATCTCTAAAACTGAACTCACCCCCGTCGGCAACATCTTGGCCAGCCAATATGCGGAGCAGAGTGGATTTCCCAGTACCGTTATTTGCAATAAGCGCAACCTTGTCGCCTTTGGCCAACCCGAAGCTAATATCCTTGAATAGCGAACGTTCGCCATAGGTTTTTACAAGATTCTCAACGCTTAAATAGTTCATTCCGCGAATGTCTGCATTTACACAAGGTAAAATTCAATTACTGGTCAAGGGACAACGAAATCCTTCAATTCAATGTCTAACGCTTGGATGAGACTCCTATTCGCCGTTTTTGTAGTACTGTTTTTCATTGGTTGCGATCAATGTGCTCGCGTCAAATGCCTGAACGGTGGCACATGTTACAATGGTGTTTGCGTTTGTGAAGATGGATATGCACGTCCTTCATGCCTTAAGGATACATGCTTTCAAGTGAGTCCATGCAAACACGGCAATTGTGAATATGGATACTGCATCTGTGACGAAAATTGGATTGGGGAGAAATGCGATTCCTTAGACTATGTAGACCATTCAGGCGATTATTTTGGTGGATTCATCTGCGATGGATACCAAACACTGTCTTTTGTAGGGGTTGATAAAACATCTGATAGACGCAGGTTTCAAATTCGTGAGAACGAATTCAATATTGTGTACAATGCGATATTCCAAGGTCCACACAACTTTACCGTTGACTCTCAGCTAGCGCGCGATTACAACGGCATCAAGACCTATGTTCATGGATCCGGATCGATAAAGGATAAGGAGCTAGAGATGGAAATCTACTATACCACCGACGGTGATTCAGATGTTTGCATGTTTGATGGAAAACGAAACGACCTCTAACTACTTCATTCGCACAAGCTGATATGAATGCTCGCCTCGATGGGCATGCTCGCCTTTCGCAAACAACGATATCGTGAAAGCGGAGTCCGCCTCAATTTGGTACTGAATTCGAGAAGGGAAATCATGGTCTTTGTTTTCAAAAACCCAAGTTGAATCTGATTTGATTCCTTCAAACAATGTGACTCCTGATTTTGGTAAAGAAGCCACGTAAACCGGTTTGCCATCAAACGAACGGATAAAAAGCTTTTCCGAAAACAAGGTATCTGAGCCCTGGAGTTCGTAACCCTCGCCCACATATTGGGTTTTGTCCCACTTCCAGCGCTCTAGTAGGGTAACTGAACCGTTCTGCCCCTCCCATTGTCCACTAATCCAACGGAATTGATTCCTCAATTCAGTTTCTTCATTTTCGCCACATCCCGATAGTAGCATGATCAGTACGATTAGTATTCCTCCGTTACGCATGGCACTAAGGTATTTAACCGCTCGAGAACGAATCCGTTTGGGCAAAAAAAAAGCGCTCCGAAGAGCGCCTTTTCCAAAATTCCATCGAGAAAAATTAAGACTTCGATCCTGTGATGTCGAATTGAAGGTTAATGTTGTCTGAAAGCAGAACATCTTCCATGTAGTGCTTCCATGCTACGTCATATTTCTGACGATCAAAATCAAGGTGACCAACGATGTGAAGTTCGCCTGCTTCGTTTACTTCCATTGAATCAATGATAAGCTCTTCTTCGTTTGACTTACCGCGGATGTTTAGATTACCAAAAACGCTCATGCCTTCCATACGTGTGAATTCGAATGTTGCATTAGGGTTGTTTTCAATATCAAAGAAATCAGCTGTAGCTAAGTGTCCAACTAGATCAGCTGCAGGGCGCTCTTCGCTATATCCTTCATCTTCTGGAGCGATTGTAGTCATGTCAATGGCAACTTTACCAGCCGTCATTGTCTCACCTTCAGATGTCATAGTACCTTCTTTAACTGAAATAGATCCAAAGTGTGAATACACCTGACCTCCAGTTACGCTTCCTTCCCATCTTACAGTAGATTTCTCAGCGTTGATTGTCCAGTTAGCAACCTCAGCTACTACTTCTTCAGTAGCTTCTGTAGCTTCTGTTGTTTCCTCTTCGTGTTTCGTTTCGCCAGCACATGATGTCATCATAACACCTGCTGCTGCCACAGCTAAAAATAAATTTATCTTCTTCATGTTCTATTTGGTTTTAAGCCGCAAAGGTATTCTTTTATATGTACCTACACACATTTTTTCGCTAAATGACTTCACCGCCTAGCCTAATCAATGAATTATACGCCTTGATTCTTAGTCTACCTGGATGAAATCCAATGAAGGATGAAGAGGGTTGGCGTGTTCTAGCAGGTCCAAAACGGATGTTGGGTCTGAAAAATAATCGAGCCAATTCATACGCCTTTCCTGTGGTGTTCCTGCAGGAAGAAGCTCATTGGCGGCGAAATCAAACCTTTGGGCCACTACCCCATTTCGCTGTTTGTCGCTTCGAAGGACTTTCTTTTCAAGGCGAACCAAGCGTTTAGACATACGCGTCGACTCGGCCTCCGTGCTTTGCCCCAATGTGGAATCCAGCTCTCCTAGTTCAGCTATCAGAGTTCTTAGTATAGCGTCTATCTGAGTTCGTTTTTCTTGCACCAAATGCTCGTTCGACCCGATGGCGCGAATCAATTCAGTGACTACAGCCTCGCGGTCCTTATATACATCATCAAGCGAAAGCCCAAGCTGTGCGACCTTCTTCATTGCTTTTTCAGATACCAACGCAAACATATCTCGAAGCAAAATCACGGGCATTGGACAATTTGCGGATTTAAAAACATCGCGCAGTTGCAGCCAATAGCTCGTTTCTCCAGGTCCACCGATATAGGCAATGTTTGGAAGAATCACCTCCTGATAGAGCGGTCTTAGAATAACATTTGGACTAAAACATTCTGGTTTTGACTCTACTAAGGATAGAAGTTCATCTTTTGACCAACTCCTCGTCCCATCCGACGTTGCGTATCCAACTTGTGCTTTCACAATTCGGTCCCGATATCCGGACTCCAACCAGAAAAGGTTGATCTCCCGCCCATTTACCTGACCATTGTAATCCATGGATTCGAGTAAGCTTGTTGTCTTTTCCAATTCATTTTGAGAAAACTGTGTGGTCAGTTCTTTTTGAATGTACGGGACAAACACCCTTTTTAATCTGGAATCATCCGCATCGATAACGATAACGCCAGAATCAGCGAATACCCAATAGACAAAATCACGAATGGCACTCGAAAGGGACCTATCAGAACCAAATATGGTATCCAGTGCATCTAAACTCTCCTTGTATCTGTGATCATCATTAAAGTATTCTCGAATTTCTTTTTTAAAGGCATCCAACTCTCCAAGTTTCATATGTCCAACCGCACCGCTTTGTTCAGTCTTCCAGATCGACTTAGTGCCTCCAATAAAAACATGGTTTATCTCTTCAAAGTCATGGTCTTCAGAGGCCATCCAATAGATGGGAATGGCAGATATTCCCTGATCCTTCAGCATCTGCGCCAGCTTGATAGCCGACACTATTTTATAAAAGAAGAAAAGTGGGCCTCCATATACGCACAGTTGATGGCCAGTGGTAATGGTGACTGTTTTGGGGTCGGAAAGTCGATTGATCTGAGCTTCAGTTATCCCATTTGAATATGAACTTGATCTCGACTGATCGTTAAGAACTTCAATTAGAATACTTCTGTCGAAATTCTGACCCATACGATTTGCCCACGCTGCCTTCAGGCCAGCCATATCCGGACTAAACTGGGTGAACTCCGCCAATGCCTCGCTCCGATCTAAATAATCCTGAACCAGTTTTGGCAATTTCGGTATGATGGAATCAACACGCTTCAAAGCAGATGTATTAAGGCACAAATGAATGGAATGTTCAGGTTACTTTGTAATTAAGGACCACAAAGTCCCGAAGAATCCAAGGATTAACCGGCTATTTTACCTTCCAAATCAAAGGCCGTAGCACCGGTGATTTCCACATCGGCGAAATCTCCAATTCTCAAGTATAGATCCTCAGCAGGTATAAGTACTTCGTTATCCACTTCAGGTGAATCATATTGGGAACGCCCAACAAAGTATCCACTCTCTTTCCGATCGATCAACACCTTTAAGGTCGCTCCAATGCGTTTTTCATTGGCAGCTAGACTAACATGCTCCTGTGCTGCCATGATTTCCGCTACACGTCTCTGTTTCTCCTCTTCTGGCACATCGTCTTCATATTGATGCGCGTGTGTTTTCTCTTCGTGGCTGTAGCTAAATACACCCAGACGATCGAAACGCATTTCTTTCACCCAATCTACGACCTCGTTATGCTGATCCAATGTTTCCCCTGGAAAGCCTGAAATGAGCGTAGTACGAATCGCGATGTCCGGATTTACCGTGCGCATCTGATTCAATAGTCTATCCGTTTTGTCTCGTGTTGTTCCTCTGCGCATTCGAGCCAAAACCTCATCGTTGATGTGCTGTAGAGGAATGTCGATGTAGTTGCAGATTTTTGGATTCTGAGCCATCTCTGTTAATACATCCGTCGGGAAACCAGCTGGATAAGCGTAGTGTAGGCGAATCCATTCAATTCCATCAACCTCAGAAAGCCGTTGTAAAAGCTCGGCAAGATTTCGTTTCTTATAGATGTCGAGGCCGTAATATGTGGAGTCCTGGGCAATGAGGATTAGCTCTTTTGTTCCCTGAGCCGCCAATGATTTGGCTTGATCCACCAGTTGTTCGATCGGTGTGCTTTTATGCATGCCACGCATGAGAGGAATAGCACAGAATGAACACGGTCGGTCGCACCCTTCGCTAATCTTTAAATATGCATAGTGCACAGGTGTGGTTAGCAAACGCTCGCCCACTAATTCACTCTTATAGTCAGCCTTAAGCGTTTTTAGAAGCCTTGGAAGCTCTCGTGTTCCAAACCAAGAATCAACATTTGGAATTTCTAGAGCCAGCTCCTCTCGGTAACGCTCGCTCAAACAGCCGGTTACAATCACTTTTTCAACCCAACCTTTTTCTTTGGCTTCGCTAAACTGCAGAATGGTGTTTATGGATTCTTCCTTCGCGTTGTCAATAAACCCGCAGGTATTAATGATCACGGTATCGAAATCCTCCTTTTCGGTTTCATGCTCTACATTAAAATCGTTGGCCTTGAGTTGCGCCATCAATATTTCAGAATCAAAGATGTTTTTGGAACACCCAAGTGTTACCACATTGATTTTCTCCGATCGTTTTCCTTTTGTTCGCATGTCTATGCCTTGCTATTGAATAAAGACTCCACAAATGCTCGACGATCGAACAGCTGAAGATCATCAATTTGTTCGCCTACTCCTATGTATTTGACGGGTATTTTAAACTGATCGCTTATGCCGATAACTACCCCACCTTTTGCGGTGCCATCCAGTTTGGTAAGCGCAAGGGCATTAACCTCGGTTGCTGCAATGAATTGCTTTGCCTGCTCAAACGCGTTTTGGCCTGTGCTTCCGTCAAGCACCAAGAGAATCTCATGTGGCGCGTCTGGAATCACCTTTTGCATTACGCGCTTTATTTTTGTCAACTCACCCATTAATCCGGCCTTGTTATGGAGCCTACCTGCGGTGTCAATAATGACCACGTCAGCATCCTGTGCCTTCGCAGATTGAACCGTATCAAACGCCACAGACGCTGGGTCTGATCCCATTTTTTGGTGGATTACCGGCACTCCTGCTCGATCTCCCCATACAATGAGTTGATCAACAGCTGCCGCACGAAATGTGTCAGCCGCGCCGATTACTACCTTCTTTCCCGCTTTATTAAATTGATTGGCCAGCTTGCCAATGGTGGTTGTTTTTCCAACGCCATTCACGCCAACAACCATCATTACATATGGTTTCTTATTGAGAGACTCTTCGAAATTCTTGACCTCGCCAGCCTTGTTTTCTTCTAGAAGAGCGATAATTTCATCTCGCAAAATGTCGTTTAACTCGTCTGCGTTGACGTATTTATCTTTTGAAACGCGCTGCTCAATGCGACTAATAATCTTTAGCGTGGTGTCTACACCTACATCAGAAGTGACTAATACCTCTTCCAGATTATCGAGAACTTCATCGTCTACTTTGGACTTACCAACGACAGCACGAGAGATTTTAGAGAACACGCTTTCTCGAGTTTTCTCTAATCCTTTGTCAAGCGATTCCTTCTTGGATTTGAATAGACCGAATAGTGCCATGTGTGCGTTGGTTTAAACAAAGAAAGCTTCCCGGCCCAGAATTCGGGTGGAAAGCTTTCAAATATTTTATAGAGAATGGATTACTTGCGACTCAAGAAGTCTGCAACCGCATCCTTTGGTAATACTTCTTCCTTGAAACTATATGCGCCTGTTTTAGCTGATTTTACCATCTTAATGACTTTGGTATAATCTTTTGCGCCTTGCTTGCGGAGTCCCGCTACGGTTTTCTTTGCCATGACTTATTGTATTCGAGGTTTTACTTAATTTCTTTGTGAACAGTCATTTTCCGAAGGATGGGATTGTACTTTTTCAATTCCATTCGCTCAGGAGTATTTTTCCTATTCTTGGTGGTGATGTAACGTGAAGTTCCAGCCTGACCACTTTCTTTGTGCTCTGTGCACTCGAGGATTACCTGTACTCTGTTGCCTTTTCTTGCCATGATTATTCCTTTGTAAAATCGGGCCGCAAAAATATAGATTTGAATTGGATTCTTTATCCGCCTAACCAACTTTTTGAACGAATGCCTCTTAATAACCTAAAAATCCTCTTAATCAGCGCGTTAAGTATGTGCTTCATTGGAATCGGACACGCCCAAGAGCGTAAAATCGCCATTGTTTTGCATGCAGGCGCCGGTTATATGCGGCCTGACATGTACACCAAAGATCAGGTACAAGACTATACAGATAAGTTGAGTGAGGCGCGTGATGTTGGATATAAAATCCTTGAAAATGACGGTACTTCCGAAGACGCAACGGTAGCCACAATCAAAATTCTGGAGAATAGCACATTATTCAATGCTGGAAAGGGCTGTGTGCTCTCTCACAACAAACGGGCTGAAATGGATGCATCCATTATGAATGGCTCAGACAAAAATGCCGGAGCGGTTGCCGGAGTACAACGCGTGAAAAACCCAATCACAGCAGCGCAGGCTGTTTTGCACAACAGTCCTCACGTAATGCTAAGCGGAAGTGGTGCCGACGATTTCGCTGAAGCACAAGAGCTCGAAATGGTAGCTCCCTCCTACTTCGTGACGGATGAACGCATGGAGCAAATCAAAAAAATGATTCAGGAAGAAAAGAATAAAACAGACCTATTTAGAGATGCTCCAGAATCGCTATCAGACAACAAGTTTGGGACCGTTGGTGTGGTGGCTATTGACAAGCAAGGCAATATTTGCGCAGCAACGAGTACTGGTGGGATGATGAATAAAAAGAACAATCGCATAGGTGATTCACCGGTTATTGGTGCTGGAACATATGCCGATAACCGAAGCTGTGGTGTGTCGTGCACTGGGCACGGCGAATACTTTATTCGACTGGCAGTAGCGCATGAGGTATCGGCGCTTATGTTGCATCGAGGATGGGATTTAGAGAAAGCCACCAACTATGTGGTGCACAAAGAACTGATGGATATTGGAGGTGCTGGAGGATTGATAGCCATTGACAGAAAGGGAAACATTTCCATGTCCTTTAACACTCCAGGCATGTTTCGTGCGGCCAGATCGAGTTCGGGCGAAAACTCGGTTGCTATTTTCTCAGAATAATGGTCTTGCAATCGACTTAAAAAGAACGACTTAAATAAAAGTTTTCTGAGTTCGTGTTTTTTGGTTTTACGATATCGCAACATTTTTACATTTGCAGCGGAGAGTTGGCAGAGTGGTCGATTGCACTAGTCTTGAAAACTAGCGTGCCGCAAGGTACCGAGAGTTCGAATCTCTCACTCTCCGCAGAAGAATCATCCCTATCCAAGCAATTTGGATAGGGATTTTTTTATTCCCTAAGACGGAGCTCGCTTCAGCCTCTAAGGGAATAAAAAAACACCAAGGATGTTGCGCAGCAAGATCTAGGGATGATTGTTCTGAACCTCCCCCAAAACGAGATCATTCTGAGCCGAATGGATCAGAATAACCTCAAAGATTCCCTGAAGCGGAGCTCGCTCCAGCTCTAAGGGAATAAAAAAATACCAAGGATGTTGCGCAGCAATATCCAGGGATGATTGTTCTGAACCTCCCCCAAAACGAGATCCAGCTAGCACGGACATGCTGTCCGTGCGTATGCAACAATAAAGAAGTAATCGCTATGTTTATCTAATGTCAGATAAGTATAAAGCGATCGATAATAGCAGGGCTCATTTTGTGACCATCACCGTTGTTTCATGGATCGACTTGTTTACAAAAAACAGCCTGAGACGGGTTGTTACAGACTAACTTCAATATTGTAAAGACAAAAAAGGTTTAGAGGTTAATGCTTGGTGTTTAATGCCAAGTCATTTGCATATGATTTGTAAAGCTTCTGAAGAACAAAAGCTAAGTGATATAATTAGAGATTTTAAAACACACACGAGCAAAAAGATAGTTGAAACAATAATCAACAAACCCGAAAGCAGGCGAGAATGGCTTCTGGAGGCTTTTCAAAAAGCATGTGAACATCTGAAAAGGGATCAGAAATACAAAGTTTGGCAGAATGGCTATCATGCTGAAGAAATTAGAAGTAACTCTTTTCTTGAGTCTAAGAGTGATTACATACATCAAAATCCTGTAAACGATGGAATTGTTGAATTCGCTGAAGATTATATGTACAGTTCTGCAAGAAAATATGCAGAACGTGACTCGATATTGGAAATTGATCTAATTTCAAGGCAATGGAAAACGATTTAGGTATTGAAGGAGTATGGATAGTGCACGGACGACACGTCCGCGCGAGCAGACTTGCCCAAACTTGGCGATAGATAAAATATGAAAACTAAATATATAGTCATAATTATTGCCTTTGTAATCACAGGCATCACACTTAGTCAATACGCATTCCACAAAATAACTGCACATTTTGAGAAGTTGTCTAATCTAACCGGCGAGGAGATTCTTTGTCAAAATTATTTAAGTAAAAAAAAACTAGATTTAAAAGTAAAGGTTAGCGAGAAGTACATTGATGAGGAAAACCGAGGTGACAAGGTTATAGTAATCGATCTTGGTGATTCGGATGTAGATTATCTTCTAACCGATGATGAATCCGGACTTTTTGAATCAATAGAGGCCGGAGATTCGATCTACAAACAAAGTGGATCATTCGAATATATCCTCGTCAATGATTTCAGGCGCGATACATTTGTCTTAAATTATGGAATCCCATGTACTGAATGAGATTGTTTAGAATACAATTCACGATAAAAAGAGTGTAACATAGCTGTGATATTAGTTCACAGAGCTCACCCTAGTTATGATAAGTCAAGATCAACAAAATAAATCTGGTACACTCTGTTTTCAGACGACTTTCCTCGTTTTCATGTTTCTATTTGTGGACATACTAAATTATCGAGCCCAATCAGTTGTTGGCGAAAGGTAACAAGTCGGTGGAGTTAACAACCAATCTCGGTGGAGTGAAATTCCAGCTAGCGCGGACATGCTGTCCGTGTGTATGCAACAAGAAAGAAGTAATCGCTATGTTTATCTAATGTCAGATAAGTATAAAGCGATCGATAATAGCAGGGCTCATTTTGTGACCATCACCGTTATTTCATGGATCGACTTGTTTACAAGAAACAGCCTAAGACGGGTTGTTACAGACTCACTTCAATATTGTTGAGACAAAAAAGGTTTAGAGGTTTATGCTTGGTGTTTAATGCCTAGTCATTTGCATATGATTTGTAAAGCTTGTTTTCTTGCCAAACGCAGTGGAAGAACCTATCGTCTTTAAGTTAACCACCCTAATTCTGATCTTCAATAAATGTGAAACGATGATTACAGAAGGAAACATTCTTCGCAGTTTAGCGATTCTGATAATCCTAAGTTTAATAGTAATGAGCTGCCAAAAGCGACCACTCAACTCCCGAAACGATTATATCGGTGAGTGGGAATTCACGGAGCAGAGTTTCTCGGAAACCGTTGTCGGATTTGACTCAAATGGTGTGGCTTCAAGCTATGATAGGACTACCACTCTGCCAGAAACACATGCAGGCTCTATTAAATTCAATAAGAAGGATATCCTACTATTCGACTTTAATTCGAGAGAACGGGAATATGCAGTTTCAAAAAAGGGAAAGATTTCCAACGCTGTTCCTGATGATCCCAGAGATGAGGACAAACCAATTCAACGTAGAACTAGAGGCGAGTTTATTGGCGATGACTCCTTATTCATTGAACACTATTAATCCCATGGTTACACAACATCAAGGACAGTGATAACGGGTATTAGAGTCGATGACTAACCTTAGGTCCCAGTAATTAAAAACTCCGTACGTCGGTTCATTGCCCTGCCCTCTTTGGTGTCGTTGGTGGTAAACGGAACGGTTTCTCCAAATCCCCGGTATTCGATGCGGCTTCCAGAAACGCCTTTAGATTCTAGAAACTGCTTCACAGAGAACGCCCTATCCGTGCTCAACGAAAGGTTGGCATCTGCCCTTCCCACGTTGTCCGTATGGCCGTGAATGGCGATTTTGATGGACTTATTCTCATTTAGATACAAGGCGAATTCGTTCAGAATTGAGGTTGATCGCTGGCTGATCTCGGCCGAGTTGGTCTTGTAATAAATGTCGTTGATTCGATACACGCCACCTTCCTTCACTTCCTCTACTGTCAGTTCAATTTCTTGGAATGTGTTCACGTTGGCCTCGCTATCTCCCGTGCGGCTTGTCTTTGGTGTATCGTGTTCCACCGTTTCAATCAGCTTCGATTGAAAAGCCATTCCGTCTGCCTTCACATTCAATACAACGTCCTCCTCATCGCGCACCGCTATTACCGCGGCATAACCTCCATCGTTCGCATCCACTTCCACCTTTGTTATTTGCTGCGACTTCATGGACTTAAGTTCTATCGTGGCATTCTGTGCTGGATCACCATTGGCATCATTTAGCTTTCCACTCACGAAAACAACCTTATCCGGTCGCGCCTCTTTATACAGCTCAAAACTCCAGATATCGATACTCTGGCTCAATGTCGGATGCTTCGATGAATAGTAAACCCACTTTCCATCGGTACTGACAACAAACGCTTGCTCGTCGCCTTCTGTATTTATAGGATAACCAATGTTTGTTGGCTCACTCCAAGTTCCATCGTCGTTTTGGCGCGTATAGAATACGTCGTATCCGCCAAAACCCAAATGGCCATCCTGGTACTCGCTGCCATCTGCTGCAAAGTAAAGTGTGCGCGAATCACTATGCATGTAAGGCGTCTTATCGTTATAAGGCGTATTGATCGGAGGCCCGATATTCTTCGCTTTTCCCCAAGTCCCATATTCGTCCTTCTCACTATAGTAGATGTCAATTCCTTTTGAATCGGCTCTTGCGCTGCAAAAGTAAAGCGTCTTGCCATCTGCGCTAATGCTGGGCTGAGATTCCCAACCGTCTTCTGTATTAACATTTGGCCCCATGTTTTCCAACGGTGACCAATGATACCCAAGCAGCCCAGTTTCCTTATCCGTCTTGTAAGATAGATCGGCTTTGTAGATGTCGCAGTTATTATACCCTCCTTTGGATGGGATGCATATGGTGATAAAGATGTGTTTGTTATCCAAGCTCAACGATGCGCCCCCATAATGATACAAAGGGTTCTTATTAAAAGGGCTTGGCAACGAAGCTCCTCTTTCAAAACCACCATTGACTCGTTTGGCTTGAATGAACTTCTCGGTATAGCGCTCGTCGTTGCCATAGGAACTCTTCACCTCTGATTGCTGTTCTATTCGCCGAGTGACCAACATACTCTGATTATCCGGGGCGATCAAAGGCAAAAACTCGTCTTCATCAGTTGTTACGCCCTCTACCTGAACGGGATCAAATGGAACTGGATTGGCATATGCATCTGCGAAGAATTTCACGAAGGCATAGTCGAGCTGAATCTGCGCTTCACGATCTTCATCTAATGGCTCCTGTGAACTGGCTGTCAAATCAAAGTACTTTTCATAATGCGCCGCAGCTTCCTCATAAGAGGAATTGTCTCTCGCAAAGGATGCAAGGAAGAAATAAGGTTCCCAGTGAAAGTCAGGACAGATGTCGACACATGATTGAAGATGCGAAATAGCAGGCTTGAAGGAAATCCCTGGTTTAGACATGGCTGTTCTGAGCAGCTCAAGACCATAATAATAATGCGCCTCCGCACAATCCGGATCAATTTCAACGGCCTTTTTCAACGCGTCCATTCGTTTTGCCTTGTCATTCTTCTTTCGATCACGGGCAATTTCTAATTGCTTTAAGGCCTTACTGTCCTCTGTGCCAAGACACTCGGCGTTGATGTCGACAAGGAAACTTTTTGTAGAAACACGCTGCGCCAATACATTCCCGGATATAAGGAATGCAACAATTGCGAATATGGATATGGCGCTTCTCATTTCAGGCTCCGAAATTACATTCTATTCAACCGATTTTCGAGGTACGGTCGAGTAAATAATGATCCACCAATGTCAACAAGGTCATGGCTTCTACGATCGGAACCGCGCGTGGAACAACGCATGGATCATGCCGCCCTTTTCCCTTGACAGTAACGGCATGGCCTTGATCATCGACGCCACTTTGATTCTGCATCAACGTAGCCACCGGTTTGAAGGCCACGTTGAAATAAATGTCTTGTCCATTTGTTACGCCACCTTGAACACCACCCGCATGATTCGAAGTGTGATTTCCAGTGTCGTCGCTTTGGTCGTTGTGCTGGCTTCCACGCATTTCCGTGGCTCCAAAGCCGCTTCCGATCTCAAATCCTTTAGTGGCGTTGATGCTGAGCATGGCCTTAGCTAAGTCGGCTTCCAAACGGTCAAAAACCGGCTCTCCTAAACCCGCAGGAACATTTTGAGCTACACACGTTACCACTCCGCCCACGGTGTCGCCATCCTTTCGGATCTGATCTATTAAAGCAATCATTTTATCCGCCACAGCAGCATCGGGACATCGGACCATGTTTGACTCTACATCCGCTGGGTTCAATGCCGTGTAATTGGTGGTCAAGATTTCGGAGCCAACCGAAGACACAAAAGCCCAAACGCGTATTCCAATATAGTTGAGTACCTGCCTTGCAACAGCTCCTCCCACTACTCTGCAGGCAGTTTCTCTCGCTGAAGCGCGCCCACCACCACGATGATCGCGAATGCCATATTTAATGTCGTAAGTGTTGTCTGCATGCGAAGGACGATACGCATGCTTTAAGTGATCGTAATCTGCTGATTTGGCATCCTTGTTTCGAATGATGAATCCGATTGGCGCTCCAGTGGATTTACCCTCAAATATGCCAGAAAGTAGTTCGACAATATCTGACTCTTTTCGTTGTGTGGTAATCTTTGATTGTCCTGGCCGTCGCCGGTCCAATTCACCTTGTATAGCCGCTATATCTATAGAAACGCCAGCCGGGCATCCGTCGATCACTCCACCAATGGCGGCTCCGTGTGATTCGCCAAAGGTTGTGAGCTTAAATGTCTTTCCCAGGGTGTTTCCCGCCATGCTTATATTCTGTAGTGAATTCTAAAGTCTAGCAAAGGAAACGTTCTAAAATATATAGTTCGTCCGTTTCGCAAAATATTTGCAGAGTCATCTATAAAAACGCCTTGGGAGAAGGTTGTCGTAAAATCCAGTTTTGCTTCAAGGGTGAACCCAATGTGCTTCCAAGCATAGAACTCGTATCCAACCCCAGGTGTGATTCCCAATCCGAAGGCGTTTACCGTTGCATTTGAATGATTATAGGTGTCCTGCCAGCCACCATTCAAATCCTGCGCAGTTGTATTTCTATTGGAAGCGGAGATCTGTATTTGCTCGTAGTTGCCCAATAAATCGGCTAAAAGGTAAAATCTTCGTCGTTCCTTTTCCCAACCTTTTTCAAGACCAAAGCCGGATCGGACCATTGTGCCCTGTTCATATATCATTAGATAAATCAATTCGTCATTCACTACATCAACCACGCGCGAAACGGGTGGCCATCCGTTGCGGTTTGAATTACCATAATATTCCGATTGAAAACGCAGGGCGTGTGAACCAAATCGATACTTACCACCGATACCTACATGCCCAGAACCATATGTGTTACCTCCTAAGAGCATAGCAGTTATTGACGTTAGATCGGCACTGAATTGCCATTTATATGCGTTCTCCGGTCTGGAAGTTTCCACGTCAAAATCTTGTAATTCCGATTCCATTTGAGAATAGCCTTGGATGGAAACCAGCAATAATGAAATGAAAATTGAAAATTGGATTAGCTTAATATTGTTGCTCATTCTATCGAATATGAAGTTGTTTACAAACATTGGGTCTTTGACTCAAATACGCGCAAAATCCGAAACTATTGTTGCAGGAAGTGAAATGAAAATCCTGCCGGAATTGAATAATGCTTGGATGGCCGTGGATCGAGGTCGAATCCTTGCGTTTGGAACAATGGACGAATTGAATATGTCTGCCTATGCTAGTGCTGAGCAGGTTAATCTTGATGGCAAGTTTGTATTGCCGACTTGGGTAGATAGCCACACACACCTAGTTTTTGCCGCAACCAGAGAAACGGAATTTGAAGATCGAATTCATGGAATGACATACGCTGAAATCGCAGAGCGCGGTGGTGGCATTTTGAATTCTGCCCGTCGATTGCAAGAAATGAGTGAGGATGATCTCTTTCATGCTGCCCTAATCAGACTTCATGAAGTGATCTCCATGGGTACTGGAGCTATTGAGATTAAGAGCGGATATGGATTAACATTGGATGCCGAACTAAAGATGCTTCGAGTGATCAAACGATTGAAAGCCGTTTCTCCCATTCCAATTAAAGCGACATTTCTAGGAGCGCATGCCTTACCTGAGGCCTTCAAAGGGCGCTCTGATGCCTATGTAGCGCATGTGATAAATGACATGCTTCCAACTGTTGTCAAAGAAGGACTCGCCGATTACATCGATTTGTTTTGTGAAGATGGATACTTTACCGTGGAACATTGCAAACAAATCTTGGATGCGGGATTAAAGCTTGGAATTCGAGGAAAAGTACATGTGAATCAGTTTAATGTCCTTGGCGCTGTGGCCGCGTGTGTAGAGCGCAATGCGTTATCTGTGGATCACTTAGAAGAATTAGATGACCAAGACCTCAAGGCGCTTCGAACTGGAAATACCATTCCTGTTGCGCTCCCTTCGTGTTCTTTCTTCTTAGGAATTCCATACACGCCCGCACGAAGAATCATTGATGCTGGATTACCCCTCGCCTTAGCCACTGATTACAATCCTGGTTCTACTCCGTCTGGTAACATGAACTTTGTGGTTTCCCTAGCTTGTATTAAGATGGGTATGACACCAAACGAAGCGATCAATGCAGCTACGTTGAATGGAGCGGCTGCTTTGGAGCTTGAATCTGAGGTTGGTTCGATAACCGAAGGCAAGCTTGCCAACTTCATCGTTACAAAGCGCATCGATAACCTCAGCCTACTACCATATCATTTTGGGGATAGCTCTATTGATAGAGTCTACATCAATGGAGAAAAAGTTTAGCGCATAAAAAAGCCTTCCCGATAATCGAGAAGGCCTTTTCTAAGTTTCTATGTGAATTACTTAATCACAGTTACTCTTTCAGTAGCTGTAGAAGTCTCAGTTCTTACAACAACGTTGTAAACACCAGCGCTTAAGTATTCAGCGTTAAACTGAACACCATTGCTGTTGCCAGTAAACGTAGAAGAAGCAACAACCTTACCCATCATATCGATAAGAAGTACTTCAGCAGCTTCTCCAAGTGCAACGTTGATCATACCGTTTGATGGATTTGGATAAACCTTTACATCAACATAAGAAGGTGCAGTAGCAACTCCAGTTGGTACAAGTGTTTCGCCATCCCAAAGTTGGTAAGTATCACCATCAATCACGTAATAAGTTACTCCACCGTTTTCAACGATTTCAAGCTCCTTAAGGTGAGATTCAGCAACATTGATTACTTCGTCAGAGTTGTCATCGATAAGCACTACAATAATTGTTGTGTTGTCCATGTCATAATCTCCGTCCCAGTCAAACTTGTCCATAATAACAGAAACAACTTCATCTTCTGCGAATGGCGCCTCGATGATGTCATCTTCTCCATCGATGTCAGTAACAGACTGTCGAGCAACATCATTATATGTTACACCGGCAACAGAAGAAGCTTCAGCATGCCAATCGAAACCAGCTCCTGAAAGTGAACCTGAACCACCACCTGAGTAGTAGTTAGCTTGATTCCACTGCGAACCTGAACCTGAAAGGTCATCCTCAGCAAGAAGAACAGCTACACGTACATCGTCATCATAATCTTCAGCGAAGTGAAAGTTGATTCGAATTTCAACCTCATCGTCATCATTGATCAATGGAAGAACTTCGATGTCAGCAACTCCAAATTCGTTGATTGCATCATTGAAAGCACCTTCTAAAGATGTCCATGAAGGATCGATGTCTCCACCTCTATTCACAAGACCGCTTGGGTATCCTGAAATTTGGCTTCCCATCCAAGAATCGTAGTCAGAGTTTGTCATTGGATCGCCATTGTGAACAGCAACTCCAACCCACTCATCTTCGTACTCTTCTTCCATGTACTCCATACCTACCATACCACGTGGGCACCATCCGCACCAAGTACCTGTAGCTTCTTCACCAAACACTGCCTTGTGAGGAACGAATACATAACCATCAACATCGCCACTAGCAGTGTTGTTGTTCATGTTTGCGTCACCTGAAACTTCAACAGAAACTGTGATGTTGGAAGTAGTTCCAGCAGCAACAGTTACCTCGTCTGGGTGCTCAAAGTCATACGTTGCTCCACTCGCAAGCGAGTTGTTGATCGTAGCAGTCTTTGTAGTTGTACCATCTGTCCAAGAAATGTCAAATGAATTAAGTGTGTTAGCACCTAAGTTCTGCACAGTTCCAACAATTGCTCTTGATCCATCAGGAGAAGCATAAGTTGGGATAGTAGCAGAAACCATCTTTGGATCCACTGCAGGCTGTGTTCCAGCGATGAAGTGAATTACAAAGTCATCAGAGTTAACATCTGTGTTTGATGGAATAGTGTAGTTCGGTGCGCCATTGATTTCGATACCATCTCCACCTGTAGCGTTTTCGCAACCTACAGTGAAACCTGGTACACATCCTTGAGCCCATGGAAGAACAACGTCAAAGCCACCTGCTTCGTGCAATAGAATTGCAGCATACATGTAACCTGTTGTTCCAACTTGACGCACACTGTGCCATTGAATGACGTGTGTTCTATTTGGAGAAGTACCGTATGTCCAGTTCTTAACAACATCTGGAGTTCCTGCTCCTGTAAGAAGAGCGAGGTCAGTCCATGCAGCGTAAATCGCATTGTTTGGACCACCTGTTGTTGGAATTGCTGTATTTGCAGGGTCGCTTGTAGTAGACGTTACATCAAACGTGATGTATCCGTTGTCACTAGCAAGATAAGAAGTAACTGAGTTTCCGTAATAGTCGAACGTAAACGGAATTGTTTGTGCAGGTGAGTAAACGTCATCTGCTGGATTGTCTAGAATGGTAGTTCCAGTGCCATCCCAAGAATAGCCGCTGACCTCACCTGTTTCTTCAATCACATAATATTGTGCTTGAACAGCTGTAATCCCAACTGCAAGCCCAAATGCACTAAGTAATAGTTTTTTCATGGTTTTAAATTATTTGGCATAAAATTAAGCATGTCGATCCAATATAAAATCAATCAAACCGAAAGAGATTGAAAACCTAGCAGCCTCTGACCAACCGTTTATCAAAAAAAAAGCCCCAGCGAATTGGCTGAGGCTTCTACGTGTTTGTCGAAACAATTGATTAGTGCATCACAGAAATCGTTTGCTTCATAGTGTTATCGGCATTTACAACTACCACGTTGTACAATCCAGTATTCAATGCAGAAACGTTGATTTCAACCCCCGCGCCACCACGTGCAGATTGAACTCCTAGTTGCGATTGTTGCATCACAAGTCGACCGGACATGTCATAGATTTTGATATCCGACTCAGCGTTAATGAAAGGTGAAATCAAGCGAACATTGTTGTTTGCTGGATTTGGATAAACGGTGAAGTCCTCGACACTCGGAATGGATACAACTCCAGTTGGCACTAGTGTTTCGCCAGCGAAAAGCTGATATGTGTCGCCGTCGATTACATAATATGTAACACCACCTTCTTCAACAATTACTAAGTCCTTTAGATGTGACTCAACCGCGTTGATAATCTCCCCTGTATTGTCATCAATGATCATGGCAACAATTGTTGAGTTGTCCTTATCGTAATCTTCGCTCCAATCAAACTTATCCATGACGTAGTTGATTTCTTCATTCTCAGATACAGAAGATGGAATAATATCGTCGTCTCCTTCTACGCCTAATAATGGATCACGTGCTACATCATTATAAGTTACCCCAGCTACCGAACTCGCTTCGTTGTGCCAATCTAATCCAGCACCACTCAGGTTTCCTGATCCTCCACCAGAGTAGTAATTCGCCTGAGCCCATTGCGCTCCTGCTCCTGTGAGACCGTCTTCTACAATCATCACGGCAAGTGACATGTCTTCGTCCATATCCACGGCGAACTTCACGTCAACACGGATTTCAACTTCATCATTTTCGTCTATTAATGGTGTAAGGTTGATGGATGCGTATGCGAATTTTTGAATCGCCGATAAGAATGCCGCCTCAAGCGTAGCTGAAGCTGGATCAATAGAACCTTCGCGATCTACAAGGCCTGAAGGATATCCACTTACTTGATCACCCATCCAATCATCGTAGTCAGCATTAGTCATTGGGTCGCCGTTATGCACTGCAATTCCAATCCACTCTTCACCATACTCTTCTTCCATGTATTCCATTCCAACCATACCTCTTGGGCACCAACCACACCAGGTTCCAGTTGCTTCTTCTCCAACGACGGCCTTTGTTGGCCAAAATGCCACACCGTCAACATTGAATCCAGAAAGTGAATTGTTGCTCATGTCTGCATCATTGCTCACATCAGCAGTTATATCAATGGAAACAGAAGTCCCGCTTGCAAGGCTAACCCCATCCGGATGCTCAAAGGACATGCTTTCGCCTGGGTTGAGCGTTCCTGGAAGTGTCGTTGTGTTCGTATTTGTTCCATCTGTCCACTCGACAGTGATGCTACTTTCTGCCATTCCACCAAGGTTGGTAACAACACCACTAATAGTCTGTGGTACGTCGGTCGCTGAATACGGAGGAACATTAACTGATGTCAATTTAATATCATGATCATTTGGCACTTCAAGCACAAAGTTGTCAATGGCCGCACCAAATGTCCAGCCCGCTCCATCATTGTAATTAAAGGCAAATACTACATCAGACTCGCCTGCATAGTCAGAAGCATCAATAATCACGGCTTCTTGCCAAGCCGTTGCATCACCAGCGATCGTAGCTATTGTTGTGAAAGCTCCACCACCAACAGATGCTTGAATATCTAATGATTCCGTGGCGCCTTGATAGGTCCCTAAATAAAAGAACACATCCATTCTAATTCTAAGGCTCTCCCCGCTGTAAGAAGATAGGTCGATGCTTGATGTTTTCAAAATATCTGCAGACTTATCACAGTTGCATGCATCTTCATTCGTGGCTAACATGTTGGTGTGGTCAGGAATGTTGAAGTCTTGACTAGACATTCCGCTTCCTGTTCCTGCATTCCAACCGCCGTCTGTTGCCAAGGTAGTCTGTGTCCATCCACTCGGGATGCCACTTTCAAAATCCTCAGAAACAACGGTTTGAGTATTAGCACCTAAACCAAAGGCTGTAATTGCTAAGGCCGAGAGTATTACTTTTTTCATGTGTTTAGTTAAATAGTTAGTACTTAAAAGTACATCGTAAGACTTGCATGGTATGCCTCGAAATGGAAATTTGTTGCATTCCTATATGTTGAAAATGGAATTATTTCCTGTTCAAGTTGATTAATAGATTTGCCGCTTAATAAAGCTATATATGAATCAACAAATAATTGAATGCGTTCCGAATATCTCTGAAGGGCGCGATGCACAAAAGATTAAGGCCATATCTGAGGTTGTAGAAACCGTGGAAGGAGTAATGCTTCTGAATGTTGATCCAGGCCATGCTACCAATAGAACGGTAATCACCTTCGCTGGAAATCCTGAAGCTGTCATTGATGCAGCATTTTTACTTGTGAAGAAAGCATCCGAGTTGATCGATATGTCGAAGCATAAGGGCGAACATCCGCGCTTTGGGGCCACCGATGTATGCCCTCTTGTTCCAGTCGCGAACATGTCCATGGAGGAAACGATCGCATATGCACAAAAGCTTGGCGAGCGGATTGGAAATGAACTCAACATTCCGATTTACCTTTACGAAAGCGCGGCGTTAAAGTCTGATCGCACCAATCTTGCCACTGTGCGCTCAGGCGAATACGAAGGACTAAAGAACAAGCTTGCCGATCCAAATTGGAAACCTGATTTTGGAGCTAGCGTTTATAGCGATGATGTAGCAAAGTCGGGTGTTACGGCTGTAAGTGCACGTGATTTTCTAGTGGCATACAACATTAACTTAAACACAACGAGCACGAGACGGGCCAATTCAATTGCATTTGACATCCGAGAACGTGGCCGTGTGAAACGAGAGGGAAACTCACTGACGGGCAAAATAATCAAGGATAAAAATGGCGATCCGGTTTCAGAACCAGGGCTTTTGAAAGCGGTGAAAGGAATAGGATGGTTTATTGAGGAATATGGTGTTGCCCAAATCAGCTATAATCTCACAAACATCAGCATCACCTCGATTCACGAGGCCTTCGATAAAACGTGCGAAAGAGCTGCCATTCGCGGAATTCGGGTTACTGGATCTGAGCTAATTGGGCTGGTACCCAAGAAGGCATTGCTTGATGCTGGAAAGCACTTCTTAAGAAAGCAAGAACGATCTGAGGGCATCCATGAAGAGGAGATTATGAAGATTGCCGTAAAGTCTTTGGGCTTAGACGAATTGGCTCCCTTCAACATTCGAGAGCGTGTTATTGAGTACGTGTTAGAGGATAGAATGTATGCTGGATCTACGCGACTAGTGGACATGACACTTACGAAGTTTGCGAATGAAACGGCGGCTGAGTCTCCCGCACCTGGTGGCGGATCAATAGCGGCCTATGTTGGGGCTCTTGGTGTATCGCTTGGTGGGATGGTTGCCAATCTTAGCGCCCATAAACGAGGTTGGGATGACAAATGGGAATACTATTCGGATTGGGCAGCAAAAGGTCAGGCCTATAAGGATGAGCTATTGAGGTTGGTCGATGAAGACACAAATGCATTTAATAAGATCATGGATGCGCTTGGTCTACCAAAATCAACCGAAGCTGAAAAGATGGAAAGAAACAGCGCCATGCTAGAAGCGACAAAGGGCGCGACGATGGTTCCTTATTCAGTGATGGAAGCATCATACAATAGCATGGAAGTAATGTTGGAAATGGCCAAAACAGGTCTCCCCGCTTCTATCAGCGACGCCGGAGTTGGCGCTATGTGTGCACGCACTGCTCTGAGAGGAGCTCACCTCAATGTTCGAATTAACGTCATGGATATGGATGCACCAGAATTTGTTTCTGACATTCTTGCAAAAGCAGCTGCTCTAGATGAAAAGGCAACGAAACTGGAAGCAGAAATCTTGAATCTGGTTGATAAAGGCCTCTAACTTCAAAAAATAATCAGAAAGGCGCTTCTTTTTGGCAACATCGAGGGCGCTTTTCTCGTTTTATATAGGTGACTCCCAAAGACAAGATACCGCACTATCGTATTCGTGAAAAGTTGATCTACTTTTTTCCGATTCAGCTTTTGTTTGTGCACCTCAAAAAGAACATGCTCCTGCTCTCGTTTTGGCTCTTGCTCTTTGGTATGGTCACGAGCGCGATTGGATTGAAGTATGGTGTGCCATACCTCTTTCTATTCCCAGAGTATATGGGCGATGTGGATTTCTTGTCTCACCTCATCGTGGGCATCGCAACAGGAGCCTTCATCATGTCATTCAATATATCTAGCTACATCGTCAATGGTTTTCGGTTTCCCTTTTTGGCCACCTTAAATCGTCCGTTTATAAAATACTGCCAAAACAACTTTATCATTCCGTTTAGCTTTTCAGTGGTGTACATTCTGGCATTGGTTCAGTTTCAGTATCACTTTGAAGATGTTTCAGTTTTTCAGATCGCACTAAACGTACTTGGCTTTGTTTCGGGTAATTTGATATTCATATTAGTCACCGGCACCTATTTTATTGCGACAAACAAAAACCTATTTCATTTCAGAAAAAACGCGCCAAGTCAGGACGAAGCACTGAATCCATTTCAAGATTTGTTTAGCAATCAAAATAAATGGGAAAACCAGAAGTCTCTCGGAAAGAAGGAGTGGAAAGTGGCCACATACATCAGTAAGTTTGGCCGTATTAGGCTGGCTAGAGGGAGTGGCCATTATAAAAAGGCGACGCTAGAAAAGGTGTTCGCACAAAATCGAATCAATGCCTCCTACTTCCAGGCTGGTGTGCTAATACTCTTGTTTATTCTAGGATTGTTCAACGATTATCAAGCGTTGATGATCCCCGCTGCGAGTTCGGTGCTGCTATTCTTCACCATGCTCATCATGCTGGCGTCCGCATTTTATTCATGGTTTAAGGGTTGGACATCCATTGTGTTTATTGCCTTGCTGCTATCCGCAAACTTTTTGTCAACCAAAAACCCATTGATTTATAAAAATCAGGCCTATGGAATGAACTACGATACGGTGAAGGCAGATTACAGTCCCAAGGCGATTGCTGCCCACCAATTCAACAATCAAGAATTTTACCTTGATGTAGAGCATGGAATTCGACAGTTGGAAAACTGGAAAGCCAGCACGAAAGAAGAAAAGCCAGTAGCGGTATTCTTGAATGTACCCGGTGGCGGATTGAGATCAGCAATCTGGACCATGCGATCGGTGGATGAGGCAAACGAGCATTCGAACGGTGGCCTTTGGGACAATGTGGTGTTGATCTCCGGATCTTCAGGGGGCATGATTGGCGCCGCATATCTGCGAGAGTATTATTGGCGCAAAGAACAGGCTTCTACCACACTAGACATGGACAGTCTTATATTAGATATGGGAATGGATAAGCTAAATCCCGTTGCTGCAACGGCGGTTTTAAATGATGTTTTCTTCCGATTTAAATCGTTCCAATACGGAGAACATACTTACACCAGAGATCGAGCACTAGCGTTCGAAAACAAACTCAACCGCGACACACGAGGTTGGCTGAATAGAGACCTGTCGGATTATCGAGATTTGGAGTTTGAGGGTAGTATGCCCATGCTGATCCTAGCTCCCACCATCAGTGAGGATGGTCGAAAACTCCTGATTTCCTCTCAACCGATATCCTACTTGTGCCGGACGCGCTCCGAATCTCAGATGAATGAAAACATTGAGTTTTCTCGCATGTTTGAAGCACAAGACGCCGACAAGTTGAACTTCGTAACCGCGCTTAGAATGAGTGCCACGTTTCCATACGTGTTTCCATCAGCGAATTTGCCGTCTGAACCTGGGATTGAAATTTTGGATGCTGGAATTCGAGACAACTATGGCATGAGCAATACGCTCAAATTTGTTTATTTCTTTCGAGAGTGGCTCTCTCAAAATACGAGTAAAGTCTTAATCATTCAGGTTCGCGATAAGAAGAAATCGGATGCCATTGGGCCTAGCACTCAGCCAAGCATAATTGAAGGGATTACACAACCGTTTGGAACTTTTTACAATACGATTCTTGCCGTACAAGACTATCAAATGGATGATCAATTTCGATTGGCCCAAGACTGGTACGGTGGCGATTTAGAATTGGTTGACCTCGTGCTAGATCGAACTGAGAACAATCCGGTAAGCCTAAGCTGGCACCTCACTGCACGCGAACAAAAGCATATTGAGAATGCGGTTGGCACGGATTACAATATCGAGCAATACGAACGAATCAGAGGCGTATTAGATGGTACTAGTTTAGGATTGTTATCTGACTACGATCGCTTTTCTGAATATGGCTTCGAATTATGGACTGAATATCCTGATCATCATATCCAGTCTCGATAAATTCAAGGGCGTCTTCGATGCGCTCAACCTTTGTTGATTTTGGTGCCATTCCATGTCCTTTATACCTTCCTTTTTCGATAAGAACCAAGCTCTCTTCCTCATCATGGAAACCCTTATCCCGAATTATAAGCGTGCTACCCTCGTTTGTCATGGCTTCGATGGCCCGCTTATATCGGATGTCATAGTTCTCCGATGATTCTTCAAAGACACAAGCTTTATTGCACTTGCCATGCACATCTTCTGCGCAGGCGCCCTCCTGCTCTTGCAACTGACAATATCGAGCGCAAAGAGTAAACTCAGTCTGCCAAACAGCAAGTGCCTGACGTGCTTCGAATTGATTTCGAAACGAAATAATGGGTTTAGCCCACTTGCCTACTCGTCCGATCGAAAACCGACCGTAGCCACGTTGATCGTAGTAGCCAAACACGCCCCAATTGAGCGTTACGCGCTTCATGAGCCTGTTGTATGGCGGCCAATACTTCTTGATTTCCCGTGCCTCAGTAAGCAATGCTATCAACTCATTTGGACACACAATCCATTTCACGTCGGAGATTTTCTCGGCAAATCGGCTCTTATATCCAGTATGCGGGCTGCCTCGAAAATGTTCACTCACTCTATGTTTCAAGTTATTCGCCTTCCCTATGTAGATCACTTTTGAACCCGCGTCAAAGAATAGATAAACGCCCATTTGTGTTGGAATGGTTTCGATAATGGATCTGGAAAGATTTGGTGGAAGCGTAGCTTCTCTACTTCGCTGATTCAGCGCAAAGGCAATATGACCGTCGTTGTCTTTCTGAACAAGCATTTGGAACAATGTAGTCGTGAAATCACAATCGCCCATAGCGCGGTGCCTTCCCTCTATTTTGTAACCGAGTTGCTGAGCCAGCTTCCCAAGACTATAGCTATACATCCCTGGTAATATCTTTCTGGAAAGCCGAACGGTACACAATCGTTTCGGGTTCCACTTGTATCCACATTCGCCTAAATGTGAACGAACAAAGCTGTAGTCGAAGTTGACATTGTGTGCAACAAAAATTTGCCCCTCAAGGATGTCGTAGATATCAGAGGCAACCTCACTGAAGGTTGGTGCATCCTCCACCATCTCATTTGTGATTCCGGTGAGATTAATAATGTTCCTCGGAATGTTTTCCTCTGGATTAACAAGTGACTCGTAGCGCTTCAAGACCTTTTCACCATCATAGATAATAATGGCTATTTCGGTGATTCTGTGCTTTTTAGCACTTCCACCTGTGGTTTCAATATCTACAATGGCATACACTGAGTCAAATCTCGCTATTATTTGGCGCCAATGATAAATTGTATCCATCAAAATGACCACTCACCACTAAAACATGTTGCTGATCACAATTCATTTTCACCGGTCAGTGATAAATCGTTGCTTTGACGTTATGAAATTGAATTGGCTTTTATCCATCGTTTTATGCGCCTTATACGTTGGCGCACAATCTCAATCAGCTCAGAGTGTACAAAAGAAATCTATCTCCAAGGAGGTCAAAAATGATTGGCACAATTTGGATTACGATTCCGATAAAATCTATGGCACCGAGGCAAACCGTGTTTATACAGAACTTGTAGGAGACAAGAAACCAAAAAAGAAGATCGTAGTTGCTGTGATCGACTCAGGTGTGGATATAGAACATGAAGACTTAAAGGATAATATTTGGACGAATACAGCAGAAGTTCCAGACAACGGAAAAGACGATGATAAGAATGGTTATATCGATGATGTGCACGGTTGGAATTTCCTTGTAGATGATTCGGGCCACGATTTACACTATGATAATCTAGAAGCCACTCGCGTTTTGCGAACGCACAAGGCAGTTGAGGCAGGTTCCATGCCAAAACCAGACTGGTTGACCGAAGAAATGGTTTCAACCTCGCGTGAGATCTACAACGATAATGTGGCTGAATTTGAGAGCATGAAACAACTCGGCGACTTCTATCTTGTATTGGATTCTATCCTGACAGCACAAACAGGCGACTCAAACTACACGTTTGAGCAGGCCCTAGAATTGGAGCATGATGACGATCCAATGAAATCTATTAATCGAGTGCTCCGAGCTTTTAAGTTAGGCGGTATCACAAAGGCGGATTTGAAAGACATGTACGAAACAGGAAGTAAGTTCGAAAACTACTACCTCAACTTTGACTTTGTGCCAAGAACCGATCTTAAAGCCAGCGATAAGCTATATGGTAACAATCACTACGAAGGACCGGAAGCGGATCACGGCACCCATGTTTCGGGGCTCATAGCCTCAAATCGCATGAATGATATTGGTTCTAGGGGCATTGCCTCGCCGGTGGCAGAAATAATGGTTCTAAGAGCTGTACCTGACGGCGACGAACGCGATGTGGATGTAGCCAACGCCATCAGATATGCTGTGGACAATGGTGCCGGCATTATCAACATGAGCTTCGGTAAGGGTGTTTCTCCTCAAGAAGGACTTGTGCATGACGCCATCGATTATGCAGCCAAAAAGAATGTGCTCGTGGTGCATGCAGCTGGAAATGATAGCGAAGACAACGATGTTGTTTCAAACTACCCGAACCCATACACTTCACCTGGCATTAAGTCACCTACTTACCTGACCATCGGCGCAAGTTCAATTTCAAAAAAGAAAGATCTCGTCGCTAGTTTTTCAAATTATGGCGATCAAGAGGTCGATCTATTTGCTCCAGGACACAATGTTTATTCTACGCTACCAAACGACGAGTACAAATTATTGAGTGGCACTAGTATGGCTGCGCCAGTAACCTCAGGTGTAGCGGCATTGATATGGGCATTTCACCCTGAACTGACGGCAGCTCAGCTCAAGGATGTTTTAATGAAATCTGTCACTGCACTACCAAAGAAAAAAGTGAAGCTGCCCGGGTCTAAGGACAAAGTGCGCTTTAGCGAGTTATCTCAATCTGGCGGTGTGGTTAACGCCTATCAGGCATTCATTCTTGCGGATGAAATGTCTAATTAAGCATTGCGTTTAGCATATCATTGAAGCTTGTTTTCCCGTCAATTCCCTTTTTAGATATGAGGGAAAATTCGGCCAATGCATGCAAGACAAATTCGCAATGCAGCGCTTCCATTTCCGCGTTAAGTCCTGGTTGGTAAACAGAGATTAGGTCATTCAAGGGCGAAACCTTGGCAAAGGCTGATCTATATTCTTCATCCGAAACTTGATTACCTAGTTCAAATTGATTGTTCGAAAACCAACTCACCAATTCGTGATAAGGCGAGTGTGCATTCTTAGATTGAAGTTTTTCTGGACTTGGATACAAGGTTGAATAATGGCTTCGGATCGCATTTCGAATAAGACTATGCGCAACTTGAATGGCGCCTTCCTGCTCCCCTTCATACACCAATTCAATTTTCCCGGTAATTGCGGGTATCACAGATAGAAGGTCACTAATCCGGGCATTGGTAGTTTTCTCACTAGTTTTAATCATCCTCAATTCAACTCCTGCCATTAGGCACTCGTAGGCTGAGATTCCCAATCGAGTTGAAACACCACTTTTTTGATCAACGAATTCACTTTTTCGAGCTTCGAAAACGATCTCCTCAATTAAATCCTTCAATAGTTCTGGAACATGAATACGCTCCAATTGATCTTCAACCACTTCTGCTTGATCTCCGGTAATTCTTTTGGCATCCTCCATGTTTACCGGATAATGCGTCATGATCTGAGACTGAATACGATCCTTCAACGGAGTGATAATGGAACCTCTGTTTGTATAATCCTCCGGGTTTGCTGTAAAAATGAATTGCACGTCTAACGGCAGTCGAATTTTGAAGCCGCGTATCTGAATATCGCCCTCTTGTAAAATGTTGAAAAGCGCAACTTGGATTCTAGGCTGCAAATCAGGGATTTCATTAATTACAAATATCCCGCGATTTGAACGTGGGATAAGCCCGTAGTGTATAGCCCGTTCGTCGTCGTAACTCAACTTTTTGTTTGCTGCTTTTATTGGATCGATATCACCAATAAGGTCAGCGACGCTTACGTCTGGTGTGGCTAGTTTCTCGGTGTATCTATCCGATCTGTGTATCCAACTAATTGGAGTTGCATCTCCCAGCTCGGCTATTCTATTCTTAGTCTCTTCTAAGATTGGGTTGAACGGGTCTTCCATCAACGATGAACCCTCAACTGCTGGAATATATTCATCCAGTAGGTCTACCATGGCCCGAGCTATAGAAGTTTTAGCCTGACCTCTTAAGCCAAGTAAGTTGATGTTGTGTTTTGCTAGAATTGCACGCTGAATATCTGGAATCACGGTATCATCATAACCAATGATGCCCTTGAACACCTCGCTTCCACTTTGTATTGCCGTTATCAAGTTCGCTCTTAATTCTTCCTTTACGGACTTGGTTATATATCCGTCTTTCTTTAGTGCTCCCAACGTAGTCGGTTTGCTCATATTAGTCTCTTTTGATGCACTATGTTAACCATAAATCATGGAACCTAAGTCGTGCATATTTTTTAACAACCGAACTGTTCGTATGTTCTAAAATCATGCACCATTGCAGCTCAGTCATTTAAGACTTTTGCGCACATGCGTTTTCGATCACTATTTATATTGGGACTAATAGTGGCACCCTTTCTTATGGGTGTTCAATATGAGGGTGACGATTATGTCGAATTCACAGCATACATTTCTGGAGATAAGGTTAATGTGCACTGGACGGCGAACCCAAGAAGCAAGATAAACGCATTTCACTTAGAGAGAAGTCGAAATGGTGAAGATTTTGAAACGTTTAAGACCATTGAAGACGAAGGTAAGAAGCCAGAAACGGCCGAATTCTTAGAGTCGGATTTCAATCCAATGATGGGATGGTCTTACTACAGAATCCGACAGGATATGAGAAATGGTAAAGAGTATGTCACTCACATCGTACCTGTCTTTTACAGAGCTGGGCGAATGAAAAAAGGCAAATTAATAGTTCCCGAGAAAATTGGTTCCGAAGATGATGCTACTACCATGAAAGCATCGGATTTTGATGGTCAGGAATTAGTATTTGTATTGCGCGACGACAACGGCGAAGAGTTCTACTATGAAGCCATACTTACGGTGAAAGACAATCGACTTACTCTACCTGTAAGTGCTACAGTTCCTGCGGGCCAGTACATGATTACAGCTTGCACTAAGACACCGCTGCTCGGTATCGAAGTGATCGTGAAGTAACTACCTCGTTCGCTTTCTGCGATTCGATTCGTAGTCTTCAAAAATATATTCTCCCAACCCTTTCAAACTGGTGTAAAATGCACGTCCGTTGTTGGCAGCAGTAAAGTCTCGAATGAAGCTCTGTAGATATGGGTCTTGGGCAATCATGAAGGTTGTAATCGGAATTTTGGCCTTCCGTGCTGCGGCAGCCAGATTCAATGTTTTCACGACAATCTTAGGGTCCAATCCAAAACTGTTCTTATAGTATGAGCCGTCTCGCTCCTTCAGACAAGATGGTTTACCATCTGTGATCATGAAGATTTGTTTGTTTGGATTCTTTTTTCTTCTTAAGATGTCCATCGCAAGTTCAAGGCCTGCCACCGTGTTCGTATGATATGGGCCGACTTTTAGATATGGCAGATCCTTGATAGAAACCTGCCAAGCATCATTTCCAAATACAACGATGTCTAAGGTGTCCTTCGGATACTTTGTTGTCACAAGCTCAACCAAGGCCATTGCCACCTTCTTTGCCGGTGTAATCCGATCCTCGCCATAGAGTATCATTGAATGACTAATATCTATCATTAAAACCGTGGACGTAGAAGACTTGTGTTCCGTTTCCATGATTTCTAGATCGCCCTCGTGCAACTGGAAGTCATCAATACCATGATTTTTCTGTGCATTTCGAATGCTATCGGTAAAGGCGATTCTATCCACTCGATCACCAAATTCGTACGCCCGTTTATCAGAACTAAGCTCATCTCCTCGCCCCATAAACTTCGTCTTATGATTTCCTGAGGCCGACTTCTTCAGCTTTCCAAAAACTTGTTCCAATGATCGTTGCCGAATTACTTGTTCAGACTTAGAAGACAAACTCAGTCCACTGCCCTCACCTCCATCGTTTTCCTCTTTTAGGTATTGCTTTCGCTTTAACTCAGCAATGAAATCCTCTATCGTGTATTCCGGAGTGGTCAGTTGATACTCATCATCCAATTCACGCAACCACTCAATTGCCTCATCCACATCTCCACTAGTATGCGTGAGCAATTCCATGAAAATATCAAGTAGTTTTTCAAAGGGAGACTTCCCTTCATCTTCCTCGTACGATTTAAATAAAAATCCGCTCATGCTATGCCATGAATTCATCGTGAAGCTTAAAGCAGTCGCAGCCTAGAGCCTCGTCAATATGGTGTTTCAACGCCATCATTTCATCTTTCGCAAGTTTTCTTCCTTCAAGGGAAACCAAATACATGGCAATCATGCCAACGGCGGAAACTAAGATCAGCCAAAACCCCCACATGTCGGTTTTTAGTGTCCATTGCGACAGGCCTAATGTTAAACCAATAAACCCAACAAACCCGAATAGACCATAGATAAACATGAACATGGTCCAAATGTTTGGCGCCGGACCAATTAAACAACGAATAAGCGATGGCTCCGATTTGGATTCTTGCTCAATACTTATGTCAAGAAATGGAGACCAAAAATGCCGTTGAGCTATCGGATATGAAAGGATAATGTGATGATGCGTCTTGCGCACATGTAAGCCTGAGTCGGCCTTAGCGTAGTTCAGAATGGAATCGCTAATCTCTTGGTTATCTCGCGCTAGTTCAAATTTGAATCGAGGACGAAATTCTGGTGTATATGACATTTCAGGCTTATTGGTGGGCCTGAAAATAAAAACTCCCACCCCGAATGTCAAAAATTTGACATCAAGATGGGAGAAAAAAATATCGAATTACTCTCTTGGTCGAGCCTGGTTTACAACCATTGCTCGGTCCATGACTTCAGATCCGTTTAGGCCTTCGATAGCCGCTTCGCCTTCTGAGTCATTAGGCATTTCAACAAAACCAAAGCCTTTTGATCGGCCAGTTTCTCTATCAGTTATGATTTTAACAGAATCAACGTGACCGTATTCAGCAAATAATTGCTCTAGGGTCTCAACTTGCAATCTGTAGTTAAGATTGCCAATAAAAATATTCACAGGAAAAAAATTAAATAAATAAGAAAATTATTGCCACAAATCTAGTCTATTTTCTTGGCAGAGCCATAGTTCCAAGAATTTGAAGCGATGGATCAATAAAACATAGATGGGTTTAGGGTACGCATGTTATATCCGTTGGCCATACACTCACCATATGCGCCAGCCGAGCGGATTGCAACGAGTTCTCCTCTCCTACTTTCTGGAAGCATTACGGCCTTTCCAAAACAATCACTGCTTTCGCATATTGGGCCAACCACATCATAAGGGTAATTCACCCCTGATACAGCTTCAATATTCTCAATTTTATGAAATGCTTGATACAGCGCTGGGCGTATCAATTCCGTCATGCCCGCATCTAGAATCAAGAAATTTGTTTTCTGACCTTCCTTTACAAAGACGATTTTGGATATCAAATCGCCGCAGTTTGCCACAAGCGATCTGCCCAACTCAAAATGCAGTGTTTGGGAAGGATGCAAGTCCAGATAAGTATCAAAGAGGCCAAAGAAGGCTTCAAAGTCTGGGTTGCTGCTGGAATCTGGATCATCATAGTCAACGCCCAAACCTCCTCCGGCATTTATGTGCGAGGGAAAGTAACCGTGATCAATAAAGACGCCCTGCAAATGATTAATGCGTGTACACAGGTTTCTGAATGGTTCAAGGTCTCGAATCTGAGAGCCAATATGAAAGTGAAGTCCTTTGAATTCAATGTGGTTACATTTTCCTAAAGTCTCGAATAATCGATCAAACATCCAGGAACTGATTCCAAATTTATTCTCCTCTAGCCCTGTGGTAATGTAATGGTGCGTGCGAGCGTTCACATCTGGATTAATGCGCAATGCCACGTTCGCATGCTTTCCCAGCGACTTGGCACGCTCCTCAATCACGATCAACTCCTCGATTGACTCAACGTTCAATGTGAATATGCCGCTGTTGATGGCGTTGTCGATTTCCCAATCGGTTTTTCCTACTCCAGCAAAGGCGATTTGCGTCGATTTAAATCCCTGTGCCAGCGCCAACTCCATCTCTTGACCACTAACACAATCTACTCCGAATCCGGCATGCAGCATTTCGCGCACAATCGGTTCTGTCGAATTTGCCTTTAGAGCATAATGAATATGGTAGTCGTATTTATTCGCCTCCACACGGGCCCTGTCAATGGTTTGCTTGAGTACTGAAATATCGTATGCATAATACGGCGTCTGTTTCCCTGACTCTTGAATAATAGATCTATTCATATCTAGTCGAGGTTAAAAAGACCAAAATTTAGCGCTCGCAATGCCGATTCCTTGTCGTTCTCATGAATCAGCAGGCTGACATTATTCTTGCTTCCACCATACGAGATCATGCGCAGTGGAATGGATGCCAGACAATTAAAAATTAACGCCGCATGTCCAGGTTCTTCTTGAATCAAATGCCCGACAATACAGACAATACATTGGTTCGTTTCCACTTCAACCACACCAAAGGCTCTAAGTTCTTTTACGAGTGGATCCAAGTTTTCATGGCTATCGATTGTTAAGCTAACCGCCACTTCGCTGGTCGTAATCATATCAATGGAAACCTTGTGGCGCTCGAACACCTCAAAGACCTTTCTTAAAAATCCATACGCCATGAGCATTCTACCGCTCTTGATCTTTATTGCGGTGATCCCATCCTTTGCGGCTACGGCTTTGATGAAGTTTCCAGAAGGGGCATTTGAAATGATCGTACCCGGTTTTTCAGAAGCCATCGTGCTTTTTAGAACAACTGGGATATTCGCCCGTCTGGCCGGCTGCACGCTGCTTGGATGTAAAATTTTAGCACCGAAGTAGGCAAGCTCTGCAGCCTCATCAAACGACAACCGTTCTATAGGTTTCGTGACATTCACTACGCGAGGATCGTTGTTGTGCATGCCATCAATATCAGTCCAGATCTGAACTTCCGTGGCTTCCACGGCAACTCCAATAATACTGGCGGTGTAATCGCTCCCTCCTCGTTTCAGGTTATCTACTTCGCCAAAATGGTTTCGGCAGATGAAGCCTTGTGTGATCAGAATATTGGCTGTGTTTTCGCTGAGGAGACGATTCAGATTATCCTTGATATACCACTCGTCTGGCTCTAGCTGTTGATCTATGCGCATAAAGGAAAGCGCATCGATTCGTATTGAGTCGGCCCCAATTTCCTCCAAATAGAATTGAAATAAACTCGTGGAAATAAGTTCGCCTTGAGCCAATACTGCGCGCTCTTCGAAAGGCGTAAACATGTCGAGCGTGAAGGCATAAATGTGGTTCCAATGACCTTCAAGCATTTGCGCTACATGCTCAATTCTCTCTTTGTCAGAATACAAGTCATTGATGAGCACATTGTATTCGGTTTTTAACCCTTCAATCAATTCGCCGACCGTCGACTTATCTTCTCGGTACAATGCCTGAGTGATTTCAACCAGTTTATTTGTCGTTCCTGCCACGGCGGATAGGACAACAATTTTTCTTGGCTCGGATTGAACCAGTTCAGCTACATGCTTTATACGTTGGGCATTACCTACGGAAGTGCCGCCAAATTTTTGAATGATCATGTTAGAAAAAAAGGGACGCGAAGTTAACCTTCAGAAGAATAGATCAACGCTATACAATTGAACACAATTGATCCATACTCTAACGTTAATAACCAATAACTCATTTTAGTTAGGGCACCTGCCCTATTCACATATCTTTGGCCGCTTCAAATCAATGCACATTGCTCAGTTTACTTCGTAAGGAAATAGGTGACTTTCTTTCTTCGCTTATTGGCTATTTAGTCATGGCGGTGTTCTTGGTTGCTGTGAGTTTATTCATGTGGGTGTTTCCCATAGAAATGAATGTACTTAACAGTGGGTACGCCAACCTTGATGCACTATTCATTCTTGGGCCGTGGGTTTTCCTCTTTCTATGCCCCGCGGTTACAATGCGACTGTTTGCCGAGGAAAACAGAACTGGCACCATTGAACTGCTTTTGACAAAACCCTTAAGTGACTGGCAGATAATCCTTTCAAAATTTTTGGCTGGTTGGTTTCTAACCATTCTCACGCTACTTCCGACGCTTATATTCTATTTCTCTATTCATCAATTAGGTAGCACACCTGGAAACCTTGACTCGGGTGGAACTTGGGGCTCGTATATCGGACTGTTGTTCTTAGCTGGCTCATACGTAGCCATTGGCCTATTTGCGAGTTCCTTAACCAACAACCAGATCGTTTCTTTCATCCTTGCAGTCTTCCTTTGCTTTCTTGTGTTTATCGGATTGGAATCTGCCAGTGGCGTATTCTCCATAGATGCCTTGGAGACAATTCTGATTAAACTCGGCATCAACTCCCACTACTTGTCTATGAGCCGAGGCGTGATTGACACGAGAGATGTGGTGTATTTCATTAGCCTTATTGGCACATTCATATTGTTAACTAAAACCAGGCTCGAAGCACGAAAATGGTAAACAAGTCAACATCCATGAAAAAAAGCCTCATCGACCTAAGTTCATTGGTGATTTGGTTCTTGGTGATCATACTAATCAATACGGTTAGCGGATATTTCTTTGCGCGATTTGATTTGACGCAAGAAAAGCGATATACGCTGAGTGAGGCCACTACAGATCAACTGGAAAACCTGGAAGATGTGGTCTTCATTCGGGTCTATCTTGAAGGTAACCTACCCACAGAATTCAGAGAACTTCACGATGCAACAAAGGAGCTTTTGGATGAATTTCGTGCATATGGTGGGATGAACATTGAGTACGAGTTTATTAATCCTTCAATCAGTCCCGATGAAAAGGAGCGCGTTGAGGTGTATAAGGAGCTAACGCGCCAAGGGCTGCAGTACACAAACATCCGAATGCAAGCTGGCGACAAGACGTCGGAACAAATCGTCTTCCCCGGTGCCATAATAAGCTTTCATGGTCGTGAAGTTCCGATTCAAATACTGAAGAGTGTTGCAGGAGCTACGGAGCAAGAAATGATCGCCGCTTCGATTCAGCAATTGGAATATGAATTTGTAAGCGCCATACGACGTGTGAATCAAGCTACGAAAAAGAGCGTTGCTTTTATTGGAGGACATGGTGAACTCAGCGAGTTGGAAACGGCAGACGCCAAAAGAGCATTGGAAGAGTTTTATGAAGTGGAGCGTGTTACGCTTGACCAAAAGGTGAATGCATTGGACGGGTTCGATGCCATAATTATTGCACGACCCGATAGCGCATATTCGGAGCAAGACAAATTCATCATTGATCAGTTTATTATGAACGGCGGGAAAAGCCTCTGGATGATTGATCCAGTTTTCGCTCGGATGGACAGCCTTCGAACATCGAACCTGACCATGGGTCTGAAACTGGAGCACAATTTGGACGATCAGCTATTCAAGTACGGCGTGCGATTGAATGCCGACTTAGTGATGGATATTCAATGCATCAATAAGCCCATAGTAACCGGCTATATTGGCAATCAACCTAGGCAGGAAATGTTTCCATGGTATTATGAGCCGTTGTTGAGTGGCAATCAAGAACATCCAATTTCTGCGAACATCGAGCGCGTGAAAACAGAGTTTGTAAGCACAATGGAAGCTATTGAAGTTGACAGCGTATCCTCTACTCCACTATTGCTCACCAGCGATCAATGTCGCACTGTGAAAGTACCGACACGAATAAGCTTTAACATTCTCCGAGATCCACCTAAATATGAGATGTTTACGGACGGCCCTTTGCCAACGGCGCTTTTATTAGAAGGGAAGTTTCCATCTGTGTTCACAAACCGACTACCAAAAAGGCTGCTTGCCGACGAGGGGTTGAAATTTAAGGAACGAAGCGTTGACACCAAAATGATTGTAGTGAGTGATGGCGACATTATTCGCAATCCAGTGAGCCTTTCAGATCAAAAGTTTTATGCGCTTGGTTTTGACAAGTACACCCAAACGCTATATGGAAACCGAGCATTTGTGCTCAATTCGATGAACTACTTATGCGATGATAGCGGTCTGTTGAATGTCCGATCTAAGGAATTCAAAATACGCCTGCTAAATCAAGCAAAAATTGAGAGTGAACGATACTACTGGCAAGTACTAAATACTGCCGCTCCACTTGTAATTGTGCTGCTAATGGGCATTGGATTCTACTATTGGCGAAAACGAAGATTTGTGTTTTAATTATGAAGAGATTAATCATAGGATTGGTATTGGTTGTGACGCTCGCAGGGATTGCATTTTTCATGCAACAAAATCAGGGTTCAAGCACGATACGCGAAGAGCTTAGCAATTTTGCGTTTGAGGACACCGGGAGTGTTTCGCGAATCATAATGAAGGATGAATCTGGCGAGCAGGTTGATCTTCAAAAACAACCTGATGGTTCGTGGACAGTGAACTCAGAATACGTAGCACGTCCTGATGGCATTGACATTCTATTGACCACGATGAAAAAGTTGAGTGTCAAGAGCCCGATTAGTCAAAATGCGATGGAGACCGCTTTGAAGAACATCATTTCTAACCACGTATTGGTTGATATCTACACAAACGGCGACACTCCAGACAAATCATATTATGTTGGTGGAGCGAATCAATTGCACACCGGAACCAACATGCTCATGAAGAATTCGACGCGACCCTTCGTGATTCACATGGAGGGATTCCATGGATACCTCACGCCGCGCTTTTTTACGAACGAACTTGAGTGGAGAGATAGAGAAGTATTCGGTTACCGTAATGAGGATATTGCCAGCCTTGAAATCAATTATCAGGAAAAACCCGAACAGCATTTCCGCTTCGAAAATCGTGGTGGTGGTGACATGAGCCTTACTGCTGGGCCAAACCTAGAACGAAGCATTGGCTTCGACACACTCATGCTGGACGCTTATTTGGCAAACTACAAGATGGTGCATTACGAGAGTTACGAAGAAACTAAGTCAGATGACTTCATTGATTCGGTAAAAGCGAGTACTCCAATATTTACAATCACCATTGAGACAGACGACGAATCGCGCTTGGTGCATGGATACCGCAAACCATTAAGAGATGGCTACGATTTAGAGGGAAACCCAATAAAGCACGATCAAGATCGCCTGTATATCTGGGTCGATTCAGGGGATTTGTATGTGGCTCAGTATGCCATATTTGACAAACTGACCAAGGGTGTTTATTTCTTCAAATAATCGTTGAAAACTATTGGTTTTCCTAGCGGCTTAACCGCTTTTATCTCCTTTCTATTCATCTATATTTGCTTGCATCATTAGCGTGATAATCTGAATTAAACCTATTCTTCAGCACATGAAATTTATCGTATCAAGTTCTTCTCTATTAAAGCAACTCACTTCAATAAGCGGAGTGCTAAACACCAGCAGTAACCTTCCGATTTTAAGCTACTTCCTTTTTGACGTTAACGACAAGAAACTAACTGTTTCAGGAAGTGACCTCGAATCAACCATGATTACGAGCATTGATTTGGACAAGGCAGACGATGACTTAAAGGTGTGTGTACCTGCCAAGTTGCTTCTGGATATGTTGAAAACTTTCGCCGATCAGCCCCTCACTTTCACCATCGATGCGAAAACATTCGGAATTGAAATTGGATCTGACAACGGAAAATACAAACTGGCAGGAATCAATGGCGACGAGTTCCCAAGACTACCCGAACTTGAGTCTTCTTCTAAGCTAAAAATTGAAAGCGGTACTCTATTCAACGCGATCAACAAATCTGTATTTGCGACTGGAAACGATGAGTTGCGGCCTGTGATGAGCGGCGTTTATTTCGGCCTTGAAAAGGACGGAATCACATTTGTTGCAACGGATGCCCACAAATTGGTGAAGTATCACAGAAGTGACTGCAAATCAAGCAAGTCGGCAAACTTCATTATGCCTAAGAAGCCGCTTAATCTTCTAAAGTCGCTACTGGTTAGTCTGAACACGACCGTAAACATTGAGTACAACGAGACCAACGCATCTTTTGTTTTTGAGCAGTACACCTTGGTCAGTCGATTGATCGATGGGAAGTATCCAAATTATGAAGCCGTGATTCCAAAGGAGAATCCGAATGAAATGATGATTGCTCGAGATACATTCTTGAACAGTGTACGTCGAGTATCCATCTTCTCAAATAAGACTACACATCAAGTGCGCTTAACCATTAAGGGCAGCGAATTACTTGTCTCTGCTGAGGATTTAGACTTTAGCAACGAAGCGAGTGAGCGATTAGGCTGTCAGTATAAGGGCGATGATATGACGATTGGGTTCAATAGCCGTTTCCTTATTGAGATGCTAAACAACATTGAATCAGACGAGGTGAGGCTTGAGTTGAGCGCACCGAACCGTGCCGGAATTCTGTCTCCTTCAGAAAAGGAAGACAATGAAACGATCACGATGTTGGTGATGCCGGTAATGCTTAGTCAGTAAAGGGAGGCTTCTTTTCCTCAACGTATGTGTACTTGACCTGGATTGGTCCGTCGGATGGTGTGTTCTTAATTTCATCCGGTACAACCGCGTCCTCAATGCCGTTTTTTTCGAGCCATTCACGTTCTAGTTCTTCTTCAATTTCCCAGGAATACTTAGGTCGTTGTGGACCAACGTTCTTATAGTAGAAGGCAAGGATTAATCCAGCCACGGCCCCAAAGAGGTGTCCCTCCCAGCTAATCTGAGGATCAATAGGCAATATGCCCCAAACCATGGAACCGTATAGAAAGACTACGACCCCAGAAAGCGCCATCAGTCTATAATACTTTCGAAACAGTCCAGCGAAAAAGATGAATGAAGCCAAGGCATAGATGATTCCACTAAACCCAATATGATTTCCATCACGCGCAGCAATCCACATCCATGTGCCGCTCATTATCCAACTCCAAAACAAAACCTGCCATCCAAGTCTGCCATAAAATGAAAACATGCCAAAAAGTAAGACAACGGCAGTCACTGAATTATTGATGATATGATCCCAGCTTGAATGAAGTAATGGATAAGTTATGAGGCCGATTAGCCCTTCTAACGTTCTTGGCTTCAAACCAAATTGGCGCAAATCCAAAACGGTCGCCTCGTTTATCAAGAATACCGCCCATTGCACCAATAAAATGATGAACGTGACAAAAAGCGCAGATTTTAGTTTCCTATTGATTTTTTGTAGAATTTAGTGACTCCTAAGACAAAAACTTAGCCATGAAGAAATTACTGTCAAGTCTTCTTATTACGACGAGCTTATTAATAGCTTACAATGTTAACGCTCAGGAGAAGGTCGAGATAGAATCATTTGATGTTTTAGACATAGGAGGAGCTGTTACCCATGGCGAAGAAACGCTTGAAGGCGTTTCTATCGAACTGTTTGAGGGAAACAAGGTTGTTGACGCCATTGAGACCAAGAAGAATGGCAAATTCAAGTTCACCCTAATGAGCGGTGAGATTTACACCATCGAGTTGAAGAAGAAAGGATATTACCCAAAACGCGTATCGGTTAACACCCGAGTTCCTGAGGGACTTGATGATGCGTATAAATTCATGTTCGACCTAAACATGGACGAAAAGGCTGAGAAAAAATTCGATCGATCTTTAATTGAATACCCCGCAGTCTTAGTAGCCTACGACAAGAAAAAGGATGAATTCACCTTTGACAAGGAATACACGAAATCTTACTTTGAGCAAATAGGCGTTACAGACAAGAACTAGACATTGTCTTCTATCCACGAAGCAAGATTGGCTTCTACCCTAGCCTGAATGTGATCCGTGTCCGCTTTAATAAACTTCCCACCCGTAATTTTTTCGAAAAGCTCGATGTATCGATCCGTCACCGTGGTCACAAATTCTTCTGGCATATCAGGCATGGTTTGACCATCTATTCCCTGAAATCCATTAGCTATTAACCATTGGCGCACAAACTCCTTCGAGAGCTGTTTTTGCGCCTCTCCAGCAGCCTGTCTTTCTTCATATCCATCCTTGTAGAAATAGCGCGAAGAATCTGGGGTGTGAATCTCATCTATAAGTCGAATGTTACCTTCAGGATCGAAGCCAAACTCATACTTGGTATCAACAAGGATTAGGTTTTGTGCATCGGCAATCTCCGAACCTCTTTGATAGAGTCTGCGAGTGAAGTCCTCAAGTTGCGTGTAAATGCCCTCTTCAACGATTCCTTGAGCAATGATGTCTTCTCTGCTAATATCCTCGTCATGCCCTTCCACGGCTTTCGTAGCTGGAGTAATAATGGGTTCAGGAAATGGATCACTCTCGCGCATGCCATCCGGCATTTCCACACCGCAGATCATTCGCTTTCCACTTTTGTATTCACGCCACGCATGCCCACTTAGGTATCCACGGATGACCATTTCAACCATTATTGGCTCACACTTAATTCCAACCGCTACACTGGGATCGGGCACTGCCACCAACCAATTGGGAACTATGTCGCTTGTGGCATCCAGAAACCGCGCAGCCAACTGATTTAATACTTGGCCTTTAAACGGAATCCCCTTCGGAAGTACATGGTCAAATGCTGATATGCGATCACTCGCAACCATGGCTAAGTGATGATCTCCGATGAAGTAAACGTCACGGACTTTTCCTCGATACATTTTTTGCTGCTTCGGGAAATGGTAGTTGGTTTCTTTTAATGCCTGGCTCATTCTTCAGTTTTTAAGGACAACTCCTCAAAGAGTTCGTTTTGGTTGTCGTTCCAAACGACGTATAACATCCGTGCGTTTTGGTCGTGGGTTAACATGACCACCTTCTCATCACGAATCATGAACATCGTTTCCCAAGGTTTTAGCGAAATAGACTGATGGCCTTCACCCTTGTGCGCCATATAATAGCTGAGATCGTACAAGACTGTTTTGTCTATTGACTTGTATATCAAAACATTTTTGGCCTTCGTGTCAATCTCTATCGTAACCTCATTCACATTGATTTCCATTTCCTCATCGTGCAAGGGACGTTCATCTACATACTCCAAGGTCTCTCCCGACATCCGGTGCGAAGCACACGTCAAAACAACCTTATCAAGCGATAGATCAAGTTCTTGAGCGGTTCCGTCAGAAGTGAACCAACAGATTGAAGTCAACAATAAAATAATTACGTGCTTCATTTTTTCTTCTTTTTTGCGGCTTCCATGATATCATAGCGGTCAATCACGCTCTCTACCAGTTTATGCCGAATTACATCTCGTTTGTCAAGTTTGACAATGCTTACTCCTTTTACTTTGTCCAACAAGGTTACGGCCTGAACAAGCCCACTAGGTATTTTATGCGGTAGGTCAATTTGACTCATATCGCCGGTTATAATGAATTTGGATCCGCGCCCCATCCGAGTCAAGAACATTTTCATTTGGTTTTCACTCGAATTCTGCGCCTCATCCAAGATTACAAAGGCGTTTCCAAGCGTTCGCCCACGCATAAAAGCCAAGGGTGCAATTTCAATGGTTGACCGCTCCAACATCTTTGAAAGCTTGTCGTAGGGAATCATATCCAGCAACGCGTCGTAGAGTGGGCGTAAATAAGGATCGAGCTTTTCTTTTAGATCGCCGGGTAAAAAACCAAGGCTTTCACCGGCTTCCACGGCCGGCCGTGTTAAGATGATGCGTTGTACTTCTTTGTCCTTAAGTGCTTTCACGGCAAGTGCTACAGCTGTGTATGTCTTACCTGTTCCAGCTGGGCCTATTGCAAATAGCATGTCGTCCTCGGCACATGCATCTACCATCTTTTGCTGGTTAAGCGTACGTGCTTTGATGACTTTACCACTGTTCCCATACACAATAATGGACGCATCGGCCGCCACGCCAACATGATCTGCACTGAGGATGTTGGCAACATCAGAACTTCCGAGACGATTAAACTCGTTGAGAAAGCTGACCAGCTCCTTCCACTTTTTGTCAAAACGCTCCAACTCCTCTTCTGGACCAAGTGCTTTTAGCTGATTCCCTCGTGCAATCAGTTTTAGCCCAGTGAAGTGCTTACGTATGATTTGTAAATTGGAATTATTCGCACCTAGAACATCCACCGGATGCAGGTCCTCAAATTGAATAATTATTTCGTGCAAGTAGCCTGAATTTTAAGAATTAGGGCCGTTGTATTTTCTAAATTCGCCCACGCAAAGAAATACATTTTTCTTGGCGCAATAAAGGCAATTTGAAGCCCATTGTAACACTGACAACGGACCTTGGCGGTAGAGACTTCTACCTTTCAACAATTAAGGCAAAATTATTGTCACAAGATGTTGACTGTCATATTATTGACATAAGTCACGAGATTGATAAGTTTAATATCGCCGAAGCTGCGTTTGTCCTGAAAAATGTCATGACTGATTTTCCGAAAGGCACCATTCACATTATTGGTGTAGGATCCGGCGCTACCGATGAAGGACGACATTTGGGCATTCAATACAAAGGCCAATACATCTTGACGGCCGATAATGGATTCTTTAGCTTGATAGCAGATCACCATCCAGATTTAATCGTCGATCTTCAAATGAATCTCGACACCGACGCCCCCAATTTCCCAACAAGAGACCTATATGTCCCAGCTGCATTGCATTTGGCGCGAGGTGGCACATTGGAAGTAATAGGGCGCAGAACAGAACAGTACGCGCAGCGAACGCTGATTCAACCTGTGAAGGGCGAAGACTACCTCAAGGGTATGGTCATCTATGTTGACGCATATGGAAACGCCATCACCAACATTGAGCACGAGCTTTTCAAAAAGGTTGGAAAGGGACGACACTTCCTGATTGGCTTTATTCACAAGGGATATGAAATTGATCAAATAAATCATCGATATAGCGATGCAAGTGAAGGCGAACGATTGGCGATGTTCAACTCAGCTGGATACTTGGAAATCGCGATAAACCACGGTCACGCAGGCAACTTGCTTGGATTGGAAAAAGGAGAAACCATAATCGTAAGCTTTGATTAGAATAGTAAAAATGACCTTTCGCGAGGACGAGATAGCGGCCTTTCAGGATACGTTTGCACGAAGCAAACCAGAGATATTGAAGTTCGATGGATGCTCGGATGTACGCCTACTTCAGGATGAAAACAATCCATGTATCATGATGACGTATAGCATATGGTCAGGCGAAGACGCCTTGAATGCATACCGTCACTCCGAGTTTTTTCAGGATACTTGGACCAAAACAAAGGCGTTGTTTGACGCAAAACCTGAGGCCTGGAGCCTCGATCAAATAAACTAATATGGCTGAGTCGCAAACAGACCCGAAGCGTATAAAGAAACTGATTACAGATCTCGAAGCACGAGAAGAACGCATTGTGATCGGTGCATTAAAGCGCATACCGCACGAAGGAAATCATGAGGTAATAAGGCCGATGCTTCTTTTACTCTCTACAAACCCGAGCGCAGACATACAGTTATTGCTAGAGAAGTCACTGTTTAATCTGAAGGATCCAAAAGCGGTAGACCCCCTGCTCGATGCCCTTACTGACAAAGAGTTACTGGGCATCCGAAGCGAGATATTGGCGTGCATTTGGCAAAGCGGAATTGAGGTGAACGAACATCTTTCGTTGCTCATTGATATTGCCATATCGGATGAGTTTATGACAGCCGTTGAGGTACTAACTATCGTAGACAACGGAGAGAACTATCCCGACGATCAGCTTACAGAAAGCATTAAGAAACTCGATGACTCCATTGTTGGCAAGAGCGACAAGACTGCATTGCTTGGGAACTTGAGACAGATACTACTCGAAAAGTTATTGGACTAGGATGAAACGGCATGATGCATTATCGCCCTTTAGTCGTGCGCATCATGAATTCCTAATTCTATCGCAGGTATTAAAGTCAGATGTGCCCGATTACAAAGGCATGCCAACCGACACCATTGGAAGGCAGAACTATGCTTTGGACGTGTATACGAATAGACTACAGCCGCATATGGAGCTTGAGGAGTCGCGACTGTTTCCGTTACTCTCTGGCCTTCATGCCTCCATTGATCAATTGATCTATATTTTAATCGATGATCATGCTGAAATCGATATTCATTTTAAGCGAATGCAAGGCGACTCTTCCATAAGCCTAGGAACTGAGTGGATGATGGATCAGCTAGGACGAATTATTGAGCAACACATTCGGCTTGAAGAACGGGAGTTTTTTGAACTAATTCAAGCACATGCGAGCCCAGAACTCATGGATAAGATTATGGGCATTCACTCGGTATGAGTATGATTGGTCAGATATCCTTGCACCTTAACTCGGATGAAAAGCTTCGAGAAATACTCGATTTGGTGCCGATTACCGAACCTACGACCGACGATGACATCTACTTTGTTTTGATGCGCTCCATCGTTGAGCAGCAAGTGAGCGTAAAAGCAGCTGCGACCATCTGGGGACGATTTCTAGACCTTTTTGACGACTACCCTCACCCCGATCATGTTTTGGCTTTCAGTGGCGATGAATTAAATGCAGCCGGACTCAGCTTTCAGAAAGCGGGCTACATTCAAAACATTGCCCGATTTTCTAAAGAGCAAGACTTGAGCAATTCCTACATCAATTCATTGAATGATGCAGCCGCGGTTGCCCATTTGACTCAAATCAAAGGTGTCGGAAAATGGACGGCCGAGATGATTTTGATGTTTTCGCTGAACCGCCCTGATGTATTTCCCGTGGACGATCTGGTGATACGAAATGCCATGATTAAACTATATGGCGTAACGAGCGAAAAACGCCAACTAATTCGAGATCTGGAAGAGATTGCAGAACCTTGGAGTCCTTACCGGAGCTATGCGTGTTACAGTTTGTGGAGTTGGTTTGATAAGACTTAACTATGGAGGTTTTACGTCAAAGCCAAAACCTGTCAATCCGCCGTTATAACCCGCTGACATCACAAGAGTGTAGCTCTTATTTTTTGCCATAAAGTTGTCCATTCGTTTCGATTGAATAGTTCCAGGAGTCTCCCGAAAAAATACCGGTTCATCGACACCATCTTCGTATAGGGAAAACGCCGTTGGGGCTTGCTCCAGTTCATCACCTTCATATGTTTCTAAGACATGCATCCCTTCCTCCAAGTCAAATGTTGTAATAACATTGAACCCTCCATACATGGTAAAGTATCCCGACGACTGTTTCTTTATCAAGGCTCCTGGAAACCTAGTCGCTCTGAGCCCGAATTTACCAGAACCCGAATTATCCTCTACCCTAACCTTAATAACCGTGGTATCAGTTTCAGAGAAGTGAATCAGCCACGGAATTCCATCGTCGAAACTAAATTTTTCATTTTCGAAATAGGGAGTTACTGAGTCATTTGCATATGCTGATACCGTAACGCCCTGAGCGGTGTAATATTCACCGTTACCTGAGTTATTGACTTGAAACGAATCATCGTACCAGTCTATCTGATGCCATGATGGACCATTACCAGCATATCGAAAGGTGTATTCCATGTCTCCCCAAATCGGACCTTGAATAAGGTCTCCATCGCCCAAAGTCGAAAATTTGGCAGCGTTCGCTGTTATTACATAGGGCTCTGAATAAGTCTTTGAGCGAACATCATCGGAAACCATAACAAGAGCCAAATGTCGAGTTGAATTATCAACAGAATAGATGTGATCGCTGGCAGGGAATTCCTTTATGAATTCAAAGTTTTCTTCAATAAGTTCGGGTTCACCGTTAAAACTTGAATAGTATTCTAGGTGTTTCATCCTTCCACTACATCCTGAGATATAGGGATCTACGTTAACGAACAGGCTGTCTCCCTCAAAATAATAACGATTAAGCGATGTGGGTACGGACATTAGCCTAATGGAATCCAACTCGGCCTTGGGGTTTAACTCTATCGTTCTAAGCAATTCCTGAACGATTCGCCCTTTCAATTCTTGGGTTATACGCACATCGTAAAATCCATGATCGATGTCCGAAATATCAAATATCCCTGTAATTGGATTGGGTTCAACATCATATGTATTCCCCGTTTATAGGTGGGTAAACTCCATTTGAATTCCTTCGAAACTACTTGAACATGAAACCCGCGAGATCAAATTGGAAGAGGTTGAATTTTTACACCCCATCAAGAGAGAGGCGCCAATCATCAAAAGGAAAATGGTTCTAAGGGCTTTCATAAAGGCGTAATATGCTAGATAAGACGGACATTGCTACTTCGAGGTTTGGCAAAATGGACGGCCGAGATGATTTTGATGTTTTCGCTGAACCGCCCTGATGTATTTCCCGTGGACGATCTGGTGATACGAAATGCCATGATTAAACTATATGGCGTAACGAGCGAAAAACGACAACTAATTCGAGATCTGGAAGAGATTGCGGAACCTTGGAGTCGGTACCGGAGCTATGCGTGTTACAGTTTGTGGAGTTGGTTTGACAAGGGTTAATTATCAAACAGCTTCTGGTAGTTAGCCCAAATGGACGGTGATTCAAAATTAGTCAAGCACGTACACATGATAACCTTCTACTGACTTCAACAGTCTTAAATCTGGTAATCGACGTTCGCTGATAACGTGTGTTATGTTGTTGCGCACGCGATATGCTACAATGTGCTCTGGTTCTGCCCAAAGTTTGCGATAGACACGATCGCGCCTATACCATTCAGACAATTTTTCGCGCTCCGCAGACACAAATTTTGGCACGCAGAAATTCTCTCGTTCCGCCATTCGACCAAAAGATATATACTCCTTTTTGTGGCTGGTCGGTTCCAAGATTAAGAAGCTTGCGTCGCGCGGCGTTTCCAAATTCACATACTGGACCACCTCTGCGAAAGCGGGATTTCTTGCAAGATATTCACGCGATCGATTCACATTGTTTACAGCCTGTATAAGTAGCAGGAAAAGGGAAAGAAACAATATACCCTGTCTGAATCGCGGATGAGGAAACCGACTTAACACACGCCGTTCAAAGGCCCCAATAACAAGGATTAATATGGCAAACGTTCCAATGGCATTTGTTCGGAACGGATAGTACTTTAATCCAAAACCACCGGAATTTTCAAACATGAAATGATCCATGGCCGCTATTCCGATGTAGATCAAGTTTATTCCGAATGCCAGCAGCATGATTTGCGCCAATGGCCGAAAAGATTCATTTACTTTTTTGAACCACCAAATGGCCGAAAGAACTATACCCAGAACAATCAATCCGCCAGAGAAATTGCCTTTCATGAAGTATTCTGTGGTTCGCCAAATACCCAGGTGGTTGGGCAACCTATAGTAGCAATAGATGTTGTCTAAGGCATATTTAGACACGGTTTCATCCATCAGATACCCTGTAAACAAATACCAGATAAACGGAGCCAATAAAAGCAGGTAAAGCAGTCCCACCTTCACACCTTCCAAGACTTTCCTGTCTAAAAGAAGATGAACTCCGATGAGCAACATAACCCAGCCACCAACCAATACGTGGAAGTACGTGGCCAGCGCCATGTAGACCGTAATGCCCATATATCGTTTTTGAATCAGTGCGTAAATTCCAAAAAAGACAAATGCGTATGCGATGGACTTAGGTTCAAAACTTTTGATGATCCACTCGCCGCCTACAAAATTCTGTATGCTCAAGACAAACACCTGAATGAAAAGAAATGAAAGCAAGATTGAAACGTTGAGCCGCTTAAGAATCAATCCAATTGGGACAGCTATCAAGGCGAAGTTTAATGTCCTGAACACCAGTGTTGCAACTTCAAACGACAGCACCTGCATAATGGGGCCAACCATCCATTGAAACACCAAACGAGATCCGGGAAACTCGGTGTATGTAAACGATCCTGGTATCCAGTCGGGATTGGTGAATTGCTTAGCAAATGCCAAGTACTGCTCTTCACCGCCGCTCACATCAATGCCAAGCTTATTCAAAACTATGACCGCAAACACCAAAAGGATATGCCATTTGGCTGGGTGGTCAAGAAAGGACTGGAGGCGATTAAGCATGGTGGTCAAATGTATGCTGATCGATGGATTGGGCTCTCTAAAAAAGCTCTGCGATCATACAGCGTGCGCTACCACCACCCAGGGTCTCAATGCTCGAAACATCGCAGACGATTATTTCGTCGTTGTATTGTCTCAAGCGACCTCGCTGATCCGTGGTTAGGGAATCCGACGCCCGCTGACTCATGACTAAAAGACGCTCATTTCGCGTATTGGAAATCTGGATCATGTTGCCAGCAAAGTGATTGTAGACCTGATCGTTCGTTAATTGAATCACCTCTCTGCCACTATCAATCAAGGTTTGAAGTAGATCTTTTCTTTCGGACGGAAGCACCGTTTCGTGGCCTACAATGGCGAATCCATTGCCGAGCGTAAGCATAACGTTGGTGTGGTAAATGGGCGCGCCATTTTTATCGCCAGCATTGAATGTATAAATCTGGTATCCCGATTCCATTTCAAACTGTGCAATGGCATCCAAATCGGTGCGTGGGCTCAACGCAGCAAATCCAATTCTTAATTCATGATCTAGCACCAAGCTTCCGGTGCCTTCTAAAATCAGGGGCGGATTTTCATTCTCCAGATACTCCAGATCAATGTGGTTGTAATCTCCTCTGTCTATCAGTTCTTCCAGAATTTGAGGCTCTCGTTCAAGGCGTCGATTGTGCGCCAGCATTGGAAAGGTGAATAAATCACCATCTGGAAGTGTAGCAAACCAGTTGTTGGGAAAAATAGCATCAGGGGCATCAATTTCGGTGCTTTCAAACACAGAAACATCCACATCATGGGATTGCAAGGCTTCCACCAATCGATCAAACTCGATTAGCGCAATTCCAGGATCAACCTCGGCCCGAACATCCTGAAATCCATTTGTGACCGCTGTTTCCATATTCGCACGGAAATTCAAGGGCCGAATCATCGCAATTTTTGAAGCTAGCATAGGGGTGAATTGAAACGATGTTGGTCAGTCTGCATAGATGAATTTCGCCACCATACTGCGGCACGAGGGCCGAAAATACAGCTTCAATATTGAAAATGATTCCGTTAATAACATGATACAGACCGCATTCTCAAATGCGTATACGAAACAAGGTGAATCAACGTAAATTCTATGAAAATCCAACACCATGAAAAAGAGCTCACCCCAATCCATCCAGCTTCAAATCCCAACACCCTGCAGCGAGGACTGGAATAAAATGACTCCAGCTGATAAAGGTCGACACTGTGCATCATGTGCCAAGATTGTGACAGATTTCACCACAATGAGCGACGACGAGCTTATCAACTTTCTTGGCTCGGGAAACGGTAGCGGCTGCGGCCGGGTACGTCCAGACCAATTGGAACGCACGATTCTTCCTGAACCACTACTCGCCCACTGGGCTTTACCAACATTTGTCGTATCACGTGCCTTTGCGATTGTGGCCGCCGTGTTTACTTCTTTGGGTCCATTAGAAAGCTTGGCCAATGGACCAACACCAAAGACCGAGATCGTTCATGGTGGAATCCGCGCCGAATATCACCCGCAATACGTCAAAATCATTGGTAGGGTAACCAGCTCTGGGATGCCCATCCCCGACATCAATGTGCGTATTGCTGCATTAGGATTGGACACCGTTACAGATGATTCAGGTCATTTTGAATTGCGTGTGCCTTGGGATCAAAATTGGGTCAATGCATACATTCAATTCGAGCACCCAGCTTACCTCACCCAATCCATTCAGATTACTGGGGCAAAATTTCCACTTGAGGTAGAAATGATATCTGCCATGTGCGACATTGATGCTTATCGTGGAGAATACATGATTTCTGGTGGCATGACTGCAACTCTGGGCGTGATAGAAACGCGTGCATCATGGCCAAGGCGACAATGGTGGAAAATAAAACGCCTATTCTCATTTCGAAGGTTCCGTGCCTACGACTGATTAAAATCAAAAAAGCCCCGACACACAAGGTGCCGAGGCCTTTCCCAATTAACTCATCTAATTAGAATTCGACTGTCAACTCAACACGTCGGTTTTCTGCTCTTCCGGCTGATGTTTTATTATCAGCAACTGGTACTGTTTCACCAAAACCATCAGAAGTCATACGTGATGCATCCACTCCTTTGTTTGTGATGTATGTCTTTACAGCTTTCGCTCTGTTCTTTGATAGATCAAGGTTCATGTTGTCGTCTCCTTGTGAGTCTGTATGACCTTCAATCTTCAACTTGTATTCTGGGTTGTTGTTCATGATCGAAACAACGTTGTCCAAAATTGAATACGATGACGTCTTAATAACATCCTTACCAGATTCAAACTTGACTCCGTGAAGCGCTTCAGCAAGAAGCTCTTTCACTTCTTCCTTCACCTCTGGGCATCCTTTGTTTGAAACTACTCCAGCTACATCTGGACACTTATCCGCATTGTCGGCTACTCCATCGCCATCCGTATCAGGACAACCTTTAAGATCTGCACTTCCAGCAACTTTTGGACACGCATCTTCTGCGTCTGCAATACCGTCGCCGTCTGTATCAGGGCATCCTTTTAGATCGGCTAGACCTTTTACTTCTGGACATGCATCTTCGCTATCTTGTACACCATCCTCATCTGTGTCAGGACATCCTTTAAAGGCCTCTAACCCCTTAACGTCAGGACAAACGTCTTCTGAGTCAGCAATGCCATCTCCGTCTGTATCAGGGCAGCCAATGAATTGCTCAACACCTTTTACGGTTGGACAAGAATCTGCGCGGTCAACAATACCATCGCCATCAGTATCTGGGCAGCCATTAAAATCGAGTGGACCCGCTACTTCAGGACAATCGTCCTTGCTATCACTGATGCCGTCACCATCCGTATCTTTTGTACCACCAAAGCTGAATGTAAGTCGAATGGTGTGTTGTAGGTAGCTATCGTTTCTGCCGTTTGAGGCAAACTCAATATTGTCTCCAGTTGTATAGGTAAAGCTCTCCTGAGCGTAGGCACTTAAATATGGCGTGATTCGAACGTTAAGTCCTGCGCCAAGGTTAGGAAGCGCAGCGCTGTTCACCACGTTCGTAACATTCATATTGCTGTGTTGCATAAAACCGATACCACCGAGCACATAAGGATCTAAGATTTGCTCTTCATTCTTAAAGAAGTTGTATCGCGCATTAAGCGTGATTTGAAGCATCTTGGCTCTAAATCTATTTGCAAAGTTTTCAACGTGACCAATTTCACCGTATGATCCTTGTAAGACCGCGTCGAAATGTGGACTTAAATGTCGTGCCACCTGTCCACCAAGAAAACCATAATATGCTTGATCGAAGTTGTAAAAACCACCGCCAAAATCACCGCTGTATTGTTCGGCTCCTCCATTCAGGGAAATGGCCCACTTGCGATCGCTAGATTGACTATAAACTATTGTTATAGAGGCTACTAAAAAGACTAGTGCTAAAAATATTTGTTTCATCAGAATGTGTTTTTTCGTTTAATTAGAGTGCGAAAGTAGCGGGGTAATTCACCAAAAAAATTCCTTATCGCTGAGGCGTAAGAATCTCCCGATGAATGTTCAAATTCGGATGAAATGCAGCTTTCATCCGTTGAATGGAAGGTTGATTTGCAAACCGGAATTTGGCGTGATATCGCCTTGATAAAAACGCACAAGCCAATGTGCTTCATGTCACATACATTGGCTTATCCTTAAACGAATTTTGTGTCAAATTCAACATGATGAAAACTCTGATCCCGATCCTACTGTTTATTTCGTTCCACCTTGGCACTATTGGCCAGACAACTGAACCGTTTGATGTGAGTATTGAAGAGGTCAGTATTGATGGGCTACCTGGGCTACACTCTTTCACCAGGGCGAGCTATGACAATAAGTGGTTATTGATTGGTGGAAGAACCGATGGACTCCATCAACGGCAACCTTTCGCTGCCTTTCTAGCTTCTGACAACAATGGAATTGCATATGTAGTGGATCCGGTAAACGATGTGGTATACTCTGCCTCGCTGAGTGCGCTGCCACAAGCCATGTCAGATCAATTGCAATCAACCAACATGCAGTTTGAGCAGCGCGACTCCATGTTATACATCATCGGAGGATATGGCTACAGCAACGCCGAGAGCGATCACCACACCTACCCTAACCTCAGTGCCGTGCATGTGCCAGATGTCATGGACGCCATCATCAACGGAAACTCCATTGCACCGCACTTTCGACAAATCACAGATACACGGCTTCAGGTAACCGGCGGATATTTAGATCGACTGGATGAGACATATTACTTGGCTGGAGGACAGAAGTTTGAAGGGCGCTACAATCCAATGGGACCAACACACGGACCTGGGTTTGTGCAGGAATATACCAACGCCATTCGGAGGTTTCAGATCATAGACGATGGCACCAACCTCAGCATCAGCGACTACGATGCTTGGATCGATTCGGATAACCTACATCGAAGAGACTACAACATGGCGCCACAAATATTTCCAAACGGCGAACGCGGGTTCACCATGTTTAGCGGTGTGTTTCAACACGATCAAAACCTTCCATGGCTCAACACGGTGGATGTGGTGGATACGGCCTACGCCGTGCGCGCGGGATTCAATCAATACTTAAGTCAGTATCACAGCGCACACCTCAATATTTTTGGTGCAAATGACAATGCCATGCATACTGTCTTTTTTGGAGGAATAAGCCGATACACGATGGATGAAAACAACCAGCTTGTGGACGACGAGGATGTTCCATTTGTTAAAACCATTAGTAAGATCGTTCGATATGCCGACGACACAATGGAAGAGATCAAAATAGGTGAAATGCCCGGTTTCCTTGGTTCTGGGGCTGAATTCATCCCGATTGAAAATCAATCGTGGTATAATGAAGATGAATTGCTACTTATAGATGCGTTGCCAAGTTCGAAAGTCTTGGTTGGATATATTGTTGGAGGTATCGAGAGCACGGATGAGAACATATTCTTCGTGAACACGGGTTCGCAAAGCGATGCCAGCACACGTGTTTTTGAGGTTTACATTCAGCGGGATGCGTCGTCGGTGACCGAGCCGATAAACGGCACACACTATTTCAAAACGAAGCTCTACCCCAACCCTGCCGTGGCGCAAACCCACTTCACCTTTGAAACGCCAGACATGAATAACATTAAGGCCGAGTTGTATGACATGGAAGGAAGGCTTGTAAAACAACTTTTTGAAGGCAGTACAAATGGGGAATCCATTTCCATAAACACGAGTGAACTGAGCACTGGCACATACATCATCAAGCTTTCATCGCCTCAATACCAGCAAGAAATCAGACTTGGTGTGGTTCACGAATAGTGCTTTTCTATGCCTCGCGGCTTCAAGGTAAATGTATCTCACCCCCTTTTATGATCTAGGTCAGGTATAGCGCCTTATACGGCCAATACCTTTGCACCAAATAAACATCATCAATGGCAAATAACATAGTGATATTAGGGGCTGGAACGGCAGGAACCATCATGTCGAACCACCTTAGAAAGGCACTGAATTCGGATTGGACAATTACCATAATTGACCAACGCAAAGTGCATCACTACCAGCCGGGTTATTTGTTTGTCCCCTTTGATGTTTACACACCGGAAGAGATTGTAAAACCCATCGAAAAGTTTATTCCCAAAGGCATAGACTTGGTAATTGGTGGTGTAGATCGAATTCGCACGGATGTGAACCAAGTCACGATGACGGACGGCACTACTTATCCATATACCGTGCTTGTGATCGCAACTGGAACCGACATTGCGCCCGAAGAAATTGAAGGACTTGAAGGGCCGTATTGGCGAAAGGACATATTCGATTTCTACACACTTGAGGGCGCTGTAGCCCTTCGAGACAAGCTAAAAACATGGGAAGGTGGAAAGTTGATTGTCAACTTTGCGGAGATGCCGCTTAAGTGTCCAGTAGCACCATTAGAATTCAGCTTCTTAGCCGAGGCATTCTTCACCGAGAAAGGCATGCGCGACAAAGTGGACATCAGCTATGTGACCCCAATGAGTGGAGCTTTTACCCGGCCTAAGGCCAACGAAAAGCTAAACTACCTGCTCGAGCAGAAGAATATCCGCGTGGTGCCCGACTTCAACCTCATGCAAGTGGATGGCGAAAACAAAACCATCATTGACTATGAAGGCAAGGAAGAAACGTATGACTTGCTCGTGACCATCCCAACAAACAAAGGCAGCGATCTCATGGAGCGATCTGGCATTGGGGATGAGCTGAACTACGTGCCCACACACAAAGGCACGCTTCAGTCCAAAGTCAAGGAAAACATCTTTGTCCTTGGTGACGCCACCAACCTCCCTACTTCAAAGGCGGGATCGGTAGCGCACTTTGAAGGCGAAATAGCCTTAGAAAACATCTTGCACTTTGTGCGCAACGAACCGCTTAGAGATGGATATGATGGCCATGCCAACTGCTTTGTAGAGACCGGTTATGGCAAGGCTTTGATGATCGACTTTAACTACAGCCACGAACCAGTGGAGGGTACTTACCCACTTCCAGGCATAGGTCCATTAACTCTATTAAAAGAAAGCCGAATGAATCACATGGGAAAGTTGGCCTTTAAGTGGATTTACTGGAACTTACTCATCACCGGCAAGCACATTCCTTTTGTAACCAACGAAATGAATGAAGCCGGAAAACATTTTGAAACAAACGAAACGATATAACCAAGCCAAATGGAAAAGACAATTTCAGGATCTACGGTCCAATTAACAGAAGAAGGATACTTACAAGACATCAGTCAATGGAGTCAAAGCCTTGGGCAAGAAATTGCACAAGAAGAGGAGATTCAAATGACCGATAGACACTGGGAAGTGATATCCTATATTCAAGATCAAAACAAAAACGATGTGGAACTCACCATTCGAAAAGTGGGCAAAAGTGGCGTTACAGACATCAAAGAATTCTACGCCTTGTTTCCTGGCGGTCCGCTAAAGAAAGCGAGCCGAATAGCAGGGATCCCAAAACCAGTATGTTGCATATAAACTAAACATTATGAGCGTTTTAAAACCTGTTACCGAACCTATTGTTAAAGCAGAATCCAAGGTTAAAAAAGTCTGCATCATTGTAAGTAAATCCACTTTAGACAACGTGTATGCGGCATTCATTTTAGCGAATGGAGCGCGCATGGAAGGCATCGACGCGGAGATGTTTTTCACGTTTTTTGGATTGGAAGCCATCAACAAAAGCAAGCTCAATGACTTGCACGTTGCCACGGTTGGAAATCCAGCCATGCACATCCCTACCCTTTTAGGCGGATTGCCTGGTATGGAGAGTTTTGCTACCAACATGATGAAAAAGGAAATGGAGAAGTTGGACATTCCTCCGATAGATGAATTCCTCGAAATTTTGGTTGCAAGTGGTGTCAAGATCTGGGGTTGCAAGTTGGCCATGGATATGTTCCATTTAAAGCGCGAAGACCTCATAGACGATATGGACGGTGTCCTTACCGTTGGAGATTTCTATAACCGCGCCCACGGCGATGGCACGCACTTGATGTTTATTTGATAAGGCACGAGTCTAGAGTTACAAGTCGGGAGTTACTCTAGGAAAAAAGTATATCGAAAAGAAGCATGAAACGCAGAACCATTTGCGCTTTCGAGGAACGAGAAACGCACCTTGAAGCTTCAAGCAGTTTATTCGCAGATCTTTTTATTTCTGGCGCTCATGAGCTCGCTTCGCTCGGTTGTCCACCCTTTTTGCTGCTTCAAAAAGGGTGAATATGTCCTCACGAATAGCTTCTGGCTGACAGCTCATGAAAAAAGGCTAAATCCTATTATGGATATCGCTCCGATTATGCATCAATGGTGTATAACCAACATCAAAATCCATGAAAAAGTCAAGCGCTGTAAACATTTCCGTACCAAAACCATGTGGTGAAAACTGGAATAACATGACTCCCGAAGCTCAAGGCCGTCATTGCCAGAGCTGCGCGAAAGTGGTGACCGACTACACCATTATGAGTGATGCACGATTGATCCAACACTTAACAGACAACAAAGGTGGATGTGGCCGTTTTCGATCCGACCAGCTGAGTAGAACATTGGCGCAACCTATGCCAACTCAGATTTGGGCCTTTCCTCGATTCATGGTCAACTCCGTAACGGCAATTGCCACTGCCCTAGCAAGTTCATTCGCTGTATTTGAAGCGCATGGACAAGAATCGATTTCACAGAATGAGATTCTGCTCGGAGATACTGTAATGGGGGCTCATCCAGAGATGCGGCAAATTTCAGGTTTGGTCGTTTCCGATGACGGTGCGCTTAGTCGTGCGGCCGTGTTCATTCCCGCCTTGTCGATGGAAAAGCACTACGTAGACGAGAATGGCTATTTCAATATGGAGATTCCGTGGGATACGGACTTGCGGAACCTGAAGCTCATTGTAGAACGAGATGGATATGCTTCTCAAGCGATTGACCTGAACCGAGGCACAGTTGGGCTACACATAGCAATGTTACCTCAGCGCTGCGAACCAATTGTCGAACCTGAGCTTATGGGAATTCCAGTAATCGAAATGGGGAAAATGGAGATCCACACGACCGGAGAACCGCGGATTGAACCTGGGCAAGAAAAGGTTTTCGAAAAGCAGTAGCTCGTCGAGAGTCTCAAGTCACAAGTTTCAAGTTTCAAGCTGATCGTGGAAAATGATAAAGTGAATCAACCAATTCACGCTTTCCTAGATGTGACAATACTGATGGCCGAAAGCTGCCAGCTGAATGATTTGGCCGCTGAGCGCAGCCGAAGTGGCCGATAGCTTCTTCTCTTAGCTACCGCAACCAACGCAATCAATCTCAGACCCACCTGGCTTCACACCATTCATTTCCATCTCAAGGTTGTGGATCTTATCTCGTATTTCCATGTCCTCCATGAAGTTTCCTGTTAGTGTGCCCTTTAAAGTGTCAATTTGAGTCTGTAATTCTTGATTCATCAGTTCTGGTTTTATAAGACCTAATCTAAGGCGATATCTTGGCCTTTGCTAGGTGCAATATTTAGAGTTATCATAAAGATGTTGTGAAAAGATCCGCAAAGCCCCGTTGATCGGTTGAGAGAACTGCATCCGAATTATTAAGCTCTTTTCACTGGAACAAATGCAATGCTCTCCTGTTTCTAAAGCGTAACACAATTCCAATGGCAAAGCAAAAAAAGAAAAAAGACCCAAGAATAGAACTCGTTTCGATCTATAAGAAATTCGTCAATAAAAACGGGACGCTTCCAGAATCCGTCAAAGAACTCGCGCACTTTGCAGATATGGATTACACCAAATTCAGAACGCATTTCAAGAGCTTAGAAGAATTAGAAATCGCAATCATACTCTGGTACTTTAGCTGTGCAGACACGCTTTTGCAAGCAGACAAAGAATCGCAGAACTGGGAGCAAAAAGATCGCCATGCTGCCTTTTTGTATCTCCTTGTAGAGCAAGCCACCGGTGATGCACTTTTTCTCTCCGCGTTTGTGGATGAAAAACGAAAATCCCCCTCGTTTATGTCTCGATTTGCAATGACCTTAAATGCCCAAAAATTCTCATCGCTGCATCACGAAAGCAAAACGTTTGAAATGTTAGGTCCGCTCTCAATCAATCCAAAGAAAGCGGCGCTTACGAATCATGCCCTGAGTGTACTCTGGTTTTTTGCCATAGATCAAAGCCAGGAGAAACAAGATACGGATGCCTTCATTGAAAAAACTACCGATCTGCTTTTTAAGCTCACCGATACATGCATGCTCACAAGCATGTTTGATTTAGGCAAGTTCATGGTCACACGTAAAAACAACGCATTTAGCTGGAACTAACATGAAGAAAGACCAAAACAAAATTGCGATAACCAAGTTGGGTCGAGCCAGCAAATTGGCTACCACAGGTGCCAAGGTGGGTTCAAACTACATCAAACACTACGCGAAAAAACTGGTCAATAAAGGTTCGCAAGAAGAATTGGATGAAGCGAATGCAAAGGACGTCTATGAGGCGTTTAGCGAACTGAAAGGCGGCCCGCTTAAAATGGCTCAAATGCTGAGCTTAGGAGATCAACTTCTGCCCAAGGCCTACACTGCACAATTTGCGCAAGCCCAAAATAAAGTGACCCCACTCTCCTATCCGTTAATCAGAAAGACATTTAAAAGGGAAGTGGGCAAAGACCCAGATGAGGTATTTGAGGGTTTTACAAAAAAAGCCGTGAATGCTGCGTCTATTGGTCAAGTGCACAAAGGCCGATTGAATGGTAAAGATTACGCCATTAAATTGCAATACCCTGGCGTAGCGGATAGCCTTAAAAGTGATTTGAATATGGTCGCACCAATGGCTATTAAAATGTTTGGCCTTAAAAAGAGTGAGGTTGCACCTTACATCGAAGAAGTAGAATCTAAGCTGATGGAGGAGACGAATTATGAGCAGGAGATGCGCAACGCATACCACATCATTGACCATTGCGATAAACTAAAAAATGTGGTTTTTCCCGATTTCATGCCCAATTTATCTGGCAAACGCGTCATCACCATGTCATGGATGGACGGGGAAGGCCTAGCCGATTGGATTAAAACAGATCCGAGCCAGAAACAACGCAACAAAATCGGGCAGGCATTGTGGGACTTTTATCAGCATCAGATCCATGAATTACGCTTTATGCATGCCGATCCGCACCCAGGAAATTTCATTATTACGCCTAAAGGAAAACTGGCAGTTATAGACTTTGGCTGCATTAAAGAAATACCAAAAGATTTTTACCTGAGCTACCTTAAGCTATTGCAATTCGGAAATGAAATGGACTCCGTGGAATTTAGGTCTGCGTTGATCGAATTAGGATTGTACAACCCTGATGCGCCAGCTAAAGAGCGCCAGCTCATCCTCTCAACCTTCCCTGAAATGTTTGAATTGGTTGGTCGCCCATTGTTGCAAGACTCCTTTGACTTCGGCAACGACAGTTATTTCAAGGAGATATATACCAAGGGCGAAGCGCTGAGTAGAAACTCGGATATGCGCGGCTTGTCGGCTCAAGGATCCAAGCACTTCATTTATTTTAACCGCACCTACTTCGGATTGTATCAGTTGCTCAATCAATTGAAGGCCACCATTGACACAAACAATGTAACTGCATTAAGACCGCTCAAGAAAAGTGCGTAGAGGTTGGTGGATATTGTAAGTATTCATTTTTCATTTCGAGCATCCGCTGAACGTATGCTTGCCTCAAGGAGTATCCATTTTTTAACCGAATAAAGTACCCATTGGCGTGGGTGGTAAGATGAGTGGACTGAAATACGCTCATCTGATAGAAAGGAATGCACCATACAAATCGATCATCACTCTTTCTTAATACAATCTCAATTCCTCGCTTTCGAAGTTCGATGTTGCAATGCCACAGATCTGAGTGATGCGCGTTGAAGGCCAATCCATGCACGTTCATTTCATGAATAATCAAGTTACCTGAGCGTACAGCTGGAATTTTAAGCAACTCCCAAACTTCGTAGGATTCGCCTGCAGCCAAAACAATCTGGTCGTTCAACTTTTTATTTGATTCTTGGAGATTAAAAAACGTTTTCATATTGATCTAACAATCGCGCGCCTAGTCTAGTTTAAAAAGATTGTTAGAAGCTAACCTCAATCCCTTTCAAAAAGGGTGAGAATTAACGCGAGGCAGAACGATAATGTGCACAAACCGAATCTTCATGAACTCAAACCGTACATTCATGAATTAGGGCTTGATGCATGCATGCAATTAGGAGACATTCGAGCCAAAACAAACGAAACCTACGCAACATGTCACGAATCAAAATCCTTTTTTCTGCCCTTCTCAGTACGTTTTTAGCCTTTGGCGCATTGGCCCAAGATGCCACGTCACCTCAATTCAAATTTGAAACACTGGCCGCGTCAGACGACTCTGAAGCAACCTTGAAAGAAAGCCTCAAGAAAGAGCCCAACAGCTCAAATGCAAACTACGATTTGGCGGTGTTCTAGGTTTATGAAAATGGAGATTGGGGAAATTAATTAGAATCGATCTATAACAAGTAATTCAGAGAACGTTTCTCCCATATTATCAACGACTGAAAGAACATATAAACCCGTTGGCAGGACAATGTTCAAATTCGAAGAAGCAATTTCGCCTCGTTGGAGCAACCTTCCTGCGAGATCGTGAATTTGATATGCATCGAACGAGTGCAAAGATCTTATCTCGATTGATCCACTCGTGGGATTCGGATAAATCGAGAATACATTTTGGGCATTTTGATCGGATACACCTAAACCTACGACCTGGTTGCAGGCGGTGGTGTCAAAGCATCCATCGCTTCCAACAACCAAGGCGTAACTCCCGTTTTGGGAAGCCGTAAACATTTGAAATGTTGCACTAGTGATAGCCACCATGCCGCTGTCACAATTCAACCACTGATATGTTCCACCAGACTGGCTTGATGTTAATGTAGCACCGGAAATTGAAATGGAAGTATCGACAGCATTGATGGTAAGATCCAGCGTTATGATTGAGTCGCAACCGGAAGCGTATTCAACGATATGCACTGCCGAATTGTTATTTGAATGATACGTGTTGCTGTCTATCCACGTAAAGGAGTCACATGCCACTTGAACATCGTCAGCTGATGTGGTATAGTTGATTGTCAGCGCGAGAGTATGGACAGAATCACACCCGGCACTGGAGGCAAAAGGGGCAAGTGCTGTGTTGTTGTTCGCATAATACGTGTTCCCGTCGATCCAAGTGGCAGAATCGCAAGAAGTGATGGAATCGGTTGTATAGAAACTAGGGTTTACGGTTAAATCTAAAAACACTAGGGAGTCGCATCCATTTGAATTTGAGAGGGTAATTGTAGCGGTATTGTTACTCTGCGCGTAAAAGATGCTGTCTATCCACATTAGCCCACCGCATACTTCATGTGTGTCTATGGAAGAATCAATGGGATATACAGTTACGCTAGCCGCGATGAAGCTATCGCAGCCACTTACGTTTTCCACAACATCGTTGTATGTGCCGCTTTCATTCCAAACATAATTTCCACTTGGCGAAACCACTGTGTCGCAGGTATACAAAGAGATATTGCTAAAACTAGGTGTATTGCACCCTTGCAGTTTATGGACAAAGGCATCGGCCAACCCAACGCTGGTCTTGTAATAGTCGCTGGTATCGGGGTCAAAATCACAGGAATCCAAAAAGCCACCACAGGTGTAGATGTTTGCTGAGTCTGTAAACATATCGTAGCAGTAGACGTGATTTACGTCGCCAAAGCGCTGCACCCATTGAAATGACAGACTTGTGTCGAACTTTGAGACATACGCATCTCGGCCACCAAATGAGGTTAGGCTTGTGGTTCCAGTTCCAGGATCAAAGTCGGCAGACCCTAAAAACCATCCGCATACGTACACTCCATTCCATGGATCGATGCCAATGCCTTCGCTTCGATCATCCTGCGTCCCACCCCATGTGACAGCGCCAAGAAAATCCCCTGCCCAATTAAATCGAGTGAGAAAACCATCTGTGCCCCCAGCCGATGAGTGATAATCTGTTCCTGTAGAAGGATCAAAATCTGCGTACCCGGCAAAGTCTCCAGTTACAAAGACATTTCCTTGTTGATCAATAGCACTTGCATAAGCCAAATCTAGGGCTGAACTTCCCCAACGTTGGGCCCAATACAAATTGCCAACGCTATCATATTTTGCAACAAACGCATCTGCCTGACCAGCAGAAGCGAGCTCATAAGTAGCTGTATCTGGATCAAAATCTACCTGACCATGAAAAAGACCTGTGATGTAAATGTTTGCAGAGTCGTCCTGTGTAAGATGATTTGGGCGTGCATAGCTTGTCGCCGAAGGAAACGCCTTAGCCCAATCTAAACCACCTCCGGGAAGATAACTGCCCAGGAACATATCACCACCTGAGAGCGCCGTTAAAACATGGGTTGATGTATCCGGGTCAAAGTCAACTGAATGCCAAAACTGCCCTGTCAACAATACGTTTCCTCCCGGGGTAATATCCACATCGAATCCCATGTCCCCGGCGCTGTCGCCAAAACTGTGGGCCCACTGAAACGCGCCACTTGAGTCTAACTTGGAAAGAAAAATTTCTGTATTTCCGACACTCGTCAGAAAAAATGAATCGATCCCTGGATCAAAGTCCGCTGTTTCCCTGAAAAAACCTGAAGTGTATACATTTCCCGAATCATCTACCGCTAGACAAAGTCCGAAATCATTGACTGGGCTACCCATATGTCGGGCCCATATAAAGTTTCCATGCTTATCGAGTTTCGAGATATAAATATCCTTACCTCCATTGGTTGTTAGATTATGCACGGCAACCCCAGGGTTAAAGTCAACAGTTCCTGTAAATGTGCCAACAGTATAAACCTCCCCTAACGGCCCTATTTCAATGGCAGCAACAGCCTCTGCCGATGATCCGCCAAAGGTGCTTACCCAATCCAAATCTGGTTCCTGAGCAAAAGCCAATGAGGACCATGCGACGGCTAGAAAAGTAAGTATGTGCTTCATGCGTTGGGTGCAAAGCACGTAAAAAACTCGCTGAATCGATCTCACCGATTGTTTCTCGATTTAGATCCTACAATTTCTAAAAGTAAATTAAGGCCCTGGCGTCAGGCAAAACAGGTTTTTCGTCTTCAGGGTAATTGAACTACCCAACGCACATTTTCACACCTTTGCACCATGTCGTTTTCAAAACACCTCGCACAAACGAGCCCGTACCCAATTGGTATTGAGGTAGAACGTGCAGAAGGCGTTTATATCTGGGATACGAATGGGAAACGCTACCTCGATCTCATTTCAGGCATTGCTGTTAACAACGTTGGGCACCGGAATCCACATGTAATTCAAGCAATCAAGAATCAACTTGACGCATATCAACATGTGATTCCATATGGTGAGTTTAGCCAAGGACCACAAAACAAACTGGCGGATAAACTCGCCTCACTCCTGCCCGATGCACTAAACTGCAGCTACTTTGTAAATTCTGGAACGGAAGCCGTAGAAGCTTCACTGAAGCTCGCCAAGCGTATCACTGGCCGACATGAGGTTGTGGCTATGAATAAGAGCTATCACGGGGCCACGCATGGTTCTCTTAGCGTAAGTGGAAACGAAGTGAAGAAGCAACAGTTTAGGCCATTCGTTCCCGGGACAGCCTTCATTGACTTCAACGACACGTCTCAGCTAGATCAAATCACCGAGGCCCACGCAGCCGTCATCATAGAACCCATTCAAGGCGACGCCGGCGTTCGGATTCCCGATGAAGGCTATTTAGCCGCTGTAAGAGCTCGATGCACCGAAGTTGGCGCCATGCTCATCTTTGATGAAATACAGACTGGAATGGGCCGCACCGGCTCCCTATTCGCCTTTGAGCGCTATGGAGTCATTCCAGATATTCTATGTCTAGCAAAGGCGTTTGGCGGCGGCATGCCGATTGGTGCATTTATCTCTAGCCAGGAAAACATGGAACTGCTCACGCACGATCCTGTTTTGGGTCACATAACCACATTTGGCGGCCATCCTGTTTGTTGTACTGCGGCGCTTGCAAACCTAGAAGTACTCACCTCCGAAGACTGGATAGCACACGTCGATGCCAAAGGTGCGCTGCTCAAGTCGCTTCTCACCCATCCAGAAATTGTGGAAGTGCGGCAAATTGGATTGATGCTCGCCGTAGAATTAGAATCTGAAGAACGCGTAGTAGAAGTAATCAGCAGCCTCTTGGAGCGCGGCATGATCGGGTTCTACTTTCTGAGTTGCCGTAACGCATTTCGTCTTGCGCCACCGCTTTGCATCACCGAAGATCAGATCAAAGAAGCTGGTGCGGCCATTGTCGAATGTTTGGAACCAAAATAGCTGCTGGCTTCTAGCCCATTCCTGATAACTGATAGCCGATAACCTTTTGAATTCCCGCTGTCCGCTTCGACCATTCTTCTTCGAAGAAGCTCAGCATGACAGCCCTGATGGCTGATAGCTGATAGCTAATTCTGTTTGTAACCTTTTTATTTCCCTAACGTAGAACCCACCTACGAACTCTAAATCAGAAACCATGCATTCTATTATTATAAGCATATCTGTCGCCCTACTTCTCTCTCTTAGCTCTATTGGACAAGAGGTTTATCATTACAATGCGATAGCCCAAGATGCCGACACCGAAGCGGATTTAATGCAACTTCTGGATGCAAATCCGGACGACGAAAAAGCCAATTATAACTTGGCCATCCTGCACTACAATCATGCAATTAAGATGATTGAAGAAATGGACTATGACGGGACGTTCGAAGAAAGAAGCAAAATTCAAGATCAGGTTACTGATGTGTTTAATAAAGCCCTTCCCTATGCGGAAAAAGCACACGAGATTAATCCTGATAAGCCCGAAACCATCAAAATGCTAAGTGGAATACACTTTGGCTTGAATGGTATGGATAAGTCTAAGTACTACGAAAGTCTGTACACAGAGAAGACCAAGTAAACGATCTCCTAAAAGAAGTACGAAATACCAGCGACCCCCTGAGCTGATGCAGATCTGAATCGATCGTTATCACCAGGCACTGTTTGGAGCACCGTTTCAGTTGTCAACTCATTAAACATGTTTTGGAATCCAGCCTGCACCGCAAGCTTGTCCGAAAACTTGTATCGACCGTAGAACTGAGCCTTAAGCGATCCTAAATCATTAGCGCCTACAAGCAATGCATTGATCGGAGATGGATTTACCTTCACTACTTGCTCTACTCCATTTGAAACATAGGTTGGTGAACCATTTGGACCAAAAGAGAAGCCAAATACATCGATATTGAATCCCAAGAAAATCTTAGGTGTAACGCGATATCCAAGATTCAGAATGGCATTGACTGAGAATATGGAGGGCGCTGGTGCCAGCAACGTATCCTGATTCACAGGATCCACGTAAAACTCTGGCGGTGCCGAAACAAAGACAACATCTTTTCCGAAGAAGGATTGAAAACGAAGCCCAGATCCAACAACGATGCGTTTTTTCTTTCCAAAGTGCCAATCGTAGTGCAATCCAAAGTTTGCTGCATGGTTCGAACCATTCGATCCGAAATCTAAACTGGTAAATAGTGCCGACTTCTCATATTCCACTGGCACTTCAGCAAGTTCAACAACCCCAGATTCTTCTTGGCCCTGAACCAATCCGCCGATCAATAATAAGGCGCCAATTAATACTGTATTCCGTGTTTTCATATCTATTGTTTGTTTAGTTCCGCATTACCGAATAGCACGCTAAAGTCTTCGCACCATATCAATACGCGATTAAAGGATTCAACGTCCGTATTGTTTTGAATTTCGTAAAAAAAGTCGCCCGAGGTAGCTTTGAGCGCGCCTAAATCAATGAATGATTCATCTGTCACGTCTTCCGATAGATAGACACGCAGGTCAGGCCCAGCATCGGTTTTAAAATCGACCAACACCAAATTCGTTACTTACCCATCAGATTCGACCCTAACTGTTCCAGAGGTTGGATGATCGTTAGAAGAAAACGTGCCTTCAAAGAGAATCTCTGACGCTTCTACCTCTGGCATTTCCATGATCGGCTCCTCTGCCTCCTTGCATCCGAAAAGGAGCACGGAAACACATATCACTAACAACTGGATTCTCATGGCTGTAGATAATTTTTTAGTTCCCAGCCCTTAAAGTTCAAACGGGCTACGGTGGCGGTGCTAATAAAGACGACCAATGCAAGGCTAAAGAGTGTTCCTCCATCTCCATTCATATCAATGCCTAAAACGAATATATGTGACGCTACTGCCCCAATCATGATATCCATTGCCAATACGGCTCCTAAGAAAGCAGTGCGCTTCCAAATGAGAAAACCAGCGACAATAAGTTCAACAACCCCTAACCCTATTCTACCCCATGGTTCCAGACCCAATTCAGAAAATAGGTGCACACTATCGGGGTGCGCCGTGAACTTGAAGTAGAGCGTTTGCAACAGTATGGCGGCTGCTAAATAGGCTGATGCGCGTTCGAGGTATCGTTTCATGGTTTACAATCGGTAACTCAGTGCCAACATTGGCATTAGGCTCTTCTTCCGAAATCGATCGTTTCCAAATGCCAGCGGATTATGTGTGGTATATTCTGTGAACATAAATGACACCCCAGGTCTGAGAACAAGATTGTCGGTGAGCATGTATGTAACTGAAAGCTCAGAATTGAGACTTCCAATATCGTAATCACCTGTGAGCAGTAAATTAAATGGTGTCACGCTTGCCCCTTCGCTGGGGGAAGATGCGGCTTGAGACTCAGCCTCAAAGCGTCCAAAACGGTCGGCACCAAAGCTAAAACCTACGGCATCGATGTTGAATTGAGCACTCAATTTTGGAGTGATTTTGAATTCAAGATATATGGCAGCGTTCAGCGAACCAACAGAGCTATTCTTTAACCAAAGCGTATCCAACTTATCCGGATTTTGTGGTGTAAGAAGGTTTCCTTCGCTTACACTCGCAGGTGCCGTGACATAGCCATTGTTTTGTCCGAAATATCCCGTGAAACGCGCCCCATAACCCACAGAAAACCGTTTCTTGAAGGCGATTGGATGCATTCGATTTATAGACAATGCCAAGGCGTTGCTCTCACCGGTGGCAGCAAGACTTATATCAACTGCTGCTTGAGGGGTTGAGTCAAAAACGGGTTTTGTCGAAGCCTCTTCTTCCTGGGCCATGGCAGTTCCAACCCATACAATTAAACAAATGCTAAGTAGTTTTTTCATAGTTCTCATTAAATGAATTTCGCGCTCACATCGCCCATTGGGGCATTCAGTTTTTCCTTTTTAATGTTTTGCCAATCTCGATAGACGACCCAAGCATCCGAAAATTTCGGCAACGCATGATTTTTTTTGTTTTCCTTGGCAATTAGGTACAGCATATTCCAATACTTAACCAATGTGGTCAAGCCTTCCAGCAACGGCGTTCCTTCTTGATAAATATGTGCTGGCTCGGCATTCGCGCCATTCACCTCCATTACTCTCATGGTTTTCCCATTTCTAAATGCCTCTTCTGACTCAGCTCTGACATCAAATCGGCCGTAATAGAAATTCGGCAGCGACTGCGCCATGCGCTCTGTTTCTGCGATCAACGCATCTGTAATCAAATGCCTACCGTCGTTGAATGCGGTTCCGCGTCTGTGGTTTCCTATGGGCTCCAGCGTAAGCTTCTGACCCTTCGCCAAGATTTTGTTGCGATGCTCCTTTACGCACTGCATCAGGCTATCCCATATAAGGACGGCGCGCTTGTCTTTGGCCGCGAGTTGCTCAATGGTTTGCTCGCCATCGCCGACGATACTCAAGAATCCTTTTACCACCACAGAAGTAACCATGCCCTTGTCTTCAGATGGTTTTCGAATATAGAATACGCCAGCTTCGAACGGCAGATCAATATATTCTTGAACAATAAAAGGGCTCGTAACCGCAGCAACGATTTGCTCTAAATGAGCGAGGTTGCTCACCTTCTCCACGCCCTTTCCTCTTTCGCCTAAATCAGGCTTTACGATAATCGGGAAGTCCAGCTTCATGTCCTTCATCGTCTCCATGACAAGGCCAACAGTGTCTGAAGGGGCAAATAGCAGCGTGGTCGGAATGTCTTCCTTATCCAGTTCCATCAATGCATCATACTTACTGCCGCCATAAAGGCCACCCATTTTCATGTTTGGATTCACCAACGCGAAGAAGAATAGACTACCCGAACGGAGGGCCCAATAAGGATAGCAAAGAATGACAGGCAAGTAAACCAGTGTTGTGGGCCAAAACTCCCAATGCTTCAATCTCAAGAGAAATCGAGTCCAATAGCCGGGTATGCTCTGTTTTGAATTCATTAGAATGCCTCTGCAAAATATACATAGAAACCCTTGGAATCGGGCGTAACTGCAACGTCGAAGCGAATGTTTGCGTCGGCCTTTTTGCTTAGCTTAAATCGCAAGCCGCCACCAACGGCCGGATGATATTTCCTAAAGAGAATCGTGTCAAAATCTTCATATACTCTTCCTACACTGCCAAAGGCTGCCGCTCCGAGTCGCCAGAACAGATGCTTCCGCACTTCGGCCTGTGTGAAAACCAGGTGTTTGTCTCTAAATCGCCCGAAATAATAACCTCGGTGCATGAGCGGACCACCTAAAGTTGGAAGCTCACGATAAGGAACATCGCCAATGGTAGACTGCGCAGAGAACTGATAGCAGATGACGGTGTTCTTTGGAAGCGAAAAATACTGTCGATAATCTAAGATTAGCTTGGTGTACGTTAAATCGACATTCTCTGCGCGCCCTCCATTAAAAAGCAGCGTTGCTTCCAGGAAAGTTCCCTTCTTAGGGCATAAAATGATGTCTCTTGAGTCGTGAATAAATGTCGGGCCAATCCCAGCTACTTTGTATCCTGATTCTCCAATGATATTATTGGTGTCTGATATTTCGTGCAGCGTGCTGTATGGCAGCATAGCTCCGAGGATACGACCATCCAATCCGACTCCGAAGTAATTGTTTGTAGTGAGTTTTCTCTGAAACCGGTTTGTAATTCCTGTGCTTCGGTATGTGTAAGTCTCTTGCGTTGTCTCCTCGGTATTGTTTCCAATTCCATAAAACTTTTCTGGGAATTTTTTAATGTCTCACTTCCCCGTAATGCGAAACTCCTCGCCCGCTGTGAAAATCTGCCATGGCAAATCAACAAGCAACTGTCTGTTTTGGGTTACGGCTACAAAAACTCGGGCGTTTGATGCGCGCTCTGCATTCTTGGAGTAAAAACTTAAGTATGCAAAGCCCTCTAGAGCGATCCGCGTCTCAGGGGTGTAGTATGCCGTTGGAAGCACTTTCAACACTGGCTTTCGCGTGCTGTCTTGCTGACCAATAGCGGTTGAAACAAATAGGGCAAAAAGGATGGTGATATGGATTCGAGCCATTTTCAATGCGCTAGCTCTTGTTGGTATTGTTTGTCGCTGACCAGATCTCGATAGATCATGTTTGATTCGGCACCATCCGTTCTGCGCACGCTGGTAACACTGACTGTTTGCAGCCCATTGTCTCGATGAATGAGCAGTCCGTTTTCTTTGTCCGATTTCTCAGAAGTATGACAATAATCAAATCGTGGGTTAGGTAGGCCATCGCTGCGTAGAAGTCGAATGCAATCCTGATTCCTTACAATCGAGATTTCGACTATCGAACAACGTTTACTATTCCGGTCTTGTAGAACTGGACGTTGCTTCCATTCACTTTAAGCTGAGCCTTGTATTCGACTTCAAAGCCATACACGCCAATTTTTACTGGGATGTTTTGAAGTGTACCATTCCAACCAATATTCGGATCGGATGATTCAAAAATCACATGGCCCCAGCGATCAAACACTCGGATGTGATAGTTGGTTAAATCGCAATCAAATTGTGGCTTAAAGGTCTCATTGATGTCATCGGCGTCTGGTGTGAACGCAAGTGGAACGTACATGAAGCACTCACAATCCCTAACCGTAACGGTAATTGAATCTCTTATGTTTCCGCAGTAACTGGTTCCCTCCACATACACGTATGCCGAGTCATTGATAACATATGAATCCTGAACTTCTGTTCCATTCCAGGTGAATACAGAATTGGAATCATCTGTGCTTAGCATTAGGGAGTCTCCAATACAGAGGACTGTATCGTTGCCAATATTCAGTTTTGGGTAATACTTATAATCGAATGAAACAGAGTCTTTTGATATACACCCTTTACGGTTCACCTTAACCGAATAATCACCCGGCCGCCAGACTTCGAGTTGCGAATCATCGGACCCATTCTGCCATTCATATACCGCATCGCCTTCAACCTTCGCTGATAAAGTCAACAAGTCACCCTCACACAAAATCGAATCATTCCCAAGCTCGATTTCTGGTTTAGGGTGTGTTTTGAAAACAGCTGAATCTGAACCGTAACACCCATCCATGGAAACTGTTACAGCGTAGGTACCATCATCAAAAACATTTATGGCCGAATCGATTGAACCAGTGTTCCAAGAGTAGCTGTCAAAAAAGCTCCGATAGGCCCGCAAGACGCGACTCTTACCCTCGCATGCAGCTAACGTTGCTGGTAATTCCGGCACAGGATTCGGCTTAAAGAGAACCTCTGTTGTGGCCTCGGTAAAGCAACCGTCCATATAAACAGATACAGAATAAATACCTGATTTTCGAACGGCTCTTATCGGAACATCGTATCCGTCATTCCAGGCATAGATGGCGTTTGGATTCGTTGCATCGAGAAACACGGTATCTCCATCGCATGCTTCGTAGTTTGGATCAATCTGGACAACGGGCAAGGGGCGAAATTCAACTTGAATGGTGTCGGCAAAAGGGCATCCGAGTTTTGTAACGGAAACCCAATATTGACCTCCAGAATTCGCTGTAATTGTCTGCTGATTAGAACCTGTATTCCATAGATAATTTGACAGTCCGGATGGGCCAACGGAAATTTCTACGGTTTGATCCTCACACACACTTTTATCACCTCCTATTATATCAATCGGAGCTTGCACGTAATGGATGTTGACACTGTCGGTAACATGGCAAAAGTCAACAGTGACATCAACCCAATGAATGCCGCCAGAGGAGCCATTAAAGACCGCGTTTGTTGAGCCATCATGCCAACTATAGGCTGTGGCGTTGTTGGTGGTTGCATCCAAAGAAAACATATCTCCAGGGCAGCGTAATTGATTATCACCAAGATATGTGGCTGGAATTATCACTGTATCCACCATAATGGTGTCGAATGCCCAACATCCATTTAAGTTAACAGCAACGGAATATGTCGCTTCTTCACTGATAGAAATACCAGAACCTGTTGAACCAGTGCTCCAGACATAGAGCGCTCCAGCATTGGTAGCGTCCAAAAACAAGTCATCATACGGACAAATGGTGGTGTCGGGCCCAATATTGACAATGGGAAAGCTCTGATAGGTTACCTGAATTTGATCGCTATAAGAACAGGAAGATTTTGACACGGTAACGGCATAGTTTCCTGCGTTCGTGACCAATTGACTAGGGTTTGTGGATCCATTGTTCCAGAGGTAAGATGCCCCTGACTGAGACGCATCCAATAACATCGTCTGCACATCGCAGAGTTGGGTGTCTGGTCCTAGATTAACCGGCGCCAGGATTACGGTATCAACGATTATCGTATCAGAGCCAACACAACCTAAACTATCTACTGAAACCCAATATTGGCCTTCGCCATAGGACACGATTGAAGATGAGGTTGCTCCCGTATTCCATAAATACGAACCTGGAGAGGCCGAAGCATCTAATACGATCGAATCATACGGGCAAAGCGTTTGATCTACTCCCAAATTTACTGATGGAGAAGTGCCATAGGTAACAAAAATGGTGTCAGACAAAGCACATCCGCCAATGGACACGGTGACGGCATATGATCCAGCGTTTGAGACCAAAAAACTAGAGTTTGTTGTGCTGTTTTGCCAGGCATAATTTGCACCGGTTTGTGTGGCATTAAGCAAAAGTGTGGCATTATCACATAAATGCGTGTCAGGGCCCAGTTGAACAGCGGCAAGCGAAACCGTATCGATCACGATGGTATCGGAGGATATACAGTTCATAGCGTCCACTTCAACCCAATAGGTGCCTGCACCGAATATCATAATTGCCGAGTCGTTGCTACCGGTGCTCCAATCATAGGTAGAACTTGACCAAAGCGCAGAGAGCAATAAACTATCGTATGGACATAAGGTGGTGTCATTCCCCAAATCGACAATCGGATAATCACTAACCGTTACAATAATTGTGTCTGATACTTCACAAGATCCAACCGTTACTGTTACCATATATGTATCAGAAGCAGTGACGTTGTAAATTGGCCCGGTATATCCATCATGCCAGAGATATTCTGCTCCGACAATAGTCGCATCTAGAAACAAGGTGTCGCCGGTGCAAATTGCCGTATCATTTCCTAATCCAACTTGAAATTGTGTGTAGTAGGCATTAAACCCTACGCTAGAAGTATCAATTGTTCCACCGTTCTTATCGTAATGCTCAATACCCGCTTCAACATTGTTGTTGTAAAAATCTGTATTGCTGAGATGCAGCGTAGCTGTGGTAGTCGCGGATAGGACATCGCCCTTTGTTAGGAAGATCGCACCACCTTCAGAGGGGTTTGTAAGGTTGGCCGCAACGGTTGCTGAGTTGTTAATAAAGGTGCATGAGTCGATATGATATGCATGTCCTGGAGAAACGTTGGTAAGGTCATAAACGCAAATCGCACCGCCGGCATTTCGGTCATGGAGCAAGTCTCCATTGTCTGCATTTTGGCTAAACACGTAATTATCACAAAAGCTTGAATTGGATACGGCGGCCGTATCTAAATCACGTAAAAGAACAGCGCCACCGTGACCTCCATTGTAATATTGATTGGCGTAGTTTCCAGAAAAGTCACAATTTCTTATGAAGGCTTCGGCGTAGTTACTTGGCCCCGTGGTGTTCGGGTTTCGTCGTCCGTAAATCCATATTGCGCCTCCACTCCCCGACCTTCCGCCAGCATATGTTCCAGGTACATCGAGGCTTCTGTTGTCTCTGAATATGCATTGGTTAATGTCTATATGCATGGTTGAGGAAGAATCGCAATCAAGTCGCATTCCACCTCCATAAGCATAGCTGGTTGAGCCGCACGTTTCCTTGATGTGACAATTCTGAATAATAATGTCTTGGAAATACAGATGAACCGAATCAGACACGCCATCATTGGTGTCGCCGCTATTGCACCCAGTTCCTGCGTAATAATAAAGGAATCCTCGTCGTGTTGTATCCCCATCGATTCTTGTTCCGAGTCCAGAAGCGGTTCCAATAAAGCTTAAACTCTTGCCTTCAGGTAGCTTAACGACGGGAATATATTGATTCACCGATGTGGCCAATTGATAGAGTCCTGTATCAATCTTTATCGTATCACCATCTGTAGCTATGTTGTCTGCAGCATATTGAATCGTAGCACAAGGTGAGGCGGAGCCGCCACAGGTTGTGGCATTCGTACCGGATGCGTCGCTTACATGCACAACGCTCTGAGCTGCAGTATTTAACGAAAATGAATAAATACAAACCAGCAGCAGGAAAATTCGAAAGTCAGATATGCTTAGGGCAAATACCTTCATAGAGTTGCGGGTAAATATACATCAGCGAATGGTTCTGATTATTGTGAAAACGAAGGACCTTCGCTACCGTTGCTCCCTGATTTTGAATCAAATTGTGTGTATGTACATTTAATGTATTAGTTTTGAAATATGTCAAGGTCAATAAAAACAGTTATCGCTTCCCAAAAAGTAAACATGGGAGGAATAATATTAGACCAGCCTTTACCAAGTAAAGGACTGGATATGGTGGATCCATTTTTACTCATTCATCATTGGGACGATCAATTAAATGGTGGTCAAAAACAACAAGATGCCGGAGTTGGCCCGCACCCACACCGGGGTTTCACTCCCGTGACATTCATCTTTAAAGGTGGAGTGCATCATCGAGACTCAACAGGTGTTGAAAGCATTATTGAGGCGGGAGGCACACAATGGATGAATAGCGGACGTGGTATTGTTCATAGCGAGCGACCAACGAAGGAGCTGGCAGAATCTGGCGGAAAATTTGAGATTATTCAATTCTGGGTTAACTCACCGGCTGCATCGAAATTTGATCCACCAAGCTATCAGCCGCTTAAGTATGAGGATACACCAACCGTCAAGTCTGCTGACGGGCTCGTGACTATTGGTGTCGTGGCCGGTCAATTTCATGGTAAAACGGGACCAGTTAGTGGAAGCTCACCTCTAGCTACTTTGAGACTAGAAGCTTCGAAGGGTGGGGAAATGTCCATGGAAATACCAAAAGACTATAACGCACTTCTCTACGTATTAGATGGTGAAGTAAAAATCGGAGACAAAACTGTGGGCACAAAGGACATGGTTGTATTCAACAATGATGGTGGCTCTATTGATGTCTCAATATTGGAAGACACTAGAGCGATCATACTCTCTGGAGAACCAATTAATGAACCCGTAGTGAGCTACGGACCTTTCGTAATGAATTCTGAACAAGAAATTCGAGAAGCCATTCGAGACTACCAAAATGGAAAGCTTGGTACATTGGTTGAGCGCTTTGAAGGATGAAACGCCAGCAATTCATATTGAATATGTCACTGATTGGAGCGGCTTCCCTCCTATCTCCGAAACTTCTTTTTGCGAGGAATTCGAAGCCAATAAGAAAGGTGCATATTCCGCTGGGGGCCGAACATATCCGACACGGGTTATACAGTCCCAAGCAGATTGTAAGTACAAATCTGCCCAGCTGGTTTGAAGTATTTGAGCGTGATATTCTTTTATCCAATGGTCACTCCGTTGGCCCAAATGACTTAGGAGTTCTTAATTTGAAGGTAAATGCCGATTCTTTGAGCATTTTTCAAAAAGGGAATGATTTCAGCATTTTGAATGGAAGAGAAAATCATGATTTAAGCCCACAGAATTCGGTTAAAACCATTCAAACAAAAACGGGTAAAATTCTAATCCTGCCTGTAGGTAAAAACAAGATCGAGCACCCAGGCGCAATCGGTATTTGCCTAAAAGGGACAGTCAAAGTTGATTCCCAACAATTAAATGAATTCGACTGCCTCTCACTTACAAGTGAACAGGTGGTAGACGTCAAACAAAATTCCATTATTATCCTAATACAGAATACATTATGAGTGATGCAAAACGAGCTGGCGACACGCCAGTAATGGTTGAGTTAGAAGAAAACAAGGTATACGCATGGTGCGCTTGCGGGAAGTCGAATGGACAACCTTGGTGCAACGGTGCGCACAGTGATGGAAGCATGACGCCACACGTATTTAAAGCCGAGGAATCAAAGACCGCTGCGATATGTTTGTGCAAGCAAACGAGTACGCCGCCATATTGCGACGGTTCACACGCCAAATAAATTCACTTATTTCCTGACTTCCTCTCCTTTGAGTTGTTCCTTGAAGATACGCTCGTATGCAACAAACAGTACTCCACTGTAACACAAATCGCCGAGAATTGTAAACTTCAAAAACGGAATGGCGGCAGCATAACATGCAACGAGCCCTCCACCTGTCATCGGATACATGGTTCCCTGCATCCAAACGCCAAGATTGCTGAATGTAAAGAAGATGGCGGAAGCCATGAGGCTACCACCCAAGATACGCGGAAGTGTAATCTGCTTAAGGAAGGATGATCCTAATAGAAAAATCAGTACGATACTGCCGTAAATGAAAAAGGACCCCGGAGTAAATAGAGTAAACTCTGATCCCATACTGTAAACAACATTGTTTAGAAATAAGTCGCTTAAAAACCAAGCGCCCATAGTTAACAATAAACCAAGGCCTCGTTTACCAAAGTAGGCTGCACCAAAGAGTGCCATCGCTCCGAGCGGCGCGAAATTCATTGGATGTGGAATGAGTCGAGTGGCCGCTGCAATGAGGACAATTGCGGACACAAGTAATACGTTCTTTGACTGATTTTGCATGATGCGAATTTAATGGACAACATTGAATCTCTTCCGTTCAATTATCAAGTATCTGTAAATTACTCAAAATCTGAGTGTTACAAGTTGCTCTGAACGTGGATTTTCTCTGCATAAAATGAGCCGTTTCGACATTGTCAATCCTTTCGCTTGACTATTTTTGGCTTAGCCGAAGCCAGACGAATTAAATTATCTAGATGAGCGAGAAACTGTTGAAGGCGTTGATGCAATTATTTGCAATCATTGCCGATGTTGATGACCTAAATAACAAGAGCCGAATTGTAGTTGAGAACTTCTTAAAGCAGCGGTTGTCGCAGGATCAGGTCCATGTATACCTGGGTCACTATGATGAGTACTTAGAAACGCATCACAAGGTCTCCAAACGAAAGGAAGGAAAGCGAAAAAAGACTGCCGTTAATTCGGTGAAGGTTTTAAAGATTGGTACCCAAATCAATAGTGAGCTAGAGCAGAAGCAAAAAATCTTTGTCCTTCTTCGCCTCATAGAGTATATCAACATTGGAAAAACACCTTCTGAACAGGAATTGGAGTTTGTTGATACCATTTCCGAAGTCTTCAACATTCCGGATGAGGAGCTGCGAGAATTAAAGCAATTCGTTACTTGTGGAGAAAGCGAGATTGCCGACTCAGAGAAAGTATTAGTCATTAATTCGGCCTCGGAACTTAAGGGCGCTAAGGAATCAAAGCACATACAGCATGAAACTTTGAGTGGCACGCTTGCTGTGCAGAGTATCGACAGTGTAGGTATGTATGCCTTGAAATTCTTTGGGCAAGAAGAGCTTTTACTAAACGGTCAAATTTTAGATCCAGAGCGCACGTATATCCTGACTCAAGGTTCATCTATTCGAAGTTCGAAAGTCAGCCCGATATATTACAGCGACATTATTAGCAGTTTCTTAAGCGATCGAAGTGAAAACAAGATTGTCTTTGCTGCGAATGACATTACGTATCGTTTCAAGGGTGGTAAGATTGGACTTCATCCCTTAAATTTCTCAGAAGACTCCGGAAGTCTTATCGGAATCATGGGAGCTTCCGGTTCTGGAAAGTCTACCCTATTGAATATATTGAATGGCGCCTACACCCCATATTCTGGATCTGTAACGATCAACGGTGTTGACATTCACAACGACATCGATGGAGTAAATGGCATGGTTGGTTATATCAGCCAAGACGACCTCCTAATTGAAGAGCTTACTGTCTACCAAAACCTTTTCCTTAACGCAAAGTTGTGTTTTGATGGCCTAAGTGATGATGAGATTCGAACCCGAGTAGATAGCACCCTTACTGCCCTCGGCCTTTTTGAGATCAAGGATATTCAAGTCGGTAATCCGATGAATAAAAAGATCAGTGGAGGTCAGAGAAAGCGACTTAACTGTGGTCTAGAGCTTATCCGGGAACCATCCGTCTTATTTGTTGATGAGCCTACCTCCGGACTTTCTTCTAGAGACTCGGAAAACATTATGGACCTTTTAAAGGAGCTTGCCTTAAAGGGGAAATTAATTTTTGTCGTGATCCACCAACCATCTTCTGAGATTTTCAAGATGTTTGATAAGCTCATGATTATGGACACAGGAGGATTTCCGATTTACCTTGGAAATCCACTGGATGCAATCGTTTACTTCAAAACTGAAGTGCAGGCCATTAACCAAAGCGAAAGTGAGTGTACAAAGTGTGGTAACGTAAATCCCGAACAGATCTTCAATATCATTGAAGCCAAGGTTGTGGATGAGTATGGAAACCTGACTGACAATAGAAAGACTTCACCGAAGGAATGGAACGATGTCTACAACGAAAAATTCAACAATCCTGTTAGCGACGAGAAGCCGCCAGTTCCTGAAGTTGAATTTAAGACACCAAACTTCTTCAATCAATTCAAGGTTTTTGTAACGCGTGATGTCTTATCCAAGATCACGAATAATCAGTACTTGGCAATTAACCTTTTGGAAGCTCCGTTACTAGGATTCATTCTAAGCTACTTTTTACGATACGTAATGGTTGGTGAAGAAAGCAGTGGTGACTACGTTTTCTACGAAAACGACAACATAATCATCTACATGTTTATGTCTGTGATTGTTGCTCTATTTCTTGGACTCACTGTTAGTGCAGAAGAAATTTTCAAGGATCAAAAAATTCGAAAGCGTGAGTCGTTTCTAAATCTAAGCAAGGGCAGCTACCTGCTATCGAAAGTGATGATCATGTTTGTGCTAAGCGCCATTCAGATGTTCACATTTATATTGATCGGAAATACGATTCTCGGTGTACAAGGAATGCTTTGGGATTACTGGTTGATCCTATTCTCAACGGCTTGCTTTGCTAACATGTTGGGTCTTAATATATCTGCGAGCTTCAACTCGGCCGTCACGATATACATTCTCATTCCATTCTTAATCATTCCACAGATTTTATTTAGCGGTGTGTTGGTCAAATTTGAACGTTTAAATCCAACGATCACGTCTCAGAGCATTGTCCCTCCTATTGGACAAATCATGGCTTCGAGATGGTCATTTGAGGCACTTGCTGTTAACCAGTATATGGAGAATGAATATGAGCGTATGTTCTATCCATATGATCAGCAAATGAGTGAGGCCAATTTCAAAAAGAACTTTTGGATCCCAGCAATGAAGGCTAAAGTTGGGAAACTGAGCAACTGGCTGAAGGATAAGACGAACTATCCACAAGACGAAATTGACCGTGAATTCGAGACGATCCACAACGAAATCGCACTGCAGAATACGAAGGATATCGGGAACACCTTTGATGAGCTGGGTTCATTCACTTCCGAGTCATTATCAAAGGAGTTGCTGGATAAGTTCAGTCTGTATTTAGGCACGCTTAACAAGCTCTACATCCGACAATACAATTTCAACAGCGACCAGAAGGACCAGATCATTCGTGAAAAAAAATCCACTGAAGAGGATAAACAGCGATTCAACGAGCTGCGAAACAACTATGAAAATGAGAGCCTCAGTGATTTGGTCACCAATAAAACTGAGTTTAACCAAATAAGTGAATACGACGGGCACTTAATTCAAAGAGCCGATCCTGTATTTAACTTACCCGGTGCTTCAGGGTCTCATTTTTATGCTCCATCCAAAGTACTTTTTGGAAAACGCATGAACACAAAGGCCGCCAACGTCCTAGTGCTTTGGCTGATGTCTATTGGGCTGATGATTTCCCTTTACTTCGATATATTCCTCAGGCTGATGAACATGCTAGGAAACATAAAAATATTCGGGGGAAAAAAGGAATTTTAACCCTTGATTGAATTATTCATTTGGTTAAGATTTCCTTGAACCTTAACTTTAATTCAAATTGAAACTATATGAAGTGGGATATACAAACTGTAGGGTTTTCGGTCAAGGCTGAATTATTGGAATCAACGCAAGAAAGCGTTCAGAAGCTAGAGAAGTTTTATTCGCCCATCATTGGTGCTGAAGTGTATTTGAGACTAGAATACGACGAGCAAAAAGAGAATAAGAAAGTGGAGATAAAGATGAATATCCGCGGCGAAGATGTTTTTGCCGAAACCAGGTCGTCTAGCTTTGAGCACTCACTTGCAGAAACAATAGACAAAGTGAAGAGACAGTTACTGAAAAGGAAAGAGCTCGAACGAGCTGTGAGATAAAAAAAAAGCCTCGTCCAAATGGATGAGGCTTTTTTTTATCTATTGTTTGGAGGAATTAGCCACCAAGTTTGTCCATAATTTTTGATGAAATCCCTGTCGTAGAGTACCCACCATCATGGAATAGGTTCTGCATAGTTACATAGCGCGTAAGGTCGCTGAATAGTGACAAGCAATAATCAGCGCATGAATCAGCGTCAGCATTTCCAAGAGGCGACATTTCATCGGCAAAATCAAAGAATTTATCAAATCCAGCTATGCCGCTACCGGCAGAGGTTACCGTTGGTGATTGAGAAATTGTGTTTACTCGAACCTTATTTCTTACTCCATAATGATATCCGAAACTTCGGGCAATCGATTCTAATGCTGCCTTCGCGTCAGCCATATCGCTGTAAAATGGATAGGCCTCCTGAGCCGCGATATAGGACAATCCTAATATGCTTCCCCAGTCATTCATCGCATCTTGCTTCCAGGCCGTTTGCATTGTCTTATGAAATGAGAGCGCAGAAATATCAAGGGTCTTTTGATACCAATCATGGTTCAGGTCTGTGTAGGCCTTGTTCTTTCGAACATTAGGTGACATGCCGATGGAATGAAGCACGAAATCAAGTTTTCCACCCAATTTTTCTTGCGACTGTGTAAAGAGTGCATCGAGATCTTCCATGCTGGTTGCATCCGCTCCAATAACTTCAGTATTGCATTTTTCAGCCAACTGATTGATTGTTCCCATGCGTAAGGCAATCGGGGCATTTGTCAAAATAAACTCTGCTCCATTTTCATGTGCCTTTTCAGCAACCTTCCATGCAATTGAGCGCTCGTCTAGCGCTCCAAATATGATTCCCTTCTTATTCTCTAATAGTTTACTCATCTGTCCAGTTTAAGTTCGTGGGTAAAAATAAAATTGTTCTTCAATTATCTTCCGATAAAAGACCTTTTGCACTTTCTCGAGAGGCATCGGTAATGGAATCACCTGAGAACATACCCGCCAGTTCATCAATTCGGTTCTTTTCAGTTAGCTGAGCGAATTGCGATACCATCCTTCCTCCTACTTCGTGTTTAAATATTTTCAGGTGGTTCTTACCCTTCGCAGCAACACCGGGAGAGTGAGTGACCGCCAAAACTTGATTGGAGCTGGCCAATCTTTGCATCAACGACCCAATCCTCTTTGCCACTTCACCGCTTACTCCAGTGTCGATTTCGTCAAAAATCATCGTAAGCGCTTTATTATCCTGATTTGACACCGCCTTCAGGGCTAGCATTAATCGTGCGCTCTCTCCTCCAGAAGCTACCTCTTCGATCGGCTGTAAATTGTCGTCACCGTTTGCATCAAGTAAAAACGCTACTTGATCCTGACCATAAGGGCCAAATTCCTGCCCACTTTTTAGGTTAGCCACAAAGCGAGCCTTTGGCATTCCCAACTGGTGCAATAATCCTTCTACTTCATTTCCAAATTGAGATATGGACTTAGTACGAACTTTACTTAACTCATCCGCCCCGCTCGATGCCACTGCCTTATTTGTTGCCAATTGAGATTCAAGCCCAGCGAGCTCATCATCAAAGGAATCGATGCCTGATAGTTTTAACTCATAGTCATGAAGAATGCTTTCTAATTCCTTAATGCTTGATACGTTGTGCTTATGAAATAATCGATGAAGCTCGTCAAGCGTTTCTTGTGTTGTTCGTAATTGATCGGGGTCGACATTCACAGAATCCGCCGATTGCTCCACTTCATATGTAAGATCCCTTAATTCGAGGCTTATCGACTCTAACCGCTCGCTCAGTTTTTGAAGCGGCGCAGAATAAGAAGCGATGCCATTTAGTATTCGTTGCATCTCACTCAACTGCTGCTGAATGCCGTTATCCATTTCAGAAATTTGCCCTGCCTGAGCTAGTGACTGAATAATTTCCTTGGCGTTTTCCAAAGTCTTCACCTCCTGTTCCAGTGATTCTAACTCAATATCACTAAAGTCTGACTTGCTTAGCTCATCATACTGAAATTGAAAGTAGTCTTTATCCTTTCTTACCTGAGCAGCCGCATCCAAGAGATCGTTATATCTTTTTTCAATAGCCTGGAGTTCGCCATAGGCCTTTTTATATTGATCAAATTCTACCGAAGCCTTTGCAAATGAATCGAGATGATGAAATTTAAATCCAGACGTTTGAAGCGACAAGTTCTCGTGCTGACCATGGAGGTCAATTAATTCAACCCCCAATGTGCGAAGCACATTTACATTGACAGGGGTATCATTCACAAAGGCTCTACTCCTACCATTCTGTGTTAGCTCCCTTCGAATTGTTAGTTCCTCGTATTCATCAAGTCCATTTTCTTTAATCAATGCATTGACCGTGGAATTTGCTAAAAACACTGCTTCCACAATGCATTTATCTTCCCCTTTTCTAATGGAAGCAAAATTTGATCGACCTCCTAGAATCAATCCAATGGCCTCCAGCATTATAGACTTTCCTGCTCCCGACTCGCCGGTTATGGTCGTTAATCCATTTGAAAAACCAACAGAAGCCGAGTCAATTAAAGCGTAGTTCGATATGGATAGTTTGATCAACATTTTAATTCACTTCAAATCTAATTTCTATTGTGCAGTTTGACCCAATCAAGAAATAAATTTGCACACAATTATGAGTATCACTGTCCTCTTCCGGATAATATCGCGCCTTCCTTTCTTTATGCTAAACCCTGCCTCTAAAGTTTTGGCTTTTGTTCTACAACACATCATACGATATAGAAAGCAGGTGATCACCGAAAATCTAACGAAGAGCTTCCCAGACAAGGATGCAAGGTGGATAAGAGACATAAGATCCGAGTTTTACGGATACCTGGCCGATCAAGTATTTGAAACAATTAAACTGAGTACTCTATCAAATGATCAGCTTCGGGATCGAATAAGATTTGAGAATCCGGAACTCTTAAGTCAATACAATGACTCTAACAGATCCGTAATAATCATGATGGGACATTCTGGAAACTGGGAATGGGCGGGCGCGTTAACGGCGCTTTCGTTTAACTTTAAGATGCTGCCGATTTATCGAAAAATCAAGAATAGATCGTTTAACAACTTCTACCTCTACATCCGAAGTCGATTTGGTGCAGTCCCTATTCTGGACAAAGAGGCGCCATCTATCTTGTCTAGGGAAGGGGCTCCTTTTGCCGCCGCTATGCTTGCTGATCAAACTCCAAGTGCGAAGCGAGCCTGGTGGATTTCATTCCTAAGTCAGTCTACTCCATTCTTTCGAGGCAGTGAGGTTATGGCGCGCAGATTGAGTCACTGCGACGTGGTTTATGCACATATAAGAAGAGCGGAAAGAGGCCGATATTCGATAATTCTGGAGGCTCCACCGACAGATTGGAGAGCAACTCAATTTGCCCTGACTTTGGGATTTGCGGAATTCTTACAAACTGAAATTACTCGGGATCCAGCAAATTGGCTTTGGTCTCATAATCGTTGGAAACATACTCCAACGAAATCGAGTTTGATTGTGTGTTAAATAGCTCCGGCCTCGATCAGCTGCACAATGCTTTCGATCTCCCGATCTGCACCATAAGGATCGTAGGCGCTTCTTAGATCTTGACCAAACATTTTTGAGAACGATTGCCAAAAAAACGCAGACATATTACCGCGAAACTCTTGAAGGATTTCATAACTGGTGTCTCCCGTTTCTCTGTCGATTAGCTTGATTAGAATCTTTCCTTGGCTGGTCGACATTTTTCGGATTTCCCCATCAAATTCCTTTTTGAGCTCTTTTTCAATTTCCTTGTAGTACTTCTTTCGCTGTCGATCGCTATCTACACCTGCAAGTTCCACCTCATATTTCTTAAGCAATTCCCCAGCTAGTTTCGCATAGGGATACATTTTCTTGACATTGTATTGCAGACGTCGGAATCGCTTCTTGGCAGTTTTCGATTTAAAGGTCCGTTCAGCTACAATATCAATATAGGGCATGTATTTTACTGGGAAAGTATCGCCGTCAAAGATCTCAGCAATCATCACAATACCATCAGATCCAGTTTGAGCCTGTGCAGATCTTGGCATCGCTCCTAGCGAGATAAAAATGATCAAGAATGAAAAAACGGTTTTCGCTTTCATGGTAACCCAATATTCAAAGGTCATACCAAATTAACGCAAAGCTTAGCTAAATCGTGTTCGGTTGCGCTTCCAGTTATTCACAGAATTATTTTCTTGCTCCTTAGAGTCTTCCTTCTTCTCAACAGAGTGAAGTGAAAGGAATGCAGCTAGAGCTAATTCGTTTTCTTGGATTTCGGCCGTCAACACCTCAGGTGTAAAATACGATTGAACAAAGTGTGTATCGAAGTTGCCCGATTTAAAAGCCTCGTGATTGATGGCAAACTTGCAAAAGCCTAAAGTGGTAGTTACACCCGTTATCTCATATTCATCAATAGCTCGTGTCATTCGCTCTATTGCCTCATCGCGTGTGTCCGCGTACGCAATGAGTTTTGATATCATTGGATCATAATAAATCGGAATGTCCATGCCTTGTTCAAACCCATCGTCTACACGAATACCAGGACCTTGAGGGCGGTCGTATGTGACCAACTTGCCAATGTCAGGCAAGAAATTGTTTGATGGATCTTCCGCGTAAACACGTACTTCAATCGCATGGCCTTTTCGCACAATTTGGTCCTGCGTAAACTCCAATTGGTGACCATCGGCAATAAGAATTTGTTGTCTTACGAGATCAATTCCGGTAATCATTTCGCTAACGGGATGCTCAACTTGAAGACGTGTATTCATCTCCAAGAAATAAAACTCAAGATTCTCATCGAGAAGAAACTCAACAGTTCCGGCGCCGACATAGTTGCACGCCTTTGAGATGTTTACCGCACATGCTCCCATAGCCTCGCGTATGGTTTCCGTAAGAACAGAAGACGGCGCTTCCTCAACAACCTTTTGATGGCGTCGTTGAATACTACACTCACGTTCAAACAAATGGACCACGTTTCCATGTGTATCCGCTAATATTTGAATCTCAATGTGTCGAGGAGATTTTACATAGCGCTCAATAAACACACTTGGATCGCCGAATGCAGACCGCGCCTCATTCATTGCCAATTGCAATTGCTCTTCTATTTCTGATTCATTCTCAACGATGCGCATGCCCTTTCCTCCACCGCCAGCTGAGGCTTTGATAAGCAGTGGGAAACCAATTTCCTTCGCGATTGGTTTCGCTTCGTTAAAATCAGCAATTGCACCATCAGAACCAGGAACTAGCGGCACATTGTGTGATTTAGCCGCTTCCTTTGCAGCGAGCTTACTTCCCATTAGTTCCATGGCCGAGGCGGGTGGCCCAATGAGTTTTATTCCCTCTTTCTCTAACCTTCTTGCAAATTCTGGGTTCTCTGATAAAAAGCCATAACCTGGGTGTATGCCCTCCGTTTGGGTTTTCTTGGCTACCTCGATTATCTTTTCATAATCAAGATAGGACTGATTTGATGGTGGCGGCCCAATGCAAAATGCTTCATCTGCATAGCGAACAAAAGGTGCAGATCGATCTGCTTCTGAAAAAACCGCAACGGTTTTGACACCCATTTCACGACATGTGCGCATGATCCTTAATGCAATCTCTCCCCTATTAGCGATCAGTACCTTTTTCATCGTTATAGATTTATTGTCATCGTATACTTGTGATAGATCGAAGTCTCGATCTGCTGAACTATGTTGGCTGGCGACATGTATTGAACCGTCGTTTGATCCAAGCCTAGCGTATAATGCATCCCGATTTTCCCGAACGTCATTCCTAAACGGCCAACTAAATGTCCCCATCTAGAATAAGGCGCATATGTAGATCGGGCATCGCTGGCATTTGTAATCCCCAAGGGCGCATAAATCATTGTGTAGCCAGCAGCCACATCAAAACCAATTGGCCAGACGTTCTCGTCGGTGGCGCTTCTTCCTAGGTTATATGCCAGAAACCCTCCAAGCTCTGCATGCCCCCAACCTAAAATTGAGTTACGTGTGCCGTATGATGTGCCGGAAATTGGTCCGTTGGCATCACTGGCATCATAACTTAAACCGCTTCCTGTTCTTACATCGACGGCCGACAATCCTGCAGAAATTGGAATATTGAGCGATAAGGATTGTGAATGACCAAATTCTAAAAGCCTAAACTGAGGCTCGTAAGTGATTGTTGCCAAGCTATATACGTAAGTAAAGATAGGCTCAGGAAATGCAGTCGATGCGTTGAACTTGTAGGCCGTTCCTAATTGAGGCGACCGCATGAAACTGGTGAAAAATGTCAAGCCGAGTTCAGCGTTAAAACTATTCTTAATGTACTTCGGATTGAAGAGGTAAATAGGTCCTTCACTACTGCGACCTATGGTAGCAATAATGCAAAACATGACCAGCAAGGCCCCGAGTCTAATTTGTCTCATTTTGGGCAACTATTTGAGATAAAAAATCAAACGTTTGATTGGTTTGCATGTCATAACCAATCAAGCCTTCTTGAGTCGCGAGATAAACTACATCAGCCTCTACATCATAGGCAACATCATTAATACTCAAGGCTGTATTATCTAAAAGACCAATTGCTAAAAGAGTTCGAACATCACATTTTCCTTTCGAGTGGTCGTACTCGATGATAAGGCCGGCGATATTATCCTCTGAAAACACATTAAAGATCTGTTGTTGATAGCAGTATGTTGATCGGCCGTTTGAGCCGATTACCTTCTGTATATTGAATACTTGATCATCCCCAACATCGCAGGTATTGGTGATTCGATAGCTTTTCAAAAGGCCAGAATTCAAGTTAAACGCGTATGAGTATTGAATGTCTGTTGAAACCACATAATCTTGATCAAATCCTATCAATTCATTATCGAAAAATCGTCCATGATGAAATGAACTATATTCCAATACGCCGCCAGAAGGAACCAAACGCTCGTACGTTAGAAAAGATGGATTTGAATAGTCTACTTTAAAGATTTCGTTGCCTGCGATATAGAGATCATTCTTATCCTCAAAAATTGGTGTGGGGGTGTATTGCGTATTGAAGTTCGACTGCATCCACATATCCGTCACATCGGAATCCCAAGCGTCATCGTCCCAAATTGAGAGTCGAATGTTATAGAAGTATTGCTGTTCAACTGAATTGTAAATCTGTTCGGAATAGTCGCAGCGCATCAACTCACCGTTTGGTGTAATGGTGTATCCAGGATATGTCAGGCTACCATTATTAAATATGTCTTGGAGAATAAACCGATAACCGTTTGGCTTAATCACCATTACGTACGATAAGTTTACCCCATAAATTATCTGATCTGCACCGAGGTAGAACATCATTTGGTCAACGCGCATTTCATTGAATTCAGACTGAGAGGTTGATTCCAGCACCGCCGTGAGACCATTTCCATAATCAACGTAGTATCCGTCTGCACCGCCCGTTAAGAGCGTTCCATCTTCAAAAACTTCCGTTAGCTCGACGTTGTTGCGAAGCATCAATGGAAAAGAAGTTGGCTCCAAAACCTCGGTCTTTTGACAGGACCAAAACAAAAGAAAAATTAGTCCGATGTGTATGTAACGGCCACTACTCATAGGTAAGTCCCAAAACAGAGTTTAGATACCGAGCGTCTATGGCAAAGCTTAGACCTTCCACACCGTCACCAACCAATTTCATATTGATTATCCCGATAATTTCACCCTCATTATTGATGAGTGGAGAACCCGAACTTCCCGGGCTTATCTTGGTATCGGTTTGGATAAACTTCACCCCGTCAATATTACGCTTGGCGCTAATTATTCCCTTGCTCACTGATTGACTTAACTCTGTATCACCCGGCGCACCAATAACGTACACCTCTTCGCCCTCTCTGGCCAAGTCTGAGTTTGAAATAATAGGCAAGGCTGTTAATCCACTCGCACGCACCTTCAACAAGGATAGGTCGTGTTTTTCTGAAGATGAAATTAGATCTGCCGGCAACGTCATACCATTCGAGAATTGGATATCTATCAGCTTCGCTCCATTTGTAACATGTTCGTTTGTGACAATGTATCCATTGCTAGATACAACAACACCACTTCCATGGCCTTGATTCTGATCAATCAGTACTGTGACCGATGACTTCATGGCCATTTCAATCAAGTCGCTAAAGTCTTCAACCTCCTCTAAACGAACCCTTTGGATCGAGACTTTATCTGAAGCCTCTTCCTCAGCCGTTAAGCTATCGCTTTCAATTATTTCAGCAATTTGGTCGGCATCAATGCCCTGAATCGCCTCTATAAATGCTTTATCCTCGCCTAAAAAGATGTAGAAATTGTCTAAAACTCCATTATAAAACTGTTCAGAAATAAGGTGAGATTGAAAAGTGTATTCACTCTCCACATCACGCTTCAGGATAATTTCTTGGTTATGTCGATCATAGACCTGCCAGTTAATCACAATATCAGATGTATACGACCCCGAATATCCACTACCTGAATTTCGTTTAAGTCCAAACTCCTCCACCCTTCCAGCAATTAAAATATCTGCGATTTTAGGTTTAGAGGTACCCACATTAAATAGGTCATCGCTATGGGATTGAAGCGTAGACAAGCCCACATCGGCAATAGCTCGATGCATCTTACTTTGCTTCATACTTAGATTGATTTCCTCATCGTATCTGTACTTCCAGCGGGTATTTGCTCCAACGTCTGTTGAATACTCAATTCCAGATACAATTTTCTCTACTTCTACCACCAAATTTGGCGGATCCTCGAGTTTAGGCAAGTATCGCTCTAAATCACAACGGATTGTTTCGTTCTTCGACTCACCTTCATTAAACGTGAATGTTTGCTCAACATATCCATTGCAAGAAATGACCGCCGTGTGTTCAACAATGCCTTTTCTTTCATTAAATCCCATCACGATTTTCTGGCCGTTTGCTAGCCCCATATCCTCGCCGTCATAGGTCAATTTGGCCCGATCAGCTGGCGATGCAGCGAACTTAACTCGAATAGTTTGAGAAATTACACCCAGACTAAACGACAGAAAAATGATGGAAAAAACGACCCGCATTCTAGGCAAGAACCTCTTTAACCCGATCGGCTGCTTCTTGAAGCTGAATCGCAGACTGAACTTTTAATCCAGAATTGTCAATGATTTCTTTCGCTTCAGTAGCGTTGGTTCCTTGTAAGCGAACGATAATTGGAACAGGAATTTCACCAATGTTCTTATAGGCATCGACCACTCCTTGAGCAACTCTATCACAACGAACGATGCCTCCAAAAATGTTGATCAAAATTGCCTTAACGTTCGGATCTTGAAGAATGATTCTAAAAGCATTTTCAACGCGCTCTGCATTAGCCGTTCCTCCAACGTCGAGGAAGTTTGCGGGCTCGCCACCACTAAGCTTAATCATATCCATTGTAGCCATTGCAAGTCCAGCACCGTTAACCATACAGCCAACGTTTCCATCAAGCTTCACATAGTTTAAGCTAAACTTAGCTGCTTCAACCTCGGTTGGATCTTCCTCTGATGTGTCGCGTAATTCTGCATAATCCTTATGACGAAACAGGCTATTATCATCTAAGGATACCTTGGAGTCAACGGCCATAATCTTGTTATCGCTCGTCTTTAGCACAGGATTGATTTCGAACATTTCTGCGTCACAACCTTCATATGCCTTATAAAGTGAACCTACGAATTTGGTCATGTCTTTAAATGCTGCACCAGAAAGTCCTAGGTTATAGGCAATCTTCCGCGCCTGAAACGGCATCAATCCAACTTTAGGATCAATTTCTTCTTTAAAAATTAGGTGTGGCGTTTCCTCAGCAACTTTCTCTATGTCCATGCCGCCTTCTGTGCTGTACATGATCATATTTCTACCTGTGCTTCTGTTTAACAAAACGCCCATGTAATACTCCTCCGTTTCAGATTCCCCTGGATAATAGACATCCTGAGCAATTAGAATCTTGTTTACTTGCTTTCCAGCCTCACCTGTTTGAAGGGTGACCAATACATTTCCTAATATGTTTTCGGCAATGGTTCTTACATCGTCGATGGATTTCGCTAAGGCAACACCTCGCTGCTCTGTACCAACGATTTTTCCTTTGCCTCGACCACCGGCGTGTATCTGAGCTTTGATAACCCACCAACCAGTTCCAGTCTCTTCCTGTAATTTTTTTGCCGCTTCAACCGCCTCATCGGCTGACGTTGCTACAAGGCCTTCTTGAATTTTGACTCCAAATGTTTTTAAAATGGATTTGCTTTGGTATTCGTGTAAATTCATTACCCTTTTGTTGTGTTTTTATTGATTTTCAAATGTAGGTCTTCACTTCAGAGATGCAAGTCAAATTCTAAGGCAACATCGCCTTAAAATCGTCATAGGAATCTGGAGCAAAATATTCAACATCACAGCCTATTTCAAGCGCCTTAGCTTGAATATCTTCAACCCTGTTTTCTGGATTCGGATGCGTGCTTAAAAATTCTGGACCTCCAGATGTAAGTCCAGCCGAGTCTAGCTTTTGAAAGAAAATGGCCGCACCATCACATCTATAACTGGTGCCCGCGAGGTAATCGACCGAATACGAGTCCGCTTCCGACTCGTCGCCTCTACTAAACTTCAAAGAAGCTCCTGTACCCGCAATTTGTGCTAAAATCGCCTCCGTAGCGCTGGGATCTTCGCCCAAAGCTGCAGATAACAACCACTGAACACCTGAATTTTGAATCATCTGTTTCACAGAGTGTCGTCTATCGGCGTGGGCTATTTCGTGTCCCATTACACCCATTAGATCATCTTCTTCTTCTAAAAAATTAATCAAGCCTGTGTAGAAATACATCTTACCACCAGGTGCGGCAAACGCATTTAAAACATCGGCATCAATGATGTGTACTTTGTAGTCAAATTGATCGCTATAATCTAGGTTTCCAGAAGCAACCAATTCGTCGCACATGCCTTGCAAGTAGGCTATCGCATCTCCATGCTCTGCTTCGCTTAACAATGGATACTCCTCTGGATTCGCTAATATCTCATCGTGTAGTTGGTTACCCAAGGTAACATCCTCACTTGGTGAAAAAACCAAATCGATTGGTTTTGGCGCCTCGCTGCAGCCTGCAGTTATCAAAAGAGCGCCAATTAGAAAAGATCCAACTTTATTCATTTTGCAGTTTTGTTAGACGCGAAGATGCAAAACTCAATCTTTGTATTTGCGATGATTTTTAATCCAATTCACATTCATCAAAAACAAGCCGTTTCTTTGTCCTAAATGAAATTGATCCATTGGATTTATTGTGTCCTGATAAGTGTTGGACATTTCGCGTACACTGTTTTTTTTCCAAGCATCTTGAATGGTGAGCGCTACATTGGACAAGGTCAATCGATTCTTGAGACAAGCTATATACATGCATTTTTTCTAAGTCGAGTTAAGTTTGGTGAGTTCGCGCGGCGGCCTATAACCACTTGGCTCATTCAATTTTTTGAGTCCGTTGGACTCTCGTTGGATATGGCTTTTACACTGGTACTGTATATCGGGCTCACCCTAGCATTTGTTCTGTTATTTAAGTTGGCTCTAGAACTAAAGCAAACCGCACGAGCAGCGACCCTCTCCGTTGTATTATTTGCCAGTTCATTTTGGGTTTTGCACGCCTTTTTCGCAGAGATCTATGCGTATGATGAACCTTGGCAGTATGTCTTCCTTTTTGCCTCTCTGATCTTTTTGGTTCGAAAGAACACCCTGATTTTTAGCATTTGGTTCTTTCTTGCACTTATAGCCCGAGAATCGAGCATTTTGCTACTTCCAAGCATTTTTTTGTTTTTCATTTTGGAGGAACCAATCTTTTCAAAGCGCAACATGGCTCAGCTGCTCAAAGTTGGTTGGCCGGTCTTGGCCTATGGACTCTTTCTCTATTTCCTTATCGACAATTTAGGTTTGGAAGAGAAGTCAAGCTCATACATGCGTGATGTTCGATTCAATCACCTTCTCTATTCTTTTGAGCAAGCAGATATTGGAATCGACACATTGACATCATTTATTATGTCGATTGCAATGCCAGTCTCCCTGCTTTTTGCAAGGCATAAAATGAAAGTCAATGCCAAACTCGACCAACCTTGGATTTATGCGTTCCTCTTTGGCTTTGGAATAAATGCCTTCATCACATTTGCCTTCACAATGGGGCGAGAGACCAGAATCTTCGCCCAACCTGTAGTTTTCGTTCTGCCATTCCTTGGTGGTTACATGCTTTCCTTATTCAAGACAAGGCGAATTCCTTTCCAAAATGCATTTGTATCGCTCACTGCTCTCTTAAAGTGGGCAGGAATAGCATCCTTGGTTTGGTCAACCACCTTTGCCATCAGCCTTTTTGCGTACGAACTGTATTGGCCAACAGACACCAAGTTCTTTACTGGATTTCAGCACTATGTCTATTTGCAATTAGCGCTCTCATTCATCCTAATAGCTTCTCTTACTTTAAAGGAAAACCACAGCGTTTCAATCAAGTATAAGTATGTTCCCTTCGCGCTTTTGTTGCTTCCCGTGTTTCTCTTCTTTGGAAACCAACATGGTTATAGAGGTGTAAGTGCTTTTGATTCGGCGTTGGTTGAAGTAGAGAAAATTGATTCGGCGAATAACCGCGTGCACTATGTTGTAACAAGCACGACCATGCCCAATGTTGCCGAAAATTACTTTCACTCATCCGATGTGCCAAACATTGCTGGAGATTTCAACTTCCAGCTCCCGGTGAAGCAATTTTTATATAGAACAGATCAGTTTGTGGATCAGAACATTGCTTACATAGAAGAACATCGACCTGTACATTTTCCATTCAGATATATCCTTTCTGGTTATGGAAGATTGACATCGCATCAATTTGGAATGCACAAAGGGCTTATTGTACATACAGATCAGGCTGCCAGCATTGAAGACAACACCTATGTGATTAACCAGGAATGGGATGGGTTTTCTGAAAAATCGGGAACCAATATAATGTCTGAAAGAAAGGTTTCGGATGAGTATAGCCTAGCCATTAAAGGTTCGATGCAAGATTTTGGAATCGATTCCTTGATCTCCTTCGCTGCGAAAGTTGATTTTAAAGCAAGCATGGGGAGCAAGGCAGCCATTGTAGTGACCATCAGTAAAGAGGACGAAAACCTGTATTGGGAGCACGAATTTTTGAATTTATACCTTATCCGCCCCTCCGATTGGAATACGGCATATAAGGCGCGCAAGTTTCCCGCTATAGTTGACACCAACACGGAAATCGCTTTTTATGTATGGAACCCCGATAAGGACGATTTGGTACTGAAAAACCTGGAGATAACCCTTAATTCAGAGTTGGTTCTAGACTAGTCCTTCTTGCCGAATTTATTTAGATGCGCCGTCAGTACTGGCAACATAAAAATTTGGAAAAGACTAGAATCAGCATGGAAAACACGGTTATATAAATCTGCAATATCCTTGCTGAATCTTTCGGTGAAAAGTGGTCCTATCTGGGTTAGAATCTCCAATGCCTCAGATATTTTCGCCTGAATCAGTTCTTCTTTCTCCTCCAATGTACCCGTTAGTGTACTTGAATAGGCATCAAATAGTGATTCGAAATTAGCGTCTAGGTGCTTGTAAATTGGCATCAAGTAAGCCTCAGTACTGAAACTTCGAACATGAGTTTGCTTAATCGCCTCGGCTTTCTCACTCTCGTCAATCACACCGTCGTTGTGAACTGCTGCATAGATTGTAGTCCAGACTATCGCGTCACCACATTTTCTTAACTCCTCATCCGTGTATTCGTATGCTTCTACCATGGCATTGTTTATTTGGTGCAAAGGTGAAATTTTTGACCAAATTTTAAAGGCTTAAAAAACAATTTATCACCAGCCTAAATCATTTCAATTTTTCGGCGAAAGCCTTTCTGAATTTCTCCACTTTAGGCTGAATTACATAAGTGCAATACCCCTGAGATCCATTGTTGCTGTAATAGTTTTGGTGATATTCTTCGGCTTCCGAATAATTCTCAAATGGCTCTATGGTGGTTACTATATCTGAAGGATATGCGCCCGAGTCATTTATTTTTTTCTTGTAAAACTCCGCTTTTTCCTTTTGTTCTGTATTGTGATAAAAGACAGCCGAACGATATTGGGTTCCAACGTCGTTTCCCTGTTGATTTAAAGTGGTAGGGTCGTGTGTCTTCCAAAATATCTCAAGCAATTCTTCAAACTTGATTACGCTGGGGTCATAGATTAACTGCGCCACCTCCGCGCATCCAGTTTTTCCGGTACAAACTTCTTTATATGTTGGGTTTGTAACAAAGCCTCCTGCGTAGCCAGATTTCACGCTATGCACACCTTTCACTTCTTGAAAAACTGCCTCAACGCACCAAAAACATCCAGCGCCAAATGTGGCGGTATCTAAATTTTCGTTGTTTGCCATACTATCCTGATCTACGTATACTTTATCAGCGCTAGCCTTGGATCCGCACGAAATGCAAAAGCCGAGAATGATTAATAGCGCCGTTGATTTGATTAGTCTTTTCATGTCATTCATCTAACAACTGAGAAGAACCAAATGTTCGCGCCTTACCCGCGCTCATTTATCAATTGACGCAGCTCAACTTTTCCATCAAATTCGAAAATCGGGCAATCATTGGTCAGCTCCGTAGCATGATCTATGTCTTTACATTCAATGATTAAGTAGCCTGTAACACCTTCCTGAAGCCCACAGTCTGCTTCCTGCATTCCGTCTTTGGTGATAATTACACCCATATCCTGCATTGGTAGACCATCAATTAGCACGCCTTCTGCCTCAAGATGATCCATCCATGAATCCCAAGATTGTTCATGATTATCTAGTTGTTCATCCGTGGCTTCATTTGTTTTTCCACCTCGAAAGAGAAGTATAAATTCTTGCATGTCTAATATTTTGTTCAAAGCTAACATCTCCACTTGTCTCCATCTTCCTCTATCAAAAAAAGTTTCACCATTTTCTTCCGATCCACACATGGTTCCATTATCATTGATCTTGATGAAAAAGATCTTTTATTCGCTTGGTCTAATCCTATTATATGGAGCGACCTTTGGGCAACGTATTGTTTCTGGTCCTATGCCCGGATATACGACCATGACAGAGTCCAGTATTTGGCTGCAAGTCAATAGCCCGTCTGTGGTGTCCTTGCATTTTTGGGAAACAGATAATTCAGACTCGGTTTTGACCGCGTTGAGCATTGAGACGGCTGACCGAAGTGCAAACACCGCCAAATTCATCATTTCCAATTTACAGCCAGGAACGACCTACGGTTATGAAATTTTCGTGGACGGAGCAGCACAGAAATTGGATCGTGCATTGACGTTTCAAACACAAGTGCTTTGGCAATTCAGATCGGATCCGCCAGACTTTAGCGTTGCGCTCGGAAGTTGCGCATATGTCAATGAAAAGGCCTTTGATAGGCCGAATAAGGTATACGGCGGCAGCTATGAAATATTCGATCAGATCGCGGCCACGAAACCCAACATGATGTTGTGGCTCGGAGATAACATCTATTTACGCGAAACAGATTGGACCTCACGGTCTGGCTATCTCCATAGGTACTCGCATACTCGGTCGCTTCCTGAATTGCAACGTTTGCTAAGCTCCACACATCATTACGCCATCTGGGACGATCACGACTTCGGCCCTAATGACGCCAACGGCTCTTGGATGCACAAGGACTGGGCGCTTGAGATGTTTGAGATGTTTTGGGCCAATCCATCCACTGGTATTCCGGGTCAAATTGGAATAACTTCCGCATTTCAGTTTAACGATATGGATTTCGTGTTGCTCGACAATAGATATCATCGATCCTCAGACAACCTGAAACGTGGGCAGACACAAATTCTTGGCAAGGATCAAATTGATTGGCTTATTGAAATACTGAAATTCAGTAGGGCTCCATTTAAGTTTGTAGCTGTCGGCGGTCAAGTTTTGAATCCGGCGGCAGTATATGAGACATATGCTGTGTACGGGGAAGAACGTCAATACCTCCTCGATCGGATTGATGAAGAACAGATTAAAGGTGTTGTCTTCTTGACCGGTGATCGACACCATACCGAGCTTTCCAAAATTGTTACTGAAAATGGAATTGAAATTTATGACCTCACTGTAAGTCCATTAACGGCTGGAACGCATGTGGCAGATGATGAAAGGAACACATTGCGCATGGAGAACACACTTGTGAACGAACGCAATTTTGCCGTTCTGAGCTTCTCCGGAAAACGTAGGGATCGATCAATGAAGATTTCTATATTTGATCAGTCTGGAACCCTTCAGTGGGAAAAAGACATCGCGGCTAACCCTAATTAAAACACCCCTATCCTAAGCGAAAAAGAAATATTAGTAGAATCTGGTAAGAAATGGCATCAGTGGTTTTCACTCCTTGATGACAAAGGCTGTGATACGTGCTCCGCAGAGGAATTGGCGACGTTTCTGAATGAGGAATACAAACTTGATGTTGGTTGTGCAAAAGCAATTACGGTCGAGTATTTGAAACTCAAAGGGGTGAAAACAATTCCATCCAAAGACGAACTATCCGTCTCCATTCGAAAAACATTCAACTACCCAATCGATCAAGTTTACGATCGTGCGGTTGATTGGTTTGAGAGTGAAACCCGGGCAGAGCTGCAAGGACACGTAAATCGAAAGCGGCTGAATTGTAAATGGCTCTCCGACAACTCTCAGATCGGCGTAAAATTTGAAAAGAAAGGTTCAAAAAAAACGCAGATGATTGTTGAACATGGAAAGCTCGAAAGTGCCGGAGACGCGGAGGTGATGCGTAATTTCTGGAAACAGCGCATTCCGAAAATGATTGAAAGTCTATAGCCTACCAATCTGGACAAGCAGCTGGATCCTTTTCCGTTCTATTAAACAGGTCCTTTAACTTGAATTCTTCCAAGCCATTGTATGGTTTCACCCTGCAGCCAGGAGCTTTGTTTAACCTCAATCGAAGATGGACATACAGGTCTGCTGTGTGAATATTGGAAGGCACGAAATATGGAAAAATATGCTCCGTACCTACCGTTAGTATCCATAGCCTAAAGGCCAATCCCAGATGCGGATCTTTATAGTTTTCTAGGGACATCGGCAGCGCCACCATCAGCCATTTCTTTTCATACCTGGGAGTAAAGGCAATTAGGTTCGACCTATCGGGGCCGTACGAAGAAGGAAAGCTCAACCGCTGCATGAAAAATCCGTTTAAGAATAATCCTCTTTCGAAATTGTAATCAAACTGGGTGTTAAACCCCATGGGTAACCATGCCGTATATCGATCCCCATCTTTTGGAATCGTGGAAACACTTGGTCCTGAGGCAACCGCATTTAAATATTCATCTGGGTTTTCGTTCTCATCGAACTTATTGTAGAGCGCATTTCGCTTCATGCGTATGCCACCAATATCAACCAATGATGCGCTGACTTTCCACTTGTACGGGAGTGTATGACAACCTACTCCTCGGCCATGTGGAACATACTCAGAAACATCATCCACCATCCTTTTATACGTAACTCCTAGACTGCCACTCCACCCTCCTCCTGCTCTAAATGCTGGAGTAGCGTACGCATACTTTCCGTTCCCGTCAATCAGGGTTCCTCTATCGTTTTGAACCAACATGGAGCCTTCGTCGATAAACAATGTTGCACTTTGAAGCCCCATTAGGCGATTCAGCGTTAGCGCTCCAGTGAAAAGGTGCTTGTCAAACTGATACAATATTCTTCCATACGTAATCCCAACTTCTCCCCACGTTAGCGTTTTGATACGTGTATTGTTTACGGATAGTACTGTTGAGTCGGCGACACCCCCTCCTTGGATCAATAACTGTGCATATTCAAGCGGCAACTTGCTGAGGCTAGCTGAGGCTCGCACTGAGGTATGCAACCCTAAAGCATGCTTGCCCAATGAGAGGCTCGCAGAAGGCCCCAACACCTGTGTATTGACCTGCCCCCAGCCATTATCTGGAGATAAATTGACAGACGGAATTTGATACCCAGCAAAATTGAGCAATGTGGTTTTTGGTAGGTAGACAAAATTGTTTGTGGCATGCACCCCAACACCAACAACATGAATGTCTAGCCATGGTTTCTGATCTACAATGGCGGATGGATTAGTAAGCATCGCATTCGCAGGCGTATAATTATCAATTGTTACACCTAAAAATTCCTGAGACCTCAAGTTTGGCGCTGCAAATAACACCATAGCACCAATCAAGAATATGTATTGCCTTACTCTCATCGAGTAAACTAAACGGTGAAAATGAGTCGAATATTTCATATCCATCCGCGAAGCCAATAGTATGTAATCGCTGCATACTCCCGAGCAGCTCTTATTTCGTAGATAAGGTAGCTCCACAAGTTGTATCGCATTTGAACATTTGAAACATCCAAATAATCCGAATTTGACACGAGTAAATCAGACTCGGATAACGACTGTTCATAGGTAGCCAGGCCTTGAGTCGAAAGGCATCCAGCGTGACGAAACGTTGCAACGGAACGAAATACATGTTCGGGGGCGGTAATAAGTAAGATTCGTTTCTCACCATACTCTTCTGAAATTGCTGTCGCTTGTTCGTGCGTGTTACCCCCGCCCTGCTCCGAAGTCGTTCTATCTAACGAAACGCCCCTTAGTAATAGTTCATCTAAAAACATAGAAAGCTGAGACACGCTATCGTCAGGGTCAGAAGGAATGGCGACCAAGACCTCGGCATTTGGGTAAGTCTCAGCGGCAATGGATACGAAATAGCAGCGCATAAGCGCATCTGCACTTGGCATTCCATCTCCACCTAAAACAACAATAAGATCAGGCTCAGTATCAAACACTTTTTCAGAAAGGCTGAGGTTGTGGACGGCGTAGTACGGAAGACTGGTAAAGCTCAACGCTAGCATTATCAAGAGCATTAAACCCAATAACATAATGGCTGATTTTAAAATCTTCATCAATAAAATGGTGCTGATTTGGCCTGCATGATCGCGCAAATATAACCTCGATCCAGTTCACTCACGAGATGAAAAGAATTCGTTTTTTAATCACAATTGGAACTTGATATCATTCCTAAACATTCAAATCGCTGCTTCTGATTTAGCATAGATTTGCGCTGTGACATCAAATGATATACTGATTATAATGGCGAGCAATCCCGACAAGGGGCGCGTCAAACGCAAACTGGCAAAAGAAGTTGGAGACGAACAGGCTTTGGGAGTATATCAGAAACTATTGATCTACACAAAGGAGATTACCAAAAAGCTTAATTGCGATAAATCTGTATTCTATTCAGACAGAATAGATGATAATGACCTTTGGGACAATATGATCTACACCAAAAACTTGCAAAGCGGAGACAATCGAGGCGAAAGGCTCACGGATGCATTTACTAGGGCTTTTGCAATGGGCAAGGATCGTGTTGTTGTAATAGGAACCGATTGCATTGAACTGGAAAGTTATATGATCAAAGAGGCCTTTGCCGTTTTAGAGAGCAACGATGTAGTTATGGGCCCCTCAAGTGATGGCGGTTACTACATGCTTGGAATGAGGAAATTCCTTCCCATGCTTTTGCTGGAGAAGGACTGGAATTCCGATGATTTATTAATGGATACGATCATCGATCTTAAAAAATTAGATTCCAAATACTATTTACTCAAAACGCTCAATAACATAGAAACGAGTGCGGATTTAGATCAACTGTCTCGGGTGCAGCAAAAACCAGATGATTGGTTTTAATGAGAAAGAAATTAGCCATATAGTATGTGCGGAATTATCGGCCTTATCTCCGTTGATAAAAAATCGGACAACGCCTTTACTCAGTTTAAGTTGGCTACTGATGCCCTGCAACATCGAGGCCCCGATAGTCACGATACTTTGATCGCTCCTCCAGTTGCATTGGGCCATACAAGATTAAGTATCATCGACACGGATAGCCGCTCTAATCAGCCAATGACCGACCAATCCGGTCGATATACTATCATATTTAACGGCGAAATCTATAACTACAAAGCCCTCAAACAAGACTTCGAATCACAAGGTTTTTCTTTCGTGACAGAGAGCGATACGGAAGTTCTCCTCGCAGGATTCATATTACACGGCAAGAAATGTTTTGACAAGCTCAATGGCTTCTTCGCATTTTCTATTCTGGATAGATCAACAAATACAGTGACTATTGTGCGCGATCGTTTCGGCATTAAGCCATTGGTGTATTTTATGAATGAGAAGACCATAGGTTTTGCTTCCGAAATGAAGGCGCTTTATAAGCTGGGATTTGAGAAGCAAATTGACAGAGTCTCTGTTTTCACCTATTTCAAGCTCAATTACATTCCAGCACCGTCGACTATACTTGAAGGGTTCCACAAGTTGGAACCTGGTCATCTTTTGGAAATAAAGATCAATGATGAGAATCTAGAAATAGAGAAGTCACAGTGGTATAAAATTGCATACGACCCAGCGAGTGAAAAGGATCTTAGCGCCCACGATTACAAACAATCGCAAAAAGTGCTGAAACGATTTGTGCGGGAATCGGTGCGCAGGCGTCTGGTCTCCGATGTACCCATAGGCACATTTCTTAGTGGAGGTATCGATTCAAGCATTATCAGTGCTATTGCCAAAGAGGAAAAGGACAATATCGATTCATTTAGCATTGGTTTTCCCGATCACCCCTATTATGATGAATCCAAATTCGCAGCAACTGTAGCCAAACACCTTGGAGTCAACCATCACCTTATTGAAATTAGAGAGAAGGATTTACTTGAATCCGCAAACTCCTTTTTGAATCACATCGATGAGCCGTTTGCCGATAGTTCCATATTGAATGTGAATTTGCTTTCGAAGGCTGTGAAAGAACATGTAACAGTTGCTCTAAGTGGAGATGGAGGCGATGAACTGTTTGCTGGATACAACAAGCACCAAGCTGAGTTTCTCATTCGAAACCCAAGACTAAAGGAACACGCGGTTGGCAAGCTTGGACCACTATGGGACCTGATTCCTTCCTCACGAAGTGGCGCCATTCCAAACTTAACTCGACAACTCCAAAAGTTTAGCGATGGTTATAAACTTAACAAGCGCGATAGGTATTGGCGCTGGGCAGGTTTCATGACCGAGGAAAAAGCCAATTACTTAATGAAAGAGGAAATGCTTTTCAGGGAACACAGATTGTCTGACCAAGGGTTTTCATACAAGAAGCGAAAAGACTACTTATTAAATACGATATCCAAAACGGGGAGTCTAAATGAAGTGCTCCTGACAGATATGCGCCTCGTTTTACCAAACGACATGCTTTTCAAAGTTGATTATGGAAGCATGATGAATGGTCTGGAAGTACGAACGCCGTTGCTAGATCATCACATCGTCAACTTCGCTTTCCGACTGCCGATCATGTTTAAGGTCAATCACGATCAAAAGAAAAAGATCCTTCAGGATGCATTTCGAGACATTCTGCCACCAGATGTATTTAACAGACCTAAGAAAGGCTTCGAAGTCCCCTTACTTGAATGGTTTAAGGGTGAATTTAAAGGTCAGTTGCTTGACCTCGTAAACGACAGGGAATTAATCGAACATCAAGGACTGTTCAATCCCTCCGCACTCCAGGACTACACGAAAGTGCTTTATTCAAATAATCCTGGGGATGCGGCATCGTGGGCTTGGTCTTTTACCGTATTTCAAACATGGTACAAACGCCATTTTCTATGAGTGTGAAAAGCAAAATTCGCGTGCTTCGAATAATTAATCGATTCAATCTAGGAGGCCCAACCTATAACGCCGCATATTTAACTAAGTATCTCGATGATAAATATGAAACCTTGCTTGTTGGTGGGGCAAAAGACGAGAGTGAAGCATCATCTACATACATCCTCGATAACTTGGGGCTCAGGCCTCGGATGATCGAGAATATGAAACGCTCCATTTCTCTCAAAGACATTTCAGCCTATAATGAGCTGGATGCAATTATCAAGGAGTTTCAACCAGATATTGTGCATACACACGCCTCCAAGGCCGGCACTCTAGGTCGGCTTGCAGCAATTCGAAATGACGTTCCTGTGATTGTACACACCTTTCATGGACATGTATTTCATTCGTATTTCGGCAAGCTAAAAACCGCGTTTTACAAAGGAATTGAGCGTTGGTTGGCGGCTAGAAGTTCAAAAATTATTGCGATCAGTGAAATTCAAAAGGACGAACTGGGATCTATACATCGCATTTGTAGTCCAAAGCATATTTCCGTAATTCCACTGGGATTCGATTTATCTCGGTTTGCCGAAGACGTGGAACAAAAGCGATTAAGCTTTCGTGAAAAGTATGAATTACAAAAGGATGACTTGGCGATTGTTATCGTTGGTAGACTGGTCCCTGTAAAGAATCACAAAATGTTTATCAGAGTGGTTAAGAGGCTGATTGAAACTGGTACCAAAAATGCTCGTTTCTTTATTGTTGGTGACGGAGAATCAAAAGGTGATTTAACCAAATTCTGCGATGAAATATCTGTTTCCTATCATGAGGGAAAGCCCCCAACAGAAGCCAATCCAGTATGCTTTACTTCTTGGATTAAGGAAGTTGATTGGGTATATGCTGGCAGTGACATCGTTTGCCTAACATCCCTAAATGAAGGAACCCCGGTGAGCTTAATTGAAGCCCAAGCCGCATCACAACCCATTGTAACCACCAGAGTTGGTGGAATTCATAATGTGGTTTTGGAAAACGAGTCGGCATTCCTAACAGAAAGCAACGAAGTTGATGACTTCGCTTCTAAAATTGGTCGATTAATCGATGATGAAGATTTACGTAAAAAAATGGGCAAGGCTGGAATGTCTAGGGCGGTAACGACGTATAGCTATACCCGTCTATGTAGTGATGTTGACCACCTCTACTCTAGTTTGATGAAGAAAAAAACAAAAATATAAACCAGAATGTATTTACTTTGCATTTCAAAGTACTTTTAAGTTATGATGAAAATTACAAAAAGAATTACGCTTTTCCTTGGGGTCATCGCCCTCTTATCTAGCTGCAGGGTATTTGACCCAAGCGTCATGTTGCGTACCAAACGGGATTATCCATATGCAACAGCTTCGGATACCATGCCGCGAGAATACATTATTCAAACAGGGGATGTAATTACGTTTCTACTCTTTTCAAATCAAGGTTTTAAGATCATTGACCTATCCACACTGGAAGAATCTAGTAGAGGTGGGCAGCAGATCAATATCCAAAACGCCTTTCCTTACCTTGTAGAATCCGATAGTTCAATAAACCTCCCCATCCTTGGCAGGGTGAAGCTGGCCGGGTATAACATCAAAGAGGCGGAAAACTATTTAGAGGATCGTTATAGCGACTACTACAATGAACCGTTCGTATTGGTTCAAATCCAAAATCGACGAGTCCTAGTATTCCCTGGAGCTGGCGGAGATGCGAAAGTGATTCAAATCACCAATGAATACATAACGATTGTTGAGGCTTTGGCCTTAGCGGGCGGAATAAGCAATGGGGGAAAAGCACATCGCGTGAAAGTGATCCGCGGTAATTTGTCAAATCCTGAGGTATATGAAGTAGATATGTCAACGGCTATTGGCTTAGCCGAGGCTAATATGCACTACATCAGAGCGAACGACATGATATATGTCGAACCAAATTATTTTGTTGCAAGGCAATTATTATCTGGTGCGGGCAGGATCATGTCACTCATTACGGGATCCATCGCCACATACTATGTTGTGACAACCTTCACCAATAGAAACTAAAAGGGGTTTTGACGGAAGAAACAAATACAAACAACTTAGGAGTGCATAGTTCGCAATTCGACCTCGGATTGCTGCTGATGATTACCTCCAAGTCACTGATTTGGATCGTCTCCATTATATTGCTTCTAGGTGGCTTGGCATTCACATACGTGTATTATACCCAGCCTAAGTATGAATCAACTTCGATCATTCAGATAATAAACGAGAATCAAGCAAATCGAATTTTAAATGTGGGCGACATATATGAGGACGCTGATATTTCGAAAGACATTGAACTTCTTCGATCCCCTGAGTTCTTTAAGCGCGTAATTGCAAACCTTCCAGTTGATGTTAGTTACTATGTAGAGGGCGAAGTCCTTAATCACGAACGCTATCTGTCAAGCGACTTTGAGGTGATCTATGAAATCCACGACCCGATTATACTTGATCGGAGAATCTATATCGAGTTTGAAACACCCACCTCAGGCACCATTAACTATTTAGTTGGCACAAAATCGTTCTCTGAAAAATTTGCAGAAGAAGACACGATTCAAACTCCGCATTTCTCCTTTACCATAGTTAGATTAGATGAAGCCCAAGCACAATCTTCTGGACTAACCGAGGATCGCAAGTATTTCATTCTAAACTCCGCACCAACTCTTGTTCAAAAACTGAGTAAAAACTACTCCGTACGTATACAGAGTGCCGCAGCCAAGACAGTACAAATCGTTGTAACAGATAATAACCCTGCAAAAGCCAGCGCGATTTGCGAACAAATAGCTCAAACCTATCTCGTGTTTGATCACGAACGGAAGTCCGAGAGTGCAAACCAGGTATTGGAGTTCATCAATCAGCAAATTGAGGAAGTCTATTCCAAATTAAAAATTTCGGAAGACCTCATGTCTGAGTTTAGTCAACGAACCAAATTGACCAAAAAGAAAGGTATAGCAGCCACCTACATTACTCGCGTCAATGTTTTAGAACAAAAGAAAGTTGAATTGGAGCTTAAAATTTCACTTCTAAGTGAATTAAGAGGCGGCATTCAAATTGAAAAAACTGGTGTGGATATTTACAACTTGCTCTCGGTGCTGGCTGGAACAGAATTCGAAAACAGCGTGAAAGGGCAAATAGAAGAGCTACAAAACTTGGTACTAACGCGCAATCGTTTGCTTGGCGGCGCCACAATGGACAATCCAAACATTCGAGTCTACGATCAGCAGATTTCAGTTCAAAAGAATCTTGTTATCAAGAGCCTTGAAGTGCTTCAGAAGCGACTTATTGCGCTTCAAAAACAAACAACAGGTAAGATACAATCCATAGAGGATAATTTCCTTGACCTTCCAACCAGGGAGATCGAATACTCCCGATTGGAGCGAGTATTTAACTCGCATGAGAAGTACTATACAATGCTGCTCGAAAAGAAGACAGAGTTTAGCATTTCCAAAGCTGGATTGGTTCCTGAGAACACAATACTTCAAAAAGCAACAATGGCGAGACAGCCCGTGAGCCCTCGCAAACCAATTGTTTATGGAATCGCGACGGCATTTGCAATTCTGTTTATTCTGGGACTAATAGCCGCACGTTACTTATTGCATAATGACTTTGACGTTCGAGATCTAAGTGGATTGTTAAATCCAGAGATCAGTGTTTTGGGAATTGTTCCTAAGTACAACCACGCCATCCCTCAATCTCAGATGATTGTTGACAAAAAACCTAAGTCAATTATGGCTGAAGCTTTTAGATCAATTCGAACAAATCTTGAGTTTTTTGAGTCAAAGGGCGAGAAAAAAGTGATCGCAATTACCTCAACCATCAGTGGGGAGGGAAAAACCTTCGTAGCGATAAATTTGGGTGGCATACTAGCCTACAGTGGTAAAAAAGTAGTCATCCTTGACTTGGATATGCGTCGTCCTAGAATTCACGAGGGTTTCAATGCACAGAATGATGCTGGAATGAGCACCTATTTGAGCGGTCGTGGTGACTTGATGAGCGTTATTCGAAAGAGTGAGCTAAATGACCTGCATTTCATCACCGCAGGCCCTATCCCTCCGAACCCAAGCGAGCTAATAATCAACGGAATGCTCAGTAAGGCAATAACCAAATTGAAAGAAACATACGACATCATTTTGATTGACAATCCTCCAGTGGGTCTGGTTACTGACGGTATCACATGTCTCCGAATGGCAGACTACCCTATTTATATATTTAGAAGTGAGTACTCAAAGAAATCTTTCGCCGCCAACGTGAACCGAGTGTTTAAAGAGAATAAGATCAAAAACCTTAGTGTAATCTTAAACAGCGTTGATCTAGATGGAGCCAAGTATCGAAATTATGGATCTGGATATGGTTCCAAATATGGCTACGGATACGGTTATGGCTACGGATATGGCTATGGTTATACACAGTCATCGGGCAATGGATATTATGAGGAAGATCCAGACAACGCAACAGTGAAAAAGTCTTTTCTTCGCAGCCTAATGTCTAAACCGAAGAGTGAAAATAAAAAGGACTAAAATTGAAGGCTTAATACTGTTTGAACCAACGGTATTTAGCGACGAGCGCGGTTACTTTTTTGAGAATTTCCGTCAAGAATTTCTAGAAGAATCTGGGGTTGATCTCAACTTTGTTCAGGAGAACGAATCTATGAGTAATGCGGGTTCACTTCGAGGCCTTCACCTGCAGGCGCCACCATTTGCCCAAGACAAGTTGATTCGAGTTGTGCGCGGCGCCATCCTTGACGTTGCCGTTGATGTACGAAAGCAATCCCCTACTTATGGCGCCCATGTTGCGATAGAATTAAACGAAAAGAACAAGCATTCGTTTCTCGTTCCTAAAGGTTTTGCGCATGGATTTTATTGCCTTGAAGACAAGACCATAGTTCAGTACAAGTGTTCTGCTTACTACAACAAAGATTCTGAAATAGGAATCATCTGGAATGATCCAGACATAGGGATTGAATGGCCTCAAGGTCCGCGGATTCTCTCGAATAAAGACACGGTTCTACCCATGTTTAGCGACTTCAAATCGCCCTTCTAAACTAGTGCTGTTTACAACTTAAAGTTCGGCATCCGCCTAGGTTCAATCCCATATATAGTTTTGGCCCGATGAATTTTCTCATACTCGCCATCATATTTGTATCCCTGGGTATTGTTAGCGCTCTATTCAACTATTTGTTGCTGCGCTGGACAAAAACGCTCGGTCGAAAGAATGAAGTGAACGAGGGTGAAATAAGGTGGAGTGACTCATACAAGCCGGCACTGGGCGGAATTTCATTTTATCTGGTATTTCTTCTAGCACTCCTCGCCTATTTCTTTCAACATGACGTGGATGGAAACTGGATGAATGAAGGCGAAACCATCGGCCTTATTCTGGCCGTCACCGTCGGGTTCTTCGCAGGCCTCATAGACGACGCCTACAATACGGTGCCATGGTTTAAATTCCTAGCTCAGTTAAGTTGCGGAGTGCTGCTTGTTGCATTCGGCCTTCAGATCGATTTCTTCGGCTATTATTGGGCCGATGCAGCATTGACCATACTCTGGACCATCAGTGTTATGAACAGCATCAATATGCTAGACAACATGGATGGAATCACCACACTCACATCCATTTCCATTCTAACTTGCGCTGGAGTTTGTGCCTTGCCGCTTTCGAACGATACGTTTTTCTATACCCTAATATGTGGCGGACTCGTTTCTGGGCTTTTCGGCTTTTTAATTTTTAACTGGAATCCATCAAAAATATTTATGGGCGATACGGGAAGCCAACTGCTTGGGGCCTTGCTCGCGGGGGTCGGAATCGTTTTCTTTTGGAATAATGAAAATATTATTGAATCGCATGGATGGTTCTCAAAGCTGGTCATTGTGTTATGCGCCTTCGTTGTTCCGATAGGCGATTCATTGACGGTTACGATTAATAGACTTAAACGCGGCCAGTCTCCAGTTGTGGGCGGAAGAGATCACACCACGCATCACCTATCCTATGCAGGACTATCTGATCGTCAAGTGGCATACGTTCTTGGAGGTCTGATGTTGCTATCGATCCTTCTCATTGCCGGCCTTCACTTGATCGGTGAAGAATTCTTGACGATGTATATGGCAATCATCTTTCTCTATGCAATAAGCGCGATCGCTTTTCTTTATAGTACTACCATTTGGAAAAAATCAAGGGCTGTGTTCGAGGCTCATCAAGCAGAAAAAAAATCATGAAAACATTAAGCCTTTCAATTCTAACAATAGCATTTGCGTTTGTCCTCATTTATCTCTTCACTGGCTCGACCAATGAGGAAGCCATTTCAGAAGCTAAGATTGAGTCGTTTAAGGAAGAGTATAAGGTTTTCGCCCTTCAACTTCCTAAGGCTGCGACGTTTGCGAACGAATCCGTTCCAACTGAACTCATTGACGTTCAGGAAAAATTCGATCGTGAGCTTCATGTCAATACATATTGGCAATCTCAAACCATATTGTTTATAAAGCGCAGTAACCGCTGGTTTCCAACCATCGAGAAAATTCTTGCAGAAGAAGGGGTGCCCGAAGATTTCAAATATTTGAGTTTAATAGAAAGTGGATTTCAGCAAGTGGTAAGCCCAGCAGGCGCGACGGGATATTGGCAATTAATGAAAAGTGCGGCGAAGGAGAATGGACTCGAGGTGAACGGCGCAATAGACGAGCGATATCACATTGAAAAATCAACGTACGCCGCATGCGCCTACCTTAAAAAGGCCAAGGAAAGATTCGGTTCCTGGACACTCGCAGCCGCCTCGTACAACATGGGCATGGCTGGTTTAGCCAAGCAAATGGAACGTCAAAAAGCAACGAATTATTACGACCTAGTATTGAATGAAGAAACATCGCGCTATGTGTTCAGGATATTAGCCGCAAAAACGATACTATCCAATCCAACTGACTTTGGTTTCACCTTCACATCGTCCGATTTATACCAACCATTCCAATATGAGGAGATGGTCGTAACAAAAACTATAGATGATTTGGCAACCTTTTCCTTTGAACACGGCATCAATTATAAGGCTTTGAAGTATTTAAACCCTTGGCTTAGAGATCGCTTCCTTCCAAATGCCAGCGGTAAAGAATACCGACTTAAAATTCCAACAAAAGCTCTTTCTATTGTTTTGGTAAATGACAAAGAGCAAGTAATTACTTTCACGCGCGAAAATGGCGATGAAGGGAATAAACAAGAAGAATAAAACCACCAAATCTGATGAGTATATCGAGATTTTTGGTGCTCGAGAGCACAACTTAAAAGATGTCGATGTAAAGATTCCTAGAAACCAGCTTGTGGTGATCACTGGGCTAAGTGGAAGCGGAAAATCATCTCTTGCATTTGACACCATTTATGCTGAAGGTCAGCGCAGATATATCGAGACTTTTTCTTCTTATGCTCGGCAGTTTATCGGCGGACTTGAGCGACCAGACGTTGATAAAATCAACGGTCTCAGCCCCGTAATCTCCATAGAACAAAAGACGGTAAACAAGAACCCTCGTTCGACGGTTGGAACGATTACCGAAATCTATGACTTTCTTCGACTTCTGTATGCCAGGGCTTCCATCGCATATAGCTACGTCACCAACGAAAAGATGGTGCGCTATTCTGACGCGCAAATCATAGAGTTGATAAGCGAAAAGTATCTCGGCAAAACCATCACCCTGCTTTCTCCTCTTGTGAAAGGCAGAAAAGGACATTATCGGGAGCTGTTTGAACAAGTCGCTCGAAAGGGCTTTTTACGCGTTCGTGTAGATGGTAGTTCCGAAAAGATCAAGCACCGAATGCAAGTGGATCGTTATAAAACCCACGACATCGAATTGATCATTGATCGACTTACCGTTGAAAACGTTTCAGCGAAAAGGTTGAAGCAGTCGATACTCACCGCATTGAAAGAGGGAAAGGGACAATTGATGCTTTTGGAGGAGGACGAAAAAACGGTTCGTTTTTTCAGTCGATCGCTAATGTGCCCAACATCAGGGGTTTCATATGACGAACCAGCTCCAAACTTGTTTTCGTTTAATTCGCCATACGGTGCTTGCCGAAAATGCAATGGATTAGGAGAAGTGCGTGAAGTGGATGAAAAAAAGATCATTCCCGATCCAAAACTGAGTATCAAAAAGGGAGGATTGGCTCCATTAGGCGAGTACAAAAAAAACTGGGTATTCAAACAGATTGAACTCCTTGGTGAGAAATATGGTTTTAATCTAAACACCCCGCTTGAAGAGATTTCGAAGGAAACAATCAATGTTATCCTATACGGTACCAACGAACAACTAGAAATAAAAAGTGACACGCTGGGCATAACTCAGTCTTTCAACATTTCGTTTGAAGGTGTTTCCAACATATTGAAGGATCAATTCGATGATGGTAGCTCCCAAAATTATCAACGATGGGCAAGCGCCTTTATGAACAAGGTTCCCTGTACAGAATGTGAGGGTTCCCGATTGAAAAAGGAAGCACTATATTTCAGGTTTGATGATAGAAACATAGCCGAAATCGCGGCCATGGAAATTTCGGAAATCCACAAATGGCTTGAGGGCGTAGAGACTAGAATTAGCGAAAAGCAAAACAAAATCGCCTCTGAGGTGGTGAAAGAAATTCGTGGACGTCTTCAGTTCTTGTTAGACGTTGGAATCGAATACCTGACTTTGAACCGATCATCTCGTACGCTTAGCGGCGGTGAAGCCCAGCGTATTAGACTTGCGACGCAAATAGGTTCCCAATTAACGGGAGTACTTTACATTTTGGATGAACCAAGTATTGGCCTCCATCAAAGAGACAATCATCGCTTAATAAAATCTCTAAAGGATCTCCGAGATATAGGAAATAGCGTGATTGTGGTCGAGCATGATAAGGACATGATGCTTGACGCGGATCATATTATAGACATCGGACCTCGGGCCGGAGTGCATGGAGGTGAAATTACTGGTCAAGGTACTCCTGAAGAAATCTTGAAGGCAAATTCTACCACGGCAAAATACTTGAGCGGCGAAGAACGAATTGAGGTTCCCAAAAAGCTTAGAAAGGGGAATGGCAAGTCGATTGAGCTCACCGGCGCAACAGGGCACAACCTCAAGGATATTGACGTGAAGTTTCCCCTTGGGAAGTTTATATGCGTTACTGGGGTGTCCGGTAGTGGGAAATCGAGTTTGGTAAACGGCACCCTCTTCCCTATTCTAACCGCGCATATAAACAGATCCAGCAAGAAAGCGCTCCCTTATCGCGATATTAAAGGACTAAAGCATTTGGATAAGGTCATCGAAATAGATCAGTCTCCGATTGGCCGCACGCCTCGATCTAATCCCGCCACGTATGCAAACATTTTCACCGATATACGTCAGCTCTTTACTGAGCTTCCAGAGGCGAAAATTCGAGGGTACAAGCCGGGCCGTTTCTCTTTCAATGTAAAAGGAGGACGATGTGAAACTTGTCAGGGAGCAGGAATGAAGACCATTGAAATGAACTTTTTGCCCGATGTGTATGTAGAGTGTGAAACATGCCGTGGCAAACGATACAATCGAGAGACACTCGATATTCGGTTTAAGGGAAAGACGATCAGCGATGTATTGGACATGACCGTGAATCAAGCCGTCGAGTTTTTTGAAAATATTCCAAGTATTCACACAAAGGTGAACACCCTTCAAGAAGTTGGTCTAGGTTACGTGAGATTGGGTCAACCATCAACGACACTTAGCGGTGGTGAGGCGCAACGCGTTAAACTAGCAACCGAATTGGCTAGAAAAAGCACTGGAAACACCTTTTACATTCTAGACGAACCAACCACCGGATTGCATTTTGAAGATATCCGAATGCTTTTGGAAGTACTGAACAAACTTGTTGATCAAGGAAATACAGTCCTTGTGATTGAACACAACCTCGACATCATTAAAGTTGCTGATCATATCATCGACATTGGTCCAGAGGGAGGCAGAAATGGAGGAAGCCTTGTGGTAGAAGGTACTCCTTCAGAAGTTATCAAGTCAACAACCAGCCACACAGCTATTTTTTTAAACAAAGAATTACACCCCAAGAATTGATGAGCGATACAAAATCGAAATTCCGACCAGAGAGCCTAATGATGTCTTATGGCTATAAGCCGGAATTAAGTCAGGGCGCCATTAAGTGCCCCATTTTCCAGACGTCCACCTTTGTTTTCGAAAATGCAGAAGCGGGAAAGTCCTTTTTTGAACTAGCCTACGGTCTTCGAGAAAAGGACGCAGATGAAGAAATGGGGTTAATCTATAGCCGATTAAACAATCCCGATCTAGAAATTCTAGAAAACCGACTGTGCTTATGGGATGAGGCCGAAGCATGTGCTGTATTTGAAAGCGGAATGTCTGCCATTAGTACGGTTATGATGGAGTTCCTTAATCCAGGCGATTACATTCTCTATAGCAACCCGCTCTATGGAGGAACCTATCATTTTGTTAAGAATGTGCTCAGTCGATTTGGAATCCACGCACTGGCATTTCACGCCCATGAACCTGAAGATAAAATTGCCGAAATCATCGAAGAGCATGGCATAGGCGACAAGCTAAAAATGATCTACATCGAGACGCCTGCAAACCCGACAAATCAACTTGTTGATATTCGAGCATGCCGATCTGTAGCTGACAAATATGCCACCGATGATAAGCCCGTTTATCTCACCGTAGACAACACATACATGGGGCCACTATGGCAGCATCCATTGCAACATGGAGCGGATATTATAGTCTATTCTGCCACGAAATATATAGGCGGACACTCCGATGTTATTGCGGGTGCGGTGCTTGGCAATGCAGAGGTAATAACACGTGTTAAAACACTTCGAACATTTTTGGGAAACATGGCCGGACCTTGGACGGGATGGCTATTAATGCGGAGTTTAGAAACACTAAAAGTGCGGATGACCCAGCAAGCTGAAAATGCCGCCGAAGTGGCGAAATTTTTAAGAGACCATCCTAAAGTGCAAACGGTTCATTACCTCGGTTTTCTCAATGAAAAAGACAGCCCTGATAACTACCGAATATTCAAGAGGCAACTCAGTTCGGCCGGAGCGATGATCTCCTTTGATATAAAGGGTGGAGAAAAAGAATCCTTCCGTTTTTTGAATGGATTGAAGCTGATAAAACTCGCGGTGAGCCTAGGTAGTACCGAAAGCTTGGCTGAGCATCCTTCTTCCATGACCCATTCGGATGTCACTCCAGATGATAAAGCGCTCTATGGCATATCAGACAGCTTAGTCCGAATTTCGATTGGCGTTGAGCACAGCGACGATTTAATTTCCGACTGCAGCCAAGCTCTAGACTTGGTCTAGTCTAGCGGATAAAATATCGGTAAGCCATAACCATCAAACATCCTATAAAGACAAATAGGCTGATTCGGTTAACGCCATGCATCATCCGTAGGTTGATATCCTTATCTCCCTTTTGAAATAGGGTCATCGGATTCAAGTATTTGAGTATTCGTTTAAAAAACATATTGCGAAGTTGAGAAAAGGAACGCATTAATAGCAAAGATTGTTCTCAAAACCTAGCTTTGAAGATTCCCCTAATATCAAGGATTTGGATTTCAAACTAAAAGCAGACTTCAGCCCAACTGGCGACCAGCCAACAGCTATCAAGCAACTCACAGAAGGGTTAGATAGCGGTGTGAAACACCAAACACTTCTCGGGGTTACGGGTTCTGGTAAGACATTTACAATGGCCAATGTGATTCACAATACACAGCGGCCCACATTGATCCTTAGCCATAACAAAACACTCGCCGCTCAACTCTACGGAGAGTTTAAGCAGTTTTTCCCTGAAAACAAGGTCGAGTATTTTGTGAGTTATTACGATTATTATCAGCCAGAGGCCTACCTACCAACATCAGACACCTACATTGAAAAGGATCTAAGTATTAACGAGGAAATTGAAAAACTTAGACTAAGTACTACATCCGCCCTGCTCAGTGGTCGCCGTGATGTTATTGTCGTGAGTTCCGTATCGTGTATATACGGAATGGGAAACCCCAGCGATTTTTATGAAAACATCATCGAAATCAAGGTTGGGGAAGTTTTCGGGCGCAATAAATTCCTGCACAGACTGGTAGACTCGCTTTACTCAAGAACTACGAGAGATTTTGGTCGCGGAAACTTTCGCGTTAAAGGCGATACCGTAGACGTCTTTTTGGCTTACGATGATATCGCACTTCGATTCCATTTTTTTGGCGACGAGGTTGAAGCCATTGAGACCATCGACCCGATCAATAATAAACGAATCGAGGAACTGGGAGATGTTCGGATATTTCCAGCGAACATCTTTGTAACCACCAAGGAAAGTATGCGATCATCGCAAATTCAAATCCAAGATGACTTACAGGAACGACTGCAGCAGTTTGTGGACGGTGGCCAACCTCTTGAGGCCAAGCGTCTAGAGGATCGTGTTAATTATGACCTTGAGATGATGCGCGAGCTTGGGTATTGCACTGGAATTGAAAATTATAGCCGCTATTTTGATGGACGAGAAGCTGGTACACGGCCGTTCTGCTTGTTGGATTATTTCCCGGACGATTACTTGATGATGATCGATGAGAGTCACGTAACCGTATCCCAGATAAGTGCCATGTATGGAGGCGACAGATCTCGAAAGGAGAACTTGGTTGGATACGGGTTTAGACTCCCAGCTGCCATGGACAATCGGCCACTCAAGTTTGAAGAATTTGAAGGGCTACAAAATCAGGTGGTATACGTAACCGCCACACCGGCCGACTACGAACTGAGGAAGTCAGAAGGAATAGTGGCTGAGCAGTTGATACGTCCTACCGGGTTGATTGATCCTGAAATAGTGGTCAAGCCCACCGCCAATCAAATAGACGACTTGCTGGAGCAAATTCGGATCCGCATCGAAAAGAATGAGCGGACCTTGGTTACTACGCTTACAAAGCGAATGGCAGAAGAGCTTGCGAAATACCTGTTGGATCTAAATATCAAGTGTCGCTATATCCACAGCGATGTAGATACGCTCGAGCGTGTGTCAATATTGAGGGAATTGCGAACGGGTGAAATAGATGTGCTCATCGGGATCAATCTCCTTAGAGAGGGCCTCGATTTACCGGAGGTATCGCTGGTCGCCATTTTAGATGCTGATAAAGAGGGCTTTTTACGAAGTAATCGATCCTTAACACAAACTATTGGGCGGGCAGCTCGACATGTAAATGGTATCGCCATTCTTTACGCAGATCGCATTACTAACAGCATGCAATTGACTATGGATGAGACAACTCGAAGGCGAGCCAAGCAAATGGCTTATAACGAGGAGCATGGAATCACTCCGCAGGCCATCATTAAAGCCATAGATAACTCCCTGCGCTACGTTGCAGGAGATAAGTACAAGACAAAAGAAGATGAGTTTACGCTTGGTGTAGCGGCAGATCCTGTGGTTCAATATATGTCGGCCGAACAACTGAAAAAGGCCATTGAACAAATTCGAAGGCAAATGGAGAAGGCCGCGAAGGAACTCGATTTCCAAAATGCTGCGGAACTAAGAGATGAAATGTTTGCGCTTCGCGGGATGCTAGCAGAAAAGGAAAAATAAAGCATCCTCCAAAGCGAAGGACGCCTTATCTATCGCTCGCTAACGTTGTTCCTCCTTGATGTTTAGGTATTGAATGGTGCGCATATTAAGTTCCAGCGACAATTGATCCAGGTACGTTACAACGGAGACCACGGTAGCATGGCCGAAGTGGGCTTCCTCCCAAGACTGCTCCCCAAACTCAAGGGTCGTCATTCCATCTAAATCCACCCAGTGTTCCAAATCCTCATCGGATAGCCCACTTTCGACTATCGTTTTTTTCCAGTCAAGTATTTTTTGTTTCAGTTCCAATCCATTCAATTCTTTCTCGGGATCCATTAGTTCGTCTTGGAGCCTTTCAGCCGACACGCCCCAGCTCATGGAAGTGATGTTCATTGTGGCCGCGTTCACTTCGTTCGTATTCTGAGTAGTTACGATACTATTTACCCGTATCCGTTCGATATACGATTTCAATGCCGCCGTAGCTTCAAGCACATTCTGTACGTCGATTTTCAAAGAATCGTTCAGCTCAGCGGTGCGCTCCTCAAGCTCTTGATTCGAGTTATCAACCTGATGACGCATGTTCTGATGCATTACAAAGAAGCTGTCACGCACATAGTGGCTGTGGCCGAGGTTAAACATCGCATAAAGAAATCCACCACAAGCAAGCATGAGCACGGTATTTACCATGGTATTAAATTTTAGTTCAGGTCGGCGAACCCGAGTTATGAAATACAGAGGCACGTAGCCAAAGACAAACCCGGTAATCCCCACTTGCATTAGGATATTGGCCATAGGCCAGTGCATGAGTTTAAACATAACGCCAACGGAAACCAGAATGGCCAAAAGGAATCCGATACCAAACACCAACTTATCAGTTTTGGATTCTTCATCCTTGAATTTCAAGGCTATGATTAGTGGTAAAAAGATAAAGCTGAAGGATAGACCTCCAAGTACGATCAAAACGGACGCACCTTGCAGGTGAAATGTTTTGAATATGGCCCCAAGTATGGTCATTAGGGATGAGACTATCCCTGCAATATATAGTGTCTTTTTCATGGCGTAATAGTTTTTAAATCGAATGAGATTATCAGTTTCTACCTGTAGTTCCTTTAATTCTTTATTAAAGAAGCGAGGTATGATTGATTCATAGAAACCTAGGAAGGACACACCCTCTGGCATCTCATTCTCGATGATGCAGCAGACGTGATCTAGGAGATTGTGCTGCAGATCTTCAGTCACCACTCCACGTCGCTTTATGTCATCTAGTATGAGCTGTTCTTCTTTCTCTGAAACCCTATGCATTTCCGAGTCTAGGTTCCAAATCCAACAAGAATTTCATTGTATTAACAAAATCTGAGAACTCGGAAACGCGATCGTTTGCAGTTTCGAGCCCCTGATCAGTGAGTCGATAATACTTACGCACACGTTTTCCGATATACTCTTTCTCCGTTTCAAGTTCCCCGTTCTTCTCCAATGCATGTAGCGTTGGATAAAGGGCGCCTTCCGTGATTTGGATTTTATCTTCGGTCAGTACTTTCACCCGTTGGGTAATTTCATAACCATACATCCTGCCCTCCTCCTTAAGTAAGTTGAGCACGATAGTCTTAAGTGTTCCTTTGATAAGTTCTGATGAATACATAAGGCAAATATACATTAGATTCTTATGTATTCAATCTATTTACATAAGAATCTTAGGTAACTAACCTAAACAGCTCAATATCAAATCATTTAAATCTAAAGTAAACGAAGAGGCGTCCATGGTTCTTGCTATCCTTGTCTATACGATGGTACTTTTGCTTCACACTTTTCTGATCTAAAAAGCGCAGAACCTTTTTTTTCAGTTGACCACTCCCCTTTCCAGGTATGATCTCCAGCGTCGAAATTTTGGAATCACAACATTCATCAATCGCATCGCTTAGAGCTTTATCAATCAATGCCCCTTTATTGTAAATATCGTGTAGGTCTAGTTTAAGTTTCGCCATGGACGGCTCAAAGATGGATATTCGCTCTGGAAATGAAAACCGATCCGCTTATATCCGTCATAATGCCCGTGCAAAACACAGAGAATTACTTGGCAACCTGCCTCAATTCTATTCTGGCCCAATCTTACATCAATTGGGAGCTTATCGCTGTTGATGATCAAAGCACGGATAGTTCCTATGCTATTCTTCAACGTTACTCCAAATTAGACAAGCGCATTCGGGTAATAAAGAACACAGGCAAAGACCTCATTGAGGCCCTAAAAACGGGCTACGCCGTATCAATGGGTGCCTATATTACTCGAATGGACTCCGATGATATTATGCCCAAGGATAAGCTGTCTGAACTATTGAAGCCACTTCTAGGTGCGGGTGTTGGTCACATCACCACCGGACAGGTTATGTATTTCCGTGAGGATGCAGCTCTTGGGGATGGCTTTAGGAAGTATGCCAATTGGCTAAATGCCGTGAATACGCAAGGACAATATTGGAATGAGATTTTCAAGGAGTGCGTTATTCCTTCGGCTTGTTGGATGATTGACCGAAGAGACTTTGATAAAATCGGAGCCTTTCACTCTCGAATGTATCCTGAGGACTATGATTTATGCTTTCGCATGTATCAGAATCGCTTGAAGGTAATTGGGGTTGAGAAAATCCTCCATCATTGGCGTGATCGAGCGGATAGAGCATCTAGGACAAAAGAAGCATATCAGGACAATAGATTCTTTGATCTAAAATGCCACTATTTCCTTTCTCTAGATTACAAATCAGAACGCACTCTGTATTTATGGGGCGCTGGAAAAAATGGAAAAGATTTGGCTAAAATTCTAATCCAAAGCCATGTGCCTTTCACATGGGTGACTGATAATTCCAAAAAAATTGGGGTTAACATCTACGACGTTATACTAGAACCCTCTAGTTCTATACAGGAGGAGACTCCTAGTCAAATCATTGTAGCGGTCTCATCACAAACTGAGAAGATTGAAATTCAAGCGGAATTGGATGCCTTGGAATTGCGGCTCGGCAAGAACTATTGGCTCTTTGTCTGAACAAAGGCCGTAAGCAACTTCAGTCCATGTTCGGTCATAATGCTTTCAGGATGGAATTGCACACCATACCAGTCAAGACCTGTGTGTTTAACGGCCATCACCAAGTCTTCTGCATCCGTAACTATCGTTTGATACGAATTTGGGACTGCTTTTGCAGAAAACCCCCAGCTATGATATCGACCAACTTTAAAACTCTGAGGTAACTCTTTAAATATTCCAACTCCAATTTTTCGTTGAAAGACATCGCTTTGAGCGCCATGAAACACTGGAGATAGATTCTGTAACTCCCCGCCTTCTCGCTGCAACATTGCTTGCATACCTAAGCAGACACCGAGAATTGGTTTGCTAATAGGCCATGAATCAAGGAGCTTCATTAAGTCACCAGATTCGCTCGGCAAGCCTGGGCCTGGCCCAATTATCAAATGCGAAAAAAGGTCAAGATCTAGTTGCCCCAGATTGCTGTTTCGGCGCACCTCGAAGTCGACACCAATCATTTCCACCAGGTGAATAAGATTGTATGTGAACGAATCAAAATTGTCTACAACAAGCAGTTTTTGCATACCCTCCAAAAATCTATTTTTGAGAGGTATGAAGTTCATGTCATCCACATTTTTTATTCTTCTTTTATTCGGTTGCAATATGTCTACTGAGTACGCACCAGAAACCAATTCCATAAACACCGCACAAGTGAAAACCATTGTCAACAGTTCTAACGCACCAGCTCCAATCGGCCCATACTCTCAGGCCGTATTACATGGGAATACATTATATGTAAGTGGTCAGATCGCACTGCATCCATCAACCGGAAAACTCGATACCTCTAACATCACAAATGAGACGGACCTTGTTTTGAAGAACCTCGGAGCTGTTTTGAAAGAAGCCGGTATGGATTACGCTGATGTGCTTAAATGTTCAATTTTCCTAAGTGACATGGATGACTTTGCGGAAGTGAATGCCGTTTATGGAAATTATTTCACCTCAAACCCTCCAGCGCGCGAAACCGTTGCGGTTAAGACATTGCCTAAGAACGTCAATGTTGAGATCAGCTGTATCGCCGCCAAGTAAACCCTTAGCCATGCTGCGTAAACATCTCGTATTAAACGGCGTATTTTCCATTTTGAGTGGACTCGCGATGGTCTTCTTGTCTAATTACTTTATGCAACTAATTGGATTTGAAAACGATTGGATTTTACCCTTAATTGGATTCAATCTTATTGGTTTTGGCGCCTTTGTCTTGTACGCAAGTAGAGCACTTCTCAAGAAGCATCAAATCATTAATCTAATCTCAGCATTGGACGGAATGTGGGTCGTGGGAAGTTTTATCCTGCTCATACTTGACCCATTTGGCTTTCCCACAGAAGGCAGAGTACTTATTGCACTTGCAGCTGCATGGATCGCATACTTGGGGATTCAACAATACCGACACAACAAATAGCAAAAAAAAAGCCCCAAGGTCTAACCTTGGAGCTTTTTCATTCTTCTTCTTTCCATTATGCTAAGACCGCATCTCCAATGGAGCGCTGTGTAGCTAATTTTTTCATCGTTCGTTGATGAATGGACAACGCCTCTCCAAACGTCTCGACGGTTCTGTATGGTACTCCAAATTCCTTGGCTGTAGCCTCCACAATTTTACTGATCGCTGGATAGTGGACATGGCTAACGCTAGGGAAAATATGATGCTCAACTTGGTAGTTTAAGCCTCCACAATACCATGTTAACACTGGGTTACTTGATCCGAAGTTGCTCGTTGTACTAAGCTGGTGTGCTTCGTAGCACTGATCCAATTCAGTAACGCCTTCAGCAACAAAGTCATGATCTTCCATAATGTGTGCAGGTTGAAAAATCATTGCCAACAACAGACCACCGATGAGGTGAATAATCATAAATCCAGCAATGACAATCCAAGGACTATAGCCCGCGATAGCGATGGGAACGTAGAACATGTAGAACATGTAAACCACTTTACTCACCAATAATGTAGCAATGGCCGCAACGTACGATACATTTTGCCCTTCCAAAAGCCCTTGGTTCTTGTATTTCGTTATCCGCCGAAAATCTTTAATTAATACCCAGCTAAAGGTCATAAACGAGTATAGAAACCAAGCATAAATGTGCTGATACCTGTGTCGAGGCTTCCAAGGTTCTTGCGGTGTAAAGCGCATGATGTTTCCAGCTTCAAGATCTTCATCGAGACCACGAACATTTGTAAAACTGTGGTGCAAGACATTGTGCTGAATCCTCCAAGAGAGGGAATTTCCACCAATAATATTTAAGGAGTAACCAAACAATCGATTCACCCAATTTTTAGATGAAAATGACCCGTGATTTGCATCATGCATTACAGCAAGTCCAATTCCTGCTACTCCGATTCCCATAATGATGGAACCTAGAATGTATTGGTATGTATTTAACTCAACGGATAGCATTAAGGCGTAAGGGCCGAAATACATGCTGAACATAACAAGCGCCTTAAACATAGCGCGCCAGTCTCCCGTTTTGCTAATCTTTTTGTCTTCAAAGTACGCATTGACACGAGATCTTAGCGTTCTTGCAAACTCTTTCTTATCTCGTCTATTATAACGTGGAACTACTTTATTCAAACTATCGTGTATTAGTTAATATAGAGTTAGTCTATCGCAACAATCTTGATGTCGAACGTCAAATCTTGACCCGCAAGCGGATGGTTCGCATCAAGCGTAATATTTTCTTCGGTTACATTGGTAATGGTAACAGGTATCTGTCGACCATCTTCCAAGTTAGAAACCAAACGCTGTCCCTTTTCAGGGTTAAGATCAGCCGGAATTGAGTTCTTAGGTATTTCGTAAATCAAGTCCTCTTTAACATCACCGTAGGCTTCTGCCGCTGGGATTGTAAAGACTTTTGACTCTTCTACTTCCATTCCAAGAACGGCTTTATCAAAACCTGGGATAACCTGCCCCGTTCCTACTTCAAACTTTAAAGGATCTCTACCTTCAGAAGAATCAAATAACTCTCCGTTGGTTAACGTGCCTTTATAATGCAATGCGACACTGTCGCTGTTGTCTACTTTCTTCATCTACAATCAGTCACTTTCTTATTAGAGTGCAAAGGTATGCTTATGTGTCTATATGATACCAATCATGACTCGAACTATGACAACAAACATGTTAAGAACATGTTCGGACAAAAAAAAGGCGACCGATTGGCCGCCTCTTAATCTCTTAACCCCTACTCGATTGGGTAATAAATAATTGTATGTGTCTCAGATGGATCGCTGACTGTAGTTGGATCATTTGCATACTCCTCAATGGCCGGTCCGTTCATGATTGAGCCATGCCACTTCATGTATTTTTCCATTGCCATGTGTGGACCTGCAGCACCCTCATAAGGGCCATAATAATCGACCTTCAATGCTTTTCCTCCAATTTTAAATGATTCAAAACCCTCAAGCTCTGACCCAGCCGCTGCAGGAATTGCCGCCATCATTTCAGTACTCTGTCCTTCTTCATCCCATATGAAATATAATCCAGAAGGCATTCCTGCCATTTCCAAACCGGCTTTTGTCATTGAGCCCATTATCTGACCAAAATTCGTCGCGAAGAAGGCGCCCATTTCTGCCATTGGCACTGTATCTCTAGCGCCGATATACGTACGTTCTGGCATGTCTATAGTTTCTATCGTAAAACCATCAAATTCATTCTTTGAAGATTTATTAGATTCCACCAAGGCCTTTAAATTGTCCATTCCTTTTTGAAAATCTGGCCCTAACATTTCTTCCATATCCATGAATAATCCCATCACATTCATGGGAATCGGCATTTCCGAATCATAAGCCCATGAGACCTCGGTCATGCCATCAACTTCAGAAAATGTGGTCGTAGCGTTTGCCTCTCCTTCAAAGGGCGTTATAAAATGAAGGTGTGAAACAACCTTGCCGTCAGAAATCTCGGTTAGCGTTTGCTCGCCTTTTCCAACGTCTTCGTTTCCGCTCCAAGAATATACAGTCCCAACCTGTCCATCTTCTCCTTCAATAGAGGATGTCATCTCTGGATCCTTATCCATCCATGGCGACCATGCATTGATTTGAGCGAAATTATTGACATGTTTCATGACATAATCAGCCGGAGCATCAATTTTCGTTGATCGGGTTACGCTGACGTGCGTTGGCATTGTGAAGGCCAACACAGCGACAACAACTACAAGAAGGACAACGACTCCTCCTACTACTTTTAGTGCTTTCATTGTTTGGTGTGTTTGATTTAATTCAATATTAAACAATTGACCTGTAAGAATATATGTACCGTTTGCTCCAAATTGTTTTCTTTACCAGATGAACAAATTCATGAGATTTCTCATAGGAACAACGGTCTTAATAAGTTGCACCACTGAAAAAAAGCCGCTTGACCTTGAAACACCATTTGAAAAATCTTCAGGGATCGAAACCGCGACTTATGAAGAAGGCATTGATTGGTGGCAAGCACTCGAAGAAGAGTCAGAATATGTGAGCGTACAAACCACTGGATCGACGGATGTTGGCTTGCCTCTCCATCTTGTCGTGATCAACTCCGATAAGAATTTCGCTCTGGAAAAAATTAATGAATCGGATAAACTCGTCTGGCTAATCAATAATGGCATTCATCCTGGCGAACCTGATGGAATCGACGCATCAATGATGTATGCGAGAGAGATTCTATCCGATGATTTTGAAGAGAAGTATAAAGACGTGGTTATTTTGATCATCCCCTTTTACAATGTTGGAGGTGCGCTTAATCGCAATTGTTGCAGCCGTGCAAATCAAAATGGCCCATCATCCTATGGCTTTAGAGGAAACGCTAAAAATCTTGACCTTAATCGTGATTTTATAAAGTGCGACAGTAAAAATGCCCATTCTTTTAATTCCTTATTTACAACTTGGAACCCAGATGTCTATTTAGAAACCCATGTTAGTAATGGTGCTGATTACCCATATACTATGACCTTTCTTGCTTCGCAGTCCGATAAGCTCGGACAGGAATTAGGCACTTATACCAGGGATGTATTGACTCCCGCACTATACGCATCAATGAAGCAGAAGAACGACGAAATGGTGCCGTATGTAAACGTTTTTGGAACCACACCAGATTCGGGATACGCCTGTTTCTATGACAGTCCACGTTACTCTACAGGATACGCAGCGCTTCATCACTCCATAGGCCTGTTGACAGAGACACACATGTTGAAGCCATTTAAACAACGCGTAGAATCGACACTTCGGTTTTTGCATTCTCTTGGCGAAGAACTTGCTTCTCGATCCGAAGAGATTCAAACTACAAGGGAAAAAGCCATCGCGGCAACGTTGGAGAGCAACTCCTTTGCATTGGATTGGGATCTAGATTCATCTCGGGTAGAACAGCTTTCATTTAAGGGTTATGAAGCTTACACTGACACTAGCCTGATAACTGATCTGCCTCAACTATACTACAACTCGGAAAAACCTTGGAACAAAACCATTCCATATTATGCGCGGATGAAACCTACAACATCTATAGTTCCTCCTAAGTATTATGTTCTACCAGCAGCCTGGGAAGCAGCGCGATTGTTATTGCAGGCCAATCATGTGGAAATGCATCTGATTGAATCAGATACCAATTTAGAAGTGGTGGCATATGAAATTGAAGAATACAAAACCGCCAAAAACCCATATGAGGGACACTACTTGCATCACTCAACTTCAACGCAGAAACAATATTGGTCAACCAAAATAAAGGCTGGCACATACTATTTAATTGACCCCAATCAAATTACAAAGCGATACATTATCGAAACCCTAGAACCCATGGGACCAGACAGCTATTTTAATTGGAACTTTTTCGACGAAGTGCTCCAACAAAAAGAATGGTTTAGCACCTATGTTTTTGATGGTGAGGCCGAGGAAATATTAAAAGACTCAACCATTAAGAAGTCATTCGATCAGATGAAGTCAAACGATCCTACTTTTAGTTACAACGCTTTTAATCAATTGTATTTCATCTACCGAAATAGCCCGCACTATGAGCGTGAGCGACACATGATCTATCCTGTTCTCCGCGTTGAGTAATAACATCGATCACATACTGAAATCTTATTGGGGTTTTGACACATTTCGACCGCAACAGCGCGAAATAATCGAAGATGTTTTAAATGGCAATGACACCCTAGCCCTATTGCCAACGGGCGGTGGGAAATCGATTTGTTTTCAGGTTCCAGCATTGGCTCTCGATGGAATTTGCATTGTCGTTTCACCGCTTATCGCGCTTATGAAAGATCAGGTTCAAAACTTGAGAAGTAGAGACATCAAGGCATTGAGCATAACTTCAGAATTTGGTCCAAAGGAGGTGGACGCTTTATTTGATCGATGCATTTTCGAAAACATCAAATTCTTGTATCTATCTCCAGAGCGGCTTCAATCTGAGATGGCAAAGGTGCGTATTGCCAAAATGAAGGTGAGCTTAATAGCAGTGGACGAAGCTCACTGTATTAGTGAATGGGGATATGATTTCAGACCATCATATTTAAAGATTTCTCTTCTCCGCGAAATTCATCCGAAGGTTCCCATTATAGCACTAACGGCAAGTGCTACACCGCCTGTTGTGAAAGACATTCAGAGCAAACTCGAATTTTCGAAACCCAATATTCACTCTCAAAGTTTCAAACGCGAAAACCTAGCATATTTCGTTGATTGGGATGAAGACAAGCTCGGGAAAATTGAGCGCATTGCAAGGAAACAAAAGGGATCAGGCATAGTTTACACACGCAGTCGATATGGCACGGAACGCATTTCTCGTGAACTAAAAAAACGCGGCTTGTCTATTGATTTTTATCATGCTGGCCTCGCTCCTGAGATCAGATCAACCAAACAGAACGATTGGATGGCTGGCAAAACCCAAATTATTGTTGCTACTAATGCGTTCGGAATGGGAATAGATAAGCCCGACGTCCGCTTCGTAATTCACATGGATCTTCCCGATACACTCGAAAACTATTATCAAGAATGTGGTCGAGGCGGTCGAGATGGTAAAAAGGCATTTGCAGTTTCTCTTCTGACTGAAAAAGACATTACATCATTTAAAGAAAAATTGATTGAAACCTTCCCGTCCCTTCCTGACATTAAGCGTGTATACACCGCGATTGGCAATGTTCTGCAACTCGCAATTGGGAGTGGATTAGACGAGTCATTCCCTTTGGATGTGAAACAGATTTCGCAGCAGTATGAATTGAAGGATCGGCTGATTTTTCAATGCATCAAATTTTTAGAACGTGAGGGTTATGTTCGATTGGATGATACGAAAGGAAGGCTTTCAAGTCTAATAATTTCATGTACAAACGAAGAGTTCTATCAATTTAAACTTCAAAATCAAAAAATCGAGCCCTTGATTAATGGACTACTCAGGTCCTATTCCAGATTGTTTGAAGAACCCTCCAGGATAAATGAATGGACCATTGCCAAGCGCATTCGATGGCCAAAGGATAAAGTAGTGAACGCATTGACCCATCTAGCGCAGTCTAAACTGGTAGAGTATCAACAGGCCACGCAGTTGCCAACTATCACATATACCAAGGAACGGCTCGATAATAAAAATGTACGCATCAGCGATGAACACTACAAACTTCGCAAACATGTTGTTATTGAAAAAGCAGAGGCCATGCTGCATTTCGCGCACTCTCAATCGAAATGTAGAAGTAGAATGATCCTTGAATATTTTGGAGAAACCAACGCCTCCAATTGCGATCAATGCGACTATTGTTTGTCGAATAAATAGAGAAACTCAATTCTTCACTTATTCATTCACATAGTTGGCGTGATGATTGTAATGAATGAACTGTTTATTCTTCTAACTGTTAATTGAAAACGATATGAGACTACTAAAAATATTAATGATTGCAACGATCGGTACCGTAATGGTATCTGCTGGATTGCCTGAAGAGCCTACCAAAGAAGAAGTAGGCATTCAATTCTTTGATGGGACTTGGGACGAGGCACTTGCTCTTTCTAAAAAGGAAGGCAAACCAATTTTTCTGGATGCCTACGCTAGTTGGTGCGGGCCGTGTAAGGTGTTGAAGGCTCGTGTTTTCACCCAAAGCAATGTTGGCGATTACTACAATGCAAATTTCATAAACGTAAAGCGAGATATGGAACGAGGAGAAGGAAAACAACTTGCGAAGAAGTATCGAGTCACGGCGTATCCGAGTTTATTCTTTATCGCCTCAGATGGCAGTGTGGTTAAGAAGGCGGTCGGATACCATGACCCAGAGAAGCTTATAAGTTTAGGTAAGTCGGTTCTCACAGCCGACGGAGTATGACATAGGTTAGGTTAGTTTAGGTAGACTGAGCCATTGATTCTGAGTTTTCTCAGCAAGATCAATGGCTCTTTCTTTTGCTTTCACTCGCCTTACCCTCTTAGTCTATAAGTCAAGTAATCACCTTAGATGAAGCCTCCAGCGTTTTATGCACCGGGCACTTATCCGCAATTTCAAGAAGTCGAGCGCGCTGCTTCACATCTAGAACCCCAACGATTAATATCTCACGATCAAAGTGATCAATCTTTGATGATGGACTATCACAAGAATCACAATCCAGTGCATACTTCTTCTCATGGTTCACATGTACACGGATATCTTCAATTACCCACTTCTTCCTATTCGCGTACATTTTTAACGTCATGGCCGTACAGGCGGCAAGCCCTGAAGCAACAAGATCATACGGAGTGGGGCCCAAATTCATACCTCCAACAGATTTTGGCTCATCGGCTAGAAACCGATGGTCACCGACAGAAATCGACGTTGTAAATCGATCATCGCCTAATTCGGCAACCACCTGATTTGAGTCATTCTCCGCTTCTTGAAAATCTAAATAGCGATGCGCCCAATTTGCTACAACCTGCCCCACATATATCGAATCTTGGCTTCGACTTAGCAAATGATCTGCGCCATCGAGAGAAACAAAACTTTTAGGATGATGTGCCGCTGAGTAAAGTGCGGCAGCATTTTCGATACCCACAATGGTATCCTGCGGTGAATGCATTATCAACAAGGGTTTACGCAGTTTCTTAACGGTTGAGTTTGCATCATGGGCCTGTAAATCATCTACGAATTGCTGCTTCATTTTAAACGGACGGCCACCGATATCTACCATTGCTTCCCCATCCAGTTTTAACTGATCTAAGCTGGAGGAAAACAAATGTGAGACGTGATCAGGGCTTGAGGTTGCACCAACGGTTGCTATAGCTCTAATCGAGTCAATTCTTCCGCCGGCGAATAGAACAGCTGCCCCTCCTAATGAATGCCCGACCAATAAACTTGGGGCCTTGTAATTATGGCCAAGCCAATCGGATACCACAATAATGTCTTCGACATTAGCACTGAAGTTGGTGTCCTCAAAGGAGCCTCCGCTATTACCTAAACCAGTAAAGTCGAAACGTAGTACACCGATTCCTTCCGTATTTAGTGCTCGACTAATGTTTCGTGCAGCACTTATCTGCTTGGAACAAGTGAAACAGTGCGCAAATACCGCATATATATTCGGCTTTGGTCCTGGTGGAAGGTCTAACTCAGCACTGAGTGGACTCTCGGATCCACTGTTGATTTCTATTCGTTTCATAAGAATTAGACGATCTAAAGGTTATTTCATGACGGCGCGGAATGCCAAGAAAGAGGGCAAATTGAAATTACTCCGTTTCATCGAGCCAATTAAAAAACGATTCCAGCTGCTCGGTGTTTAGCTCCACCCATTTACTCGACTCAGGGTAAAGGCTATGTAAAACATAATGAGTAAAAGCCACTGAATGCTCGCTATCTGCAATTCGCTGGAAAAAAGGTATGTAATACTGGGTGTAATAATCATCCCGATTACTTAGGTCCATTTCAGCTAGATATTTAAAAAGTGCCGTTGCCTTTTCATGATAGAGTTCAAAATCAGACTTTCCTTCGTTCTGTTCTAAGCCATCACTCGCCTGAAGAATGGAAATCATCATATCCGACATGCGCATGGGGTCTTTGCTGCTTTCGGCTCCAATTGAAATTGTGATGTTCTCATCTCCATCTCGCGAAACGCCTTGGCTCCACAAATCATTTAAACTAGCCACTGCCTGCTTGGATCTATCGGTATCAGGTTCAAGCATCAAGAAAAAGTACAAGGGCAGCATTGCCTCGGCTCGTTTGCCCTGAAGCTGCTGCATAGTTCCAAGTGCGTAATGAGAGCTGGAATGATCAAGCTTATTGGCCAATGCGTTTTCAAATGCGTCTGCAGCGTCTTCGTGCTGCCCCATGCCGTTATACGTTACTCCAAGGTTAAACCATATTAGGTAGTAGTCGCCGAACCGTTTTATGGCCGATTTATACGTCTTCACGGACTTTTTCCCATTGCCTTGCTCGTCGTATAATGAACCAAGTAGAATTACACCTTGAACACCCGATTCGCTGTCCTCTTTGGAGGCCGTTTTGGCGAATTCCTCGGCGTGAACTTTATCTCCTAAGTAATAATAGGAAAGCGCCATTTCATAGTTGACGAACCCATTTTTAGGCTCCATCTCCAAGGCTTTTCGATATTCGACCAGTGACATCTCATACTTGCCCTCATCATGTAAGGCCATTCCTCGATCCATGATAGAAGGAATCGAATCTACCCCGTCCTGCGCATTAAGCAGAGAACCAATTGCCAGCATCAGCGTAATGGTTATCGCGCAAATTCTGATCACTCGATTTCAAATTTGATGTAGACGATCGACTTCAAATCAATTTTCTTGAAGGAAACTTGAAAATCGGGCGCCGACTTAGAATAAACTGCACCGGGGGTAGCGGCCATAGCCCGCATCGGTCGGCTATCGACCCCATAATAAGATGGTGATTGGTTTTCTGTTACATGCAGTGTGGCTCCACGTTTTGACCCAACCGCCTTAAGCATATAGTCTGCCTTGGTCGCTGCATCTTTCATCGCGTCGATTCGTACTTCCTTTTCAAACTCCTCGCGCTTAGAATGATCTACCCTACCAATTCGGCAACTCGATATATCCAACTCATCTACCGCTTCAAAAACTTTGGCGGCGTCCTCAGCCGTGGAAACCATGACCTCATAATCTGCTGTGGCAAGTACATCTTTTTTTGTCTTCCAAGGAATTTTGACATAGGAAGCATTCCCACCCGATAAGGTTACCGACTCAAGGTCTAATCCCTTTTTTGCCATCAATCCCATAAGCTGCTGTTGTTGGGCATCGATGGTGATTTTTTCTCTCCCATCATACCTTTCAACCATATGCACCAACACGTAGATTTCATCCGGTGTCACCTCTTTGTGGGCCTCACCAACAATTTCAATCGTCGGTTTTACTGGGCTTAATTGAGAGAAAACTGAATTACCTACAAGTATTAAGGTACCAAGAGCTATCGCTTTAATTTTATTCATGTTATTGTTTAGCATGCATGATGCATTCAACGGGAAATTCCATAAATTTTATTGGATGCGCTCAAGCGAAGTCATGAAGAGCTTCCAATACTTATCTACAGAGCTAATCTGGACCTTTTCATCCGGCGAATGTGCTCCTCGAATATTTGGGCCAAATGATATCATTTCTATTTCCGGGTAGTTGGTTCCCAAAATCCCACATTCAAGTCCTGCATGACAGGCATTTACATGCGCTTCTTCCCCAAAAAGTTCCTTATAAGTTGCACTCACAACTTTTACAATATCGGCACCGGGTTTTGGTGTCCAGCCTGGGTAGGAACCTCCAAATTCGACATTAGCCCCGATTTGCTCAAATACACACTTGATCATTTCAGCTTCATCCATTTTTTCAGTATCGACTGAACTACGCGTTAAGCACTGAATCGAATATGATCCATTTTCAACTAAGATTCGGGCCACATTATTTGATGTTTGAACCAAAGAATCAATATCAGGACTCATTCTATATATACCAAGAGGACAAGCATAGATTGCTCGAAGTAGGTTGTCCTGATCCTTTTTGGACATTACTGTGGTAATCGCATAACATTCTGATATCCGCACATTCATATCAGGATCCGTGGTTCCATGCTCGGCACAAATATCACTTCCAAGTGCCTCAACAGCAGAGCAAAACGCCTCTTTCGCATGGTTTGGAATCGTCACCGTAGCAACAGACTCCCTAGGAATAGCATTTCGTAAACTTCCGCCATCAACAGAATGCAATCTCATCTCATGTTTTAAGGAAACATTCCAAAGCAATCGATTCATAAGCTTATTCGCGTTTCCACGTCCTCTGTGAATGTCCATACCACTATGTCCTCCAGTGAGGCCATCCATTTCAATTCGGTATGATGTGATGCCCGATCCTGCGGGTTCGCTTGAATAAGAACCCGATGCTGTAACATCAATGCCACCGGCACAACCGATTGTAATTTCATCATCGTCCTCGGTATCCAAGTTCATCATGATTTCCGCGTCCAACAAGCCTCCCTTTAAACCCATTGCACCAGTCATACCTGTTTCTTCATCGATTGTGAATAGCGCTTCGATTGGCGGATGTACAATTTCATTCGAGCTAAGAACGGCCATAATTGACGCTACGCCGATTCCGTTATCTGCACCTAAGGTTGTTCCATCTGCCTTGACCCAGTCACCATCAACGATCATTTTAATTCCTTCCGTATCGAAATCAAAATCGGTTCCAGCGTTTTTTTGATGCACCATGTCAAGGTGGCTTTGTAAGGCAATCGTTGTGCGGTTTTCCATGCCTGGCGAACCTTTTTTCTTGATGATAACATTTCCTACTTCATCTACATAGGTGGGAAGCCCTAGAGATTCGCCGAACTTCTTGATAAAGTCAATCACTCGTTCTTCCTTTTTTGAAGGTCTTGGAACCGCATTTAAATCTGCAAAATGGTTCCACATTATGGTCGGTTCAAGTTTTCTTACGGCTTCGCTCATGGCTAAATTATGTTTGATCACAATGTTAGCAGATTAGAACGTCTTTTTCAGCACATTTTGAACCGATTTATGAATAGGTTCAACTTTTTTGGATCTACGTAAGTATTATGATGATCGCCTGTATGAGGAATCCTATACTAAAAAGGATTGCTCCAATAATTAAGGCCTGTTTTCGAACCTCACCCTGATTGATTAGCTTATCTATCAGTGGGTTTGCAACGCGTTTCTCAAGAAATCGACGGATGCGCTTGGCGAAGATGAGGAAGACAAAATAGAACGCGAACGCCACACCCATGGTAATAAAGTAATTCATGAGCTCATTCTCTTCCAATCCCTGCTCCGCTCCTTTTAGGCCTTTGTAAATGCCATAACCTGCAGTAGCGAGAGCATATGACAAAACAAAAATGAGAATGATGATTAGCGGAATCGCGGAAACCAACTTTTTCAGGCCTTTTTCAAAGCGTTGCATGGTCGACTGACCAAGAAGTTCGGGCGCGGCAAACCAGAATGAAACGAACTGAAGTATCAGTCCAAAAAGGTTGATCCACTTCATCGAAATCCAATTAGCTTTTCTCGCAACTCGTCAGAAATCGCAACCTTTTTATTCGTGGCAAAATCGAACAACACAAGCACATCTTTTAGCTCAGCCGCGATCATTCCAGTTTGGTCAAATATGAGATGTGCAATTTGGAAGCTTGATTCACCGATTTCGGTTATTCGAGATACGACTTCGACTGCCCCAGGATAGTTTAAAGCTGCTTTAAAGTCACATTCAGTTCTCGCAACCATGAATCCTGGACCAGTGGATTGGGAAGAAATGGCAATTCCAGCCTGCGCGCATAAATCCACGCGGGCGGATTGGACATATTTGAAATATGTGAGATTATTTACATGCTGATAAGCATCAATTTCACTCCAATCAATTTCGATATCCTTTTTGAATCCACCTGATTTCACTTGCCAAACATACTCAACACTCTGTATCCTCGATGACTCTGAATAATTCTGATTCGAATATTGCTCCGGGTGAGATCATAGGTTCATTGTAGGGAATGTTTCTGCCATACCTTTCTTCCATGGTACGCTTCACGACGGGGTGCGTCAGATCATATTCCTTCAGAGGTTTCAGGCCTCCAACCTCAATGTTTGCACACTCCTTGTATATCTTCCAAACCAGCTCTGAACAGTACATTTTATCATCCGACCAATCAAAATGAATGTCATACGATTTACCCAGGTGAACATCGATTTGAGATTCCATGCGTTTCACCACTTCTGCTGTGAGAATTTCATCTGCATTTTTAAGCCTTGACACCACGTAGTTTTTATTGGTTCCACGGCCAATGAATTCAACAAATGGAGTCAGCCTAACGGGCTGTACGGCTTCAAAAACCATGACTTCTCCCTTTAGAATGTAGATCATTCCAACATGCGAATACTTAGAGTGTGTAGCCAGTTTAATAGCCTTGCTTTGACCCGAATTTGACGATTGATAGATGATGTCGCCGGTTTGGTACTCGGTTTTCTCAACCGCTTTTTTCTTGTTTACCGATTGAACACTTGTATGGCCAAATGCATAGAGCCCAACAGCTAGGCCTATCATCGCAAATCCTGCCAGGTACTTTCTCATGATGTGATGGTTTGTACTAAGGTGGCGAATTGTGACCGACAGACTAGTCTCTTTATGCTTCGTTCACAAGAATTTAGGCTTTGTTTTCAATTGATTCCACCCGAAGTTTTATCGCCTCGTTCATTTGAATAAATCCTTGCGTCGTGCTTCCTTCCACCATCTTCTTTAGAATTGGCACCAAGATTCCGCTGAACTCCTCAGAGTGCACAAACTGAACTCTGGTTGGCGCGATTTCCTTGATTTGAAACCTATGTGCTCCATCAAACACGCCTTAAAAAAACAGGCGCCCGATCCACATAAAATCCGAAGTGGGTTCCATAATTTGAACAACTGGTTTAAAGTTCATCTCGTTTGAATCTGGCGGCGTAAGCTTTATGCTTATTTGATTGCCCACGGCAACTTCCCCGCTCACATCTATGATAAAGGGATTCCACTCAGGATATGCACTAAAGTCGGTCAGGACATCCCAAACAGTTTTTGCACTTGCGTTTATTTCAATTTCAGTTTGAATTCTCTTTTGATAAGGTTGATTTGTTCTAGACGTAGCTGAAGATATGGTATGACAACCATCTCAAACCAAGGGTTCTTTTGAAGCCAGAATCTATTTCTTGGTGATGGATGCGGTAATGGAAGAAACTTCGGGCCAAATTCATCAAATCTTCGAACCGTTTCCGTGAGGTTTCTCTTTTCGGATTGATCAAGATATGCACGCTGCGCATACTGGCCGATTAATAACACCAACTCTACACTTTGCATTTTACTGAGCAGCTGTTCGTGCCAAGTTTCAGCGCACTCAGGCCTTGGCGGTAGATCACCACTTCTCCCCTTTCCAGGATAACAAAACCCCATTGGTATTATCGCGATTTTTTGCGAATCGTAGAATTCTTCGTTCGAGATATTCATCCAAGATCGCAACGTCTTTCCACTTTGATCATCCCAAGGAATACCAGAGGCATGCACCTTGGTGCCAGGTGCTTGACCAATAATTATAACTTTCGAGTCCCTGTGTACGGAGAGAATTGGCCGCGGACCCAATGGAAGTTTGTCTTCACATAAACGACAAGCGCGAATTTCTTTTATTAGTTGATCCATTATCCGTACGCAACAATACGTCTTAGATTGGCTTGGGTCAATAGCGGTCTAGATATCCATTCGAATTTGCCTATCAACAAAGTACTTGCGTCAGAGTTCAAAAGTGAAGCCCCACAAAAAACGAATCTTAGGTGGGGCTTCGGTTAGGTAGGTTTAATACAATTCGAATATTGTCGATAACGACGAGAGCAGCGCACCCATATCGCTGAAACACATTTTCACTCGACCAATGGTCAAGTGCACCCATTCAGCGCGATTAAAGCATTTGCCTCATTGTCTAGCCAAGCGGTCGATGATAATTTCACCCTCAAATTATTCAACATGAAAACGCACTCAAAGCATAAAATTGGGGAACAACTTTGGCGTTAGTTTTTTTTTTGAAAGGGAAGACCGAGTTTATTGAAGAGGTTATTTTCGTTGAACTAGAATTCCGTTAGAATTAAAAGGATCCGGTTCGCCTAAATGCTCTTCAACTCACTTGATTTCGCGCTCTTTCTGCCGCTGGTATTTACGCTTTACTGGACACTTTCCCGGTTTGGCACTCGCTTCCAAAATTCAATAATTGTAGTTGCTAGCTATGTGTTTTATGGTTGGTGGGATTGGAGGTTTCTCACGCTTATTTTATTTAGTACGGTTGTAGATTACTCAGTCGGCATCCTAATGTCTAAGGAAACGAAGGAATCGCGTCGAAAGGGGCTTCTGTGGTTAAGTATCCTTGTTAACCTAGGGCTTCTTGGGTTTTTCAAATACTCCAATTTCTTCATAGAAAACTTCATTAGTGCCTTTACAGTATTTGGATCAAGCATATCGATAAGCTCACTGAACATCATTCTGCCAGTGGGCATAAGCTTTTACACCTTTCAAACCCTGAGCTACTCAATCGATATCTATCGTAAAAAGCTGGAACCAACGAAGGACTTTGTTTCATTCTGTGCCTTTGTTAGCTTTTTCCCTCAACTGGTTGCTGGCCCAATAGAGCGTGCCACGAACCTATTGCCGCAATTCTATATAAGCGGACCTTCAACTATGAAAGCGCAGTAAACGGTATGAGGCAAATCTTGTGGGGACTGGTTAAAAAAATGGTCATAGCTGACAACGCGGCAGTTCTTGCAAATGAAATTTTCAATAACTCAGAAAGCCTTCCTGGTAGTGCCCTTGCGCTCGGTGCAATTTTCTTTACGTTTCAGATTTATGGTGACTTTTCAGGATACTCCGATATAGCAATTGGCACTGCCCGATTATTTGGATTCAACCTAATGCAAAACTTCGCTTTTCCATATTTCTCGCGGGACATATCTGAGTTTTGGAGGCGTTGGCACATCTCTTTGTCAACCTGGTTTAGAGACTATGTATACATACCACTCGGTGGAAGCCGAGGAAGTTCCATTCAAAACGTGCGTAACGTTTTTGCCATTTTTCTTATCAGTGGATTTTGGCATGGAGCAAATTGGACGTTTATTTTCTGGGGAGGACTCAATGCTCTATACTTTCTCCCGCTTCTCCTTGCAAAACGAAACCGTATTCATACAAATCACGTGGCTGAGGGACGGATCTTCGCCACCTTCAAAGAGATCGGTCAAATTGTTTTCACCTTTTCCCTTTCGGTCTTCGCATGGATCTTCTTTCGTGCCGAAAACCTGACACACGCATTTGATTTCATCAGTGGCATGTTTTCACCATCTCTTTTCAGCTTCCCTCCTATCTTAGACAAGAACGACACGTTAATTTGTCTCATATCTATCGGTGTGTTTATCATAATAGAATGGCTAGGAAGAGAAGGACAGTTTGCCATTGATAATCTATTGAATAAGTGGCCTAGGGTGCTTCGATATGCATTCTACTACGCATTAATAATTGGTATTATCATGCTGGCGGGTGAGGAACAAGAATTTATCTATTTCCAATTCTAATGCGAAAATTCATCCTTAATTGTTTGCTTTTTATTCTCCCGGGAATGATCTTGTTTGGATGGTTTGAGATGCGGGTGCGCCAATTCAAAAATGTAACCTCCCAGCGGGTTGAAGCACTCTCCGAACCTGCAAGCCCCATTGAGGTTTTGGTCCTTGGAAATTCCCATTCAGGCGACGGGGTTGATCCGCGTCAATTTGATATGCATACCTACAACATAGCGCAGGGATCACAATCACTCTATTTTGATATTGAGATCACAAAAAAGTACCTAGACAATCTCAGTAGTCTCAAATATGTTCTCATTAGCATGGACTATCACTCTCTCTATTTTACGCATAGCGAAGTACGCGACTTTATGTACTCACATTACTATGGCATTAGATACAAGGATCAAGGTTTCGACCGATCGGACATCTCCCCTTCGCTATACGGTTACGGTCTGGAGACTAGGTGGGGCATGATGAACCGTGAACCACTACAAGCTACTCGGGGTTGGTGGGGCAGCCATAAAAAAACGTTAACCGAAAAGCTAACGGCAAAAAAGGCTCAGCAGCGCGTTCAGTCCTTTGACAAAATGATTGAAAAGAATAAAGATGAACGCTTGTACTACCTTAATAAGCTTAATGATTTTATTGTCGAATTAAAATCCAGAAACGTAACCCCAGTTTTCCTGACCCTACCCGGTCACAATTATTATGTTCAAGCTTTGGACTCATCTTCGGCAGCAAGGAATGCGTCAGATGTCGAATCCCTTTGCAAAAAACATGACCTCACTCATTTCAATTTTATAAATGACATTGGGTTGCCCGATACCATATTTTACAATGTAGATCACCTAAATCGTACTGGTGCTGTCCTTTATTCACAAAAGATTAATGAGGCCCTAAATGCCCTTGAGCAACATTAAAAAAGAAACCCAAGAAGTTCTTGAAAATGCCTATCAAGCGTTTGCGAAACCAAACTTTATTGAGTCCGATCCGATTCAAATCCCGGCGCGATTCACCACGAAAGAAGATATCGAAATATCCGGGTTTATTGCTGCTACCATTGCTTGGGGCCAGCGCCCCACAATAATCAGAAATGCAAATCGACTCATTGAGCTCATGGATGGGGCGCCATCAGATTTCATTCGAAATCACGAATCGAGCGACAGAGAACGCTTCTCTGGCTTTGTACACAGAACATTTAACGACATTGATGCCATGTACTTCTTAGAAGCACTGCAACATCTATACACAGTCCAAAACGGACTTGAGGGTGCTTTTGATAGTAATGGATCAGTTAAGGAACGCATCGCGGGATTTCACCACACATTTTTTGGGATTCCACATCTCGATCGCACAAAAAAGCATGTAAGCAATCCCGAGAAAGGATCTTCGGCAAAGCGTTTAAACATGTTTTTGCGCTGGATGGTCCGGCCAAATAAGGAAGGCATTGACTTTGGAATCTGGAAGTCAATTTCGCCGAGCGAACTCATGATGCCCCTTGATGTTCACACAGGCAATGTTGGGCGGAAACTTGGATTACTCAAGCGGAAGCAAAATGATTGGAAGGCAGTTGAAGAACTCACTGCATCACTCCGATTATTGGACCCCATTGATCCAATACGATTTGATCTAGCCCTATTTGCGATGGGTGTGAATAAAATGATCTAGCTATTCTGTGAAGCTGCGCAGGGTACGCCAACAGAGGAACAAGCTGATTAAAGTGAAGATTGCAGCCAGATACATCGCAGCGCCTGGTATGTGAATTGGTGCGCTATCTCCAGAAAAATAGGAGAATACATGGGTCATCAGAATTGGACCAACGATGGCTGTGGCACTCATCATACTCGTATTGGCCCCTTGAAGCTCACCTTGCTCTGAACTCGGCAATTGATTAGACATGATACCCTGCAGCGCGGGACCGGCAATTCCACCCAAACAGTAAACTACCATGGCGGCATACATCATCCAACCGCTTAGAGCAAAACCAAAAAAGACCAATCCGATGAAATAGAATATAATGCCCCAATAGGCCGCTTTCTTTTGACCAATTTTTGGGATTAACCATCTGATAAGGCCGCCTTGCACCGCCACTGTTAATACACCTACAAAGCTGAGACTGTATCCAATTTCGGCCATGGTCCAATCAAATTTCAACTTGGTGTAAAATGCCCAGGTGCTTTGCACTGCATGCGAAGCCAGATAAACGAATATCATCGATACGATTAGCCCAAGAATCACCTTGTGCTTGCTAAGTTGTTTAAACACACCAAATGGGTTTGCCCGTTTAATATCAAAGGCTCTTCGATTCTCCAAACTCAGCGACTCGGGCAAAATGAACATTCCATAAACCCAGTTAATCGCGCTTAATCCGGCCGCGGCCAAGAAAGGTATGCGAATCCCAACTTCACCCAACACGCCGCCAATTGCTGGCCCTATTATGAATCCTAGGCCAAATGCGGCCCCAACCATACCAAAGTTTTGGGCTCGCTTTTCTGGTTCGCTTACATCAGCGATATAAGCAGCTGCTGTGGCAAAACTGGCGCCCATAACGCCCGATATTACTCGGCCAACAAAAAGCAATAAAATGGTGGGTGCATAGGCCAAAAAGAGGTAGTCGATTGCAAAACCAAAGGAGGAAAGCAGCAAAACAGGCCGCCTTCCAAACTTGTCGCTCAAGCCTCCAATTATTGGCGAAAAAATGAACTGGCAAACGGCATAAGCAAATAAAAGGTAGCCACCAATTTCAGAAGCCTCACTGGTTCCGACTCCAGTTAGACTTATGATCAACTCGGGCATGATCGGGATAATTATCCCAAACCCAAGTGAGTCCATAAAAATGATGAAGAGTACAAAGCCTACTCCGGCTTTTCGTTTTTGCATGGCTTTAAAGAAGCATCAAATGTATGTATTGATTTATCGGGAATTGGAACGAAGAAACAGGCTTTTCAACGCTTGGATGCGGCCATTAAACCTTTGGCAGCAAGCGCTTTCGCTTTATGCTTGGCCGCAGCAAGTGTATTTCCAGTTTTCACAGCCTTAAATGCATTTACCTCATTCACAATTAGCCGCACCGCATAGTCGTAGTATTTCCTCGGATATGTTCGTTCAAAGTCGATATCCCGATCGGTGTTTGATTGCCACGGTAAATCTTCCAAAAACTTGCTTTCGACTTCGGTGTATAGATCTGTTCCCTTTATCGGATAGGCGACCGTGATGGTAAACAGGTCCGGATTCGCAGTTTTCAGATGATGAATTGTCTCGTAAATATCTTCCTCTGTCTCGCCTGGATATCCTACCATGATGAAGGTGCCAGCCGAAATACCCCCTTTTTGAGCGGCAACAATCATTTCACGAACTTGGTTCACATCTACGCGTCTATCCATTTTATCTATGATACGCTGGGACCCGCTCTCCGCTCCTATCCAAACACGAAAACAGCCGGCTTTCTTGAGAAGCTTGATTACATCTTCGTTCATTCGATCGGCCCGGGTGATGCACTCGAATGGCATGACCATATTTCTAGCGTTTACCTCTTCGACAAACTCCTTCAGCCATTTATGACTCACTGTAAATACATCATCAACAAACCAGATGGTTTCTACATCATAGTTTGCTTTGATCCATTCAATTTCATCTACCACATGTTTCGCGCTCCGACGTCGGTAACTCAACCCATATACCGCCCTACTGCACCATTTGCAAGTATATGGACAGCCACGCATCGTATTCACAGAAATGGCGTTGGTTCCATGCTTTTGTTTCCAGGCATTGAAGTACAATGGCATGTCAATTTTCATCCGATTTGGCATCGGCAATTCATCTAAATCACGCAGCAGCGCCCGTTCTTTTGTCTTTTCTACCTCTCCCCTTTTATTCAAGAAAGCTATGCTCTCAATGGCATCCGTCGGCTCCTTTGATTCAATTGCCTTCACCAATTCCAACATGGTTTCTTCGCCTTCTCCAAGCACTAGGAAATCCGCTCCGTGTCGAAGAAAATTCTCGATATGGTTTCGCACCTCTGGACCTCCAAGGATGATCTTAGTATGACTCAATTGTTCATTGGAACGAATGAACTCCATGGTACGCAGCACATTAAGCTTTGTCATGAGATTGGTGTAAATCCCAACTACATCAGGTGTTTCTTTCAGCAAGTGCTTTTTTAAGGCAGAAAAACTCGAGAAAGTTGAATCGAAGACTTGATTATCATACCCATTTTTTTCGAGCCAAGCACTTATATACAGCACACCCAAAGGTGGATAGGGGCGCATAATTTCTTGCTCCTTTTCATCTTCTTCGATGAAGTAACCATGTGTCAGGGAAATCTTCAATTCTTAGAAAATGAAATGTAAATATGATCGGATCTATCAGCGGCGATCCGGCGGCCTCCGAATATAATTTCTAACCCAAAAAGTGTGTGCATCAACACCTTTGATTTTCTCATCATTGGCTCTAAATAAGATGGCGGCACAAACAATCCAACTGAACGTATATAATTAACTGAAAAACAATTAAATATAACTCTTAATTCTTTGGACAAATAACACCATACGGGTTGAGTTGAAACATCGTCAATATTTGCGATGGACTTAATTCTTCTTCTATAAATGAGGTCCTTTTTTCCTTTAACCCTAAAGTATAACCGCTCCATCCAAGACTCCCTTCCGAGGAAGACCCCAATGAATTTACCCTTTGGTTTCAATACCTCCGAAATATCTTTTTGAATGACTATTAACGCCGATTCATCGACGCAATTGAGACCGGCGAAATTGCTAAAGACCAGGTCAAACGAATTAGGTTTAAAACGAGTCGCAATTTCACTGAATCCGCAAACCTCAAATTTCACGCTCGGAAACTTGTTTTGAGCCACAGATATCATCTTCGAGGAAACATCGGTGGCTATTACATCATGCCCCTTTCCACTCAACCATTTCGCGTCTATACCCGTGCCGCAGTTGATCTCGAGAATATCCATTTTCGAAGGGCTCAGCTCCTTCTCCAAGAATCTCCAAATTCTTGAACGCTGCATTTTCCCAACGATCGTCTTTGAGAACTGATCATCATAGCGTTCAGCTGCAGGATCAAAGGACGCGTCAGTCATACTTTGCGATTTGAGCCTTGGACAATATGGTCTGAGGAATTCGATATAAGAGGGCACCTGCCTTTTTCAAGTCGCCTTGTTTCAATCCCTCGATGGCCTGCTGCTTGCGAAACTCGTGATGTAAATAACGCTGTAGCTTTTTGTAAAACTCTGATGGATACGTGCTTTCAAACATTACCAAAAGTTCATCGCTGTCCGTCCAATTTTGCTTCTCGGTTAATTGTGATTTCACGTCTTCATAAAACTTTGTGCCGGGTAAAGGATACGAAACGGACACACCTATGTCGTGTGGCATTAGGGTAAATACCATGTCCAACGTGGCTTTAATATCGGCCATCGTTTCCCCTGGATATCCAAACTGCAAGAAAAAGCAAGGTTTAATACCGTGCGACTTCATCATTCTGGTCGCCTCCTCTATTTGCTCCACCATGGTGCCCTTGTCCATGGCGTCGAGTATTTTTTGGGACCCGCTTTCTGCCCCTATCCAGATCTCGTCTGCACCTGCCCGCGCAAGGGCCGCAACATTATCTTCCTGCAATAGCAGGTCCGCTCTTGATTGAATTTTGAACTTAAAGGATATCCCCTCGGCGTGCACCAAATCCGCAAAAGTGCTGACCCACCCCGGCTTCAAGCCAAATATGTCATCGCAAAACCAAATATGATCAAAGGCGTAATTCTCCTTCAGCATTTTAAGCTCTTTCACGACATTCTCTGGCGATCGACTGTTGTATCTATTGCCATAGATTGGCTTCGCGCACCAATTACATTTAAAAGGACAGCCTCTGGTGGTGCCCATGTTTAAGGAGAAATACCCAGAACTCTTCATCCAACGATCACGGTACTCATCCATCTGGACCAAATCCCAAGCTGGTAATGGCAGCGTGTCCAATTCTTTCAGGTTTGCTCGCGGCTTGTTGCGCTGCTCTTGGCCGTTAACTAGATAACGAAGTCCATCTATCGCAGAAAAGTCATTATTGCTCGAAAGAATTGCTCGAGCCGCCTCAAGGAGCGTTTGCTCTCCTTCTCCGGAAATAACAAAGTCGGCGCCTTTGTTTAAATAATCGATCGAGTGATCGGTTGAATCACTGCTTGACACCAGCACCTTCATTCCCCGTTCTTTTGCAATTTGAATCATTTCAAAAGCGGCCTCGCGCATGTTGGTCAGGCACATCTTTGTTAGGTAGTTAAACCCATCATCGTAGATGGCTAATATTTGAGGTTCGTGCTCATCCAATGCAGCGCTTATCTCATTTGCGCTTTCACTGAACATGGTATCAAACAAGGCAACGGAGATATCCTCAGATCGAAGTTTAGAAGCGGCAAATAAGGTGGCTAACGGCGGGAATGGTTGTTGTGCCCTCCATTGTTTTGGATCAAATCTTAAGAAATAGCTATGCGTAAAAAGAACTTGAGCCATTTATTCAAATTGAATTGAATGATCCTTTTTATACGCAACTTCTTTTTCTTCTAGCGCGTCGAGTACTTTCTTTTGAAAGTTTTGAGGGTGATGTTTTGAGACATACTTCCTTGACCGGAGCGCATGTTCGAAGTACTCATCGGTGAAGTGACTAAACTTTGCCTTCCATCTCCGCATTGTTGCCTTCATCAACCTCTCATCAAACCAGTTGCCTATCCCCCACCTTAATATGGTTTCAACAACGCCTTTAATAAGGTACGATTGCTGGCGTATAACGCTATCTGTATCCTGCCGTTTGTAATTCGGTAGGTATGCTTCAGCCCAGCCATTCGCAGCAACGAAATCTTCATATAACTTCAGGTTATACATGGGCAGCAAGGTTCGCACCTCGGTTGCAGTAAAAATATTCTTATCGGGAATCTCAAGATGATCGGTATCAATAAAATAGTTCACGCAGAAATATTTCTTGCTATTCAACAGAAAGACCTTCTTAAATGCGATCAAGAGTGACCGTGCAATCCAGAGCCTTCCTGGTTTGGTTATGATGAAAAAATCTATATCGCCCTCTTCATCTATAAAACCTTTGGATAGGCTGCCAGAAATATATACGCCACGAACAAATGGAAAGCGACTTATAAACTTTGACATTCGTCTGGCTCGATTCATCAATCCCTTCGCTGACTTATTACCCAGTTCTCTGCGCGTTACAAGTTCTTGGTCGTTTTTGACAGAGTAGTAAGATCCAAGTTGCTGAATAAGTCCACAATTTGACATGAAATTCAGGCACGGAACCACATTGATGGGGCTCATTTTTATTGGTGCAAACTGATGAATCTCTGACGGCTTCAACGGGTAGTTGAAAATATCGAAATAGAGTAAGGTTTTTAATACCGCTCGCTCCTCAGTGGATAGCGTAATGCTTTCTTGAATGGCTTGTTCTTCGGGCACTGTCAAACCTAGTTAGAAATTCTGAGTTGATACACATAATTCCACTCCCAAATGGTCCATTTTTTCAACTTATCGTCTAGGAGGAATCCGTGATCTAGTGCTATAACGCTAATCTTTTCAAGATCCACATCCTCTGATGCGGAGAAAAACACTTTTGAGTCGCCCTGAATGTACGCCCCAATCTGTGCAAACAAGGCATGGAAATATTGAAACTCAGCACCTGCAAACCAAGCACTTTCGGCGTGGTTTTTCGGGTCTTTTGGATAGTATGGTGGGTTAACAATGATAACGTCAAAGACTTGTGCGGGAATAGACCCAAACAGATTTGATTCAAATGACTCCAGTTGTAATCCATTTGTAACGGCATTTTGTTGTGTTACCCGAACCGCAAGCGGATTGATATCTAAAGCCAACACCTGGGCGCCACAGCGTGAGGCAACACATGAAACCAATCCCGAACCAGATCCAAGTTCCAGCAACTTTTTCCCTTTTAGGGGCAGTGACTCAACCAGCTCCGCTAAGATTTTTGTGCTAAAAAACAGTCCAGGATGAAAAACACCAACAGGTACGGAGAGCTCCAATCCTTTATATCGATAAACCCGATCCTTTTTAATGTATCGGATAGCCCACGGCCGATAGGTATAGTGGATAATACGTTTTAGAAGTGTAGGCATTCTGGCAAAAGTGCGCATCCTATTCTAGATTCTAGAAAGTGCTTTCAACGGAAGTTTTCGTTTCCATATATTTGAACGCATGTCCATGATGAACGAAAACCCTCACATTTCCAGGAACTTACAGGCTTTGTTAGCCGTGATTTTGGTGGGCATATTGATGGGGTTTTCAACTAACAGTTCAGCTCAAAAAGCAATCTCATCGATTGGGATTCAGGCCACTGGAGCCGGTGGATCTGCCGACATCACTGTTGGTCAGATTTCCTACACAAACCACGTTGGCTCAAATGGATCCGTTTCTTTAGGTGTTCAGCAAGCCTACATTCCTGAAATTGTTGGGGACAATGATATCGGGATGTCCAAGTTGATCAAGGTATATCCAAATCCTACGGTGGACGTTATAAACATTTCAACTGGCTCATCTGATCCGGCACTCTATTCATACATTCTTTATGACTTGAGTGGAGCCGTAATACTATCCGAGTCGATTGGTCTGACAAACCACAGCATACCTGTCAAAAATCTTCCCACGGCTTCTTACATTCTGACAATTCAAAGTCATGCTGGAGTGCTATCAACGTATAAAATTCAAAAGATTTAATCATGAAAAAGCCCCTTCACATTCTAATCTTTCTTTTGGCTTCAATAACAGCGTTCGCTCAATCTCCTGATAAAATGACGTATCAATCGGTTGTTCGAGATGGATCTGGAGATCTGGTTACTTCCCAATCTGTGGGCATCAAGGTCAGTATCATTCAATATTCCACATCTGGAACAGTGGCCTATTCGGAATCACATAGTGTTTCCACAAATGCAAATGGTCTCGCTACGATAGAGGTTGGAACTGGCACAATTTTAACCGGTTCGATGTCTGCGATCGACTGGTCAGAAGGACCCTACTTCATGAAAAGCGAAACTGATCCAACCGGTGGTTCTTCGTATACTATTGTTGGAACCAGCCAACTACTAAGTGTCCCCTTTGCGCTCTATGCAAACGACGCGGGACATGCAAACACTGCGACAAGCCTTGTTGGTGGTAGCGGTAGTTCGATATGGAGCACTAATAGTAATGATGACGTTTATTATTTGGATGGTAACGTAGGAATTGGGACGAACGATCCAAATATTATAAATTTCGCAAATAGCGGTACTGTTCTTACAATTCTAACGGATGACGCTGGCGCCGCAACAATTGAAATGGTCGCTGACAGAAGCCAGGATGATCAGGCCGTTGGATGGATCAACTATATCAACGATGACGTTAGAGTTGTGGATTTACTTGTTTTAAGAGCCAGCAATGGAACGAGCGGAAAGTTTGTTGTACGGACCAACAACGGCGGAGGCGGATTGGGCGCGGCAAACATGACATGGCAATTTCAGATCACGGAAGACGGAGACGTGTTCCTTCATGATTCATCCAATGGAATTATCATGGTTTCTCCAAACGGTAGTTGCTGGAAAACAACCGTGAACAATTCAGGAAACCTAGTTACCACTTCTACTACTTGCCCACAATAGATGAATAACTAACCTTTAAAGGCATTCGTAATATCTGTAAAGCACCACAATCTGGTGGGAGACACCTTATCTAAAATCCTTGTATTTCAGGCTGTCGATAATTCCAAATCTGCTGAAGCGCCTTTAACTCATAAGGGTATTTATAGACCTTGTTCTTGTATCTGAATTTAGCCATTGAGCTGATAAGCTTGCGTTGCGAGCCGCTCATTCGAATGTCTGAAACTGTTGGATATGCCGCATTTAAGACCGTCTCAAAATGTTGAATCTTATCGATCATCTCGGCCGTTAACCAAGGCGTCAGCGGGTTTTTTCGAAGGTCGAAATTTTCCCAATCAGCTTTCAGCCAATCCTCTAAATGTTCAGGAAACCGAAATCCAGAGTCTAGTACCGAATCAAACATCTCCGACCCTTCAGTAGGCACTGGGCTGTATATGTAAATGATGATTTCAGTGTCAGGATTCACCTCTTTTACTTGACGGATAAAGTCAATGTCGAAATCGATTTGATCCATCACCTCTTTTTCAGTATCAGCAGGCGTTCCGAGCACAAAGCTGTATTCAGGAATAATGTCGAACTTCTTCATTCGAGCGGCAAACTCAAGAATTTGAGCTGCGCTTTGCGTACCTCCTTTATCCATCTTCTTCAAGACTTCATCGTTGCCTGTTTCGGCGCCAAAAAATATCATCTTACAACCAGCCTTGCGCATTAGCGCCAAACTTTCGTCTTTGTACTTGTCGATGGTATCGATCCGGCCTTCGCCCCACCAGATCATATTATCGTCCATCACAAGTTTGCTGAACTCCACCGTTCGTTTTTCTGAAACGAAAAAATTATTGTCGTGAAATTCGATCGCATCTGCCCCCCATTTGTCTTTGACATACTTCACGTCTCTGTAAACGTTTTCGGCCTTTAAGCCTTTCCAGCGTGCATTATAGATGGGAACAACCGCACAAAATGAGCATGTGAATGGACAACCGAAACTACTGTGATAGGCCAGCGTTTTCTCCCCCAAATATGTTTTACCTAGGTACTTATCCATCGAGTAATGTGAGTCCAGCTTATCGTAATTCAAACGAGGTAATGTGTTGTAATCAAGCAAGTCTTCTTTGGCAGTCTTGACAAACTCTCCGTTATTTTTAAAAATCAGATTTCGAACGGCGTGGATTTCTTCCGAGGATTTTTCCGCATCATTATCAAGAGCTGCGAGCAAGGCGGGAAATGCGTTATCGCCCGGACCATTAATGGCAAAGTCTACCCACCCTGAGTCCAGTACAGACTTGTATTGGTTGGAAGCAAAGTATCCGCCCCAAATCATATATACATCAGGATACTCCTGATGAATGGTTTTGGTTAGTGGAATTGCTTGTGACAGCTGCGGACCGGGCATAACCGTAAATCCAACGTATTTAAAATCACCCGTATCAAGGTGTGATTTTATGGTTTTCCAAGGATTTTTTTCGCGATTTCCATCAACGATGACCCATTCATACTTATCATCAATGGCAGCTGCAATCTGAAGAATAGAATTTGGAACCCGATATTTCTTCTCGTCGCTTCGTGGATTAAAAAGAAGGACTTTATTCATGTTTGGCACAGACAAACATACCATCCTCTACGACTTAATCGCGTAAATATCACCAGTCAATATTGAATCTGGAAGATCCGAGAATGTTTTAATAAACGCCTTGGGATGAATTGGAGCCTTTAACTCAAATTTAAATTGCTCATACAAAGAGTAGTTAAATCGGTACTCTCCGATATCAGATATGCGCCTCACACAATCCAGTGCTTCGGACTTAAAGGGTCCATTAAATTCAAACTCTATAACATCAACGGCTTCAGATAGACCTTTAAGCACCTCCATTTCATAGCCTTCAACGTCGATTTTCACATACGAGGGCATTCCAAATTTCTGAATTTGTGCATCCAGGGTGTCAATTGTTATCGATTCGGATTGGTTCCATTCAAGGTAATCATATCGATCATAAAATTCAATGAATGACTTTGATAAGGTGCTTACCTCATTCAAGTTACAGACTTGCAAGTCTGCCTTGCCCGGCACTGAGCCCAACCCTATTTGACAAATAGTTGCGTTTGAAAATCCAGCAAGTCTATTTGCTAGTGCCTGTTGACATTCGGTTTGTGGTTCGAAGGCATAAACGGTATGTCCGAGCTTAGAATAAATTACAGATTTATCCCCAACGTTTGCGCCGACATCAAAGCAAATAGATCTTTCAGGAATCAGCGCATCATAAAACTTGCTTGCTCTTCGCCACTTCTGAATATCACGGATTTTATGAATAAAATTCATTCTGATTCTCTGGTTGACAGTGGCGTTAGAACGTGCTGAACAGGGCTTAAATGATCGACATCTGATCTATGATACAGCGATTCAAAGAATGAAAACTCAACGTGTGTATGTGTCGACTCATTCTTAAGTCTTTTGGCAGCATCTGTATCGCTCATACCCCACTCCTGAGCCAGCCGCTTCAAACTTGGCTCGTAATATCCTATGTACAACAACTCACAATAAGTGTGCGCCTGCCGTTCTGTAAAATCAATATCTGTAACTAAACCTTCACGCCGCAAGGCAAGGGCTTCCTGATCATTTTCAATTCGCTCATTGAAGTCCTCTACACTCAGAAAATCAGGATGGCTGGTGGAGTTTGTGAAATTCGGATTCAACACGGTTTCATGACACCAGAGACATTTGGATGGTTTCCCTCCAAAACTCAGTTCCGGATTGGCCCAGAGCGCACGCTTTCGATTCTTATCGTAAATAGAAAATCGCAGTTGACCATTCTTCATAACATCGATCACCTCAAACTCTTGAGCCGTCATATTCGAGTTTACGCTATCAAACACCCCTTCTTTTGCTAGAAACCTGAGAGCTGGTTGAACCGTAGATTTTGGAAGCAGTATCATTCGCGGGTGCGGTGAAACTGAAGATTGCATAATCATGCATGAGTCTTCAAATGCGCCATCATCCAACACTAATCTTTTTGGCGCTTGGGTTATTGAGTAGTAATGATTGGATTCAATCAACAGCGTGCTCACTAACCGTCCTATGTCAACCCCACCATTTACTTTATATTCTTCCGAACGTTTTATTTCAGCTAAGATTGACGCAATTTGAGGCAGAACCACGGGATCGAATCCAAGCCTTGAAAAATCAATCTTTAACTGGTTTTTGGTCCATTTGGTTGCATGCGAATAGCTATTTAATGGAAGCTGAGCCCCCAAAAACGAAAACGTCCAAATGAGACCGGTATCTATATGCACCTGACGTTCGTCGGGATAGCTTTGATACCATTGAGCCTTGATCTCAAGTTCATTTTCAATAGGGGAAAATGGCTCATGACTGCATCCGAATCCAAGAATCACCATCAGCATGACTGCAGTCAACCTCATTGTAAAGACTGCTTTGCATGAATTAGGTGAAAGACAAGAACCAATATGGAATTGTGCAGGCAAACTAAAAAGATGGACCAAATGAGATTCAATTTTACGAATGAAGCGGCCGAAAATATAAGAAGAGGTAAAACTAATGTGGCCATAGCGATTACGCCTGCAACTAACATCTGCTTATTCATGGCATAGAGACGATAAATAATTGGGGTGAGTAGAAACGCATTGAATCCAAGCACCATTAACAGCGGTACGGTTAAAATGTCGAATTGAAATCCAAAGAACATGGTAAGAACAACATGGCTCATTCCCACCGCTAATGGCACTATGATAAGGCCCACTTTCATAAATTGACTTTCTACCGACAGCTTGCCTTTTTCTGCAAGACGATAAAAGTGCGGAACATAAGGCGAGGCGAAATAGGCAGCCAATGCCTGAATCGACCACGCGAACGCCATATATACCTGGTATTCACCCAGCAATGCCGGTTTCGATTCAAAGAGAAATTTGAATACGAGCAGGTCGACTTTGGAAGCCAAAAAACCTGCAATGGCAATCATTGCAAACCCTCCCGAAAGTAGCACGTGCGATTGGCTCCATTTTGGAGCTTTAAACTGATTGAGGAACCACAACATTGGCAGAGCTCCTCTTAATAGTGCACCGAATGCCATGATATAAAGCACCTCCGAGGTATTGTTCGATTGCAGTATAAATGCAATTTGAGTTACCAGAATAAGCGACTCAATTAATGCGAATGGCACAAAAAGTCGCTTTTGCAGGATGAGAACGTCGAAGGACTGCCGCGTAAAATGACCTATGACGAGAAGGATCAATGGCAATGAATATTCCGATATCTGGAAGGCATAAAGAATGGCCACAGCAGCCACTAACAAGACCAATCTTTCGAGAAACAGGGCGGTGAAAATATGGCCTATCTGTGAAGGAAAATCGGCTAGTGCCTTTTGTATGTAATCCTTATTGCCCCAATTTAATAGGCCGGTGGTTATTTGCTGGACAATGAGCACGCCTACGATTACGCCCCAAATATCCGAGGAATAGTGCCGAACGACAACGAGCGAAATGGTCAGACTTGAAATGGCCGGCATCATTTGCCACAGTCCATTGAAACCACTATTTAATATTCGAGACTTCAATATATTGTCATTTTTCTCACTGCAAAAAAACCGGGTCCTCTTCCCTCATCGCTCAGAAAGAAGAGACTAGAGTCGTTGATTAGTATTGGGTTTCGTTTTTGATCAATGCCCGAAGTGATTTGCCCATTTTCACGCACGAGTTGGTGATCCTCCACCCATATTGAGGATGTATCGACCTTATCAACTTTCATTTGAATGAATTGCGAGTGCTCCCCATGTTGATCAAAGGTTTCAACCATTAATCCTTCCTTCTTCGCCGATAATCCAGTCGTGAGCAGCGAGGTGGGTTCTAGCCTCACAAGCGATGAGGTATGATTGGAAACAAAGATTGACTTCATTGAAATAATTGCGGAAAAAATCAGCACATACATAATGTAACGTTTGGAAAAAGTGGCGTTGCTCAAAACAAGCATTCCAATCAACACTGCAAGCGACAACCATAACCTTGGGGCCTGAAACACCAATGGTAATGCGCTGAACCATGAAACCTTAAGGGAAATTGCAAGAAACAAAAGCCCGAGCAATATGAGATGCTTCCTAAAACCATGTTGAATTAGGAATGCCGCCAATGGCAGGAGTAAAATGAGTGAATACACGGTACTATACCCACTAAAAACTACGGCAAACAACAGCAATAATGAGAAGGATAACCACTTGTTATTTGCTCCATGCATTATTCGCCAGGTTAAAAATAAAACCACGAATTTCCAACTTGTCTCTAAAAACTTGAACAGGAAGGAGGATGATAAAAAAGGAGCCGGATTCAGGAGCGCATCCTCAACAAATAGGGTCCGAAGTACAACACCCATTGACTGAAAATTCATTGAATACGGATCATTAAACTCCCCAGCCATTATCTTAGGTAAGATATCGGATAGATAGGTTGTCCAAACCTCAAGGGGTATGATTATAAGTGATATTCCGCAGATGAAAACTACCGCGAGACCAGCGCGCCCAATCTGCTTGTATTGCCTAGCCCAGATTAAATATATGATCAAAACAAACGGGAATATCTTCAGCATAGCCGCTAGTGCCCACAAAATAGCACTTAACCAATACCGCTCCGCCTCAAGTGCAAGCCATCCTTCAACCAACAGCACCAGCACTAGTATGTATATCTGACCCTGATAAAAGTTACTTAAAAGTGGTGCGGTGAAAATGATCAGTAATGCAACTCCCTTCAATTTTGAAATTCCCAGTTTGCCTAACAAGCGAATCATGGTAATGAGGAAAAGCAATGAGCTAAACGCGTTGAGCATCAATTTTGCCCAAAATGGATCAAACCATGTCAATGGAATTCCCAATATCACCGTAATGGGTGGAAAGACACCGAAGTTTAGAAATAGCCCACTGGCCCCTAATTCTTGGACACTTCTGTTAAATGAATACGGATCATAAAGATCGCTCCACGCGGCTCCATCCATAAATAATGAACTCCCGAAATAATAGTTTCCAAAATCGGCTATTGGCGCGCTCGATTTGAGCCAAATCAAAAGACCAATGAACAGAACCGAGATTATAAGCGGGAAATATTTCTGGATAATTTTCATTCCTGATGATGGCGCAAAGTAATGCAAAGACCTTCAAGCGACATTCCGATATTGAGTTCTTAAATGCAAATAGAACTTGTAACATTTCTGCACATTTGCAGTCTTAGAAATCTATCCATGCGCACATTTCAAATTTTATCTCTGATTCTACTTACGCTGAGCTCCTGCAAGGAAGACACCGATACCAGTTTCACTATAGATTATTCAGAGAGTTTTGATATGCCAGCCACCTTTGGAATTGAGTTGGCGACATTAACTGAGGAGATTGTAATCGCCACAGAAAGTGCAGATGAATACGCTGCCAATAACACCAAAGCCTCGTTGATCAAATCCGCAAAGCTTTCCGGCGTTCAGATAGCTCTGACAAGTCCAGAAAATGAGGATTTCGCGTTTATAAAAGATCTAAACGTCTACTTAGATCACGGCGGAGAAAATCAAATTTTAATCGGATCTATAAGCGACCCAACAGCTGGGTTGGCACTATTGACTCTGAGCCCGGAGAATGAAGACTTGAAGGGATACTTGAACGAACCAAGTCTTAAGCTTCGAATAGAATATACCTCAGACGATTACACGGGAGTGGATCGAGCTTGCTCCATTCTTTGCATCTTCAACGTAGAGGCTACGGTTGAGTAACTTCCTCGCTATTGTCCTTCTTCCATTGAATTAAACCGACAATGGACAAGGCGAAATAGACGACCATCAACCCCGTATACAAATAGAGGTCTCTGCTATAGTAAAGCCCAATGCTCACCGCATTTATAACAATCCAAAAGTGCCAAGAGCTCATGACTTTTCTGGCCTGCATGTAACTAGCGATGAAGCTGAACACCGTCGTGAAAGCGTCAATATAAGGGCTGTTTGATTCGGTATACGTATTCATAAAGTATCCGAGAGCGGGCGCCAGAATCAGCCCCAATCCTATAGCGATGATGTGGGCCTTGCTTGACCAAAATACAATTGCAATTTTCTCATTCGATTTACTGTACCAGCGTATCCACCCATAAATACCAATCCATACGTAATATGAATAGAGAATAGCTTCTGAGTAAAGGTTAACCGCTGCCTCAGGGCTTACAAAAAGCACCACTCCAAGCGCTGATCCTACAATTCCGAATGGCCAACACCAAATGCTTTGACGCATTAAAAGCACTAAGAAGAAGACACTAAAAAGAACCGAAACCAGTTCAATTCCTGTGTAAAGGTCAAATGCCATGCGCAAATATGTCTGAATAAATCAATCGAATCATAATTTCACAGAATGAAATATCTATTCCTCTTTTTGGTACTGTGTTCAACCCAACTCAAGGGACAACAATACGATACCATAACTGTCTTTTTTGAGATGGATGAACGCGTCAAGTTCACTGGCAAAGAACTCGACAAAAAACTTGCAACAAATCCTATAGACAAAAGCGTCGTTGTGTTAGGATACGCCGATTTTGTTGGCGACTCAGAATACAACCGAAAATTATCCGCTGACAGGGCTACATCCATCTCCAACTATATACTAGAAACGAAAAAAGGCTGGAGCATTAATCAAAGCGCTGGAAAAGGTGAATTACCATTTAATGGAAATCCCCAAAAATCTGGAAGTGCAGCGGATCGAAGAGTGGATATCATCTTTGTCAGATCAACCATAAAGGTGCGTCCAAAGGCGACTATTAAGCCAAAAAAGGAAACAACCATTCCGCTGGTCACGAATGAGCTTGAGGCACTCGAGATTGATACGAGCAAGGAATCCAATATTGTGCTTGAAGGCGTCGAGTTTATCCCTGGAAGACATTATCCGCTGACCGAAAGCCGCAGTCGTCTAGACCAACTGTTGCTCACCATGAAGAAGTATCCGTCATTAAAGGTTGAAATACAGGGCTTTATCTGTTGTGATTACAGACAGTTTGATGGCATGGACAACGATACTCAAACAATGAACTTGAGCGAGAATAGAGCCAAGTTTATCTATGATTACCTGATTCGGGAAGGAATTGATGAGGATCGACTTCAATACAAAGGGTACGGAAGTTCGAGACCAAAAATTTTCCCCGAAGTAACGGAGGAAGACAAGCAAGCAAATAGACGGGTAGAAATCAAGGTGCTGAGATAATTCTGTTTAAACATTTCTTCTGGGCTCAAATTATTATGAACGCATAATATATTTCTTTGTTTTCGAAACAAAGAGCGACGTTTTACGTACAGAAATTCATGAATTTCTGTACTCGAACAACGATTTCGTTTTGGTTATGGATACGATGAAAGTGTGGGCGATCATCAGGATAGTGGTTTTTTCACTATTGACGTTAATGACCAAATAAACCCAGGCGAAGGATACTGGGTGTTTTGCGGCGACTCACTGAACGGCACCGACCCGTTTACAATTGATGTAACAGGGCCAATTAATCAAGGACAATTTGATTTCACGCCAACGTATAGTGTAAGTGCCGGGCTCGCACAAGATGGGTGGAATCTAATTGCCAACCCCTACCCGAGCGCCATCGACTGGGACGATCCAAGTTGGATCAAACTCAACATTGACAGCACAGTCTACATCTGGAACACCGATGTCAACCAATACTCGTCTTATATAACTGGCGGAGCCTCCGTAAATGGTGGCTCAAACATTATCCCAATGGGACAGGCATTTTACGTCAAAGCAAACCTTCTTCTGCCTCAACTGATTTTGGAAGAAACTGCGAAGTATGACACTACAGTAAGTTTTCTTAGAAAGGAACAGGTAGAGGATCTGACAGTGCGTTTAAAGGTGGTTCAAGATGCAAACACCGCGGAGTCCTTGCTTAGGGTAATTCCATCTTCGACAAACAGTTTTGACCCACGTTTTGACGCATATCATTTTAGAGGCATTGGAGATAACAAAACAGCCATATACTCGGAAACAGAACCTCAATTGAGTATTAACTCAATGCCTGTAGAAAGCTCCGAACTTGTTCAGCTGAAGGTAGCGGGCATAAAAGGACCGGCGAAAGTTGCGTATGAAATTGATCGATTCAAGGATGATTTTTGCGTGATCTACATTGATCCAATAAGCGGAGAACAAATTCTTCTAGATCAGTACAAGGGTGAAATCGAGATTGAATTTATGGTAAGCGAAGTAGATCAACCTATTCAATTGCTTATCGTTCGAAATACCGAAGGGACAGCCTCAACATGTTTAGACATCCTATCCAATAACGACGTTGAAATGACGGATTCCAATCCATATTACAATAGCGGTCATATCTATTTCAATGCAAACAACCATTTTCACGAAGTATTCAGTGTTACAAACACGCTAGGATTAATGGTTGTGGAAGGCATTGCTAAGGAATCATCAATTGACGTCTCTCACCTTGCACCGGGGGCATACTTCCTCGATTTCATGGGCAAGAAATTAAAGTTTGTCCATCTGTAGAGCAATGGGTTTGGTAGCCCTGTTTATCCTTCTACTTTTGCCGCCTCAAATCATTTAAGAAATTCACTGATATGAAGCAGATTGCAGTAATTGGAGCAGGTACAATGGGCAACGGAATTGCGCATGTTTTCGCTCAATTTGGATACGACGTCAACCTTATCGACATTGCTCAAGCATCGCTCGACCGAGGTATAGCCACCATCACTAAAAACTTAGACCGACAGGTCGCTAAAGAGCGCATAACAGCGGATGACAAGGATTCCACACTAAGTAGAATTTCCACATTTACCGATCTAGCGTCTGGTGTTAAAGACCGAGAGTTGGTTGTGGAGGCAGCGACCGAGAATTTAGACCTCAAACTGAATATATTCAAGCAAATGGATGAGCATGCTCCTGAAGGATGCATACTATCTACAAACACATCCTCTATATCGATCACAAAAATTGCGGCTGCCACCAGCCGTCCTGATAAGGTTATCGGGATGCATTTTATGAATCCAGTCCCTGTGATGAAGTTGGTTGAGATTATCCGAGGATATGCAACCAGTGATGAGGTGACAAACACCATCATGGAAGTGAGCAAAAGCCTCAAGAAGGTGCCGGTAGAAGTCAATGATTATCCAGGGTTTGTCGCGAATCGAATCTTAATGCCAATGATCAACGAAGCTATTATCACGCTGCATGAAGGCGTTGCAGGAGTAGAAGAAATTGATACGGTTATGAAGCTTGGTATGGCGCACCCAATGGGGCCATTGCAACTTGCAGATTTTATCGGTCTCGATGTATGCCTATCGATAATGAATGTTCTGCATGACGGATTTGGCAACGGAAAGTATGCCCCGTGCCCCCTACTCGTAAACATGGTTACGGCGGGCAAACTCGGAATCAAATCGGGAGAAGGATTTTATAGCTGGTCACACGGAACGAAGGATCTCGTTGTGGCTGATAATTTTAAGAAGTAAGACCAACAGGTCGATCAAAACACAAAAACTAGAAACAATGCCAAAAGGACTTTATCAAATTCCATATCCAGACAACGAACCTGTAATGAGCTATGCTCCAGGGTCTGACGAATTGAACTCGCTTCTTGCCACATATAAGGAGATGTATAGCCAAGCACCGATAGACATGCCCATGTATATTGGAGGCAAAGAAGTTAGAACTGACAACAAAATTCCAATGAACCCACCTCACGAGCACCATAAGGTTTTGGGTCATTTCAATTATGGTGATGCGTCGCATGTAAATGATGCAATCGATGCTGCACTGGCTGCAAAAGACAAATGGTCAGCGCTTCCTTGGGAGCACCGAGCAAGTATATTCTTGAAGGCAGCTGAGTTGCTCGCTGGTCCATTCCGTGATCGTATGAACGCCGCGACAATGCTAGCTCAGTCAAAGAATGTGATGCAAGCAGAAATTGATGCAGCATGTGAAATGATTGACTTTTTCCGATTCAACGTTTACTTAATGCAAGAGATGTACAGCAATCAGCCTGACTCTCAACCTGGTATATGGAATCGATTGGAATACCGGCCACTAGAAGGATTTGTATTCGCAATTTCTCCATTCAACTTCACTTCTATTGCTGCCAACCTACCTGCATCTGCAGCTATGATGGGCAACACATGTGTGTGGAAACCAGCTGAAACGCAGATGTATTCTGCGCAGGTGATTATGGATCTATTCAAAGCGGCTGGTCTTCCTGATGGCGTTATAAACTTGGTATCAGTTGAAGGGCCAGTAGCTGGAGATGTGGTATTTAAGCACAGAGACTTTGCAGGACTTCACTTCACAGGTTCAACTGGGGTTTTCCAGCACCTATGGAAGGAGATTGGCAACAACATCCATACATATCGCTCTTACCCGCGAATTGTAGGTGAAACAGGCGGAAAGGACTTCATCATGGTACACCCAAGCGCTGTGCCTTCTGAAGTTAGCACTGGAATCACAAGAGGAGCATTTGAGTTTCAAGGTCAAAAATGCTCCGCTGCTTCTAGAGCATACATTCCTGCAACCATGTGGGATGAGGTAAAGGCAAATGTGCTTGAAGACGTTTCGTCATTTAAAATGGGTTCACCTGAAGACCCAAGCAACTATATAAACGCGGTTATTGACAAGCGCGCCTTTGATAAAATTGCAAGCTTCATTGAGCATGCAAAGGAAGCTTCGGATGCGGAGATTATAATTGGTGGTGGGTACGACGACAGCGTTGGATACTTCATTGAGCCTACGGTGATCGTTACTTCAAATCCAAAGTTCAAGACCATTTGTGAAGAGATCTTTGGCCCTGTGATGACCATTTTTGTTTACGAAGACGACAAGTTCGAAGAAACAATGGAGGTGCTTAATGATAGCTCGCCATATGCATTGACAGGAAGTATCTTCTCTCAAGATCGATACGCGATTGATGTTGCATGTAAGGCGCTTCAAGACTGCGCTGGAAACTTCTACATCAACGACAAGCCAACTGGAGCGGTTGTAAATCAACAACCATTTGGTGGAGCGCGTGGTTCGGGAACGAATGACAAGGCAGGATCTATGTGGAACTTAATCCGTTGGGTAAGCCCACGAACAATCAAGGAAACCTTTGTTCCAGCAACCGATTACACGTATCCGTTTTTGGGGTAATTAGTTGATCCAAGGTATTTTAAACGCTCATCGGCCCTAGGTTGATGGGCGTTTTTTTTGGCCACACCCAACAAAACGATCTGTGCATACGTCAATAGCGGAAACCAATTAACTCTCCTTCTATGAAAAATCTATTATTTCTTATTTCCATTCTAGTTTGTCTTGGATTCACCCAAAGCGCATATGCCTGTTTTCCTCCTGACACCTCAGTCTGGATTGAGGTAAGTTATGACTCTACCATGTTTGGCTCTTGTGAAGAGGCTAGAGAAATCGAAATAAGACTTACCAATTTTCGCGTCATGAATGAGATGCCAAACAAGATCTGCGCTTGCGGATTAGAAAATCTTGCCGTTAATTATTCGCAGATAAACTATTTGGCATTCGTTGATAGTGGAACCAACAACCCATACAATGGAATTGTAAACTTTGACGCTACCACAGCTTCATCCAACGCTTGGAACTCTGCCACTGGTGGCAGCGATTGGTCAGGATTCGTAGCTGACGTTGTAAATAATGGCTTAGACGTCAATTCGCCTGTTGAATTTGTAATAAGGGCCGAGGCCTTACCCGGGACTGTCATTGAAATAGATACTAGCTGCACCGCGGGATCTAACGGTGGAACCACGACATTATCAGATGTAATCGAAAATACAAGTTTTGGCACCGACGCTTGGGATCCAATTCTTGAAGATCTTGACCAAAGTCATCAAGGGATCCGCGATTTCGGTAGCTCAAGTGCTACCATTAATTATACGCGTCAAACCCCAGCTTATTTCACCACGCTCAATGACGACATCCTGAACAATCTGCCAGTCGACACAAACACGGCAAATGCCGATTTCTTTTACACCGCCCAGGGAAAGGAAGTTGATTTTTACGATGATTCAAATCCAAATGCCCTTCAATATCTAATTTGGGATTTTGGGGATGGGTCTCAGCCAATAAAGGCCTATGGGATGGTAAATCATGTCTACGCTGACTACGACGAATACGAAGTCTGTCTCTATAACATCAACAATGGAGATACCGCCGCGCAGGCGTGCAAGACAATCGATTTAATAGACACTACGATAGGTATTGCCTCAATTGTTGCACCTACTAAAGTTCACGCATTCCCTAACCCGGCAAATGACATTCTCACTGTTAAGTTTATCGGAGATCAATCGGCCATTTCTCAAGTGCAACTTGTTACCCTCATTGGGCAAAAAGTTGAAGTTGACTACAACCCTAATTCCTCTATGATGAATGTGACCAACGTGAATGCAGGAATGTATTTCATTCGCGCTACATATGAAGGAGAGTCCATTCACTCCGATATGATCATCATAAACCACTAACAATACGTTTATCGAATTTGCCGTCCATCTATTAACTAGACTGGGCGGCTTTTTTGTGTTCGTATTTCTACATTTACAGCATGTCCAAAATCCTGCTGGTTTACGTGCTCGTTATATTCGCTTTTACTGCAATTGGTCAGGATACTAAAACCGTCTACCTCTTCGATATAAAGGAAGAAATTGCGGCCCCTGTGTGGCGCAAGACCCAGAAGGCCATGGACGAGGCGCACGATATGGACGTAGATGCGATCGTAATTAACATGAACACATACGGTGGCGCTGTGGATGCAGCAGACTCCATTCGAACCCGGCTTCTTAACTCAAAAATCCCAGTTTACGTGCTCATCGAGAACAACGCAGCCTCGGCCGGAGCGCTCATTTCCATTGCCTGTGATAGTATTTTTATGAAACCTGGGGCGACTATAGGTGCGGCCACTGTTGTGAATCAAAACGGTGAGGTTCAAGCCGAAAAAATTCAAAGCTATTTCCGAGAAAAGATGCGTGCCACGGCTGAATTCCGAAATCGAGATCCAGATATAGCCGAAGCCATGGTGGATGCAGACAAGGTGGTTGAAGGCGTGTCTGAGGAAGGAAAGATCGTAACCCTCACCGCAAGCAAAGCCATCGAACTTGGATTCTGCGAAGGCGAATACACTTCGAACAGAGAAGTTTTGGCACATTGTGGAATTACCAATTACACCATCGTTAAGCAGGAACTCACCACCATTGACGCGATCATAAGTTGGTTGATTAATCCTGCCGTGAGCAGCATTTTGATTCTTGTCATATTTGGAGGCATCTATTTTGAATTGCAATCGCCAGGCATAGGATTCCCCATTGCAGCGGCTATTACTGCCGCATTCCTCTACTTCATGCCCTTGTATTTAGAAGGTTTTGCAGAAAACTGGGAGATCATTCTTTTCATAGTTGGACTGGCACTCATTGCGGTAGAGGTATTTGTAATCCCCGGCTTTGGTGTGGCTGGCATTGCTGGTATAGCCTTGGCTGTCACCGGATTGTCACTAAGCTTGGTTGGAAACATCGGATTCGACTTTAAACCAGTGCAATCAAGCAGATTGATTGAGGCGTTCCTTATTGTTTTGATTTCAGGCGGAGTAAGCATTACCGGCTCGTTGTTTCTGGCCGTAAAACTATTTGAAAGCGGTGCGTTATCTCGTCTCGTATTGCAAGCCGATCAAAAAAGCAGCGACGGATACGTCGGAACTTCTACCCAAGAATTTGAGCTCATAGGGCAACTAGGAGAAGCGTACACGGATTTGCGCCCTGCTGGAAAGGTGGTGGTGTCAGATAATATTTACGACGCCACCAGCGACTCAGGCTTCGTTGATGCTGGCACGAAGGTAAAAGTGATTTCATATACCGGCGCCCAAGTTAAAGTTCGAACCGTATGAAAATTGTTATGATTGCGACGCTCTTGTCATGCCTTGGCCTTATGGCAACTGCTCAATCGAGGTATCTCAAAAAGGTAGACAAGTTCATGTTGCTTGGCGATAGTGTGAAGGCCGTGAATCATTTAAATAAGATGATCGGGAAACACGCATCAACTGCCGATCTTTACTTGAGAAGGGCTCAAATAAAGATGGACAGAGGAGATTTGAATCCAGCCATGGTCGACCTAAATACCTTTTGCAGTCTCAATCAAACATGCGGAGAAGCCACATACTTAAAGGGAATTATTCGATATCGACAAAGCGATTATCATGGTGCGGTTGAGTTTTTCAGCGACTATTCGCGAAAGCACGAGCATTTAAACGCGTGGATGTATCTAGGTCTCACACATTTGAAGCTTAAGAACTACCAAATAGCTGAAAATGCCTTCACGAAGGCGATAGCGATTGATTCAGAGAACTACCTCGCACTTTATAATGCGGGATTAGCGTCGTATAGCTATTCGGAGTATGACAAGGCGTCGGAGTATTTCACACTAGCCACCAAGCGTATTCCGGGCGACATAGATTCATGGCTTGGGTTGGGTTTGGCTCAGAGTGCATTGGGCGATTTTTCTGAGTCGAACAAGTCCCTTAGACAAGCCTTAGGTATTCAGCCTGAAAATGGATCTGTGCTTTACAATATCGGCGTCAACTACCACGGGCTGGGAGATTCAGATCAAGCGTGTAGCTATTGGAAACGCGCTAAACTGACTCTAAATCATCCAGCAGAGGTGGCGATTGAGCAGTACTGCTCAGAGACAGCAGATAAAGGCCACTAAACGTCAACATCCCGTTGATTAAGAGCAACTCAAAGCCAATTTTATACCCGCCAAACCACGCTTCTGAGTTAGCTTGTAGCACATAACTCAACAATGGCGCGATTACGCAAAGCGCCGGCACAAATCGATCAATCACTTGGCGTTTGGTGAACATGCCAAAGGCGTACAATCCCAGCAACGGACCGTAGGTGTATCCAGCCACCTTGAATAGTCCAGAAATCACGCTTTGATCGTTGATGGCCTCAAATATTACAATGACCACAAACAGCAAGGCCGTGAATCCGATATGCACGAGTTTTCGGGTGGTTTTATCCGATGTTTTTGGCTTTTTCTCCATCCCTAGAAAGTCAACACAAAACGAGGTGGTCAATGCGGTCAGTGCGCTATCTGCGCTGGAATATGCTGCTGCCACTAGACCTACAACAAATAAAACTCCGGCAACTGTTCCCAGTTCTCCACTGAGTGCTAAGCCAGGAAAGAGCTTGTCTGCCGTAGCGGCTGGATCGAATCCTATGGCATCCCGAAACAAGAACAACATGGCGCCCATGCTGAGAAACAGCACATTGGCAACTACCAATACGATACTAAACCAGAACATATTCTTTTGCGCTTCGCCTATTGATTTGCAGCTTAGATTCTTCTGCATCATATCTTGATCCAGCCCAGTCATAGCAATGGTTATGAACATGCCCGCCAGAAACTGTTTCACAAAGTGTCGATCGCTATTCCAGTCGTCCCAAAAGAACCACTGGGCATAGCCTGAATCCCCTACCGCTGCAGTCATGTCGCTAAAATTCCAACCCATCGAATCCTTGATGGTGTAAATGGTGACACCAACTGCTAATAGCATAGCCGCCGTCTGTAGCGTATCGGTCCATATGATGGTCTTGATACCACTCTTAAACGTATAAACCCATATCAAACACACAGCAACTAAAACGGCAATCCAAAAGGGCAACCCCATTTGTTCGAAGACAGCAATGTGCAGCGAAATGGCAACCAAAAACAATCTAAAAGAGGCTCCAATTACCCGCGAAAGGAGAAAATAGAAGGCGCCCGTTTTATAACTCCAGAATCCAAATCGTTGTTCTAAATAGCCATAAATTGAAGTGAGATTTAGCTTATAGTAAAGCGGCATCAAAACCAACCCAATAACCAGATATCCAGCAAGATATCCAAGAACCATTTGCATATAACTAAACTGACTCGTCGCCACCCAACCTGGAACGGATATAAACGTGACACCACTCAGCGATGCGCCGATCATTCCAAAAGCCACCACATACCATGGCGACTCTTTTTTACCAATAAAAAACGCGGCGTTGGAGTCGTCTCTTCCGGTTAGGAATGAAACGAGAATTAGAATGCCGAAGTAGACGACAATGATCCAAATTACGGTTGCGGGACTCATGCGGACAAAGAAAAGAGCCGCAAAGCTGAATTCAACCTTGGGTTTAAAGAATTGTCAACAATGGATTTAGGGTTCGATCAATTCAAGGTTACCGTTCTTGATCACATAAGAGGTCCGTTGCTTCTTCTTAAGCAGCTCCAACCCTACTCGATTCGCTATGAGTTGAATCGTTTCACCTTCTTCAAGGACGCCATACCATTGGCCTGAGTATATAGCCGAAGTATCGGCCCAGTGTTGAGCTTCTACAAATGTTGAGTCTGGATAAAAATGCAGTGCATGCTCGATTCCCTTCATTTCGTATTCGAAATCAGTAGATTGGTTTACACAGCTACCTAGCAAAGTTACTAGGGCCAGGATCAGTCCTGATTGTTTCATTTTGACTTTGATCTTAGTTCTAACAACCCCTGAATTATTTGCTCTCGCTCCTTTAAGAGCGTCTCTATGGCGTCAACGTCTCTTTTGGCGAGCAACTTCCATGTGAAGTACTTCTTGGCTTGTATCAACCATTTGTAATAGACCATCGCAAACCGGCCAGAAACATAACCAAGCGCTATGGTGATTAGAAACGAAACCCAAGCCGGCATAATTAAGGAGGCCACTACCCATAATAGGATGTACCACACAAGGTATATTGCCATCCCCACAGAGAAGCCCAATGAACCCGCAAATGCTGAGTTTAACTGGCCTTGAGCATCCATTTTGGTCACACGCGGCAGGAAGTATTTCAAATAAACACGTTGTGTTACAAGAAATGGAAGGCCATTGTAAATAGCCCCAAGAACGAACAGCGGACTACCTACAAACAAGGCAAATAGTTTGGCCATGATGTTTACCGCCCGCTCCTCAAACGGATTGTACTTTCTAAATCCAAGCGCCTGATAATCCGCGATGTACGTATGAAGCCTATCCGCAAGCGATTTTAACTCTTGTGGATTTTGAAGGCCAATTTCTTCAATCTCATTCACAATTCTCTTTCGAATCTTAAATTCTTCAGCGGCATTCCCCTCTGCTAATCCGAGCTCCTTATCAAGCACACCAACCATCAATTTCTTCAAATCCTTGATGAAGTCAAAATGCTGCGAATCCTCTGGATAGTATACCAATTCAGACATACGCAGGTAAATCAAATCAGTCATTGCTCTCACACGTTCTTTCTCATCGTCAAACGCCTTATTCTGGATCTCCGTAAAATCTATAGGCTCGCCCACATTGACAATTACACTGGTTTGAAAGCGATGCGAGTTTGTGTAGTTCAAGCCGATTGGAACAATCTTAATATTTTGTCCCGAGGCTGCGTCAGCACCCAGCTTGATCCGAGCCGCTCCCGTTTTGATGCTTCGAATCCACGGCACTGTAACGCTGCTTGCTTCAGGAAAAATGATAATTCGATTCCCCTTTGAGAGACTCGTATAGCACGCGCTGAACATTTCATCGTTGTTCGCCTTCGCCTTTTCCTTGCCCTCTGCAAGCCACGGACGAAATACCGGGATCATCTTAAACTGGTTTTGGAAAAACCACTTTTGAATACCTGATCCAAACCATTCGGCACCAGCGAGAAAGTGTATTGGCCTTTTGGTGTTCGACGCCACCATGATGGGGTCAAATAGGGCGCTAGGATGGTTGCACACAAATAAAGTGGCGCCATGCTCCAGGTTCTCCGCTCCAATCACCTCAATACGCTTAAAATAAGCCCTCAGGGAGATCTGTATTATTGGTTTGAGTAGAGCGTACAACATCGGTTGCGAAAAATATGATTTAATCAGATTGCTGAACAAGTGTAGATGATTCGATACCTTGGCAGTTCTATGAAATCGAAAGAAGAAATCGTCGCTAATTGGCTGCCACGCTACACAGGAACTAAATTGAACAGCTTTTCAAAGTATGTTTTACTCACCAATTTTGACAACTACGTTGAGCGCTTCGCCCACAAACACAAGGTGGAGATTAATGGCACCGATAAGGCAATGCCCAATGCCACTGCCGATGGAGTGAGTATCATCAATTTTGGAATGGGCAGCCCGAATGCAGCCACGATAATGGACCTGTTGAGTGCCATTGAACCTAAGGCCGTGCTCTTTCTTGGAAAGTGCGGTGGACTCAAACGGAAAAGCGAAGTTGGAGACTTCATACTGCCTATCGCCGGAATCAGAGGAGAAGGAACGTCGAATGATTACTTCCCCCCAGAAGTGCCCGCACTCCCTGCTTTTACGCTGCAGCGGGCTGTATCTTCTACCATCAGAGACAAGGGTTTGGATTATTGGACAGGCACCGTTTACACCACCAACCGCCGCGTTTGGGAGCATGATGAGAAGTTTAAAGACTATTTGAGAACGATCCGTGCCATGGCAATCGACATGGAGACCACTACCCTATTCTCCGCTGGTTTTCACAACCACATTCCAATTGGCGCGCTACTGTTGGTTACGGATCAACCCATGATTCCGGAAGGTGTGAAAACCGACGTAAGCGACAAAAGCGTGACGGAACGGTTTGTTGATTCGCACATTCAGATTGGCATCGATGCCTTAAAGGAAATTCGAGAGGACGGCCGCTCTGTGCGGCATTTGAAGTTTGAATAATTGATGTTGCAAAGGGAAATAGCGGACATTCTTGCCTTTGATCGCAGTAAAAAAAGTGTGAATCAACTGATTTTAAAACTTGAGAAGGATGGATTTGATTTCCATGATTTTTTTGAAGTACTGCCTAGTATCGAATTTCCGACTCGATGGTATATGACATGGATGTTGACGCATTACGTGGAGCGAAACAAGGAAGAAGGAACGGCGCATCAAGGACTCATTTGGAACGTATTAACGCAATGCGACAATCAAAGTATGTTGCGCGATCTATGGCGAACCATGTCATTGATTGAAGTAAACGAAGAACTAGCTGGAGAGGTCTACGACGCCGCCACAAAAGCCACCATGTCATCCATAAATGCAATTGCAGTTCGGGCTCATTCGATGTTTACCGCAGCCAATATTGCCATGCCATATCCGGAGCTTCGATCAGAGTTGATTCTGATTCTTAAAGGATTTAATGAAGACACCAGTGCAGGCTTGAGAGCGCGCGCTCGAAATCTGAGTAAAAAACTAGAGGCTCAGGGAAAAACATAGGCACTGCAAGCCTCGCACAAGTTCAGCTCTACCCCATCTATCGTAGAAATAGACTCAGCCGCGTCTTGCATCACACACTCCCCCGCTCCCGCGCGAGTCCTCTCGCGTGGTTCAATATTCTCTATCATATGCTCCATTTTCTTACCACGATTACATTTTCTAAATATCCGGTTTCCCCAGCATAATCTCTTGCACTGCTGTATAGATATTCTTCTGGTTTATAAACCAACCCTTCCTCAACTGGATTATTATGGGTGTACGATATTTTCTCATCAATTACCTTCTTACTCCATAGCTCAATCGGCTTATTATCATGCCGCCAAAATTGATAGCCTTTCACATTTGAAGATTGAGAACCGGCCTCTTTAAACTTGGCTAATAGCCATTCCTTTCTACTCTCTCTCGGATTGTTCTTAATGGCATCAATAAGCTTTCTACTTGAAAATCGCTTAATATCACCTAAAACTAACTCTGGTTTGCCTTCGCCAACAACTCGAAAAACCATATGAACATGGTTGGACATAATACACCAAGCAAATACCTCTAAATTTTTGTTTTTCTGGCAATATTCTATGCTTTCAAGAAAAATATTCTTGTACTCGTTTCTGGTAAATACATCCATCCAATCAACCACTGCAAAACTCACAAAGTAGACTCCATCGGGAATGTGAAACTTGTAATTGCGACTCATACGTTTCAAATATAAATCTTGATTGTATTCGGTGCTCTTGCTCTTCACACACGCGAGAGGACTCGCGCGGCAGCGGGGGGGGCGCTGCTTTTGGTTACGGATCAACCCATGATTCCGGAAGGTGTGAAAACCGACGTAAGCGACAAAAGTGTAACGGAACGGTTTGTTGATTCACACATTCAGATTGGCATTGATGCATTAAAGGAAATCCGTGAAGACGGCCGTTCTGTGCGGCATTTGAAGTTTGAGTAATTGATGTCGCCAAAGGAAATATCTGAAATCCTTGCTTTCGATCGCAGCAAAATTAGTATTCATCGATTGATTCTTAAACTAGAGAAAGATGGATTTGACTTTCAAGCCTTTTTCGATCAATTACCTAGTATCGAATTTCCTACCCGATGGTACATGACATGGATGTTGACGCATTACGTTGAGCGCAATACGGAAGAAGGAACGGCTCATCAGGATCTAATCTGGAGGCGTACTGAAGGAATGCGACAATCAAAGCATGCTGCGCGATTTATGGAGAACCATGTCATTGATTGAAGTAAACGAAGAACTAGCTGTAGAGGTCTACGACGCGGCAACAAAGACAACCATATGTCTTCAACGAATGCAATTGCAGTCCGTGCTCATGCCATGTTCACGGCAGCGAATATTGCCATGCCATATCCCGAGCTTCGATCCGAATTGGTTCTGATTCTAAAAGGATTTAATGAAGACACAAGTGCAGGTTTGAGGGCTCGTGCGAAGAATCTCATTAGAAAACTAGAAGCTCAAGGCGAAAAATAGCATTTACGGATATTGAGCAATAGTTAATACCAACCAATCTTAACCTTCTGCATACTTAATAGTTCATCAGCAAACGAGGTCTAGGTTTATCCCAGGTCTCATTATCGATAAACTTAATTACGGAGTATTCCCTACCTCTTAACCACCTTATGATTGTATTGCCCTGACTCGGTTGATAGGGAATAGACATACACTCCAGGCGCTAGATCACTAAGGTCACTCTCAATAACATCACTATTACTGGAGAGGCCTTCATACACCGTTCGTATTCTTCTACCAGCTAGATCCATGAGGTCAATACGCACTTGCCCTTCCACCTTCATGTTGATCCAACTGATTGATCCCGTCGGGTTTGGAAAAACATCCAAGTAAGGAACGTATGGTTGCGAATTGTAAATCTCCTGAACTGATATGGTAGAGTCCGTTGTGTCGGTTGTCGTAGTATCTGTTGTGTCAGGGACGTATCGATTTAAACTGTAAGTGGGGAAATAAGGTAGACACGCTCCGGTACGCCCGTTTAAATCTATAAACTCGTTCACTAGGTTGCATCCTATTCCATCAATATTGGGATTTTCAATTCTGCTTAATCCAAATTCGTTGGATAAATACAACATAGAGTCGGGACCAATTTGCATGCCACCTGCTAAATAGGACGTATCACTAATAGTGTCAATGGAATTTGCAATGGATGCACTATCATGAACGCTAACATTCCATTGATACAATATACTTTGATGCGAGAATGTCGATGCATCACACGCATACAATAATTGGGAGTTGGGGGAAAATTCTAGCGCATACGGCCACCCCCCACCCCCCCCCATTTGATTGAACCTTATTGCAATGGGGTTGGAGATTGATCCAGTACTTTGATCAAAGTCAAATATCTCTACGTAACCACCATCTACACGCATACATATTGCAAGTTTTTGACCGTCAGGAGAGGCCTTCATATAACCTACCCTTCCCTGATAACTTTCAGATAAGGCACCATAAAATACCTGAGGGCTAGGATTCAATCCATTACTGTCAAGCTCATATACATAGAGTTCGTTGCCCGGAAGTTGGTGCACAATTATCCAATAACCATCTTCACTGGTCTTTTGAACAATGGCCATTTTTTCGGCCAAGGAATCTATCACAAATACATTTTTCTGATTGGGATCAATGTCTCCTAATCCCCCATCTTCATCATGGTCTAAAACGGAATAATACAATGAAACCACATACTCTGTGGGCGGTCTATGCAGCGTAAAAATATAATGCTCTATAGGGTTGGCGGGGTTAGGGCAGACACCGATCCCTTGAGTTGAAGCGGATTGCGCCAAAATATTAGTCCCATTGGGCATAACCTCATGTTCCTTGTTCCATAGCGCCAGTTCACCACCTCCGCCACCAGTCCACGTCCCCGAATAAAAATACAACTCGCCAGAATCCTCTGACATCGTCACCACACAATTATCACTAAGAGCTTCACTGTTGGCTAACTGGATTACGGTATCATTCTCAAATCGGATTCCAACGTACTCACCAAAATACCAATTGTCAGCCGGCGTCTGGGAGAAAGCAGATGTTGCAGAACATGAAATAAAAAGGGTGATAAAAACTAATCGTTTCAGCATTTTTTCTCTATAAAAACATTTATTCAAGTGAATTAATCATTCAACTAGAGACTAATTTATATCAAAATCTCCAGAGCCAGTCACGTTAACATTTATGATTGTTCCACAAGGGCATCCAGTAAACGAAAAATTAGTGCTATAAGGTAGTCCCCCGATGCAAGGGGTTTCATAATCATATGTAAAACAAGACGGAGTACCGCAGTCCACGCATGAAGTACCAATATCAGAAGGGCATATTTCGACATAATCATATTCATCACAATCGGCGCTACAATCAGCGTATGTGGGTACCGAGGCGGTTCCACCTCCAGCTGTCACACAAACCGGGGTAGTACAATTATCTCCGCAACCGATTGGGATTAATTTAGAACAATAAAAAATAACATTCATATCGCAGCTATTGTTATTTGTAATAGTCTGAGACATCGAATTGAAACAGAAGAAAGACAAGAGAAATAGTGTAATTAGCGTTTTCATCATGGGGTATTTTATTGATTAAGATTAAAAAAAGTAAACATTTACTTCTGCAAATCAGCATCTTATCTGAAACAATATTTCAGTTTGCCCTATAACTCTTCACGAACTGCCGCTAAGAAAACAGAAACCCTAACAGGCAAGCGTGAATGGGGCTGGGTGATCTATAGAGAGGAAGGTTGTCGACTACTCGACGTTCTCTAGACTAGGTGTGTAGCCGAATCTGTGTATTCAAAGGCGCAAGTGATGATATTGGTCACCTCTTCACTACCTTATGATTGTAATGCCCGGACTTAGTTGATAGGGAATAGACATACACACCAGGCGCTAGACCACTTAGGTCGCTCTCGATAACATCACCGTTACTGGAGAGTCCTTCATACACCATTCGTATTCTTCTTCCAGCAAGATCCACTAGATCAATCCTTAACTGCACTTCAACCCTCATTTTGATCCAATTAACTGAACCTGTTGGGTTAGGAAAAACATCCAAGTAAGGAACGTAAGGCTGTGAGTTGTACATCTCCTGAATTGATATCGTTGAATCTGTTGTGTCGACTGTGGTATTCCCGGTTGTTTCCGGAACATATTGATTTAAAGTATGCGATAAAACACATGACGAAACCATGTTGAAGCCTCAAGAAATTAGTGCCTCCATTGTGCGGCTTGGTGGTTGGGGGCACAAGTTGTATTATTGATTCTTGGGACCGCGCTTTGTTTGTTTAAGGAGTTCTTTTTGGGATTGGATTTTATTAATCCGAACAGTTCAATTTGAATTGTTCTAAACCAAATATATTATGCTGAAAACAAAACACCTTTTGCTATTCGCACTAGGCATCTCACTTCTCGGATCTTGCAAAAAAGATAGCCTCCCTTCGGATTCACTTGCTCAAGAAGTGCCTCAAGCCAAACAAGGCTTTGAATATGTACCTGACTTAAACTCATGTTATTCGGGTGTGTCCGTAGTCGACGGGATTTTGAAATTTGACTCCCGTTCAGACCTCTTAAATACACTGTCTTGTCTTAAATCTAAAACTAATGAAATGGACTCAGTGTTTTTAGATGATTGGGGCCACCTGAGTGATTCTCTAATAAATGATAAGGCAGATGAGATATCTTATCATGATGAGCTCGTCTACAAAGCCTTCGAGGATAATTTCTTAGTTCTCAGCTTAAGAACAGAGATGCTGTCGCAGGAAGATGATTGGTTGGATCTCGTTCCGTTTGACAGCACGCCATCAGCTATGCCGAATCATATCATTACAGAGTCTGCAATTCAAACTTTGTTTTCACCTGATGGTACAATCAATGTTGATGACACCCTCTTGTACATTGACACCGCTGGTCTTCAGTATTATGTTCTAAATGGCGACCATGATATCCTTGATTCAATAGTTGATGGCTCGTGGGGCGAGGAAAATTCACATGTGGAAATTCACTATTCAGATGGATCTACTTCGAGGGCAACTTGCAAGTCAACAAGATCAAGTAGTTGGAAGTGGAAATCTAGTGGCAGATGGGCTGCACGTGGTAAGGCTGGATTCTTCCATATGCTATGGTTTAAAGGATGGTACTCCACCACAGTATCTTACAAAAAGAAAAGCGGTAAATGGAAGAGACATAAAATGATAATAAACTCCGGCGTAGATTCGGAAATAAATTACAACTTTAATCAGGCCTATCCTTGTGGGTACCAGATCGTTTATCCTGACGATGACAGCGATAAAAGAACTAAAAAACACACCTTCAGCTATGGAGCTGGAACTCCGTTTAGAGTATTTAGTGGAAACCATGACACAGAACATACAACAGATAAAATATCAATTTTCTATCACACTGTTACCTGGTAAACGCACTGGTTTATTTGTCTGTTTAGTGAGTTTGGCTTTGTCCAGTTTTGGGCAGAATGAGCTAAGACTAATGGCAGAGACAGGTGTTGAGAAATCAATTTATTCAATGTCGTCGAATATTGACAACCTTAACTCCCCAAAGGAGTATTTTGCTCCTTTGGGGTTAGGGTTAGCCTATAAATTCAGCGGGTTTTTGATGACGGCTAAATACGAAAATCGAAATTTCCGAATGGCCGGACCAAGTTATCGAGATGATCTTGGTGGCTTTAATAGATTTGGGTTGAGGGGACCGAATAGGATTCATTCGTCCAATCTTTTAATTGGCTATGATATTCTAAAGTATAGTGAAAAAATTGAATGCATCCCAGAACTTGGTTTTGGGTTTGGATATATGAGAGGGTATGAAATATTTGACCGAGAGCCAACATTTCAGGACAGCGCAAACCGCTCGAGTTTTACAATTATCAACGTAGAAGATTCGAACATAGTTCAGTCCGGGTCCATACATCATTTATATTCATCTAATGTCATGTCCTGGGGGCGTATAGGTGTAAGGTTCTCGTATCAATTGAAAACTAACTTTCTGCTTCATGTGAAGATGTCTTACACATATGGATTCATCCCGTTTTATAAATCAATCTTCAGAATTGAAGATGAAGGCCTCAACTCACCAATTATTGGCAACACCTCTAATTCCGCGACAAGTTTTGGGGTTCGCTTTGGAATTTCCTACCGCATTCCGTTGAGAAAACACCAATCGCAAACTGAGTTAACTGACTAGATTACTTCAAAAGAATCACTGCTTTACAGGTGGAGATGTACTTTATTCAATCTACAGATCACTCCTCTTCCACATATACCGCAAATTTTCACGACCTACAATCCTTCTTTGATCATGCGCATGACTTCTGGATTCATTCATCTCAAGGGATCCATCCAATGATTTCTTATGAATCTTAATCATTAGCGGCAAAGCGATTAATGAAGGGTTTAATCGTAAAAATATTCTTAGACTAAGAATCTGAATACACTTGAGTAATAGCCAATGTCACGATCGATCCAATAGAGGCTCAAGGCATAACATAGGCGCTGCACGCCTCGCAGAGGTTCAGCTCTACCCCATCAATCGTAGAAATTGACTCGGCGGCGTCTTGCATTACGCAATCGGTGGACGAGCAATGCCCCAATCCTTGGTTATGTCCAATCTCGTGCACAGCCACTTTACGAAGCCGATCTAGATAGACGGCTTCTTGCGCATACCTCAACCTAAAACTAGAGACAAGACAGCTCGCTCCTGGTCGATAGCCCAAGCCAAACACGCCCCAATCTTGGTATTTGAATGCGGGATCTTTCACGGTTCCATCGGAGTTGCGCTTGGTAGTGGATATGTCGTGATGGGTTATTCCGATAACACAATCAATGTAGGCCGCTTTATGATCTCGAAGCCAAGCAATGATGGAATCTGCTCGATATCTCGGCGATTTGACGTTAATAAAACTGCCTTCGGGCATTTCTATTTCGGGCAGCACAACCACCTGTATCCCATACACATCTGAAAGTGCGCTTGTGATCGTTTCAACAGCGATCGGGTCGGCCCCAATAAAAGGTTGCACCCCGATTTTTGAGGCTTTGTGGTTACAGCTGCAAATAACAACCGCAATTAGAAGCGCTAAAATATTTTGGTGAATGCGCATTAAGGCGCCTCTGTTGCGATCTCACAAACGCAACGAAAGCCCACATTAGCCGCAGATCCGTATAATTCGATTGGTGTGGAAACATCATCATCCATTAATGTGTTCCATGCGCCACCAACGTGCTTGTTTTCGTCCATGAGCCACTCGCTTACGTTGCCTTTGATGTTGTATAACCCAAAGTCATTTGGCCAATAGCTCTTTGTCGGGGCAGTTACATCAGCGTTGTCATTTAGTTTTCCGGCAACACCCATTGAATCTCCTTGACCACGCTTCATATTGAAGCGATATAACCCTTGAAACTTGGCTTTTCCTTCTTCGCCAATTCTAATTGGTAAGTCCTTAACCGACGCATACATCATATTCCATTCCGCCAAAGTTGGCAGTCGATACTCGAAATACAATGGTGCTTTGTCTCGCTTACCTTGTTCCTCGAGCGCCTCTTTAACTCGGGCGGTACGCCAAGTACAGTAGTCTCGCGCTTGCTCCCAACTCACCCCAACAACTGGGTATGAGCGATAAGCCTCGTGCCGCAGGTAATATTTCGCATACGGAAGATTATATGAGAGCTTTTCCTTCCATACATTGGTGTCAGGATAAACTTTCATGTATTCAGAAGAGCCATCTCCAAATTCCTTTTTGGTCCAGTACAAGTATTCCAACCAATATAGATTGGTGACCTCTACTTCGTCGTAATACACATTTTCTGTAACCTTCAACACGCCGGGTAAGATCTTTGAGAAATCGGTTTCCTTTTGTGCAGCCGATAGCAGAAACACCCAACAGGCCAGCAGTATGTATTGACTAATTTTCATTTTCTCTATTTCCAAGTTTCTAAAACGATGTCATCCAACTGCATGGTCCAATAATTTGCCGAATCATTGGTCGGATATTTTAACACATCCATTTTCTTTCCCGCTATTTTCACTTTTTCGCCGTTACCCATCATTTTAAAATCTCCGGATCGCTCAACCCATGCAATACCTTCACGATAATAATAGGCATCGCCGCTGGGTGATATTTCGATCGTGTAAAAACGAAACAGCTCATCAAAACCTTCCCAAGTGCCCACAAAGGCAGGATGTTCATCAATCTTTTCTTTTCCGCAGGAAACAAATAGTCCAGAGAGAATCACGAGTACCAAGAGTGTTTTGCGCATGTCCAATGTTTAGATGTGTGCAAAATACAACGATTCGAGTAATGCCACTGAATTCCAACCTGAACGACAAATCCATCAATTATGTTGTTGCGGCCACACTTGCTTAGAACAATTCAAGCTGACCTTTGGAGTATTTCCTAAACTTCGTTGTGTCTAGCTTAATCTTTGGGACCGAGCCAAAGGTGTTTTTACGCGCCAGTTTGAACGTTGTGTCAATGTGCTCTGCGATTCTACCAGAGCCGCGCATGCGTTTTCCAAATAGGCTATTTCCAAGAGACCCATTGTGTACGGACGTGATTTGATTGATGACTTTATCTGCTCTATCTGGAAAGTATCTCTGAATCCAATCTGTAAACACATCTGCGATGGGTCCGTTTAATCGAATCATGGTGTAGTTGGCATCAATGGCACCTGCATTCTTGACCTGAGCCAGCAGGTCAAAGACTTCATGGCTATTTAACCCAGGAATGATTGGAGCCATGTTAACGGTCACTGGCACTCCGAGCTTACTGAGCTTCTCAATGGTTTGCAATCTCCGCTTAACGCTGGCAGTTCGTGGTTCCATTAAACGTCTCAGGTTGTCATCGAGCGTGGTTACGCTCACTACCACTTGAATGAGATTGAGCTCTTGAAGTTCCTTGATGATGTCTAAGTCACGTTGAATGAGCGCGTTCTTTGTGATGATCCCAACGGGATGCTTGTATTTCAAAAACACCTCGAGGCATTCTCTGGTTATTTCCAGCTTGCGCTCAAGGGGTTGATAGCAATCCGTATTGCCACTAAGCACAATGGGTGAAGCCTCCCAGCTCTTGGAAGACAAGCGTGCTTCGAGCAGCTTAGCGGCATTTTTCTTGACCAGTATCTTACGTTCAAAATCCACGCCTGCGCTGTAACCCCAAAACTCGTGCGTTACTCGGGCATAACAATAGGCACAGCCATGTTCGCAGCCTTGATATGGGTTTAAGGACCAATCCATGGGGATGTCAGGGCTGGGAACTTTATTGACCACAGTTTTAGGAAAAGTCTCAATCACCTCGAGCTTCGACACCTCTTCTTCTCCTTCTTGTTGGAGGTAGTTTTGATACGAACTTTCACGCTCAGTAGTGTGAATGTTGAACTTGTTGTGTGGGTTAATTTGAGCGCCTTGGCCTTTTTGAAGTATCATTTGCTAAAAATAATACTTTCCTGTTATTTTTAGCAAAAAATTTAATTACATATCAGGCAATGAAATTTCCGTCGCACGTCATTTCTTCCGATCAAAGTAATGCACGTTATTGTTGTCGTTTTGCGTGGCTATTTCGGGTTCTAATGCCTTTTGTTTTGGTTTTTGCAATCCCTCTGACGGCTCTTCGGCATACCGCGGATCCTCTACATATGGCATGCGGTGCATTTCGGATGCCTCGATCTGAAAGCACCCAAACTCTTCGGTGACCTTGCCCACTACTCTGTAGATGCCACGGCCCGTAAACGGATATGCTTTCGCTACGGGTGGAAAGTGCACGGTGTCTAAAAAGAAGCCCTTACGGTCGATGAAGTTTCCAAAGTACATGGTGTCGCCCCTAGCGGTATGTGTTTTCCTTGCTGTTACGAGGTAACCATACGCCACCACCGTCTTGTCTAAATACTCTGGTACATCCGCCGCTAAAATGCCGCCTTTCATGCTTCGGTTACTGAGCATAAATGGATCGCACAGCGGGAACCCAAGTAACTCAATTTGATCAAAGGCATCTTCCAGCGGAGCGGTGTACAAATCAGGAAAATTGTATGGGCGCGGTTGGGGCGTAAACAACCGTGGTTGCATTTCCTTCTTTGGAACTTTCCCCATCATCAAACGCACCTCCCACGTGAGTTCCTTTTTGTTTTTGCCCGTAAACCGAAATGCTCCAACCTTCACCAGCAATTCCATTTGTTCAATCCCGATGGGCACCCGATCGATGAAGTCTGTTATGGTTTTAAAACACCCGTTTTCTCTGTGTTCAATCAGCAAGCGCACAGTGCGGCTGTCAAGGTCTTTGATCATATGAAACCCCAGCGTGACCAGCTTGCCACTCACGATGGTTTCTACCAAACTGCGGTTTACGCACGGCGCCACCACTTCCGCCCCGTGCATGCGCGCTTCGTGGATGTAGAGCTCTGGCCTGTAAAATCCACCGCCATTGTTTACGGTGGCCACCATGTATTCGATGGGGTAATACGCTTTCAGAAACAGTGTCTGAAAACTCTCCACGGCATAGCTGGCACTGTGGCCCTTTGCGAATGCAAAATTGGCAAAGCTTTCCACTTCAAACCAGACCTTCTTCACCAACTCTTCTGAATATCCCTTCTTTCGGCAATTGTCCCAAAACCGTTCCTTCACACGGTGGAATTCGTTGCGCTGCTTAAACTTCCAACTCATACCACGCCTCAAAATATCAGCGTCGGCCAGATCTAAGTCGGCAAAGTAGTGGGCTACCCGAATCACGTCTTCCTGGTAAACCATCACGCCATAGGTTTCTGCCAGTATTTCATACAACTCAGGTATCGCTTTTCGTGCCGCCTCTCTCCTATCCTTGTCTCGAAACCGCATGATGTATTCGCGCATCATACCCGACTTAGCCACTCCAGGTCGAATAACCGAACTCGCTGCTACCAAGCCGATGTAGTCGTCTGCACGCAACTTGGTCAACAACAAACGCATGGCGGGCGACTCCACATAAAAGCAGCCAATGGCCCGTGCCTCGCGCAAGAGTGTTTTGATCTTTTCGTCTTGCTTGAATCGTTTGATGTCGTGCACATCTACCTCGTCGCCGGTGTTGTCTCTGATAATGGCTATCGAATCTTTGATTTTCCCAAGTCCGCGCTGGCTCAGAATATCGAACTTATACAGGCCCAAGTCTTCCGCAATAATCATATCAAACTGGATAGTTGGAAACCCCTTGGGCGGCATAAACGTGGGGCTATACGCACTGATTGGCTCTTCTGAAATGAGGATTCCGCTGCTGTGAATGCTCAAGTGACTCGGGAAGTTTTGTATTAGCCGACCGTACTTCAGAATCAAGTCGCCGTACTTACCAATATTGTGGCGCACGTCCATCTTCTGCAACTGATCAATCTCCGTGGCGGGCACACCCAATACTTTACCCAACTCGCGTGACACTGCTCGATCTTTGAATGTACTATACGTGGCCTGAAGCGCCACATGATCCCACCCATGTGTATCAAACATGTACTTGGTTACATCGTTTCGATCGGTCCACGAAAAGTCAATGTCAAAATCTGGTGGAGACGTACGGTGTGGGTTGATAAACCGCTCAAAATATAGGTCAAGCTCTACGGGATCTACATCGGTGATGCGCAGCAGGTAGGCAATAAGACTATTGGCGCCACTGCCCCGCCCTACATGGAAATAGCCTTTGGATCGAGCGTAGTTTATTATGTCCCAATTGATTAAAAAATAAGAGCCAAAGCCCATTTGATTGATCACCTTCAGTTCATGCTCTACTCGGTCCAGCACTTTTTGGTCGGGATCGGTATATCTATAACGCAGGCCTTTCACCGCCTCTGACCGCAGCAGCTCTACATCATCGTGCTTTGATCCTGTGAAAATCTGTTTGTTTTTGTTTGACTGAAACTCAAAATCCACTTCACAGGGTTCGAGTATCGCTTCTGTGTTTCGGACAATTTCGGGAAAGTCTCTATAATACTCGAGCAGTGCCACCTTTGGACGCAAAGTGTGTCGAGGGTCGCCCTCCTCTGATCTTTCAAGCTTACTTAGAAGCAGGTTTTTATCGATGGATCGTAGTAGACGATGGGTGTTGAAATCGCGTTGATGCTCAAACGAAACCGTAGGCAGCATAACCAGCTTATGCAGATGGTGGCGCAAAGGCGAGAGCCGTAGTTGCGGAATGTCGTGCGGTCGGATCCCAATGAACTGGTTCTCTATCAGTGGCAAGCGATCTGTTTTCAATTCCCCGTTCGAGCCAATCAACAACTGGCGACTAATGGCTGACAGCTGGCTAAACGGATAAACCACCCAAACATCGTCCCAGTGTGGGGCCACATCAGGTATGGGTTCATTGTGGTGCAGATGATGCGTCAGAAATTCATTGATGATGCGGTATCCCCGGTTGTTTTTCGGGATGGCTACAAACTTCTGATCGGCTCCGTTCCTAAAATCAATTCCAGCAATAACCCGAATATTAACTTCTTGTTTGGCCAGGCGCACACACTCAATCACCGCTGATGTGCTATTTATGTCGGTAATGCATATTTGGGTGTACCCAAACTCCACCGCACGCTTCAGCAGTTCTTCGGGCTTCCATGTGCCGAACTTATAGGAATAATATGTGTGGGTGTTGAGGAGCAAGTTTTAAGTCGTGAGTCACAAGGCTTAAGTCATGAGTTTTAAGTCTTAAGTCACAAGTGCGTAATATTTGAGCTTTTCCCGTCCCCTCTCTGAGAGGGGATACAACTGCTTCATTTCGATGCAGTCGAATGTTAGCAGTTGTTGGGGTGTGTCGATTTCTATTACACACCCCGTCCGATGCTGGCGGACACCTCTTTTTCTAGAGGGGACGTCAAACACTCGCATTCTCTTCATAATTTCTCACATACAGTTCAATACTGTGCAATACGTCATCCATCTTAAAGCGAACCTGTTTCTCTGTAAATCTCAACACGTTCATACCATAATTCTCCAACGCAACTTGCTTATCAAAATCTTTGGCTGACACATCTGTTCTTACATGACTATTACCATCAACCTCAATTGCTAAGTTGAGCCTAGGACAATAGAAGTCCACAATAAAGCTCAACAGCGGTTTTTGTCGATGAAAGTCATATCCCATAAACTGACTTCTCTTTAACCTCCGCCACAGCATTACTTCACCAAGAGTGCCCTTATTTCTAAGCTGTCGTGCCATTTGCTTTAGCTCAGGATTGTACGGTATTATCTTTTTTCGACTTTTCATTCTCTATCTCTCTATACCGCCCAATCGCCCCCTCTCAGAGAGGGAATACAACTACTTCATTTCGATGCAGTCGAATGTTAGCTGCTGTTGAGGTGTGTCGTGCAATCATTTTACACACCCCGCCTTCGGCACCCCTCTTTATAGAGGGGACGTCAAACAATCGCATTTTTTTTAGACTCACCCTCCTTTACAAACTCTCTTCACCCCCTCGCTGATAGCTGACTTAAGCCTTGTGACTATTAAGCTCTTCTATTTGCAAGCAACAACGGTGCTTTTCCATTAAATGGGTTGCTCCTGCTAATGGTGCGTGCTCCGATGCCCGAAGCGCGCAACACAGCTCGATCTCCATATCGCTCTCTAATCACATCCATGGCTTGGTATAGGTTGATATACTCCTCTGTGTCTTCAAATAGGTTTATCTGGTAACCGCCGCCTACTAAGTGACTGTAGCGCACGCCGATTAGGCGAACCAACAAGCGTCGATTATACACACGCCCAAACAGCTCCATCACCTTTGCAATCAAAATGTGATCTGCCGAAGTATACGGTATGCGTGCCTGTAACGTCTGGGTTTGAAAATCTGAGTATCGAATTTTTACCGTGACGCAAGCCGTAAGCTTCTTCCCTCTTCTGAGTTGATATGCCAAGTTCTCAGCCATGGCCAGCATGATGCCTTTCAGTTTGACAACGTCGGTTGTGTCTCGATCAAAGGTGCGCTCGGTGCTGATGCTCTTGCGCTCGTTGAAGGCGATAACCGGGCTGTTGTCAATGCCTTGTGCCTTTTTCCATAGCGCACGACCGTGTTGCCCAAGTACGTTTTCCATCATATCCATGGGCATTTCCTGCACGGTCTTGACTTGCTTAATTCCTAAATTCCGCAACGTTTGATAGGTCTTTGCTCCCACCATGGGAATCTTACGAACAGACAACGGCGCTAGAAATGGCATTTCTTCACCTTGAATAATCTCCAACTGATTGTTTGGCTTGGCCTCTCCGGTGGCCACCTTCGAAACTGTTTTGTTGATGGATAGCCCAAAGGAATTAGGCAACCCCGTTTCGCGGATAATCTTTTGACGCACCTCCGAAGCCAACTTCGCGCACCCAAAAAACTTATCCATCCCCGAGAGGTCGGCGTAAAACTCATCGATGGACGTTTTTTCGAACAGCGGCACCTCTTCTCGCATGATGTCGGTGACCATGTCTGAGTACTTAGAGTATGTCATGCTATTGCCTTTAATCACGATAGCTTCTGGACACAGTTGGCGTGCCATTTTCATAGGCATGGCAGAGTGAATGCCGTATGCTCGCGCCTCGTAACTACACGAAGCCACCACACCCCGATCGGTGGTTCCGCCAATCAAAACAGGTTTGTCGTTGAGCCGCGAGTCTATCAACCGCTCCACCGAAACAAAAAAGGAATCGAGGTCGAGGTGAAGAATTTTTTTTGTCTTTAGTTGATCCATGTTGTGTGGGGTGAGCCGATATTTTCAAAACCAGCATCCGTCATAATTGACGCTCTATACTACTCATTATAAGAGTATGCTAAAATAATTAGCTAAGAGGAAGTGCGCAAGTGTTTTGGAAAGAAGATTTACCAACAGGCTGGTTTACCAGCTACGAGGCACTTATTCGATCGAAAAATGCAGATACAACATGCATAGTAGTCATCAAAACTTACCTTTAGTCCATGTCTAATCTCAATCCAACAGCTCAAAAACTTAGGCTCCAGCTATTAAGCCCATGGAAGCTTAAGTTCTTCTTTTGGAAGCGCCTGCCTTCACTCCTATTTTGGAGAGTTAAGCTCACGCATTTGGACGCGGATCGATCTGAAGTACAAATTCCCTTTATTAAGAAAACGCAGAACCCCTTTCGGTCGGTTTATTTTGCCGCGCAGATTGGAGCCGCCGAGTTCTCTACTGGGGTTCACGCCGTTTTGGCTGTAGAAGGAAAAGGCAAGATCTCTATGCTGGTAACCAGTATGCGCGCCGAGTTTTACAAAAAAGCCGCAGAGACAATCATTTTTGAATGCCATGATGGAAAAGCCGTTCGCGAATGTGTGGATCAGGCAATATCATCGGGTGAAGGGAAAACGATTACAATGATCAGCGAAGGAAAAAACAGCTCAGGAGAACTCCTCTCTAAGCTCTGGATTGAATGGAGTTTTAAAAAGAAATAGCCCCAACAAAAACAGCTGAATTATGAAAAAAATGATCGACAATACATTAGGGAATCTTTTACCACCTGCGATGACGGTTGTAGGCTATGTTTTGTGTTCGGAATCATTGCCTCGCTGGATCAGCCTATTGTCGGCATTCCAATTTCGATCATGGGAGTCTTCATGGCCCTTTCGAGGATTGGGATTCAAATAAACCCCACGACAAAGGAATACCGAAACTACACGAGCTATGTTGGCATAAAACGCGGGACTTGGAGCTCATATGAAACCTTTCCCTTCCTGTGTGTGATGCGTGTGGAAGAATCGACTTCGGCGGCTAGCCTATCAAACAGAAAGGCAGAAACCAGCCGCGAAAAATATTATGACGTCTGTCTATTTTCAAAAATCGTATCGGAAACGCGTCACGGTTGCACGCTTTAAAGACTCGGGCTTAGCAAAAACAAAAGCTGCTGAATACGCAGAGTTACTCGAGGTATCATTCACCAAGTTTAACCCACCAGTTAGTGATAAAACCAAGGCACGAAAAGCACGATAACGATCGTTCGAAGCGTTCTATTAATTCACCATCACCAACCTGCAGAGCAATGCCACGCCAGATGTACCGCGTATATGTAATTGAACTTTCGAAGAAGGTTTTCACGGAAAGCGCCAAGTTTCGAAACGCAAATCCCCAATACAACGGCGTGTCGGAGTGTTTATACGTAGGCATGACGACTAAAACGCCACAAGAGCGATTTCAACAGCACAAGACAGGGTATCGAAACAAAAAAGGGCACAAGCTTTCATCAAACATTGTCGAGAAATATGGAACCTACCTCCGCTCGAGCTTATTCAATCACATAGATCCGGTAATGACTAGAGACGAAGCCTTGGAGCTGGAAAAAGGATTGGCACTGGAATTGAGAAGAGCACGTTACGCCGTCTGGTTCAATTGACTTGCTCATCAATTAGGTACTGAACTTCTTTCTGAAGGACCACATTCTCAATTTGGGGATGTCCAAATATGAAATTGAACTAGCTTAGCCCAATGTGGAAATCCATCGCAGCGCTCACTACGTTGCTACTTATGGTTAGTGTTTGGTTTGTAGGTTACCTATTGCGCGAGCCTGAGGTAGATCGAAGCCCACCTTGGCACCCTTTTGAGCTGAATTCAAACCTCACATTGGAGTCTATTGTCAGCAATGGATATAGATTATCTGGGGCACCTTGTGGTATGTTTATGTTCGCCAAAGAAATGGGAGATACAACCATAGTCTACGGGGTGAATATTGATTGCAATCCGTATGATGGAAAGTATGACCCGAATGATGGACTAATGTTCATTCAAGAGGATACGATAGAATTGCTCAATGAAGAGGAAATGATACCAATCCTAGTAGACTCAGCCGACTCCACCGAAGATTATATTGATGATGTGACCGACAGTAAATCGCCGAAGTGGCCATGGGCAGATTCAATTCTAGTTAACCCCTACTTTCCTTGGCAAAAGGGAGACTTTGATGGTTGTTATCAGAAAATAGGTGATAGGGCATTCACAATTAACTTAGGCGACACCTTCGACAGCGTCGCTATAGCAAGATATATTGGGCAAAACGACGGAGTGATTCTCGATGATGCTAGCAATTGGAGTCAAGAAAATGGTGGCCACATCCTTGTTTATTACCATCCAACGGATTTGTATTTTCTCTGCTCCATTCGCCACCCATACGATGAACGTATTGAGAACCTATGGGAGTTTGTAATAACACGATCGATTCCAAAACTAGATCAGGGTGCATTAAACTTGGAAAAAGAGCGAGACCAAAAGATAGAGGCCTATTATGACTAGGGTTTCAAAACCGCAATGGGCACTTACATGGCAAGTCATATTCTCCATTGTTGTGGGCTTGGCCATGGTGCTTTCAAATGCCATTAGCATCGAATACATACCCAATTATAAATCTGACATGGGGCCCGAATACTTTGGTAGTCCATTCATTATGAGTACGGATACGACTTGGGTAAACAGCTTCACCGGAGAACTCTACCTCAAGGGCTTATTTTCGGATGTTTTGATTTGGGGACTCCTGATTTACAGTGTCCTTTTGTTTCTCAGTCGCATTCAAAATAAGTGGGCAAGGCGCATTATGCTTAGCTTAGGCACAATAACCTTCATATTGGCTTTCGCCTTCGTATCGATGGATCTCTTTATTATGGATTGGAGGGTACATTGGAATTACACCGATGCGGATGCCACAAATTTTCATGAAGAGCAGTATCCCGAAAAGCGGTTTCACTTTTTTGATTGAAATCCACTTTCTTCGCACCAATATCATTGGCTTTGATCACTAACCGCATTACCTTCCTGTTTTTAAGCTGTTGCCTTTTTGCTGTTGCCAGCTGCAGTGAACTCGGCGAGCTGCCCTTTGCAGATCTGAACCGTGCATTTACTGCAAAGAATGATTCTATTCTAAACACCATATCTCCAGACAATTCCAGCGCACATTACCATAGAAGATCGGATATCATTCGCCACATTAAGCTTGCAAAAAGTGAAATGCTGCACCGGGCGGATTCAAATGCCACCTCCATCTATGATACGGACCAATATTTGAATTACTATGTACCTACAGAGTATATGGTTGATGAAGGGCATGCAGCACAACTAAAGAAGCTAATCGATATATATCAACATGAGATTCGTAAAACGCTGAATGGCGATACCACTGGATTGGGCGAACTTGAAATTTCAACGAAGATGATTGAGGTCAACGAGGGCGAACTTTTACCGTGGGAGCAATCCTTTGGCTATACGCCCCTAATTGCTGTTTTCACTGAACTCAGTAAAATCGAGATGAAAGTGAATCTGCTCTATGTAGAATTTGAAAAGAGGATGCCTTAATAAGCGGTAACAATTTCCCTAATCGCTAATCGTCACACTGGCTTGCGTGCACGTTGGTTCGCAGCCTGGGCCGTTTGGTTGGCTATCAGAGAATTCGATGGCTTGGGTATAATCACTGACCACCATGGAGTCTTTGGTCAAAATAACGTGCATACTAGATGGAAAAAAGGAATCAAAGATCATTGTGGCGCCACAATCCGACTGTATTCCACCACATTCCAGCATTTCTTCGTTCGAATTATTGGCTAGAGTAACTTCAGCCAGAGTGCCTTCTTCGAGATCAAAGTTTAGGACGAGCCCATTCACGCATCCAATTTCAGTGCACGCGCGCTCTGAGCAGCTTGAAATAAGGCCTACGATCAATCCAAGAACGACGAGGGTTTTAGACATATTCCGTAAAGACGTAGCACGTTGCCTAACGTTTGCTTATTGATTGATGTAATTTAAAAAGTACTTGATCCTCAGGGGGATTAATTTTAAAACGCTCTTCCTCCTGCCTCCGTCGCCCCAAATACACGACTCGTCCACCGATATATGAAAACCGTCGCTAGACTTGCGCATATATGCTTTATCGGATGACCAGCAATATTGGTGATCGCGGCTATCCACACATCACCCATTTCAAACGACTTCGCCAAGACATAAAAGCCAAAGGCAATCCACAGGAGCTTTCCTTCTCTCCAAGGCTGAAATATCAAAATGATTGGGATGGCGATTAAGGGGAAGTATTGCACATAAACATAGTAGCGCAAGTCTCCACCGCCGAATCCCTCGCCACCATATTGCCAGAGTAGCACACTAAAAATTCCGAGTAGAACACTTATTGGAAATACCATTGAAAACACATTTCGACTCACGTATCGCCACCCGACCAATGAAAACAAGGAAACAAAGACCAGCGTCATTGGTAGTCGATCCCAAAACAATGTTTGATTTGAAGGATACAGGTGATAATGGGCTGACCCCATCCCCGTCAAGAAAATCCCAGCAAATAATACAAACAGCATTATGGGTGCACTTCTCTCGTCGCTCGATTTTATTTGGGTGAATTTCAAAAGCCCAATGAAGCCAACAATCAAAAAGCCTACGTTGGTTAATACATTGGCCGCATTGTCAATGCCATAAATGTTGTGGTCTAATGCGAAATTGTGGTAAACATCGGACTGAATAATTGGCCCATGAAAGAAAAGGAACAGCACTGCCACCAGCGCCGTTCCAACCAACCAACCTAAAAGAAATCCTTTAGTCATGCCGCCAGTTTTTCTTCGTTCTTCATTTCACCTTTATCTACCCAGATCTTGTTCACATAACCAATGGCCATTGTTATACCTCCAACAACAAGAAGGGCAACGACCTTGTACATGCTTGCATCGCCACTCAAGTCGATGAATAAGACTTTTAATGTAGACAGTCCGATAACGATATATCCCATCCACCTGAATATGACGTTTGAGCTGTAAGCTCCCCAGATGAAAAGAGTGAACGCGTACACAAACCACGAGATTGACATCACCAATCCAAGATTGTCTCGACCAATGCGATAGGCCTCCCAGAGATTGTCAATTTGAACCGTGAACAATCCTCCAAGTACAATATGACTCAAAATGGCTATTGCGGTACTTAGGTGCCGGTTAAGCTCTTCCGAGCCGATGTCGCTTTGTTTCACGATTAGTTTTGAATAGGTGAATCCAACCAATGCAATTGCGATCCAAATGAGTGCCCCGGGGTTGATGAACGGAATGTACTTAACACCGAACCACTCCACCCATTGCACATCCCATGCAACCGAATACCAATACACGACCACGAGTGACCAAACAGCCATGGCAGCATAGCGAATGTTTTGTGATTTCACCAGGTATCCTGTGGCGTATACCAAAGTTCCAAGCAATAGCCAAACACCCGCAGACATCACGAAATTCATTCCATTTGTTTGAAACATAATCCCCATATCGCCTGCTGAAATGGCAATAACGATGATGCCTAAAACGGCGTAGGCTCCAACCGGCAGCATCGACTTTCCGTTCAGGCGATACATAACAAAGCCTGCAGCAATAAAAATGAGCCCAACAAGCATGGTAGGAAGCGCATACGGCAATGAAAATGAGTCCAGGATATAAATTGACCAAAACACGTAGTTGATTGCATTCAGCAATCCGAGATAAAGATTCAATCCTTCAAATCGCTTTGATTCGTGCCAAGATGCAGACAATAACCCGATGATGTAGACCATGAAAAATGACGTGGCGTAGAACATTGGCTTGACCCACTGCTCAGGCTCGAAGTAGAAGTAATACGATATGAAGATGGCCATGGTAAGCAGAAAGGACATCAGTCTCAATTCTTGCCACTTTTTTGTAGCGCTAAGCCACAGCGCAGAGATGTTCAGAATGAGCACATAAGCAAATAGCAGCAAGTCTTGTTCAGGATTTGCCTTAATGATTACCGGTGTCAATAAGCCGCCCAGGAGACTGATGAAAACCAACATGCGCATATTCATGCGATAGCCTACGGCAATAACCAATGAACTTAACCCCATCATAGATATGAGCAAGGCATTCGCCGACCACTGAATGTCGGGTGAGAAACTTGCATAGGCAAATGTGGCATAGAGCACGGAAGTTCCGAGTCCGGCGCATATCTCGCCGATCGTTTTTCGCTTCGCCAAATACTGGGTGTATCCAACAAATAAGCCCGTGACTCCGATTACGAGGCCAAGTGCCGCCCTTCCTACCGGAGGGATCCAGTTCAGATCAACGGCTAGTTTTAAGAAGTAAATGAATGCCAGAAACATGAATCCAGCACCGAGAATGGTTATCCCATACTTTTTTGCAATGTCTTTCATAATTGGTTTGATTTTAGGATTGGTTTTGAAGGGCCAAACCTAAAGCCACCACGCAGGCTCAACAAACCTATTTTTCACAAATACGGACTTTTCATTTTATCATATATTCGCTAGTATCCTGAATAATTACATATTTAAATGAAAACATTACGGACTTTTATAAATGGACAATCTCAGAAACATAATTCACACGCTTTCGGAAGATGACTCCAAGGAATTCATTTCCTTTATCAATCGTCTGAAGCAAAAAACAGAACGCAAAGACCTTGAACTCTATACCCTACTTAGGACACAAACTGAACTGAAACCCAGCATCGTTGTTCGTCGTTTGTACAAAACAGCAAACACCGAGGCTTATCATGCACTTCGAAAGCGACTCCTCGCCCACTTGATCGATTTCATCTTGCTCAAGAACACAAAAATCACGGGTTCTAAAAAGGCTGGGATTTTGGGGAACTATGGATTGGCGCGGTACTTATTTGAACACGACAACCCCATACTGGCCTTATCCTACCTAAAGAAGGCCGAAGCAATGGCCAAAGCCGGAGAGCAACACGAAGCGCTGAATGCCATTTACAATTTGATGATTCAGGAGTCGGAGCGAATTGAGGGTTTTGACCTTGATGGATACATCCTAATTCAGCAGGCCAATAAAAAACTAGCGGATGAGGATGAGCGCGCCGTCATTGCCATGCGCATTGTGAAAGCTCGATTGAACACACTCAAATTACATGCAGCAGACGTTGACATTGAGGCACTGGTTGAACAAACGCTTAGGAAGTACGACTTACATACTGCCTTTGCGTCCAGACCACGATTATGGCACGACCTTATCGTTATCACACGCAGCGCTTTCGTGGCGAAAAAAGACTTCTTTGCATTTGAAGCATTTGTGATTCAGCAGTATGATCAAATTAAGGAAAGTGGAGGATTCAAACCCAAGGATCTCGACCTTGATCTCAACATCCAATACATTGCTGCACATACGCTGTACAGAAATAAGCGATTCGATCAGGCGTTGAAGTATCTCAATAGCATGGAATCAAAGTTGGATGGAGCTTCACACAATATTCGCAATCAATTTCAACCGCGATGGATACAGCTTAAGGCAGCCACAATGGTGTTTCAAAACAAGTTGGAAGACGCAATCACCCTTCTTCATGGTTCCCTTAACGATAACACGCTGAAACTAAAGCCCGAAGTTCAACTCAATACGATCGTGAACCTTGGCGTCTATTACTTCCATGCGGGACAACTACAAAAAGCAAATCAGACGCTGATGAGCATCGAGCATACCGATAATTGGTGCGAGAAGCATACGGGGCCTGAATGGGTGATGAAAAAAAACATCATGGAAGTCATACTATTTGCTGAAATGGAAAAGGAAGAGCTGGCTATATCAAGAATTCGATTGCTTGAGCGCAAGTATGGATCACTCTTTAAGAACCCACTCTATAAACGTGTGAAGGTGTATTTGAGCTTGATCAAGAAATTGGTGTCGAATCCAATTGCAGCAACAACACCTGCCTTTGCAGATGAAGTAGAGCGTTCGTTTGATTGGATTCCGACGGAGCAAGAAGACATTCAAGCCATTGGATTTTATGCTTGGATCAAGGCCAGAATGACTGGACGAACATATCATGAGACGTTAATGGAATTGGTGAATTAACTGAATCATGACCTTGCTTCGAAAGGTTTCATATTAAGCATCCCAAAAAAAGGTAACCCTCATCGCATGAAAGATTTGAAATAAACGTTCAACTTTGAAACAATGCAACGTCAACTATTGATACTGTGTGTGATTCTTGGATTCGGGCTCAACGTCCAGGCTCAATCGTCAATTGCCGTTTCACCCGCGGCCATGAATGTTTTTTATCGAGGCCTAGCGAATCCGCTCGACGTGTCAGCATCTGGAGTTGCGGCGGCAAACACCACAATACGTGTTAGCAATACAGATTCTCTAACATGGAACGGAAAAAAATGGCTCGTGTGGCCAGGAAAAGGTAGTACGTGCGTTATTGAGATCTTTGAATTACACCAGGATGAGGACTCGACCTCTCTTGGGAAGAAAGAGTTCAGGGTTAAAAACGTTCCCAATCCGAAGGCATATTTCGGCGGTAAGACTGGCGAGAGCAGTATAGCGTGGAGAGAGCTGATGGCCGCAGGAGGCGTGATTGCCAAAATGGAAAACTTTGAATTTGATCTGCGATTTCAAATTAATGGATATGATATTATCGGCGATACAGGGAGTGGAGAAATTCAAATTCACAGCATGAAAGCCGCTAAGCCAGCCGCGGCAAAAAGTATTTTCAAGGCATATTCGCAAGGCGGATCGTTGGAAATTCGAAACATTAAATCCCTTGGACCAGATGGAACCCTGAGAGACCTATCCCCCATTATTCTTCACGTAAAGCCGCACGTTTCCTACGGGTTTGGAAAAGTCGACATTGAAAACAAACGATATCTCCAAGGCACCATCACTAGCTCAGCTCAGCCGAGCAAAGCCGCTTTTAAACAGCTCGATCTAATTGGAGCTAGAAACGTCCTGAATTTACGTCGAAGAAACCCGGACAGACGGTTTGCCGAAGGAACGAGCATCACCCTTTATCACCTCCCAATCAAAACCCGTAAAATGTCTGAAGAAGACATTGTTACGGCCCTGAAAATTATCGACGATTCACATTACAATATTTTGATTCATTGTAAACATGGTTCGGACAGAACTGGCACAGTCGTGGCCGCTTATCGAGTGATACATCAAGGCTGGACGAAGGAGGAAGCAATATTGGATATGCGACATCCACGGTTTGGCTATCATCTTGGCGGGATGTAATTATCGGGAACTTCCTGAGAATGTAATCCCCATAGAAATTATGGGAAGACTTATGCTAGATCCGAATACTCCAGCAGCCGACACCGAAATGGAGTTTTTCCAGACATTTAAGAATGGGGATCGCAATTATGAACGCAGATCACATGGATCCACCACGACAAATAGCGTGGGAGGCTTTGTTTTCGAGTATCAGAGAAACAACGGAACCGGAGGTGGTAAAAAATGCGGTTTCGGATGTGGTGGAGCTTGTCGCGGACTAGAGGTTGAGGTTAATGGACAGGTTGTCGCAAAGTGTTTTAAAGTCAATCGCAGCGTAAATATTGATCTTTTTTTACACAACACTATGATGCTCCAATTTAGTTATGATACGGCCATTGCGGCAGGTGATACCATTTTCGTAAACCTGGTACCCGTAGATACGCTGCATCCGAATTATTATGTAAGAACACATCGCGGAATACGATCCGAAGCCTTAGCACTTCCTGGCCCTGTGCCTGAAGCTGGAATTGATTTGATATTTCGAAGCCGTATGTCTGAACCACAGTATCACGGCCTTAATGAACAATTACGCGGCCCATCGCTTGTGTTTTGGTCCAACGACCTCAATCAATATCAGACATTGTTTACGGAAGCTGCGGCCTCTGCGACTGAAGGCGCCATCGAAGATGTTCGGTTTCGCGGGGAGCCATTTACCGACACCGTCCGTTTGCCAAATTGAAATACGAAGGTTGCAGACTAAATATGCCGCTCTGCGTGGTAGCTGCTGCGGACTAATGGTCCGCTCTCCACATGTGCAAACCCAAGCTCCTCACCCACCTTCTTGTATTCGGCAAACTTCTCCGGTGTTACAAACTCTTGCACCGCTAAATGCTTCTTCGTTGGTTGAAGGTATTGACCAATAGTAAGAATGTCTACACCCTGGGCCACCAAGTCTTTCATGGTCTGATAAACCTCTTCATCGGTCTCACCAAGGCCAACCATGATTCCACTCTTGGTTTTATTGATTCCACCATCTTTCAAACGCTTCAGCACTTCCATGCTTCGCCAATACTTGGCCTGAATCCGCACTTTTTGCGTGATGCGCTCTACTGTTTCAATATTGTGCGACACAATCTCAGGCTTTACTTCAAGAATTGGGTCCAAGTTTTCCCACTCACCTTTAAAGTCCGGAATGAGCGTTTCAATAGTTAATCCTGGATTCTTCTTTCGAATCATCTCTACGGTCTTCTTCCAATGATTGGCTCCGCCATCGGGTAAGTCATCTCGATCCACAGATGTGATAACGGCATGCTTCAAACCCATGACTCGGACACTTTCTGCAACCTTAGCCGGTTCAAAAATATCTACCTCTTCTCCTGCGCCTGTATCTACGTTACAAAACTGGCAAGACCGCGTACACGTATTACCCAGAATCATGAACGTGGCTGTACCAGCAGTCCAGCATTCGCTTTGGTTGGGGCATTTACCGCTAGAACAAATGGTATTCAAGCCTCTGGTTTCAACAACCTCCTTCACACGGAGGTATTCTTTCCCACTCGGTATCTTAACCTTCAGCCAATCTGGCTTCTTGATCTTTACCTGCTGATCTTCTTTGTTTTTGAGAAGGTTCGCCATGTCTTACTTGCTGTAATTGAGTATCGTGTTTCGTATAATAGTAACGCACTCCGCTAATTGATCTTCCGTCATCACCAATGGAGGCGCAAAACGAATAATGTTTCCGTGGGTTGGTTTAGCTAACAATCCATTGTCCTTTAGGGCAACACAAATGTTCCATGCTGTATCGCTGTCCTCCGAGTCGTTGATCAATACTGCGTTCAACAATCCGCGTCCACGAGCGGAAGAAACCAAGTCAGACTCTTCGGCCAACTTCGTCATTTCTTGTCTAAAGATCTCTCCAAGACGTCGTGCATTCTGAGCCAACTTTTCATCTTTAACAACCTCCAGCGCCACCATACCCACTGCTGCTGCAATTGGGTTACCACCAAACGTGGATCCGTGCTGACCTGGCTGAATAACGTTCATGATCTCATCATCGGCGAGCACTCCAGATATTGGATACGCACCTCCGCTGAGGGCCTTCCCTAAGATAAGCATGCTCGGTCTTGTATATGTGGCTTGTCGCTCGCAATGTCCTTGGCAGTCACAGTTACCGCAAATAGCTAGCAAGGCTCCAGTGCGTGCAATGCCTGTTTGAATTTCGTCCGCGATGAACAATACATTGTACTTGTCGCAAACTGCCTTCGCATTTCGGATATAATCATCAGAAGGTGTATTGACGCCTGCCTCACCCTGAATAGGCTCTACTAGGAATGCAGCAACGTTTTCTTGACTTACTGCAGCTTCAAGCGCCGCGATATCATTATAATCTATGGCTTCGAATCCGGGAGTGTACGGCCCAAAGTTTCGTCTTGCATCTTCGTCATTTGAAAAAGAGACAATGGTTGTTGTTCGTCCATGGAAGTTATCCTTCGCTACAATAATTTTCGCTTTATCGGCCGGAATACCACGTTTTTCATACCCATACTTACGGGCAATCTTAATGGCAGTCTCAACTGCTTCAGCACCACTATTCATTGGTAAGAACTTGTCGAACTTGAAGTAGTCTGTTATATAGCGTTCAAATTCACCAAGCTTTGAGTTGTAAAAAGCTCGGCTCGTGAGCGTAAGCTTTTTCGCTTGTTCCGTCATGGCACCCACGATCTTAGGATGGCAATGACCTTGATTCACGGCTGAATACGCGGATAAAAAGTCGAAATACTTCTTCCCTTCTACGTCCCACACATACACACCCTCGCCTCTATCAAGTACAACAGGTAGCGGATGATAGTTATGTGCGCCGTACTTCTCTTCTAAACCAATCGCTTCTTCAGAAGCTGTTTGTTGTGTATCCATCATAGGAATAAATATTAGGCTGCGAAGATAGTTGTTGGCAAATGGCTAGCGATCAACAAGGGAGTTCTTTTCTTTGTAGAAAATAAGATTGATCATGAAGCGGATATTAATGATTGCTGTGTTGGCAATTTCGGGTTATACATTAAGTGCCCAGCAGATAATGAATGTGGCGAACTTTCAACCAGAACTGAAGTATGACAATGTGCACGTATACGAATTGGATCACGATCCGCTTACAACGACATTTTTAATTTGGGTGAAGGATGAAGTGAAATCGCATTTCCATGCAAACCACACGGAGATCGTATATGTATTGGAAGGGGAAGGAGAAATGACTTTAGGAGATCTAGTTAAGACCATTCGGCCTGGAGATTACATATTTATTCCGAAGGGCACCCACCACTCAGTAAAGGTGAAAAGTGACGCTCCGATGAAGGTTATGAGCATCCAAACCCCCCAATTTGATGGTTCAGATCGGGTTTATCCGGAGTAAAACCGAGTGATTTTAGACCAAAACATGGCTGAAAGCCTCTAAAACAGGGCGTTTTAGGCTGCACTTATTAACAAAGGGGTGTATTTATTAACAAAAGGGGCTGTAGGGCTTGCAGTACTTGAGGTTGCGACCAATATTTGCTCCCGTCGTAAAAATTATTGTTTAACCTAAAATTATTTTAAAATGAATAAAGCTGAATTAATTGAAGCAATGGCTAACGGAGCCGGTATTTCTAAAGCTGACGCAAAAAAAGCACTAGATGCATTTGTTGATAGCACTACATCAACTTTGAAGAAAGGTGGTCGTGTTGCACTTGTAGGATTCGGATCTTTCTCAGTATCTAACAGATCTGCGAGAACTGGTCGTAACCCACAAACAGGTAAAGAAATTCAAATCGCTGCAAAGAACGTTGTTAAGTTCAAAGCTGGAGCTGATTTAGGTGGAGCTGTAAACTAATTACACCCACAACGAATTAAAACCTCTTCAGAAATGAAGGGGTTTTTTTATGCCCTATTTTAAGTGAATGATCTTGTTAAATTTGCCGCTCTAATATTAAAAGGCAGACCATGGGAAAAGGAGATATCAAAACAGCAAAAGGAAAACGATTTGCAGGCAGCTACGGAAAGTTACGAAAGAAGAAGTCAGCTGCAGCAATTGTAATAACTCCTAAGAAGAAAAAGGCTGCACCTAAGAAAGCTGCCGCTGCAAAGCCTGCTGCTGCTAAAGCCGCCGCCAAGCCAGCTGCTGCAAAGAAGGCCGCACCTAAGAAAAAAGCTGCACCTAAGAAAAAAGCTGCACCTAAGAAAAAGGCGGAGTAATTACGGCGAGAGTCTATCTATAGACCACCCCATTTCATTCTTTGTATAAGCGATACGGTCATGCAGCCTATTGGCTCGGCCTTGCCAGAATTCGAAATAGCGTACACGTACGAGATATCCACCCCAAAACTTAGGTCTTGGAATGGCCACCCCGTTGTATTTTATTTCAAGTGCGCGCACTGCATCGTCTAACTCTTGACGACTACCAATGCTACTGCTCTGCGCGGAGGCCCACGCCCCTATCTGACTTTCTCGAGGTCTGGAAGCGAAATAAGTATCGCTTTCTGCATCAGATAACCTTTCAACCCGGCCCTGTATTCTTACTTGTCTTTCTATCCAAGACCAAAAGAAGTTCAGAGCGACGTTTGGATTTGAACCCATTTGCCGACCCTTGTCGCTTTCATAGTTCGTATAAAACACAATTCCGTCAGAGTTTAGGGCTCTAAGGAGCACAATTCTGTTGGAAGGCTCATGGTCTTCATTTACCGTCGACAACATCATGGCATTGGCATCTTCGCTATCGGAGTGTGCCTCATGCAGCCACTTATCCAACAATTCAACAGGATCAGATGGACAATCCTTCTCCCACAATTCGTGAAGTATATAATCCTTACGTGCTTTTTGGTAGCTCATTTTCCTTGTTTGTACAATATTACGCCGTTGTTCTTGGCTTGAAATTGACCGAAATCATTTTATGAGGGCAAAACAACAATTATCATTCATTGTTTTTGTTTTCGCAATGACCTAAGATTATATTAGTCGCATCAAACATGTTTAAACCGGAAAACATAGAAAACGAGTTCTTTCACAGAATTGGTTTCAATTTTGACCCCAAGTCTCTTACAGCAGGAAGCGTACTAATATCAGAGCCCTTTTTATCGGACCCCAACTTTAGTCGGTCGGTAATTCTACTTACGGAGTATACAGAAGATGATGGTGCTTTTGGCTTCATTTTGAATAAGCCCACCGAACTCGAAATCTCGGATATAGTTGACACATTCCCTTACTCCGGTCATACTTTTCATATCGGTGGCCCTGTGAGTTCCGAGACGGTATTCTTTATTCATAGCGCTGGTTCTGAAATAAATGAGTCACGTAAAATAATGGATGATCTTTATTGGTCTGGGGATTTTGATCACGCTAAGGAGCTTATTGATTTGGGAAAGGTCACAGCCGATCAAATTAAATTCTTTGGCGGTTACTCCGGTTGGGGTGTTGGTCAACTTGAAGATGAACTGAAACATCACTCCTGGATCATCGGTAGTTTAACTGCTGATCAGGTTTTGGCTGGAGACGCCGATAGTCTTTGGAAGAGAAGTCTTACTCGACTAGGGAAAAAGTTCTCAATTATGGCTGAGTTTCCCGAAAATCCTGAGCTGAACTAATAGCCTTCGCAATCAATTTCTTCTGGATTTGATTGGCCATCTCTGTACCATACGAACGATCGTTATAGAATGATACAGCGCTAATTCCTGTGCCGGCATTCGTGGTCCAAATTTCTGTCGCATCATTCAGGGTTTCTGGATAAACCTCCTTTTCTATGATACGTATGGAAAGTGACGCGCTCAACTCAAACATTGCCTTTCGTATTGTCCCATTTAACCCACCTGCACTCAAAGGAGGTGTTTGTAACGCACCATCCTTTAAAACGAAGATGCTGCTCGATATAGCTTCAGCAATGGCTCCGTCTTGATTCACTAAAAAAGCTTCGTTACAATCCTTTCGCTTTGCAAATATTCCCGCCTGCACGTGAATCGCTTTGTTCAGTGTTTTGTGGTTCCCAAGAAAATGTATTGGTAATGGAATTTCATCATAAAGCACGGCTCTTTTCTCTTCTACGGGGTGTGGGTAAACTAGATCGGAAGAAGGAGTGAATTCAATATACAACTCGGAATCATTCGACTCGGGGATATACTTTCCTCCTCCTGATCGGTAAACCATAATGCGCAGCATGCCATGCTCCATCTCTGGATTAGCCTCCATCACCTGAGTGACTATTTCCCCCAACCCATGGATGCTTAATGTAGGCCGAATCGACATTGTTTCAAGCGCTTCCCACAGCCGTAGTTGGTGGTATGCCCAAAAGAGCGGAGCGCTCTTATACACCTTGACGGCTTCAAAGACACCATCAGAAAATCTAAATGCGCGGTTTGACGGGGCAATTTGCACCTCTTCAATATCACACAATCGATCTTTGAAGTAGACTACACTCATGGAAGGTATTGGAGAATCAATTCTGGTTTCATCGCGGCCGTGAACACAATTCCAAATATGGCCCCGAAATAATGAGCAGAGTGCGCTATAGGGCTTTGTCTGTTGCGATCCATATATATTTCATAAACAAGGTATAAGCCACCAAACATCCACGCATCCAACCCAAAAAAAGGTAAGAAGACCAAGGTTAATGGAGCAAAGGGCTCCATCAAAATGAAGGCGAACACAATGGCGCTAACAGCACCCGAGGCTCCAACCCCATGATAGTTGTAATTCTCTCGATTTCGAGCATAGCCAGGAATCGCGCTAAAGAGAATTCCACCTACATAAAGAAGAACAAAGTACGGCACAGCCATATCACCAAAATGTTTTGCAAACCCTGACTCAACGAGCTTACCAAAGGCATAAAGCACATACATGTTTACAACAAGGTGAAATCCATCGGCGTGGACAAAGGCATGCGAAATGAAACGGTACCACTGCTTGTTCTGAACGATCATATATGGTTGAAAGTCCAGTTTGAAGAAGAGTTCTCTGTTTCGAAAGCATGTAATCGAAACGAGCACATTCGCCAAAAGAAGTATGAGTGATAATGTCATCCTGCAAATGAAAATGAATAATCGATAGCATGGCCGATTCGATCAATGATATCCGTAGCCAACATTCCGTGCATTCCATTTTCATTCGCGGCCATATCTCCTGCCACTCCATGGATATACATTCCACAAAGCGCCGAAATAAACGGATCGCTGGTTTGAGCCAAAAACCCCGTGATAATGCCAGTCAAAACATCCCCAGAACCCGCTGTTGCCATTCCTGGGTTTCCAGTAGAATTAAAATAAACAACGCCATCAGGTGTTGCTAATGCCGAGTGCGCACCCTTCAAGAGGATAAACACCTTTCTTTCAATCGCCGATGATCGAAGTGTTTCAAAACGCTGATAATCACTAATCGATGGACCAAAAAGTCGCTCAAATTCCATAACGTGCGGTGTTAGAATCGAATTCACTGGCAGAACATTCCATCCATCATCCCAATTCGCAAGGATATTTATACCGTCGGCATCCAATACAATTGGCTCCGTTTGCGCCTTTATCACACCCTTGAACAATGTGATCGCTTCAGGGCTTTGGCCTAGACCCGGCCCGATTCCAATTACCGAAAACGCATTGGACGCCACCTTTGTATGAATCGAATCCATATCCCAATCTGCCATCGCCTCTGGGACTAGTGTTTGAATGGCGGTCAATGATTCATACGGCACAAAAACAGTCGTTAATCCTACGCCTGCGCGCAACGCTGATCTGGCAGCCATTGCACACGCGCCCATTGAGCCTTCTCTGCCAGCCACTATCAATGCGTGACCGAATGTTCCTTTATGGCCAAATCGAGGCCTCAGAAACGCTTGATTAAACTCATGAATATCGTCGACGAACTTATTCACTGATTCCTGAACGGCTATAAAGTCTTGATCCAGCTCAATGTCCAGGAGGACCCAATTCCCAACGTATGTCCCAGCACTTGGCATCATAAACACCAACTTTGGAAGTTGGAAGGAAAGGGTGAATGCTGCGTGGATAATTGAACCTTCAGGATTGATTGCGGGATCTGCAAACAGACCACTGGGCACATCAATAGATACAATCGTTGCGTCGACGTTATTGATTCGCTCAATGACCGCAGCGGCTAACCCTGATACGGATCTGTTTAACCCGCTTCCAAAAATTCCGTCAATTATCAATTCGACTGATTCAAAAGGTGGAACATCATGCGATTCCCTTAGGAAGGTCAACTCCATGTTTTCTGCCTTGAGCCTCTCAAGATTGACCTGAAGGTCAGGTGAATGATCGCCACCAGACTCAACGATAAAAGTACGAATGGAATAACCCAGTTTTGAGAGCTGACGACTAATTGCCAGTGCATCACCGCCATTGTTTCCCGGTCCAGAAATTATCGCAATCCTACAACTCGAATCAAAATTCTCGCAGATCCAGTCGGTACAGGCCTGCGCCGCACGCTCCATTAAATCAATAGAGGAAATAGACTGCCGCGAGATTGTCTCGGCGTCGGCCTTCCGAATCTGGTCGGTATTTAGAATGTCAAGCACATCCCAAAGTTAGCCTACACCCGACAAAAGAATGAATCAATTATGGGCGATTATTGATTTGTTGAAAATGCTCTATTATTCCACGCCCATATGCACAGAGCTCATCGTTCAAGAATATCACGGGATAAATAAAAACGGCCTCAGGCGGATTATCGCCTTCATCATCGACGTTAATAACCAAACATTCTATGGCCTTTCGTTGAATAAAGTCAACTACTTCAGCGCATTGCGAACAATCATTGGAAATATAGAGGACGTATCGTTTCAGAGGTTACTCGTCCTCCATGTTGATGTCACGAACGATTTCAGGCTGGAACGAACTCTTGCCTAAGATCTTCACTTCGAAAGCCACCGGCTTCTTCCCATCGGCAGTCACCAATACGTCAAATTCTCCTGGAGGAAGAATGACAACGAAGCGTTGCGAGCTTTGATTCGGAGTGTATGTGCCAAGAAATTCTGTCCCTCGCACTCCGTTCACTGTTATCGCTGAGTTATCTAATGATCCATTGTCTGTGGACAAAACGCCTCTAAGAACAGAGAATTCTGGGTCCACATCTGCAATTGTCAATCGGTATATATCGTAATCGCCAAAACCTTCAGGCCTAAGGGCTGAGATATATCCATAACGACCGGACATTGACTGACGGTAGTTCATATCATCATCGACAGAGTTAACTGGATATCCCAAGTTTCTTGGAGCGCTGAATTTATTAGAGTCTAAGTCCCACTTTGATTCAAAAATGTCAAATCCACCCATGGAGAAATGTCCTTTCGAACTAAAGAAAAGCGACTTACCATCAGGTGATAAGTTCGGGAAGTCCTCATCTCGCTCCGTGTTCACACCGTCGCCAGCATTGTAAGGCTTGCCCCAAACACCGGTAGGTAACTTCTTGACAATCCAAATATCAGTACCTCCATAGCCACCTTCACGGTCACTTACAAAGAATATCGAATTACGGTCTTCACCATAGGACGCCGCAATTTCTCGAGACTTAGGAGAATTAATTCGCTCTCCGAGCTTGGCAACATTTTCAAGTGAACCATTTGCAAATTCTGCTTCGAAGATATCACCAGTGATCCTTTCAAGCCCCTTCATCAAGAGCATGTTCTTCCCATCTAGCGCCATACCAATCACTACTTCACTTTCTCCTGGATCATTTGCAGCACCTGGCATATGTACTCCGTCTGAATAGTCACCATCAACCACATTTGAGTAATAGATGTTTGAGGCGAACGTACCATCTGGTAATTTTTTACTTCCATCGTCTCTCTTTGAGGTGTAAACCAAGAAGCTCTCATCGATTGTAACAAACGGGAAATAATCTGGGTAAGGGCTATTGATATGCTCTCCTAAATTTTCGTACGTACAGCTCTTTGGAAACTTAATAAGTTGATACGCGTTTTCGCAGTACTCTATTTCGACCTCTGCATCTTCAATAGTAAAATCGTCGCCCGCTGAAGAGTACTCGATGAACAAGTTAAATTGCTCAATTGCTCTATCAAACCGCATGTCTGCTTGATATGCTTTACCCATCAAATAATGCACTGTAGCCGCCTCATCATCATAAAACACCACCTTTTCGAAGTATGGTATAGCCTTAACCTTCTCGTAATCTGAATTGAGGTAACACAATCCAAGGTTATAATTAACACGTGTATCTTCTGGACGTTTTTCTAGCACCAATTCATACTCGAGCCGGGCTTCTTTGTAGTTTTCATCAAAGAAAAGGTTGTCTGCGCGCTGCATATTGCCGGAGGCAATTACCTTCTCTTCTTGTGGCTCTGCCGCCGATTCACCCTCTTGGGCAAAAGAAACGCTGGGCGACAAGAAAACTAGTAAGGCAATAAAAGTTAGGGTTCTCAACATAGCATCTTTATGAATCTTCAAATTTAAGAATGAGACCGAAAGGCTGGGTATTTTTTTCATGAACTATGATCAGCAACAATTACCCAAACATTATTCACCCGCTTCCAGACCAATGTGAATCGCCCCGAAAGCGTGTCCTGCTCTCGATTTAACGTCCACTGCCCTATTGAATAGGCCGTGTTCTTGGATGAGAATTCAGTTTCAACATTATCAAAGGTTAGGTTTCCCATGGCCGATTTATTTGGATATGATTCCAAATATCGATCCAAGGCTGCCTGCCATCCGTGACTTACGGACTTCCCTCCGGTAAAAACCAAGGAATCGCTCATCCAGTATCCGCGCATGTAACCTTCAATGTCGCCTTTATTCCAAGCTATAGCCTGGCCATTCATTACATCTTGAATCATCGCAAGGTCGTTTCTCGGTGCTGGATCACATCCAAACAATAAAGCACTTATTAGAATGATTGAGAATCTACGCATCATCTAAAATTTGCCATGTGTGGTCGCCCAAGAGTTTCACCTTGGATATGTGTGTCCAATTCGGTTTAGTACGTCCCCAATCATCTGGGCTGAGCATGGAGACTTTAGAACTCCCATCTTCTTTCTCATACACATGGTAGATGTGACCAATAACTGGTTGAAAGGACAAACCAGTCTCGTAAATTTTCTCGGATATACGCTTTCGATCGTCAATGCGTTTTGCTTCCTCAACGAGCACCTCTATTTGGCGCTTAATCTGTTGAATTTGAAGATCTGTTTGCTCATACATTGCCGCCAGGGACCGCCCTTTGAGCTTGCCCTTGTCTTCTGGACGAATAAGCGCACTACCTACATGATGTGCGTACTCCAGTAGGCCAGGAGATTCGGCAACTTTATCTTTATCAATTGGATTTTTGGGAACCTTTTCCATTCCTTTCAAATGTACATCGGGAAACTATCTAAGCAACGAAAACTGACCGTGTATTTCACGATACTCTTCATTTGATTCTTGATAGAGGATGTCGTAGGCATAAACACCTACCGGCGCCAATTTGTTGTCAGAAAGTCGTCCATCCCAGCTAAAGTTCATATCGTCGGATTGCATGATCAAATGTCCCCATCTATCCCAAATCCGTATTTCAAAACGATTGCCTTCATTGAAGCCCTGAAGATTGAATACATCATTGTCTCCATCTCCGTTTGGTGTAAATGCACTTGGAATGTACAACGTTGTTATTGGCTCTATATCAATGGAGTTGATGACCGTATCCGAGCAACCAAATGTGTTCCAAGATATGAGTCTGACCCGATACAGACCTGAGTTGGTGTATTCGTGGGCCGGCGCAAAATCAACCGAGGAAGCGCCGTCATTAAAATTCCAATGCCATCGAATGCTATGTTCCGACTGGTTATTAAAGTGAATCACGGGTTCGAATAAGTCAACATCTTTCTCAACAAATTGAAATTTCGCCTTTGGGGAAGGCAACACCCAAACTGCCTCATTCTTTTTCTTAGAAGCCTGGCAGCCTTTGTCGCTGGTAGCTGTCATAGCAATATCAAAGGACACAGGTTCTAATGTATCGTTTACCAGAAAGAAACTCGGTGCTTGCTCGTCGCTCAAATACTTACCATTCACCCTCCACTCGTAAGAAAGTGTGCCGATGGCAATTGTGCTCAAATTAACGGCCCTTGGCGAATGCGGTGAACACCCTTCGTCTGGAACAATTTTAAAATCAATAACGGGCGTCTCATGCACATGCACAGTGTGCTCAGTCTCGTTCACACATCCTTTGTTTGATGTGATAGTTAAGCGCACATCGTAATCGCCAGACAAGGCGTATATGTGATTTGGGTTTATACTATCTGCCGAATTTCCATCTCCGAAATCCCACATCCACTGATCTACCAACCCAACTGCAATGCTGCTTTCATCTATAAATGAGGAGACACGCTCAGCACAGCCCATGTATTCTGTAAAGGCTGGCTCAGGGATTGGAAATATCTCCGGATAGTTTCGGACACTATCTATGCAACCATTGTTGCTTGTAACCAGCAGAAATACGTTCAACTTCTCAAAATAGCTCGTGGTATAAACCGGGTTTTGGATAATCAACTGGCTACCATTGACCAACCAATTCCAGCTAACAATTTGATCTCCACCTGGTGTTACAGAAGAAATTGAGCTCTGATCAAAAAATGGAAGTGGGTCTCCCTCACAAACATTATTGGTCCAATTAAATGCTGCATCAGGTGCGGGATATATTCGAATATTGGACTGGGCTGTATCCTCACATCCATATTGGGTAACCACCTTTAGATTGACAGGAAACAACCCCGCACTCAAATAGTCATGAATTGGCCCCGAACTTAAAGATGTGTCTCCATCTCCAAAATCCCAAGAATAGCTGGCGATGTTACCACTTTGCGAGGTGGAGTTTTGAATAAAATTGACCGGAAGGTTTCGGCACTGGGCTTCCGTTTCGAATACAGCTACGGGAAGATGGTATACTCCAATTGTCTTGGTTACTGAATCTTGGCAACCTCCGTTTGATGTAATTAGCAATTGCACATGTTGCAAGCCAGAAGTTGGGAAGATATGCGAAGGCTCCGCAACACTAGAAGCTGATCCATCGCCAAAATCCCAAGCCCAGTTTGTTATCTGTCCTGTTGCCACTTCAGAGCTGTCTTGAAAAACTGAAGCTTCCGTGAAGCAGACACTAGGAACCTCGAAGTCGGCCGTTGGCATAGGGAATACCGTAATTAGATCCGTGACCGAATCTCGACAACCAAGCGAGTCGTAAACGGTTAATTGAACAGCGTACGTTCCGTGCGTTGCGTATACATTGTTCACAGTAGATGAATCATTGTAATCCACACTTCCATTGTCATCTACATCCCATTCATTGTTGATAATTGGCGATAGGGCCGGGATGCTTTGATCAATGAGTTGAACCGCATTTCCGTCGCATGCATTCTGAGATTGAAATTGTGGAACCGGATTCGCGTATACCTGAACTATGGTATCTGTAGTATCTACGCATCCTGCGTTATCTTCCACAGCCAATTGCACGGTATAGAATCCGTTTTGATTATATGTATGAACAGGTGCGCTACTATTTGTGTCTGTATTCCCATCCCCGAAAGACCAGCTCCATCCATTGATGTATCCATACGGAAGCGAGGTTGAGTCAGCGAAGACCATGCTATCTCCATTGCATACATCGCCAAAGCCAATCTCAGCGTTGGGGGCGTTATGTATGTAAATAATCTTTGTTGCAGTATCGGTGCAGCCATTAACATCCGTAGCAATTAAATTAACCGTGTACGCTCCCGCAGTGTCATAATAATGATTGGGATTGGTGTCGTTGGTTAATGTACCATCTCCAAGATCCCAATAAAAAGTATCTACGGTTGAAAAGGTATTTGAGCTATAACACGTTCCCGTATCGATAAAAGTGAAATTCATTGTATCACCTAAGCATACATTTTGTGCCTCCATTCCGAAATCAATGAACAGTTCATATTGAAAGTCCCAATAGGTCGCGCCGCTTTGAGAGAAACCGTAAAAACCAAAACGGCCAGGCTCAAAACATCCGCTTTGATCAAAGATCGTATCTGAGTCAATCAATATTAACGCGCGTGTTGGGGCGTAGTACAAATCAAAGTCGTAAGTCGTAAAGGACACCCAACCATTTGACGTACTATATTGAGTCTGTAAAACGTTAAATGCTGTGCTCGTCGAATGCCCCCAAAAACTGGGAAACACAGTAGCAATGGAGGCATAAAAATTACCGTCAACTTTATCAAGAGAAAAGCCTTCCTGGGCGGTATTGCCAGAATAAGTCTGTCCATTTTTTTTCCAATCAAACAAATAAAACTCCAAGTCGGCGGTATTGTAAAGGGATGGGTTAAATGTTGGCCAGCCCATCCAGCCAAATTCGACTGGGGTTTTATACCCAAAGACAAAACCTAAATAGTCATCATCGGAATATGTATTAACTCGAAACTTTCCAGAAATGTGAACATTGATCAGCGTATCGGGACCAACAAAAAAATTTGGATACCAAGTATTGCTGTTTTGCTGACACTGCGTGCCGCTGCTTATTACAGTCCATGCAGCAGCCGAATCGCCTTCATCTACCCAATTATTAAAATTTGGACTGGTAACACATTGTGCCTTTGCGTTGGACGAAAACAACACACCCATGCAAATGATAAGAAAAGTAGAGTATGATGCTTTTAGGTTCAGAGTGTCAGGCTTTTGTCAAATATAGTGTTGCAACACCTAATGAACGCAATGAGAAACAATTGGTTGGCTAAACAAGAAGCTTAGTCGAATAAAAAGCCCGATTCGTTTAGAGGCCGTACTTATCCATGAGGTAAACCAACGCAGTCATGGACGCCACACCGAGTTCCAGTTCGCGCTTGTTCACCGCGTCGAACGTATCAGAAGGGCTGTGATGGTAGTCGAAGTATCGCTGGCTATCCGGCACAAAGCCAATCAAAACATTGTCCTCTGTTTTCAGTGGCCCAATGTCAGCGCCACTTCCACCCTCTTCTAACTGGCTCACCCCATATTTCTCTAAGGCGGGTTTAAACGCCAAGATCTTCTGAACCAGCGCTTCATTTCCTTCAACGTGAAAGCCTCTAGGCGTGAAGCCTCCTCGATCAGACTCAATACATGCAACGTGATTCAGGCTTTGCAATTTGGATTGAGCGGCGTACTCTGTGGCTCCGCGCAAACCGTTCTCTTCATTCATAAAGAAGACCACGCGAATTGTGCGCTTCGGCTTGTATTCTAGCTTTTTGATGAGTTCAAGCACTCCCAAAGACTGCATCACCCCTGCTCCATCGTCATGTGCTCCATGACCCACGTCCCAGCTGTCAAGGTGACCACCCAGAAGGATGATTTCGTCTGGAAATTCAGAGCCTTTAATCTCTCCGATAACGTTGTACGATTGAACATCTGGATATGTGGCACAGCTTTGCTTCCACATCATCTCCACTTTCGACCCTGCTTCCAATAGAGCGCTTATTGTTTCGGCATCAGCGGTGCTTATGGCCGCAGCAGGAATCGAGTCCAAAGCGTCGTCATATGTCATGGAACCAGTATGCGGAAACTTATCGATGCGGAGATTCAACGACCTAACAATCGCGCCTGCCGCGCCGTATTTCGATGCCTGAACTGCTCCCGCCCATCTATGTTTTACGCAATGTCCGTAGCTGTGGAAGGTGTATATATTCTCCGGGTTCATGCGTTCATTGAAGAAGACAATCTTTCCTTCCAGCTTCTCTCTACCCAATGCCTCAAGGTCTTCCCATGTTTCCACCTCTACTACTTCGGCCATAAAGCCTTCCTCAGATGTCGCTACAGAGCCGCCAAGAGCTAGAATCTGAACTTCTTGCTTTGTTCCGTCGCTACTCTGAATAAAGGCAACTTCTTTCTCACCACGCACCCAATGCGGCACCATCACTGGTTGCTTCTGAGCCTCGAGACCCAATTCGGTCATAAGTTTGAAACTATAGTCAACAGCTTCGGCCGCCTGCGGTGATCCACTTAACCGATGACCGATATCCAAACACATGCTTTCGAGCCATGGATACGCGCTGCTTTCTGTGAGCGACATTCGGAAAATCTCATCCAATGCCTTCTGATCGTCTAGAAAGTCGAACCCTTTTTTATCCTGTCCATGTGTGGACAGCATAAGAAATGAAAATGATAAGAGAAGTAGGTGACGAGTCAAGATTAGTTCTTGATCATTTTCTGATACATCAATCCGTCATTAGTCTCAATGACGATCGTGTAAACACCTGGAGAATAATCCTTCAATGACAAATTAAAGGTAGATGACATAATTGACTGATCTTGAAGGGTATTTCCTTTTAAATCCATTACACGAACATGTAATATTCTTTCGTCGCTTTGAATGAAAACGATATCACTCGTTGGGTTAGGAAACACACTCATATTAGATGATATCTCTTCCAATCCAACCAGGTCACAGGTTAATGTATATTCATCAGATCCGTGATCATTATAGGCGTAAAGTGTTACATCAAATATCCAAGCCGTTCCATAATCATGGCAAGGAGTAGCATTGTTGCTATTGTCAGTTTCACCGTCTCCGAAGTTCCATATTAACGTGGTAGCATTGGTGGATGTACTCACAAAGCAGGCTTCTGCTTGATCGAATGAATATGTAAAACTTGCCGTTGGAGCCAAACAGGAATCCAGACTAACGGTTGCCGAAAGGGAAGTGTCTCTATATCCATTTGTGTCAGTAACCACGCAGCGATAATCAATAGCACTTGGTGCAACGGCGCCGGCATCACAGACACTGAGCATTTGACTCATCGCTGTGGCTGTACTTAAGTCAGCAAACCCGCTTCCTTCATCTGCTTGCCATTGGTAGCTTAGCCCTACCCCATTAGCTGCTACGTTTAGCATCAAACAACTATCCGGACAATTTGAGGCATCCTGAGGATTTGATGTAATCACCGGCTGCGCTATGGCAATTGTAGTGATAAGTGTAAGCGCGGCGAGCAGTGTGTAATTCTTCATGTGGCTGTGGTTAGAAAGGCTAAAAGTAATAATCAGACGTAAGCTTTCGAAATGGCGGCTAGTATTTGGCTACAAAACCTGTTTTCCTCGATGAAGCAGCCTACTTCTTCGACCGCAGCACCGATTCAAGCTCTTTGGCATTCAAATATCCGTTATGCTCAAACACCACCTCATTTGAGTCGTTGAGTATAATGAAGTAGGGCACTTCTATATTTTCTCTTCCACATAACGCTTTAGCTAAGTCGTGCGGTCCATCCGATTGTGGCTCGAACAACTGCGTACCAAATAGAATTGGCTCTTGCAACTCATAGTCGAACTGATAGACCACCCACTTTCTTGGTAAATCTTTTAGCCGATTGTCTTCGAGGGTGTGAGATTTCATTTTTGTGCACCATTTGCACCATGGCGCCGAAATCAATATGGCAGACTGATGGATTGAATCACCTGCCTTATACTCTTGTATTGGCAGTAGGGAAACCTGAGCATTCAACCCAAGCGATAGAAAACACAAAACGATTACGGCTCGAATTTTCATAACCACTTTATCCTTATCCCGGCAAATCCACGAATACCCTGATTTGGAGCATAGACATATGATGGATCAAAAGACATCGCGTTTGGGTTGTTCGGTGTAGGAATGACGGCTCCAAATTCATCTCTGAGAACGTGTTTATCAAATGGGTCATTGGCCCGAGCAATGCTATTCGAGGCTGGCGTGAAGTTCAACAAGTTCTTAACCCCACCATAAACTTCAATGCGCTCCTCCTTCGTTCTGTGTGTTATTTGAATATTCTGGATGCTCCACCACGGGCTTTTATTTGCCCTCGGATCTAGATGGCCCAAAGTTGGCAATCTCATAGGTCCATATAGATTTCCGGTGTAGTCAAGATTGACACGTAGTTTGGGGAACTTATATGTTAAGGACCAAATTCCCGACCACGACTCTGTGAGTGCGGGTTTATATCTGCGTATCGCACCATTCTGCTCTTCTACAACAAATACATCCATGTAGGTCGCTCCAATATTGCCAGTAACTCTATTACCTATGTCAAAGTCTCCGTTAATGGCTGCGCCGCGAGAAACTGAATATCCATCAAGGTTATCATAGATGATTTTATCCGGATCTGTGTCATAGTCAGGTAAGATCTGATTGGTGAAGTAGGTATACCAAGAGCTGGCGTCCAACCCAAACGAAAACGACTCTTTCCAGTAGAACCGCCTAATGTAATTGAGGTTTATATTATAGCTCGTTTCGGGTCGTAATTCTTCTTCAATTACAACCTCACGCGAACCAGTCAACGCGGCGTGCTCCTCGGTAAAGAGGTTCACAACGCGGTATCCTGTTCCTGCATTCAAGCGAAAAACATTCTTGGTGTTTGGCGACCATTTCAATGCAGCACGTGGAGTAAAAATACTTCCATGGTTGGAGTTATAATCGAATCGAATACCACCTAGAACCTTAATGAATTCGTTGACACCCAACTCGTCCTGAACAAAAACTCCTGGCAACCAGGTTTCTCGAGCCAGGTTGGCTCCGCTTACGGGATCGCTTGTAGCGGCAGTGTTATCGTCATAGTATGTATATCGCAGTGCCGACCCCGCTATGAAATCGTGCCTTCCAATCTTCTTATCCCAGACTAATTGAGCAAATCCGATGTTTTGCTTTGCGTTATACTTTGTATTGCCGTAAACCGAGTTTTGATCATGCGCATTTGCCGAATACGAGAGCAGTAACTTCTCCTTTGTTGGAATTTGATAAACTCCTACGACCTCCCATCGATTCGTGTATATACTTTCGGCATAAACGGAATCTCCGCCACGATACTCTGGCGTCCAGTGCATTTCTCCACCCCATCGATCTTCGTATAAGTATCTGACGGCAATGCTCATAACTCGATTTTCCTTTCGACTTAGATTCCATTTTTGAAAGACACTTACTCTATCCTGCAGCGTGACATCCGTAAAATTATCACCGTTGACATCTTTTGGATTCTTGTAATTGAAGTAGTTGATCCCGGTTAGCGAAGTAATCCGTTTTGACCAGCGGGTCTTTAGCGCAACGTCCACATTGTATTCTTGCCAAGATGTGGCAAAGGCGTCAATCGATAATAGCGGAACGTTTGCTGTTTTCTTTGTAATCACATTTATCAATCCACCCACAGCCTCAGACCCATAAAGCGTAGAAGCGGGCCCCTTCACCACTTCAATTCTTTCAATCATACTATTTGGAATCCCTGACAATCCGTAAACCGAAGACAATCCCCCAACAATGGGCATTCCGTCGATAAGAATCATGGTATATGGGCCTTCTAATCCATTTATGTGAATATCTCCAGTGTTACAGACATTGCAATTTAGTTGTGGTCGCACGCCATTAACGTTCTGCAATGCCTCGTAGATGTTTGGTGTAGGATTGCGCTTGAAGTATGTTGGCTGATAAACCTCAATAGGCACTGGGCTATCTAGTTTTTTCATCTCCTTCAAAGAACCCGAAACGACAATTTCGTCCAGCATCATTGAAGGCAGCTCGAAGTTGACTGTGTATGGTTTGGTCTCAGAAATTAAAATGGATTGCGTACTTACCTTATATCCGGTGAATGAACTACGAATGGTATAGCGTCCATATGGCACATCACTGAATTGGTATTGTCCACTTTCATTGGAAACGGTGCTCATTGAAGTTCCGACAAGTTCAACTGTTGCATATGGCAAAGAGCCATCATCGCCGGTGATTACTCCCATGACCGAGGCAGTTTGGGCCGACCCAAAACTGGCAACTAGGATGAAAAAAAACACAAGTAGAGGCTGTTTTCGCATTCGAAACATAATGCAAACCTAATTATATTTTTAGGTTAGTCTAAATCTATTTTTCGAATTGACGTCAAATTGACTTAGTTTTGTCAAACAATTCGAATCGATGGCATCCAATACCGTAGAAAATTACCTGAAGGCGATCTTCCAATTAAGTCTGAAATCCGACACTGGAGCGACAACGAATGCCATAAGCGAATCGCTTGGTACTTCAGCGGCCACAGTAAGTGACATGCTGAAAAAGTTGGACAATCAAAAGCTCATCGACTACAAGAAATACCAGGCGGTCAAGCTTACCAAGAAAGGACAGGACATCGCCATCAACATTATTCGAAAGCATCGCCTTTGGGAGGTATTCTTAGTGGATAAGCTAGATTTTAAGTGGGATGAGGTACATGATCTAGCGGAGGAATTGGAGCATATCGATTCTTCAGAATTGATAAATCGATTGGAAACATTTCTGGATCACCCAAAATTTGACCCACACGGCGATCCAATACCCGATAAGGATGGAATCATACACCGTCAGGAGCAAGTATCACTCACAGAGTTAAATGTAGGGCAAACGGGTTATGTAACTGGGGTAAGGGATAGTTCACGTGCGTTTCTTCAGTTTTTAGACAATCAAAAAATCCAGTTGGGAAATCAGATTACGATCAAGGAAATATTTGATTACGATCAATCGAGAACCGTACTATCTGGGGACACGCAGCATTCGCTGAGTATTCAAGTCTGTAAAAACCTCTTTGTTAAAACCGAAATATGAATCAGATAATTGATTTCATGGGTAGTTTAAATCCAATCGTGGCGGCACTCGTGGCAACTACGTTTACCTGGCTTCTTACCGCTTTCGGAGCATCCTTTGTATTCCTCTTTAAAAACATGAAGCGTGCCCTGCTCGATGGAATGCTGGGCTTTACTGGTGGCGTTATGATAGCGGCAAGCTATTGGTCGTTGTTAGCTCCATCCATTGAGATGGCCGAGAATCAGGGTATTGCTGGCTGGATTCCTGCCGCTATTGGGTTTGGAAGCGGGGCCCTCTTCCTCTTTGCACTTGACAAGGTGATGCCTCACCTTCACATTAACTTTCGCCCTGACGAAGCCGAAGGCCCGCAAACAGGCTGGCACCGAACCACGCTTTTGGTACTCGCCATAACTATGCACAACATTCCGGAAGGTCTTGCCATTGGGGTCCTTTTTGGCGGCGTTGCAGCTGGTTTCGACGGAGCAACGATCGGAGCCGCCGTAGCATTAACCATTGGTATCGGTATTCAAAACTTTCCTGAAGGAATTGCTGTTGCAATGCCGCTGCGTCGACAAGGAGTAAGTCGACGTAAGTCCTTCTGGTACGGGCAACTCAGCGCCATAGTAGAACCTATTGCTGGTGTGATCGGCGCGTGGGCCGTATTGGTATTCGAACCCATCCTACCCTACGCATTGTCTTTTGCAGCTGGAGCAATGATTTATGTTGTTGTGGAAGAAGTAATACCAGAAACTCAACGAGACAAATACACCGACATCGCTACGCTTGGGTTTATCGGCGGATTCCTGGTCATGATGATATTAGATGTTGGACTTGGCTAACGAAGCCATTGCTGGTAAAGATCAGCACTGACTTCATTATAGGAAGATGGCAAAACAAAATATGTTTCATCAATCGGCTCCAATTTCAGTCTCCTTAGAGCATACGTCATACGCACCCCAGCGCGTTCCTTTGTAAAGCGCACAGGAAGGCCTTCCAAATCGGCATAAAACAACCCCAAAATCGGCGCGTATTCTTTGCTTACCCACACGGTCAGCGGGTTTTCAACGGGGTCTTGGCTTTGATATTGGAGCATTGGGAGTCCATTCCATATCTGGGTGTTTTCGGTAGGCAACCACACCCTTCTTTCTAGTTCCATTTTTGAGGAAACTCTGACGCGATCCGGACCAACTTTTAGCATTTCATAAATAGAATCCTTTTGGCTTTGGTAAACGATGGAATACGCCCCGTTCATTTCGGTGTGTTGCTCCATCCACCAACTTGTTCCATCCGTAACCACTACGCATTTTTCGGGCAACCCATTCTCCACCCCTTTCATGTCTTCGGGCACCTGATCGTAGGTGATATCATACACTAAGCGGCCACTGAATGTCTTTTGCGCAAACGCGCAAGTCACCGATCCAAGGAGCAAAAGTGTCAGTAGATATTTAGACACTTGCAATGGCTCCAATCCGTTCAATTTGAACTTCCAATTTTTTCATCAACTCAGAGCTAACTGGGGCCAAAGGCAATCGAACCTCATTATCCATAAGGCCCAGCATATGGCAAACCGCTTTAACGCCCCCAGGATTTCCCTCCGCAAACAATAAGTGAATTAGATCTATCAGTAAATAATGAAATTGTCTTGCCGTGTTGTAATCTCCTATGAAGCACTGCCGTGAAATTTCCGAAAACTGCCTTGGAAAAGCGTTTGCAACAACCGAAATGATTCCGTCTCCTCCTAATGCCATATGCGGAATAATCAGAGGATCGTCGCCGCTAAGAACTAAAAATTTTGAAGGACGATTCTTTATGATCGTGCCTACTTGACTCAGGTCGCCAGAAGCTTCCTTGATTGCAATAATGTTCTGATGTTCGGCCAGCTCGAGCGTGGTGGCCGTCGCCATATTCGAAGCCGTTCTGCCTGGCACATTGTAAAGAATTACCGGCAACGGAGAAGCATCTGCATACGCCTTATAGTGCGCCACAATGCCCGGTTGAGTGGGTTTATTATAATACGGACTTGCTGCAAGTACAGCATCCACTCCGTTTAAATCAAACTGACTAAAGCCTTCAATGAGCGCCTGTGTATTGTTTCCACCGTGTCCCCAAACCAATGGAAGTCGATCGTTATTCTCTGAAACAATGCAGGAAAGCACCTCTTGCTTTTCATCTTTCGTAAGCGTGGCCGATTCTCCCGTCGTACCCTGAACCACAAGGTAATCTACGCCTCCATCAATGAGGTGGTTTGTCAGTTTTTCAAGTGCGTTGAAATCTACGCTCTTATCGGATTTAAATGGTGTAACCATTGCCACACCAGTTCCTCTAAAGTCTTTCATGCTGCATTAAGGGTGTTAAAGCCTGTCAGGTACTTCGTTAAGTTGTGAATAAAGTTTCTTGTGTCGGCATCGTTCGTCTCAATCATAAAGTCGAGTAAATGCTCGCGTTCAGGAATTCGTTTCCCTGCTTTCCATTGCGCCTCTATTCGCGCAACAAGCAAGTCGCATTCCATGGTAGCTCCGTCGCTTAAGTCAACAAGCACATCGTATTTCTTGCCATTTATTTGCTCCAACTCTGGTGATTTAAACGCACCAAAAAAACCAAAGCTCTTTGGGTTGAAAGGAAAATCTTTCAATGTAGCTCCGTAAAGTTCTTGGGTTTTTGAATTTGGAAAAGCGATATAGAAATCGACCGTTTTGATTCCCTTTTGTCGCATATCCTTTACATAGCCTTCAATAATCGAGAAATCTACCTGATCACGGCATGCAACAATGGCCATACTATCTATAAGGTCTCCATGAACCACAGAAGGCTCACGCTTCGTTTTGGCAACATGCCTTCGAACTAAGTAGTTGACTATTGGGCGAATCATTCAAACAAAGTTATGTATGCCAATTCGATAACGACTCGATTAACGAATGTTTTGCGACTCGGGTGGGTCATTGTACTCGGTATCAACCTTGGATTTCATTTTGACATTGACATCTTCTTCAAAACGCCATTTTCGGTTTTTCCATTCCAGGGCGTCAAACTGCATCACGGGAATATAAAATTCGCGCATGTCGGCAAGGTCTGGCTGCAACGGAACAAGTTGATTGAATACAATTCGCTTTTTGCTTTCATCGTAGTTTAAAGAAACAGACGCATCTGACTTATACTCAATGATAAACCGCTTAATGTTCTTTTCTGGCGTGTCAAAAATATCCGCTCCGAATCGTATGTTTTTATTTGAGATGGTGAGTACATCAACCACCTTGAGATTGGAAAACTCATCGTGACCATCCCACCCCAAAACGATATAGGTGCGTTTGCTTCCTGTTTTCCACGTTTTAGAGGGAATGATCTTGTAGTAAAGCGCTCCGTACCAATCTTTTTCGTTGAATATTTTGCGATTCTCTCCTTCCAAATCCCGGTAACCCTGTTTGAGTTCAACCACCCGATAGGTCTTCTCTTTCTTATCGTAGAATTGGATAAAGCACCGATACTTGTGGGTTTGATCGTCCATTGGCACATTCCAATTGATTAATCGAAAAAAATCATCTCCACTGCGCAAATCTGCGAGTTGCGGTATGGTGTCAAACGCTTCTTTAAAGCTTCTCGGATCGTTTAGGGCATCTCTCAGAAACGATCGAAACTCTTCGTCCGCTGCCATGCGCTTTTCATCGTTTGGCGCACGAATAGTCTTTAAACGAAGCTCGACCAACTGACGGATTTTCGCCTTCAGCGTAACATCTTTATCCATCCCCATTGACAGGGTTGGAATGAGCATAAGTATGATGATTAACCGTTTCACAAGTAGGATTGAATCATTGAAACGGTAACGAACTGCATGTGTTGCAGCAATCTCATTTATACATGTAGGAATTCCTTCTTTTCCAGAAGTGCTTCTTCGCTTTCGCGGAAATCAGGATCATCTACGCAACAGTCAACTGGACAAACGGCTGCACATTGTGGTTCGTCATGAAAACCAACACATTCTGTGCACTTATCAGTAACGATATAGTATACATCCATCTCCTTGGCTTCGTTCTCCGCATCGGCATCTGCAGATGCGCCGTTCTTGCCATCCACGAATCCAGTTAATCCCGTGCCTTCAGAGAACCGCCACTCCACTCCACCTTCATAAATCGCGTTATTTGGACATTCTGGCTCGCACGCCCCGCAGTTTATACACTCATCCGTAATTATTATCGCCATAGCAGTACCTATTGATATTCTGACTGCGAATTTAGTAGTCAGATTCCATCTTCAATTGAATTTTACTTTCAATTACTAACATGACGGTATTTATTAACTCGGTTTCTGTTTTTTTTTGGAATTCAGGCTCATTGTAACAAATACTATTTCGGGTCGTCGTTCCTAAGGTACTAGGAAAATGTATTGACACAAGGCTAACAAAGTAACGTCATTGGGCTGACACATAATTTTCATTTACTATTTTCAGGGCATCCCGTGGGACGGACATCTTTACTTGACAACATTTTATGTTTAATCAGATTGATACTCTATGCTTCGTTCCCTTTTTTATGGCTTTAAACTTGAATTAGTATGAATTCAAAAAAAGCCATCCTCTTCCACTCGGACAAGCTTGCAATTGAGGCTTATGCAGCCTCGATAAGTTGATTAAGCACTGATTCAAAAACAGATCATATCATGGACAAGCCAGCTTCGAAAAGCTTCGAGGCTGGCTTTCTTGCGTCTTAATGAACCAATGTTCCCTTCAATTCTCATTGCGTTTCTTTTACTCCTAATGTCCTTGTCGATCACTTCATTGCAGGCTCAACTTGAATACTCAAATTGGATTTGGGGCGATAGCAATCAGCTGGTGTTTACAGCAAATTCTGCAACACCTCAGACAGGACCTTCTTTTATACCCTACGGAAGCAGTCCCAGGGGCCATGCGAGCATTTCGGATCGAAATGGTCAGTTGTTGTTTTACATATCGGCTGACACAATTATGGATCGAAATGGCGATTCAATTGCAAATGGACGATTAAAAAACGCACGAGGCGTATCTATTTGCCCCCTGCCGTGTAATGATTCTTTGTACTACGTATTTAGCACAGCAGGAATTGATAACAACAATCCAGTAACAATGGGTCTATTCTACCAAATAGTCAACGTCCGCGGAAATGGTGGATTAGGATCTATATATCAGCAGAGCACAATGCTTGATTCAACGGTTAATCAAGCCCTCGATTTTTCAATAACACGACATTCAAACAACACCGATTATTGGATTGCTTTGCGAAATAAACATGATACCAATTCTGCCATGCATGCATGGCAGATTACGGATTCGGGCATTGTGGCTAATCCCGTCTCAAGCCTCTATGAGACATTTCCTAATGCTGCCATTTATTATTCTTTGAATGATTTCTCACCTCATGGAGGTTACTATGCACAGTCCTTTCAAACTAGTGGAACCGGCGGTATTTCTCAAACTCGATTACTTTCCTTCGATAATTCAACAGGTCAATTTCAATTGATCGGAACATTTAATGAGGCGAACTTGAGCAGCCCAAATGAAAATCACAGTGTTGCCTTTTCGCCAGATGGCTCGAAGCTGTATTGCGTTTCAGCGTATAGAGCATTGTGGCAATTCGACCTGAGTTCAGGAAATGCTTCAACCATGTTGAATAGCGGACAAGACATCGCCGCCTATTCAACTAATTTTCCGAATGGAATGGCTGGCCTGCGATTGGGAATGAACGGAAAAATTTACGTTACCCGTGCTTTTGGAAATAATGCAACTACGTACCTAGGCGTTATCAACAATCCTAATGACACTGGCAGTGCGTGCAACTTTACGCTAGATGGACTCCAATGCGATCAGAAAACTTATGTAGTTCTACCAAGTATTATACATAACCTATTCGTCCCCCGCGAAATAGAACATGACAGCCTTGAGTGTACCAGCGATACGACCACTTTTAGTTTCGACAACTACGCATACTTCGACAGCGCCCAATGGTTTATCGATACGGGAGCGGCACAGGTAATGGTCAGCAGCGACTCCCTGGCGCAATATGTTTTCGACTCGGCAGGTGTCTTTCCTATTATGGCCGTGAGCTACAGTGGCTGTCGGCTGGATACGTTTTACGATACGGTGACCGTATTGCTTACGCCCGCACCAGACCTCGGGCCAGACACTGTACTCTGCGAAGGCGACACATTTGAAATCAGCAACGAATGGCAGTACAGCTATTTGTGGAATACCGGAGATACCATAGAGTATATCCAGATACTACAGCCCGATACATATTGGCTAGAACTGAGCAATTACTGCGGCTCCGCACGCGATTCAGTGGTTGTAGACAGCATCATCGAGGCCTTGGTCATTTTCCCAACCGACGACACACTTTTGTGTGATGGAGATGTATTTCACCTCAGTGCTGAAGTCGACGCCGGAACATATAACTGGTTTGATGGATCCACAGATTCAGTCAACGACATCACAGCGGCAGACACCGTTTGGGCCGTAGCAGAAAACGCATGTGGCACCAGCACAGACACTATCCAAGTCCGATATACGGGTATTCCTGAAATTCCAATCCTTGACAGCATACTCTGCCTTGGAGACACCTACTCTATCGATTTGGAAACAGATTCATTAAGTACATTTTTGTGGAAGAATGGCGATACCACGAGTACGCAGGTTATCACCACCCAAGGCCAATATTGGGTGAAGGAAACCAACTTCTGCGGCACAGATAGAGACACCTTCCAAGTGGCATTTGTAACGGATCCAATTGTAGACTTAGGTGGTGACACGGTTGTGTGCATGGAAGATTCCTTTTCTCTGGATGTCTCTACCCCATTTGGTACATACCTGTGGCAAGATGGATCGATAGCCTCAATGCTCTCTGTCTTTGATTCCAATTTGGCTCCAGGCTCCAACTACTTTCATGTGACCATAACAAATGCCTGTGGGACAGATCGAGACACCCTTCTTCTTGTAGCGGATCTTCCACTCAACATTCACCTCGGGCCAGACATAGTAGATTGCGAGGCAAATTCCATAGAAATTTCAGCGGGTCTTTTTGATAGAACTACATACAACTGGACCGGTGTTCCTTCTGGAGTTGACAAGAACTCAGAATCCGTTTCCTTCACAATACCATCAGGTCAGGATCAAATGGAGGCGCGAGTTTCGTTGACCAATAGCTGCGGCACATTCCGAGATAGTATTTTGATTTTCATTGATGTGCACCACACCCCTGAGTTAGGCGCCGATCTTGAGTCTTGTGATGGCGACTCCATTATTCTAAACGCTGGATACGCCGAGAGAACAACCTACGAATGGACCTCCGATAAATTGAATGTTGATAGCGTAAGTCACTGGATATTAAGCTCCGAGGCACTTAAGGCAAATCACCCAATTTCAATACAGGTGAGAACCACCAACACCTGCGGATCAAAAAAAGACGACATAATAATTAAGATAGACTCCTTGCCGCGGCAAAGTGGTTTGGACACGGTCTTTTTCTGTGAGGGATCAACAGGTAAAATCACCCTCAACCCTGAATTGTATGATAGCGTGTATTGGAATGACGGTTTTACTGATGATGTGCGCACCGTTGTTGATCATACCACATATCATCTCACCTACTATAACCGTTGCGGCGTAACGTTTGACACGTTAAACACCCATCGGGTAAGCACTCCTAGCTTCACGTACGAATCGCCAGTATTGCTTTGTGAAGATGGTCTGTATGTAGAACCAGAATTCTACGATCCAGAAAACGACCGCTATCACCCTGTTTACTTTTTGTGGAGCGATGGCAATTAGGTTCCATGGAACACCATTTACGAGATTGGAACATACACTGTTTTTGCAACAAACGTGCATGGTTGCGTAGACAGCAGCACAATACAAGTCAAGACATGCGGCGCAGACTTTTACGCCCCAAACAGCTTTACACCAAACGTTCTTGCCGATCAATTTAACTCCTATTGGAAACCTGTGGGCGAAGGTCTTTTTGAGTTTGACTGTACGATCTTTGATCGCTGGGGGAAATCCATATTCACTTTTGATGAAAGCAGCCTGGGTTGGGATGGAAACTCAAACGGCTCTCCTGCGCCTATTGGTGTTTACCTCTGGAAGATGGATATGATCTCTGAAGACTTTTCTGGGAAGCGAAGTTTTGAAGGGCGGGTGATGTTGGTTCGATAGAGTTAAATCGATCGCTATGTGATCAAGAATAGTCATCGACCTTTTACCCTTAGCCCGCCGTCTATACAAAAGCTTAGAAACCAATTAAACATTAAAACGGAAGTGCATCACATCCCCGTCTTTCACCACGTATTCCTTGCCTTCGACATGAAGCTTCCCTGCTTCCTTTGCAGCATTTTCGGATCGTAACTCAATGTAATCATCGTATCCAATAACCTCCGCACGGATAAACCCTTTCTCGAAATCTGTGTGAATAACACCTGCGGCCCGAGGTGCTTTCATCCCCTCTTCAATGGTCCAGGCACGCACTTCCTTCACCCCTGCAGTAAAGTAGGTCTGAAGCTTAAGTAAATCGTAGGCACTCGTAATTAGCCGAGAAACACCCGGTGCTTTCAAACCAATATCATCCAAGAACATTTGGCGTTCTTCGAACGTATCAAGCGATGATATATCGGCCTCAATGCCAACTCCTAAAACCAACACTTCCGCCTCTTCATCCCTTACAGCCTCAAGCACCGCCTTGGTATGTGCATTGCCATCAACGACACTCGTTTCTTCCACGTTACACACATACATTACAGGCTTATCAGTAAGCAGATATAGATCAGAAGCAATCTCTCGCTCCTTTTCATCAACGGGTGCAGACCGAGCCGACTTTCCTTGCTCCAAGTGAAGTCTAAATTTCTCATAGATATCAAACTGCTTCTTGGATTCTTTATCACCAACGGTGGCCTGCTTCCGAACTTTATCAATGCGCTTCCCAAGGGTTTCCAGGTCTTTAAGCTGAAGTTCCATGTCGATCACCTCTTTATCTCGCACAGGATCTACAGAGCCATCGACGTGAACAATGTTCCCATCCTCGAAGCAACGTAGAACATGAATAATGGCATCGCACTCTCGGATGTTTCCTAGAAATTGATTTCCAAGTCCTTCGCCCTTACTCGCTCCTTTTACCAATCCTGCGATGTCTACAATTTCAATTGTTGTTGGCATGATCCGCTCCGGGTTTACGATCTCTGCTAATGCGTTTAAACGTTCGTCTGGCACAGTGATGGTGCCAACGTTTGGCTCGATGGTGCAAAATGGGAAATTTGCCGCCTGCGCCTTCGCGTTACTTAAGCAATTAAACAGGGTTGACTTACCTACGTTTGGGAGACCTACAATGCCGCACTTTAATGCCATAATTCGTGGATTTGGGCGGCAAATTTAAGACTATATGAAGGCCGTTATTCAAGAATTGTGATAGAGCCTCGATATCCTACCGTTTCCTTTTGAAGGCAGATCGTGCTGCCATCAATAATGTAATAGTAAACTCCCGGTTTTAACGGCTCACCTGTAAACGTTCTACCCTCCCAACGAATGGTTGGCTCACTACTATGATATACCAAAGACCCCCAACGATTATAGACATCAATTGTCCAATGCGTGAATACGGAATAGTCATTTATATCAATGAAAAGCACATCATTTATTCCATCGCTGTTTGGAGTAAGTACGTTAGGGACAGAATGTGAGCCAATGCGTGAAGCGTCTAAATAACTCACCTGAAATTCGTGTCGTTTCTCGCATCCATTGTTGTTAATACTTACCCAGTATGACCCTGAATCTTTAACGACAATGCTCGATGAGCTGGCAGTGTTGGACCATATATAGTTGGAATAAGAGGTGTCTGCATTTATGATTACGCTATCGCCTTCGCACATCTCATAGTTGGGAATATCTATTTCTGGCGTCTTCGCAAATTGCACTTCAAACGTGTCTAACCAATTGCAAATCCCTTCACTGATCGTAACTATGTACCTACCCGATTCAGTAGCTATGATCACGTTGGTTGTATCTCCGGTACTCCACAAGAAATCTGCACCAGGTCTATCTACTATAGCAAGCGGCGCTGTGAACGTATCGCAGTAGAATTGGTTATTTCCTGAGCTTGGGATGTAAACGATGTTGTCTACGCGCATCGTGTCTGCGTCGGAACAGTGTGCATTTGACACCTCCAGCCAAATAGAGCCCGAATCAATAACCAATAACGACGAATCGGTGCTGCTATCACTCCATAGATAACTGACGAATGTGGAATCAAATGCATTAATAAAAATAGGAGAGCAAATAGCGGTATCCGATGGTAGATTTAGCTCCAATGGAGCGATAATCACGTCAATGGTATCAATGACCGTACAGTATCCATTTTCCAATTTCACCCAATACGTGCCGGCGCTATCTATTGTAATCGAAGAAACCGTATCGCCTGTTGACCAAGTAATACTTCCTGAATCGTTATTTACTGCGAAAACGGCAGAATCAACACATAAAACCGTGTCTTGGCTCGATATGTTTGTATAGGCTACTGTAATGTGAATGGAATCGGTATCAGCGCATGTCCCGTTGTCTGCTATAAGCGTGTAAACTCCTGTATTAGGTATCGTCAATGTCTGGGTTGTGTCTCCGGAATTCCACAAATAATTGATCGCAGAATCTGGACCACTTAGAAAGAAATTCGGATCACAAATGCCGGTGTCTGGTGGCAATATGAAGCTAAAACTAGGAGTATAGTCTATCTGCACCGTATCGCTATAGGACCCACATGAGTTCGTGATTTGCAGCCAATACTCGCCAACTGAATCTGTGGTGATTGTTTGTGTTGCGGCACCGGTTGACCACTCGTAACTTGCATACGCACTTGTTGTTGTAAGAACTACTTCATCAACGCATTCGGTTGGTCCAACTACAATTTCAGGTGCCGTGGAATCATGCACAACAATGATTAAGGTAGCCGTGTCACTTAACACACATCCTCCCGTATCAAAAATCACATAGTCAACTTCGTAAACTCCCGGATCGTTAAACGTATGCGAAGGCGTTGCCAAATTGGAGGTATCTCCATCCTTAAAGTCCCAATAGTGAGAAAGCCCCTGGCTTCCAAAGTTTGTGAAGTTCGCGGTGTACGGTGCGCAGCCTACACTGTTTGGCGCTATCTGGGCATTTGCAACCGCGGCCTGAATTTCCATGTCAATCTTAAACACAGTCAGGTCATAAGATCCTCCATTTTGATTTCCAGACCAAGCCGTGCTCGTCAGCGGAAACGCCCCATTCGTGCACGTGGCTTGGTAGACCGCACCTCGCTTGTCAAATCGACTTGTTCCTCCGTCTACATGGGAACCTGTAGTTCCGTAATACGATCCCATTAAAATGGTGTCAGCCTCCGGCGACAAAACCATAACATAAAAGCCTCCCTGCGTTGCCTGAACCGCATCTACTGTATCAACGCTTCCTGGTTGATTTCCAGCGGCATAAATGTTCTTGCAATTATCAACCAGAAATGCGGAATGACGTAAGCTAGCAAATGTGGAAGTCCATTCGAGTGTATCTAATTCAGGTCCATATTTCCGAATAAATGAACCAGCTCCAGGCCCCATATATTTATTTGTGTCGCCAGTTATTACGGTTGACGAGCCCATTACATAGATATCGTGATGCCGATCAATTTGAAGGAAAAGTCCTTTATCATCTCCATTCGAGTCGGATTCGATGAACGTGCTATTTAGTATCGTATGCCCATTCTGGTCGAAACGCGTAATGAAGGCATCGTAGGTTCCGGTATTAAAAGTTTCATCGTGCGCACCAGAGGTTGTCGGGAAATTTCCGCTGGACGTAGCACCCGTGACGTAAACTGTGTTGTCCTTTGCCGGCTTCAAGTTGAAGGCCGCATCGTTCCCTTCCGTACCTAAATAGGTACTAAACAACATACCCGTTAAATTGTAAGTCATTTTAAATACGACGGCATCTTGCAGACTATCCCTCGTTGCCTGATACGCACCATTTGAGGTGGGAAAGGAATCGCTACTCGATGTGCTTGCGACATAAACATTGCTGTAAAGATCACAGACTACCTCTCCCTTAAATCCCGCATACGAGGCTGGAACGGTATTTTGACCATCATTTGACTCACCTCCAACATACGTGGAACCAATGATGGAATCTCCGCTGTCAGACAATATGGTGATACAAATATCCTCAGCACCATTAAACGTGGTGTCGTATGCATTAAACGCGACTGGATAATCGGATGAAGAGGTCTTACCGAGAACAACAACCTGATTAAAACCATTCACAACAAGACTATGCACGTATTCATCAGAGGTGGCTCCTCCGATATACGTGCTCCAAAGAAGTTGGCTGCCATCCTCGTTCAGTTTGCTAATTCCAATATCGGTTCCTCCTCCAGCGAAGTCCATTTGAAATGACCCCGTATCGGATGGGTAACCTGCACCAAAAGGTCGGCCTCCGCCAATAATATTTCCGAATTGGTCGTAGGTGGCGGAGTGACCGTAGGTTGTAACCGTGGCGCCAATGTTTGTCGAGGCAACAATTACTGGATCAATGAATAACTCCAACGAAGGATCATAGTTTCCAATGGAAAACGACACTCGATTTGCCTCGATAACGAACCCACTCTTAACTTCAACCTCTCTGCCGTTTACCAATTGATATACATACGGAGATTGCTCGATCACTTCAAGGTTTGGGAGTGTCACAACCAAATTCCCTTCGCGTAGCTCAAGCTTGCGAACGGCATTGTATTCCAGACCTACAAAGGATGGATCTGTGTTAGGGTCGATCCGAAATGTGTATTTCATCCTTCCCTGATCCATAGACCAATCTAGATCCACTCCTTTCGCGATTCGGGAATAATGCAGTCTCTTAAAAATCCCAACTCGGCCTGCCCACTTCGATCTATCCTTTCCGATAAAGTAGTTGACATAATCGGGAACCCTATCAACAAAACGATGCGTTGGATTTGACTCCGAAGAAAAAACCATTTCATAACAATGTCCAGATAGCACATTAGAAACGTCTGGATTTTCGTGTGAAAATTCATGTGCCTCGTGCAGCAGTTCCTCCTCTACTAGCGGAAAGCGCACTCGATCATTAAAGAACCAAGCAGCTCCATTTGGAAGATAAAATCTTCCAACAACCTCGTCATCCCATTGCCCTTTGTTTTCAACGTATCCGCTCGATTGCGAGAACATCGAATTGATCGATGCCGAAATCAAGACGAGAAAAAATGCAAGCGCAAATTGTTTCAATGTAGGTCGTGCTTTAGGGTACGTGCCTTCAAACTTAAGATATTCATCAGCACCATTTTCAGTGATTTGAGTCAAGTAGACGTTAAAGCCAGCAATCCTGTTGCCTACCTAAGAAGGGTAACGTTATCCTTCACTTCTATAATGGGTCTTTGAGTGCACGTTGTTTCTAACTCAAGTATGTAGAAAAAAGCACCATCGTCTGCCGCCCTTCCCGACGGTCGAATGCCATTCCAAGTTTCATGCATATCCTCCGATTCAAACACCTGTATTCCCCATCGGTCAAATACCCACAGATGATAATCGAGCACGAGAGACTCCTCTTCAATGTGGAACTCAAGCACATCATTCAACCCATCTCCGTTAGGCGTCATTACGTTGTTGATCATAGAAAATGAATCGGACATTAGCTCGCGCAGTCCAATGAAGATGGTGTCATAACGAATGCATCCTTGATAATACTGTCCAGCCCAAAATTCACCCGCTGTTCTTAAGGTTATGGACGCCCCGGTATCTCCTGTACTCCACACAGGTTGGCTGTAATTTGAATCGATTGGAATGGTGAGCGTTTCACCAAAACACATGGAGGTATCAGGACCAAGTGAGAATGGCGGAGTTGTTACAAATCGGACCGCGGCCGTGTCCCTATTCTGACAATATTCCGTTTTAATATTCACCCAATAATTGCCTGTTTCAAAGACCCATGCCGTAAGCAACGTGTCTCCCGTAGACCAATAATAATCTGCCTTTGCGAAGTCTGGGGCGAACACCTGAAAACTATCAAGATCACAAACATTCAGGGATTGTTCTTCAAACTTCAGATGCTCTACGTTTACCCTTAGTGTGTCCGTATCGGTGCAATTCCCACTGCCCACCTTCAAGGAAATCGACGTGGTTGAATCAATATAAACGCTATTCCCGGTTGTCCCATTGCTCCATAAATACGCATCATAATCACCAGACACTGTCAATTCAAACCCGTCACAAACGGTAGTGTCTAGTCCAAGGTTCACTAATTCTGGATCAAATTCAATCTCAATTGTATCGCTGCTGATGCAGAAGCCATTAGATACCGTGACCCAATACGTGCCTGTTTGCCAAACCGAAATGGTAGCGGATGTTTGATTTGTACTCCATAATACCGAACCTCCAGGATGACCAACAGTCAAGGGAAACGAGTCTAGACAGAGGGCGGTATCCTGAGCAGTGAATCGCACAAATGAGACATCCACGTTCATCGACTCTACTTGCTCGCAATCTCCATTTGAGGCTGTTAGTGTGTATTCGCCTGTGGTTGAAATGATTGTAGATTGGGTTGAATCTCCTGTACTCCATGCATACCATAAGGCCGACGATGGCCCGAATACGGGAAATCCCACCTCGCAAATCCCTGTATCGTTCAACTGAAAGTGATAAGCTTCTTGAAACGTGATATCGACACTTTCTGAATTTTCGCAAAAGAGGTTTGCGGTAGTGGTAACCGAATAGGTCCCTTCGTTGTAGATGTAAATTTCGGAGGTTGATTGCCCTGTGCTCCACTGAAACCCACTAAAATCTGTCGTATCGACAGAGAGTAAAACAGAGTCGACGCAATCGGTGTCTCCAATCAAAATGGTTGGAACCACGGCAGAAAGCACGTTTAACGTCATGTGGGCTGTGTCATCTCCGTAGCACCCGGCAGAATCTGTAACCACATAAAAAATATCGTAGAAACCCACTGAATCATAAAGGTGTGTGGGCATAGAGTCGGTAGAAGTAGTTCCATCTCCGAAGTCCCAGAAATGCACGTTTCCAACGCTACCGTCGTTGTCAAAAATGGCTAGGTACGGCGCGCAGGCAGTATCGCCTGGAACTATCTCAGCTTTGGCAACATTCGATTCAAAGTCAATTTTAAAGACTGTATTATCATATGTCGCGTTGTTGGTTTGATTGGTTGTCGAATATGCCCAACTTGTAGTTGGAAACGTTCCATTCGAGCATGTTGCTTGATAAACGACACCGCGTTTATCGAACCTACTAGTTCCACCATCAACATGGCTTCCGTTGTTTCCGTAAAACGATCCAAACTCAATATCTGAAGCGTCAGGCGATAGCTTCATTAAATAAAACCCCGCCTGCGTGAGCGAGTTCACAGGATCCAGCGTATCAAAACTTCCTAGGTTCAACACGCTTGCTGTTGCGCCTTGACCCGAAATATAAATCCGACTACAGTTGTCAACAAGGAATGCAGCCGGAGCTAAATTACCAAAGGTGCTCACCCACTCTACCGTATCTAAATTCCAATTTGTTTTATAAACATAGCCACCAGAACCTGGACCGACATATTTCCCTGTGGTGGCTGAAATTGCGCCTCCCGATGTACCAAATAAGTACACACCACCATCTGGATCAAGCTCAACAAAGTAATTCTGATCGGCGCTTGTCGTTCCAAAAAAACTACCCGCCAGCATTGTTTGACCTGAGGGGTTGAGCTTAACAACAAAGGCATCCTTCGATCCTCCGATAAATGAAGCATAAGCAGCGTTGCTATCTACTGGGAAATTGGAGCTAGCGCTAACGCCTGCCACATATACGTTTGACGAATCATCTACTTTCAATGCGAAGGCAGCGTCTCGCGCCGAACCGCCCAAATATGTGGCCCAAAAAAGTGTGTCTAATGCGCTCGAAAGTTTACAAACGACACCATCTTGCTGTCCGGCTAGTGAGTCTTGAAATACAACATTGGTCGCTGGGAAGTTTCCAGATCTTGTAAAGCTTGCGATATAGATGTTTCCGAAACTATCCAATACAACTTCCCCTCGATATGCATCGGCATAGTACTGCTCCAAATTATTGACCCCATCCGAACTCGATCCACCCAGATAAGTGCTGCCGATAAGTTGGGAGCCATCACTGGAAAACGAGGTAATAACAATGTCTTTCCCGCCATTATGCGTTGTATCATGCGCGTTTCCACTTACGGGATAGTTGGTCGAATTAGTGGACCCCAAAAGCACCACATGGTCGCTATCATTGACTATCATGGAATGAGGTAAATCCTCTGCATTACCGCCAAGATATGTGGCATAGATCAGACTTGACCCGTCGCTGTTATACTTTGAGAGACACATATCAACTTTTAGATAGTAGCTTCCTGTGTAGGGCCCGCCAAAATCAACCTGAAATGCGCCGGTGTCTGTTGGATATCCTGTACCAAAACATCTGCCTCCGGAATAGATCTGACCCGCGTCGTTAAATGTTGCTGTGTGTCCAAACGCTTCAGATGTACATCCTGAATTAGTTGAGGCTATCACTGTTGGATCAATAAATAAGGTTACTGACTCGTCATACCGGCCAACCTTGAACCCGACCTCATCTCCATCCACTATAAACCGGCATTTCACCTCTACCGATTGCCCATCAATGGTTTGATAAGCATATAAATCTTCTTCTACGATGTCGCCAATTGATGTTGTTATTACCAGGCGCTCGCCATTCGTACTTAGACCTCTATGCCCTTCATACACGAGGCCGATGCTATGAGGCGAAACATTTGGCTGAACAACGTAGGTGATTTTTGGCTGATCATTAATAGCCGAGACGTGCATGTCAATTCCTGGGTAGATCCTTTCATGTATGACTTTATCGAAAAGCCCCACGTGGCCCTTCCAGCTTGCACTATCGTTGCCAATAAAGTAATTATGGTACTCGGGTTTTTGGTGAAGAGAACGTACAATTGGTCTAGCATTGGATCGCAAGAGACGCACTTTGATGATGTGGCCGTCCACAAGACTCGACGTTCCTGAATCATCGTGAATAGCGTGAAGCGCCGATTCTCTTTGTTGTGAATTCATCAAACTCAAGGACCATCCACCTCGTTCTAACCAAAAATCTCCTCCATTTACGCGAAGCTTGTGCGTGACGGCAGCATTCCACTGTCCCTTATTTTCTATGAATCCAGAAGATTGAGCCTCTGCCAAAATGGAAGAAAAGACCGCGCTCAGTACGAGTAAGGATATATAGAACGTTTTTTTCAAGGTTTCAGGCTAAGTTTCTAGCGTTTCAAAGTTCTCAAAAGTTTTAAACATTGGGCCTCTACCCTTTCGGGCGCTTCTATTTTCGCGCATATTGTCACTACCCTATGAGCAACACACAACAGCTAGAAAATTTAGCCTCACAAATTAGACGAGATATTGTAAGAATGGTGCACTCAGCATCGAGCGGACACCCCGGAGGGTCGCTCGGTTGTGCAGACTTTTTTTCCGCGCTTTACGGATCAGTCATGCGTTTCGACGCATCAAATTTTGATATGGACGCGAAAGGCGAAGACGTTTTCTTCCTTTCAAATGGCCATATATCACCGGTTTGGTATTCCACATTGGCTCGACACGGATATTTCCCTGTGTCTGAACTCGGTACATTCCGTCAAATCGATACTCGATTACAAGGCCATCCGACCACCGCAGAGCACTTACCGGGCATCCGCATGGCTTCAGGCTCTCTTGGTCAAGGATTAAGCGTGGCGATTGGTGCGGCACTCGCAAAACGCATCAATGGCGATGATGGCATTGTTTACACCCTGCATGGTGACGGAGAACTTCAAGAAGGACAAATTTGGGAAGCCGCGATGAGCGCCCCTCACCACAAGATTGATAATCTAATTGCGACTGTTGATTACAACAATCGGCAGATTGACGGAGATGTGTCTGACGTATTATCCCTTGGAGATCTGAACGCCAAGTGGGTAGCTTTTGGATGGATCGTACTTGAATCTGAAGGAAATAATATGCAGAGCGTTGTTGACACTTTTGCAAAAGCAAAGTCGCTTCTAGGTCAAGGAAAGCCCGTAGTTGTTTTAATGAAAACAGAGATGGGCGCAGGGGTTGACTTTATGATGGGAACACATAAATGGCACGGTGTGGCTCCGAATGACGAACAGTTGGCACGCGCATTGGAACAATTGGAAGAAACGGTAGGAGACTATTAATCCAGCACTTGTGACAAAAACGGCAATCCATATATTATTAGCGGGTCTATTCTTCTTCGCCTCTACTTCAATATTGAAGGCACAGGATGAAGTTCCCTTAACGCGCATTCTTTTCATTTTTGATGCTTCAAACAGCATGAATGGAGTCTGGGGATCGAAGCCGAAAATTAATGTCGCAACCAAATTACTGAGCCAAGCGCTTGACTCATTGAGAAATGTCCCGGATTTACAACTAGGGCTTCGCGTATATGGGCATGAAAAAAACTACCTACACGGTCAAGACTGCGATGACACCCAACTAAAGGTTCCGTTAGGATTTAAAAATGTCGGCGCAATCAAATCGACACTTAAGTCGCTCAAGCCTAAAGGAACCACTCCCATTGCAGCCACCCTCGAAAAGGCAGGTTATGACTTCCCTGATTGTCCGAGCAGAGAATGCAGAAACATCATCATATTGATCACCGATGGAATTGAAGAGTGCAATGGCGATCCATGTGCCGTCTCGCTGTCATTGCAAAGAAGAGGTATCGTTCTCAAACCATTTGTAATCGGAATTGGGCTGGATTTAGAGTTTCGAGAATCCTTTGAATGCATGGGATCCTTTTACGACGCGTCTGATGAAAAGAGCTTCACAAATGCGTTAGGGATTGTGATTAGCCAAGCACTGAATAACACAACCGCCCAAGTCAACCTATTGGACATCAACGAAAATCCAACAGAGACAAATATCAACATGACTTTCTACGATCGTAATACAAATGCGATGGTTTACAACCTTGTTCATACGATGAACAACCGAGGAAATCCCGATACATTGGAACTGGACCCTGTCCACACCTATCGGGTTGTCGCTCACACCATTCCGCCGCGGATGGTAGACAGCGCCACAATTACTCCTGGCGAACACACTGTGATAGGAATTCCAACACCACAAGGCCTATTAGAATTCAAAATGAAGGGCGTAAATCCAGATGCCGATAAGCTTCCCATTATTGTGCGTCGACACGGCGATATGCAAACGCTTCACGTGCAGAAATTCTCTGAAATTCAGAAGTATATTGTTGGCAAGTATGATCTAGAGATTCTCACACTTCCCCGCACCTACATTGAAGATGTAGAGATTACTCAAAGTCATACCACCACCATAGCAATACCCCAACCCGGTGTAGCAACATTCAGTAAAGTGGGACATGGATACGGCAGCGTGTACATCGTTCGAAAAAATGAAATGGAGCTGGTGGCGACTCTGAGTCGCACACAAGAAAGAGAAACATTGAATCTTATGCCCGGTGAGTACGTGGCTGTTTTTAGACCAATGCGAGCCAAAGAGAGCATTTTCACTGTCGAAAAAAACTTTAGAGTAATAAGCGGGTCCTCGGTCGCTGTAAAACTGAACTAACAACTATGAACCTACAAGACTTTAACCCAACGGAAGAAAAGGATACACGCAGCGGATTCGGTGCAGGCCTGGCCGAACTAGGCAAACGTGATGATCGTGTGGTAGCGCTATGCGCAGATCTAATTGGTTCGTTGAAAATGAATGCGTTTGCGGATACCTATCCAGATCGATTCTTTCAAGCAGGAGTAGCAGAAGCAAATATGATTGGAATGGCTGCGGGCCTCACAATTGGAGGGAAAATTCCATACACAGGAACCTTTGCAAACTTCAGTACGGGACGCGTATACGACCAGATTCGACAGTCTGTGGCCTACTCTAAAAAGAACGTTAAAATCTGTGCATCGCATGCTGGCTTAACACTTGGTGAGGACGGCGCAACGCACCAAATTTTAGAGGATATTGGGTTGATGCGTATGCTGCCAAATATGTGTGTGATTAATCCGTGTGATTACTACCAAACGTATAACGCTACCTTGGCCATCAATGAATGGGACGGCCCCGTTTATTTGAGATTTGGCCGACCAAAGTGGCCGATGTTTACCACCAAAGATCAACCGTTCGTTATTGGTAAAGCATGGAAGATCAACGATGGCCAGGACGTGACGATCATTGCGACTGGTCACATGGTTTGGTACGCAATTTTAGCAGCAAAAGAACTTGAAAATCAGGGTGTTACATGCGATATATTAAACATGCACACCATAAAACCCATTGATCGTGATGCGATTCTTGACAGTGTGTCAAAAACAAAATGTGTAGTGACTGCAGAGGAGCACAATATTCATGGTGGTCTAGGTGACGCAGTCGCTCAGGTTCTTTCTCAAAACTTCCCCGCACCTCAAGAATATATCGCCGTAAATGACTCCTTTGGAGAGAGTGGAAAACCGAAGGATTTATTGAAAAAATACGGATTGGATGTGAGCGATATTGTTCGTGCTTCCAAAAAGGTACTCGAGAGAAAATAGCCCACTTTGAAGAAGCGAAAAATAGAAACCGATATCGAAATAGTTGATATCGGAGCAAAGGGTGCTGTTATCGGCAAAAAAGATGGTATCGCATACTTGTGTCAGGATGCCGTTCCAGGCGACGTGGTCACATTGGAGATTAGACGAAAGAAAAAAGGTATGCCCTTTGGGCGTGTCCAAGAAATAACTACGCTTTCTCCCCTGCGCGTTGATCCAGTTTGCGCGCACTTTGATCACTGCGGTGGCTGTAATTGGCAAAACCTCGGCTATCAAGATCAGCTTAGCTTCAAGGAAAACCGGGTCTTTCAGCAATTAAGACGGATTGCCGGAGAATCAGAATTTGAGGCCCTTCCAATTCTTGGATCAAAGCAGATCTATCACTACCGAAACAAACTTGAATTCACCTTTGTGGAGAGCCGATGGTTAACGCCAGAGGAAATCACATCCGAGGAAGAAATCACCGATCGTGAAGCCGTTGGGTTCCATGTTCCAGGTAGGTTTGATTGGATTCTTCACGTTGACAAATGCCATTTGCAAGACGACGCACACAATGCCATGCGGCAATTCATATTTGAAGAGGCTAAGAAACGGCCTATTCCATTTTATCATCCTCGAGAGAAAACGGGCATCATGCGAAACGTTTTATTTCGAAACAATCGCAAGGGAGACTGGATGATTCTTCTTATTGTGCAAGAGCACAACGATGATGTAAAAGCATTGTGCGCCTCATTTATTGAGGCGTACCCCAACACTCATTCGTTTTGGGTTATTGTAAACGAAAAGGTCAATGATAGTTTTAGCGATTGCCTGGCTGAGCACATTCATGGCGAACGCGAACTTGTTGAAACATTCACCCGACCAAATAACGGTGGCACCGTCGACTACCTCATCGGCCCAAAAAGCTTTTTCCAGACCAACCCGAGTCAGGCTGAAAAGCTCTATGAGATTGTGTTTGACTTCGCTGGACTTGACGGAACTCAAAATGTATACGATCTGTACACCGGCACAGGTTCTATAGCGCTTTACGTCGCCAACTTGGCAAAATCCATAGTGGGCATTGAATATGTTCCCGAAGCGATCGTGGATGCGAAACGCAATGCGGCAATGAACAGTGTCACACACGCTTCGTTTTTTGCTGGCGACATGAAGGACGTACTCAATGCGGAATTCATCGCGGAACATGGCATCCCCGACGTTTTAATTACCGACCCACCAAGAGCAGGAATGCACGAAGATGTAATCACTAGAATACTTGAAGCGGCACCTCATCGCATTGTTTACGTGAGCTGTGACCCGGCAACACAAGCACGAGACATAAAAATGCTTGGCGAGAAATATAATCTTATCAAAGCACAGCCCGTTGATATGTTTCCTCACACAAGTCATGTGGAAAATGTGGCATTATTGGAGCTAAAACAAGGTTGAATAAACCCTAATGTTGCATGATTGATCTAAGTTATGGAACGAACTGACATTATTACGATATATCTCGGAGGCATACGCATCGATGAGCCCATAGCCACCTTGACTGACCTATTGGTTTCTGCCGTTTGCTTCTATTTCTTCTATAAGTTGCATCGGTCATCGAATAAGAATCAGGCAACCACCCTTTTTAAGTTTTACTTTCTACTCATGGCTATTGCCACCTTCCTAGGCGGATTGATGGGACATGCATTTTTGTATTCGCTTTCCATGGCTTGGAAACTTCCGGGGTGGATCACCAGCATGTTTAGCATTATGCTTATTGAGAGAGCTGCCATCAACCACACTCGACTTCTGTTCAACAAGAAGATAATCAGCACACTACAGGTGGTGAACATCATCGAACTAAGCACATTCATGATACTGTCTATAGTTACCCTTGAATTCTCTTACGTCACCTTCCATTCAGGCTATGGACTGATGTTCGTGGTTCTTGGATTGGAGGGATTCCTGTATTACAAAACCAGAAATGAGGCAAGTAAGTTTATCCTGATCGGTATAGGCATAGCCGCCATTGCTGCCTTGTTCTTTTTAAACAAGTGGGTCATTCACCCTTGGTTTAACCACCTTGCCGCGAGCCATACTATCATGGCGGTGGCGGCATACTTCTTTTATCTGGGAGCAGAAAAGGTCGACCTTAGCGAAGTTGAATAATGGAGAATAAAAAAAGGGAAAAGCAGGATCAACCAAACAATCCGCTTCATGGGGTAAAGCTCGCTGAAGTGGTAGCACACTTGGTTCGTGAGTTTGGATGGGATGAATTGGGCGATCGAATTCCGATTCGTTGTTTCCAATATGAGCCGTCGGTTAAGTCTAGCCTAAAGTTTCTTCGGCGAACCCCTTGGGCCCGTGAAAAAGTCGAAGAGCTCTATCTCTGGGTGAAAAACCGCGAGGGTAAGTAACTTCGCCGCGAATTTCATCCATTGAACAGCAAACACACATCTTGCTTAGTCTGCGAATCGCAGACGCTAAATCCAGTTGCTGGATATTACGAGAAGCACCAATTGGTGCGCTGTGGCAATTGTGGATTCGTGATGATGGAGCGTATTCCTACCGATGAAGAGCTCTCCGCCTTCTACGCATCCTATGCTTACGACGAGGAGGGTTATCTATCGCCGCTGACGATAAACAGCTATCAGGCGCTCTTAGATGAGTTTGAGCCTTATCGGAAGACAAACCGAATATTAGATGTTGGGTGCGGCCGAGGTTGGTTCTTGCTCGAGGCCCAAAAAAGAGGTTGGGAAGTATACGGAACTGAATATTCGCCAAAGGCGGTCGAGCTTTGCGAAAAAGACGGCATTCAAATGCTACAAGGCGCCCTGACCGAGCAGGGCTTTGACGCAGACTCCTTCGACGTAATCACTTCTTTCGAGGTACTTGAACATATTAATAATCCAATTGAGGATCTCGGCCATATACATCGCTACCTGCGCTCAAAGGGATTATTCTACCTGACTACGCCTAACTTCAACGCGATTACCAGATACTACCTAAAAGCCGAATACAATATTATCCACTACCCAGAGCACTTAAGCTATTACACCAAATCTACGCTCGAATTGTTGGCGCGTAAGATGGACTTCAAAAAAGTGAAATTCCTGTCTACCGGATTTAGCCTAACGCGATTTAAAACCTCGCAAAAGGCCGATTCTGAGGAGTTTATATCCGAGGAATCTTCTGACGAGAAACTTAGACGTAGTATTGAATCGAAATGGTACCTCGGCCTGCTGAAGAACTGGATTAATTGGGCATTGACTGTAACAAACACAGGTACGACCTTGAAGGGATACTTTGAAAAAAAATAACGTGAAGACGCAAAGCGAAATATTACAAAAGCTAAAGATTGAAGCCTTGAACCCTATGCAAATAGAGGCCGAGGCGGCAATAGAACAGCGCAGAGATGTTGTTTTACTATCTCCAACAGGAACAGGTAAGACGCTTGCGTTCTTATTGCCTTTGATCCAAAAACTTGATCCGATGCTCTCGGAAGTACAGTTGATGATTGTGGTTCCAACTCGCGAACTTGCCATTCAAATCGAACAAGTCGTGCGAGAAATGGGCGCTGGATATAAGTGCAACGCGGTATACGGAGGACAATCTTTCAATAAGGACAAAATAAACCTCAAACGGCCACCGGCCATTCTGGTTGGAACGCCTGGTCGGATATCAGACCATTTAAGACGGACAACATTTTCGATTGAAAACATCAAGTTGCTTGTTTTAGACGAATTTGACAAGTCTCTGGAAATTGGATTTGAATCGGAAATGAAATCGATCTGCCTTGGCATAAATGCCGTGCAGCAACGCATTCTAACCTCTGCATCTAACGAAGTGCCTGTTCCTCCATTTGTGCGCGTACAGAACCCAATTCAGATAGATTACCTATCAGCTGGTGTTGGTGGTCTCACTCTAAAAGCGATCAGGTCTCCGGACAAGGATAAGCTTGAAACATTGGTAAAGGCCCTGAAGCACCTAGGAAACCGACCGGGAATTGTTTTCTGTAATTTCAAAGACAGCATACAACGGGTAAGTGACTTCCTACTCGAGCATGACATTCAACACGGGTGCTTTTTTGGTGGAATGGAGCAGGTGGATCGAGAAAGGGCACTGATAAAGTTTCGGAATGGAACGCATCAGCTCATTATTGCGACAGACCTTGCTGCACGTGGGCTAGATATTCCGGCCATTGAGTTTATTATTCATTATCACTTACCTCTCAAAGAGCATGAGTTTGTGCATCGAAACGGTCGTACAGCGCGCATGAAAAGCGATGGAACGGCGTACGTAATAAAGTACACCGACGAGCCGCTTCCTGATTATGTGCCTCAGTTGCCATTCGAGGATATTGAAACAGAAAGCCAAGAACCTAGATCCAATTGGAAAACGCTTTTTATATCCGGTGGACGGAAAGACAAAATTTCGAAAGGAGATATAGCCGGTTTATGCATCAAGCAAGGTGAAATAAAGTCCGAAGATTTAGGACTTATTGAGTTAAAGCAGGACTGCGCATTTGTGGCCGTAAAGGCGGAGGTGGCATTGGATGTTATTCGAAAAATTGATGGCTATCGAGTGAAAAAGCGCAAAATTCGAGTCAGTGGTATCTAAATTTGATTTTATGGGTAGAAGTAAGATGTATTCGCGTTTTGGTTTATTAATCGTTGCAGCGCTCCTAGTAAGCTGCAATCAAAGTAAGAAACAAGTAAAACCTTCAACTGAAGACTCGAGCAGCATTGCTGACACAGGATCCGCTTCAGCAGTAGCTAATGAGCAGGTCCAAAACGATGATGAATCTAAAACGATCAGTTCTTCATCAACCGATTTTTCATTACTCGATTACCTCAAATGGCCGGATGAGGAAGACGGAACCTATCGAACGTTTGCTCATTATAAGGACGACCAAGAAGCCTTGCTGTTTTTAATGCAAGAGGTAAACTCGATGGAAGACACCGTTTACCAAATGACCTACACCTGGCTCCGAGGCGATTCGGTTCCAATGAATCGAAGCGTTGAGCGCTATTCGAAGAATAATTGGCTGGAATTTGTTGGTCAAGCCTTTTTTGAGCCAGCACCGAACGGTGAAATTCGAGAGATTAAGGCTCAATTAGACGGGAAATCGAAATTTGCTTATGACGACCCTGAGCTTTCGGCCACGGTGTTCTATGCCTTTTACAATGACCCAAGCGCAACGATGGATTTCATTTCTAGCATGAAGTATACATTGGAAAGAATCCCAGCGTTGGATCCAGTAAACGATTGCCTCGTGCTGTCTTCAGATGAGGTGGCTAAAATGTACTTCAAAGATGAACGGGAAAACACCGAGCAAAATTCATTCAGCCGACTTACATACGTTAAGAATAAAGGGCTTGTTCGCATCTTTCAGAGCAATGAAGACTCCGAAATTGAATACAATATTGTCGAGTAGTTATTCGCTGTACGGGCAATCCAGTTGCTCAACCCTAAGATCTTTATACGCGACGCGGCCTTTGCCATTTCGCAACCACAGAAAGACTTCAAGGGTGGCGCCATCGGGCAGGTCTGCCGGCTTCTGAAGGTACGCCTCTGCCCTATCCCATTCATCTTCCTTTAAAGGCAGCCTATCCAGCTCTAAGCTCTGATACGATGTGGACTTCTTGTTAACCTCAAAGCTCATAATGAGCATAACTTCAGATCTAGCGTAATTGCTGCATTTAAGATCGACGCCTATTCTCAACACCCGGTCAAAGGATGTGTTTAAATCACTAGCTGTAACGCTCAACTGCGGGCTATAATCCATTGACCCAGCCAGCTCACCTGAATCAAAATCTGGCTTCCAGGTTTGCTCAATTACCGTGTCTCGCTTAACACGCTCTGGTTTCCCTTCCATCAAACGCTCAACATCCGGTGCTTTCCACAACCCTGTTAGAGCCATGTTTGATGGTGCGTTGGGGTTAAGAAAGAGTAAATCAAAGGCGCTTTTGGTCATCGCGCTTCCGGAGAGTTGCGCACGCTCATATTGTCTCGTTTGCAACAGACTATTTCCGATGAAAGCGACGCCTATGATGAAAGTCGCTGCAAACGTGGCGTTGTTTCTCGCCATGAACCATCTCAAAAATGAGGCGATGAATACAGCCAGTAAAGGATATATGTCGATCATCGGCCGGATGCTGAAGCTATCTCCATAATACCAGCACCACCAAGAGAAAACCACATAGATATGGGCAGGAATGCAAATTGCTCCCGCGATTGTCAACGCTCGGTCTATCTTCCATAAAAACCCAACGCCGAGCAAAGCCAACATCATTACTGGAGTATACATAAGCCAACCATTGCGATAACTAAATAATCCATTTAGAATTTCCGGTTTCAACCAAAAAATCTGCTCTTCCCCGTAGCTGTAGAAAAACCAATGCCCCGAGGCTTCATGCCAAAGCATCATTTGAGGAAGAAATGGAAGCAGCGCAAAGAATATTGCCGGAACCGTTGCCCATTGAAACAACGCGCGCCATTGACCAGAATCGATTAACTGAATCAATGGAATCAACATGAATATTCCGTTGGTAGGGCGAATTAGCATGATCCATCCATACAGCAATGCAGTGAACATCAGATTATAACTTCTTCCCTTTTCCAGCCATGAATCAAAAGCAAGCAGCGCCATGGAAAAGAGGGCGAATGTGAAGACATGAGAAATGGCGTTATCGGGTCCAGCATAATAAAGGAGATTGGTGCCAAGCCCGACCAAGAGCAATGTAAAGTCGCTCAGCGAATCGGAGAACCTCCGAACCAAAAAAGCCCTTAGCGCGATCAATCCAAATAGGAAAAAGAGTATTCCACTTAGTCCTACGCTAAGTTGATATGGCATGGACCAACCATCGCGTGCAAACCCCATGGGTCCAGCAACCAAATGGGCAGCATAAAACAAGGGAAGCTGGGCATAGGCCACACCCATGGTTAATTTTGGAATGGACTTGCTATCGGGGTATGTATTTAGCCAGTATCGCTCTTTTGTATCGGGGTCGAGGTCGTCGTAAAAGGCAAAATCAAATTCACCGTAAACCACCCAATTGGCCAAATAGGCGCAATATCCTCGCGCATCGCCGCGTATTACATTCTCTGCCCTCCACTGCCCTGCAATGATCATCCAACTGAAAGCCAAGAAAGCTATTAGTATCGGAACCTTGTTTTTTGACAGTGCGAACATGCGGCAAATGTAGCCTCAATAGGAACGTGTAAAATGCCCAATCCGAAGTAGCTTCTTAACCTTTACATTCGCACCCATGCCTATAATCGAAGCACAAAATATCCGAAAGAGCTACGGTGAACTGGATGTCTTAAAGGGCATTAACCTAAGCATTGAAGCCAAAGAGATCGTGAGTATCGTTGGTGCTTCCGGCGCAGGAAAAACGACGCTTCTTCAAATTTTGGGAACCTTGGATAGAGCCGATAGTGGCGTTCTGAACATCGCAAATACGGATGTGCTTGGTCTCAGCGATAAAGCCTTGAGCCATTTTAGAAACACATCGATCGGTTTCGTTTTTCAGTTTCATCAATTGTTACCAGAGTTCAACGCGATTGAAAACGTATGCTTGCCTGCATTTATAAAAGGGTTGTCAAAATCTGAGGCAGAAGCAAAGGCATTGGACCTCCTTAAATTCCTTGGAGTAGACAATAGAGCACACCATAAACCGGGTCAGCTTAGCGGAGGAGAACAACAGCGAGTGGCCGTTGCTCGTTCGCTGATAAACCAACCCGCCGTTGTCTTTGCTGACGAGCCTTCTGGTAATTTGGACTCGAAGAATGCGGAGCAGCTTCATCAGCTGTTTTTTGATCTGCGTGAAGCTTTTGATCAAACATTCGTAATAGTTACCCATAATGGAACATTGGCGGAGATGGCCGATCGCAAGCTTACCATAGCCGACGGAGTAATTGAACGCTAGGCCGAAGTATTAAAACACATCTATGAAAATTCATTTGTTCACCTTGTTTATCGGCTTCATAGCCTTAAGCTGCCAAAAGGAACCCACCGCATGTATTTTGATTGAACCTGGAACCACAGTAACTGTATTTGACAATGTGACGTTAACGTCATGTTCAGAGGATGCACATTATTTAAATTGGGAAATTGAGGAGTTTCAAAATGGAAATCAGGTATTTCAAGTAGACATCGCAGCGTCCGTTAATTTCATTTGGGACGATGCCGGTACTTTTGACATTTATCTTACCGCAAGCTCTGAAAACCTGAAGAAAGAAGACTTTGCCTCAGCTCAAGTGACCGTAGAAGACGTTTGTTATAAATGCACAAATGGCGCCAACGATTCGGACATATGCTACAGTGACTACGAAGGAAAATCCGTCTTTGAGGCTGCACTCGCCAACTTTGAGAGTGCTGGGTTTACGTGTACATTAAAGTAACCCAGCTTAGCTTTTTGGGTCTACATTGTTTCGAACCCACTTCCCATTCTCATCCACACCCGGAAGACGAATACCCATTTTATAGGTAATGTGACGGACTAAGAAGACGATGAGGATGGTCATCGGTACGTTGATTTCCATTGGAAGTTCAAAATATCGGAATGCAAAAAAGGATCCACCGCCAATGGCACTCGCTATTGCATAGATTTCCTTTCGAGTAAGTAGCATTGGTTTTTCACCCGTAATAATGTCTCGAAGGAGTCCGCCAAAGGTTGCGGAAATAGTGCCCAAGCTAATACAAATGAAAATGTTCATGTCTAAGGAAAGTCCTTTTTGAATCCCGGCCATGGTGAACAGTCCAAGACCGATGGCGTCGAAGAGGTAAACTATAAATCTGAGTTTCTGTACATACGGATTAAACAAAAGCGTAAGTAATGCGCCTGCTGCAATCGTACTGATCAAAAGGCCATTACTCATCCAATCAACGGGAGTTTGGCCAATCAAAATATCACGGACAGTTCCTCCTCCGATTGAGGTAACAAAGGCGAGAACAAAGACCCCGAATAGATCAAATTTCTTTTCAATAGCCAAGGATGCCCCAGAAATTGCAAAGGCCAGTGCTCCCAGCAAATCCAACACACTAAAAAGTGAAAATTCCATAATACAAAAGTAGGTGTAAGAATCAGGGTACTCTGTCTCGCAACCGTTTTAAGTTCCTGCTCATAGTTCACATTTATGGACAATTGGTCATCGATACTACAATGTTATTTCCCACCATTGTCAGAGACGATTTCGACATTTCTAAGAGCCGTTGCTTTCGAAACCGATCCTTTATGAATTAATTATGATGAACGGTATTGCAATGGCGCTATCTGGGAGTAAATTTGACGCTTACCAAAACAAACACTATCATGATGTCTTTAGCCATTGGCGGAATTGTAATCTTTCTTCTTATTGTCATGCTTGCTTCAATGTACAACCGACTGGTGAAGCTGAGAAACAACCGAGAAAACGCGTTCGCTGACATTGATGTTCAGCTAAAACAACGACATGACCTTATCCCTCAGCTGGTTGATTCGGTAAAAGGCTATATGAAGCATGAGGATGGCGTCCTTACGCGTATCACTCAGGCTCGATCTGCAGCGATGAGCGCTGGGTCGATTAACGAAAAAATCGGTGCAGAGAACATGCTATCAAGCGCCCTCGGTGGATTGAAAATTGCAGTTGAGGCGTACCCTGACTTAAAAGCAAACACCAACTTCCTTCAACTTCAAGGCGAAATTTCTGACGTTGAAAACAAACTTGCTGCTGCCCGAAGGTTCTTCAACTCAGCAACCAAGGAGTTTAACAATTCAGTCCAGACATTTCCTTCCAATATAATTGCTGGCATGTTTGGGTTTAACAAAGAAGTCATGTTTGAGATTTCTAGCGCCGATCGAGCTGCGCACGAAACTGCGCCAAAAGTTAGCTTCGACTAATTAAAGAATGAAATACATAGGTCTTCAGGCGCAAATTAGGCGCAACAACACCAAATCAATGTTGCTGTTGCTGATGTTCCCAACAGTGCTCATCGTTCTGGTCGTGGCCTTTTTTCACATTCTAAACTTCATGTCTGAAGAGCCAATCTCATTTGGCGTAGTTAACGACGAAGCGCTGCTCTACACCCCTTTTGTTCTAGTTGCTGTGGCCATTTGGTTTACGATTGCGTGGTTTGGCCACACCGCCATGATTCAGAGAGCGACGAGTGCTAAACCGCTGGAGCGCAAAGAAAACTTGCGCGTATACAACCTACTCGAAAACCTGTGTATCTCTCGTGGATTAGATATTCCCAAGTTGTATATAATTCCTGACGAGTCGTTAAATGCATTTGCGAGCGGTTTGACTAAAAAAACCTACGCGATCAGTTTAAGCGAGGGCATCATCAACATGTTGAACGACGATGAATTAGAAACTGTTATTGCGCATGAACTCACCCATATTCGAAACCGTGACGTGCGCTTATTAGTAGTGAGCATCATCTTCGTTGGCATTTTTGCTTTTGTCGCCGAAATTGGACTTCGCAGCCTCTACTTCTCCGGACGTGGAAAGAAAAATAACAGCGGCATCATTGTCGTGGTGATTGCTTTGGCTGGGATAGGTTGGCTTCTAAGCATGTTATTTCGCTTCTCAATTTCACGTAAACGCGAATACTTAGCTGACGCCGGTGCGGTGGAATTAACCAAGAAACCATTGGCTTTGGCCAGCGCACTCGAAAAAATTAGCCGCGATCCATTGATTGAGGCCGTTAAACGCGAAGACGTTGCTCAGATGTTTATTGAGCACCCCTCTGAAAAGAAAAAGGGCTTTTCACTGAGTTCTATATTCGCTACACACCCACCGATCGAAAAACGGATTGAGGTTTTGCGGCAGTTTTAGAAGCCATATGATCATCAAACGGTTTCTTTACCTTGGCTGAAACAAGCTGAAAATGTTCAACATCGGGCCAAGCCACCTCTCTATCATATGCTTTCTATGCCTTACTGCCACTTTCTCTGGCTGCGCTGAAACGGAAAAAAGCCCAAACAAAACTGTATCCAAGCTTCCTTCGAAACCGCAAGTAATTGAGATAGATTCAGCGCCCTCGGTAACAGAAAATGAAGAAACTGAGGTAGAATTCATTCACCCCATCACGGGTTATTCAACGGATTGTGATACAGTCTATGAGACTTTCCCAAAAGACACGCAATACCAATGCATGATTCTCAGCCCAGGCACGTACCACAATGAGGAAGTGAATCCAAATTGGGCAAACTCAAGTTGGGTTGGCTTATTTAAAAATGGTGACGTTTTCGTGCGAAAGACAAGGGTAATCATTGAACCAGGGTATGATGCCCTGATGGATAAGGATGGAGAGAAATCGGGTTGGAATGTGGTTGCTGCCGATAGCGCTGACACCTGTTACTTCTTACTCAGTGGCTTCAAACCAGCAAGACTCGCGTTATTAGATCCCATCATTCATCGCCGCACAAAAATGCTTCCTAATGACTCACTAAGAATGGAATTCAAGAGACATAACTACTTGCTACACGCCAGTGGCAACGTGTATAACCATCAAACGAGCGACGAATGGCCAGAGATTTCGAGTTACCGACTCACCCTTGAGAAAGACGGAATTGAACAGATCATATTTGCCACATATAGTTTCAACGACAGACTGCCACACATTTACTTTATTGGTGATTTGGATGGCGATAAGAAGCTTGATATTATTCTAGATGCATCTAGGCATTACAACACCTTTGAACCTGTCCTCTACCTATCAACGTTGGCGAATGATGGAGAACTAGTTGGGTGCGCCGCCTATCACGTAAGCATGGGTTGCTAGGACTTAATGCAACGACAAGACAAAGCTGTGTCTTGGGAAACACCAACCCGATGCACGGCATCCGAATCGTAATAAAGAAATCGGGTCAAGTATTTAGTCTCTGTTGAATCCTGAGACGGGGACCAGAAACCCGTTTGCTTGCCAAAGAATTTAAACTTCACACCGTCATAGATGCCTGCAGGAAGTGCGTTGAAGGCACTCGAATTTGAGCCCGTACCATCCGCCCCAGAAGTTTGATCATCCCAATCTGCGTCCATCTTCATATCATCACCATGCGTGCCTCTGATTTCATTTGAATCGCCTAAATCTGTCAACCCCAAACATTCCTCAAGATTCATCCAGTCCTTATCTGTTGGCACTTTCCAACCAATTGGACAAACTCTTGCGAACTCAATTGGGTAATATGCGCGACCATACGATTCATCAGGATTCGCCGCTCTGATCTCGGACGATTCTGTTTCATAACGTACGTTCTGAGTCATCCAATATGTGCCACAGTAATTAGTAATACTATACACAGACCCATCGCCTCTGGGATCAGTCATGGTCGTTTCCGGGTCATAGTCGATTTCAATCGTTGTGATGAATCCATTCCCATCTTCGATTTCAATTTTTGGATACGCCTCGTGTCCCATTGTCCAGAAGATTTCAATATTTCCATCCACATTCGTTGTTAAGGTTTCGTCGCCAAGCGATCCGCCACCAGAAACAATTGTTACGGATATATCTTCCCCTTCAATTGGAGTTCCTTCTATGTTCAAGGCTTGCATCACAATCGGTTCCAAAAGAGCTTCATCGACAGTTCCGTTTTGCTTGTCTCCAGAAACAATCGATAGCATGTGCGGGCCATTCATTTCGGGGGTTCGTTCTTCTTTGCATCCTGCCAAAACAATCAAAGAGAAGAAGGCTATAAATAGTGGCTTGTGGTTCATTTTGAAGGGGTATAGTTCGAATCGAAAATAATCATTAAAACATGCTTTGAATTGCGCTGTGAGCCAAATTACACCGACTTGATCTCCATATCTACGAGCGCCGTAATTTCTCTGATAGACACAGCGAGATTGTCGCCGTGCTCGGCACTATTAAACAAGGCTTCTCATAAATTTGCTTTGCCCGCAATTAATTGAACACACCCATAAGATGTAATTCAACCTACATTGGTTTGTGGCGAGAGGTTAAAACTGGAAGTAAATGAAGGGCTGTGCTTCAGCACTCAGACTTTGGTAGATAACCACAATTACCGAAATACAAATAAGTCCTTGATATATTGGGTGGGCGTGAATAAACCGATCGCGCCATTTATCCTTGAAATCATTGCTCAACCAATGTGTCAAGAATCCCAAAGCCATTACAAGCAACGTGTACTTAAACCCAGCAATAAAGTCCGGTATTATCTCCCAACCCATGTTGGTTCTGACTTGGTTGAAAAATTGACGCACGCCCAGCGTATCAGGCGCTCTAAACCAGATTCTTGTGAACGTTATAAAGGCAAAGGTGATTCCAATACGCCAGATGCGCACCAACCAATGCGTACTCAGCTCATACGGTGAAATTTTCTTCCATGATTTGTAAAAAAGGAGTCCGGCTCCATTGATTGCTCCCCATAGAATGAAGTTCCAACTGGCTCCGTGCCACAAGCCTCCTATTAACATTGTAATCATTAGGTTGATATTGGTTCGGATCACTCCATGCTTGTTCCCTCCTATCGGTATGTAGAGATAATCCTTCAAGAAGGTACTCAACGATATATGCCATCTTCTCCAAAAATCTCCCACACTCAAGGCTTTGTATGGCGAATTGAAATTGCGGCTTAAACGAAAACCCATGAGAAGTGATAGTCCAATGGCAATATCCGTGTATCCACTGAAATCGACGTAGACTTGAAGCGAGTATGCAACCAAGGCACTTATATTCTCTACGCCAGTATAGCTCAACGGATTGGCAAACACGCGATCTATAAAATTCACAGCCATGTAGTCGCCGATAAACATCTTCTTGAACAGCCCTTTTAATATCATGAAGAGGGCCAATCCAAATTCGGCTTTGGTTAGAATGCTTGTTTTGTGCAATTGTGGAATGAACTCACTTGCCCTAACAATAGGACCAGCTACAAGCTGTGGAAAGAACGATACGTAGAAACCAAAATCGCTCAGAGACCTTAATGGCTCGAGTTTTCCGCGATAGATATCCACTACATATGTAAGGATCTGAAAGGTGAAGAATGAAATACCTACGGGCAATAGGATTCGATCTATGCTGAAGTAATCCGTTTGAACTAATGCGTTGCCCAACAATGCCAAAGGATCAAAAACATGCAGATGGAAACCAGATAAATCTGAAACCACATCGGCAAAAAAGTAGGCGTACTTGAAGTAGCATAGAAAGAACAAATGCACCACCACGGAGGAAATTAACAGTGCTTTTTTATGCCAGCTTTTCTTAGCGCCGTGAATTAAGGCACCTGTGCTGTAGGCAAACAGAATAGAGAACACCAACAAGATTAGAAATGTGCCGCTGGTCTTGTAATAAAAGAAGAAGCTGGCCAACATCAAATAGGCATTCCGCAGCGTCGTCTTTTTTGACAAAAGCGCGAATCCAGCAAAGACCACGATGAAAAACACCCAAAAATCCAAGGCAGTGAAAATCATCGGATGCTGATCCGAAAAAGCGAATATTTCCTTTATTCTGTCCAAATCGGCTCTTGCTCGTTATGCCACTTTAAATAGTCCTCTAAAAATGCTTGGTAGAATAGATCGCCCTTGATCAAGTAACCCTCTTTAGTGAAGTGAACGAGGTCGGTCTTCATCATACCCGCATCACGCCACGTGCGCGCTGACCCAGATCCGCCCATAATTCCATACAAGTCCCATACCTTGGCATCATATTCCTCGGCTAGCTCATATATCACGCTACGCACGGAGCTTAAATTGTCATTATGATATTTCCTACGAACATAATTGTCGTTTGGCATGGTCAGCATAATGGCGCAATTTGGATTTGCGGTTCGAATTTGGTCTAAGAACGACTTGAAATTTGCTTTGTAGTTTGTGCTGTCGTAGCCAGGTTCTGATGAGTCATTTGTTCCAATGCTCATAATGATCAGGTCTGGGCGCACATACGGCAATTGCTCCTCAAACAAATCACAGCGCTGAAATGAAACAAACCGCGATCCATTAACACCAACACTGTGGTATACAATGCCCGGATTATAGTTTTCGCTTACGAGCCCGTAAAACTGGAGCTCGTCCGTAGATCCCGCAGGCTTTCTAAATACCAATTCAATGGAGTCCACATCATGACCATACATGGCTTCCGTATATGCTTGCGGATGATGTGTAACGTGTACATAATTATCTGACTCACACTTCACTTCAAGCTTGTAATCGGTTTGTTCTAGGTTGCTCAAAAGTTTAAACATTCTCGTTTTCACGGGCGTCGGAGATTGATGAAATGTGAATTTCAAACTCACCACCGTATCCGTGCTAGTGGCGGTTATTCCAGAAACGCCCCATGTGCTTTCATGTTTACTATATGAGCTTCTATGCCCTTGCCACTCTCCTGTCCAATTCACGTAATATGAATAGGGTCTATTTGTTTTCGCTGTTTTGAACGGAAACAACAGGCCTCTTGCACCTTGGATATTTGTGTCGATGTTTTGAAGTCTTTCTCGCACCAAATTGCTCCAGATGTCGGCCTGAATATGCGATCCTCCGAAGTGAATAATCTGCAACTGACCAATACCATAGCGCATCATACGATCGAAGTTTTGGTAATAGAGATCGAATGATTTACTGTGCTCTACTCCAGTGAAATGATTGCGATCGTAGTCAACAAACGGATATCGAACTTCCTCCACCGTGTCTATAGGTTGCTCGCTTGGTATTGGCAGGACATCTTGCGCGCTGGCGAACATGCCCATGCTTGCAATGGATAGGGTCAAAAGTGTTTTACGGATGCTGGCTGGAATCGTCATTCGCGAGTTTGGAGTTGTTATATGTTTCGTATTCGATGATTAGTGCTTTGTAGAAAAACTCAGAAATAATTCGCGCTCCACGCGGCGTAAAGTGTGTGTAGTCTGGACCTGCGAGAGCTGGACTTGCTTCAACCCACGAAGGCATGCTGTTTTTTCCGCCCATGGCAGCATACATATCCCAATACCCTATCCCCGATTTGAATGCGGCTTTTTTAAGCGCATCACGCACGGGTTCCAGCAATGGATATGTTTCGAAGAAATCTTCTGTTTTCGTAGACATATCAGATGGGCCAATTAAAATGACGGAGGCATTCGGACATGCTTTTTGAACCAAGCGAATCTGATTATAGAATCGACTTCCATACTGAGCTGCCTGCGCTGAATCCTTCATATATGGCATGACATTTCCTCCGTATTGCAAGATGATTAGCGATGTATTCAACTCATCATGCATGGCAGCAAACAAAGCAGGATCAATTTTATGAAATATCGTTCCCGAGCTGCCTCGCATGGCAACATTATTCACCTGAACACCGGTTGGCGACTCGAGGGATACTCCATAAATCTGCGGACTGATTTTAGACTCAAACTTCAACTCAACCTCATCGATGGGCTCATCAAAGTCAAGGCTAACCGTGTTTAGAATTTTTTGTCCTTTGAGATAGTCTGTAAACGTGGTGTCGTAAATAGGAAATGTTAATCTAACCGCGTCGTACACTGGTCCGTGAAAAATCTTGACCTGCTTAAATTTCTTGGTGTTGTTATAGATTGTTTTTTTCGTGTCATAACGCACCCATGCAGCGTAAACACTATCCTTTGCTAAGGAAGAGTCGGTAGGATAAGGCGTATAGGTTGAATACGAAGCCATGGCTCCATAGTTCGAATTCTCACCTTCAGCGCCCTCTTTAAAAAACGCTGGGTATCGATACCAACCCTCGGAGTTCTCATGATTAAGAAGCTTGACCTGATTTATGTTGCTCGCAGGGATCATTCCAATAGCATATCCTCCAAACCGTTTCTGCAACCTATCGCGGATATAGCTTGTCATTCTATCGCCTTCAATCTGGGAATCACCGTAGTGGAAGACATGTGTCTTACCTTTCTTGTAGGCAACATCGTCTAGCGCTTCAAAAAACGCATAAAGCGAGGAGGCGTCGCCCCCTTTGAACTCAATGTGCTGAAGGTATTTCTCCGCGGCGCGCATGCTATCAACATTGACATGCTTCCGCCTAATAACAACAACAGAGTCAATTGTATCGACCATTCCAAGGGCAATTTCTAGCTCTTGATCCGATATTTGATCCACCTCATTCAGCGAGTCGGAAAGCGCGATGGTTGATGTAATGTCGGCATATTCGGGATTTTGATTGTTTACCAAACGATCAAATGATGGATATTTCAATTCGAAGTCGAGAGCGAATTGCATGCCTTTGTCTGGAACAACAAGTGAGAGCCCAATTAGGACGGCGGTCACCATCAACATGAAAACAAGAATAAATCCAGGGCCGCGCTCGGTCATCAATTGTGATCTAAGGTTCGAATTTACGGCGCTAACATCCGGTCAAGATGCACACCGAAAGCGAACATAAACAACGACTCGTTAGTTAAAGATTCAATCAAGAAAGCGCGGAGAGTGGCTTAGAATCTGCGATGCAGAAGATCAGTGAATGTCGATTTAAGCAAAGAAAACACGAAAAGTGGTTTGTCTGGCTTAATTCTCGGCTAAGTAATCTGCTGTTCGCTGTCTAGCGAAGGTCCACTCCTGCCATGTTGCTGTTTCCATTGATTCTTGAAACCTAGCCTTCTTTTCCTGGATTGATTTGTAATACTCGTCAGCAGTCATATACTTTTCTTCGAACGGGAACCTTTCCGATTGAATTCGTTCCATTTCTTGCAGCTCTTCTATGGAATAATCTAAATACGGAATGCTTTCAGCATCAAACGTGGCGAGATAATCGAAGTGCAAGAAAGACGTCTCATGGTGGCTGAAATTATAGCTGGTAATGATGGTATTCCAATTTGGAATTGCACTAAGGAAAAGCACGGCTATCAGCGAAAGTGCATTCCATTTAAACAGAAAAAACGCACTCCGTCTATCTCGTACTTTAAGATATACGGTGGCTATTCCAATTATTACAAGTAAGAGGAAAAACATAACTCCTATGCGCTTGGTTGCGAGCGCAAAATGATTGATGTAATGTAGGTTTCTTATGGCCACGGACAATGCGAGAATGGCGTTTTGCCCCAACCATAAATAACAGAGCCGTTTCAACCATACATTTTTTGAATAAAAGTTCAGGTTCCGACGGAAAAAATAGAGCACTATCCCTACAGAGATGAAGATGCTCAAAATGAGGATGTATGTGCCTTCATGGACGAATTGTTTCAAGTATTCTCCTTCCCATTCGAAATTGAACCAAACCCAATACACATCAATTGTATTGACCACTGCAATTAGTAAGTTGAGCATAACCAATAGCACAATTGCTGCGCGCCATTCGTTGATCAGGGCGAGTGGCTTGAATGAATCGAAATGCTTCACCCTGATTCGTTTCAAATAATCAAGCGCAGAAGCATCCTCCGCCAATATTGATTTAGAAGCATTGTGCACCAAAGCGAATACGCTGATAACTAGTCCAAGAATGAATGTCCAGAACCATTGCCAATTAAAATCCTTAAACAACTCATCCAAAAATTGACTCAGACCAAATGAAAAATCTGAAACAAAGCCATCAAAAACGGGGTTTGAAGATTTGTACATGAAAACAAAAACTATGAATACAACGAGCGGAACAACGAGATAATAGTGCTTTGAAAAGCGCCTTATAGGCTTAATTCTCAGTACTTCTAACCTAAAGAGATCGGGGAAGAAACGAAACCAGGAAAACAACAGATTATAGATGCCCAGCCGAACAGAAGTCACGATGGACCTCGCCTCCGGCGCTATTAGCACCCCAACGAATACGCCAAATAAAATCAAGTGGACAAAGAATGTCCAGCCGGCGGCATTTACGGTCATTGCGATGGAGGTTAGCAACAGCGCTAAGCTTGACAAGATTCGTGGTGGACTTAAAAGGGAACTTGGATAGATCATGGCACCGGCCCCAAGTATTACAATGTCAAAAAGAAGCACATTGATTCCGGGTAGACTATCTAAGAACAATAGACTAAAGGCAAGAGCGCAAAATAGAACAGCAGCGAGGTGTTTAGGTGATTTCAAGATGGGTGCGTTTGCGCTTTAACGTCTGTGATTTTGATTTATTTCAATCAAATCATCATTCAATAATTAGACATAAAAAAACCCTGATTTCAAAATCGAAATCAGGGTTTAAATTGGATAGTGGTGGTTAGTTCTTAATAAAGGAAGATCTCCAAATCACCGCTTCATCTTGGAGTTCAATAAAATAGATACCATTTGCAAAGTCGGAAACATCGATGGTTTCATTGACAGCCGATTGACCGAGGTTGGAAGATCGTACGAGTTGACCTTGCGCATTTCTTATGATGTAAGCCAATGCCGATTGATCTCCAATAATCCGAACTTCCGTGGAAGATGGATTTGGGAATAGGCTAAACGAACCATTGTTTAACTCATCCACGCCGGTCGTCCAAAACTTCACCTTAACCTCATCGGTTCCTTGACACGAGTGGTTATCCGTGACAGTTACTGAATAGGTTCCGGCAATGCTCACGCTGATGACAGAATCTAATGATCCGGTATTCCAGACATATGCCACGTAAATTCCAGGATCTAATATTACTGGAGACGTTGGTGCGTTCACATTCGGGCCAAGATCTGGCTCTGGAAGGTCATAAACTTCAGAAACGTTAATCGAAGTTGAGCCTTCACAACCTGCGAAAGACGTGACCGTGATACTATAAGTACCAAGCGCGCTAACCTGCAAAAGCTGACCCACGACGCCTCCGCCCCAATCGTAAGATTCGTAACCTCCACCAGCATTTAAAATGATGCTACCACCATCGCAATATCCAGTATCAGTTCCTCCTAAGCTCACATTTGGAGCAGCATTGTCAAATGCCACATTGAAGCCTTCATCAAACTCACAACCATGCGCGTCTGTAATGGAAACTGAGTGCGGACCAGCGTTCAATGCATATGCATATGTTCCGGTTTCGCTGTTGTCCCAATCGATGGTTAACGGTAAAATACCACCAAACCCTGTGGCCTTTGCTCCACCGTTTTCATCGAATTCGCAATAGGCATTTGATATACTATCTACGGTAAGGTATAGGTAAGGAGCTGGCGAAACATATACCGAATCACTGGCCTCACATGAAAAGGAGCTTTCGGTTAGCGTCACAAAATACCAACCAGCTTCTAGACCAGTTAAGTTTTGAGTCGTCGCGGTGAAACTTGAAGGTCCTGTCCAAGAATATGTAAAACTCGCTCCACCAGTTGGAGTCAAGGTAATTTCTCCGTCGTCACTATCAAAGCAAGATGTACCATAACCAGAGTAGTTGCTAACTGTGTCGTTGATAAGAACCATTCCAGGTCCAAGAATCGTAGTATCCAGTGTCGCTGGACAAACAGTACCTGAACTAATTGTAACAGCATAGACACCTGCGCCGGCATTGCTTACAGATGACGTGGTTCCAGCATATCCATTTGGGCCTGACCATTGATACGTATATGTTGATCCGCCATTTGCGGCAGTTGTAGAAATTGAAGCGGTCGAATCGCCATAACAGTCAATATGGTTTCCCGCAGAATTTAACGCCGAGGAAGAAATGGTACCTGTAATTTGTCCAGAGCATATCAAGTATGTCACTCTCAAGTAACTTGAGGTAGCCGTAAATCGTTTCCAGTTTGTGGTACCGGCGGCCATTGTAAACGCCAATTGGAACCATGTGTTTCCAAGTTCGTCTTCAATATCCTGGTCACATGTTGTTCCCAGATCATAGTATCCGTAGTTCTGACCTACTCCATTGGTAGGAAACTGAATGTAGTTGCCATTCGCTAAATCAGCGTAAGCACTCGAATTATAAGCTCCATAGTTTCCATAGGTACCGGTTACATCATTCACATTTATGGTATCCGCTCCGGTAACACCACCGTTGCAGTACATCTGCACTTCAGAATCGAAGATTAATGCATTATTCGGAATAGATGAAATGTTCCATTTTGTCCATGCTCGGTAGGTCGTGCCACTGTAGCTATTCGCCGTAAAAACAAAGAATGTAGCGTCATTGTAGCCATTTGCAGAATTCTGCCAGCCTCCGAATTGTCCAGTAAGCGTCACTGTTGGATCAACTACAACTGGAAATTGTCTTCCCGATTGTGTAAGCCAGCTCATTGGCACAAGCGTGGATAATTCAAATGTTGTGGCCGATAGTTTGCTCACCTTATAGGTCTTATCCCAAACCCCATCAGCAAAAATCGTTTTGGCTGAGTTGTTTAGCTCGTATACCTCGGGTACAGGTATTGCAGCAACCGCATTGCCTTGAACGTCAAGAAGGTTAAGTCCAGAACTAATAAAATGCTCGCCCGACATCTCCATCTCGGCGCTAACGAGCGTAAATCCTTCGGGAATTGTAATTACTTCAGAGTAGGCCAAATAATCCGTTCCGGAAGGAAGGTTAGACGGCATTGAATTCAATACAATGTTGTTTTTAATATAACCGTTGTTTACTTCATATTCTGCAGAAGCGTTTGTAAACAGGTTTGGATATATCGCTTTTTTTGCGGATGAAGTGATTTCACTAGACCCAGCCTCTTCAAGAATCGACAGCTCTGTTCCATTAGAAGATATGGCTACTAGTTTTGAGGCAGATCCCAACGTCATACTCCAATCATTTCCCACTACTTTGACACCTGCAGTGGATAGATCATTAGGATAATATGACTTGATCAGGTTCGCTTCATTTTTCATGGCAAACGCTCCAGAAGCAGGTATGATCGATGCGTCGATATCCAAGAAATTACCCTCAGACAGGTAATGGATAGGGCCGCCGGAAATGTATGCTTCCATTTTTCCATCGGGCAGAATGAAGTGTTTGGTGTTCAAATCTCGAAGACTGACATCTTCTTTTAAATCAGTTGGCAAACTCGGGGTATTAAGCTGTGCCGCGTCTTGACAATAAACATCCCCCATAATTAGTACGGAGGCAATCGTCAACAAATAGGTAGAATAATTTTTCATAAGCAGTAATTGGGTTAAAATATACTTTGGGACATGCGAAAACTCGCGACATTCCAAATCAACTGCTTAAAATTACATTTTATCTATAAATGAGCCCTATTTGTCGGTCAAATAATCAAAAACACCAAATAATCATTGGTGCCGGACGGTAGGGTATAGTTATCTACATTCCACATACGCCTGACCTAAAGGATCGTAGTGCTCTTTTTTCTCCAACGCCTTAATCTCATCACCACAGTACTCGCCCATTTTATCTTCCGTTTTCCCGTTAGAATTTTCAACCACGTAGTAGCATTCCTCACATTTTGTGCATGATGCAAGTACGACGAGGATTAGGCCACTAATCAACACAAGGATTTTCGGAGTTGTCATGTTATGGGTTATTGATTATTATTTGTGTGGTTTCCACATTTGTATTGCCCGATAGGCGTATTAGGTAAGAACCATTGGGCAAATCATGCGTGAAAGTATTTTTCCCTTGGTGTAAATCTCGGTGTAAGACTTCTTTTCCATTTAGGTCAAAGCAAGAAAGCTCCTGAAATTCTTGATCAACGAATACGTTGAACGAGCCTGATATTGGGTTTGGAAAAATCCCGAATCCTTTCTCACCGACCAAGTCTTCCAAACCAAGTGGCCAGTTACTTAGCTGCACATCTTGGAGGGTCAATTGACCATTGTCAAGTCTAATATTGGCGACCGTGTCTGGAAAGTACCCGTCTGCTGAAACAACTAGGGTGTATGAGCCCTCATTTAGCGTTGAAACCGCATAATCGCCTGCAATGCTTCCTTTTTCATCTAAACCAGATTCCAATATCTGAATTTGAGGAAAGACAATGGATGCACCAGTGTGCTCGTCCGTTACAGAGCCTTCCAGATAGCATCCTCTGGTGTAGGTTGGTTTAAATACATATAAACCCTCCTCAATATCGGTGGCCAAAATATTTCCAGATGGCAGGTATGGGTAAGCTCCCCAGCATCCATTAAAACCTTCGTACACATAATCTGGACTGGTATCATAATGCCCGGTTTCAATCATGTTTTTAGGCCGCTTGACATCAATAATGTTGATGCCATATGTATAATAAGAAGTAATCAGGTAATCGTTAAAAAAATGTGTGTTGTGAGGAATTATTGCGGTGTCGCTAACGGTCCAAACATCCAATTCAATCGGGTTAAGCACATTTAACGCATCGTAGGCCGCAATGCTTCCATTTCGCACTTCGTCGGTTGTGAAAACATACCGCGAATCGTCAGAAAACCATGCGTTGTGTGTAAAGCTATTTGGAGTCTTCCACGTAGAAATGATCTCTGGGTTTGCCTTGTCTGAAACATCAATTACTTGAAGCTGACCTAGGTTTACCGCTCCACCCCAGAGAGTATCGCCCTGCACCACGCCATCGTGCAAATAGTTTACATCAAACATTCCAATTGGGGTAGGGTTCATCGGATCGTCATTCAAGTCTAGCATGATGGCGCCTCCTCTGGAATAAAACGCACCAAAAATATACGCGATCCCATTCTCGTCAATATATAAGTTGTGAGCCTGATAAAAGGTGAGTGAATCATCTACCCAATACGTGTATTGCAAACTCGTTGTGTCTGGAAGCGGACTCATATCTACGATTAGTAAACCGGGTCCGCACTCACATGTAATATAGGCGTAGTCGCCCCAAGTTTTGATATCTCTCCATGTGCTTGGGTTGGCACCAATGGTCCTAAAAACCTCCGTTGGTGTAGATGGGTTTGTAACATCCACGATTGAAAAATTGTCATGGAGACCAACAAGTGCATATTCATTGTCTTCTTCATCCACATAGCCCCAAACATCGCTCAGCTCGACGTCATATTCCAGACGTCCCATGAGCTCCATGTTATAATTTTGTGCCCAAACCAAAGGTGCGAAGAGTAATGACACAACAACGAGCAATGATCTTTTCATGGTTCTAAGACGGTTAAACAATAAAAAGGTTTTCATTAAAGCTCGAGGGTAATCTGACTGCCTGCACCAAAACCATCATCTTTCTTATCAGAGTCATCCTTTTTTGGAGCCTCAGGCTTCTTGGTCTCCTCCGATTTTTTCTCGACAGGTTCTTTGGGTTCAGCTTTTGGCTGATCGCCATCTTTTCTGTCTTCATCTGAAACAGATTCTTTAGAAGACTTCTTCGCCGGCTTAGGCTCCACTTCCTCTACTGCAGCTTCCAACTTAGAATCAGGTTCTGATGCGCTAGGCTTTTCAATCTTTTTTTCTTCCGGTTCTTGAGGCTCTGTTTTCTTCTTCTTAGAAATTGGAGGCAAGCTTGATTCTTTGACGCTTTCCGTTTTCTCAGGTATTTTCTCAACAAATGCGGACACTGCTGGCCGCACATCCGACGGTTTCACATCAATTGTCATCCCTGCGCTATCGTCTTCATCATCTTCTTCGCCTTCGGGGGCATCCGTCTCATAAGGCAACGGATCAAGTTCTTCAAGTGCCTTTACCTTATACTTACTTAGCCTATTTCCTTGGGCCTTCAAGCCTTTTATAGCAATAAATTCTTCGATATTGATCGTTTCATCTTCTCTATTGCTGGCGCGCTTATCAAATTTGATCGTGGCCATTGGTCTCCATTCCAATGAGACAAACTCTAAGGTTGATTTCGGCGCTTCACTTATGAAGTGTATTGGCTTATCGCTGGGTTCCACTATGAATCGCTTGATGTACAACTCCTCTTTTTCACCATCCATATAGGCGGCGCTGATCGGTTTTTCGGGATTCCACTTCTCAAGTTTAATCAGGTCGTCGTCAAACTTTGTAAGCAAATCAATTCCAGTTAGCCGGTAATCACCAGAACTCATAATGGTCAAGATTTGATCATCTCCATTGAAGGCACCTAAGTATGTTCCGCGCTCCTCGTAATTCAAGCGTTTCACAGAATCGTCGAACCAAACTTTGCGCGCTGCCAAGGTGGATACGCCTTTTTCTTTGAGCTCAATTCGGTTCACGCTGTGTTTTGTCAGAATGTTTCCGTTGGCTACACGTCCTTTTATCTGCTGCTCACTAAAGTCAAAGTCAAACTTTATACGTTTAATTTTCGCTTTTGCTCGATGTATTACGGTCACAATTTCCGCCTCTCCATTTGGGTTGATCGTTAAATGAAGTACAGCGGACTTGGCGGTTCCTTTCGTAAGTGGGTATTCCCTATCACGGACAATGGAAGTCACGTTGAACCGCTTCACCATCACGTTTCCAGCGGGGCCATCTTGATAAATCAAATTGTATATCGTTCGCTCATCGTTCTTTTTCCAAATTCCAACGTGGAGAATGTCCTTACCGACAAACGTCTTATCTGCCATCTTCGAAACAATCATTACTCCATCTCTGCGAATGATAATGATGTCGTCGATGTCTGAAGCCTCACAGACAAACTCGCTTTCGCTGCGCTTTAACCCATGACCAATAAATCCTTCGACGCGATCCACGTATAACTTTACGTTGCTGGCAGCGACAAGATTTCGTTTTATAACATCCAGTGATCGTATCTCTGTTTTTCGCTCTCTACCAGCTCCATATTTCTTCTTGAGATTCTTGAAATACTCAATAGCGTAATCTGTCAGATTCTCTAAATGATGCTTGACTGTTGCAATGTCTTCATTTAGTCGGGTAATAATTTCATCGGCCTTAAACCCATCGAACTTCGAAATACGCTTGATCTTGATCTCAGTCAATCTGGCAACATCGTCGTCGGTTACTGCACGCAATAGATGTTTAACATGCGGCTCGAGACCCTTATGGATTGTCTTGATTATGTCATCCCACGTCTCACACTCCTCAATATCACGATAGATTCGCTTTTCAATAAATATCTTTTCGAGTGAAGCGAAATGCCATTTCTCCTCCAGCTCGCTTTTTTCGATCTCAAGCTCTAGCTTGAGTAATCCCTTGGTCTCTTCGGTACTTTGAGCCAAAATTTCACTTACCCCAACAAATCGAGGCTTGTCGTTTTCGATTACCCCAGCGTTTGGAGAAATGGAAACTTCACAATCTGTAAATGCATACAGCGCATCGATCATCTTATCAGGTGACTCGCGATCATGCAGGTGAACTAGGATCTCTACGAACTCCGCCGTATTGTCTTCGACCTTCTTAATCTTGATTTTACCCTTATCGTTTGCCTTCAAGATGGAATCAATGAGCGACGATGTGGTTGTAGCAAAAGGAATTTCACTAATGCGAAGCGTTTTTTTATCATCGGCAGAAATGCGTGCACGCACCTTAACCCGACCACCGCGCAAACCATCATTATACTCACTAAAGTCTGCAAATCCACCCGTAGGGAAATCGGGATAAATCTTCACCCGCTTGCCTTTAAGTATGCTTATTGAACCATCGATTAACTCAATGAAGTTGTGCGGCAACATCTTACATGCGAGACCAACGGCGATGCCTTCAATTCCTGAAGCTAATAGCAACGGAAACTTAACCGGCAGCGTAACGGGTTCTTTGTTTCGCCCATCGTAACTCAATTGCCAATTGGTTGTTTTGGCATTGAAAAGCACTTCCAAACCAAATTTGGTCAGCCGTGCCTCAATATATCTTGGTGCGGCCGCGCTATCGCCAGTTAGGATATTTCCCCAGTTTCCCTGGCAATCTATGAGTAGGTCTCGTTGCCCAACTTGCACCAACGCATCACCAATGGAAGCATCGCCATGTGGGTGATACTTCATAGTGTTTCCGATGATGTTGGCCACTTTGTGATAGCGTCCATCATCCATTTCTTTCATGGAGTGTAGGATCCGCCTCTGAACTGGTTTTAATCCGTCGTTGATATGCGGAACCGCTCGTTCAAGAATTACATATGAGGCGTAATCGAGAAACCATTCTTTATACATGCCGCTAACATGTATGACTTTCTCCAGTTCCTGCTGATCTTCCTGTTGGCTAAACTCTTCGTCGCGTTCTTCTATGTTGTCGTTTTCCTCAGCCATGCACTATGCTGCCTTTTCAGCAGTATCTTCCTCAGTAATGTCTTTTTCAACCTTAAGGTTGTCAATGATGAACTCTTGTCTTGTGGGTGTGTTCTTACCCATATAGAACGATAGTAAATCCTTCACCAAAGCTTCCTTTCCAATGAGCACTGGATCAAGACGAATGTCTTCTCCAACAAACTGCTTGAATTCGCTCGGCGAAATCTCTCCTAATCCCTTGAAACGCGTTATTTCTGGATTCTTACCTAATTTTTCCAGCGCCGCGACTCGCTCTTCATCGCTATAACAATAGATGGTTTCTTTCTTGTTTCTCACTCGAAACAAGGGCGTTTGAAGGACATATAAATGGCCTTGCTTAACGATCTCTGGAAAGAACTGAAGAAAGAAGGTAATCAGGAGCAGGCGTATGTGCATTCCATCAACGTCGGCATCTGTGGCGATTACCACTTTATTATATCGAAGGTTTTCAATTCCATCTTCAATATTTAACGCAGCCTGAAGCAAATTAAATTCCTCGTTTTCGTACACCACCTTTTTTGTGAGTCCGTAGGTGTTTAGCGGCTTTCCTTTAAGAGAAAAGACTGCCTGTGTATTTACATTTCTGATTTTTGTGATGGAACCCGAGGCGGAATCTCCCTCACAAATGAAAATAGAGGTATCGATACTGCGATCATCCTTGTCGTTACGGTGAACTCGACAATCGCGTAGTTTCTTGTTGTGAAGACTGGCCTTTTTTGCGCGATCTCGAGCAAGCTTCTTAACGCCAGCCATTTCCTTCCGTTCTCGCTCACTTTGAACAATCTTCTTCAGCAACAGATCAGCAATTTTCTGATTCTTATGCAAGAAATTATCCAGTTCTCGAGACAAAAATTCGTTGATAAATGAACGCATAGTGGGACCGTCGGGGCCTACATCTTGAGACCCAAGCTTCGTCTTGGTTTGAGACTCAAATACAGGTTCCATGACCTTGACACTAACAGCTGCTGTAATTGAGGTTCGAATGTCCTGTGCCTCAAAGCTTTTTCCATAGTGATCTCGGATCACCTTAGCGATGGTTTCTCTGAACGCCGCTTGGTGCGTCCCTCCTTGCGGCGTGTACTGACCATTCACAAACGAATAATAGTCCTCGCCATAACTCTGTGTATGGGTGATGGCTACTTCAATATCTTCTCCTTCGATGTGAATAATTGGATAAAGCGGCTCCTCATCTATATTGTTATTCAACAAATCGGCAAGCCCATTCTCTGACTCATAGCGCTCGCCATTAAAATTGATTGCTAAACCACGGTTGAGGTATGCATAATTCCAGAGCATTTTCTCAACGTACTCATGCTTGTAGCTATAGTTCTTGAAAATCTCTTCATCCGGAATGAAAGTGATGCGCGTTCCCTTTCTAGTTGATGAGGATTCAATCTTGCCATCTTCGGTCAGATCTCCTCTACAAAACTCAGCGGCTTTGATTTGTTCGTCACGCACTGACTCAACCTTGAAATATGATGAAAGTGCATTAACTGCCTTGGTTCCGACACCATTTAGTCCCACCGATTTCTTAAACGCCTTACTATCATACTTTCCACCTGTATTCATCTTGGATACAGCGTCAATGACCTTTCCGAGTGGGATGCCTCGACCATAATCGCGCACCTTTACTTCATTTCCACGAATACTGAGATCGATGTTCTTTCCATTGCCCATAACAAACTCATCAATCGAGTTGTCGATGATCTCTTTGATCAAAATGTAGATTCCATCATCCGCCGCATTTCCATCTCCGAGTTTTCCAATATACATACCCGGTCGCATGCGAATGTGCTCGGACCAATTAAGGGTTCTGATATTATCTTCTGTATATTCTGCTGACATTTCCTTGACGTGGGTAGGTGGGCGAATTTACTACGTCAACCTGGGCTTTTTGAGGTTTATTAGGTTTCCTTTTTCACATGGTTTTGAACAAATTTTTTGCCTTTGGTTAACAACCGTGAAATCACCGCCACAGATCTATGACCGAAGCCCTTATTTTTGAATTCATTGAAAACACTCTACCTCATACGACACGGGAAGAGCGATCGATCAAACTTCGATCGACCCGACCTTGATCGACCTCTCACTAGCCGAGGAATCACAAACTGCCAAGAAGTGGGCGCCATATTAAAGACTGAGCAGCCTTCAGCTACGTTCTTGGCAATGAGTATTGCCCGACGCACGCGTCAATCAGCCGAAAACATTCTGAGTGAATTCACGATTCCTGAGGAGCATCAAATGGCGTTTAATGAGCTATACCTTCCTGATCTTTCGACCCTGCTGGGGTTTATTACCACATTAAATAGCGATCATGATGCAGCCATTATTGTTGGTCACGAACCTTCAATCTCGGATTTGCTGTTCACGATTCTAAAAAAGCCAGTGGAACCAGTTGTTACCTCTTCCATTTCAAAGATTCAATTCGCATGCGACGACTGGTCCACCGCACGCATTGATAACGTTTGTTCCGTCCATCACAGAAATCGACATAATTGGTTGGGCCAAACCCTTCTCTAAGTCGCGGAGGGTCCTAAATTTGCACCATGGTTTCAACATCCACACGTATCGCATCGCTTTCTCGCTTAGGCGCATTCCTCCGAGAGGAACTATCTAGCGAGGAAACCTATGAAACCACATTTGCATATGACATAAGTATGCGGGCCCAAACCGCCAATGGTTGGTTTGCCGAGCGTGAATCAAAAAAGGCCATATCGTATTGGGCAAATGCACTGAATCAAGAACACCTTGAAAATTGGATCTCGACGTATCCACCATCCGAACCTCAATCCGTTAACGTTGGATTGGTCTTAGCCGGAAACATTCCAATGGTTGGATTTCACGACGTGCTCGCTACCCTATTGTCGGGCAATCGGGCGCTGATCAAATGCGCATCTGCAGACAACGTCCTCATCCCTGCGCTTCTCAAAAAACTGGTCGAGTTTGAAGATTCGATGCAAGAGACCTTTACCCTGGTTGAGCGATTGGATGGATTTGAAGCAGTTCTAGCCACGGGAAGCAACAATAGCTCCAGATATTTTGAATCCTATTTTGGCCATGTCCCCAACGTGATTCGGAAAAACCGAACCGGAGTAGCCATTTTAGATGGAACGGAATCGGAGGAGGAACTGGAAGGGTTAATGCAAGATTGTTTTCAATACTTTGGATTAGGCTGCCGCAATGTGACGAAGCTTTTTCTTCCCAAAAACTACGACCTCAACAATATTTTCAAAGCAAGCATGGCCTTTCGACATTTGATGGACAACAACAAATATGTCAACAACTACACGTATCACAAGGCACTGATGATGCTAGAGCGTAAGGCAGTTTTGGAAAATGATTTAATCTTAATGATTGAAGAACCCTCACTATTCTCGCCAGTTTCCGTCTTGAATTATGAGTTCTATGAAGATAAGGCTGACTTAAGCGTGAAAGTTGAGCAGAATCTAGAGCAGATTCAATGTGTGATTGGCCACGGACATCGAGACTTTGGCTCCGGCCAATCACCGGAATTGACAGACTATGCGGACGGCATAGACACTTTAGAATTCTTGAACAAACTCACGCCTGAAAAGCTTCCAAATTAATTTTTGTTCGTAATGAATATTAGATTTTCTTTGTGGGTTAAATCTCTAATTTATTAGATGAATAAGGCAAAACGTGCTACAGACAACAGATTGAGGATACTTTTCACACTATTACTATGTGTGCCACTCCTCTCCGTAAACGCTCAAGTTTACTCAGAAGATTTTGGTACATCAACCGTCTGCAGTGAGTTTGACACTGTAATGGCCTCTGGTTCAATCAACGTTTGGCGCATCTATACGGGGACAACCAACAACCCAGACACAACCAATCGTTTCTTTATGGGAACGCGTGAATCGAACGAAGGACAGGGTAACTGTTCTGATGGTTGTTTGGGAACTGGCACCACGAATCGAACACTTCATATTGGAACCAACGTTGGATCGATTGATCCGAACGCCTCTTATCAAAAAGACAGTGTGGCTGATATATGGGCATACGCCCCGAACTTCGATGCCACAGCCACAAGTGGCGACTTGAGGGTTGAATTCGATTACTTAGAGGTTGGCGATAGTACAGATGACAATGCAACGTTTGTTGTAACGGTTGGTTCCAGCTATTTGGCTCCAACATATGGTACCTTCGATCTTGCGAAGACAAATACGACTTCGTGCCCGAATGGCGTTTGGTCTCACTATGTACTTTACCTTAACACTGCAGCAAACTCGCAAACTCAACTCGGATTCGGGTTTCATTGGGTAAACGACGGCGATGGTAATGGTGGCAATAGATCATTCGCCGTAGATAATTTTGAGATTTATGAGAGCGACCCATTGGCCGTTATTGGCGCTGTCGATACGGCGGTTTGTGCTGGCGGAGGTTTAGACTTCACGGATGAATCGGAAGGAAATCCTACAGGATGGGTATGGCAGTTTGGCTCTACACAAATCCCTGCCTCTTCAACTTCACAAGATCCATCAAACATTGTTTTCCCAACTCCAGGCACGTATACTATCACGCTAACGGTTGGTAATTTAAACGGATCTCAGTCTATTACTCAAGACATTACTGTTCTAAATTGTTTCCCTCCTACTCCTGCACTTGCGGTTACTGACTCTACTTTGTGTCAAGGACAGTGTGTGAACTATTTCGACGCTTCGCTTCCAGGTGGTTTTGGAAAAGGTGGATGGGTATGGCAATTCCAAGGTGGTGTTCCGGCGACAAGCACAGATCAAAACCCTCAGAACATTTGCTACCCCGCTACTGGTCTTTATAATGTAACTCTTACGGTTACCGATACGATTTCCGGCGCTGACTCAACCGTCGTCTTTTCGAACAGAATCGATGTCGGAACTTGTCAAGTACCCGTCGCAGCATTCATCAGTGACACAAACGTGATCTGTAATAACGACTTTGTTGAGTTTTACAATTTGGCTACTGGAAACCCTGATAGTATTCAATGGGAATTTGGCAGCGCGGCCAATCCATCCATATTTATCGGACCTACTGCTGACGTTGATACAGTTCAAGTCTTCTTCCCTACTCCAGGCACATACACAGTTACTATGACCGTTTGGAATGGCGCAGGAATTGACGACACAATCGCAGTATTCCAAACCATCACAGTTTTGGATTGTCCTCCTCCAATTCCAAAATTCACGGTTAGCAGCAGAACGATTTGTCCGGGCGTTGCCGTTGTCTTCGAAGATTTAAGTCAATATGCAACCGAATGGGAGTGGGAATTTGTAGGTGGTATACCAAGCACTTCTGTAGAGCAAAATCCTGAAATTCGATATGACAGTGCGGGAACATATCCTGTGGTGCTCCAAGTGAAGAACGTAAATGGAGACAGTACATTGATTAGTCTGGATTACATCGTAGTTGATTCTTGCCTACCTCCCGACCCTCGTTTTGAGGTAGAAAGAGACAGCATTTGCCGTGGCACATGTGTTCAATTCTTCAATACCAGTTTACGAGCTGACTCTATTTTTTGGATATTCTGGTGGCATCCATATCCTGAAACCAACGACACAATTTTAACATTGAACGCGGTTGGTGATACGCTAGACACATTCCTAACAAAAGAAGATTACTATCCAATGTTTATTGGGCGTGACAGCATCGTGGATACCATATTTATGGAACAGGACCCGATTTACTGCTTCAACGATAGCGGAGTTGTTGGAGTTCAGCTATTTGCTTTCAACGAACACGACGTGGCCATTGAGAATTCGCAAGATGTAGCCGTACTAAATATTGGTGGCACACACCCGACCCTGAACCCAGGAACCGACAAGTTTGTCAGAATTGATAATAATGAAAGCAGATTCTATCTAGAAGACACCGTTAAGTTTGAACCTACGGGCACCGGTCCGTACTACAGTTGGTTCCCTGAAGAGGGCCTTTCATGCTATGACTGTCAATACCCGATTATTAACCCTCAGGAAACGAGACAATACTTCATAACAAACTACGACGACTACGGTTGCCAGGTTTATGATTCTGTAACCGTTTTTGTGGAGAACTCCTATTACGCTGGAATCCCGAACATATTTAGCCCGAACGGAGATGGCAGCAACGATCGCCTTTATGTTCGAGGAAATGGAATTGCATCAGAAGGTTTCACAATGCGCATCTGGAACAGATATGGCGAAGTGGTGCATGAGTCGTTCTCTCAAAACACTGGATGGGACGGCAACTACAAAAGCACCCCTGCTCCGATAGGTTCATACACCTACTACGTAAAGGTTATTTTCCTTGATGGAGTCGTTGAAGAATTAAAAGGTAACTTAACTATAGTCCGATACTAATGAAAAGAATATTCATATCCACAGTAGCTGTAGTTTCATTCCTTGCAAGCAACGTAATGGCGCAACAGGAAGGCGGGTTATATGACCCAATGCTTACCATGTATCAGTTTCAGCCGCTTAACATCAACCCTGCTTACACTGGAAACAGCGATAGCAAATGGCGCATTGCAACTGTTTATCGAGAGCAAGCATACGTGCCACACAGACCTTTCAGAACAACCTCAGGAAGTTTTGACATGAACGCACCAATAAATGCCTGGTCTGGAAACATTTGGGGCTTTGGATTAAGCGTTGTGAATGACGATCAAGGTGACGCCTTGTTGCGCGATACCAAGGTTTTAGGAAATTTCTCTATTGGACAGTATTTGGACCCAAGACTACAGCACAGTATTAGCATCGGTTTTCAAGGCGGAGTAGCCTCTCGAGGTATCGATTACAGCGAAGCGTATTGGGACCGACAATGGGTCGGTGAAGGTTTTGACCCCAAGGTTGCCACGGGCGAACCACTCTTACCAGACGTTCGAAATTACTTTGATCTTTCAACGGGTGCTCAGTACACTTACTATAGCGGTGATCTAATGGAGCTCTATACTGGAGTTTCAGTTTATCATGTCAATCGTCCAGATGTGAGTCTGTATGGCGACACGGCGAACACAAATTTATCAAGGCGCATCAATGTTCACGCTGACTTTGTGCATCGATTGAGACCGAATAGCATGTTTGCTATCAAGCCATCGTTCCTTTATTCTCGACAGGCACGACGTGCCAATTTGAGGGTGGGAACTGCATTTCAATTCTTATTCAACGAGGGCACGAGAACCACAGGTAAGCGCAGCGAATCGAGCATTAGCATGGGACTGTATGGTCGAATGGCAACACCGCCAATGGGAAGTGTCTTTGATGTTATGGGAATGCTAAGTATGGAATTTGCCGGATTCAACTTTGGCGCTGGATATGACGTCCCACTGGGATCATTCAACACGGTGAACGGCTACGAAGGAGCATTTGAATTTATGCTCAGCTATCGTGCTGGATACCGCAGAGGTCTATTTAGCAAGTACAGCCCCAAGAAAAAGGGCCGTCTGTAACTTTAGACTCAGTTATCCCTCTTATAATGATGAGGATTAAAGCGTCTTCCCTCCTACTCTTTCTGTTCTGCAGTTTGTTTGCATTCAAATCGAATGCACAAAATGTCACGATCAAGGGACAAGTATATCACCGCGAGGATCCAACGTTCAACCTATTAATAGTAAACAAGACTACTTCTCTAGGAACGTTTGGGAATTCAGACGGGACATTTGAAGTAAACGTATCCAAAGCGGACACTTTATTGGTTGGAGCACTTGGATACGCCACTGAGAAGATTTGCATGTCTGATAGTTTGGAAAAGGACGAATACTTGGTCAAAGTTTACCTAAAACCACTAGCCTATCAACTCCCAGCAGTAAGTGTTATGCCGCAACGTGAATTAGACTCCATCCAGAAGGACATTCGCAGCCTTGGCTATAATGAACGGGATTATATGCTCAGCGGAATCGATGCCGTGCACAGCCCTTTGACCTTCCTATATCAACAGGTAAGTCGGCAAGAGAGAATGAAACGGCACGCTTATGAGGTTATAAATGAAGATAGGCGTCGATCCTTGCTCAAAGAACTCTTTGTCAAGTATGTGAGCTACGATATCATCGATCTACAGCATGAAGAGTTTGAAGACTTCATTGACTTTATCGGTGTTTCCGAAGGTCAGATGAAGCGGATGAGCCAGTATGAGTTCATTGTATTTACAAAGCAGCGATATCAGGCCTTTGTGAAAACTCCGTCCATTTTGCGGCAGGATTTGGATACGCACGATTAGCCTTTTCAACATTAAGGCTTTATAAACCTTCTGCCCACTATTCTCAACGGTGCTCCCGAACGCTGTTTCTTCGCATTAAACTACCAGATATGATTAAAGTACTGATTGGGGCTGCAATGCTTCTTATTTCCAGCTCAGTTATGGCACAACATAGCGTCGTTCTCAAGACTGGAGATAAAATCGAGGGCGTTGTGATGGAGTTGATGGATGATGAATTAACTATCTACGTAAACCGACAACCAAAAAAAATCATGCTTCGAGACATAAGCTCCATCTTCTTTGATGAGTATGTCCCATATGACGGAAGTCTTAAATCAGAAACACCCATCCGAAAAATCAAAAGCGCAGATGGCGGCTATATGGTGGAATACCAAATCCTTGACCGTAACATGATTCAGGCACCTAGACTATCGAATGCAACGGAAAAGCGCGGCACAGTTGTCGTGGAGGTCATTGTGAATCGGTCTGGAACCGTGCTTAAGGTAAAGTCTGGCGTTACGGGCAGTACCACCAGCGATGAATACCTTTTAACGAAGGCTGAGTACGCCTGTAAGGGAATCAAATTCAATGAGTACATGAAGGCGCCTCTTGAGACTAAAGGGCTCATTACAATTCACTACTGAGCATAAAAAAGCCCCAGCATTTGCTGAGGCCTTCTTTTAAGTGTGTCCTTATTTATTAAGGAATCCGTAATTCTCTCCATACTCCAACATCTGATCAAGGAATACCTCAGGGTATTCAACCTTGATATCAGAAATCTTATCCCCTTCCATCACTGGAACAAGACGAGGGTTTACAAAACCGCCGTATGGTGCACTATTTAGTTTCTCAGCGCGAGCTAACACTTCTTCATGCAAGTCTTTGTCCACTTTAACTCCATAATTTTCAACCAAGGCTTGACCTGCCTCATAGTCTCCTTCACTCTTCACTCGTTGAATTTCCTTAAGCAATTCTCCAAAAATCACACGTAGCTTTTCGTAGTCACGTACTTCGAAGAATGTCTTTCCATCTTCAACGACCTTTTCGATTACGTTTTCCTCCATGCCTTTCTCATACGCCCAAGAAGCTACAAGCTGTCTGTTACGCATATGAGCCTCCTCGATGCTCTCTCCCGCTTCGATTCTTCTAAGTTGAAGCATCATTCCGTTTCTTATGTATGAATCATACTCGGCCATTCCAACTTCGGTAGAGGGCATCAATCCGAATTCAACAAGCTTAGGGTCAAGTAAATAGTAAAGCGCCACCAAATCCGCTCTACCTTCTTCAAGTGTAGATGCGTAGCTTCCGAGTGTCTCTTTTGGAGTCCCAACACCAGGATTTAATTTTCCTGATGCATGGCCTACAACTTCATGTAGAGCGGTGTGCAGCTTACCAGCCAATCCACCGTGCTCCTTAGAGCGCGCTCTCAACTCCTCTGTTCGGATAAACTCTTCTGAGAATCCTGAGCTCGGGGCCTGCGCATATGCATGTACAATGTTTCCTAAACTCACCGACTTAGACCCGTGCTTGGCTCGAATCCAGTTTGCATTAGGCAAGTTGACACCAATTGGAGTCGAAGGCGACGCATCGCCAGCCTCGCCAGCAACATTCACAACCTTGTAGGTAACCCCTTTAACCGTATCCTTTTTATGTTCATCCATAATGGAAGAATTGTCTTCAAACCATTGAACGTTCTGCATCAAAACCTTCATGCGATCGCTTGCCTCAAAGTCTTTGATCTGAACAATACTTTCATATGATCCTCTATAGCCCTTTGGATCATTGTAAACCTCAACAAAACCTTGGATGTAGTCAATATCACCTTCGGTGGCACTTGACCAAGCAATGTTGTAATCATCCCATTTCTCGAGATCACCTGTCTTATAGTATTCAACCAACAATCTCAATGCATCTCCCTGAGCTTTGTTCTCAGCAACATCCGCCGCTTTTGACAACCAATAAGCAACTTTATCAATGGCAGCACCATACAATCCACCTGATTTGTAGACATTTTCATAGAGGTTACCATCAGCGTCGCGTTCCATACGGCTATTCAATCCATAGGAAATTGGCTCTGTGTCATTGGTGTCTATGAGCGCTTTGTAATACGCATTTACTTCATCCTCGGTAATGTCAGGAGCGTATAGGTTAACAGCGGAACCTTTGATGAGTCCAAGATTCGGATCAAGGTTAACTTTCTTGGCATCAAATTCTGGATCAAGAATCGCCTTCTTCGCCTCGTCGCTGAGCTTAGCGCCAGTGGCAGCCAATAATTCATCTAAGAATTCAGCTGAAAATTCGGCTGGAATCTTCGCCATGCTGTAGTGATGATGGATTCCGTTTGAGAAAAACACACGCTTTGCGTAGGTTTCAAACGTTTCCCATTCGGCAGACGCTCTATTCGCTGCTTCGCTCGTTAGAATCGTTTCGAGCGCCTTTCTGATTTCAAGGTTATGTCGATAGTTTTGATCCCAGATCATGTCGCGACCACTGAGACCTGCTTCGTATAAATAGTAAATAAGCTCTTTTTGTTTGGCGCTTAAGTTTTCCCATCCAGGAATTTGGTACCGAATAAGTTTAATGTCCGCGAATTGCTCCGCTAAATAGTTAAACTCAGCTTCGGAAGCGACCGCCGTACTGTCCACTTCAGCATTGTCGGCCTGCGAGCCATCGCCTCCCCCACATGATGTGAATATCAGTGCCAGAATAGCGGCTGGAATAAATAATAATTTCAGGTTTTTCATAATTAAGATTAGGTTCAAAAAAATTGGAAGTGGACGAAAATAAAAAGAAGCGCCAAGCGACGCTTCTTTTTGTGTTTTAAGTAGTTAGATATTTAATGAACCGATGAATTCAATTCTTTCTAGTGAATCTGATCATCTGTTAATCTGCTGAAGTTTTAGAAAGCCATTTCACCTTTGCCGATGAATACACCTGCTTCGTCTATTAAAACTAACCCTTAGGCACACACCAATTCTCTTACACCCCCTTTCATTAAAGGGATTGCTAGTTACTTACAAAAAATAATAAGCGGAAAACTTTACCCTTTCATCGGTACATCCGTCTGTCCACTGAAATATATTTGCAGTATAAATTCCTATCACTTAATTAATCCCCGATAAATATGAAACACACTTACTTACTGACCGCGCTTCTTTTTACTCTACTGGTGGCGCCTTTTGCGCAGGCTCAGAACCCAATCATCTTAACTTCAAAAGGATGACGCTAACTTGAGGATCGTAGATACGAGCACCTTCGTTATTACATCGACGAATACGATGACAGCAAGCGGTTCTACTATTAACGGTGTCACCGGCGTTGCTGTACACCCTTGCAATGGCGCCATTTACATGATGCTGAAGATTGCAAGCCAGAGTGGACGATCTCTTGCCACAACCGACACAAACGGAAGCGTAACCATCATTGGAAACACCGGCGACAACTTTGCAGAAATTGCCTTTGACGATAACGGGGTATTATACGGTGTTACTGGAGATGGAGCAACAAACTCAGAAACGCTTTACACCATTAACCTTACAACGGCTTCCATTACGCAGGTTGTTGTATTAGGGAATGGAGATGACGGAGAGACCATCGCTTTTTCACCGGATGATGGACATATGTATCACTGGTCCGGAAATGGCAGCACCGTTTTCGAACGTATTAACCTCACAAACAATACAGTCACCAACATTCCTTTCACCAATGGAAGCATTAGCCTGGATGAAATATTTGCCGCTACATATTATGGAGATGGCCAATTTCTTATTACAAACATTGACGATTCGTTATTCTTAATCGATACAAATGGATATGCTTCTAGCACTGGATTAGGGACCAATTTTTCTTGCAAGGGTTTGGCGTTTATTCCTCCCGGAGCAATAACAGTATCAACCAATGCTGAATCGCTTTGCCCTGGTGACAGCGCACTTTTGACTGCCTCTACTGGATCGTCGCATCAATGGTATTTGAATGGTCAGTCTGTTTCAGGAGCTACCAATCAGACTTATGCAGTTGGGTCAGGCGGAGTCTACAATTGCGTAGTGAATAACACGTTTTGTATAGATAGCGCATCTGTTGGAATTTTAATCGAGGATGTTTCCAATCCATCTGTGAATCTTTCATACAGCGATTCTGGTATTTGCCCCGGACAGACGGTGTTAATCTCTGGATCTAATGGTGGATCGAGCCAATGGTTTTTAAATGGAGACACCATTCCAGGCGAAACGAATACAGGCATATTTGCCACTGAAGGTGGTTGGTACAACATGACAAAAACCAACAACAATGGTTGTTCCGACTCTGCTTCAATGGGAGCGTTCATCACGCTGTATGACTCTCCAAATGTTGATTTAGGACCTGACGCTGGGATTTGTCCAAATGACACTCTTGTGCTTGATGCGGGAACATTTACGAACTCGACCTACAATTGGAGCACTACTGCAACATCTCAAACAATTGGCGTGACGGACAGCGGCACTTATACTGTCTTTGTAATTTCTGAGAACAATTGTTTTGGATATGAAACCATATACATAAGCGCATTGCCTGAGGCATTTATTGAGCTTTGGCCAGATACACTTTTATGCGTCGGTAACAATTACACATTAGATGCTGGCACTGGCTATTCATCGTACCTATGGGATGACGGAGCAACTACACAAACACGTGTAATATCTGAGGGCAGCATAACAAACGTAACCTACTCCATTGTAGTTGAGAACAATTCGGGCTGCGAAGGAACGGACAGTTTTGTAGCAGAATGGATGATTTGTGGGGGCATTGCAGACATCGGTGCCGAGAGCGCACTGGTGGTATATCCGAATCCATCAAATGGAAGTTTTCGAATTGAGGGTGATCAACTCTCCAACCTAACAGTAAGAAACCTTCTTGGTGAAGTTGTCTTGATTCAAAACAACGTGCTTCCGAATGAAGAATTCACGGTCACTGAAGCTGGAGTTTACATGATAGAGGCCAGTAACGGAAATTCTGTTAAAACTGCACGATTGGTTATCACAGAATAGTCTTCCATTATAGATCAAAAAAAAAGGCCCCGATTGGGGCCTTTTTTTGTTTCAGCCATTGCGTATCAATGTATCCCTTTTCCGGCTAAATATCGTTCAGAGTCTAATGCGGCCATGCATCCAGTACCCGCAGCTGTAACCGCTTGTCGGTAAATCTTATCTCCTGCATCACCTGAAATAAATACGCCTTCAACGTTGCTTGCGCTTGAATCAGGTTTATGAATTAAATACCCTGTATCGTCCATATCCAACCATCCCTTAAACATATCGGTATTCGGTTTGTGTCCAATAGCAACGAAGAACCCTGTAACCACGATGTTACTTTCTTCATTCGTTTGATTGTTTTTCACTCGAACTCCCTCAACAGTCTGATCTCCTAGAACCTCAACAGTTTCCGTATTCCAATGCACCTCAATGTTTTCTGTATCTAAGACTCGCTGCTGCATGATCTTGGAAGCACGCATCTCACCTTTTCTCACCAACATGTGCACCTTCTTACACATCTTAGCCAAATAAGTCGCCTCTTCGGCAGCAGTATCACCGGCACCCACGATGGCAACTTCCTGTCCTCTATAGAAAAAGCCATCACAGACCGCACAAGCCGAAACGCCTCCACCAAGGTCGCGAATTCTAAGTTCGCTTTCAAGGCCAAGCCACATTGCAGATGCTCCAGTCGAAATAATTATCGAGTGTGCTTGAATTTCCTCTTTGTCATCAACCCATACCTTATGCACTGGTCCTGAAAAGTCAACCTTGGTTACAAATCCAGGTCGAATGTCTGTGTTAAATCTTTCAGCCTGGGCCCTAAAATCCATCATCATTTGTGGGCCATTCACTCCTTCTGGATATCCAGGGTAATTCTCAACATCATTGGTATCCATCAATTGTCCACCTGGCTGCATACCTTCAATCATTATCGGTTGAAGTTCTGCACGGGCCGCATATATAGCGGCAGTGTAACCGGCAGGACCTGATCCTATAATAAGGCATTTAGCAATTTCATTGTTCTCGCTCATAATTGTCTTTTAAGTCGCGCAAAAGTAAATTTTGTACGCAGTTATCTGTTCTAGAATCAATTGAAGAAATGAAAGTGATTTACTTACTCCTAAGTAAAGAAACTAGAATGTGTTTGATTACCTGACATATAGCGCCTCTATTCAACATTCTCAATAAACCAATGCCATTGTTTTTTCAGGGCTGGAGCATCGTCACTTTCGGCTTTTGTTGTTGGAGACGGTTTATTAAAGTCTGAGATTACATCACCAGACACTATTGGGTAAATCGCATCAAACACAAGAAAGGAACAAATCACAACATGTAGGATTCTAATTCGTGGTGAAACTCCAATTCCTCTCAACAAAGTCGAATCAACCTGAGCCGATTTATTCAAGAAAAACACATCTAACAGTTTTGATAGAAATGGGCGCAACAAACCAAGGGAAAGCGTCAGAAGAAGAAGAGAAAACATCTTAACCGAAATATCAAATCCGAAGTTAATTGCCACCACATTAAGCATGACCCCAGATACAAGCACTAGGCCCAACGTACGCGTTCTTGACCATAAAATGAGGGTAGCGGCTGCCAACTCAACTATCCCAAGAAAGGCCGAATATCCGGGCGACAAACCCATCACACTCCAATAAAGAAGGTCACGATCAAGTTGACCAAAATTTGAGTTCAACACAAATGCTGTCGGTTCATAAAATTGTCCGATAAAGACTTTATCGAACCCATACCTAAGTATTTGATACGCGATGAAATACGTCACCGTCATCCCAATGACTTCGCTAATTTTTTGTCTTACATCTGCCGCAATAAGTTTTATTGCAGCTACTGATAAGCAAGCCGAGAGCAGAATTAGTATCAAGTAAAGCGAGAATGTTGAAACCGAATCAGAATAGTAGGTATTAGCCCCCAGATCTTGGTCAATGATTGCACCTGATAACCCATGAACCGCATCCCCAAAGATCAACTCCGTAATCGGCGTTTGGTCTGGAATGAAGGCGTAATGCAGGGGTAAAAAGAAGATGACCAACAATCCGAAAACCCGAATCCAAACGTCAAAAAATCGAGTCAAGATGGATTCTGAATTACGCAATTGTAAGCTGCTTTCTTTTGGCTAGAAATGAGCCGAAAACTGCTACCAAAAATAGCAGTGCGGCTCCTGGCCAAAATTTATCAGAATTGATATTTAGAATCGGAAAACGATTCTTTTTCACACTGTCTAGCTGGTTCTTCGGGAAGTTGAGAAAAATAATATTCGACTCATTGTTTTGGAAAAAGTACCGCTCATCAACGGCGCGTTTCATTTGACTAATTGTCATTTCGCTTGAAAACACTTCGTGACGAAAAACGGTATCAGTACCTGGCTCCCATGGCAATAGATTGCCTTCCAAGTCATAGTAAGCATGAGGTTCAATTAATCTTTGATTGCTCGCCAATTCTGGCGTGTTATAATAGCTCGTGATCATGACGCATGTTGTGTCATCGATGAAGATCACGGAATCTAGCGATGCATTCGACACAAATTTTAAAGGGGCGGCCCCGTAACTGGAATATCGAAGTCGAACATCAGTTTTCAGGGCTTCTGAAAATGTAGCATTAGATCCCCCTTGGCTTTTATGGGCAATCAACTTCGTTTGGGCCAATATTGGCTGGGAAAACGTGTAAACCATGAAAAGAAGAAGTGATTTTGTCATGGTCTAAAAGTGCTTTGAAATCAAACATCGAGTGTTTAACGAATTGTTAATGTGCTTGTTAAGTATTCCTTAATTCCAGCTTAGAAAATTGTGGTCAAAAGATCGAGCATTCTCCATCACCTATTTTTTGTTGAGACATTTTCATCTTGCGTGATTCGATTCCATACCACAAAGAAGCAATTCATAGACTTTGGGTTCACTCCAATCGCTGCTGCGCATTGATTATCTTCCCAGCCTCAAATGATTAGGAAAAGCCAAACTATTCGGATCCTTTTGGGTCTTTTCGTCTGTGTGTTTATGAGCCCTCATAGCCTTCGCGCCCATGGACCAAGGTATACACACATCGAAACTTCGGCTAAAATTCTTGAGGATAAAAATGGTGAGTGGTCGGCAAATGATGTGGTTTATGGTAAGCTGGATTCGCTGTTTCAGCGGATCACTAGCAATTCTCCGAATTTAAATTTCACGACTTCCAGTTATTGGGTGAAATTTAGTCTCAGTAATGGAACTGAGTTGGATAGAGAGTATTATTTGGAAACGGCACGCTCGGTTACCAATCAAATTGAATTATTCGAAATAAGCGACATTGAAATAAAGCGCTTGTATATAACCGGTGATGATTACCCCTTCGCTCAAAGGCCAATTGTATACAGGAAATTCATGTTTCCTATAACACTTAAAGCCCTAGAGACCAAAGAATTTTTATTTCGTGTTTCGAGTGATGGAGAAGTCATTACTCTGCCAATAAAATTATGGGAACCACTTAACTTTCAAGGATTTGTTCAACGCGAGTATCTAACTCTTGGAATGTACTATGGGTTATTAATGTTGGTCATTGGTCTGTTTCTCTTTTTCGCATTTGTAGTTAAAGAACGTATCTACTCATACTACGTTCTTTATGTAAGTTTTCTGTTTTTCATGCAGTCGTCATTAGATGGGTTGGCATATGAATATATCTGGCCAAATTGGACGTGGATGGCAAATCACTCCATCCTTATATTTTCCGGCTTTTCGGTTTTGACGTTGATGCTTTATGCAGCAGATTTTCTAACATTAAGTGTGATGCCGAAATGGTTCAGACAACTCTATAAGGGGCTGATGGCATTCGTTTCGTTGTGCATCATCTTTAGTTTTACGTCGGGTTGGACATATGAAATCGCATACCCGCTTATAAACGTTTTCTCGCTTATTTCACTTCTAATCATATTGATGGCGATTGGTTGGGTAAACAAAACACAGGCTAAGGTTAGCATCTTCTTTACGCTCGGTTTTTTGACCGTTTTGGCGGGTGGCATCGTTTTCATTCTCACAAACTTCAGCCTAATTGAAAGCGACTTCTTGAGTCAAAACGCGGTAAAACTGGGTTCCGCTGGTGAGGTCATTTTTCTATCTCTGGCCATGGTTGGTAGATATCGGGACATGAGCAGAGAAAAGGAAGCAGCCAAGCGTGAGGCGTTTGAAAATTTGGAGAAGCTCAATGAAGTTACCCAAAAGCAAAACGAGATTCTAGAGGTTCAGGTGGCGGAGCGCACAGAGCAACTTGAGGAGAAGAACAAGGAAATCATTGACTCCATCACATACGCTAAGCGCATTCAAGAGGCGATTTTACCTCCCTCTAGTGGATTTAAAACTCAATTACCCAATGCATTTGTATTGTACATACCCAAAGACATTGTAGCAGGTGATTTCTATTGGCTCGAAGAAACGGATGATCATGTACACTTCGCCGCCGCCGATTGCACTGGTCATGGAGTTCCAGGAGCAATGGTTAGCGTAGTATGTCACAATGCACTTAATCGATCTGTACGGGAATACGGATTAAATGATCCTGCTAATATATTGGATAGAACTGCGATTATCGTTGACGAAACCTTTGAAAAGAGCGAAGAGGACGTAAAGGATGGAATGGACATTTCTTTGTGTTCCATCGAAAAATCAACGGGTGAGTTTATCTGGGCCGGTGCTAATAATCCTATTTGGATTATTAGCCCTCGAAAGACGGATCTACTCGGCGTATTGTCAATGGAATCAAACGGTTTGTTTCTTTACGAAACGAAAGCAGACAAACAACCTATTGGAAAATATCCTAATCGCGAAGATTACAATTCGCATCGCTTTAAACTTGAAAGTGGCGACACCATTTTCATTTTCAGTGATGGCTATCCGGATCAATTTGGCGGAGAGAAGGGGAAAAAATACAAATCGAAACGATTCAAGGAATACCTAGTATCAATCAATGGCCTGAGTCCGAAGGAGCAGCGAATCGCATTATCAAATGAATTTGAAACTTGGCGCGGAGAGCTCGAACAAATCGATGATGTCTGCGTAATCGGTCTTCAGTTTTAACACCAAAAACTAAACGCGACTTCCGCAATCGATTACAATCTTGGATTTAACTTAATGTACGTGTTGTTCACCGGCGCTGCGCCTCTCGCTAAACCTGTCATCAGGTCCTTTTTCTCAGTCAATAGCACAATACCCTTGACACGCTTATAGATGCTCATGTTGGCGTAGTCCATATACCAATCTTCGAAAAACCGAATGCCAATCACGTCGCTCAATTCCGTCTTCATTTTCACTTCAGTTTGAACCATTTTCCCAGAGTAAATATCCTCCAAATAAACGGTGTCAGTCCGATTCAAACGCTTGAAAAAGTCATCTCTTGTCAGCGCTTTGGCCTTCGATTCCTTAAACTTAAGTCCATCATAATCATAAACCTTGAGTTGACCGGTATTGATGGCATCTACAATGCTAATTAGAAACTGATATCGAGCAGATGGCTCTATATAACCTCCTGCATCGGAAGTCAAGACCATACCGTCCATTTCTCCACCTTCAAGTGCGAAATTGAAGTCTCGGTTAAACAAAACATTGTACTCAATGTCTTCTCGAATCAATCGCAACTCTCCAATATTTCGGCGATTAAATTGCCCGGCTTTAAAGGCGAAAATTGGCTTTAGTCCGCGATAGTCTCCGTTCTGTTGATCGAATACTGCCTCAGACACACTCAAGTATTTCACCTCCTTTTCGAATCCGCCCTTATTCTTATCAAAATTCCATTCTTCAATAAAGCCAGCCCCGCACATTTTCTTGTAGACATCATCTTCGAACATTAATATCTCTTGTTCCATTTCACCCGATTGTAAGTTCTCTCGATAAACAGTATCAGGACCGGAAATCAATTCATCGTCTTCGATATGCACACCATTCGTCTTGTCAATGATTTTTTTGCCATCAAAAGAGGCGGTAGCTTCAAACACTGCCGGATCGAAATAGAGATTACCAATCTTCTCCAATTCTCCATTCTTCGTTTTCTTAATGGCGGTTTTAAAATCTAAATCCCCGAGTGATGTTGGTGTTCCTGTGCCCAATGGACCGATATAATTCTTGACACTTCTCATCTGCTCCACATACTTGATGAAAGTCTCTGAGTACTTCTTCATTTCGGGATAATAAAGCTTCGTGAAAGCTGCGCTTTGTCCAGGTCGATACACGTACTTAGCTTCCGATAGAGACGGATCATCCAAGAGCAAAAAGTTGTAGCTAATGGCAACGGTGGGAGCTGCGGTACTTTGGGCTTGAGCAAAAAATGGGCTCAATGCTAGAATTATAAACAAGTATTTCATGGCTTAATATATTTCGCGAAAATAATCTTACGGATGCTTAAGCCAAGGCATTTGGGAGATTCTCTATTAAACGTTGAATTTCATCATTTATGATAACCTTGATTGGGGATTGAATGATATTCCATCTATTTGCACCAAACTGAATGGCAAATGTTTGATATGATGAAAAAGCTGCAGGAAGCGCAGCGACAGATGAAAGAGATAAAGGATAGATTGGAAACCATATATGTTTCTGGTAAATCAAACAACGGATCTATAACTGTCACATCAAATGGCAACAGAAAAATTACGGGCATAGATTTTGCTTCTGATTACCAAAACCAGAATGACCCAGAATTTAAAATGGAGATGGTATCTGCAATAAACGATGCTTTAGATAAAGCCAATACGGTAAACGAGTCTGAAATGAAAAGCGCGGCAAGTACCATGATGCCTGGAATGGGTGGATTATTTAAATAAACTTTGAGACGGAACTTCACACTTCACCTTCTATTTCTAGCCTTTTTGGTAGGGACAGCATATTCCGTGCATTCCCAAAATGCGCCCTTGGATAGCTATGATGCGTTCTATTTAGAGCCAATTGAAATTAAAGGTAATGTTGAACGTCATTTTTCGGATGGAGCTCGCATTTCTACCATGATATATGACAGTACTGGAAATTCTCAGAACATCACGCTAACTGCTAAGGAGTATGATGAACAACTGTTTATGGCCAATGCTGATTTTATTGTGACTCGAACTCCTGAAGTACTTATTTACCGAGCATATGAAGATCTGGCTTCTGTATACTCTAGTGTCAAAATTGAGTTGGTAGATCGTGAATCGGGAGAAGCCTACTCTACATACAGTGTGCAATCTATGAAGCTTGTAAGAAAGTTCGACGACTGGTATATCACACATTTAAATATTCAAAATGAAAGTCCGATTGATCCTCTTCCAGCGCACTTGGTGCAGGATAAAGCGGCGATCAGCGCGAGTGCAGCGGTGGAAAAAGAAAACAATGATTTGGCCACACCAAAGGAGGGAATTCCTTATGATTCAGCCAAGGTTTACCATGTGCGAGATGTTGATGAGCCTCCTGTTTATCCCGGAGACGTGGCTTCGTATAAAAACATGTTGGATCAATTTCAAGTAACAACAATTGCAACACCGGGCTATACCCCATTTATTATAACAATTGGCGAAGACGGCCTTGCCTCACTTTCCTATGTGCATGATCTAAGTGGGTTTCAAATTTCACGAGCAGAGTCCTTTGTACGGTCGATGCTGATTTGGTATCCAGGCATTAAGGATGCCGCAAGTGTGAAGTGCAAGATAATTCTATACATACATGACTAAGTCGCTCTCCATACTCATCGTGATGGTGCTTTGCTGCCGTGTGGGTGATGGGTTTGGCCAGACCTATTCTTCCATTGATGATATCGTTCAGGCCTATTACAAAGCCGTTTCAATTGGAGAAAAAGAAAGCCGAATGGCCGCATACGAAGACATATTCATTCCATCCGGAACAATTACTTCAGTAAAAACTTCGGCGACAAAACCATCATCAGTTAAGACGCTTAGTTGGGGCGATCTAATTCGTGAAACGGCTCCGTTCTATTCAGACTTCGAGATTAACCTGATCGAGAATGAGCGTGAGGTGGATTACTACTTGGACATAGCTACCGCACATACACTGGTAAATCAACGATCTCTGCAAAAAAGCACGGGAAAAACGTACAGTCAATTTCTATGGATAGACTTCGATCTTGTCTACTTCGATGATCGTTGGTACATCAGCGCTATTAATTGGATTGATCAAAGTTCTAGACAACCAATTCAGAATGCGCTATTGACAGATACACTGTGGCACCAATCCGAATAGGCCGTAATTGTTGATATTTTAGACCTACTCTTCTCTTTCGATTGTTTAACATTGTTGGTAACAACCTATTGCTAATAAATGCTATGAAACAACTACTACGAGGGGCTGCGATCGCAGCTGTAGCTATTGGGAGCTTCACGGCCTGTAACATGGACTACTTTAAAACCGACAATTTTGCCGGAGGTAGTTACAGACCAACGTTCGCTGTTCCAATAGCCAACATCGACATATCTGCTGGGGATTTGCTTGGCCGATTCAGCAACAGTATTCTCTTAACGGCCGAACCATCCGATACAGGAGACAGGAGCTTTCTAACCATGATTTTTTCTGACACGCTTGACCCAATAACAATGGGACAGTTTGGCGGCGGAGGCACTATTCCAGCTGGAGCTACAGTATCTCTTCCAGAGGAACGCGTTGATCTCAGAATATTTGGAAACATCAAAGACGGAACGTTTGTTTTGACAAACCCCAGTGTTATTTTTGAATTAGAAAACACAACTTCAACGGCCTATACGCTTGAGTTTAGAGACAGTGTTGGAGGTAGCTTTTATACCGAGAATGTCAACACAGGAAACAAACACTTTTTGGAAGTCACCGATGCCCGCCATCCGTTTCCTGTAGATAGTGACCCAGCCACTAGAGACACGTTTAGTTTACACAACGGTAACTTAGAATATCCTCAAATGCTTGGTGTAAAGGCAATGACACAGGTAATGGAGCCCACTCCGAAATATCTTTATTACGGGGTTGACTTGACAACAACGGCGAGCACATCTGATCTTACAGGTGAGGTCGGTGTTATCGCGTCGGTGTTTTTGCCGTTGCAGGGTTACGGAAACATTACACGAAAAGACACATTTGCCTACGAATTTTTAGACGCTGATACAATATCAGAGGTTGAAGTAAACTTCGTGGAACTTCGAATTATCATTAACAATGGCTTGCCGCTTGAAGCTAAAATTGCAAAAGCAATTGTTATCGATACGACTACGACGCCTTGGACGCAGCTGATGGAAATCGAGCTTACAGACGAGAATGGCAGTACAACGGGTGCAAAATCTGGAATACTTATTCCTGCAGCGCTAGAGGATAAAACAACAGATTGGAGATACATTGCTGAAGAAAAATTATCGGATATTATACTTTCTAACTTCGAAATGGTTCAGCCAGTGAACTATGCAAATCAAGTTCCGATTGGCGACATGATTTCTCAAGTAGAGGCCATTTCTCAAGGAAACAAGATCATGCTTGACGTTGAAATCTACACGGCTGAGCAGGATAAGGAAATTAAAATGTACTCGGACCAGTCCATGAATATTCGACTCGCTCTTAGGGCTCAGGCGAATATGGATTTGGGCACTGTGCTATCAGATTCTACTAAATAAACTCACCTAATAAAGAATAATACCTATGAAAAAGATTATCATAGCCCTATTGGTCTTCGCTTCAGGTGCAGTTTATGCACAGCAAGATCTTACGCTATACAATATGCGCTACTTGCATCAAGCAAGTTTTACCAATCCCGCGTTTTTTCCAGAATGTAAAGTCAATGTTGGTATCCCCGCTCTTTCTGGGACACACATCCGACTCGGAAATAGCGGTTTCGTCTACAAAGATTTCGTAGAACTCCAATCAGACAAATCATTGACCCTAACGCCTATTAAGGCATTAGGTGCGATGAAGGATTTGAACTACCTAGATCAAGAATTTCGAAGTGATATTATTCACTTTGGTTTTCGATTAAAGCAGAAAAACTATGTGAGTTTAAACATCAGTGTGCGCGAACAATTTAGGCTCACATATCCACAGGATATATTCACACTGGCATTTGTTGGCAATGGTTTGACACCAACTCAGGCGGATGCCGATCCAGACATCAACAATTCCGATTATGGGTTGCTCGGAGAGCGGGCAGATTTGGATGGATTTGGAATCGACATGAATGTCTTTACTGAAGTTGGTGTGCAGTATGCGCGTAAACTTCTGGAGGATGATAAGTTGACCATCGGCTTTCGTCCGAAGGTTTTGTTTGGTGCAACCAACATCAATACGCGAACATCGGAAGCTGGACTATATACAGACCCGTATGATTACAGCATCTCGACAGATGCTGACTTTGTGTTAAACACCGCCAATCTCGACACAGGTAACATCGCGGATCCGGCAACATATTCGGATCCAGGGTCTTATTTGAAAAATCTAGGATTTGGATTGGACCTTGGAGCTACATATGACATTACGGATAAGTTCCAGGTCAGCGGCTCTGCAACAGATATTGGGTTCATTAACTGGAAATCTAATGTGAACAATTACTACTTAGTCGGACAGGATACCTTCAGAGGCGTTGAAGGTATCGAAGACGAATTGCTCGGCGGCGGATCAGATACCTCTGGCTTGCAAGAAGGGCTCATCGAAGGATTAATTGATGGATTCTCAGATTCTACAGACACGGACAAGTACCGTACATGGTTAACTGCCCGATACAACATTGGTGCGAATTATCAATTCACAGAACGCCAAAACGTTGGCCTTCTGCTAAACGGACATATGGTTAAGCGAAAGCTTCGTGCAGCCATGACGTTATCTTACAACTATCGACTGCGAAAGTGGATTGGTTTCTCTGCAAACTATTCCATATACAATCGAAGTTTCGCAAACGTAGGAGTTGGTTTAAGTTTAAATCTATGGCCTATTCAGGGTTATGTAATGATGGACAATGTACTTGCGCCATTCATGCTTCAAAACACCAAAAACGTGCATTTCAGAGCTGGAATCAATTTGACGTTCGGTTGCAGCAATGACAGAGATGGCGATGGCATTCCAGATAACAAGGACGACTGCGTCGACACGCCAGGTCTGCCTGAGTTTAAAGGATGTCCTGATACGGATGGTGACAAGATCATGGACAAGCTTGATAGCTGTGTTACGGTTGCCGGACCTAAAGAAACCAATGGCTGTCCTGATCGTGACGGTGATGGCATCATTGATCCAGAAGATGATTGCCCAGACACTCCAGGTATTCCTGAATTCAAGGGTTGTCCAGACGTTGATGAAGATGGTATCATGGATAAAGACGATGAGTGTCCTACGGATGCTGGATTACCAGAGTTTAATGGATGTCCTGATACAGATGGTGATGGGATTAAGGATCTAGATGACAAGTGCCCAGAGAAACCTGGTTCAGTTGAATTTGAAGGTTGCCCTGATACTGATGAAGATGGCCTTCCTGATCATAAGGATAGCTGTCCTGAAACTGCAGGTCCTGTTGATAACAATGGTTGTCCGTACGGAGACAAAGATGGAGACGGTGTATTGGACAAAGACGATGCGTGTCTTGACACCCCTGGTCCTGCGGAGAACAAAGGTTGTCCTTATGCCGACCTCGACGGAGATGGTGTATTAGACAAGTATGATTCTTGTATCGACACTCCTGGACCTGCGGAGAATAATGGTTGCCCTTATAGCGACCTTGACGGTGACGGAGTACTTGACAAAGACGATCGATGTCCACAAACTCCTGGACCTGCGGCAAACCAAGGTTGCCCTGAAATTGAGGAAGAAGAACAAGAGGTGCTGAACACTGCGTTTGAAAACCTTGAATTTCAAACTGGCAAGGATGTGATTAAGTCGACTTCTTACGAGTCACTTGATAACCTGGCCGGATTACTCGTCAAAAAGGAAGATTGGAAAATTCAGATAAGCGGACACACAGATGCGGTTGGAAACGATGCATCGAATATGAAGCTGTCAGAAAAGCGATCTAAAGCAGTTGGATCTTACCTTGAAAGCAAGGGAGTGCCAACAGATCGAATGGTTGTGCAATGGTTCGGTGAAACGAAACCAGTCGCTGATAATGGCACAGCAGAAGGTCGTGCCAAGAACAGACGAGTTGAAATGGAAGTAATTTTCGACTAATCAATCACTTCTAAGTAACAAAAACCACCAGCCCAACAGCTGGTGGTTTTTTTGTTTTTGGGTAAATGAAAATTGCATATTCGCTGAATGGAAAGAAAATCTCCTTCCCTCTTTCTGGCGCTTACTCCTCTTGCAATTCTCATTGCACTATTGGCAGCGAATGTGTACACCTATGGAGATGACACCCTAAGTTTTTCAAATCAGATTGTTTTGCTGGCCGCAGCAGGGATCGCTGGAATCATTGGAAGGTTCACCAACGTGAGCTTTCAAGATTTGATGCAAGGTGCTACTGATAATATTAAACAAGCTGTTCCTGCACTGCTAGTCCTGCTACTTATTGGTGCCTTAGCCGGAAGTTGGCTTTTGAGCGGTATTGTGCCTGCGATGATTTATTATGGTCTTAAAGTATTGAGTCCAGAATGGTTCCTAGTTAGTGCGTGCATTATTTGCGCGGTGGTATCAATTGCGACCGGAAGTAGTTGGGGCACGATTGCAACCGTAGGAATTGCGCTTTTGGGTATTGGGAAAGCGATGAATTTTAATGAAGGTTTGATCGCAGGTGCTATCATCAGCGGCGCCTATTTTGGAGATAAGATGTCTCCATTATCTGATACTACAAATCTAGCTCCGGCTGTTTCAAACACAGACCTGATAAGCCATATCAAGTATATGACTATCACTACGATTCCCAGTATTGTTATCACCTTGATCATATTTGCGCTTATTGGCTTGTTTCATGACGGTGCGGGCGTAGTTTCTGATGTCGGCGGGCTAAACGATCACATTCTTCAACTATTTAACATCTCTCCCGCCTTATTCCTTGTTCCGATTACCGTCGTCATACTCATCTTAAAGAAGATACCGGCAGCGCCGTCGTTGGCAATCGGAGCGCTTCTTGGAATAGTGTTCGCCTTCATTTTCCAAGGAGACATCATTGCCTCGCTTATTGCTGATGGAACCTTCCAAAATCCTTTCAGTGTGGTGGTTACTACCTTAGGTCAAGGTCTAAGCATTCAATCTTCCGATCCACTTCTTGCCGATCTTCTTTCTGCTTCTGGTATGAAAGGCATGCTAAATACCATTTGGTTGATCATTTGTGCTATGATTTTCGGTGGGGTGATGGATCGAAGTGGTTGCTTGAACAAAATTAGCGCCTCGCTCCTTTCGCTGGCTACAGGTCGAACCAGTTTGGTTGGCACCACTGCCCTTAGCTCCATATTTATGAATCTAACTGCAAGCGACCAATATCTCGCAATTGTGGTTCCCGGTAAGATGTATGAGAAAGCTTATGCCGAGAATAAACTACACCCGGTGAATCTAAGTCGAACGCTAGAAGACGCGGGAACTGTTACATCGGTTCTTGTTCCTTGGAACACCTGTGGCGCTACTCAGGCTGGGGTACTTGGAGTAGCGACGGCTGTCTACTGGCCTTTTTGCTTTTTCTGTCTGATTAGCCCAATAATGACGATGGTGGTGACTTCTATTGGATATAAAATAAAATATCTCGAGGAGCCTCAACCTTAGGTTTATTCCCCCGTCTATGTAGACGAACCCAAAACTCTATCTATGGAAAGACGTCTACTCCGCCTACTTTCACTTTCTGTTTTCATCATTGGCTCCGCGCTCATTTACAGCAACACCGGTGGGCCTACTAATACAGATGCCACAGGATCTCCATTTGATAGCAATCAAAATGCTTGTACTCAGTGTCATACTACCTATGGTTTAAACTCAGGTTCTGGAAGTGTTTCTCTCACGACGCCGGCTTCGTATTATCCAGGTGAGTCCTATTCGATAACCGTTAATGTATCGCAGTCCACACCTGTTCCTGCAAAATATGGATTTCAAGCAGTGCCTCTGCGAGACAACAATGCAGCTGGCGGAACCATTACCACAGGATCTGGTCAAGGATCTTGGGCGAGCTCTGGACGTTCCTATGTTCAGCATAACAGCACTACAAATACTTCAGGATCGTGGACTTTTACTTGGAATGCACCAAGCTTCTCTGATACCGTCGTATTCTATGCAAGCGGCCTGGCAGCGAATGGGGCCAATGGAAATGCCAATGACTACACATATACTACGACAAGCACAATCTTACCAATACAACCCATCACTTTTACTACCGACTCAGTAAGCACAACCTGTTTTGAAGGCTGCGATGGCGAAGCTTCTGTTACTGTTTCTGGCGGGGGAATTGCTCCCTACTCATACCTATGGTCAACGAATGACACCACCACGAGCATTTCTGGGTTGTGTGCTGGAACCTATACGGTAACCATTACGGATGATGAAGGACACGAAGAAGAAGCCGAAATAAACGTAGATGAACCAACAGCCATTCAAGCTCAATTTACCACGCTACCGTCCAGTTGCGCATTTGGAAACGGCGAAATATCTGTAATAGCAATTGGTGGTGCTGGCGGTTATACCTATCAATAGAACGATACTGCCAATACGACGGACAGCTTAATTCAACAAGCAGGTATAGGTTGGTTTACCGTCACGATTACGGACACAGCTGGCTGTAGTGTGATCGATTCGGCTGAAATATTGTTTAGTTCTTCAGGGTTAAACGGAATAGTGGAGTCGAACTCCGAGAACTGTGACCTAGGAAATGGCTCCACGCGCATCCAAATGATCGCAGGAAACCAACCATATTCTTACAGTTGGAGTTCAGGCGCAAGCTCAAGCATAAATCAAAATTTAGCCTCAGGAACCCATACGGTAACAGTCACAGATGGTATTGGATGCGTTGAAACATTTATGATCGTTGTAGAGGATCAAGTTATGATTGTAGATGATTCACTACCCATTGCAAAACCGACGCGGTGTTTTAACGGAGGTGATGGCTCGATCAACATAACAACGAAAAATTCGGAGGGTCCGATCACGTACAAGTGGAGCCACGACACACTCGCCAACTCAAGTTCCTACTCAAATTTGAACGCTGGTCAATACTTGGTGACAATTAGTGATTCAGCCGGTTGTGCCTTGGTTGATACCTTTAATGTGAATCAACCTGACTCGGTCTATGTGCAAACGTTGATCGATTCAGCCAATGATGGCTTCTGCGATGGAGCTATATCGGCAACCATGTTCGGTGGAACGCCGGCATACACTTATAGTTGGCCTCATGACAATGCGATTACTTCGGCAAACGCCCTTGATTTATGCGCAGGCACATACCTAATAACTGCAACAGATGATACAGGCTGCCTATTCTTGATAAATGCAGAAGTGCCGGTTAAACTGGGTGTAAACACACTTGATCCTAGCCAAAGCTTTGACATTTACCCTAACCCTGCAGTGAACCATTTGAACATTGTTGCGAAAAGCAGTGCGACTTATGAGGCTCGAATTACAAATATGGCTGGACAAGTGGTGCTGTCTGAATCTGGAATGGATTCAAAGCGACTTGATATTACCAATTTCGCTAAGGGCGTTTATCAAGTTTCAATTGAAACGGGAAAAGGAGTTACTCGCAAAACATTCATAGTAGATAAGTAAGTTTTTCCCTTGTTATTCGACATTAAATCATTGCATTTGTTGCACAAATGAAACGAAGAGATGTCAGCACAAATTCCTAACTCGGATTTACCTAGGATCTTAATTATTGGCGCTGGATTTGGCGGATTGAAACTTGCCCGCAAGCTTTCAAACAAGGCTTTTCAAATTGTTTTAATAGATCGTAACAACTACCATCAGTTTCAACCGCTGTTCTATCAGGTTGCAACAGCTGGCCTCGCCCCTAGCGCCATTTCATTTCCGATTCGAAAGCTATTTCATAAAGCGAAAAACGTCCACTTTCGAGTGGCAGAAGCGCTCAAAGTAGATACAAAGGCAAAGACATTATCAACGGATATTGGCGACATCAGATATGATAAGCTAGTTATTGCGACAGGAGCCGACACAAATTATTATGGAAATGAAGAGATAAAACAGCATTCATTTCCCATGAAGTCGACATCTGAATCCTTGCAACTCAGGAATCGAATCCTCGAATGCATGGAGCTGGCGCTTACTGAAAAGATCGAGGCCGATCGCAGTGCGTTTATGAACGTTGCCATAGTTGGCGCCGGCCCAACCGGTGTGGAGCTTGCTGGAGCCATATCCGAAATGCGCACCTATATTTTACCCAAGGACTATCCTGAATTGGACTTTTCTAAAATGAACATTTACCTGCTCGAAGCTGGCGATCGAATATTGGGTACAATGAGTGAGTCAGCATCGAAGGCAAGCCATTCTTTTCTCAAAAAGATGGGCGTTCAAATCATTACAAACGCACGTGTCACCGGCTATAAGGGCACAAGCATTGAAATGTCGGATTTGGAGTCCATAAATACAAAAACCTTGATCTGGTCGGCGGGCGTCGCAGGAAATGTTGTAGCCGGGTTTGATCCAGAAAATATCCTCAGAAGTAGGATGCGCATAGATTCGCATTGCCAAGTCATTGACCAAGCCGACATCTATGCGATTGGCGATATTGCTGCCATCGAGGGAGCCGATCATCCACATGGGCACCCCCAAGTGGCTCAAGTCGCGATGCAGCAAGCCGATCTACTAGCGAAAAATTTCATAATGACTTCTCAGGGTAAGCGTGCGAAAAAATTCACCTACCAAGACCTAGGTTCCATGGCCACGATAGGAAGAAGTAAAGCTGTAGCTGACCTTCCATTTCTTAAGTTCAGTGGATTCTTTGCGTGGATATTCTGGCTCTTCGTGCATTTGATGAATATTCTTGGAGTGAAAAACAAGCTTTTCATCTTCATCGAATGGCTTTGGTACTATTTGAGTTTCGACCAAAGCTTAAGGCTCGTTATAAAACAAAAAAAGTCCCAACCCGAAGATTAGGACTTTGACTCTTAAGTGGTTTGACTTACTCAGCTAGGGCCTCATCGGCTGTAGCCTCTTCTGCAACCGAATAATCCTTAACTATAACGCCATCCGCAACGAAGGACAGGTTTGTTTCTGGCTCAGTAATCGCGTCAATTTCTTCTACCGTTTTCCCCTCATCCTCGGCATAATGCTTTAGGTCATCGACACTCATTGTTTCGATGTAGGCATAACCTTCAATTACCGTTTCCTTTCCATCTATGTCTTTAGGAACAAAAAATCCGTAGTCTTTAAATGAAACATGCATGGATTGCTCATCGTTTACGCGCATTGACATCCAGCAACCCTTAACCTGACAAACCTTTTCAATGGTTCCAACAACCTTGGTCCGCACAGAGTCACTCCCTTCAAGTTGAGCGAGAATGGTAGAAACATCTTGTACTCCTTCTTCATCAACCGCCTCGCCATACATAGCCATTTGAGGTTCAACTGCAGTTTCGACAACGTCGACTGTTTCCTCAGATTCAGCATCCTTTGGTGCATCCGAAGAGCATGAAACAAAAGCAAGTAGTGTTAGCGCGTAAAGAATATTTTTCATGGTATTATTTTGATGCAAATTTAATATTCAATGAGGGATTCAATTGCCTTTTTCAGCCTTGCATTTGCAAGAAAATTTCGTTCCAACTCAGGCGCGAATGGAATCGGTGTATCTAAACTGGCGCATCGCCTAACAGGTGCGTCTAGAAACTCAAATAGCTCTTCGGAAATTCGAGCAGCGATATCCGCCCCAAGACCACCCGTGAGTACATCCTCATGTAAAACTAGAACCTTCCCAGTCTTCATTACTGATCTCTTAATCGCTTCAAAATCATATGGCAAAAGCGTTCTTAGATCCAATATTTCGATGGACATCGATGATGCTTCTGCTTCTTCTTTGGCCCAATGCACGCCAAGGCCATAAGTCACAATTGTCAAGGCATCTCCTTCTCTCACAACGTTGGCAACACCAAGTTCATCTGTGTAATATCCATCTGGAACCTGCTCCGAAAGACTCCTGTACAAATACTTGTGTTCGAAAAACAAAACGGGGTTTGGATCTTGGAAAGCAGCCAACAGGAGTCCCTTTGCTTCAGCTGGGGAAGATGGATAAACAACTTTTAGCCCTGGTGTATGTGTAAACCACGCTTCATTCGATTGGGAATGAAAAGGTCCTGCTCCCACTCCAGCGCCTGTTGGCATTCTTATGACGACATCCGCTGATTGCCCCCATCTCCAATGAACTTTTGCCAAATTATTTACAATTTGATTGAATCCGCAGGTCACAAAATCGGCAAACTGCATCTCCACCATTGCTTTATTCCCTTTAATACTCAGCCCCAAAGCCGCGCCTACAATCGCGGACTCGCAAATAGGTGTATTTCGAACTCGATCTCTACCATATCGGGCAGCCAGCTTATCTGTGACTTTAAACACACCGCCATATTCAGCAATATCCTGTCCCATCAACACCAGTTCAGGGTGCCTGATCATGGCCTCGTTCACCGCGTCGGCGATGGCGTCAACAAATCTCTTTTCTTGTGTCGCTGCACCTCGCGCTACCATTTTCGCTTCAGATTTTCGATATAGATCACCGAACTCCTCCTCCGTGTTAAATTCGATCTCAGGAAGTTGCAGGGCCTCGTCAAACTTTGCGCTAATCATGCTCGTCATTTCCGACTTGAGCTTATCTATGGTTGATTCGTTCAATATATTTTCTGAAACTAGATAAGCTTCAAAATTTGAGATAGGATCTTTCACCGCCCACTCATCTTGTATGCCCATTGGATAATACTTGGTCCCACTCGCTTCCTCATGTCCTCGCATTCTAAAGGTTTTACACTCTAACAACACGGGTGCTGGCTTCTTTAAAATGTTGGACTTAATCTTCTCTACCGCTTGGATTACTTCTAAAACATTATTTCCATCCACCTGAACCGCCTCCATGCCATAGCCAATCCCTTTGTCGATAAACTGCTTACATCTGAATTGCTCAGAACTCGGGGTACTTAATCCCCATTGATTATTCTCTACAACAAAAATCACGGGAAGATCCCAGACGGCAGCAACATTTAAAGCTTCATGAAAATCTCCTTCACTTGCGCCACCGTCGCCGGTGAAAGCAAGAACAACCTTGTTTGAAGATTTCAGTTTCTCAGCCAAAGCAATTCCATCCGCCACCCCTAACTGCGCTCCTAAATGGGAGATCATACCTACAATATGATGGGCATTTGAACCAAAGTGAAACGACCGGTCTCGCCCTTTTGTAAACCCCTGCGCTTTGCCTTGAAATTGAGCAAAGAGTCTTTCCAGCGGGATGTTTCTTGAAGTAAACACACCCAAATTCCGATGCATCGTCATGATATACTCATCCGGATCTAGCGCCATCGTGCATCCGACGCTAATTGCCTCTTGACCATATCCTGAAAACCACTTGCTTATTTTTCCTTGTCGCAGATAAATGAGCATTTTCTCCTCTATCTGTCTGGGTAAGAGCAACGATTGATATATCTCTAAGAGTCGTGACTTATCGAACCCTGATCCATTAAATTTCATTCACCATGTTTTGATTGGTCAAATGTATTATTTGCGCATGCTGTGAGATCCTGAAAGTTGCGGTGACATCGGATATATTTCAACAAATGATCATTAATTAATATCTTGCCCACCAAAATCAAACACAAAAAAATGAGAGTACTCGTCTACATTGCCCTACTATGTTCAAGTATAATATTTGTAAGCTGCGACGCTTGCCGGAAAGTTGAATGCGAAAACGGAGGTACTTGCGTCGAGGGCATTTGTGATTGTCCGGAAGGTTATTCAGGCACCACCTGCAATGTAGAAGATCTGTGTGTAACGCAAAACGTGGTATGTGAAAATGGCCAGAACTGTATTACAGGCACATGCGATTGTAAGCAACCTTATTACGGAGAACTTTGTGCCGATTACTGCCTTTACGGAACGTATAATAATGGAGACTGCGATTGCAATGAAGGAATTAGTGGTGAAAACTGTGATGTTTTCAGTCGTGATAAATTCATAGGCACGTACACTTATGAAAGCAATGACGGCGGTGTGGAGACATGCATTATTTCTCGAGGAGAGTTTGAGCACAGTGAAGTATGGAAAGTTGAAATGACAAATCTTTCTTCCTTCAGTGATACAGATGGATATGCTGAAGTTTCGGACAGCACAATTAGCTTTCCTGACCAGACCGTTCTCGGTCAAGGAAGTATAGAATATGATATCACCACCACAACTTCGGGTCAGTTCGAGGACGACGGTGAGAACATCACATTCACGATCAAGGTCACGAGATTAGCTTCCATAATGGGAAGTACAGTTGAAAACGATACCTATAAGTACTCCAGACCTTCTTTGTAAAAGAGGGTTCAGAATAGATTAAAGCTCCAGTTGGAGCTTTTTTTTGATCATTTTTCATCAGGATGTCAAGCAAATAAGAGATTCGATTACTTTTGGCGCCAAATCAAAACTCTACTTATGAAAAAAATCAATCTATTGATGGTTGCTCTTATTGGAGCGATGACCTTAACTCTTACTTCATGTGATGAATGTAAAGATGTTACTTGTGAAAACGGAGGTACTTGTACTGAAGGTGTGTGTGAATGTGCTGACAACTACTACGGAGATGCATGCGAAACACAGTGTGTAAACGGAACTTATGCTAGCGGTACTTGCGGATGCGACGCTGGATTTGAAGGTGACGCTTGTGATACTGAGTCCAGAACTAACTGGGTTGGTGATTTCAACGGTGATGACAACTGTGGATTCACATATGAGAGCACTATCTCTAATGGAACTGAGTCTGACGAAGTGAACATTTCAAACTTTGCTGGATTTGACGTTTCTATTGTTGGATCTATCGCTAACGGGTCTGATTTAACTATTGATACTCAAACTGATGCTTCAGGACGTGTATTCTCAGGAACTGGTACACTTGCTAGCACTGGAAACACTGTAACTGTAAACTACACAGTTGAGTTTGACGATGGAACAAGCGAAGATTGCGTTATTACTTACACACGTAAGTAATAAGCTTTTTCAAAGCATAAAAAAGGGTAGATCAAATGATCTACCCTTTTTTTTGTGTCCAATATTTTGATATCCACTGCGCCCCATGACGGTCTAAGACGCTCCCAATTAATAATATTTGTTCGCTCGACGGCAACAATGGATTGGTGTCCAATACACGATTCATCATCCCATCGCGCTGGTTCAAGACTCATTAGATCAAATGGCCGTAATTCAGCCATTATAAGCAACCTAAACAGTTCGGTAAGGCTAGGTGTCATTTGGACCTATGAAAGGTGCGGAAACAAGGCTCAAGCACCTTTTTTAAGAAAATGGGAACCTCGAAAATTTAGGCATAAAAAAAGCGGATCAAATGATCCGCTTTTAATTTCGTACTAGAAGTAGAATTACTTAGATGTAGCTCCGCCTCTTGTCTTTTGAGCAGCGTCATCGCCTTTCTCAGTAGCTCCGCCACGCTCTTTTTGAGCTTCAACGTTGCCTTCTTCAACAGCTCCGCCTCTTGTCTTTTGAGTTACTTCCTCAACAGCTTCTTCAGCCTCGGCAGCAACCTCCTCAACAGCTTCTTCAACTGGTGCTGGAGCTTCTTCTACTACTTCTTCTACCTCTTCAACAGTAGTTTCAACAGCAGGTGCTTCTTCTTCGTGAGACTCTTCGCCTCCGCCTCCGCAAGCGGTAAGCGTTACAGCAGCGATGGCGAACATGGCTGCTAGTTTAGTTACATTTTTCATTTCGATGGAATTTTCAATTTGGCTGCAAAATAAATGATTATTATTTAATATTCCCTATTACACTTGCCTGTTCTTCGCCAAATGCGTCTTTTATTACGTTGATTTGACTCAAGATGAAGTTGAGTTTTCGAATTTCCTATATTTAGACCCTTAATTTTTAACCTGACATGATCAAGAATCTACTTTTTATTTCTGCCCTATTTCTGTCAATTCTGACACTTAACTCTTGTGATGGTTGTCGAGGACTTTTAGGCGGGGAAAAAATAGTGTGTAGCAATGGAGGAACCTGTAATGATGGGGCTTGCGATTGCTTAAAAGGCTATTACGGTCCAAATTGCGAACAAACTGATTCTTGTGAGTTGCTGGATGTCACATGTTTTCGAGGCGAATGCGACAATGGCGCTTGCTTTTGTGAATCAGGGTATGAAGGCGAAGACTGTTCAATTGAATCTCGAAAAAAGTATTTAGGAGTATACAACGTAATTGAAAGTTGCATTGGACTGGACACCACATGGAATTACAATATCACACTTGAGGCAAACGTTTTAGACGGTGCAGTTATCAACATCACCAACCTCTTTAGCTACTCTAACTTTCCAGTCAACGGCTACTTTTCTCGAATCGAGGCCGTAGTGGAACCAGGTGCTGAAAAGTTTAATATTCCAAATCAACGACCTGATGATGGAACAAAGTCAATCAGCGGCTCTGGGGAATTGATTGTAGTTGACAGCAACACGACAAACATTGTGATTGACTATGTTACTACAAACGGAAACAAATCATACTCGTGCCAACTCACCGGCGTACTCATCGCACAATAGAGTTAAGTATGTCTATCGAAAAAAATCAAGGGCCTCAATGGGGCCCTTTTTTATTTGTGGTTAATCCGCATTCTGGAACCAACAACGACACTTCCTTTCTTTCGGTGTTTGACGACGCGGGTATCGATTACTCTGTAGAGGTGAGCACATCTCCCAATCACATGCTTGATTTAGTTAGGCGCGCTGTATCCTCTGGCATTCAAGCGGTAATTGCTGTTGGAGGTGATGGCACTGTGCATGGTATTGGGAAGGAACTTGTTGGAACTAATGTGGCCCTCGGCATAATTCCGACAGGCTCGGGAAATGGCATAGCTCGACATTTGGGAATCCCGATGGATAAAAAAATGGCCGTGCGGGCACTTTTTAAACCACGAATTCGGCAGATTGATTCCCTGAAAATCAATAACACCTACGCCCTTGGTTTTGCAGGACTAGGGTTTGATGGGCTGATCGCAGAGCGCTTTAGTCGCTCAGAAGGTCGTGGTTTTGGAAATTACATTAAGTTGACCCTGGAGGCATTTAACACGTACAAGTCAGGAAGATTCAAGATTGAAGATAAAACTGAATCTTCATTTAGCATCGTTTTAGCCAACATCAATCAATTTGGAAATGATGCTTTTATCAATCCAGAGGCAATTGATGACGATGGTTTATTTGAATTAATTAAAATATACCATCCGCCGATTGCGTCATTTCCCTCATTGGCCTCTCGATTGTTTACCCGTACATTCCATGAATCGAAATTTGTTACCGTTCAAAAAGTGCACGACCTCGAAATAATAAATACCGACAAAGCCTACCTTCAGATTGACGGCGAGCCATTTGGCAACCCTGACATTGTTCGAATTGAGTGTATTCCTTCTTCCCTTAACGTTATGATACCTAACCATGTCTAAAAAGAATAAAGGCGGAATGGTTTATTCAACCAACCCCGATTTTAGTGTCGAAAATGAATCCTCTGAGAACGCATCCATCCCAATCTCCGATCAGTTATTGCATCTGCATAGGGAAACAAAAGGTCGCGCCGGAAAGGCCGTAGCCATAGTAAAAGGCTTCGTTGGGCCCAAAGATGAATTGGAGTCTTTAGGTAAAAAACTCAAAGGCCATTGCGGTACTGGAGGTTCAATAAAAGATGGTGAAATAATTATTCAAGGCGACCAGCGATCGAAGGTCAAAGAGTATCTCGATAAAATGGGTTACCGAACAAAAAACGTAGGCGGTTAGTTTAAGCTCGGTTTCCGATGATCAAAATATCATCCACCTGTTCCAATTCTCCCATCCAATCCGATAAGACATTGTTTAGCTCTACCTGTTGGTGACTCATTGGTTTTGATGAGATACGCATCAAAAGTTGCTTGAATGATTTATACATGAATTTACGTCCTTTCGGTCCACCAAATTGATCAGGGAAACCATCGGTAAATACATAAAAGCAGTCTCCCTTTTCCAAGATAAGTTCATGGTTTGTGTAGAGCGATCGATTCGGATATCTTCCAATCGGCTGTTTATCTGCTTTGATCTCATACAATTGACAATTGTCAACCGCCATAGTCGGATCGCCTAGCTCAGGTATTAAGCGCTCGGTCACGATCCAAATAGGATTGTAAGCTCCTGCCCAAGATAGTTTTCTTGATTCTCGGTTAAAACCGCATAGCGATATATCCATTCCGTCCTTAACATCCTCACCACTTCGAGCAAAAGTCTCATCTACAAGCATGGCCGTTTGATCCAATATGTGTGAAGGCGTTTCCAGTTTATACTCATTCACAGATTGATTTAAGGCATTATGACAGACCACACTAACCATTGCGCCAGGAACACCATGTCCAGTGCAATCAGCCGCTGCGAACAACACATTCCCATTTTGCTCGTGCAACCAGTAAAAATCACCGGCTACAATATCCTTAGGAATGTATAAAACAAAGACTTCCTCTAAGAGAGAATCAAATTGCTCCATCTTAGGCAGAATAGCCGACTGCAATCGTTTGGCATATATTATTGAATCAAGTATTTCCTGATTCTGATGAGATATTTCGAGACTTTGCTCTTCCAGTTGTGTCGTACGTTTATTTATCTGGTATTTCAAATACGACTTGAGATTATTATTATAAACCTCGCGAATCCATAATCCAAAAATTAATAGCCCCAATACAATAACACTAACCGTGACAACGAACCATGTTCGTTTCCACAAAGGAGTTTGCACGGTCAATGAAATACTCACTTCACTCTCTGGCCGATTTAATAGCCGTACCCGAAACCGATATTCCCCTGAACTAATGTTTGGATAATTCATATGACTGGCGCCTGGTTCACATAAGTTCCAGTAGCCTTCAAACCCATCTAATTTGTATTCATAAATATGTTGGAGGTCGCTCGAAAACTGAGGACTAATAAAGTCGAATCGGATTCGATGATCGCCAGCAACTATATCTGTTAACCTGCTCTCTGGTACCCTATTACCATTAAGTTTAATATCCGTGATTGTGATAGGAAAATACTCAACCAACCGATCATCGTTGTTTGAAATGTTGACGGAACTCAGAGAATGGTTTGAGATGTAGGTTAGTTTTCCAGCGTTTACGGAATAGTCTGGTGATGAAATATCCAAATCTGTGAAATCCTTTGAAATACTCAGTTTCCCGCGCTTATTCTGCTGTATAAGCTGAATCGACTTTGATGAAAATGCCAATAACAAACTATCATTTATGGTGCCGATATTTAAAAGAAAACTTTCGAGTTCGATGTTGTTATCAAGCTCATTGATTGACTCGAATATACCGTCAACCTCACAGAACAATCCTTCACCAATAGTGGTGAAGCAGTTGTATCGATCGGACCGAAGCAACGAATTAATTCTATAGTTGACAACATCCACGTCCATGATCTTTACGTTGTAAAGGCTATCAATTTCCACTAAGCCTGCTCCGTCAAGGCCAATAACTATATTTTCATTATCGTGACTTTTGGTGCAGGATAAGGCGCGATTTGAAGGAAGCCCAGAGACGATGCTCAGAACCTTGAAGCGGTTATCATTGATGCGATGAAACCCAACTCCCGCCTCCGTTAGCATAATTATTTGGCCTCCTATTACTTTAACTTCATTTATTCGTATTGGATCCCAATCTCCAAGGTCAATTTCCTGAATTACTCTGTTTGATTCGGTGTCGTATAGGTAGACACGATTATCCTCGGTGACACAAACCAAATACTCACCTGTCGACCGCAAGATTCGAATCGAACCGACAGCATCCATCTCATAGGTATTCTTTGGTGAAAGTGATCGGGGGATAACTTCGAATAAACTGTTTCCATCGGTGGCGAACAAGGATTCACCATGTTGAGTAAGGGAATAAATCCTTGAATTCAGCCCAAGAGTACGAGAGGAAACCGAAGGTAGAACAGACAAACCATCGCCGTAACCACCAATCCAACTATTTCCATGAGCGTCCATATAGATGAGTTTCACCGAATTTGATACCAATCCGTTTTTCTCTTGCAGGTGTTCGATCAACAAGATGTCGCTGGCTTCGCTTTTTGGAACTTCATACACATAGAACCCATCAGACCGGGTTGGAACAAATAGTTTCCTACCATCATTAGACAGGGTTAGTCCCATTACATTACTCGCAAGTGTTTGATACACACTGAGCAACTCTCCCGTTCCGATGACAGAAATGGCGTAGAGATTACCTGTGCTAGCAACTGCGAATAGCTTTTGATCTTTTATATCTAACACACTATGAACTATGCGCTCTGTGGTCTCTATCTTGTTTAATAATTCGCCCTCTTTCGAGAAAATCAAAACAGAGGAGTCGGATACAACAATTTCCATTTTGTCAAACGAATGAATCGAGACCACATCGGCGACCTTGCTCTTGAACGCAAATTTGAATGTAGACTCTTGAAAATCGTATCGATAAATGTCACCTTGATCCGTGATTGCATTGACTTCGCCATTGTATCGACAAAATGACACAACCCTTTCTGCGGTTAAGTGATACTCAATTTCCTCCTCAAATTTTTGCGGATTCGTTACGGTAACACCGGCCTCAAAGTAGTTGATAAAAAGATGCTCGTTTAGTACCAAAACATCGGTTACAAAGTTTTCGAGCAATCCGTCAACTTCTGAATATCGTTTGAAGCCTTCACCATTTTATGAAACAAGGCCGTTGTCCGTTGCTACATAGATTAACCCATCAATTCCTTGATCAATACCGTAAATAAAATCGCTAACGCTTTCATCCTGCAAATGGTTGACATGCACCGCCTGTCCAACACCCGATATTGAGAGGGCCATGAGAATAAAAACACCAACCCCTCTAAAGACTTTTTGCAGCTTACTCTTCATCTTTCACCTCATAACCAGTCCTGTAATCAAACTTCGGAACTCCATTGATCGGTTTAGTAAAAACGGTAATGCCTCGTCATACTGATTCGTAACGAAAATGGTCATATCATTTGAGAAAGACGCGGCATCGAGCACATTAAGGTCAAAAGATGTATTTCGCTCCTTATCGCTTACGTCATGTATGCTTGTGACCCAATTCCCGTCGGCTGACGCTTTAACAGCATGTGAGTTTTTCACGACCGAGGTTAGTCGGATATTCCCGCCATTATCGAAATCAAAATTGTGCACCTTCACATTAATCACGTCATTGTCTATATATGGATAGAGGTGCATGATCTTCTTAGAATTAGATGGTACACGCAAGGACATTTCGTAGCAAAAGGCATTGGAGCCTGGGATTTCAATATTCTCATCTGCCTGTGACGTCAGATAAAAGTGATATAAGTTACCGTCATCGCCCGCTTCACCCTTTATAATGAATTTGAAGATATATGCACCCATTGCATTATCCAGTTCGCCTTCTTTTGGATTGAGTGGGCCAATCGTCATCCAATTATTATCAAGCTTGGGATCTTCGCCCACCTTTCGCTCAATTATTTTAATCCCCGCATCGTATCCTGGAATGGGATCAACTCCCTTTGCTGCCTTATTCGAATAAGCTCCCTTACCTCCATAGATGGTAAATGATGTGGTACTATTAAATCCAGACTTCGCCATGTCGTGCATACCTCCCACATCCGCGTCAAAGACTCGTATGTAGAATGGCCGCGTGCTGTTCTTGGCAATGGAGACAAAGTAAACCTGCACATTATCATCGTCTCCCCACGATTTCGGTGCGGACTCAGAGAAGGTGGCGCAGTACCCTATATTTTCAGCAATAGAAGGCACACGTTGCGCTGAGGCGGTATTATGCAATCCTCCCATCAAAAAGCAACTCCAAACGAATGTCTTATAACATGTCGCTTTAATTTTTTTCATTCCCATATCTAGTATTTAAGCCTCATTTTTTCAGAGGATCAACAACGTTGATTGTTTTTTGCACACAGCTCACAACCTTTATTCCATCGGAATTGGTTGAAGAAGTGTAGAGTTTAACAACTTGATCTCCTGGGGATAGAAAATCTGCTTTAAAGGACTTTGTATTCGAGGTTTGATTATTATTTAAACTCCATTGATATTCCTCAACCGGCGCATCATCGGCTACGATTGAAGTCAACTCAACGATGCTTCCCAATGTTGTTTCAGGTGGGCAATTTATTACGGTGCTTCCCGATTTAAAATTGATTGGAATGTAGTTGACCGTCTCCTCAGGATAAATCAACCCTGTGGCGACATCTTCCGCTGACATTACAACTCGATAATTTCCTGGAAGTCTATACGTATGTGAGGCTTCTGATCCTTCTCCTTTCCCTCCATCTCCAAAATCCCAATGATATATGAGCGGTTCACCATTCGGGTCAACTTGCGCCCTAATGGTCACCGTAACGCCCTTTGTTTGTTCCACACATTCGCTTCTAATTTCAGCGTACACGTCAATTGAATAAATATCAAAACCTCCCAAACCGGCTTCTCTATCTGAAGAGAGTAATGCGAATCGTTGTTTTTGAATAAGAGTGAAATGCCTGTCGTTTGCACTGGAATTAACTGGAGCACAAAAGCCCAGAGGCAGACCGAACCCCGTATCCCCTTTTTCAGAATAATAAATATCAAAACCACCTAGACCACCCGGTTTGTCGCTGGAAAACGTGAGGTCGCCTTTGACTGTAAGTTTGGGATCAACTTCGTTGAATTCAGTATTAATCGCAGGACCTAAGACTTCTGGCAATGTCCATTGACCATCGGTATAGCGCTGTCGATAAATGTCATATGTGGCGCCAGCATCGCCTGCCTTCTTTGCTGAAAAGAAAATCACCCGTCCTGTAGGATCCAGCACAGCACGATCTGCATAGTCGAATAGGATGGAGTCGAGGCAGTTTCACAGCACTTTCAAATCCATCTTCACCCCGCTCGGTGACCCATAACGTATTTTCTTGAAGAAGAACGATTCGCGTTCCCAAAGGGTCTATGTAAATGAGGTTTTCAAGACCATTCTCAGAACCATTTAGATTAAGCAAATCCAATCTTTTTTCGATTGTAACGCTTCTGGTAAACTGTCCTTTTAGAAACTCCGATACTGTCTGTTTACCTAGGTCATCAGCAGAACTGGACTTAAATGTGAGATAGCTTTCACTTTCAACAAATTGCGGGTTGCTTTCTTGCTTCTCAGAGTTGACGCGAGGCCCAAGATTTCGCACTTCAACTGCTTCGCCTAAGATTCGATTTGTAAGCGCTTCGCAATCAGCTGTTTCTGATTGAGATGAACTCGTTTTCGCGAGTAACAAAAGGCCTAATAAAAAGGCAAGTCTGGCAGATATCAAGTTAGATAGGCGCGTTTGTAGATTCTAGAAAGTTCTTGTACGACATAAATGACCAATGGTTGCAATTATTTATGGCGTAATTCTTATTCAAAGGTAATGCCAGTAATTAGATTAAGTGCGCTTCATCAGGATGGATAGCATGAGAGAAATCAAAACAACAAGCACTGCTCCAATCACGTTATACCATAAGAAACCTATATCGAGAAAACCAAGACCGAATTTCTCTCCGAAAAAGATAACCAAGACGAATGATTCCGCGATCAATGCAGCAATAAACACCTCTTTGGCGCGCACGATTTTAAACAACACTGCACAGAGAAAAATTCCAAGTATGGTACCATAAAACAGCGACCCTAAAATGTTGACGACCTCGATGAGGTTATCAAACAAATCTGCCGCAAGGGCAAATAAGATTGCTAGAATGCCCCAACCTACTGTAATTAGCTTGCTGTATCGCACTTGAGTTTCGGGACCAATTTCCCTTTTACTTAGCCTTTGATAGAAATCGTTCATGGTTGTGGTGGCCAAGGCATTCAGTTCTCCAGCGGTGGACGACATTGCTGCGCTCAAAATCACTGCCAGCAAAAGCCCTATTGCTCCATGGGGCAAGTAATCTAATATGAATCGAATGAATACATAGTCTGAATCCTTAGTTGGAATAGCGTCATCTACCTCATTTGCAATCTGATTATACGCCGTTTTAACGGATTTTTCTGCTGCCACCAAGCGTTCAAATTCCTGGTTTGGTAGCTCTTGGCTATTCGATTTTATAATCTTGGTTTTTTCCGATTGAATACGCTCAAATTGAGCCAAGAGCTCGCTCCCTTCTTCTGCCCGGTCTGAGCTTTGAACGAGCTCAACAACTTCTCGGTTAAAACTAATTGGCTGCTCATGCATTTGATAAAACACAAACAACAACACTCCGGTAAAGAGTATGAAAAATTGCATCGGAATTTTCAAGACCGCATTAAACATCAACCCCATCCTACTCTCTTTTAATGAGCTTGCACTTATATATCGTTGGACTTGACTTTGGTCGGTTCCGAAATAGGAAAGCGAAAGAAACAAGCCCCCTGTAAGTCCGCTCCAAATGGTGTAACGAGAGGATATGTCAAAGTCAAAGTTTACAATCTCCATTTTGCCTTGAGCCCCAGCGAAGGTTACCATCTCTGAAAAGCTCATAAATGGAGAGATGTAATCGATGAGCATGAAAAAGGCGAAGAACATACCGCCCATAATAACCGCCATTTGCCACTTCTGAGTTAAGCTCACAGCTTTTGTTCCACCAGATACGGTATATACAATGACCAATGCACCAATGACAATGTTGAGCGAGCGAAGATCCCAGCCCAATACAGTGCTAAGTACTATGGCTGGGGCATATATGGTGATTCCGGCTGCCAATCCACGTTGAACTAAGAACAAAAAAGCTGTAAACAGCCGTGTATTGAGATCAAATCGGTTTTCAAGGTATTCGTAGGCAGTATATACGTTTAGCTTATAGAACAGCGGCACGATGACAACAGATACTAGAATAAGCGCAAGGGGTAAACCAAAGTAAAACTGAATGAAACCCATTCCAGATTCAAACGCCTGACCTGGTGTAGATAAAAAGGTAATTGCTGAAGCCTGTGTGGCCATGACGCTTAGACCAACTGTGAACCAACTCGAATCTCGTCCACCTCTGAGGTATGATTCTAGGTCGCGCTGCCTTCTGGTGCGCCATGTGCCGTAAGCAATGATCGCAAAGAGCGTTCCTCCAAGTACGATCCAGTCGATTGCGTTCATGCTAGGGCATTGGATAACAGTGTGAACACAATGATTTCAGCTACAAGAAACAGCAATACGGCCGCATAAACCTTGTTCCAAAAAGACCGATTTTCTATATTATTATCCTCCATGACTATGGCTGATATTCGATCATGTTAACTAATAACCGGTACGCGCCAGGCACCCCTGCGGGCAATTGTCTGAAAAAGGATATACCAGAATAGAAGTATGTTCCTTTACCATAGTGCGTTACAATAAGAGCTCCTTTTGCTTCCTTGTCCTCATCGCTGTCTTTCCAAGATATAAGCGGTGTGTAGTTTTCATCCCACTCACTGGCGAAATACAATCCCCGTTCTTGAACCCAGTTTTCAAAATCTGCATTGGTCAATTTGTTTGGATGGTTAAAGACACCATGCTTTGGTTTCAACCAAGTGGCCGGCGCATTCTCCTCCGTCACCCTTTCCCGGCCGAGTGTAAAAGGTGTCGGCCCGAGGTTTTCAGTTTTCAACCCTCTGGAAGTATTGTACTGAACAATCATATTCCCGCCATTATTCACATACTCCAATAGCTTGTTTTGGTAGGCAATCAGGTCTTCATTGGTATTGTAAGCGCGAATACCAACAAGTATCGCTTTATACTGATCCAAGTTATCGACTGCTTCAGATAATGGTAACCGCTCTACATCGTAGCCAATAATTTCTAGGGATTCGTCCACCTCGTCACCTGATCCTTCGATATACAAGATTTTGCCATCTGACTTCTTCAGGTCCAACGCAATCAGCTTTAGTTCACTTTCCTCGGCAATGGAAATATTTGGAATGTGATCGTATTCAATGGTGCGGATTGTCTTAGAATACACCTTGTCGCCGATCTTGGCTTCCGGAGTTATTATATGTTGTTGACCCGACGGCGACTCCGAACTATGCGTGACGGATTGGGTGAACTTCTGTCCCTTTTCAATGGAAACATCTGTCTTTGCCAAGGCATCGCTGTATCCTGATGGGTATAAAGTGAGTCCATCCACTTTGCCGAACGCGTGCACACTCACAGCGTGATCGACACCCTTTCCATTCTGAACGATCAATGTTTTAGTCGCATTGGATATGGACACTAGGGGCACAAATTGCAAGGGTTGCTCAATTTCACCAACGGACCTATCTGTCCATTTCCGGTGAATCTCTGTTTTACTGCGAATGGGAACGTCACGTTTGATCGTATAGCTAATCTCGTGCTCTACCAACCTAGGTTCACTCATCCACCTTGGGTCTTCAATCGTATATAAATCATTGTGTGGCTGACGCAACCAGTATGGCGTTGATGGAGCTTCTGGGGCAGTAAACACTCGATCAAACTTTAGGCGTTTTCCGGCGCCAATATCAAATGTAGTATCCACCCCGCTATCGGTGAATCGCACCTCAACAGACTCGGCACCTCCGTTATATACCTCCACCTCAACCTTATATGAACTTCCAACCACAACTGCCTCTTGCGATGCATATGCCTCAACTCTTATACCCAACATGCTTTGTTTGATTCTGCTCGCCATCTGACTCACATACTTCATGTCTAGCGACTCTGCCCACATGTTTCGCTGTGCCATTTTTGGTTCAAATTCTTTCACAAAACGCGCGTAATTCCCTTCTGGGTCAACAAAACTGTATTGATTTAGGATGGACTCCAATACGTCTTTATGGACGGCTGACCTTGACCAAATCCCCTCCAGGTCATCAAACAAATTCGCATTCCACTCCCCCTTCAAAAGCTCGAGATACTCAAATCGTTCACCGCGGTCGCGAGACGTACCAAATGCTTGACATCGGTGTTTGCTTCTTGCAAGTGAGGCAATCTCATTCATACCAAGGCCGCTTATGGGGTTATAAACTCCAATATTGACTCGGTGCATGTTTTCTTCCTTTAGCTCAGCCTCAGTTTTATCATCTAACTCCTTTCGCCACCAGCTTGATGTATTGAAATACATTGCACCAGGACTCCAAGGGTTTACTCTATCAAGATGTTCTGGATACGCATCGGGTTTGCCAGCGAGGTCGAATGCCTCGGCGGCTAATATTGCTGACGCCTCATGATGGCCATGTCCAGCGTATCTATTCGGTGGAAACCGGGTTATTATAATATGTGGACGAAACTTTCGAATCGCATAGACTACATCCGAAAGCACCTCTTCCTTACCCCATTTAGCAAAGCTCTCCTTTGCTGATTTACTGTATCCAAAATCAACGGCTCGAGTAAACATTTGCTCGCCGCCATCGATCTTTCTTGCCTCCAAAAGTTCGTATGTTCGAATAACACCAAGCGCGTCGCCCTTTTCATCACCAATTAAATTTTGCCCACCCTGGCCTCTGGTGAGCGAGAGGTATGCCGTTTCAATGTGCTTCTCATTTTCTAACCACGCAATTAACCGGGTGTTTTCATCATCAGGATGGGCGGCAATGTAAAGCACCCGTAGGCCTCGGTGCATTTTTTTGAGCGCCTGATAGGTATCACCTGTATTCATCAATTCATAATCTTGAGAAAAACCTGAAGAAATGGCGCAAAGAACTAGGCAAGAGGATATTATGGCTTTTATCATAAAAGAGTGCGAAAAAAATTGGCCCCAAAGAAACGAAATGAATGCCGCGTATCGTTTGTTTGCAAGCCAATGTTGAGCCGTGTTTTCATAGTTATTTTAATCCTGTCCAGTTTCGACCATTCAATTTGTTTGGCTCAACAGGCTTTTGAGCTTGAGGCTTTGCAAAGCCCCAATCGATACAAGAGCAATATCGAAGGCCAACTGAAAATCATCGAAACCGCCGTGTTTAGTGAAGAGCCTTCCGAAAACAAGGTGCTCTTGGAAAATGGGTATGCCAAGTATGAGTTCAAAAATCCAGATGCGTGGCCGCCAGATCAAATAGGCACGTACAGGCCGGTGGCAGTTCGGGTAATTTTCACAAAGTACCCAAGAGATAGCGCTTTTTGGTTGACCGATTATCAATGGCTCCTCAGTAAGCGACTGACGGCTCTATTCGAACTGGACAGCAATCTAAATTCTACGGCCATTGAATATTCAATTCTTCTTCAAACTGATTGCGACAACGAATTTGAAACGATGCAGCTCTTTCATGGAATTGAGGTTTCCTATGAACCGATTAAAGAGACCATTGACGTTACCGAAATAGACGCCGATCTTTCCAACACACAAACTAAAAACCCGCTAGCTGTTAGAAAGGTAACGCAGTTCATGCGACGGGACAGATACACCATGGACTCAGCTGTGTTTTCGGTTCTTGACCGAAACACACAATGGAACAATGCCGTAGTGGTTTTGGATTGGACGGGCAGCATGTATGGACATGGCGCCGAGGCTATTCTGTGGCAGGCACTTAACGAGGAGCAAAATCGAATTCGACATTGCGTTTTCTTTAATGACGGAGACCGCACCAAGACGCGGAAGAAAACAATCGGGTACACAAAGGGTATCTACTTCTCTGAGACTGCCTCGATCACAGACCCGATTAAAATGATGCGACGTGTTCAGCACAAAGGAAATGGTGGCGATAGTCCTGAAAATGATTTGGAGGCATTGATCGCCACGATCAACAAACTTCCCGAATCGCAGGATATAATACTTGTTGCTGATAACGCAAGTTGCATTCGCGACTTTGTGCTACTTCAATGTTTAAATCGACCAATCCACGTTGTCCTATGTCGCACTAAGAATGGCATCAACCCCCAATACATCAACCTAGCTTGGAAAACAGGTGGAAGCCTTCATTTCAATGATATTGATGTGCATGACCTCTCCGAAAAAATGAAATTTGGATCGCTGGATATTAACGGCACCAAGTACGTCCATACCCTCAATGATGTATTGCAACCGGTTGACAGATCCGACCACTTTTTCGCCCATTGCGATCGATACTATACCTACCCTAAAAGATTGAATCGAAGCAAGCGTAGAAAAGAGCCTGAGTGCTATTTTCAAGACTAAAATTTGACCTAATATTGGGTTCATGTCTTCACCGCTTATTGAACCATCCGCACTCTTTGAGATTATAAATACCCCAAATGTGATCATACTTGATTGCAGTCCTACCTCAAACAAATCGGGACTTGAGGCGTATGCTGAAGGTCAATACATTCGAGGAACACGGCAATTTAATCTCAGCCTTTTTTCCGACCAAACATCTCCATATCCCAATACGCTTTGCTCCGCAGAACAATTCGAAGTACAGGCCCAGCTCTTGGGTATAATGAAAGACAGCAACATAGTGATCTATGACAATCTGGGCGTTTATATGAGCCCTAGGGTTCGTTGGATGTTTAAAACCATGGGGCACAAACAGGTGTCCATCTTAAATGGCGGAATAAAGGCATGGGTAGAATCTGGATACCCTACAACAACAGAGCTGATCACAAAATATGAGAAGGGAAACTTCAAGGCTACGTTTCAGCCTCTAGGCTATTGTAATGCAAGCGATTTGCTTACCCACCTTGAAGATCCTTCGTATAGCACTTTGGACGCTCGAAGCGAAAAACGTTTCAACGGAAGTGTCGCCGAACCGAGAGCAGGAATGCGGAGTGGTCATATTCCAAATTCAAAAAACCTGCCTTTTCGTACCGTGATTTCGGATGGCAAATTCCTTCCAAAGCACGATTTAACTCGCATATTCAAGGAATACAACATCGAACATGAGTCACTTATCTTCACGTGCGGATCTGGTATTACAGCCTGCATCATCCAAACCGCGGCCGAAATTTGCCTGAACAACCAACTCTCCGTATTTGATGGATCATGGAGTGAATGGTCTATGCGCACGGAGCTCCCAATTGAATGAAATGAACAACACCGAACTAGATAATCTTCGATTTCCAATCGGAAAGTACTCACGACCTGCTAGAATCGATTCAGGGCAAATCGATGAATGGATCAAGGTCATCGAAAAGTTCCCTGCCAATGTTGAGCAACGACTAAGAGCATTGGACAAGAATCAATTGGCTTGGATTTATAGACCCGATGGTTGGTCTATTGCACAGCTGGTTCATCACTGTTCCGATAGCCACATAAACTCGTGGGTCCGTTTCAGGTTGGCGCTCACCGAAGATAACCCCTCGATAAGACCTTACTTCGAAGACAGGTGGGCGAACCTTCCTGATTCGCTTGAGCTTGACGTTGCTGATAGCTTGGCCTTATTGAAATCGTTGCACAAAAAGTGGTCCTCTATGCTTCGAGGGTTGACGTCTGAACAATTGGTTCGAACATACGTGCACCCAGAGCATGGGCAATCATTTACCGTGCACGAAACAATTGGCAATTACGCATGGCACTGTGCACATCACTTGGCTCATATAGATCTCGCCATCGAGTCAAAAGGTGAATTCAACTAGTATTTTCATTCGGCGATAGACGCATCCATTTCGCACATTTACTCGTCTATCCAATCGAACGTATCTTTGACTAAAATTTCCACTTATGAAATCTGTTTTATTATCCCTCGCATGCATTTGTTTGGCACTTCATATCAATGCTCAAAACGACACGTACGTTGTACCTAACATGAACGTGGTGGAAGCTAGACTAGTTCAAGCACAGGCCGAAAACCCAGACGACATAAAGGCTTCATTTGAATTAGCAAAGTTTTATTACGACAACGCGACGACTATTATTCAAGACAAATCATCTGGCGCATTGGATGGCATTCCACAGGTGGACGATGAAATTCAGCGCAGCCTAAACCTAGCGTTACCCCCTGCTTTGATGGCTTACAATAACGGCAAGAAGGATAAGCAAATGCTTAACATGCTTGCAGACTTGCACCAACACCTAGGGAACACCGAAGAGCATAAGGCTATGGTGAAAGAGTTGAAAAAACTGAACAAGTAATCTGCTATTTGTAGAAACGCATGAAGATTTTTATGACGGGAGCAACTTCAGGCTTAGGCATTGAAGCTGCGGTAGCACTGGCCGACCAAGGACATGACCTCTACGTTCTCGGACGAACTCAAGAAAAAATTGAAACACTCATTGCAATTGCGAGCAAGCGATCGGGAACCACTTGCTCAAACATTCATCCCATTGTGGGCGATCTAAACAGTCTGAAAGGGCTTCATGAAATTCTTACCACATTCCGTACCGAGCATAATCAATTGGATATGATTATCAACAACGCCGGTCTTTGGAATACAGAATTGAAGAAACGTTTCACGTAAACCTCCTTGCTCCGTATCAAATAATTAAAGCACTCCTTCCACTCCTTTCAAAGTCAAAATCTCCCGTAGTAATCACAACGGCCTCGGCCTTGCATCAAGGCACGATTGAGTTTGATGATCTTGAGTATCGAAAGAACTTCAACGGATTCAAAGCTTACCGCCAGTCTAAACTTGGAGTAATCCTGCTTACAAGGCTATTCGCCCGAGAGCATAAGAGTGTATCATTCTTCTCTCAGCACCCGGGTGTTGTCAATACAAACTTGGGTCGACAGATGGGATGGATTGTAAACGCCTTCTTCAAATTGATGGGGATATCTCCTAAGAAAGGTGCTGAAAACTTCATATTCTTGGCTTCAACCGAACCTGCTAAACTGAAATCTGGAGCATATTATGCGAAAAAGGTGGTGAAGAAAATTACCACCGAAAGCTACGACCTCGAAATGGCTAAGAAGCTGAAGCTAAGCTTGGATAATTACCTCAATCGAGCTTAAGAAATATTATTGAAGCAGGCCTGAACATCGTCGTCCTCCTCGATTCTGTCAATCATTTTCTCTATGTCTTCCAATTGTTCTTCAGTAAAGTCGACCGGCGATGTTGAAATTCGCTGAAGACTCGACTTTGCTATTTCAATTTCCAATGACTCGAATGCCTCAGTCATCGTACCGAAGTTGGTGTAGTCAGCGGAAGCGTATACCATACCTTCATTCTCTTCTATTTCTTCTAGACCACCATCAATTAACTCCAGCTCAAGTTCTTCAAGGTCCATTCCTTCCGCCTTTTCAAACTCAAATACTGCCTTCCGGTTAAACATAAACTCCAATGAACCCGTTGGCACCAAACTTCCTCCTGCCTTTGTGAAATAGTGCTTGACATTGGCCACCGTTCGAGTTGGGTTATCCGTTGCTGCTTCTACGAAGACCAACACACCATGTGGACCTTTGCCTTCATAGTTCACCTCGGTGAAGTTATCTGCGTCTTTTCCAGATGCTCGTTTAATTGCCGACTCGATATTATCCTTGGGCATGTTCTGCCCTTTGGCATTCTGAATCGCAGAACGCAGTGATGCATTCATATCAGGATCTGGCCCACCTTCTTTCGCAGCCATAGTTATGGCCTTGGCTAGTCGCGGAAAAATCCGTGACATCTTATCCCATCTTTTCTCCTTGGCCGCCCTTCGATATTCAAATGCTCTTCCCATACAATTGGTGTTTGATGCGAATGTAACTCCCACAACCACATCTCGCAACTGCTACACATTGATGCAAAATCGGTTATAATACCTTCATTCGGGTATTGTTTATGGAATAATAAGCACGTTTTTTTGCGCTTGTTTAAAACCATTCTAGATAAGCTAATGTCGATATCGAAACGAATTTCCCACATGACTCGAATCCTGATCGTTTTTCTTTTCACCCTTTCGAGCATCACTGCACATGCGGCTGGTGGTGATGTCGAAAACGAGACGCGCATGCTAATTAATCTGATGGATTATGTAGCTAAAGATTATCAAATGGCGGTTAAGGACGGGGCCGTAATAAGTGCGTTTGAGTTCGAAGAAATGAACGAATTCGTTGCCACGGCAATTGATTATGCAATCCTACTAGAGAAAGGTGGAGCCATTGATAGCGCCGATCCGATACATGGCAACTTAATTGAACTGAGGCAGCTGATTGAATCAAAAGGAACCATCGGTGATGTTGCTAAGAAAGCTGATGCCGTAAAAACCCTGCTTCTCGACTTGAACCTCGTGTCGTTAAGCCCATCCAATTGGCCAAACATGGAAAATGGATCCATGTTATTTAAGGAACAATGCGCGAGTTGCCATGGTAATTTTGGCGCTGGTGATGGCGCTGCGGGCGTCGGGCTAACTCCTCCTCCGACAAACTTTCGAGATAAAAGCATCATGCAAGGAGTGGCACCATTTCAAGCATTCAACACGATAAGGCTAGGAATTCCAGGAACTGGAATGCGAGCCTTCAATGAGCTTAATGACACAGAAATATGGGATTTAGCCTTCTATATAGAAGGGCTGCAACACCTAGATAAGCGCAACTCCAAACCCACTATTGAACTAAGCCTGGAAGAACTCGCAACCTTGAGCGACGAAGAGTTACTGTCGTTATATCCTGCCATTGACGTTGCCGCACAACGATCCAACCCGATCAAAAGCGAGTTAGGTTCAACTGAAGCACCAATCGAACTAGCAAAACGGCTTCTTCAAGAATCCTTAGATGCTTATAAAAACAATCAAGTTTCGGAAGCAACTTCCCTCGCACTAAACGCTTACTTGCAAGGCGTGGAACCCATTGAACCTCAGATCATGGCCTCCGACAACGCGCTATTCCAAGAACTAGAAACAAACATGATGCGGATACGTTCAGACATAAAGTCTGGAGCCGACATCGCCATCATTGAAGGGGCAATTGCAGATGCAACAAAGTCATTGGATAAAGCCAGCGACTTGCTCGGAACAGGTGAGCGCGGCATGGCCATGACCTCGTTCATAGCCGCTAGCATCCTCATTCGAGAAGGCCTGGAGGCCTTTCTCATAATTCTGGCAATCCTAGGCATACTCAAGTCTTTGGATGCGCCACGAGCCATTAAATGGGTTCATGGAGGTTGGTTGACCGCCGTTGGCGCTGGAATAATCGGTTGGTTCTTTGCTGATTCTATCATGACTTGGAGCGCAGCAAGCCGAGAGTTAATGGAGGGACTGATTGCCCTATTTGCTGTTGTCGTACTGCTTTACCTCGGGTTCTGGCTGCACGGAAAAACGGAGGCATCCAAATGGAAAGAGTTTGTTGAGACAAGAATTAAGTCCCTGCTGAGCAGCAATAACATGATCGGGCTTGGCGCATTTTCGTTCATCGTGGTATTCCGAGAGGCTTTCGAGTCTGTTCTGTTTCTTAGTTCGCTTACTTCAGACGGACTATCGAGCAGTAAACTTGGTGTATTCATTGGCCTTATCGCATCTGCAATCGTCATTTTCATTTTTGCGTGGGCTATGCTCCGATGGTTCAAACGTATGCCCATATCTAAGGTCTTCCTCTACTCTTCCCTCATAATTCTAGCCTTGGCTTTTGTATTGACCGGCCAAGGCGTTCATGCCATCCAAGAAGGTGGCTACCTCGACATACACTCCCTGCCGATCAATTTACGATTTGGCGCCCTTGGCATTTACCCAACATATGAGACAGCACTCTCGCAGGTGTTCATCTTAATCGCCATCTTGGTAATTTGGAAGTTGAGCACCTTCAAGGCGCTATCGGTCGAGAATAAGTAGGCGATTAAAATATTCATTTCGCGGGCCACGTTTGCCTAATATATTTGTTCATCCCATGAAATTAATTCTTGCCTGCCTCCTCCTTTTCAGCGCGTTAACTGCACGAACACAGGGTCAAACTCCTGATTCACATGAATTATCATATCACATTGGTTATCTGAGTAATAACGCAATAAGACCTGGGGTGAATTTCGGTCTTGAATACGGCCTAGTCGACGCTGTAAAACTTAAATCTAAGGTGAAGGAAGGACGTGGAGCAATCAACACAATCAGGGTGCATCAAATTGTGGCCGCGACAAACTTGGGCGTATTGTGGCACCCTCAAACAAGCACATCGTTATTGAACACATACACCATTGAATATCGCAAAACAACGAAGCGAAGAATGCAGTATCAATTGGGAATTGGGGGCGCATATATGCGAAACTTCTTTCCGAACGCATATGTGGTTGATGACTCCGGAGAGGTCTCAAGCAGGAGTTTTGGAAGCGCGGGTTATGGAGGTATTACACAGTTTATTGGCTACGGCAGATATCGAAGAGACAGCCGAGCCTTGCAATGGTGGCACTTGCGCATTGCAGCTACATACCTAGTTGGTTACAACTCGTTTTTGCTGCCCTACCTCACCACTGAACTTCGACTCGGATTCCACAAAAAGCCCGTGCAATAATGAAAAAGCTACTACCAATATTACTAGTGGCCATATCAATGGCTGGTTGCCAAGATGACACGATTACGGCGTTAAACGAAACGATATTCGTTAAGAACAACGGTGCTGACATGCCCGTCTATGTGCGCGGAAATGGCGCATCAAAGTGTTTTGTGATCCTTGTTCATGGCGGCCCCGGTGGCAATGGTCTTGAATACAGCAATGGAGAGTCGCAGGATATTCTAGAAGAGAAATTCGCCTTTGCTTATTGGGATCAACGTGGTCAAGGTATGGCGCAAGGACACTACACACAATCCGACATTACCATTGGCCAAATGGCGAATGACTTAAAGGCCGTGGTGCTTACCATGAAGAAACACTATGGAAGTGATTCAAAAATCTTCGTGCTTGGACACAGCTGGGGCGGAACACTTGGAACTGCATTCATGATCAATGATTCAAACCGTGTTTTGATTGACGGCTGGATTGAAGCTGATGGAGCTCATGACATTCCCAAAATCAATGTGGAAGCGATAAAAATGTTCAGATCCATCAGCGCTGAACAGATCGCTGAAGGCAACAACGTGGCTAAGTGGCAGGAGATTTCAGATTGGGCCCTCGCAGTGGACACCAATGCCATAACCTCCGATGAGGGTGGCGAAATCAACTCGAAGGCATACGAAGCAGAACAAATGCTGTTGGATGATGGAATCTTGGAGAGCGGAGATGAAAGCTTCGCTCCGCTTACCGGCCCAACAAACATGCTCACAAGTTGGCTTATGGGGAATTACACTTCTGGGGTCATTCACGATGAAGTTGAAGCCAGCTCAATGACGGACGCACTCCACCTGATTGATGTTCCATGCCTCTTTTTGTGGGGGAAATATGACTTCGTAGTGCCACCTCAACTAGGAAAAGATGGGTTTAACAAGGTATCTTCAGCGGATAAGGAATTGGTAATATTTCAATACAGCGGCCACTCACCTATGGTGAACGAACCTGAACTTTTCGCCGCGGAAATCATAGAATTCATTAACCGTAATAAATAAGCTTCCAAGATGACTAACCCATGAGAGCACTCTACTACGAAGCTTACGGTGGTATTGAGCAGCTTCAAATCAAGGAACTTGAGAAGCCCAGCCCAAAGACTGGCGAAGTCCTTATTCGAGTCCATGCCACCTCGCTGAATGCGTCCGATAGGGAATTCTTAAATGGAAAACCTTTCTACACTAGGATTTGGGGACTATTCAAACCTAGGTACAATGTGCTTGGTTCCGATATAGCCGGCGTAATTGAATCAAAAGGAGAGGGTTGCTCCAGGTTTGAGATTGGTGATGCCGTTTTTGGCGATGCGCTTGGCTCCTGGGGTGGCCTTGCCGAGTTTGCCTGCATTCCTGAAAAACTCTTGACAAAAAAGCCGGACAACATATCCTTTGAAACGGCCTCTGCCCTGCCGCAGGCGGCGCTTGTGGCACTGCAAGCGTTGAAGCAAAAAACCAAATTATCGGCCGGCCAAAACTTACTTGTGTTAGGCGGCGGAGGCGGCTCGGGAACATTCGCCATTCAATTGGGGAAGTTGTATGGAACCAATGTCACTGCCGTAGATAGCGCATTAAAATCCGAACTGATGCTTGAGGCGGGTGCGGATAAAACCGTCGATTTTCAGGTAGACGATGTGTGCTCAGCCAAAACTCAATTTGACGTCATCCTAGACCTAGTTGGAAAGCGCAGGATCAAGGACTTTGAGCCCGTCTTAAAACCAAAAGGAACGTATATCCTCGTAGGCGGCTCAATTAAGCGCATTTTACAGGTCGTGATCACTGGCAAGTGGCTGTTTTCAGGTGAAAAGTCAGCCTTTCTGTTAACCGTAGAAGCCAATCAAGGATTGGACGAAATTATTGAGCTGTGCCAGTCGAGTAAGATTAAACCGATGATCGGTAAAACATATAAGCTTGACGCGGCGATAGTGGCTATGAATGACCTCTGTTCTGGTAAAATACTCGGCAAGGCAGTAGTCAGCATTAGCGAATAATTACTCGACCACGATGACTTGAGCCCGAATCTCATCTTCTGTTTCTAGTTTCACGATATAGGAGCCCTTCCTAAGCTTGGAAACATTCACGCCCACCCTTTGAGGTGATAGTTGCAGCACCGGAACATCCATTTGCTGGCCAACCATATTTATTATGGCTATGTCATGGGCATTCACCATTTCCATGGGGCTCTCCATTATCAAGAAATCGGCTGCCGGGTTTGGGTACAGCGTTATATCAGTTTGTTGAATTCGTTTTCCATCAACTCCAGTTATGGTATCTGCCGGATCAAGAACGACAAACTGTCCCATCATTCCTGCATCTTCGTGAAACAGGTTGTGACAGTGATACATGTACGGAATAATTGAATCTGTGAAGTCCTCAAATTTGGTGATGAAGCGAATGGTGTCACCAACATTCAACATAACAACATCTTTGCGACCAGCTAACGGCGCTGGAGGCTCGTGGCCGTTGACATCTAACACATAAAACTGAACATCATGAATGTGAAATGGGTGCGCAATATCTGTCTCGTTTCTCAATTCCCATATCTCAATGTCATCGAGGTACACGGTATCATTCACATGGTGATGATCAAATGGAGTTCCATTAATGTAGTATGGAAAGCCAGCATCAAGTGTGTCAAATACCTTAATTCGATACACGTCAGCTTCGCTTTCATCCCAGATAGAAAGGCTATTGAGGGTTGTGGGAATTGGCCCAGCTGGATTGGAGGTGGGCGCCACTATTCTTAGCTCAAGAAAATCAAAGTCATTGCTATCTAAATTATTTCCAGGAGGGCCATCTAGCCCGCCGGGACCGCCAGACATACCAAATGGCAATTCAGATCCAGCACTGCGCATATACATCACCGAGTCTTGAAGGCCGCTAAAGTCAGCGATGATTTCTAGGCGCTCTCCTGGAGACATAATAACGCTTGGAATACCCACTGGAGACTCAAGTAATCCTCCATCACTTCCAATCATTGTTGGGTTTGTATTCGGAGGCAAAAGGATGTTGTATACCCGCTGTAATGAAGCATTCAAAAAGCGAAACCGCACTCGCTGTGCTGGCACTTCGAGGTATGGTGCTAGCGTACCATTGACCATCATGGTATCGGCCATTATATTAAAAACTAGCTGATTGTCTTCGTCAAAGGACTTGTCTTGCACAATGATCGGAATGTCATCCACTCCCTAATCACGCGGAAGATCTAGACCAGCTTCATGTTCGTCGCGGATGATAATCATACCGGCCGCACCGTAATAGACCTGATTGGCCGTTTTTGTGTGCAAATGGGGATGATACCAAAAAGTCGTTGCCTCTTCGATTACTGTGAAATCGGGTTCCCACGTTTCGCCGGGATTAATCGCTGTATGTGGCCCTCCATCATCTTCCGGTGCTACATGCATGCCATGCCAGTGCATGGTCGTGGTGTCGTTGAGCAAATTTGTCACGCTCATTTCCACAAAATCTCCGGCATTCATAATAAGGGTTGGTCCTAAATAATCCTGATTAATGCCATATGTAGCGGTGCTATCTCCGCTGAGAAATTCGACGGATGATTCATCCAATACAAGATTAAACTCAGTGCCTGATATGGTATCCGGAATAAGCAGAGGATTCACAAATTGAGCCCCACCGAAAAACGGGAAAATCAGTGTCAGCGCGAACAACAGGATTCGGTTCATAGTTTATGAGGTATTCCCAATGATAGTTGTTTCAAATAAAATTCACGTACCAAACCCCATGCGTAATCTCGCAATTTTAGCTGCGCTCTTCCCAGATCTGAACTAAGTTGACCAGTGTTTCCACGGCCTTCTCCATGTCCTGCACACACGCCCACTCCATCTTACTATGAAATGCGTGCTCACCGGCAAAAATGTTTGGGCAAGGCAGCCCCATAAATGAGAGTTTCGAACCGTCCGTTCCACCCCGAATGCTTCCTGCCCGAACAGTCAACCCTGTTCTTTCAATGGCTTCCTTAGCAAATTGCGACACTTCAGGGCAGCCATCAATCACGTTCTTCATGTTTCGGTATTGCGCGCTTGCCGCGAAAGAATAAGTAGAATTTGGAAAGGCCTCCATGGCAGTTTGAAGCAATCCTTCCAGTTCCGCCTCGTACACAGCCAAATCAGCATCCACAAACGAACGGATAATGAAAATGAGCTCCATTGACTCTACTCCACCGTTCATTTCATAGGGATGCACAAAGCCTTCTCGTTTATCTGTTGTTTCAGGCGACCACCCATCTTTTGGCAGCAAGTCGATAAACGCAGAAGCTGCCTTCAGCGCACTCTCCATTTGGTCTTTGGCAAAACCCGGATGCGTATTCACACCTCGAATAATCACCTTGACCATATCGGCCGAGAAGGTTTCATCTTCAAATGAACCAAGTGCCTCGCCATCAACAGTGTAGCCGTATTTGGCTCCTAATTTTTCAATATCAACCTTGTCTGCACCCCTTCCAATTTCCTCATCAGGAGTGAAGAGAATTCTTACATCGCCGTGGGGTTGGTCAGGATTTGCTTGGAAGTAAGCCACCATATCCATGATCTCCGCTACACCAGCTTTGTTATCTGCCCCAAGAAGTGTTGTGCCATCCGAGGTGATAATATCCATTCCAACTTTGGTCGCAAGTTCAGGGTGCTCGGCTGGATCGATCTTCACCTCCGCATTCATTGGCAAGGAGATAACCGAACCATCATAGTTCTTATGAAAGGTAGGGTTCACATTGGCACCGCTCGATTCTGGCGAAGTGTCTACATGCGAACAAAAGCAAATCGTAGGCACTTTTTTCGGCGAATTCGATTTTAAGGTTGCATAGACATAACCATGTTCATCCATTTCCGCATCCGATACTCCGAGATCCAACAGTTCTTGCACGAGCAGGCGACTCAAATCCTTCTGCTTTTCCGTTGATGGCGTGGTCTCGCTGTGCGGGTCACTTTGGGTGTCGATTTTGGCGTATCGAACAAATCGGTCTACTACGGTAAATGTGTGCTCCATGGGTTTCAAATTTCTTGAACGCGATATTAGCCAACGGATCTCAATTCAAGAAATCGCCTTCTAGTCAGAATAGAATCTTAGAATTCAACATTCATTCGAGATATCTAGACCCGATTCGCTGAAATGATATTCTTTTGCCATCAACTACATTGCACATGGTCAAATACAACCCCAAGGACTGGTTCGGTCTCATTTTCAAGTTTCATAAGTCGGATACCTTTCGGAAACTAATCTGGGTAATGGTTTCTATAGCAATCTATGCGGGGTTGGTTGTCTACATTTCAGAAGAAGTCTTGAAGCTGGAGCCCCGTTCCGTTACGGTCATGCACTCCTTATTGGGCTTCGTGATCTCGCTTTTACTCGTTTTCCGGACAAACACAGCCTATGATCGATGGTGGGAAGGACGAAAACAATGGGGTGCATTGGTGAATGTGAGCCGCAACCTTGCCCTAAAGATTCACGCATTCATTCCAGCGGAAGATGTCGAATTAAGAATGCGCATGTTTCATTCAATTTGGGCCTACGCGGATGTTCTTAGAGGACACCTGCGTAACAACATTGAAATTGAAGAGCTTTTTTCTCGAATTCCCGACACGATAGAAGTTGACACCGAGCGAAAACATGTTCCAAATATTATTGCAGAGCACATGCAACTTGATACGCTCACAGCCTTCAAAAAGCATGACTTAAGCCAGGCCTCCTATTTGGCCATGCTTGAGGATGTGAATGCCTTTACCGACATCTGCGGGGCGTGCGAACGCATTAAAAAGACACCCATCCCTTATAACTACAACATCTTCATCAAGAAATTCATTTTTGTCTACATCGTTTCGATGCCCTTGGCCTTTGTAGGAGATTTCCATTATTGGACCATCCTGGCAACACTGTTCACATTCTACACGCTGGCCAGCTTGGAGCTCATCGCAGAGACCATTGAAGATCCGTTTGGTATTGACCCTGACGATCTACCAACAGACGATTTGGCGATTACAATACGAACCAATGTGGAGGAGATAGGAGCTTCAATTGGGATGTGATTCAGTAGGATAGGATGGCTATGGGTTGGGAACCTGCGAATATTTTATCTAATAAACGCCAATATGGTTGCGTACTATTTTGAAATTCTGAAAAGAACCTCCAAATCTCGATGCGACTTGACCAAGTCATTCAATTCTTTTAGTTCATGATAAGCTTCTGCCGGAATCTTATTCGTCGCAATGGCGTATTGGGATGCTGCAATTAAAATGCCCGCAGTGGATTCATCAAGTTGCAGACCACACTTCCCTACTGTGTTTTGATGCGAATACTGGTTGCTTTCCGTGTTTTGAAACAACAACCCTTCACCATGCAGCGGAACCCGTGTCATTTGTCTAAAATACCCAGGTGGTACAAGAGCCAAAAGCCTTTCATCTTCGTAGTCAACTAAAAGGTCGTGCAAAAACATCTCCGCCAAACGCAAACTATACACCCCATCACCCACCTTCTTTACCGCCCTTGGTTGAGACGCCTTAATCCGCACCACGCAACTGAATGGAAAGGATTTATTTATGGAGGCTATCCAAATTGAGTCAATGGTCATTTCCTGTAAATCAACACCAAATAAATCTTCTTCCAATTCATCAATGTTATCTGCTTCCGAATATTCTAACAAAACCCTGCGGGTATTCGAGCTGAAAATACCAGCAAGCTTCAAACGGATTTCATACGTTGTCTTTAGGCTTTCCAAGTCGAGGTGGGCAGAAATATCAGTCTGAATAGTGTTGTCCGCTAGGCTGTTCTTCGGGAGCACACCAAAGCTTGCTGACGCTTTATTTTCGTTGCGACTCTCAAATCGCAAGAACATGGCCTTGGTACCTTATAGGTAATACGGAACCTCCCCTAGAAGCCAATTGCTGTATCTTTTTGACGGAAACAAATAATGAAACCCACCTTCATTGTCCTGAATTCGAAGCCCAACATTAGTAAATTGCCCGCCGGAAATCGACATCGCATCGACCTCTCCCTCGTACCTATTTCTTGCAAACACTAGTTCATACTCAATCGCTAGATGTTTTAGTAGTTTGTCATAAAGCACAGTTAAATTAACCTCGTCTATGCGTCGATTCGCGATATAATCAATTAGAGGTAGTAACTCCTCTGAATCTGGAAGCTTTTGAACTATGTCATAAGTTCCATTCACGTGGTGCACAAATGACCTAAACTTCTCAAAGGAGTCTTCCCCGTCAAATTTGACCATCTCCTCTTCTACCCACCGTTTTAACCCATTCGTTTTTCCATTATCATTAAAAATCCAATCATACCTATTGATTACACCCTCCCAGGATTCTTCCGAAATCCAATATGGCAGGTTTGAATTGTAATACACCTTTTCTAAATAATAAAAGACATAGGGCAACTCGTCTTCCCAAATGGAATATGCATCGTTTGTTATTGCTGGTAGATTCTCAAGTTTCCATTGAAAAATCTCGAACATCTCTTGATTCGCGGTTTTCTTTTTCGGTTCCGATAATCCGTTGTGCCATTGGATTTTTGTAATCAAACCGGCTCTAACTTGAAGCTTGAAAGACGATGAAAGACATGCCAAATTTGAGTGAAAAAATCGATGATTTATCCCGGCAAAACGATCGGAGTTGTAGCTATACCTGTATTCAATCTCATCACCAATTTCCACATTTGGGACATTTATTTTGGCAACCCAATAGCTCGATGACATACCATAGTTCAACTCCTTTACTATCTGAATACCCTCGTCATTAACCTTGACAGGCTTTCCTTTTTTCTTTATTACCCGAGCATCCACAAGCGTGAAATCATTACTGGAATGAACTCGAAATTTCAAATTTGAGTTTTCATCGATTCCTTTCTGGGATAACACCTTAACTCTGCAATGAACAGATCGAATCGATTGAGGAGTGAAGCCTCGATCGGTGTTGTATGTGTGAACTGCCTGCTCCTTTCTGAAAACCAGATAGGCATCCTCCTTTTCAAGGCTCGACTCAACCTCGGTAATGGAAGGCTCGTTCTTCCACTTATAGCGCACCTTTTTAATAGCTGGCTGAGCCAAGGACATGAGCGAAACATGCAAGCACACAAATATGATAATGGTCGTTTTAATCTTTAAAAAGCAATACATATCGATCAAAGAATTCGTTTGCGTACGTGGCCACATTGTTTAAATCAGCTAGGTTATCCTCATTCAGTTTCAGGCTATCCCCGACATAAGAATACCTCAACAAAATCTTATCGCTACTTGTAGATTCAATCAGAAATCGAAATGTAAAATCACCTGAAACCATCGTATCTGCCTCCGAAAACACTATCAGCTTCACAGAAGAATCAAATTTTATTTCAAAGACAAACTCCTCATTTTGAGGTAGGTATTGAATCGCGGGGATTTCCGTAGCATCCCTTTGCTTGAGAAAAAGTCCATCAAAAGCATTTAATCTCAAATAATGGTCACCTCCGACTTGATTCAAAATCATTTTTTCATTTTCAAGTCTGTAATGCACAGGGGCATTTTCAGTGCCTTCCTTTTCAATTCCCATGACACTAAACTCCTTAAAGGAACGAGAAAGAAACATTTCAATCTCATCGTTTTCAATTGACTCCCAGACTTGCGCCCCATCGAATTCAGTTCCAATAATTAGAGGTGTCGAATGATACTCGCCATTTCCTTCGCTATGGCCTATTCTATTACAAGTGAGGTGCAGATTGTATCGCTCTGCCACTTCAGCACTCGAAATCATAGGTACAGTGTGAATTCCGTGAGGCTCTGATAATAACAAATACGAACTACCCTGGGTATGCCGACTAGAGAATCCAAAGGGAATGTCATCATCTGTTGCGTCTAAAATCAATGTATCACCACCAATTATGGAAATACAAATTGCATGGTTTGCAAAACCAATTGCAGGGTAGACAACATTGGCTTTTGAACTAAGTGTATGCACCAACGCTGAATAGGCCTCAATGCCCTTATAAAGCAGGCCCAATTCCAAGAAGTGAGCCATATCCTTGCAGTCGCCACGCTTGTTGGCTAAAGTTATGTTTGCACTGCGTGGGCACCAGCCACTATATCCACTCTCAACTGCAACATATCGAATGTTTCTTTGACAGTACTCGAATAGGGTCTTCGCAATTTCGAGGTGCTTCTCTTTGCCAGCGCACAGAGAATCAATAATCGACTTACTACTGGGATTCAACGATTCTAACCCCGATCGCAGTCCAGCATTCCATTTCTGAAAAGCCTGAAAAGGATCCTCTCCTTTTTTTGTTACTGAGAATGGCAGTCTAATATGATCATTCCTTGATGTCTCAAGCGAAATGGTGTTTAGCGAATAGTATGTGCCTTCGTCATCCTCAACTTCCGTTAGATCAATATTGAATTCATCTTCAATAACATCCTTGTACCAGTATAATTCAAATCCAAATGGAATTGAAATATCGTAGTGAAAGCTGTCTATTCGGTAGGAACTGACAACAATTGGAGTCGTTAGCATTCTATCCTCAACAATCAGAGAATAGGAAAAGCGAAATCTGGTATTGCCTGGAACCAGTGTTGTATAATGTTTGGCATCATCAATAAATGAGGATGTCCGCAGATCGCTCAACTTAATCTCTTTGGGTGATACACGCTTCCATTTTTGGCTTTTCTCGCTGAAAAATTCGATTACTAAAGATTCAATCTTGTATAAATCTGTAAATGGAATTGATATAGTATTCTGGTTTTCACTTCTTTTCCCTACCACTTTAACCTCTGAAACATAACCGTCATTTGCCCCATAGTGTCTGCTTTCAATCCAAGAAGCATATTTAGCTTCACCCCATCTACCTTGAAAACGAAAAAGAACATTACACTGATAAATGCAAGCCAGCATTGATTCATAAAATCAAATTTAACATAGTCTTCTTAATCAACTATGTTACTCAAGATTCCGAACTTAGTAGCCAAATCAAGCAAACATGGCATTTGACGAACACTTAGGAGATCGCATTCGAGACGAACTTACCGCACAGCGTGTGGATTACAGAGAAATGAAAATGATGGGCGGCCTCTGTTTCATGGTCGATGACAAAATGTGCGTGGGTGTTGTCGGAGATCAGCTAATGGCACGTATTGATCCAGATACTTATCAAGATGCGCTTACCAAAGAAGGCGCCTCAGAAATGAACTTCACCGGTCGACCAATGAAGGGATATGTGTTTATTAACCCCGAAGGCACGGACATGGACAACGACCTCGCTTATTGGGTGGAGCTGTGTGTAGAGTTTAACCCATACGCCAAGGCGAGCAAGAAGTAGGAATGACCAGTGACATTCTCGCTTACCGCGAACTCATATTGATGTTTCCAGTGTTCTGGATTTTGATCTTCACTATTTACATCGTATTTAAACCTCAGAGCAAGGAAGATCGGCTGTTTTCGTACAATTCGAAGAAGAGTGAAAAAGACATACTGCGATTGCTGGAGCAACTAGAGCACAAAAACAGAAAAGACTACAGTAAAACAAAGCGGTTGGTGATCATCAGGTGCTACGAGGACGGGAAAATCACGGAAGCAGAGTCTGCACGCATGGAAAAAACGATCATGCGGGTGCATTACAACGACTTTGAAAGTCGATGGAGTGTATACTCCAAGGCTGATCCCATGGTTCTGATCACTTTCTTAATCACCATTCTCTATGGCTTTGTATTCTTCAATTTCTTGATCGACCCAAAAGGCGCCATGATGATTAAGAACCGGCTTCTACTGAATATGATCCTGGTGCCTCCCGCCCTTCTCGGCCTAATGATCTACGGCATCTTCACGGTCTATTTCCAGGTACTGTCAGGGGTTATGTATTCGGTAGGCTCAGTTCAACGCGCCCAAATCTCCTTTAATGAATTTATCCGAGCACTAAAAATGGGTGGTCGGAATACCGAAATTAAATTCCAAGGGCGTGGACTAAGATCCGGGTGGGGCCGACTGTAATATTGAGCACCTTTGCCTCGTGCAATCCACCAAAGACTTTCTTGCCGAACAAACCGCTCCGATCATAGACGTTCGCACCCCTGCCGAATTCGAAAAAGGGCATATACCGGGAGCGAAAAACTTACCGCTATTCACGAACGAAGAGCGGCACGAGGTAGGCCTTTGTTACAGACATAAAGGGAAAGACGAAGCAGTCAAGCTTGGTTTGTCATTTATCGGCCCTAGGCTTCAGCAAATGGTGTTGGATGCAGAGAAAATCTCAGAAGACCGAAACGTGCGTCTCTATTGTTGGCGAGGCGGCATGCGTAGCAACTCGCTCTCATGGCTACTCAAAACTGCAGGCTTTAAAACAAGTGTATTGGAAGGTGGCTATAAAGCCTGGCGCAAATACGGACGAGACATGTTTGAGACTCCTTGGCAGTTACTATGCATGGGAGGATTCACTGGCTGCTCAAAGACCACGATTTTAATGTCGCTTCAAGACAAGGGCGAGCAAATGATTGATCTAGAGGGCTTGGCAAATCACAAAGGATCCTCTTTTGGGTACTTAGGCGCACAGCCAAGCACCGAGCATTTTGAAAACCTGCTTGCTGCTGCCTTTATAAAACTAGATCCGACGAAGCCGATTTGGATTGAAGATGAAAGCAAAATTATAGGGTCGGTAAGCATTCCTGCTGTGATTAAAACAGCCATGAATGCAGCGCCCTTTATTTTCATACAACGGAGCCTTGATGAACGTATAGTGGAGCTTTGCTCTGGCTATGGCGACGAAACCATTTTGGAGCTTAAAAAGGCCTTCGAACGAATTCAAAAGCGCCTTGGCGGTCAGTTCACCAAGGACGCACTGCAATATTTAGAGGAAGGAAACCTGCCAGACGCATGCCGAATCGCATTGCATTACTACGATAAGGCATACGCACACTCCTTGGCCAAAAGCGGGCGCAAGCCTGACCTCGATTTAGACATCACAAACACCTCCATTGATGAGGTGGCAGAAAAGCTAATAGAATGGAAAAAACAAGACTAACACAGTTCAGCAAAGGTTCCGGCTGTGGTTGCAAAATAGCACCGGCAGATCTTCAAGACATACTAGCCAAAGTTGGCTCGTCTGACATGGAATTCCCAGGACTAATTGTTGGCAACGGCGCCATGGACGACGCTGCTGTGATGAAATTCTCAGAGGATCAATATGTTGTTAGCACCACCGATTTCTTTACTCCGATCGTAGATGACGCCTCCGATTTTGGCCAAATCGCTGCGGCAAATGCGATTAGCGATGTGTACGCCATGGGTGGGAAGCCCATCATGGCCGTAGGAATACTTGGTTGGCCAATTGAGCAACTCGGCCCCGACTTGGCAGCGGAGGTGATCAAAGGATCTCGTGATATCTGCAATAAGGCTGGCATTCCACTCGCTGGCGGACACAGCATAGATAGTAAGGAACCCTTCTTTGGTTTGGCTGTAACCGGAATTGTGTCAAAAGGCAATCTCAAGCGAAACAATGGGGCCAAGGCTGGAGACACCCTCTTCCTTACCAAACCATTGGGAAGCGGCATTCTTAGTACGGCCATGAAAAGAGGCATTGCGAAGGACGAGGATACAAAGCTGCTATTGAGTGAATTGAAAAAACTCAACACCGTTGGTTTTGAATTGGGAAAACTACCAGCGGTGAACGCTATGACAGACGTGACGGGTTTTGGCTTGTTAGGCCACCTGATTGAGTTGTGCGAGGCTTCTGGACTCCGAGGTGATATCCAGTTCGATGACGTCCCTAAATACCCAGAAGCGGTTTTGAAGCCGTATTTAGATCAGTTTGTCATGCCTGACAACACCATGCGCAACTTTAAGGCATATGGATCAAAGGCCACGAAGCTCAGCGCACTGCAACTTCAAATATTGTGCGATCCACAAACCAACGGAGGTTTACTCCTATCCGTTTCAGCTGGATCTGAAAATGAAGTCATTGAAACGTGCGCTGCAAATGGAATAGCGATTCAAAAGATTGGTAGCCTCCGCGCTTTAATCGATGGGCCAGTGGTAACGGTATCCTAGTTTAGATCAATCCCTACAGGGCAATGATCGCTGCCCTCGATGTCGTTTAGAATAAACGCCTCTTTCACTCTATCAATAATGGATGCGCTGGCGAAGAAGTAGTCGATTCTCCACCCAACGTTGTTCGCTCGAGCATCGCCTCTCCAGCTAAACCAGCTGTACTTCTCCTTTTCTGGATATAAGTGTCGAAAGGTGTCAACAAATCCACCGTTGATGATGACATCCAGTCCATCAATTTCTCTCTGGGTATAGCCCGCCGTCTTATTGTAGTTTGATTTATCGTTTTTCAGGTCTATTGGGCGATGCGCCGCGTTTAAATCGCCACAGACAATAACGGGCTTAGACGCTTCAAGCCCTTTGATGTAAGCAAAAAATGCGGCGTCCCAGGAAACTCGGTAGTCTAGGCGTTTCAACCCTTGCTGCGAGTTTGGTGTGTACACTGTCACAAGCCAAAAGGCTTCAAACTCTGCCGCGAGGACCCTACCCTCCGTATCGTGTTCTTCTATTCCCATATCCGGGACAACTTGAAGGGGTTCTGTTTTAGAGATTATAGCCGTTCCCGAATAGCCCTTCTTCACGGCAGAATTCGAGTATACATGATATCCTATGTCAAAAAGCGTCTCGCGCACCTGCTCATCTTGAGCCTTGGTTTCTTGGATGCAAATCACATCCGGTTTCATTTCTTCCAACCTGTCAGCAAAACCTTTTTTATAGGTGGCTCGAATACCGTTTACATTCCAAGAAATTAATCGCATATTTTTTCGTATTGATCGACAAATGTATTAGTCCAGCAGAGTATTTGAAAACTTCTAGATATTGAAGCCAACTTAGGTCTAAAATCGCGCGTTTATTTAAAGAACAACACCTGAATATTCTTGATTTAATGAAGCTGATTTCTACCACACTTTTTTGCTTTATTGCAGCAGCATCCATCGCTCAATATCCTATGAACCTTAAATTTCGAGTGACCGACGACGCGAAAAATGTTCTAAAGGGAATGACAATACGACTTTACGAGTCAAATGAAGTGGTGGAAGAAATCGAAAAATCAAAATCCTTGGTGGAGTTCAAACTTGAAAAACCTTCTATTTACACTATCGAAGTTGAGCTTAAAGGGTTTGTGACGAAGCGCGTTAGCGTGGTTACCGATGCCTTGCCAGAAGACCATAACAAAGACAACTATCGATTCAATATAGCCATGGAGCGGGCTCTCGATTATCATGGATATACTGATGCGGAAGAAGTTTTGGAATTCCCAAGCGCTATTGTCAATTTCGACACCAACAGCGGGGTATTTGACTACAACGAAACGTATTTGCTGAGCACGAAAAAGGCCTTTGAAAAGCTTTACCACAGCAAGGAAGAGATTAAGTTCTAGTTAGAGAACAGCGGCTTTTAATGTGATTGTATCGCCTTCGCTCATCACCTTAACCACATAGTACCCAGCGCTTAATCCTGAAACGGTGACCCGTTCATTGTTCTCTGCAGAGGTGACTCGGAGCAAGTTTCCGGCACTACCATAGATTTCCACTTCTGAAGTCATATGATGCATTCCCTTAAGGCTTATCTCACCAACACTGGGGTGAGAAAGAAGTTGAACAGGCATATCGCTCATTTTGAGGTCGCAATGCGCAATGGAGAGTTTTTTTGTTTCCCCGTCTAAGTCGTTCTGCTCAAGCTGATAATACTGATATTTCCCCTCTAGCCTATAACTCACTTCATACTCAACCAAATCTATGGAATTCCCGACTCCCGAATGATCAAATAATGGCTTCCAATCATCCAGACTTTCACTACCATATACGGTGAAATAGTCGTTATTACTCTCCGTTGCGGTAGACCACGTAAATATCACATTGTTACGTTCCGTCGCAAAACATTCGAAGAGCAAAAGCTCAACGGGTAAGGTAGGATTTGCAGAACAACCTGATGATGTGCATGAAGAGGGCCCTGTTATATCAGTTTGGCTTCCTGTCCAAACAGCAGTTCCGTTAATGTTTAATTTATCGCCGTTGTTACTTCCAGTGACAGTGCCTCCAGAGTAAACATCCACAAGACCGTTAGCGCTTAAATTAATTTTCCGCCCTCCCGGGAAGTTTATCGTACCAAAAACGATAATGTGCATGTTTGAGTATGTGCCGCAATTGCAATTAACATCAACCGTAACACCAGCAGGTATGACTAGTGTGTCTCCATTCGCAGGGATCGTTCCTGATTGCCAAATCCCATATGAACTCCAATTTCCCGCGCTTGCTGTGTCGATTGTAGCAAACGAGGCTATTGGCAACACAAGCAGGAAAAATATGGATAGAACTTTTCGCATTTAAACGGGATACGAATATCCCAATAAAAGGTTGGGCATCAACACGGAAACATGAATAAAATCAATTAAACGCTTCATCCTCAATTTGGCTCGAGTTTGCGGTTCATTCCTACATTTACCGCCCAAACTAATTTTCATGATTCGCTTTCTCCTATTCTGCTCCCTCACTCTCCTGTCTCTTGTCTCTCAATCGCAAGAAAAATTCGAACAACTTGGTAACGACTTACCCACTCCAAACAGTTACCGTACAGCCTCTGGAGCGCCAGGGCACGAATACTACCAGCAGAAAGCCGACTATGAAATGGACATCGTATTGGATGATACGAAGCAATCTGTAAGTGGGAAAATCAAGATCACCTACACCAACAACTCACCCGACCAACTAGACTATCTATGGTTGCAGCTAGATCAGAATATGCGGGCACGAGATTCAGAAACGAAGGCCATCGCCACCATGTCCATCGAAAAAGGAAGTTCATTTAATGAAATCAAGCGACTGCACAACGACTTTGATGGTGGATTTAAGATTGATGACGTTAGAGACGCTTCAGGTAAAACCGCAGACTATACCGTAGTAAAAACCATGATGCGTGTGGACATACCTGAACCACTAAAATCAGGTGAATCAACGACCCTTGAATTGGACTATTGGTATAACATCAACGACCGAATGCAAATTGGTGGAAGATCGGGATATGAGTATTTTGAAGAGGAAGATAATTACCTCTACACCATCGCTCAATTCTTCCCAAGAATGTGTGTTTACAATGAAGTAGAAGGATGGCAAAACAAGCAATTTCTTGGGCGCGGTGAGTTCACGCTGCCATTTGGAGACTACAAGGTAAACATCACTGTACCAGATGATCACGTAGTTGGATCTACAGGAACACTTCAAAATGCCGATGAAATTCTAACACAAGAGCAACGCGACCGATTTGAGGAAGCGAAAACAGCCGATTCGCCGGTAATGATTGTAAACCAAAAGGAAGCGGAAAAGGCAGAAAAAGGAAAATCGTCTGGAACGAAAACTTGGACATTTCATGCCGAAAATGTGCGTGATTTTGCCTTCGCATCTTCTCGGAAATTTATTTGGGATGCAATGGGTGTAGACATTGACGGAAAGACCATCATGGCGATGAGCTATTACCCAAAAGAAGGAAATCCACTTTGGGAGATGTATAGCACAGAAGTAGTTGCGCATACGATTCGAACATATAGTAAGTTCACCATTCCGTATCAATATCCAGTTGCCATATCGGTTCACACAAACCGGATTGGGATGGAATACCCAATGATCTGCTTTAATGGCGGACGTCCTGAGGCAGACGGTACATACTCCGCAGGCACAAAGCACGGAATGATCTCCGTGATCATTCATGAAGTAGGACACAATTTCTTCCCAATGATCATTAACTCTGATGAGCGCCAGTGGACATGGATGGACGAAGGGCTCAACACCTTTGTACAGTATCTAACTGAAAAGGAGTGGGACGTGAACTACCCATCGAGACGCGGACCACCAAGCAAAATGGTAGACTACATGAAGGGAGACCAAAAGCGGATCTCTCCGATTATGACAAGCAGCGAGAGTATATTCCAATTTGGCAACAACGCATACGGCAAACCAGCCACGGCATTAAACATATTACGAGAGACGGTTCTAGGCCGAGATTTATTTGATTTTGCCTTCAGCACATACGCCAAAAGATGGGCGTATAAGCATCCAACTCCCGCTGACTTTTTCAGGACGATGGAGGATGCTTCGGGCGTTGATTTAGATTGGTATTGGAGGGGTTGGTTCTACTCTACAGATCCGGTGAATTTGTCCGTTGACGAGGTTCGACTATTCAACATCAACACGAAAAACCCAGAGACAGAATTGGCCGCAAAAAGGGACGCGGATGAAGCCGAAGAACAATACCTTGGAGAGATCTTGAACATCAAAATGATTACTTCACCTGTAATAGACCAAAAGCCTGAACTTCAAGATTTTTACAATGAGAGAAATGAGTACGAAGCCACTGCCTACGACAGGAAAAAGTACGAGGATTTTCGCGAAAAACTAGACGACGATGAGAAGGCCATTTTGGACGGGAAGTGGAATTATTACCAAATGAAATTTTCGAATAAAGGCGGGCTTCCGATGCCAATAATCTTGGAGTTCACGTACAGCGACAATTCGAAAGAACGCCACTACATTCCAGCTGAAATTTGGAAGAATGATCTGACACAAGTGAGCAAGGTTTTTTACTCAAACAAACTGATCACATCCGTGGCACTTGATCCAAATTTAGAAACCTGCGATATTGACCGAATGGACAATTATTGGCCACAACGGATTCCTCAAAACAGGTTCGAACTCTACAAAGGCGGTGGACGCTATGGCAGGAAGAGTAAAGAGCCAAACGAAATGCAAAAGGCAAAGGAATAGGAGTCAGCATAACGACTATAGCAATTAAAAGCCGCCTTCGGGCGGCTTTTTTTATGTCAATAAGCCGATGCTGCAACCAAGAAACTTTTTTTTTGCGTCTATACAAACAATTGATCAACTGATCTCGTATTACTACCAAACACCTCAACTATGAATCAGTCAACCTTGCTTTCAAGATCATTTGCTCTCCTCACCTTCCTAGCAACCATCAATTTTGCAACTGCCCAACAATCGATTGAAATATATCCTGATTCTAATCAATTCAACTATGCCAACTGCACCGTACCCTCAACGGGTTCTGGATCGATATCCGGCGGAGCAGACAATTTCAATTCCGCAACCGACAGCATTGGTATAGAGATTTTTTGGGGTGATGGATCCTCAAGCTTGGATAGTGTTGGTCTTTCAGAGGGAGGGACAACCGATTATTTCTATCACAACTACACCCACACCTATACGATAGCAGGAACATATTTCTTATTCGCTACTGCCACGGCAGCCAACGGAATTGCAGACACGCTTGATATGGACTCTGCTTATATCACCAGTAGCTGTGTCTTTGTTAGCGGGTACACATATATGGACGCGAATTCTAATTGCTCCTTGGAAGCTACCGATGACACGATGGCCAATATTCCAATTCACTTCTATAATGGCACTTCCTTCCTAAATATGACCTATACGGATTTGAATGGATACTATAATGTCTCGCTTCCTCAAAACTTGACGGGTGTACGCGTTGTTGCTGGCACCACTTCAATTTGGGACACCGAGTGTCCTAGCGCTGGAGAATATGTATTTAATACTACATCAAGCCAGTCCTTCGATTTCGGAATGGAATGTGCCACCAACAGCGTTGATCATAGGGTTTATCACTCTATTTCTGGTGTTGAAGCCCCAGGGCAGTGTGGAGTGCTAAGTTTTGTAGCCCGGGCATCTTCCTGCGCTAATCAAAACGCAACGGCCTCGCTCACTCTCGACCCTAGTGTTTCCTACAATGGAATGATCAGTGGTCCCGCACCCACCACAATAAGCGGAAACACCTTAACTTGGAATTATTCGATTCAGGCGAATACAAATGGATATTCATTCGGCATTGTACCAAAAATGAGCATCTGCACTGACACTGCGGCTATAATTGGTGATACGGCATGCTTTCATGTTTCTGTCACCTCGGATACGGTGAATCCAAATAACAACGAAGACACATGGTGCCTAATTATTGACGGCCCCTGGGATCCTAACAACAAAACGGTTTCGTCGCCAGACATGGAAATGAATGGAAATACTGCGCCCGATTCAAAGCTCACGTATCGAGTCAACTTCCAAAATACAGGAACTGCTCCTGCGGTAAACGTCTACATCCTAGACTCTATAAGCAACAAGCTGAACCTAGAAACATTTGAAGTCTTAGCTTCATCACATGACATGACTCCTCAACTTGTTGATGAACGCGTCATTCGCTTCAATTTCAAAGACATTAACCTTGTAGACAGTAACGCCAACGAGCCAGAATCGCATGGTTTTTTGATCTATTCGATTGAAATGAAAGAATCACTTCCGATTGGAACAGAAATTCACAACACAGCGCATATATTCTTCGACTACAACGCCCCAATCGTGACCAACACAACAGTGAATACAATCTATGTAGCGCCAAACGAGCCAGATCCTTTGGTTCTCCAATTAACGGCTCTAGATGTGACGTGTTTGAATTCCGACAATGGAGCACTTGACCTATCTGTTGTATCTGGAAACGCGCCATACACCTATGCTTGGAGCAATAGTGCATCCACGGAGGATCAATCAGACCTTCCGGCCGGATCATATACAGTTACGGTTACAGACGACAGCTTGCTAACCGCAACCGCAACGGCCGAAATCATAGAAGATCGACAATTCCAAGATCCAGTAGTGGGCGCGATTACAGGGCCATTATCTGTTCAATCATGGAAACCATATACATACGTAGTGACAACACCCGGACAATCCGAATTTGAATGGACGGTTTCTGGTGGAGAACTTCTCTCAACCACATCAAACACTGCAGAGATCTTATGGCATGCCGGACCAGACGGTACATTATATATCCAAGAAAAAGATCAGCATGGCTGTTATGGAAACGATTCAACCCAAGTGCCAATTCTCTTTGTTGGCATCGATGAAGCGGTTGAATCGGGTTTTCGGATATTCCCGAATCCAAGTGATGGACTGATAACAATTGAAGTATTAGAAATTACTGGTAACGAAAAGGTTGAGGTAAGAGACCTGCATGGTAGATTAATTCAGTCGCGTGCGATTACCAGCAATTCAACCCAGCTAAACCTTGGCAACATGGCTTCCGGTGTTTACAACGTAATTCTCACGAATGAGAACGGAACAACAAACCGTAAATTGATCTTCAACTAGTCCTACGACAAAGGTTAAACTGGATTTCATAAGGAGATATTGGCAATTTACAGAGGGAAGTGCGTCTAGGCCAATGAATTTACTTATTTTCGAGAGGAACAAAAACCTCGATCTATAAGTCTCAATTCTACGCTCCATGAAAATTTTATTGAATCCCCAAGCGACCTTGGCAAAGGTTGCGCTGCTTCTGTGCATCGCATTCACGGGCCTAGATGCAAACGCACAGTGTTATTACAATCAAGATAGTACGGAACTCGACTCCTTCGCATATTGTTCCTTGCCGGCAACTGTAGCACTGCACGTGCACGGTAAAGCTTCTTATACCACTGCCGATAGTATCAAAGTTCGCATCCAATGGAGCTATGGAGATTCTCTCACGATGCTTCTTCCTTTAACTTATATCAGCTTCAACTCGGCTCTATATGACACCACTGTTTATCATACTTATAACCTAAGTGGCGTTGCCCCTATTGAAGTTTCCCTTAGCGAGACCTATTACACCTTTGTTTGCGTTAAAAACCTGGCAACGTTTGTTTCGAATGGCTGTGATTCAATTTCAGGCCGCTCTTATAAAGACAGCAATTCGAATTGTCAAATAGATCTAGGTGATGATCTGCTTTACGGACAAACTATTGTTCTGAGGGATTCGAATGGAACGGCAATGAACGCGGCAATCACGGACATTAATGGCAACTACTCTTGCCAAATCCCTTCAAGTCAAATTGGCCTAGAACTTACAAAAACAGTATTCGATTATATGACTGAGGTCTACTGCCCTGATAGCGGATATTTCGATCTTGACACGGTGACCAACCTAAACCAAAGCTTTGACTTTGGCGAAGAATGCAATGCGCTGGATTCCTTTGACATATTCACCCTAACGCGCAGCACAAAAACAGCAGCACCGGGAGACACCGGGCACTTTTCATTTCTAACCAGAGGCAGAACATGCGACCTAGATAGCGTCTCATCAATAGTTACCCTTTCGTTTGATTCCTTACTGGAATACAACGGCATTTTAATGGGACCGACACCGGATTCTATTGTTGGTCGCACCATCTTTTGGAGCTACGCCTTAAGCGATACTGGGCAGCTGCACGGTTATAATTTAGCTGGAACTATGCATCGCATTTCTTTCATCATGGACACGGGTGCTACCCTCAACGATTCAGTCTTATACATCACCAACATTGACCCAACGTTAGGTGATATAGATCCCACAAACAATTCCTGGCAACGATATATGGACGTCAATTCATCCTACGATCCAAACAACATTATTGTCGATCCACAGGGTTTCAGTGATCAAGGTTATGTAGAACGCGATCAGCGGATGTACTATACCATCAACTTTCAAAATACGGGAACTGCTCCGGCTAGAAATGTCTATTTAATTGACACATTAAGCTCCAACCTCAACCTCGCTACATTCAGGTTGGAAGCAATGAGCCACCAAATGGAAACTAAGTTTTATGATGGAGTGATGGCGCGTTTCAACTTTTTCAACATCGATTTGGCCGACAGCGCTACCAACGAACCCGAATCAAAAGGGTTTGTGACCTACTCCATTGAAATGCAACCAGGACTTGCCGTAGGCACTCAAATAAAGAATACCGCGCACATATTCTTCGACTACAATGCTGCGATCATCACAAACACGGCATTAAGCACCATTTACGAACCAGCCGTGGTCATCGACCCACTTGAAATTTCGCTAAGTGCCGAAGATGTGACTTGCATAGGCAACGACAACGGTGGGCTTGCGGTTGATATCACGAGCGGTAATCCGCCGTATAGCATTAATTGGAATAACGGTTCAACATCTTCTACTCAAGACGAAATTGGCCCCGGAAGCTATTCTGTGACGGTTGTTGATGCGGAATTTCAAGAAGAAACAAGCAGCATCGAAGTGACTGAAAATCGAATTCATGATGCCCCAGAAGTTGGAGAAATTAGTGGAACGCTGGCTGTTCAATCGTGGCAATCATACACCTACACAGTGGCAACTTCTGGCCTATCTGAGTTTAGCTGGGCGGCTTCTGGAGGCGAGGTTTTATCCACAACAGCAAATTCAGTGGAGGTGCTTTGGCAAGCCGGACCGACGGGTACGCTTTATCTAGTAGAGAAAGATGGAAACGGTTGTTATGGCAATGACTCGATTCAGGTTCCAATTCAGTTTGTAGGAATCAACGAACCTAAGGAGTATAGCTTTTCTATGTACCCCAACCCTACCGACGGAGTCTTGGTCATTGAGCTGAACGCCTTAACTGGAACGGAAGAAGTGAAGATCAGAGACGTTCACGGTCGGTTGATTCAATCGAAGCGCATTGACAGCGGCAACACCTATCTCGACCTACGAAATGTTGCGAAAGGCGTGTATACGGTTACGGTGTTGAACGAATCGGGAACGGAGCATCAGCGATTAATTGTGCGTTAGTGCAACTTCTGTTGGATAAATGTATCTTCGAGAACAACCTTAATAAACCGCTTATAGACCCCAACTCTACTCTCCAATGAAATCATGTTTATCCCAATACCCATCAATGATGGCATTGTCCGTCTTGTTGGTTCTATGTTCGCTATTCGCAAAAGGACAAAACCTAGCATTCAGACAGCGAATCGACCTTGCCAATTTTTCCGTGTGTCCATTGCCAGCCACGGTTACAATGTATGGTGAGGATAACGCTTTTCAGGGCTATTCTGGAAGTTTGGACTCAACTACATTGGTTGTGCTTTGGGGTGACGGCACCTCGGATACGGGCAAATTCGAGATGACTGGATACTATAATAACTTCGATTATTCATTTACTCACAACTATCAGCTACCAGGGAAATTCCGAGTTCTAATCCGACCTATCGAACCCACCTATACTAATTTCTATTATTACGGAGGATGGAGCGACACTCTTGTTCAGGTTTATCCAAATTGTATCCACGCTGAGGGCGTTGTTTTCTATGATAGCATCAACAATTGTCAATTGGATGCATCAGAACCTAAAGTCAAGAACACCACAATTGTTGTTAGAGATAGTATTGGAAGTATAGCGGGCGTGGGATTCTCCGACGACAATGGTGAATATAAAGCCAACATTCCCAGCGGTATGGTAGACGCCACAGCTCGAATCGGTATCGGGTTAGCGAATCAAAAATGTTCTCCAAATGGATATGTTTTCCCTACAGTCAACGACACCACCATAGATTTTGCTGTCTTTTGTAATTCAGCTATTGACTTAGTGGCACATCATGGTATATCTGGGGTGGGAGCTCCTGGAGACACCGGAAAAGTCAGTATTCGATCGAGAGTAAGAGGATGCGAAGCGGGCGCTGCGTTGGTTAAACTAACGGTCGATTCGCAACTGGTTATAGGAAGTCAAATAAGTGGTCCAACTCCTGATAGCATTGTGGGACAAACAATTTACTGGACCGTTTCGTTTTCATCAAGTGTTGGGACACCAAAAACAACCTCGCTCGTTTATGCCTCCTTTGAGACAATTACAAATACAAACGCCACCCTACTTTCAAAGGTGTACTTCACCGCCAGTATTGAATCAGGCTTGGTTGAAACGGCCACATATAACAATGTGGAGAACTGGTCCTTATTGGTTGATGGCCCCTATGACCCTAACAATAAAACGGTGTCGCCACAAGGATTGGATGATGATGGAAAGGTTACGCTTGAACAAAATGAATTAACCTATACCGTGAATTTTCAAAACACGGGGACTGCTCCAGCTAAGAATGTTTTCATTATCGACAGTTTAAGCCAGTACTTTGATATCGCGTCGCTGAGGGTGATAGAAAGCAGCGACCCAATGACAACTGCCTACTATGATGGCCCTATCCTCCGATTTGATTTTGAAAACATTAATTTACCAGACAGCGCCAGCGACCCTGAAGGTTCAAAAGGCTGGTTTATTTTTTCGGTTAATCTTAAAGACAGCCTACCATTTGGCACCCAAATAATGAATAACGTTGACATCTACTTTGATTACAACGCTCCGATACGAACCAACACTACCCTCAACACCATTTATGATCCGCCATTTGTTCCGGAAGACTTGATTGTTTCAATTTCGAAGGAAAATGTTACATGCATGTCAAATGACAACGGGTCAATTGATTTGACCATTATTTCTGGTAACCCACCCTACTCTATCCTTTGGGGTAATGGCTCATCGGCCACTTCGTTCACAGATCTAAGTCCTGGGATATACACTGTTACAGTTACTGATAGCGCATCCATTGTCCACACAGAAAATGTAGAAGTGCTAGAAAATCGAATTCACGACACGCCCATCATTGCCCCTATTCAGGGTCCGAAAAAAGTGCAATCATGGAACACGTTTAACTACACCACGAGCACCACTGCTTTATCATCCTTTGTGTGGACAGCGGATGGTGGGGAGATAGAATCGTCGGTGGCAAACGCCGCCAATGTACTGTGGCATGCAGGTCCGATAGGTACGTTGTTCGTAACCGAGGCCAATGAACACGGCTGCACGGCGATAGATAGTTTCAAGGTGGAAATTGCCTTTGTGGGTGTTGAGCCCATAATTAGCGAGGGTTTCAAAATCTACCCCAACCCTACCGACGGAGTCTTGGTCATTGAGCTGAACGCCTTAACTGGAACGGAAGAAGTGCAGATCAGAGACGTGCACGGTCGGTTGATTCAATCGAAGCGCATTGACAGCGGCAACACCTATCTCGACCTACGAAATGTTGCGAAAGGCGTGTATACGGTTACGGTGTTGAACGATTCAGGAACGGAGCATCAGCGATTAATTGTGCGCTAGGCCAGGTGCCGATGAAGCCTCGCGAGCTTCCAGAGATCGAACCACAGCAAATTGGGTGCTGGGCCGCGTAGATTTTGAATGATCTTCCCTTCCATTTGATTCACTGCCCAGGCGATAATGGGCAAGGCACCAAGGCGCTTCAATTTGTGATAGTATCGCACTAGTCTTATGGAATCATCGACCTTCTTCGACTTGATCAACTGAGCAAGATTTCGCACGCCGTTTTCACTCTTGGCAAGGAAAACTTCAAAAGGCTCTATACCCTCATGCTCAATGGGATTGTCGATGTGGTCAATGCTGAATCCAGCCCGCTTCAATTCTTGCGCGAACAAGCTGTCTTCGTGTCCGTAACCCACCACACCTTCGTCCATCTTCACTTTGTCATAGACCGCACGTCGCACCAAAAAATTATTGGTCATGAACGACTTGAACGGATTTTCCTGCCGAGCTATTGGCAATAGCGCTTCCCTATTGTGTCCACAAAACCAATGAAAATATAAATCGTGATCGTCTGGTGCCTCATCGTTGTAGATGCGTCCACCATAAATCACATCGTATTCACTCCAAGCCAGCTGATATCGACTCAGGTAATCATCATACGCGCAACGACCGTCGCAATCTAGAAACAAGAGATGTTCAAATTGAGCCTTTTCCACCATGGCGTTTCGAATAGCGCTTCTACCAAGGTTTACTTCTGATACGCTGTACTCCACATTCGGCAGTGAAGCCACCTCTGCGTTAAGGGCTTGAAAAGTTGCCGCGCTCGCGTCGTCTAAACAGATAATCTCTACGGAGACTTCTAGAGCCACGCTTTGATCAGACAGGCATTTTACAAATGCTCGAACATCATAGTTAAAAACGGGTATTAAAATGCTTAGCATTTATGAATCAATCTGACTCACTGGTAGGTGCAGGCGGCGTGTCAAGCGATCCCAACGTGGCATCTGCTTCCGTAGCAGGTTTCACAGTCGGCTGTTCGACTATCTTGTGCTCAGGTGTTGGTTCCTGAACCACAGTTTGTGGTTTCGTCGGAGTTGGTGTTTGCGATGCACTTTGCTCTAACCGAGAATCCACTACTCCACCAGCATCACACCGAAGTGTTCGGTTTCCATACTTGCTCATGTGCACGTAATCATGCGTAGCCATCAATACCGATCTACCAGACTGGCTAATATCAAACAACAATCGAAGAATATTATCAGAAGTCTCTGGGTCAAGATTTCCTGTAGGCTCATCTGCCAATATCAATACGGGGTCATTAATCAAAGCCCGGGCAATAGCGACGCGCTGCTGCTCACCACCACTTAGTTCGTGTGGCATTTTAAAGCCTTTTGTTCCTAGGTCAACCTTTTCTAGAACTTCCTGTATCCGCGCCTTCATCTTATCCTTGTCCTTCCAACCTGTGGCCTTCATTACAAAAATTAAATTCTCCGCAACCGACCTATCCGTCAGCAGTTGAAAATCTTGAAAGACGATTCCAAGCGTCCGTCTGAGGTAAGGAACCTGCTTGCGCTTCAACTTTCGAAGGTTAAACTCTCCTACACTGCCCTCTCCATCGGTCATCTCTAATTCACCGTACAATGTCTTGAGTAAACTACTCTTTCCTGTACCAGTTTTACCAATGAGATAGATGAACTCACCCTTATTGATATTGAAATTTACATCCTTTAAAATCAGATGCTTATCAATGAAAATATTGCAGTCCTTAATTGATACGATTGGTTCCATAATTAAATACAAATTTAACCAGATGTATGCTCGGGTGACTCTAGTTGAATGGGAGTTGCCGACAATGAATTTGTGGAAAAGATGAAGGACGCCATCAAGTTTATTCCTTTGCAGGGTGAACATTGGAATAATCAGCGACACGCACAGCTACTTGGACGAACGGATTTCGCACCACCTTCAGGATTCGGATTTGATTCTGCACGCAGGCGATGTTGGAGATGTATTCGTCCTCGATCAGTTAGATGCGCTTGCCCGAACAAAAGGAGTGTATGGGAATATCGATTCTACTGTAATCCGAGTGCGATTGCCCGAATGGGAGTTATTGGATCTTGAAGGCGTTAAAATATTGATCATTCATATTGCTGGCGCCATAGGACGTTACAACGAAAAATGCCGAGCGCTAATCAAGGAGCATTTGCCAGATGTGCTGATCTGCGGACACTCACACATACTGAAAATTTCTAGAGACGATAAGTTCAACTTGCTACACATCAACCCCGGCGCGGCGGGCAGGCATGGGTTTCATAAAGTGCGCACGTTGCTGAAAGTAAAGGCAGAAAATGGAAGTTTAAAGGACCTTCAAGTGATTGAACTTGGGCCTCGATCAGCGAAGTCTGTCGACTGACTTGATCAAATCATCATCCTTCTTAATAGCCTTCTTTGCCAGCCAAATTAGGATACCTGAAATAATCGGAAAAACAACGGCAATACCATATCCAATATCCAAACTTGAGAAGTCGACCTTCAACGCCTCGATGCACTGGTAATGCACCCATGAAAACAATCCAAGTGTGACAACCAGTTGGATTATGGACACATTGGCGATCCGCAACTGTTGCGATCTATTTTTATACACGAAAAGCGTTACAATAATCAGCGCCAGACTCAGAAGTATCCCTAAGGTCAACGGCGACGAATCGACTTTATCGTAGGATGTGTTGAGGCCAGATAGGTAATATGCTGTGTCGTCGGCAATGTAGGTTGACCAATTAAGAATGAGTGAAAGCCCTTGAAGCGCGATCGCTACTAGAATGTAAACGGATTGGATACGTTGAATCATATTCAGAAATTATACTGCAAAAATTGCATTCTTTAGACTACTTTCACAAAAGTGTTAGTATTATTGCACAAGCGATTCCTCGCTAACACTTCCCTTCTTGCGTTCCTAACGCATTTATTGAAAACACAATCAAAAACACGTATTGATTTTATCGGCCACCAAGCCGAAGCCTAGTCAGATATTTTACAAACTATATGTACGACATTACAGAACTGAACGAAAAACTAGTTTCAGACCTAAAAGAAATAGCAGAAAAGCTAAATGTCCCCAAAGCGGACAAGTTGAAAAAACAAGAATTGATCTACCAAATTTTGGACATTCAGGCCATGCAGCCAACTCCAAAACCAGCGGCAAAGCCTGCGAAAGAAGGATCATCCGATTCAAAGCAATCAGACAAGTCATCTTCCAATTCAAAACCAGCACCGGTAAAACGAGATCGAAAGCCTCGCGCCCAAACAGAGAAAAAGGCACCAGCTGCCGCAGGAGACGACGTCAAAAAGGATTCAGAAGAGACCAAAAAAGATGGCTCAGATTCGTCAGAAAAACCAGTTGGGCGCCGCGACAACAAGCGAGACAACCAACGGGATAACCAACGAGACAATCGACGCGACAATAAAAAAGAGCGTACTGAAGGATCCGAGAGATCAGATTCTAAGTCTGACTCAAGCAACGACAAGTCTGACGATTCTAAGGACGGTGGCGACAAGAACGATCGCAACGACCGAAACGACAGAAACCGCAATCGCCGTGAAAAAGCAGAATACAAGTATTCATTTGATGAAATTGTAACAGCGGAAGGTTGCTTGGAAATAATGAAAGAAGGCTACGGATTCTTGCGATCAGCAGACTACAGCTACCTTTCTTCTCCAGATGATATTTACGTTAGCCAAAGTCAAATCAAACTTTTTGGCCTTAAGACAGGAGATACGATCCTCGGATCTATTCGTCCTCCTAAAGAAGGAGAGAAGTATTATCCATTGATCCGAATTGACAAGATCAACGGATTGCCATTTGCACAAGTAAGAGATCGCGTTCCTTTTGATTACCTAACTCCCCTCTTCCCACAAGAGAAGTTTAAACTGACAGGTCACAGATCACAAACGATGTCTTCACGTGCCATCGACTTGTTCACACCAATTGGAAAAGGTCAACGAGGCTTAATCGTTGCACAACCTAAGACAGGTAAGACAGAAATACTCAAGGACATTGCTACGGCAATCGCCGAAAACCATCCTGAGGTTTACCTCATGATTCTATTGATCGATGAGCGTCCGGAAGAAGTTACGGATATGGAGCGTAGTGTGAAAGCCGAAGTTGTGGCTTCCACGTTTGACGAGCCAGCTGAGCGTCACGTTCGGGTTTCAAACATTGTTTTGGAAAAAGCAAAGCGACTTACAGAGTGTGGCCATGACGTGGTTATTCTTCTTGACTCGATTACGAGATTGGCCCGTGCCTATAATACCACTGCCCCAGCTTCTGGAAAGGTGTTAACTGGTGGTGTAGATGCAAACGCACTTCACAAGCCAAAGCGTTTCTTCGGAGCTGCTCGTAACATTGAAAATGGAGGTTCGCTTACCATTATCGCAACAGCATTGACTGATACCGGTTCTAAAATGGACGAAGTGATCTTTGAAGAATTCAAAGGAACGGGTAACATGGAACTTCAGTTGGATCGTAAGTTGAGCAACAGACGTGTCTTCCCTGCAATTGACCTTGTAGCGTCAAGTACACGTCGAGACGACATGCTGATGGAGAAAGATGTGTTACAACGCATGTGGATCCTTCGAAAGCACCTTACAGACATGAATACAATCGAGGCAATGGAGTTTTTAAAGCAGCAAATGCAAAACACTACAAGCAACGAGGAATTCTTAATCTCAATGAACGGTTAATTCCAGCTCATTAAAAATTCAAGTGGTCAATTTGAGCAATTCGAGTTGGCCACTTTTTATTTTAGCCGCATGAAGGATTACATCAAATACGCCATTACCGCAGCGCTGCTCAGCGTCATCGCTAAAATGTCTTATTTCTTGACTTTATCTCCGGACGATTCTTGGGATATTTATATCCGTTTCTTCTATTTATTTGCTTTTCTGGCGGCCCTATTCATGGGTCTACGAGCTTTTAAGATTGCCGAACCTGCTTCTGATTTCACTACCGATGTAAAGACTGGAATGAAGACAGCTTCTGTCTACGGACTGGTCATCTCCACGTTCACGTTTATCTACTACAAATGGGTCAACCCGGCATTCTTTGCTGCTAAAATCCAAGAGAATGTAGACATTGCTCCGCCTGAGCTGGTGGATAGCATTAAAGCAAACTCCGAGTTTATTTTCAGCGCGTTCACGCACAGCACCATCACCCTTTTTGGGATCATGACCATCGGATTCTTCTATACGCTTGTATTGGTGCTGCTAATGCGAGCCAAGCCTGAAGCGTTTCGTTGATTTAGTCAAGGAGGCTCGCGCCAAATTCGTCCACATTCATTCCACCAAAGTTTCCTGAACTCATGAGCAAGAGATTGGCATCCTTCCATGCCATGCTCTCCAGATGCTTCTGAAGCTGAGCCGTTGTTGTAAAGACGATTAAATCAGCACGACCGAACGACGCGACTACCTCTTGGATGGAAATTGGATCTAGCTTTTTATGCGCGATGGTTTCCTCTTTGTAAAACACGATGGCCTCATCTGCATCGTTCATGGAACCGCTGTATTCCTTTAGAAACTCCTTGGTGAGGCTGCTAAACGTATGCAACTCCATGGCGGCAATTAGCTTCCGATCAGGCCATTGCTTTTTCACTGCACGCACCGTGGCACTCAGCTTTGATGGCGAGTGAGCAAAGTCCTTGTAAACCGCACCATCAGCAATTTCTCGAATGATTTCGAGTCGTCTGCTGGCGCCAGTAAAGTCAGCAATCGTGTTGTAAAACAAGTCCTTCTCAATCCCAAGCGACTCACATACAATGCGAGCACCGTTCATGTTTTGCAAGTTGTGGTCTCCAAACACGGATATCGCATATTCGCCACCATCCAGAATTATAGTACGTCCATTTTCAATTTTATGTGGAGGGGTTTCATAGGCATGTGTATTTATCTCACTTCCATGTTTGATTGTCATTTCACTCAATGTTTCGTCGGTTGAGCAATATGCTAAATGCGCGCCAGGCTCCAGGTCATCAATGAATAAGCTGAACTGCTCCTTGTAAATATCCCAGGTTGGAAACACGTTAATGTGATCCCATGCAATACCAGAAATCAACGCAATTCGCGGATGATAGAGGTGAAATTTTGGGCGTCTATCAATTGGCGAGCTTAGGTATTCATCTCCTTCCAAAATGATTATTGGCGCATCGCTCAAACGCACCATGGTGTCGAAACCTTCAATTTGAGCGCCCACCAAATAGTCGAAATCACGATCCAACTTCTTAAGCACGTGGAGAATCATGGACGTAATAGTTGTTTTTCCATGACTACCTGCAATTACCACTCGCGTCTTATCCAAAGACCGTTCATAGATGAACTCTGGGTAAGAATAGACACGCAAACCCATTTCTTGAGCCTTCAACAGCTCCGGATTTTCAATTCGAGCATGCATACCTAGAATAACCGCATCAATGCTTGCTGTTAGTCTATCGGGATTCCAACCCATGGCTTCAGGTAACAATCCTGCTGCAGCCAAACGTCCTTTGCTTGGCTCAAAAATTTCATCATCGGAGCCTGTCACACTATGACCCGTTTGATGCATGGCTAATGCCAGATTGTGCATGGCTGCACCGCCAATTGCGATAAAATGAACGTTCATGTCTTGCTTTTTTGGATTACTCAAATCTATCGATGCCGCGTACAAACAAATTCGATGAAGAAAAGAGATACAAACAGATAGACGTTTGTACCCAAATTCGTTTCTCTTGCATCGCAGCTAGAGGGCAAATCATACATTTGCGTTCTCACAATAAGAATGTATGGCTGGAGTATTAAATGCGCAAGAGGCGCTCGCACTTTTTGAAAAATCTAAAGAACTGAAAATGGCCTATCCGGCCGTGAATGTGGTTAGTACACCATCAGTCAATGCTGTTCTGGAATCGGCGGCAAAAGCCAATTCACCAGTGATCGTTCAATTCAGTAACGGTGGCGCCTTGTACTATGCCGGAAAGTCCTTGGACAACACGGCTGAAAAGGCTGCGATTGCTGGGGCTGTCTCTGGTGCAAAGCACGTGCACGAAATGGCGAAATTCTATGGCGTTGATGTAATCTTACACACCGACCATAGCGCCAGAAAACTACTTCCATGGATTGATGGTTTGTTGGAGGCAGGCGAACAACACTACAAGGAAACGGGCAGACCACTTTACACAAGTCATATGATTGACTTAAGCGAGGAGCCGATTGAAGATAACCTTGCTACATGTGTTGAGTACCACAAGCGTATGTCGGCCATTGACATGGTCCTTGAAATTGAATTAGGTGTCACTGGCGGCGAAGAAGATGGCGTTGACAACACAGGCATCGACAGTTCTAAGCTCTATACACAGCCAGAGGAAGTCGCATACGCATACGAACTACTCAATGCGATCAGTCCGAACTTCACTATCGCTGCGGCTTTTGGAAACGTGCATGGCGTATATAAGCCTGGCAACGTTCAGCTCACACCAGTAATCTTAAAAAACAGCCAAGATTTCATCCGAAACAAGTACGGCATTGAAGCATCAAACCCTGTGAATTTTGTATTCCACGGTGGGTCTGGTTCAACTCGAGCAGAGATTCGTGAGGGAGTTGAGTATGGCGTTATTAAAATGAACATTGATACAGATACACAGTGGTCTTTTTGGGACGGTGTTCGTGCCTTTGAGTTGGCAAACAGAGATTACCTTCAAGCTCAACTTGGCAATCCAGACGGAGCGGAAAAGCCGAACAAAAAGTATTACGACCCGCGGAAGTGGTTACGTGAGGGAGAAAAAGCTACGGTAAACCGTTTGTTGGAAGCGTTTGAAGACTTAAATTCACTCGGCGCATATGACCGCATGTAAATGAAACTGCACGTAATAAATACCGGTTATTTCAAGTTGGATGGTGGCGCCATGTTTGGCGTTGTTCCTAAGGCCTTGTGGTCTCGAACAAACCCAGCCGACAGCAAAAACTTGTGTACCTGGGCCATGCGATCGCTCCTCATAGAGGACGGAAAGCGCCTTATGCTTATTGATTGCGGCATCGGAAACAAGCAAAGCGAGAAGTTCTTTAGCCATTACTACCTCCATGGAGATGTGAGCCTAGATATTTCGCTCGCAGAGAAGGGGTTTCACAGAGACGACATCACTGACGTGTTTTTAACGCACCTCCACTTCGATCATTGCGGCGGCGCTATTGAGTATGATCGATCTAAGGACGCGTTCAGGCCAGCATTCAAAAACGCACATTATTGGAGCAATAGTGCGCATTGGAAATGGGCAACCGAGCCAAACAAACGTGAAAAGGCTTCATTTCTCTCCGAGAATATATTGCCATTAATGGAAAGTGGCCAGCTCAATTTATTGAATGATGACGAGCAATACAGGATGAATGCATTTCCGGATATTGATCTTCTATTCGTCTATGGCCATACGGAGGCTCAGATGATTCCGCACATCATGTATAAGGATACAACGATCGTGTTCATGGCCGATCTACTTCCAAGCATTGGTCACATTCCACTTCCATATGTGATGGGCTATGACACGAGACCGCTTCGCACGCTGGATGAAAAAGAACGGTTTCTTAAGGCTGCAGTTCAAGGTAAATACACGCTGTTCTTTCAGCACGATCCAGTAAACGAATGTTGCACCCTTGAAAACACGGATAAAGGCGTTCGATTATTGGAGACATTCCCGCTATCGGCGGTCTAGCATTCACAGCGCCATCCTATTCACTTTTATCTCTTAGACTTCCTCAATGAATGCACCCGCTATGCGCATATCGTGATGTGGAATATTATTTCTTTCCAACTGACGCAGCCAATAACGACGTGTTTTCCAATCCAAGTTTACGGATAGCACTACCCTCTTAGCATTCACCTTCTCTAATATTTCAAGTGGATGCATGGCGGTGCGATTTGAGATATAAAGCCAATCAACTGCCCCGACACAGTCAATATCTACGCGTGTTTCATCCAACACCAACAATTGACGTTGTTCGAACCCATAGAGGCCTGGCCGCAGCGAAGATTCAAGGGGCTCTTCCAGCCCGTTTTGCCACCAGCTAGGCCTGACATTATATGAAAGCTTATTCTCCCTGTCAACGTCCCCAAAATTGGAGATAAAAAGATGGGTGTGTCCTCTGCGAAGATCAATGGCGTCCGCCCCTTTTATGGAGTAAATTGTCAACGACCTTTGCCCAATTTGTTGGTAGTATTCATGCACATTCACCCCTTCAAGAAAGCAAAGCAGCAAGACGGACATGGGAAGCCAGATGAATCGCCTTCTTACCAGATAAGTCACTATGCATATGACCAATGCATACATGATCACGGTTTCAAAAGCGCCGATGTCGATCCCATTTAAGACGGCAAAGGGCAACCCTTCAATCCCAACCATCGCGCGATCCAGCCAATGCACCACTTTATTCAGGAGAAAAGAGATCCAATCGCCTAAGAATGGGACCCAGTGAAATGCAAGCAAGGCAATTCCCAGAGGAATGATTACCGTAGCCGCAGGAATTACGATGAGGTTGCTTAACAGGAAGTAGTTTGGAAACTGATGAAAATACAGCAGGGCCAAGGGAAACGTAGCAAGTTGAGCAGCAATGGAAACAGCGGATATGGACCACACCTTGTCCAGGATCCACCGCTTCGGTTTCCACAACGCGTAGATTTTTGGGTAAAGGATGACGATGCCGAGCACGGCCAAATAGGATAGCTGAAAACCAACTTCTAGGATCAGAAACGGATTGACTAAAAGAAGAAACAGGGCGCTGGTAGCAAGTGTGTTGTAAATGTCAGTATGCCTACCAAATTGGTTCGCAACGATGATGAAGCTAAACATTGTCGCCGCTCTGGTCACGGATGGAGACAAGCCCGTGATTCCAGCGTATAACCACAATGTTGTTAAGAGCAAAAGTCCCTTTAGGTAGCCTCCCCAGCGTATGCGCTCGATTGGTTTTAACAGAAAGCTTACGAGCAAGAAAATTATTCCGACATGCAAGCCAGACACAGCCAACACGTGCATGGCCCCCGACCCTGCAAAGGCGCTTACTTGATCCGCACTTAAAAACTGCTTGTTACCTATGAGTAATGCTGAGAGTATCGCCAACTCCCGGTTACTTCGTGTGTTTGATTTCAATACCGATATGAACTTTTGCTGCACATCACTTATCCACCTTCTCAAGCCTCCGCCCTCTTCCATCAAACGCCAATGACCTGAAGAGACGTATATCTGAGATTCGATCTGGTGCATCTTTAAATAGCGCCGATAATCAAATTCGCCGGGATTCTTTGGTCCACTTATCTCATTGAGGTTCCCGTTTAGCACAAGGCGATCTCCATAGCGTAGAGTTTTGAGCCTTTCGTCTTTCTCAAAATAGATCAGAACATCTCCAAGCAGCGCGGTTGTATCGCGCATATGAGACGCATGTTCAAGTCTCAATTCTGCTTTGACGCTTCTCGATCGTTCAATTGGATCCGTCTGAAGTGTTCCAACAATCCAATCTGTTTGATCTAAATCTTGTTGTGTATAATGATTGGGATTCAAGCCCTCGGTGTTTAGCACAGCGATGCAGTACCCAGCCAAAACAACTATAACCGGAAGCAACACGACCCAGTTCTTTCTTGCCTTCTCAAAAACAAGAATGAAGATAATTATCAACGATAGCGCAAGACCAGAAGCGATTGCCGGGACTACAAATGGATAGAAAATTCCGATTAAAACCCCAAGGATATAGGGCCACAATACCCTAAAAAGTGGAATTTGATTCCAGATGTATTTTTCTTGGATGCCTTTCATCAACAGATTCCCAAGAAAGATAGTAATTGATCTTTATTCGGCTATGCCCGTGTTTTGCCCAGGTAACTTCTTGAGTTGAGCAAAGACCAAAATGGCAACTAGAGGAATCAACGGTAAGAGTCTGCACTGCAAGCGCTCGTAGACATTTGCTAAAATGCCAGTAACGGCTGCATTAAAAAAGTAAAAGGCAAAAGCAACTAACAGTACCAGCATCAATTGGGGAGTCATCTGGTTCGTGAGAATAGCCCATCCAATAATCAAAAACGCTAGGGCGAGGCTGAGGTAATTCATCCATTGAAAAAAAGATATGGGCAACGTGGTTGATTCCTTGTTTTGAACGCTGGTCAGGTACTCGTTTAACTCTAGACTGAAGTGACTATGCATTGGCCACGATGGCGGTGAACCATCTACGTATGAATACTCAAGCCCACTTCCCAGCTCTATCTGAAACATTTGCTCAAGCGTGGATTTTGTGGCGGCAAAAACGAACTGAATCAAATACTTCGGTTTGGTAAGAAAGTCATGTACAATAGGTGCGCAATCTTCATTCATTCCCGCCCAACCATCCGGATGTGCATCCACTGGATTTCCCTTCGCCCATAGATAACCACCCGTTTCAAGGGGCAGTTGATCCTTGATCTCACACAGGACGTAATTCTTTTCAGCACATTGTTCATCCAAATAGCCTTTTAAGAGTCCCATCTCACCTAGGTTGGCCGTAATGAATACGTTCGACGCCATGCTTAACCTAAATCCATGACCCCATACTGCATTGTAGCTCATTGTAAATACGATAACCACAACCAGTGGCAGAATTAGTGTCAACCATTGATTCAGAGCAAGCTGAAAGCGTTTCAAAACATGAGCAATACCAAAGGATCCCAACAAAAGAATCACAATTGGAATATGACTTAAGTGGGTTGTCAGTGCTATAAACAAACCAACTCCATAAACAACAAAGAGTGATTTTCTGCTCCCTTTCTCCAAGACGATTAAAATGAAAATCAAAGCCAAAATGAGCGTAAAAACATCGGGCATGAGCTGCGCTGCATACCAACTCATACTGGTAGAAAATGCCAAGACCACAACGGTGAAAAAGTGTACCCACTTGAGGTTTCGTTCTACAAAATGAGCTAATACACGATAGAGTAATATGGATACCGCAAGTCCTTGAATAATTATGATCGGCCAATTACTTGTAAGAAATCCTGTAATGCGCATTAAAAAAGGATAGCCTATCGATCTATGAAAACTTGGTTCAAGATTAGCCGCCATTTCCATGTAAGCTCCACTATCAAAGTAGATCAATGGATAACGGTTGTATAAAGCTGGCGCTATAACAATCAATGAAGTAACTACAAAGTACAGTGCTGATATTAGTCGCTCTCTATTTATCAATGTTCAGATATCTTTCGGTTAATACGTTCAAGTGATGTCGCCAATGTCCGGAGGTTACATAGAAGAGTGCTTTCACTTCCACATCATGTCCATTGGCCGAACCAACCTTAACTAATTGCTCTGGCCGCATCCCTTGAAGCAAATGCATCGTGGATTGGCGAACGCTTTGAAAATAGGATATCAGCGCCTCAAGATCAAACCCTTCGGAATTCACATTTTCAGTATAGAGGTTTTCATCAAACCCTGCTAGATTGGGCTTAGAGGGCTCACGAGCAATTGTAAGCGCTCGATAATTGAAGATCGCCTCTGTTTCAATACAGTGCAACACCAACTGAGCGATAGTCCACTTTCCAGGTGAATATTGAAACGAGAGATCGGTACCCTCCAACGAATTCATAGTATCTAAGACCAAACTAGTCGACGCTGCTAATTCGCCCTGCAATTCAGGAAGCTGCACTAGTTTCAAATAGGCGTCAAAATAAGGATGGATAATCAGATTTTCAGCAGAGGGTAACATGGGTTGAAAGTATGAAAAAGGGCACAAAAAAAGGAGCGGTCCTCACCGCTCCTTACCCTTAAACCATTTATCGATTCAATAATGAACCACTAACAGAATCTTATACTATGCTTGCGCAACAAAAGTTGCGTCTTTTCGATTAAAGATTGATTTTTCTACCTGAAGGATACTTTATTGAATACCGAAAGGTCATTACCTCGGTCGATCCTGCCATGATATTTTTGCTCCATCGAAGTTTTCCTGTACTCTCTGTATGTTTGGCTGTACTGGCTCCATCCAAATTCACTTCAATTTCCTTATTAGACGAAATGGGTATTTGATCTTCTATGATCAGATGAATTTTGGTCCCCTTCGTGTTTCGGACAGAAATCTCTATCCCAAGGTTTTCTTTGGTCGAGTTACCGATCTTTTTTGTCTCACAAAACTCTGTGATCTTCTCTCGTTTCACTATAATACTCTGATCTCGACCGAGGCTTAAATCAAAGGTATCTGCGATGGAGTTTGGATTGATATAGACCTTTCCAACGTATGTATTGGTGAAGAAAAGGTTTGCTTCCCCAGGCAACAAATCATATTTCTCGAAATCCGAGACACGTGCTAATAAGAATGCGGTTGGATCCACCTTAGGTGCGCAGTAGTATTCGTACTTCGCAGGAATTTCAAATTCATCGATGTTCAGGCCTTGACGCTTACCATTTGAAGGAATATTTTGCGTCGACTTAATCTTAAACCGCGTAACCGCATCATTCACAGGGTATTCCAAGTCAGCTCCCGACATATCGTCTGCAGCCACGGCAAAGGCCCGTGTCTTCGTGGCACCATCCATTTCCATTGACTCCATCTTGTTCGACAACACCCCTGCTGACCCTCCTGAACCTCCGTACGCGCCGAATCCTTCGACGAAGTATAACCTCCAAGGGTGAATCTCGGGTTTGTTACCACTTAAGTTCGGGTTGGCATTCGTCAATGTAATGTCGACTTGATTCCAATCAATTCCCGTATTCTGATACACCTTGGCATTATAGGCAAACTTCAATGGCTTATCTACGTCGGTCACGTTAACATTATATGAAGGAACCCAGCCAGCGCTGCGCACCATATAGCTCAGCGTAAACTTTGCAGTCGAAGTTTTTGGAACGTTCACCTCAACTAGAACCTCACCCGTTGACCGATTCAATTTGGCATTATGTTCATTTAGTTGCTTTCGCATTCTGTTGATCTGAAGGTTCAGCCTTGTTTGCTTCTGTTCCAGTTGCATCACTTTCAACATAATATCCGCCAATCGGTCTCTATAAAAATCGCTTAGGTCTTCCAAATCTTCAATTAAGAAGTCTCCAGATTGTCCACTCCAGCCAACACTCTTATTGGCCAAAATCATGGCCTTTTCCTCTGTATATACAGCGAGCATGTTTTGGTTGAATTTGTGGTCAAACTCATATGCTTTCAATGAATCGTCTAATAACTGCACGTTCTTTGGTCGCTTTCCTAGCTTGAGATAGTTAACCTGAGAGGCAACACTCATAACGCTTATTCCATCGCTCGCAGATACACTAATACTGGATGCATCAAGTTCAGATGCCAATCCTGGGAAAACTAAAAACTGCCGCCCGGTTGATAAGCTTTTGCTCGAAAATCGTTCGATCTGGGCACCTCTAGGATATACTGTGACACTCTTAACTGTCGAACTCACTTCGATTGGATCTTGGGCTGCCGCTAGATTAGCGTATAGCAAAAGACTTAATCCGATTACAATTTTATTCATGGTTCAAATTTATTCGTTTTCAATACAGAGGCAATTGCCATTCCAAACTCCATTCATAGGGTTGAAATGACTTTAAGGCAAAAAAAAAAGGCCTCAACTAAAGTTGGGGCCTTTTTGAAATATTATTCTGTCTTACTTCACAATCACTCGATCAAGGAAACTATTGTTATCCGTCTCAATCCGGATCATGTAGAGTCCTTCTGGAAGAGCAGATACGTCGATGGCCGCATTGCGCTTACCAGAGATCTGATTACGAAGAACAACCTTACCTAATAGGTCAGACACCTCAACGTTAAAGTCACTAGCGCTTGTAAGTTTCACATTCAAAACATCTTTCGCTGGATTAGGATATAATTCCATTGATTCAGTGATGTCATCTTCGATTCCGACAGTCCAATCATTTGGATCATCCGATCCTCCAGTAGTTCCTCCGCCGCCGCCTCCGCCGCCAGAGCCACCGTTACCACCACCTTGCTCTAGCTCACCTGCCTGAGGCTCTTTTGTTCCATTCACATAGATCAAATCAGTCGGGTCCGTCTCATCCTTGACCCAAAGTACGGTAGCAATTTCCGAGTTATCTAAATTCCACTCCTCAGAGCGATCAATGCTCAATGTCTTAGTGAATACTTCTCCTGCATTTGCTCCTTCAGTTGTTAAAACATATTCATTGCTTGAATGCGTGAAAGCACCTCTAAACACTAAGTGGTGGTGGGCTGAATCTCCTTGGCCATTCTGATATCCAACAATCTCATCTTCGATCATGTAGGCAGCAATGACAAACTCACCGTCCATTTGCTCAAAAAATTCAACTTTTACGTTGATTTTAATGTTGTCTTCAGTCACTTCAACAATTTCATAAGCCGCGTTAGCTTTAACTGTTTCCATTTCATAGTTATCTATAATACCTCCAACGCTTGCGTATGATGTACCAACATCTTCACCGTTTCCCGCAAAGTTTGGATATCCGCCAAATCCAATTTCACCCGCGATTACATCTGCATCAGGTGTGTAATACAAACTTGATGAAGAAGCGTATAGCGCCATACAAATGTGATCATCGTGATGATTATCAATTAGTTCAGCGTAACCATCCCAACCCCATCCACCGCAAGGCCCACACCATGAGGCAGTAATTTTCGTGATTAGTCCTGCGTTTGTTTCAGGAACGTCCCAGCTTTGAGCTGAAGCTCCAAGGGCAGTAAACACAGCTAAGAGAGAAATGTAAATGTTTTTCATATCGCGTAGTTCAAGTAAGTTTTATGAATCTAATCAATTAGACTGCTTTAATCAAGTCATGGTTGCTGGGTTTTCAACATTTATTGTGCAACATCCACTCCGCTTTCGGCCACTATGGAATTTCTATTTCGCGATAACGAGTGTTTTGTGTCCAACAAAGCTTGCTGAACTCACCCTTACCACATACACCCCGTTTTCCAGGTTTCGACCACTAAAAGCTGCCTTCTGCCCACCTGGCGCTAGCATTTGATTGTAGACTGGTAACACCAACTTGCCCGACATGTCGTATATCGAAACTGCAATTCGCTCCCTTTGCGGAACATTGAATTCTATAATTCCTAAATCAGATGTAGGATTAGGTGAAATGGATATTTCTGGATCAAAGGATTTGATTTCGCGGACAGCCGTTGGCCAATTGTCTGGATGTAATTGACTATTGGGATTATCAATGTTGTTAGGGTGATTCGGATCTGTCTCGTCGCTGCTATCATACTCCACAAACGTCTCCGTTTGAGCTGCATTAATAACCTCATTCTTTTCAATATCTCCATTGTCATAATTTGCAACGAAGGCAACCACGCGGAGTGAAGACATGCTTATTCCACTTGGCTTAGAAAACGTATAGTTTTTACTGAATTTGTTGCCAATTTCTACCTGCTGTGAAATAACATTATCCGTCCCTCCTACTCCCGATGGGTTTGAGACGGCAACATCGTTATGCACATAGTTTTGCTTCGTAATTACTTGAACAGAATTGACCGTATCCAAGCCGTATGGTGGAGGAAACAAGGTGCATGTTCCTAAGTTGGCTACATCCACTACCTGATCTGCAACAACTCCATCTTGAACCAAATAACAGAAAAAGCGCATTTCACGATTCACGATACCCAAGACTGAATCAGTAAACTCAATGTTTACTCGTACAAAAATTTCATCCTCATCCGGGTCATAAAGCACCTCGGGAAGTGTAACAAGCCCATCTGTGGTGCGATTGATTCGCGCCGATACAGTATCGGCCCAGACATCTTCAGCGAGCGATGTCATGGTTAACCCGTTATAAGATGTTCGGTCAATTGCACCTCTTCCCCAAACAGAAACATTAAATGTTTGCGCCCACTCATTTGAGAAATTCTTATACATCGGGTCGCCCCCATTTTGCAAATCATCCCAGTGGTAGGAGATAACAGCCAATTCATCATCACCAAACTGAGACTTCACATCTTCCTTGGCACAGATAATTGATGAATTATTTTCCGTCCAAGCTGATTCGCTCACCTCAAGCAAAACGGTGCGGGTAGATTGTGCTTGAATTCCAAAAGAGATGCAGAGTGCAGCTCCAATAATGTAAAGTTGTTTCATGTTTAATGGATTATTGTGGTGTGAAATTAAGATTTTTAAGGCTATACATGAACGCATGTCGGCAGGCTTCTTTTACTTCGCACCCCATATTGAACCGTAAATAAAACATGCCCGACCTACCATTAATACTTGTCACGAACGACGATGGCTTTCACGCTCCAGGAATTGTTGCCCTGACCAAGGTAGCTCGCACGTTTGGGCGTGTAATAAAAATCGCCCCGGACAAACCGCAAAGCGGGATGGGGCATGCCATTACCATAAACTCGACACTCCGAATTCAAACCATGGAGAAGGGCGATGATTATGAAGCATATCAGTGTACCGGAACCCCGGTTGATTGTGTGAAAATCGCACTGGATGTTATTCTTGACCGAAAGCCCGACTTAATAATATCCGGCATCAATCATGGTTCCAATGCAAGTATCAATGTGATCTACTCAGGAACTATGAGTGCTGCATTAGAAGGATATATCGAAGGCATCCCCTCAATTGGATTTAGTCTACTAGATCATGCACATGAAGCCGATTTTGACGCCGCTTCGGACTATGCTAAAACGGTCATTGAATTGGCCTTACGATCCAAGACCAAGAACTTTTGTTTAAACGTCAACGTTCCTAAACTAGACCTTGACCTGATTAAAGGAATGAAAGTTTGCCGTCAAGCCAAGGCAAAGTGGCAGGAAGAGTTTGACCAACGGCAAGATCCCTCTGGGCAAGATTATTACTGGTTAACGGGGCACTTTATGCCCTTTGATGACCACGAGGAAGACACCGATCTATGGGCGCTCCAAAATGGGTTTGTCTCCATCGTCCCTGTGAACTATGACCTAACCAATTACGCTGACCTCAAAGAGATTGAAAGTTGGATAAACTAAATACAATCGTTGCTGGATTGATCGCTGGCTTAATTGGCCCATGGATTGGCGCGCTGGCCTTTTATCTGGTTATGTTTAATCACAAACCTTTGCTCACGTTTATCGACGTTATTCAGGGCTCTAACTCCGCCCAATCATCTTTGATTTCTGTGTCGCTGATATTCAATCTTGCCTTCTTTTTCCTTGCCCTAAACAAAGACTGGTATCAAGCGGCGCGGGGCGTGATTTTCGGCGTCTTTGTTTACGCCCCATTTGTCATCTACTTCAAATATGTCGCATAAACTCTTCATCATATGCGGCGAACCAAGTGGCGATTTACATGGCGCCAATTTGATTGAAGAACTGAAGAAATCCGATCCTAAAATTGAAATTCAGTGCTGGGGCGGTGATAAAATGGCCGCCGCCGGAGGAAGGGTGATGAAACACATCGACGAATTGGCATTCATGGGTTTTGTCGAGGTGCTGCTAAATATCCGAGCCATTCTCCAGAACTTCAAACTTTGCAAGGGGCACATTTCAACCTTCAACCCCGATGCGGTATTGCTCATAGATTACCCTGGGTTTAATCTTAGAATGGCGAAGCATATATATGAAATGGGCATTCCGGTTCATTACTATATATCTCCTCAAATTTGGGCTTGGAAGGAATCGCGTGTCAAAAAGATCAAAGCATATATTCAACGCGTATTTGTTATTCTACCCTTCGAAAGCGATTTCTATAAAAAGCATGGCGTTGAAGCTGAATTTGTGGGTCATCCGTTGTTAGATGAGCTCAATAAGCACCATTATGACACCGATCTATTTAAAGCCAATCATGAGCTAAATCCGGACATGAAAGTCGTTGCATTTTTACCAGGTAGTAGATCACAAGAAATCAAACGAATGCTGCCGTTGGCAAACGAGTTGGCGACAAAACTTTCAGGTCATCAATTTGTTGTTTCAAAAGTCCATTGGCATCCTGAGTCGCTGTATAGATTGATGCTGAAGGATAACATAAAATTGGTAGAAGGAGATACGTATGACTTAATCAGGTCATCGGAAGTTTGTGTTGTAACCTCAGGAACAGCGACGCTAGAAACTGCCCTAATCGGCACTCCCCAAGTGGTCGTTTACAAATCGGATCCAATAAGCGTTCGAATAGCACGCTGGTTGATTAAAATTAAATACATTTCATTGGTCAATCTTATCATGGACGAGATGGTTGTTCGTGAGCTGATTCAGGAAGAAGCAAGTGTTGCTAACCTCGAAAAAGAATTGCTTTCAATTATGACTGGAGGAGATAAAAGGCAACAAGTACTTGATAAATATCAGCAGCTGCAGCAAATCCTGGGGTCTGGTGGGGCTTCAAAAATTGTTGCGACACGATTGTTGAAAAGCATGGAGGCCACCTAATCAGACAAAGACGCAGTGACAATATTTTTGTTCGATGCGTTATTCCCTTACCATCGCTTTACTTTTCTTATTTCTAGTTCAGGTCTCGGCCTCGACTAAAATCTTAAAAATTGGGATTTATAATAAGAACGAACCCGTTGAGGTTATCGTTCAGGCTCGAGATGGATCGTACACTATTTATGGTAACGGACAAGAGGTCACAAAGCTTGACCAAAAATCAATCGTACGTATTGAAAATAAAAATGGACTAATCCACCTTCGAACCTTAAGCAAGGACTTGGGAAGTTTTGCTCTAATTGAGATAAAACGAAGCACTTGGGGCAGTTCAATGCGCATCCAACGGATAGACGGAGACAAAAAAGAGCGCGAGTACAACGACGACTTCATTATAAAACCCAAAGGACAAAAACTTCAAATTGTCAATGAAGTTTACATCGAACACTATGTGGCCGGGGTAGTCGAGTCGGAGGCTGGGTCAAAAGAGCCCAAAGAGTACTATAAGGTGCAATCCGTTATTTGCAGAACATACGCGCTAAACAACCGGAGAAGGCATGAAGCAGAAGGATTTCAACTATGCGATAAAGTGCACTGCCAAGTCTACCATAGCCGAAGCAGAGCCAACCAAGACATACAGCGTGGAACTCAAGAAACAATTGGAATTGTAATCGTAGACAGTGACATCGAGCTGGTAACGGCTGCTTTTCATAGCAATTGCGGCGGTTATACCTGTAATAGCGAAGATGTCTGGAGCGGATACTTAGATTACCTCCGGGCCCGAATTGATGAAAATTGCATTCAAGAACCTCACTCATATTGGAGGCACACAATTCCAAAGTCCGAATGGCTCCATTATCTCAAAACCAAGCATGACTATCCTATAAATGATCCAATTGCTAGGGAAGCCGTTTTAAACTATTGCCCAGAAAGAAGGCACATTACCTTCGACCCAAGCAACGACGGAATTGATAAAATTGACTTTAAAACGATCCGTTACGACCTAAAGCTTTTATCCGCCTATTTTTCGATTGAGGAACTTAATGACACGGTCATTCTTGAAGGACATGGATATGGACACGGAGTTGGGCTGTGCCAAGAAGGGGCTATGAATATGGCAAAACGTGGGCATCCGTACGATGACATACTGCACTATTATTACAACAATGTGCACCTGGTCAACTTATCCGTGATCGACTTCTTTCGATCGGAGTAGACTACTTATTCTGGACGTGTACACTAGCGCCGGCGTCTCCAGGCCAAAGGGGTAGATGCTCCAGACTATGGTATGGCATAAAATGCATTGCCCCAGGCTTGCCTTCGAATTGAAACCCAACCCGATCATATGATCCTTTTGGATTCTTCATCTTCAATCCCACTATATTCTCACCCTCATTTAACGGCACACGTGCATAGTATATGCTGTGGGGCAGCGTCTGCCAGTTTCGGGTGTCCGCCTTTTCTGACACGGCATTCGCAATAGTTGCCGCAGCCCCTAAGGCTGCGTTTTCATTGGCCAATGCCAGCTCTGTAGATTTCTTTAGAGCCAACCGCAAAAGCGAAACACTGGTTTCCCGCACAAATCGATCTTGAAGTGTTTTAAATGCGATCGCGTTGATATCCTCGACCAACTCAAGTTTGATCTCGGTTTGGTCATGAACCAAAAGAGCTTCTTTATAATATGGCGGTCGCTCAACATATTTAGGGAATGCCACTCGAACAACTTGTAATGCCAATAGGTCCTTTCTCTTTTGCGCATCGTTTCCAATGTAGAATGGGAAGCTTATTCCCAATTCCTTATTCTCAAAAATGATATATCCCGGTTGGCCAGGTATCGCAATGAAGTTGAAACTAACCTCGTCTTTTACCGGGCCCATTCCATTTTGCCAAATTACAATCGCTTCTCCAAATTTGAGTTCACGATGCACATAGGTGGTGGCGAAGGTCTTTTCGTATAATTCCAACTCACTCCTGAACCCTAACAAATAACACGTCCGCATCAAATCTTGCTTGAGTTGCTCGGGAACTCTTATCCCAAAGTATCCATGCTCGCCATCAAATACATTGTATGCATTTCGATATGCAATAAATGCATCATTTAGCTGGCCGGAAGCTTCATAACTCAACCCCATTAATACGTGGGCGAACGCATCCGCTTGGTAGCGGTTTTTATGGTCTTTGTATTTATCGTTCAACTGATTAAGCTTCAAGTTCATACGCCGCGCTTCCACCAGCGAAGCATCAAATTGCTTTAGCGACAAATAGTTGATCGATTTATAATAGTGAATCATTACCGACTCGAAATCCTCGGCTCTATAAGGCTTTACTTCTGGGTTACTGATCAAGGCAAGTGCCTCGAATCCATACTTTTTCTTGTAATCCTCAATAAGGAAATCTGCCTCATTGAAATAGATATTGCTCGCCAAAAAGTCTTGCTGCATATGGTTTATATATCCCATATTAAATAAATAGAGCAATCTATTTCTGTCCCTTTGAATTCGCTTGTTGGACTCAAGCTTTTTTTCCGCCTTTTCCAGCTCCCCTTTCGAGATCATTTGTTGCAATTCTATATTGCGCTGGTAGTATGAAGCGCAGCTCGAAAGCAACATAGCAATCAATATATAGGAGAGTTTTTTCATAGATGTAAAAAAAGCCCGAACTATTGGTCCGAGCTTTTAAATGATAACCTTAAATTTAGTCTTTGATGTATTTCTTAATCTTCTTATCGCCGATCCAAACCACTTCGTTGGTTTCCATGTCGGTTAATTGAAGGTCAATTTGGTATTCAACAACCTTTTCTTTCTTGTATTCATCAACCGTTGAGTTAATAACGCCTTGAAGCATATAGTCTGCACCAACTTCCAAACCCCATTTCTTCATGGTGGCTTCGCTGGAGTAGTTCTGCTGGTCAGCCCGCTCCGTTCTTACCTCATCACGCATTTCTCCGCCTTGTACCAACCGCACTCTTTGTGATGTAATAAAAGACTTCTCTAAATCCTTGCAAAAAGTTTCTGGAGTAATGTGTTCGTGCGACTTGTTTCGAGTTAATCCAACTACAACAACAGGTTTTTCGCCGTCATTCTTTTGTAAATGGTTTGCCAACCAAGGTCCAGTTAAGATTTGCTCAATCATTGCTCCGGCAGTCATTTTAGAATCGGTATCGTTCCATCGACCGCTTAAATCTATTCTGTCTTCTGGGTCAATTCGAGTGACCTTGCGGTTTTGACAGCTTACGCTGAAAAGAATCAAGGCGGCGGCTGCGATTATTCTGGTGTTAATTGATGTCATCATTTTTATAGGATTTAAAGATTTAAGAGTGCAATTACAATTGCGGTGCCAAAAATATTTTTTCTAGATATCATGCGGTTTAAAACAAAAAAAATCTTGCGATTAATAAAATGTTGCAAATCATAACCAATGTTCACTAAATGCATCAGTTCAGAATTTTAAATTCGCGCCACCTTGCGAAACTGCAAGTGTTTCTTAAATGAATCGCATGAACTACCAAAAGTGGAATAATATACTTGGCTGGCTAACATTCGCAATAGCCGCATATACATACATAAGCACGCTGGAGCCAACGGCAAGTTTTTGGGACTGCGGTGAATATATCGCAACATCATACCGACTTGAAGTAGGTCACCCTCCTGGGGCTCCTACCTTTCTTTTAGTGGGTCGTTTGTTTAGCATGTTCGTGGCGCCAGAGAATGTGGCCTATGCGGTTAACCTCATCAGTGCCCTTTCTAGCGCATTCACCATTCTCTTCTTATTCTGGACCATCAGTGCACTTGGACGCAAAGTCTTTAGCCTTACAAATGGCAAAGAAAACATCAGTGCTGGCGACGAGGCAGCCATATTCGGCTCTGCCATTGTAGGCGCCTTAGCATACACATTTAGCGACACCTTTTGGTTCAGCGCCGAGGAGGGCGAGGTTTATGCCCTTTCTTCCATGATGACCGCCATAACGTTTTGGGCCATTCTGAAATGGGAACAAATAGCCCATGAACCCAAAGCAGATCGTTGGATTATACTTATTGCTTACCTCATAGGGCTGTCAATTGGTATTCACTTGCTGAACCTACTTGCCATACCAGCCATTGCCTATGTAATCTATTTCAAAAAATTCAAGCCAAGTATGCGTGGAATGATCATAGCTGGAGGTATCGGTGTTGTTACACTGGGTGGAATCCAAGGCTTGATAATACCTGGCTTGGTCTCATTGGCGGCTAAATTTGAATACGTCATCACGAATTCCTTCGGTACACCGTTCCATGTTGGATCCCTCATTTTCATTTTCCTTTTAATGGGTGCCATTGTCTACGGAATCTATTTCACGAGAAAAGAACATCGACCTACGTTGAACACAGCGTTGTTATCGCTGCTTGTTTTGATTATTGGGTACTCCTCTTTCGCGTTGATCATGATTCGATCAAACGCCAACACTCCGATTGACGAGAACAACCCTGAGAACTTAGTTAACTTGCTTGCTTACTTGAATCGTGAGCAGTATGGAGACTCTCCCCTAGCCTACGGACAACAATTTAACTCCCCGCTCGATCCTTCTAACCAATACCTAGATGGGAGCCCGGTCTATTACCCAAGTGAAAAAACAGGCAAGTATGAGTTAGCCGACGATCGTAAAGGGTCAAAGCCAAACTATCACTCGGATTTCAAGACAATCTTTCCACGAATGTGGAGTACAAAAAAGAACCATGTTAAGGCCTATAAGCGGTGGTCAGACTTTAAAGGAAAGCCGGTCAAGTATCGAGACCCCTCCGGTAGGACATCGACCATCAACAAACCGACCTTTGGCGAAAATATGCGCTTCTTTTTCAGCTATCAGGTTGGCTGGATGTATTTCAGGTATTTCATGTGGAACTTCTCAGGACGGCAGAATGACCATCAAGGCCACGGTAGCTTTCAAGATGGAAACTGGATGACCGGAATTAACTTCATAGATGAAGCACATATTGGAAATCAGAAGAGCATTACCGATTATGCCGAGAACCAAAAAGCTCGGAATTTTTTCTTTGCCATTCCATTTATACTTGGATTGCTTGGCATGCTCTTTCACTTCAGAAAAAACAAGGAAAATGCTTGGGTAGTCCTCCTACTCTTTTTCTTCACTGGATTAGCCATTGTACTATACCTCAATCAGTATCCCTTCCAACCGCGGGAACGGGATTATGCATATGCGGGATCATTTTATGCGTTTGCCATTTGGATTGGATTTGGAGTTTTGGCACTGTACGACGCAGCTCGAAATATTGACACAAAAGAACTCGGACAAACGGTGGGATACGCTGTGGGCGGTGGAGTCGCCCTTGCCATACTGGGAGCGATCTTCGGAGGAAATACAGCATTTGCATTGTTGATGCTATATATGGCTGTTGTAGCATCCCTTCTATTGTTAATCATGCATGGAATTGGAAAAGTCGTTTCCGATGGAAAAATGCATGCAGTACTCGCCACCGTGTTGTGTCTTATTGCGCCCGTGCTCATGGCGAAGGATGGCTGGGACGATCACGATAGATCTGACAGATACACCGCTCGTGCCATCGCGAAAAACTACCTCGACTCTTGTGAACCGAATGCCATTTTATTTACCAATGGTGACAACGACACATTCCCGCTCTGGTATCTTCAAGAAGTGGAAGGATACAGAACAGATGTTCGTGTGGTTAACCTCACACTTGGAAGCACGGACTGGTTTATCGACATGATTAAGCGTCAGGCGTATGACGATGGACTGCCGGTGAAATTGACCATGGTCAAAGACGATTATCGTCAAGGCACGCGAGACTATTTACCGATCGTTGAGCGAACCAAAAATGACAACTTTGTCAACATCGATAAGATCGTTGCATTTGCATTGGATAATCGCAATACGCAGCCGATGATGACGGGTAAGAAACTCAGCTATATTCCAACTCGGAAATTTAGATTACCTATTGATATTAAGGCTGTTAAGGAGTTCAATGTTGTTTCTCCCGAAGATATGGGACGCGTGTTGCCGGCCATTGAATGGGAAGTAAAGGGATCGATCATTTTAAAGAGTGAATTGCTCATGCTTGACATACTTGCAAACAATAATTGGGAACGTCCAATTTACTACGCGAACACGATGCCTAGAGATAGTTATTTCGGATTGACTAAATACATGCAGCACGAAGGATTTACGTATCGATTGGTACCGTACGAAGTGAAAAGCGACGGGAATCAGTTTGGATACTTTGGTGAAGTTCAGTCTGACATTATGTATGAAAACATGATGAATGAATTTTCGTTCGGAAACATGAATGATCCAGATATCTTCCTGGATGAAAACAACATGCGTTTTGTAACAAATCTGCGATTGAACTTCTCTCGATTGGCCGACGTGTTGGCCAAAGAAGGAGATACAGAGCGTGCCAAGGCTGTATTGGACAAGTGTGTAGAGCAAACTGTGAATGCGAACACACCACAAGATGTGACGCTACTTCAAGTGGTTGACACCTACTTCCAAATCGATGAAAAGGAAGCCGGGTTTGCACTTGCGAAGCAGCTTGCCGACTACTACATTGATCATCTCGAATTTTATGCTTCACTTGAAACGGAGTATCAGAAGACCCTTGACCGAGAAACAGGACAAGGGGTTGCGGTTATTCAGCAGCTTCAGAAAATGGGTAAGCAATACAAAATGGAGGAAATGAACGCGTATATGGATCCATTATACGATCGAGCTGAAGGCTATTACACTGAAATTGTTGGTGCCATTCCACAACAGGGACAAAGACAGCAACAACGCCAACAAGCACCAAAGCAAAAAAAGAAGGCAAAGGGCGCAGAAGCTCCGCCAAGTTTTCCGCAGCAATAGCGAAATCGAAATCAAAAAAAAAGGACCAATTACGGGTCCTTTTTTTTTGCTTAAACCCAGCGTTTTAAGTTTTTTCAACGCAACTAAACCTTTGTCTAAGAAATCACGTATTTACTAGGTAAACCCAGTGTCAAAAATTACTTTTGATGCTTAACGCTAACCCGCTGACGAAGATCAATCATGCTACCTTGGAATTGAGGAAGGGCGCGGCCATTGGCCATGCCACACGCATTTTTGTGCCTAGTATTCGACGTTGGTGTTTCTTGCACAATCCATCAAATCTTAGTCTATGTTCAAATTAAGACACCTAACGATCGCCGCTTTTTCGGCATTCGCAATGTTATTTCTTCTCCCGGAAGAAGCAAAAGCACAAGTACCACAGGGGATAAATTATCAAGCCGTGGCCAGAGACACTTCTGGAACACCGTTGGCTAAAGAAACCTTGGACGTGGTCATCTCGATCATCGACTCCAATGTTTTCACCACCGTTTATGAAGAAACCTGGGATGATGTTGTAACGAACCGATTCGGGTTGTTCACCATCCAAATTGGTAGAGGAGTAACCGTGGATGATTTCACGACCGTAGATTGGGCCGGCGGTGGATTGTACCTGAATGTCAACATTGATGGAGTTGACAAGGGGAACGCAACCGAACTCATGACCGTGCCATATGCGATGTATGCGATGTATGCGATGTATGCGGAAAATGCAGGAAATGTCTTGGTGATTGATAGTGCTTCGTTGGATGGAACGGACTACATCATTTACACAAACAACGGAAATGACACCACAAACCTTGGTGCACTAGCAGGAAGTGCCACCGGAGTTGATTCTGGAGAAATTGTAGGCGCATCCATGGATACACTTCGCTTGTATCAGAATGGTGGATTTATTGATATCGACGTTTCTGCCCTCATTGGAGGTGGTACCAGTTTGGATAACGACACGACGAATGAGCTTCAAATATTGACCATCAGCAACGACACGATTTTCCTTAGCGATGGTGGATCAGTTGTGTTGCCAGGGGCGGTTGCGAACAATGACAATGATTCAACCAATGAATTACAAACAGTTTCCATCAGTAACGACACGATATTCTTAACCGATGGTGGTTTCGCCGTTTTACCCGCAGGTTTTACAAATAATGACAATGATTCTACCAATGAATTGCTGACTAGTGTAACTATCACTAACGATTCGTTGCACATTACCGATGCTGGTGGAACATTCGACATAGACCTCAGTGCCTATGTCAACGCAGTGAACAATGACAACGACTCTACAAACGAACTTCAAGCTTTAACGATAGGAAACGACACGGTATACTTGAGCGATGGTGGATTTGTGGTCCTGCCCACTGGAGCAACGAACAATGACAACGACTCTACAAATGAGTTGCAAACCGTTTCCATTAGCAACGACACAGTATACCTCACCGATGGTGGTTTCGCCGTACTTCCTTCTGCATCCGCAAACAATGACAATGACTCCACAAACGAATTACTCATTAGTGCCAACATTACGAACGATTCATTGCACATTACTGACGCTGGTGGAACCTTTGATATCGACCTTAGTGCTTATGTGAATGCCGCGATTAATGCTTGTTGATTCAAACAATATTCACTTGCGTGCCGTGGAGACAGATGCCAACGGAAAGTTTGATTTTGGAAACATTCCAATTGGTCAGCCTTTTAGGGTCATCATGCCAGATTCTGTAATAAACCTAGCTGCTAAAGCAGATCTATTTCTGTTTAATGCCAAGGGAGAAAAAGTAGCCATGGCTAAGGAAGGTGATATTCCATTCTTCAATTTCACCTCACTTAAAGCCCAAGAATTCTATCCAGACTTAATGAGTGTAGACGATTCCGAAATGGACATTTTCGGACTACACGGTCAAGTTTTCAGAGCTCTACCTGGAGATTATCATAGTGGATTGTCATTAATGGCGATCGACGATGATGGTAGAATTGTCGAAACGGTCTACGCAGATTCAAATGGCGTCTTTGACTTTTCGCACCTGAAGAGCGGTGTTAACTACGAATTCAAGGTTGCTGAAACCAATGAAACGAATCTAAACGTCTCCATATTTGACTTGGATGGAAAGTTGGTTGCTCAACTCCGATTGGATGAGATGTCTAAGTACTTCTACGAAACGCTTCAATCTGAAGAGGCCGATCGTTTCAAAATTCACGAATCTGACGAGAGCATGTTATCTAGTGACATGGTCGCAGGAATGATCTATAAGCAGCTGCCTGGCGATTACAAACCTGGAATGAAGGTTTACGCCGTCGATGAAAACGGCAACATCCTAGACTCAGCTTATACCGACGGAGAAGGTAATTTCAGATTCGAACGTCTTAAACGCGAGGCGGAGTTCACTCTGGCGCTTGAAGATTCCGATGATTCCGAGCTGAATATTGGTTTCTATGGATACGACAACAAGTTTGCCGGGATGGCAAAAATGGATGCGGATAACCAGTTTGTATACTCCAAGCTGGTGTTAGAGGCGGCAGCGCTCCTAGGTGAAGAGGAAGAAGAAGACCTGAGTGAATTGGTCTTTGGGCAAGTATTTCAAAAGCTTCCTGGAGACATTGAAAAAGGCACGAAGGTCTATGCCTACGACGAGGATGGCAACATTATAGATATTGCAATTGTGGATGAAAACGGCAAGTTTGAATTCAAAAAACTGGGTGCAGATCAGGCGTATTCAATCAGGTTGGATGAAGAGGACATAACCCCAACGTTCGCCCTTCTTGATGCACAAGGAAATACAATATCAGAGCAAGCCACCGAAGATGGAACTTGGAATTTCGATAAACTGGCACATGACCAGTATTCGATGGCCCTGATTGATGCCAACGATGCCGCATTGGATTCTGAGAAATACAAACCCGCCAAACCAATAAAGAATGTAGCTCCATCTAATGCCGAGATAATCTACTTTGATTACCGATCAGAAGCACTCACAGCGGAAGATAGTGCCATACTGCGCCCGATTCTAGCGAGTTTAGAAGCGAATGCCGATGCATTCTTGCGCATCAATTCACACATAGATCCATCTGAAACAAAGGGTGAATGGTCATATTCTGCTGCTCGAACTGCTGCGGTTGCGACCTATTTCGAATCCTCTGATGTGAATATGGAGAGAGTAAGCGTGAGAAACTGGGAGGCCGAAAAATTGGCTATTGAATGCAGTGTAGCGGACGACTGCAGCGAAAGTGATCGTGCAAAAAATCGAAGATCGGAGCTTGAGGTAGTTGGAGCGGATCAATTCCCGACCAAACCCGACGGTATTCTCATGTATGAGTTCAATCAGTGGTTGCTTCCTCCCGGTTCTGGTAATGCGGTCTTTGGTACAATTAAACTGCTCAAGAACAACCCCGATTACAGTGTTGAAATTGCAGGATTCACAGATTCATATGGGTCATTCAGAGCAAATAATCGCATTTCACAACTTCGTGCAACTAATATTCGAAATATTTTTCAAGCTAATGGAATCGATGAAAGTCGCATTGATTTAATCTGGTATGGAGAAAGCTCACCGCAAGGCGGCTGTATAACCCAATACCCGTGCCCATTGTCAGAGAGAAAGGCAAATCGACGCGTCGAAATTCGAGTTAGAAGATGATGCATATCAAATCATATAATGTTTTCCAATTCGAATTATTCATAAATTGGGCCTCTCGCAAATTGGAATGGTGTTTGCCTAACACCTACTTTTGCACGGAATTACAAAGTGAGGAAACTTCTCCTAATCATATCACTCTTTATGGGATTGGCAATAACGGCCAATTCTCAGACCATGAACACATCGGTGAATACCCGAGCCAAGTTCAAGAGTCTCTTTATCTCAAAGTTCGCCTCCTCGATCGAATGGCCAGCTGCATACAAACAGGGCGATTTCATAATGGCCGTTATAAACGATGATGCATTGGCGAAGAACTTAGAAATAATGGCAAACACGAAGAGCATCAACAGTCAAAAGGTGGTGGTGAAGACATATACCAGCGCGGCTGATGTTGAGCGCTGTCACGTGATCTACATTGCTGGTAAAACTGCTTCTGAAGTTGAGCCTTATGCAAAGAAGGCGTTAAGCTACAGTAGTCTAATAATCACGGAAGGACCGGGAATGGTGGACAAATACTCCGCGATCAATTTTATTGTTTCCGGTAACTTGATAAAATATGAAATGAACCGAAAGTTATTCAAGGACCAAGAATTGGTCGTAAGTAATAGCTTAGAAAAACTTGCCACTCGCGTGGTTAACTAACAATGAAAAGACTCTTAGTCCCCATACTAGTCTTGACTTTAATGGTACCGTTCGGTCTTAGGGCTCAGCTCGATCCGGTATCCCTGGCGCTGCGTGCGTACCAAGGCAAAGACTATCCTAAAGCGCAGGAGCTCATTGATATCGCTGTAGCGGAGGAAAAGTATAATGACTTGTCGAGAACTTGGTGTTTTCGTGGTTATATCTATAAGGATATGTATAAACTGGACCGATCGAGCCCTGAAGGTCACAGTAACCGCACAGAAGCCATTTCTTCTTTTTCAAAGACAATTGAGTTAGACACAGCCAATGAATTCACGAATGACTGTACTCAGTCACTGAAATTTTTGGCCTCTACCCTATTTAACGACGCAGCAACTTCTCTTGATCGAGACGAGTTTGAATCTGCACAGAATTATTACGACGAGTACAAACGATTGACTCGATTGACAAATCCCACAATGGATTTTAAAGGTCGCGATGTTGAATTTATGCTTTATAAAGCCTCTAAGCTTTCTATCATTTATGAGAAGGCAGGCGAAGGCGTAGACCTTGAAGAAACAGGATCTCAAATTATTGGTCTTTACGAAGCGGTAATTCAGAAGGATAGTAATAACATAAGTGCTAACTACAATTTAGCGATACACTACTACAATCAGGGCGTAAACATGATTGACAACATGGATTACGAACTTCCATTTGAAGAACTATTCATGGTTCAAGAACGTGTTATGGAGCTCTTTAGTAAGGCTTTACCATACATGCTTAAGGCTTATGAGCTAGATCCAACTCGAAAAGCTACCTTGCAGGGCCTATCTGGTATTTATTTCGGACTTAACGATATCGAGAAGTCTGAGTATTATCAGCAGGAACTTGAGAAATTAGATAGCAACCAATAACAGGGAGTCGAGATTATGTTTTCACATTTTAGCATCGGACGCAAGATTAGCCTTGGTTTCGCGGTAGTGATTCTATCGACCATTGTTGCATTCTTTATTACCAACAACACCTTCGTTGAGAGCCGGAAAATCAACGAAGAGATTACGAATAATCACAATCCTTCTATTGCAAAATTAGAGGAATTAAAACTGATGATCGTTCGTTCCAAAATGCTCATTAACAACTGGGCATACCAGTCTACCCCACCAGAAAACGAGGACAAGGTTGCGCTGAATAAGCTCACCACTTCCGAATACCCTCGCTTAAAGTTGCAGTTAGAATCACTTACCGATACTTGGGAAGACTCCTCGAAGTTCACTGTTAGCCAGCTGTACGACGAAATTGAACAACTTTGGATGCACCATGATTTTGTGAAGCAAACGCTTTACGGAGTAAAAAGCTATAACGATGCATTCAGCTTAATTACTGCTCAATCAATGGTTGAGGAGGCTGGCGATATAGATCTACAGACCGATCACATCATTAGCGTATTGAATCAGTTAATTGCCTTAAAAAAGGAACGAACTGACCTTATCACGGCTGAGATGCTGAGTAAATTTCAGGGAATCCAGACACTAATTCGGAATCTAGGGGTTGCCTTAGCGCTTGCTGGAATTCTTATTGCCTTCCTGACTACGCGCACGATTGTCTCTCCAGTTCGTAAACTGAGATTGATTCTACTTGATCTTAGTAAGGGAATTTTCCCTAAATCATGGATTACAACTAGCGGTGATGAAATTGGTGAAATGGCAAACGCCCTAGAAACAGTAGTTACTGGTTTAAGGCGTACCAAGGATTTTGCGAGCGCCGTTGGATCGGGAACCTACAACTCAGAATACACTCCGTTAAGTGATCAAGATGAACTTGGCCAATCACTGCTTCTCATGCGTAAAAACCTCCAGGAATATGCGGAGGACATGGAAGAAAAGGTCCGACAACGAACAGCAGAGGTAGTTCGTCAAAAGGAAGAAATAGAAAAACAAAGTGAGCAAATCGCTGAGCTATACGAACAAGTTAAGGACAGCATCTTATATGCCAAGCGTATACAAGAGGCGATTCTACCTTCTCGTGAAGAAATTGATAGCGGTATTAAAAACAGCATGGTGCTCTTCCGACCAAAGGACATCGTTAGCGGTGACTTCTATTGGTTCTCAGAAAAGCACGATCGTGCCATTATCGCTGCCGCAGATTGTACGGGCCATGGTGTGCCAGGCGCACTGATGTCTATGATTGGCAGTTCCCTTTTGAACGAAATTGTGAATGAAAAGGGGATTCTCGAACCTGCAAAGATTCTATTGGCATTGAAGCACGGTGTCATTAACGCCCTGAATAAGCAATCTTCTGGAGAACAAACCAAAGACGGAATGGACATCGCGATCATCTCAATTCCTACTTCAGGAAATAAGATTGAATATGCAGGTGCCAACAACCCACTCTGGATGATCCGTGATGGAGAAATTCTAGAGACACGAGCAGACAGACAACCCGTAGGTTTCTTCGGCGACAACTTAAACACGCCTTACACCAACCACATCATCGAGGTTCAACCCAACGATGTAGTTTACATCTTCTCTGATGGATATGCGGATCAATTTGGTGGACCGAATGGTAAGAAATTCAAGTACTCACAGTTCAAGAAACTTCTTGTCGAAGTAAACGATAAGACAATGACGCATCAACGAGATATCCTCAACGATCGCATTGAAGACTGGATGGGTGTGGAAGAGGAGCAAATCGATGACATCCTTATCGTAGGTATTCGTTTCTAAGCGAAGTCCACTTCCTTCACATTTATACTGTAAGATTCCAAAAGTATCGCTCCCCCTTTTCTTTTGTAAAACTGAACCTATTATCAGGTCAGTAACTTAATACATCAGATACACAAGTCTGCACCTATTGAGCCACTCCTTTAGGTAACTTATTTGTGATTACACTCGTTGAATAGATAGACTGGAAGCCTTGGATACGTGTGCCTGGCGCACCTACCCTATTGTGCCCTGTTGCCTTTTGGGAAGAACCAATAGTGATGCCCTAATCACCGTTATACCTCTCAATTTATAACTCGATGATTATTCCTATGGAGGGTAGAATCGTTCCGGAAAAATTCTGAATCTCCTTGGTTGAATATCTTCTTGGGTCTGTTGGATCAACAAGAGGATCACCATTGTCATCACGGACTACTGTTAATGACGGCGCTAATGGAGCTTGAAAGTTGTACACGTTCTGGATGTCGAGGTACAAGTCCAACGACCATTTCGCAAAAAACCATCGTTTATCAACCCGCATATCAAGCTGATGAACGGCTCCAGTTCGCTCCTCGTTTAGGCGCTCATAATCCGGTAAGGCTACTCCTCTCAGGTCCCACGTTTCCCTAATGCTCGAACCTGCAGTATCATAAGGCGTGTAAGGCGAAGCGCCTAAGTATCTAAAACGTGCGCCGACCTCCCAGTCTCCCTTAAATTTCTTACCCGCTGTTAGGGTTACAATCTGACCATTATCCCAAGCCGATGGACGCAAGTCGCCATTCTTATCTTCAAATTCACTTTTTACCAAGGTTGCAGCCAAAATACCATAGAAGCCCTTGGTAAGTTTCTGTTGAATCAAAAACTCTAGTCCATAGGCCCTTCCACCCGAAAGCGGCACAGCTGGATCGTTTCCAATAACTCCAAAATCCGACCCTAGATTTGCAAGCGAAACGTTGTTGCGAGTAAGGAATGGATAGTTGTCATAGACCTTATGGAAACCTTCGATGCTAATCTTTGTATTGGTGAATGGCAAGTACTCTAAACCAAGCACTGCATGATCGGCCTGGATATACGTAATGCCATTCTGCTTATTAACCAGATTGTTGGCATTGTCTCGATATCCCAATATCGTATATGGAGGCAGTTGAAAGAATCTTCCAACACTGGCATTAAGGCTCCACTTTGGCGCAAACAGGTAAGAAGCAGACAAGCGCGGTGATAATTGATCAATTGGATTCTCCATGGCGTCGTTATATCCTGCAACATCCGTGCGCACGCCGAGTGAGAATTTTAATCTATCGGCAATAAACCCTTTAGAGATTTGAGTAAAAACCGAGTATTTATTCAGGTTTAGCTCCGACCTAAAGTCTGCGACCAACTGCTCCCCGCTTGCTGTAACGAATCGATTGTAAGTCCTGTTTGTAAAGAGTGCATTCTCATAACCCACTCCAACATTCCACTTCCATCCTTCTCCTCGCCATGTATGTTCCAATCGAATTTTATTCTCGATTTCCTGACTTCGGTAATCCAGAATTTTGTTTGCCTCGATGCTCTCGTCATTATTAAAGTACTTCACCGCTCGGTTATCTAGGTGATTCCTGCTCACCACAACTTGTTGAAAGCTGTTTTCAGAGAAATGCTTGTATGCAGCCCCGATCGTGTAGTTCCATTGATCGTTTGAAACCAAATTACCCAAGATAAATTGGTTTCGCTCGAGGGTTACAGGGTCATCCACACCATCATTGACTCCCGTGTTTATTTCAAATTGATCTAAGGCTCCTAATCCAATCAGAGATATTTCATTCTTTGCATTGATTTTCGTTTTTACTTTAAACTGGGCATCATTGTATATAGGCAAGAAAGGAAGTTTAAGAGCGGAAAACAAAAGCTGTAGATAGGATCTTCTTATGCTAAATATATAGGTTGTTTTTTCGCCTATTGGCCCATCTAGCGTTAATCCATAGTCACTGCTACCAACGGTAATGTTGGCCTTGATCTTTTCGGGATTCCCGTCTTTTAGAGTAAAATCGAAAATGGAGCTTGTTGCGTTGCCCCGATTTGCGGGAAAAGCTGCCGAATAGAAATCAACTTCTTTAATAAAGTTGACGTTTATTAAACCAACTGGACCTCCCGAAGACCCTTGAGTGGCGAAGTGATTGATGTTTGGAACTTCTACGCCATCTAGATAGAACTTATTCTCGTTGGGCGCTCCGCCACGAATAATGATGTCATTTCGAAAACTTGGTGGGGACGCTACACCAGGAAGAGACTGAATAACACGTGAGATATCACGATTCCCACCCGGATTTCTCTCAATTTCGGATACACCGATAGTTCGCATTGATACTGGTGCTTCTTCTCGCTTGCTAAACGGCGAAGCGACAATTTCTACCGCCTCCAATAGTTCCGAAGCAGGGCTTAATTCGATATTGACAAATGCGGGCTTATTATTGAAAGTCTGAATCTCATATTCAACCTTTGTCTCATACCCTACTGATGATGCCTCCACATTGTATAAGCCAGGCTCAAGATTTTCAATCGCATAATTACCGTCAAAGTCTGTGACTGCCCCTGTCGCTGTGCCTTGAATAACAACATTAGCAAAAGGAACTCCCTCGTTGTTAATGGGGTCAAAAACACGTCCCTTGATACTGCCATTCTGAGCAAATGAGATTGTAACAAGAAGGACGAAAAGAATAGTGGTGGTCATTTTCATCATGGCGAAGAAACAACTCGTATTCGGATTTGTTCCTCGAATCAAATGATTTTTGACTTCTGATCTTTAATGTACCTTCGTCGACGCAAATTAGACAAGAAAAAAGGCATGGCGCAAACAGAAGTTATTCTTCCTAAAATGGGTGAAAGTGTTGCTGAGGCAACAATAACCACATGGTTAAAGAACGTTGGTGACACGGTTGAAGCAGAAGAGGCAATTGTTGAAATCGCTACAGACAAAGTTGATAGCGAAGTCCCATCTCCGGTGAGTGGAACCATTCTTCAAATTCTTGTTGAAGAAGGATCTGTTGCTCAAGTTGGCCAGGCAATCGCAGTCATAGGAGGCGAAGGTGAAACTACCGCGACACCAGCCCCAGCATCCACACCTCAGGCAGCCGCCGTATCTGAACCGGTAATGGCAGCGGAACAATCCGTAGCTGATGCTGTGGCAATGGTCGCTGAAGCACCTGATTTTTCGGGATCTGATAAGTTCTACAGCCCTTTAGTCAAAAGCATTGCAAAAGCAGAAGGCATACCTGTAAATGAGCTAGATACCCTTTCGGGGTCTGGTAAAAATGGCAGGGTGACAAAGAAGGATATATTGGCTCACGTAGAATCCAGAACCAATGGCGTACCTGCTCCATCGTCGCGAGCTACTATTGAAGCTCCGGCTGCAGCGCCAACACCAGCTGCAAAACCAGCACAATCTGCACCCGCTAAATCTGTTTCTGGTAATGTAGAAATCATCCAAATGGACCGCATGCGAAAGCTTATTGCTGACCATATGGTAATGTCGAAGTCTACATCTGCGCACGTAACAAGCTTCGTAGAAGCAGATGTTACAAACATTGTTAACTGGAGAAACAAGGTGAAGAAATCTTTGCAGGAAAAGGAAGGTGAAAAGCTAACCTTCACCCCAATATTCATCGAAGCCATTACCAAAGCAATCAAGGATTTCCCTATGATTAACATCTCGATCGAAGGAGATCAAATCATTCGGAAAAAGGAAATAAACGTTGGAATGGCTGCGGCCCTTCCGAGTGGCAACTTGATCGTTCCTGTTATTCGTAACACCGATCATTTAAACTTAGTTGGAATTACGAAAGCGGTGAATGATCTTGCGAATCGAGCGAGAACCAACAAACTTTTACCAGATGAAATCCAAGGTGGAACATATACCGTGTCTAATGTTGGGACCTTTGGAAACGTCATGGGAACTCCGATCATCAATCAACCTCAGGTAGCGATTATGGCCGTTGGCGCAATTGTCAAGAAACCCGCGGTTATTGAAACACCTCAAGGAGACACAATCGGAATTCGCCAGATGATGTTCCTATCTCACTCATATGATCATCGTGTTGTGGATGGCGCACTAGGTGGCATGTTTGTACGTCGCGTTGCCGATTACTTGGAGAATTGGGACATGAACCGGGAGGTTTAATTAAGGGAGACTTATTCATAAGTAGATATTATCGCTCCATGTTTGCGGGTTCGATGCTCTATATTGGCTGTAAAATTGACAATGAAGTATCTATTGGTTTTCCTTTTGACTGTCTTGGGTTGGGTTGACCTAAATGCGCAATCTTTTAGAGCGAGGTTTACGGAGGCTAATTTGTTGATGGAGGACGGTTACGACCGTATGGCCATCCCTATTTGAAAGAACTCTTAAAGGAAAGGCCAAATGCAAACATTAGCTACAAACTAGGGCGATCCTATTTAAATTACGGAGATCAACGAGGACGAGCATTGCCACATTTGAAAAATGCAGTCAAAGACGTCAAAAAGATTTACGACCCATTCTCCTCAGACTTTAAGAGCGCTCCAATCGAGGCCTATTATTACCTGGCGAATGCATTTCATCTGCGAACCGAAATTGATTCGGCAGAGTTTTACTATAAAAAGTTTCTTGATGAGGCGAGCAAAAAGCAGTATCTCAAGCCTATGGCGACAAGAGGTATCGAAATGTGTGCGACTGCTCGAAAGCTAATTGCAAACCCTGTTGATGTTGTAATAACTCCATTAGGCACCCCGATTAATTCAACATTTTCTGATTACACGCCCCTCGTGGCATTTGACGAAAACACACTCTATTTCACCTCACGTAGAGTTCGTCCAGACCAATCCAATGAATCGTCCTTTGAATCTCAAACAGGCCTGCATTTTGAAGATATTTATGTTAGCTACAAGACCCAACAGGGTGATTGGTTAGAGCCCGAACTATTAAACATCAACATCGTTGATCAACACTCTTCGGTTGTTAGTGTGAGCGTGGATAGAGAATTACTATATCTATACAGGGCCTTCGAAGGTAATGGCAACTTATATCAGTGCAAGGCTATTTCTGCAGATGAATGGAGCACCCCCGAAATGGTGGGCTCAGATGTCAATACAGAAGCGAATGAATATTATGCGAACATTGCCCCCTCTGGCGAACGGTTGTTTTTTGTTAGTGACCGAAAGGGTGGATATGGCGGTAAAGATATTTGGTTCGTCCGCAAATTACCAACCGGCGAATGGGCGGAGGCCATAAATGCCGGCCCTGCTATCAATACTGAATACGACGAGGACGTTCCATATTTCCATCCGGATGACAGGACAATGTATTTTTCGTCAAATGGTCATGCGTCAATGGGTGGCTATGATATATTTTACTCTCAATTGAATGACGAGGGTGTATGGTCCACCCCGAAAAATATCGGTTATCCAATTAATACCACCGATGATGATCATAGCTACATTGCCACTCCAAACGGAAAAAAAGGGTATTACGCATCTAGAACAAATAGCGGAACAGGCAACTTAGACATCTACATTGTAGAATATTCTCCAGATGAGGAGTCACTGCCAATTCTTGATCTAGCGAGCTTCGCCGTATTGAAGGGCTGGATATTCCCTGCTCCTGGCGATTCCTTGCCATCAGATTTAAAAATCTTTATTGTCGATGAAAAAACAGGAGAAAGTAAGGGAGAAGCGAAACCAGTTAAACGGAATGGCAGTTTTGTATTCATTATTCCTTCTGGATCTACCTATAACATCAATTTTAAAATTGGAACCGAGTCGATTTATTCCGAGAAAGTGGAAGTCCCTAAAGACCAAACGTATCAGGAATTAAACCGAGAAATATTTCTTGCTCCAAAAGGATCTTCGGTCGCAGTTATCGCAGCGTTAAAAGATGAAGCTCTAGGCGATGTTCTAAAATGGCGCATTCAACTGGCTAACTCAACCGATTTAATCCCACTTGGTTCAGTGGTATATTACTTGGATGAAAATCAAAACATTGTTGACAGTGTATTCGTGAGTAAGGACGGGTATTTTGAGTACAAACCTTTAATGAACGAAAACTACGCACTTCTTCCAAAACTTAAAAACATTGACAATTCCGAGCTCGATATTCTCTTGGTAAATTCAACAGAGGACAGCCCTGAATTGTCTATGACTGAATCTAACTCCATATTTTATGCTGTTTCCGATGGATCGGATTCAGAGGAGGCGAGCCAGGATGATACTTCAGATTCTCAGAATGAATCATCTACACTGGATGAAGCAAAGAATGAATTGAATACTACAAAGGATGGAGCAGCTAAGAATACCGAGCAAAAAGAGGAAGATGAACAACTATTGATTCGATTTAATTTCAATGTCGTAAGCACCATTCCTCAGAAAGAAATTGAAGAAATCGCACTGGAATTAAAAAAAGAATACGAGGAATCTGGCAAACTTCAAATTGAACTTATTGGTAGTGCTTCGCATTTAAGAACAAGTAGGAAAGGTGGAAATGAGGAACTGGCCCGACTGCGCCTAATAAATGGGAAAGCGGCGCTAACAAGGGAATTGGCAAATCTTGGATTAGATATTAACAAGATATCGACAATCGAAGAAAAAGTTCCGTACACGTACCAATACCGGAAGAATTTGCTGGATTTACATATAAGCTACCTACTGATTATCAATACTTTAAGGTGGTTTTACATTAACAAAACCGTGTTAGTAACAACAAAATAGGCGGGTTTTCGGCCGATCAAAGGGGGGTAGATTTGTCATAATCTAAAATCTCCTTGTTTTATGCGGTACTCAGAACGAATCGTTGATTCTACCAAGCCCGGGAAATACTTCCTCCTAATTATCTTTCTTAGCCTCTTATCCGCCATTACCGCATTTGGGCAAACTAAGGAGGAGAAGAAACTAAGAGTCCAGGCTGTCAAAGCACTTCGAGCAGAACGGTTTGATGTCGCTCAGGAGATCTATACTGACCTTCTTAAGCTTAACCCTGAAAACTCAGACTACAACTATGAAATGGGGCTTGCTATATACGAAGAGGGCATTCACCGTGGAAAAGCTGCTCCATACCTAGAAAAAGCAATACAAAACACCGAAAATGACACGCTTCCGGAGATGTTTCTTTTTGCAGGAAAGTCCGAACACTACGGTGGGAATTTCGACTTGGCCATCCAATACTATGAGGATTACCTCGGTTTTATGGACAAGGAAGGGTTTGAAAGAGATGAATTAGAGGAAGATGTAGATCGATACATCGAGATGTGCCAAAACGGTAAAGTTCAGTTTGAAAACAACAAAGACTTCATTCGAATTGAAAACATGGGAGCAAGTATTAACAGCGTTTTTCCAGACTATTCACCGGTTGTAACGAATGACGAGAGCATATTACTCTTTACCTCAAGAAGGGATAACTCAACCGGCGGAAACATGGATGTAGATGGTAAGTATTTTGAAGACGTCTATTATTCACTCAATGTTGATGGTGAATACACTCCAGCTTCAAACTACGACAGCACAAATCGCATAATTAATGCCGATGTAAACACGGAATTTCATGATGCCGCCATTACCTATGCTGGAGATGAAACGCAGCTCTTCATATATAGAGACCTAAATGTTTGGGTGAGTAAATTAGATAATGGCCTATGGACGATCCCATCTAAGGCTCAAGGACGAATAAACACAGAAAAGGGATTCGAGCCATCTGTTTTTATTACTCAAGATGAGGCTACAATTTTTGTCGTCAGTGAGATCTCTTCTGGTATGGGAGGACGAGACATCTACGTTACAACCAAGGATGAAAAAAATGGACAATGGAAACCACTTGAGTCACTGGGTAAAAAGATCAACACAAAGTTTGACGAAGACGCACCCTTCTTAACCCCTGATGGAAACACATTGTATTTCGCATCGAACGGACACAACTCCATGGGTGACTACGATATTTTCAAAACCGTATTGAACGAACAAGGCGAGTGGAGTGAAGTTGAGAACTTAGGTCCTCCAATTAATACTCCTGGTCATGATCGATACTTTGTTACGAGCGATGACGGAGCTGTTGGATACTATGCTTCTGATAGAGACGGCGGATATGGTGAGACGGATATTTACCGCATTATTCTAGACTGTAAGGCAGTTTCTGCCACTATGATTAATGGTGTTGTTTATAGCGAAGACCTACAAAAGCCGGTGGCCACAATCATAACTATTTTCGATCCTGCTACCAATGTTAAGATCCGAACGTTTAAGTCGGACTCAATTACCGGTAGATACGAAATGCGTTTGAAGACCGAAACCACCTATGGATTCATGATTGACGCGGAGGGTTACCTTCCACACTCCGGTGACTTTACCGTTCCAAAGCAGTGTGATTATTTCTCTCTATTCCAAGAAATTAAGATCGAAAATTTGGAAGATTCTAACGGAAGAGTCTACGCCCAGCGTGCTTCCATAAACAATGCATTCTTTAATGTTGACCAGAAATTAGAAGAAGATTTTGAGGGTATGGATATCGCGTCGTTAGGCGTAGTTGAGAAAGACTCGCTGCGATCAATTGTTGCGGAAGGTTATAATCCAGTTGAGCTCACGAACTACATTCAGTTGATCGACATTGTTGATCCAAACGGCGTTCGATTAGCACATCAAAAAATTGGAGATGTGCCCGTATCAAAAATCCAAACACGTGATGAGGTGGAGTTTCGATATGACGATCGCATTGCATTGGCTGAAGAGGAGAAAAAGAAAGAAGAAGTGAACGTGGAGGAAGAAGTGCAGGAAGAGACAATCGTATTTCGTAACATCCTCTTTGACTTCGATAAATCTAACCTGAGAAAGGAAAGCATCAATGAACTTAACAAGGTTTCTTCATATATGAATAAGACTGCAGGTGTCGAGGTTCAAATTGATGGGCACGCTGACTGGGTAGGTACTATTAAGTACAACATGGATCTTTCAGAAAGAAGAGCCAAAGCGGCATACGGGTATCTAACCAAGGACAAGAATATTAGCGAGAACAGATTATCCTATCAGTACTTTGGTGAGGCAGTTCCGATTGCTCCAAATGCTAACGCAGATGGAAGTGACAATCCTGATGGTCGACAGCTCAACAGACGATGTGAGTTTAAGATTGATCAATCAGGTACAGCAGAAAACGTTGTTTTAAAGTTCTAAGCTTAGAATCCGTTTTAACTTTGGCCGCACTATGCGGTTAATCCTTGAACGTCCAATTGCTTTTATCGATCTTGAAACAACCGGCCTGAGTGTCGGAAGTGATCGAATCGTTGAAATAGCCATTCTCAAAATAAATCCTGACGGAAGCAAAACAACACGAACACATCGGGTGAACCCTGAGATGCATATCTCGGAAGAATCGACTTCGATACACGGCATTTCTGATGCCGATTTAGAAACCGAACCAACGTTTGCTGACCTAGGCCCTTCCCTATTCAAATTTCTGTTTGATTGTGATTTAGCTGGATACAACAGCAACAAGTTTGATATTCCCATGCTTGTAGAAGAGTTCTACCGGGTTGGAATTGAGTTTGATTTTCAAGAACGAAGTTTTGTAGATGTTCAAAACGTTTTTCACAAAATGGAACAGCGCACGTTAAAGGCCGCCTACAAATTTTATTGTGAGAAAGAACTTGAAAACGCCCACAGCGCTGAGGCAGATATCATTGCGACCTACGAGGTAATGGAAGCCCAACTCGAGAAATACGATGATCTGCAGGGAGACATTCCATTCTTAAGTGAATTTTCCCGTTTCCATAATGCAGCAGATATTATGGGGCGCATCGTCTATAATGCGGATGGTATTGAATGCGTCAACTTCGGTAAGCACAAAGGGGTGCCCGTGGAAGAAGTCTTTACCAAGGAACCTGGATACTACGGTTGGCTCATGAAAGGCGATTTCCCAAAGTCGACCAAGAAGGTCTTTTCAGACATTATGGCCAGGATGAAATCTAAAAGTGCCTAGAGGTGAAGATTATTTGCATCGGACGTAATTATGCGGAACACGCGAAAGAACTCAAGAATGAAGTTCCGAGCGAACCTGTCATCTTTTTAAAACCAGATACTGCGCTGCTTCCCAAAAGGAACCCGTTTTTCATTCCTGATTTTACGGATGACTTACATCACGAACTGGAATTAGTGGTGCGCATCAACCGAGTTGGGAAAAATATTGAAGAGCGTTTTGCTTCACGCTACTATAGCCAAATAACGCTAGGTATCGACTTCACTGCGCGCGATGTTCAGAAGCAATGCAAAGAAAAAGGCCTACCATGGGAAAAGGCCAAGGCATTTGATGGTAGTGCACCGCTAGGAGATTGGGTTGACCTAGGTCAGCGCGACATTCAAAACCTAAAGATTGAACTTAAGAAGAACGGAGAAGTTGTGCAAAGTGGCAACACGTCCGATATGCTCTTTTCCGTGGATCGATTGATTGCGGAGGTCTCAAAATATTTTACTCTGAAAATTGGAGATGTGCTATTTACAGGAACACCAGCTGGTGTTGGGCCAGTAAAACAAAACGACTTGCTGGAAGCGTTTCTTGAAGGAGACAAGTGCCTTAATCTACGTATCAAGTAGCGAGAAAATTGGACACAAAAAAGGCGGACTTTTGAGATCATCCGCCTTTTTAAACCCTATTAACTAACTAACCTAACCTTAGTTGTGTAGAAAAGAACTACTAGGAAGACGCCTGAGAAGGCAAAAAGTTTCACGCCGATTCTAAACAAAAGTTAATGTCAAGTCACTTTTTTCCAGATCTCGGAAAGGACGTCGGCCTGAATATCATGACCACCGATAAATCGAACCACATCAAACTCAAAATTCTTCGACTTTAACCACTTCATTTTCTCTTCAATGGTGGCCTCTGACGCAAATTGATCCTGATCGCCAAAAGCCATTACACACTTCAACGCATTAAGCCTGTCGCCATGAATGGTAAAATCAAAGTCGTTTGGGAAAACTGTCGCATAGAGCATAAGAGACTTGAACGGAATGTTCGATCCGGCCAACCAGCGGCATGCTGTGGGGCCTCCTTGACTAAACCCTAGTAGATGTATGGGTAGGTCTGATAACTCGGCGCTAACCTCTTCGTAGAGCGTATTTAAGTATCTAACGTAATCCTGAATATCCGTTTCTCGATCCTCCTTTGTCATCCAGCTAGCCCCTACTCGACCTGAGTATCCCTCAATATAGAATCTGTTCAGAGCTTCTGGGACAATAATTAGTGCCCCTTGATCTACCAGCGGTTGAAACAACGGCGCAAAGTATCTTGCCAGTTGCCTATATCCATGCAAGGCAAATACAACTGCCTTCACTTCGCCTTCTGGCCTAAGTGTATAATAGCGGGCCGTTTTTTGAACCGAAATGTTATGCGATTGCAAGGCCTTAGTTTAAATGAGCGTACTCCTTGCGGATTTCTTCGGCTATTGGGATTGGGCCGCCCTGTTCGTCGATTTTGACAAACGTGAAATTCGTAGAGCACACCACCGTCTCTTCCCCAGAATATACATTGTGCTTTCTCGCTTCAATATCGAGCGTGATCGACGATTTTCCAATCCGGGCTACTTGGCCATAGATCTTCAGGTGGAATCCAATTTTTACCGGTTTTCCAAAAATCACCTCTTCTATTTTCAAAGTAACCATGCTTGGTGAATGACACACTTCATATGCCATGGTAGCCGCAGCCTCATCGAGCCACGACAGCATAATTCCTCCAAATAGGTTCCCGTGAATGCCGAGATCCTTTTCCATGCATAGTCGCTGTGATATTAATTCCATGTGCTTAGTGCGTTTTTGTCATTGATGCTGGTGTAACGATTAGAAAATCGCCATATCCGTTCCATTCCTCATTCCAATCAAGTGCGTCCGCTTCTACCGTAGCAATAACAGATACCTTCATTTTTTTGTCGGCAGCCATCAAATAGTTTGCGATTCCATCGTGCCCTTGAGAATGAAAGGTTCCATTAAAGTGTATAAACTGCTGTTTCTTGGTTCGATTAGAAAGAATATTCTGAGCCATGGTGTAATCCTTTAGCGCCTGAGCTGCTATTAAGTAATCGATATTCATTCCGTGCCCATGCGCGCCCATCATTGAGCGCATTCGTTCGTAGCCTTCGTCATCCTTCGTTACGCTATATGGCAGCGCTGGCAATAACACCTTCGAATCCTGTCCTAAACTATCAAGCGCATTCGGCCCCTGCTTTGAGACCAGTGATGCATATCGACGGGGAATGTTGGTGGCAATAAAATCGAGGTTATTTGTCTTTGCAAAATCGATAATGGGACTATAATCCGTTTTATAATTTGGCCAAACCTTCGCCTCTTTCTTTAAATGGTCGTGCGTTATTACACCGGCGAGATACTCATCCATTACAACCTGGTTATCCGATTCAAACCACTCCGCACCCAACACCAATTCGTTACCATCAATGCGTGCCTTACACATTTCGAGTTGCAGCCAATGAATGATTGGATTATCATGCATTTCGCCAAATAGAATGACGTCGGCTTTTTCCAGACCGGCATTCATAGAACCAAAATCAACCTGCTTTCCTTTTGAGTCGTAAATCCTATAGGATTCAAGCTCTTGGCCCTGAACTACATTGAATCCAAGGAAAATAATTACCAATACAAAACCGAGTTTTTTCATACACTTTCAATTGCTATTTGCAATGTTAGTTCAATAGAGCTTGGTCTAGATGAAAAGAGATTGAAAACCTTTTCCATTCTTCCCAACCCGAACAGTTCCATTAGCGTATTGTTTCAAACCTTTTGAAATGTACAAACGCAATTGTACATTCGCAAATACGGATTAACCCATCGAATCAATTGACTCAAAGACTACTCACCCTACTATTTGTTTTAGTAAGCCTATTTGGTAACGCACAGCAAGGAAATGAAGAGCAATGCGCAGCGCATCTCCGTCATGAGAAACTGCTAATTACCGACCCTGTTTACAAGCGAAACCATGAAAACGCCGAACGGCAGATTCAAGGAATTCTACAAAACATTACAATCAACGGATCAAATGGGGCTCAGGCCCAGATTTTCGGTGACACGCTCGAAATCCCAGTGGTGGTGCACGTTATCCACACCGGACAAAGCGTGGGTGTTGGTGCAAACATTGCAACATCACAAATAAATGACGCGATAACCGTCTTAAACGACCGCTATCGAAAAACGCCAAACACGCATGGAGATGCAAATGGCGTGGACACTGAAATTCAATTTGTACTTGCCAAGCGAGATCCAGACTGTAACTCCACCACGGGAATTGTTCGTGTAAACGGTTCTAGCGTAACGGATTATGCAGACGAAGGAATTACTGCTGGACAAGGTTCTGGCGCTGTAGAGCTGGATGTTAAGGCCTTGAGTAGATGGCCAGCTACCGACTACCTAAACATTTGGGTTGTTACGGAAATCGAAGACAACGGCGGAGGTTTTGGTATTCAGGGTTATGCATATTTCCCAGGTGTCTCGGCAAGCTACGACGGTGTTGTAATAATGAATACATGTTTCGGAACCACTGGAACTGTGAATTCATGGAATAACCTAAACCGAACTTTGACGCATGAAGTAGGGCATTACTTCAACCTATATCACACATTTGAAGGCGATAATTCTGGCAATAATTGTCCTGGAACTACCAATGGCTGCGGAAGCGGATCTGGAGATTGCTGTGGAGATACAGAGCCACATATTCGAGCTGCAAGTAATTGCCCAACTGGAACGAATGGATGCACAAGTACCTCATGGGATGATGTACAGCACAACTACATGAACTATTCAAGTCAGTCATGTGCTGATATGTTTACCGACAATCAATCCGATCGCATGCGTGCCGCACTATTGGGACCAAGACACAGCCTTTTATCCTCTCTCGGAACGGAGGCTCCAAGTACGAACACAGTTGCCTCAGCGAGCTGTTCGCCAAACACAACCAACCTATCAAACACGTTTGGACTAGGGGTTGGCAACGTAACCTTCGAAGACATTGATGTGACCTCTGATGGCGCCGTTGGAGATGGTGGATATCGAGACTATAGCTGCCATCATATGGCAGAAGTGGATCCGTCCACATCATACAGCATCAGTATAAAATCGGCTTCTGTGAACAACGAAGATGCACGTGTATACATCGACTACAACGATGATGGAGATTTTCTAGACAACGGAGAATTTGTATTCACAAGCGATACGGATACGTTGCATACGGGAACAATTGCCATTCCTTCTAATCCTACGTTAACTACTCCCTTAAGAATGCGCGTTATCAGTGATTGGCAAGGCAATACAACGGCCATGAATACAGCTGGATCGTGCTATACTCCTCAATACGGTCAAGTTGAGGACTATGCCATCTATGTGAGAGGCTCAATGACAGCCACCATGTCTGGAACAGATGTAAGTTGCAACGGAGGTAACGACGGTTCCGTAACTGTTACTGTAGGGTCAGGAACAGCTAATTATGGCTACAGCTGGTCTAACGGATCATCTACAAACAACTCTAGCTCTTCGAGCAACACCGTTACCGGCTTAGCTGCAGGAACATATACCGTTACAGTTACCGACGCTAACTCAACGACCGTCTCAGCTTCTTACACTATTGGTGAGCCATCCACTTCGGTGAGCGCATCCATAACATTGACGCAAGAAGTTGCCTGTTTTGGCGGAAGTGATGGAAGCCTGACCGCCTCCGGTTCTGGCGGAACGGGGGCATTCACATTCGCATGGAGTAATGGAGCAAGCACTGCAAGTAATACTGGTTTAACTGCGGGCACCTACACGGTTACCGTAACGGATGCGAATGGATGCACCGATACAGATTCAGAAACCGTGAATCAGCCGAGCGCTGCCTTGGGTGTTGCGCTTAACGTTGACAGCAATGCTTCGTGCAATGGGTCGGCGACGGGTGGAATTACGGCCACTCCTTCTGGAGGAACAACGGCCTATGCTTACCTCTGGTCTACAGGAACCTTTATGAACTTTATTACTGGGCTATCCGCAGGAACATACTCCGTTACATTAACTGACGCAAATAGTTGTACCGCTACACAATCGGCCACCGTTACTCAACCCACAAACATCAGCCTATCAATTACGGTTGATAGCAATGCCAGCTGCGGCGGCAGTGGATCTGGCGGCCTAACGGCATCTGCATCTGGCGGAGTCGGTTCGTTGTCTTATGCATGGAATACAAGTGCTACAACGCAATCTATAACGGGTCTCACTGCAGGAACATACACGGTAACCGTAACGGATGCTAACGGCTGCACCGAATCACTTTCACAAAGTATCACAGGTGGAAGCAGCTTAAGTGCATCCGTAACAGCGAATAGCAATGCAAGTTGCAACGGTGGCAGCGATGGAAGCCTAACAGCATCGGCAACTGGAGGAACAAATCCTACTACGTACGTTTGGAACAACGGGGCGTCGACAGCAACAATTACTGGTTTGACTGCCGGAACATACACCGTTACTGCTACAGAAAACGGTGGTTGTACAGCTACCGCCACTGGTACCATATCAGAACCAACGGCACTTGTGGCGTCCATTTCTGTGAATATGGTTAGTTGCAATGGCGGAAACGACGGATCAATGACGGCCTCTGCAAGTGGAGGAACAACATCTTATACATTCGCCTGGAATACCGGCTCAACCTCTGCGACCGCAACAGGACTAGCCGCAGGTACATATACCGTTACTGTCACGGATGCAAACGGATGTACGGATACCGAATCAGCTACTCTGAGTGAGCCCTCAGCGATAAGTCTTTCCATAAATGTTGACAGCAGCGCAAGCTGCGGTAGCGGATCAGGCGGGTTAACTGCTTCCGCATCTGGTGGTGTTGGAACGTTTTCTTATGCGTGGAGCACAAGCGCCACCTCGGCATCTATCTCAGGGCTTTCTGCCGGCACCTACACTGTAACTGTCACTGACGCCAATGGATGCACAGAATCATTATCTCAAAGTCTAACTTCTGGTGGAAGCAGCGTAAGCGCCACTGTAACCGTAAATAGCAACGTGAGTTGCAATGGAAGCAGTGATGGAAGTCTTACAGCATCGTCAACAGGAGGCGCAAACCCAATTTCCTATTTGTGGAGTACGGGAGCAACTTCAGCAACAGTTACAGGCTTGTCTGCAGGATCATATACGGTAACTGTCACTGAAAACGGCGGCTGCACTACAACAGCAACTGGAACCATTTCTGAGCCTTCCGCTGTAATAGTTTCTATTACGGCGAGTAATGTGAGTTGCAACGGCGGAAATGACGGATCTCTGACGGTTTCCGCGATTGGTGGCTCGGCAACATACACGTATGCGTGGAGCATGGGCTCAACCTCATCGACCCTCTCTGGATTAACCTCAGGCACCTATACTGTAACTGCTACCGATGCAAATGGTTGCACGGATACGGAATCGGTCACAATCACTCAACCAACGGCCCTCTTAGTCTCAATCACGATTGATAGCAATGCTGGGTGTGGCGGCTCAACCACCGGAGGACTTACAGCCTCAAGCACGGGTGGCACAGGAACCGTGACCTACGTATGGAATACAGGCGGAACATCAGCCTCGGTTACAGGATTGATTGCAGGCACATACTCCGTGACTGCGACCGACGCAAATGGCTGTACCGACTCAACAAATCAAACAATAACGTCCTCTGGCTCCTCCATAAACACCATTGATACCGTTTCAATATGTAACGGCGACTCTGTTTTGGTGCACGGAAACATGGTGAATCAACCTGGAACATACACGGATACCCTTTCCGGATCTGGCGGTTGTGATTCCATCTCAATCATTGTGGTACAAAACGGACTTAATGCCTATTCCTTCTTCCTAACTTGGATTTATCAAGGCGATTCTGTTTTCCTTGGTGGCGCATTTCAAACCACATCTAATATTTACCTAGATACGTTCTCGAGTTCGAATGGATGCGATAGCGTTGTTGAAACGCTTCTTTGGGTTTACCCTGTTCAATTTGGAACAGACTCTATCACCATATGTCAAAACGATTCCGTCCTTCTCGGAGGCATCTTCCGCTCAACCGCTGGAACGTATGCCGACACGACCTTTTCAGGCGGCACTGCAATTATCAATAGCACTACCCTATTTATCAGTGTTCCTGCCCAGGTGAGTAATTCCATGTCGATCGTTTCTGGCGATAGTGCCTACATCGCTGGTTCTTGGCGGACTACGGCCGGTACTTACTGCGACACAATCGGGTCTTGCGACTCCGTAATTTGCACCACGCTCACCGTAAATGTTGTCACGTATCTTGTCATTAACGACACGGTTGCACTCTGCGCCGGTGACAGCGCATTTGCTGGAGGCGCATACCAATATAATGCTGGGTTCTACCTCGATACTGTCGGGAATAATTTCGGTCAGGATACCATTTACTCTACTGAAATTGTTGTAGATCTTAACTCCGTGCAGATCTATTCTTCGGGTCTTTGGTTAAAGTCAAATCAATCCGTGGGCCCATTCCAATGGTATGACTGCAACAGTCAAACTGTGATTATGACAACCGGAGTTGGATACATGATGCCTGGATACAGCGGTAGCTTTGCGCTTATAAATCAATCAGCGACGTGTAACGACACTTCGGTTTGCGTTAACCATGCCAACACTTCCAACAAAACTGGGCTCGATGTTCGGGGTTATCCAACAACGGTGAGCGAACAATACAGCATTTCTTTCAGTTCGGTTCAAAAAGACGTATCCATTGACCTTTTCGACATTCAGGGGCAACTCATCCAAACATGGAAGGAGCAGGACGTGGATCTGATCACGCTTCCAATGGAGCACCACGCTCCAGGATATTACTTGGTCCGACTTTCAACTATGGAAGGTCAACGAAGCCTGAAATTTGTGAAACTGACCGACTAGAACATTCTTCGATAACCAAAAAAACACCTGTCTTGAAACCATTTGATACCATTTGATACCATTATTGAAACGGAGCGCTTGATACTTCGCCCCTTCACCATGGATGACATAGATCCGTCTTTTGAGATCAATCAAGATCCTGAGGTTACGAAGTATACGAATGATGGCGGTGTAAAGACATATCAACAAGTCTATGACGCGATCAAGAACAACGTTCTAGGAGATTACCAAACACATGGATATGGGCGATTTGCAGTAGAACACAAACGAGACAAACGGTTTATCGGTTTTTCAGGTCTCAAGAATATGGAGGAATGGAATGCTGTTGATTTAGGGTACCGATTTCACCCTGACTATTGGGGGCAAGGTCTTGCCACAGAAAGCGGTGTAGCGTCTCTTGAATTTGGATTTCAAACGTTGGGATTAAAAGAAATAAGTGGCTTTGTGTTACCAGAACATGCAGCTTCTTCTAACGTATTGAAAAAGCTGGGTATGGAGTATCGCGATGATCTAATAGAGGACGGTTTGGAGGTGCACCGATACAGCATATTCAATCCAGAGTTGACCTAACCGCCCCTACTGGCCTTCAATCTATCGGCCATCGATGATGTCGCCCAAGCCGCCTAAAATGCTGCCTTCTCCCTTTCTTTTGCCTCCCATTTTTGGAGCCGAACTGATGATTTTGTCTGCAAGCCTACTAAACGGCAACGACTGAATCCAAACCTTTCCTGGCCCCTTGAGCGTGCCAAAAAACAATCCCTCGCCACCAAAAAAAGTGTTCTTTATTCCACCCACGAATTCAATATCGTAGTCAATGGATTGAGTAAACGCTACGATACAGCCCGTATCTACCTTCAATACATCGCCCGCCTGCAATTCGCGTTCAATGACCGTTCCTCCGGCATGCACAAATGCCAATCCATCGCCTTCCACTTTTTGCATGATAAATCCTTCACCACCAAAAAGTCCAACGCCAATGCGTTTTTGAAACTCGATTCCAATCGCCGTGCCTTGGGCTGCACATAAAAAGGCATCCTTCTGGCAAATTACTTTTCCGCCGAGTTGGGCCACGTCAAGCGCGATTACTTTACCCGGATAAGGGGCAGCAAAGTGCACGTGTTTCTTCGAATTTCCTGAATTCGTATAGGCAGTCATAAACAGACTTTCTCCTGTTAACACGCGTTTACCGGCTGAAAACACTTTCCCCATAAAATTCTGTTCGCCCTTTGATCCGTCACCAAAAATGGTTTGCATTTTCACGTCTTGATCCATCATCATTAAGCTGCCCGCTTCGGCGATCACCGTTTCTGCCGGATCCAACTCAATCTCGACGCATTGCATTTCTTCACCGATTATTCGGTAATCTATTTCGTGTGTATTTGGAAGTATGTCCATCTCATTTTCTTTTAGACAAACATATTTGATAGGCAATAATCCAGCAAACCGCTCATCCGAATTTAGACTGCGAACGGCTTGGAAATACCCGCATCTTTGAAGTCAATAATCGCAAGAAAAAAATGCCGCGACCTAGAATTCAAAAACCTTCCATCGACGAGATCACCAAAGCGCAGTTTCATCCACGAAACAAGCATCAAGGTCGATACAATTTCGTGGCTCTCGTCGCTGCCAATCCAAAGCTTGAGGAACACATTGTGACGATAGAAGCCGGCACGCACAGCATCGACTTCTTTAATCCTGAATCAGTGAAGGAATTGAACCGAGCTATACTCATGAAGTACTATGGCATTGGCTGGTGGGATATCCCTGAAGGCTATTTGGTTCCGCCAATCCCAGGCCGCGCTGACTACATTCATTTCACGGCCGATCTGATGTCAGGGAATTATCCCAAACGCACCACAGATCCAATTCCAACAGGCACGCAGATTCGATGTTTAGATATTGGTGTTGGTGCAAATTGTGTGTATCCGATTATCGCTAAGAAGGAATATGGATGGGCATTTGTGGGAGTAGATATTGACACGCAGGCACTGAGCTCGGCTCAGAAAATAATCGATGAAAATAAGCTAAGCTCCACCATCGAGCTTCGAAAGCAAGACGACGAAGCATCGATGTTTAAGGGCGTTATAAAGAAAGACGAGTACTTCGATGTAAGCGTGTGCAACCCACCATTTCATTCGTCACAAGAAGAGGCGGAGGCTGCAAACAAACGGAAGGTTCAAAACCTCAAGGGGGAATTCATAGATAGCCCAAGTCAAAACTTTGGCGGCGTCAACACGGAACTCTGGTGCGAAGGCGGAGAATTGAATTTTGTATCGCAATACATAAAACAGAGCAAAGAGGTTGAAAAGCAAGTGCTCTGGTTCACCATTTTGATCTCCAAAAAGGAAAACGTGGGCAAAGCCCTTCGATTACTCGAAAAGATGGAGGCATTGAATGTTCAGGTGATCGAAATGACAACCGGATCAAAACAAAGTAGATTGGTTGGATGGACGTTTAAGAACCGAAAGGGTCGAAAGACGTGGCACCGCGTCCGTTGGGAAGTGAAGTAATTACTTCAACGATGCAAGCGCCGCATCGTAATCTGGCTCCTGTACAATCTCTGGAACCTGCTCTGTGTAAATGACCTTTCCTGCCTCGTCGATGACAACGATGGCTCGGCTAAACAACCCTGCAAGCGGACCTTCATTCATGATCACAGCATAGTTTGAAGAGAATCCCGTGTTTTTGAACTCGGATGCGTTCTGCACATTCTCTAACCCTTCTGCACCACAAAATCGCTTCTGCGCGAAAGGCAAATCCTTGCTTACGTTCATCACAATGGTGTTGTCTAAACCAGACGCAACTCCATTGAAGTGGCGTGCGCTCATGGCACAAATGCCCGTATCAATGCTTGGGAAGATGTTTAGAATCACGCGCTTTCCAGCAAAGTCAGCCATTGAAATGTCTTGCACGCTGTTGTTTGTAAGCGAGAAGTCTGGCGCCTGATCTCCAACGTTTGGAAGTGAACCTACGGTAGTTATCGAAGTGCCTTTGAATGTAATAGTAGCCATGTTGTTTTGTCTTTAATTGTCTTTTGCTTGGGGCGACAAGGATAGGATGTTTGGATGAAACATGGAAGGCCCCAGATTGTTTTAAATCGGGCCTAGACGATGAAGGAAAACTGCTCCCATTCATCCCTTTCCAGGCCAATCTTCCCATTGAGCGAACCAAGCCAATTGTTGCCTGTTATATTTGCCGTCCCCTGAAATTCAGACTATGAAAAAAGCTATTGCCCTACTCGCCATTACATCGCTGTCCTTTGTTGGATTTGCACAGAAGAAATCAGACAACAAGGATGAAAAGAAACAAGCGACGCTGAGCGGCATGTCTTTTCGGGCTATTGGGCCAGCACTGGTTTCTGGACGTGTGATCGACATGGCGGTTAACCCCAACAACAGCGATGAGTTTTACATTGCCGCTGCCTCAGGTGGTGTGTGGAAAACATCCAATCATGGAAACACCTTCTCCCCTATTTTCGACAGCTATGGCTCCTACTCCATTGGGTGTGTAACCATCGATCCGAACAACGAGCATACCGTTTGGGTGGGCACAGGAGAGAACAACAACCAGCGAAGTGTTGCATACGGAGATGGAATCTACAAAAGTGTTGACGACGGAAAGTCATTCAAGAATATGGGCCTTCCCAACTCGGAGCACATTGCTAAAATAATTGTTCAACCGGGAAATTCAGAAGTGGTATTTGTTGCGGCATACGGTCCACTTTGGAGCGAAGGCGGTGATCGGGGAATTTATAAAACCATGGATGGCGGCACTACATGGGAGCGCATATTTCACGTGAGCGACAATACCGGATTTTCAGACATGTGGATGGATCCACGCGACCCGAACACGATGTACGCTTCTGCGCATCAGAGAAGAAGACATACTTGGACATACTTGAGCGGTGGGCCGGAATCGGCGATATACAAAACAACAGACGGTGGAGCCAACTGGCGCAAAATCAACAGTGGATTACCAAAGGCTGATCTCGGCAGAATTGCCCTCGCCATTTCACCGGCCAACCCAGATGTGGTTTACGCTATGGTCGAAGGATTTGACAAAGAGCATGGTGGCTTTTACAGATCGAATAACCGCGGCGAAAGCTGGAACCGACAGTCCGATTATTTCACAAGTGGAAACTACTATGTGGAGTTGGTGCCAGACCCAAATAACGTGGACAAAGTGTTCTCTATGGACACTTGGTTGCACCACACCGAAGACGGCGGAAAGACATTCAAGAAGACCGGTGAAAAAAGCAAGCACGTGGATAACCACGCCATGTGGATCAACCCGAAAAACACCAATCATTGGTTGGTAGGGTGCGACGGCGGTTTGTATGAAACATGGGATGGAGCTGGAAACTGGAAGTTTCACCAAAACCTGAACATCACGCAGTTTTATCGCGTGGCCATCGACAACGACCTGCCATTTTACAATGTGTATGGCGGCACGCAAGACAACAACACCCTTGGTGGTCCATCACGCACCACAAATGCGCACGGCATCAGCAACTTCGACTGGTACATCACACGCGGTGGCGATGGCTTTGAGCCGCAAGTAGATCCAACAGATCCAAACATTGTGTACAGCCAGGCGCAGTATGGTTGGTTGGTGCGCTTCAACAAAGCAACAGGAGAGCGCGTAAACATCAAACCCATGGAACGCAAGGGCGAAGACGCCTATCGCTGGAACTGGGATGCCCCATTGATCATTAGTCCACACGACAATAAGCGGCTCTACTTCGCCGCAAACAAGGTTTTTAAGAGCGATGATCGTGGAAACACATGGGAAGTCATTTCTGAAGACTTAAGTCAGCAAATAGACCGAAACACGCTCAAGGTAATGGGCACCACTTGGGGACCAGATGCGGTGGCCTTGCACAAGAGCACAACCATTTATGGAAACATCGTATCGATCAACGAATCGCCGGTGCAGGAAGGATTGCTTTATGCAGGAACCGACGACGGATTGATTCACATGACCGAAGACAACGGCGGTTCTTGGAAGAAGATGAACAGCTTCCCAGGCATTCCTGCCAACACGTATGTGATGGACATTCGAGGGGATGTAAAAGATGCAGGTACGGTCTACGCGGTGTTCAACAACCACAAGCAAGGCGACTTTAAGCCATACATTCTGAAAAGCACAAACAAGGGCGCGGCGTGGACATCCATTACTGGCGACCTACCTGAAAAGGGTGCGATCTATACACTGCGGCAAGACCCAGTGGATCCGAATTTGATTTTTGTTGGAACCGAGTACGGCGTTTTCTTCACGCTGGATGGAGGCAAAAAGTGGGTTCAAATTAAAGGTGGATTACCAACCATAGCAGTGCGTGATATGGAAATTCAAGAACGAGAAAGCGACTTGGTCTTGGCCACATTCGGACGCGGATTCTACGTCTTAGACAATTTTGCACCACTACGTAATATGGCCGACACAACTGGAAAGGATGCCCACATTCTTCCAATTAAAGACGCCTTGATTTTCAACCAAACCAACCCGATGGGTACGCGAGGAAAAGGATCTCAAGGTGAGGCATTCTTCACCGCAGATAACCCACCAATTGGAGCTGTGATAAACTTCTACTTGGCCGACAACATAGAGACCTTGACCGAGGCACGACGCAAGGCCGAAAAGAAGATCCGTAAGGACGGCGGCGACGTGGTTTACCCGCCAATGGATGACTTGCGTGAGGAAGATTTAGAACAGAAGCCCTACCTCCTATTCGAGATTAAAGACGCCAAAGGAAACGTGGTAAGTCGCTACACCGATAAAGGCAAGAAGGGATTGAATAAAAGCGTGTGGAACTACCGCATGGAGCCTACCTCTCCGGTCCAACTAAAAGAGCGAAAGCCCGGCCGATATGGTTCACCTGATTGGGGTGCGCTGGTATTGCCGGGAACGTATTCGGTGACCATTCATAAGATGCAGGGCGGAGCGTTGACTCAAATGGCAGGACCAACAAACTTCAAGGTGAAGATGCTGCACGACAAGCAGATTGTGAAGGCAGACAAACAAGACCTTGCGGCATTCATTAATGAAGTGGACAACGCGCGGCGAAATATTCGCGCCTCAGGAGGCATCGTAAGCGCGTTGAAAAAACAGGCAGACTACATGGAGAAAGCCGTGATGCAAACTCCAAAAGCCGACCCACAGATATTGGTTGAGATCGATCAGCTGAAACGAGATTTAGCCGAGATCGAATTGGCAATGTACGGCGACCGAACCCGCAGCAAGCGCGAAATGGAGAGCTACCCAGGCCTTCAAGGCCGAGTGGAAACGATTGTGTATAACCTGTATAACCACACCGAGGCACCAACCACATTTGAGCGTGAAAGTTTACGAGCCGCCATGGACGAATACGGTGCGGTTAGGCCAAAAATAAAGGCCTCGGAGGACAAAACCGCGTTACTAGCCAAGCAGTTGACCGAGGCTGGCGCGCCTTACTTTCCAAAGTAGGTAATCCTCAACAATTATAGCGCAGAAAAAATCCTATGTTTGAGTATGCCCGCTAGAAAGATTGTACTCACTCCACTCACGCACAGAGATCATCGGGCAATACTAATTCGTTTTAATAAAGATGAAATTGATCTAAAGCAGAAGTGTCAGGAAATTGGTGCGCGATTTACCAAGACACATAAGGGCTGGTGGATTCCAAGATCAAAGGACGATGTGAACATGCTGTACGAGGCATTTGAACCACTCGCATATGTAGACTATTCTGCTTTCAAAAAACAAAGCGATACTGCTGAGCAACCTGCAGAAAAGAGAGCAAATACAGCGATTAAGACATCGAATCGACTATCCGAGGCGCAGAATAAAGCCTTGGCTTTGATGAAGGAAAAGCTATTGGTGAGACGATATAGCCAAAGCACCTTAAACACATACACTATAATGTTTAGGGGTTTTATGCTATACTTTGAAGCCACCGATCCGAAAGACATAAGTGAAGCCCAAATCAAGGCTTACATGAGTCATTTGGTACGTGAGAAAAAAGTTGTTCAAAGCACGCACAATCAAAACATTAATGCGATCAAGTTTTACTACGAGCATGTATTGGGCCTAGAAAAGAAGAAATACTGGTTAGAAAGACCTCGTAAAGAGCATAAGTTGCCAAAGGTTCTTTCGGAAAATGATATAGTGCGATTGATTACGGCAACAAAAAATCTAAAGCATCAAATCATTGTTTCGATTCTTTATTCTACTGGAATGCGCAGGGGCGAAATTGTAAACATTCGCCTTCAAGACATTGATTTTGATCGAAGACAAATCCGCATAAATGGAGGTAAAGGTAAGAAGGACCGAGTCACCTTGCTAAGTGAGCATATGTCAAGCGGATTGCAACATTATATTGACCAATACAATCCAAAATATTGGTTGATAGAAAATGTGAATAGAACAAAGTATAGTGACAATTCCGTGGGTAAAGTGGTGCGCGATTTATCGCGAAAGGCTGGCCTCAAAGATGTAACACCACATGTATTGAGGCATAGTTTTGCTACACACCTAATGGACAACGGTACAGATTTGAGAATCATTCAATCGTTGCTCGGTCACGAGTCGATAGAAACAACTCAAATTTACACCCATGTTTCTAACAAGAATCTGGCTGGGATTGTAAATCCGCTGGATAGAATAATTAACGAAAAGTCAAACGCAGCAATGATTCTAGATGATGGTCGTGAAAAAAAATAATAGTGACTATCCTTATTTACATTTGTTGTGCGGCAGCTGAAAAAAAACAACAAAGGGCATTAGAAGTAATAAAATGAAATCAGAAAACAAACTAGCAGGACTTGGACTTTTGACGGCAATTTCGGCTTCCCTGTGCTGTATTACTCCTGTTTTGGCTTTATTGGCAGGGACAAGTGGACTCGCCTCGACATTTTCTTGGCTTGACCCTTTGCGACCGTATTTAATCGGTTTGACAGTTTTGGTGCTTGGCTTTGCTTGGTATCAAAAACTGAAACCACAAAAACAAATTGACTGCGACTGCGATACGACCGAAAAAACACCTTTCATTCAGACAAGGAAATTTTTAGGTATTGTGACAGTTTTTGCAGGACTAATGCTTGCATTTCCAACTTATGCTCACGTATTCTTTCCACAGACAGAAAATTCAACAGTTGTCACCGACCAATCAAAAATTGAGACAGCAGAATTTAAAATTAACGGAATGACTTGTTCAGGTTGCGAAGAACACGTAAACCTTGAAGTAAACAAGTTGACAGGAATAATCAAGACGACTGTTTCATACGAAAACGGAAACGCAATCATTGAATTTGACCAAGCCCAAACCGACATTGAAGAAATAGAAAAAGCCATTGAAAAGACAGGCTATTCAGTAACGGACAAGAAAGAAATTAAATGAACATAGAACTACAATCAATAATCACTTGCCCCAACTGCGGACATAAAAAGGCGGAGACTATGCCGACAGATGCTTGTCAATTCTTTTACGAGTGTGATAGCTGCAAGAAAGTATTAAAGCCAAAACAAGGAGACTGTTGCGTTTATTGTAGTTACGGAACAGTAAAATGTCCTCCAATCCAACAAGGGACAAGTTGCTGTTAAATGATGAAGTTGGAAAAAATAAAAAAGCCGACCGCACAACAACGGCTATAGTGCATACCCTCCGGGATACGCACCATAGCCAAACCGTTGTAGCCAATTAAAAAAATCCAGAATTGCTTAATACAATTCTGGATTTAAAAAGAAAACCATACTTTACTAAAGTAACGGCTGAATAGATTTTGCCGTATCCAAGATTGTCTTTTCAAACGGGAGTGGTTTCCAATTAAAAACCTCTTTCGTAGGTGAAATATCTGCACTTATCTCCGCATCAATAAATGGCAACATTCCCTTCATTTCTCTATTAAATAGACTCATAAACTTGACCATAAAACTTGGCGCCTTTTTTGGACTTGCCTTTGGGAAACCATTCTCTTTCAATATAGCAGCAACTCCAACAAAAGAATACATTTTTTCAGAAGTAACTATAAAACGTTTGCCATTAGATTCATCATTTTCCATAGCCGCTACATGTATTCTAGCAATATCTCTAACATCCGACATTACATAATGTGCATTCGGTAGCATAGGCATTTCCCCTGTAATAATGTCCTTTATCATACTCATAGAAGCACCAGTAAGATTGCCCGTTAATGTTGGTCCGTAAATTGGACCAGGATTAACTACCGTCAATTCCATTTTATTGCCAGTAGTTTGATTATTATAAAAATCCCAAGCAGCTCTCTCCGCTAATGTTTTACTTTTCATATACGCAGATACTTTATCTGTCTTCACATCTGTCCAACTCTCTTGGGTAAGATGATTTTTCTTTTTATCACCTGCCATTGCTACTGCTGAAGAGGTTAAAACCACCTTTTTAATCCCTGCTTTTTTCGCTGCATTCAAAGCTCTAAGTGATCCCTCTACCGCAGGTTTAATCATTTCATTTTCGTCCTTAGGCTCGGCGATTACAAACGGTGAGGCAACATGTAATACATATTCACAGTCTTCCATTGCTTTATCCCAACCTTTGTCGCTCGATAAATCAAGCTCACAAAATTCTAAATTATCTTTGGCGTCAATGACTTTTGCAATGCCTTTTCGAACTTCTTGCTCTCTAGAAAGATTGCGAATTGAACCTCTAACGGTATATCCATTTTTCAAGAGTTCAACAGCACAATGCTGTCCAACAAAACCAGAAATTCCTGTTAACAATACTTTTTTACTCATGATTTCAATTTCTTTAACTTAAATTATTACTTTTGTTTTGAAAGCAAAAATATACAATTACTTTTGTTTCGCAAGTAATATATGCTAATTTCATAAAATGAATAATGATTTTCGTTGTAACTGCCCCATTACATCTGCACTAGATATTGTAGGAGATAAATGGACATTGGTAATTATTAAACAGATGCTTTTGGAAGGAAAAAAAACATTTAAAGATTTCTCTGAAAGCGATGAAGCTATAGCCTCCAATATTTTGTCCTCAAGACTTAAAATGCTTGAAAAATATAAGATGATCAGAAAGGAAAAACTGCCTCACAATAAGAAAACGAACATTTATCTATTAACCGAAAAAGGTCTTGGATTGACTCCAACAATTGTAGAACTAGCGCATTGGAGTGACAGTAATCTACGAGAATATCATTCATCTATAATCTCAGATAGTCACATAGAAATGGTAAGGAATAATAAAGAGGAATCTATCAAAATGATAGTGAAAAGTTATAAACAGAATACTGGCTACAACAAAACCTAAACTGCATTGAAACGCAGTTTAGCCAAACCGTTGTAAGCAATTAAATAAAAAATAAAATGATAAAAAAAACAACTATTACTCTAATTGGGATTCTATTTTTTCATTTAGGAAAT